>JAESFN010000029.1_pt1 | contig 736907 bp, 667 predicted proteins | sample 9269411 | NCBI WGS metagenome assembly JAESFN01 (sample SAMN14505399, study PRJNA617100) | algae metagenome | isolation source: Iphinoe sp. HA4291-MV1 and co-occurring heterotrophs from trail next to... | place: USA: Maunawili Falls, Hawaii | collected 2009-07-25
TGCCCAAAAGCACCCAGCGCCGCGTTGCCGTTTAAAAATCTTACCGCGGGGTGGAGCAGCCCGGTAGCTCGTCAGGCTCATAACCTGAAGGTCGTCAGTTCAAATCTGGCCCCCGCAACCAAAATACCTACAAGCCCGTCGCGCCAGCGGCGGGCTTTGTCGTTTTGGGCGCCTTCCCAACGGCTTGACGACCCGTCCAATCCGGAAGCGTGCCCAGTTCTCCGTGCAGCGTTGCGACGATCTCGCCCCGACCCAGTCCCGGCCCCAGCACAAGCTCACCGATCAACAGACGCAGCGTCTCCGCCGCTTCGGGCCGCTCCTCAGGCTGCCTCAGGGCTTCGGTCAAGCGCCTGGCCGATCTCGCGGTCGAGCCGGGCTACAAGGACGGCGCGACCTTCGGACGGTTCATCCAGGAGGACGGGGCGCGCTGGAAAGCCACGATCGAGCGCGCGAAGATCCCGGCCCCCTGAGTTGTGATGGGGCGCTGCCGGTGCGGCGGCGCCCAACCATCGTGGTTCGCGAAGGCTGGCTTCCCGATCGCGCATTCACCCGGCGGCGCGCCGTGCTTAGCGTTGCGGCAGCAACCAAGCATAATGAGGGGAAGCCATGAACAGAGATTCCGCAACGCCGATGCGCGCCGATGCGCGCCGCCGCAAGGTCCTCGGCCTGCTGGCCTCCGCCGTCGTCGCGGGGCTCGCGCCGTGCGCCGCGCTCGCCCAGTCCGGCAAGGAGACGATCACCGTCTACACCGCGCTGGAGAAGGAGCAGCTCGTCCCCTACAAGGCGGCCTTCGAGAAGGCCCATCCCAATGTCGAGATCGCCTGGCTGCGCGACAGCCCCGGAATCGTGCTGGCACGCCTGCTGGCCGAAAAGGACAATCCGCGCGCCGACGTCGTCTGGGGCGTGCCGCTGATGCATCTCGTCAGCCTCGACAAGCTCGGCATGCTCGAGGCCTACGCCCCGAAGGATTATGACAAGTTGAAGCCGCGCTTTCGCGACACAGCCAACCCGCCGGCCTGGACCGGCATGGACACCTGGATGAGCCTGATCTGCTTCAACACGGTGGAGGCGAAGAAGCGCAACATCCCGGCGCCCGAAAGCTGGGCCGATCTCGCCAAGCCGATCTACAAGGGGCAGATCACCATGCCCAACCCGGCCTCCAGCCACACCGGCTATATGGCGGTGAACCACTGGAAGCAGGCGATGGGCGACAAGGCCTGGTCGTTCATGGACGGGCTCCATGCGAACATAGCGCTCTATACCCACTCCGGTTCCAAGCCCTGCAAGATGGCCGCGACCGGCGAATACGTCATCGGTATCTCGACGGACATCACCTCGCCGCAACTCAAGGCCAAGGGCGCACCGATCGATATCATTCTCCCGAGCGACAAGACCGGCTGGGATATCGAGGCGACGGCGATCATCAAGGGCACGAAGAAGCTGAAGGCGGCGCAGGCGCTGGCCGACTTCTCGGTCACCAAGGCGGCCAACGACCAGTACAACAAGTTCATGGCGATCGTGGCCTATCCGGGCGAGTTCGCGACGCCCAAGGCCTATCCGCCGGGCGCGGAAGCGGCCATGGCTGACCAGAACCTCGTCGCCAGCGCCCTCGACCGCGAGGCCGTGACGGCCGAATGGGTCAAGCGCTATGACGGCAAGTCCGAGCCGAAGAGCGATTGAGCCGGATCGCTCGTCAGCCCGACCAAGTCGCCCGGTGCGCATCCCGCGGGAGCGCGCCGGGCTGTTTCAAGTCATCCGGATTGCCGCTTCATGGATTTTCTCCTTGGCCAGACCGAACCGCTGCTCGCCATTCGCGGTCTCGGCAAGACCTTCGGCCGCCATGTCGCGCTGAAGACAATCGATCTCGACGTGCATGAGGGCGAATTCCTCAGTTTCCTCGGCCCTTCCGGTTGCGGAAAGTCGACGCTGCTGCGCATCATCACCGGGCTGGAGCGGCAGAGCGCTGGAACGATCAGCCAGGGCGGGCGCGACATCTCTGCACTGTCGCCGGTGGGGCGCGGCTTCGGCATCCTGTTCCAGTCCTATGCGCTGTTCCCCAATCTCACCGTTCGCCAGAATGTCGCCTATGGGCTGAACGGCGCGGGGCAGGAAGCGGATGCGCGTGTCGCCGAGCTGCTGGAGATGGTCGGGCTGCCGGGCATCGGCGGCAAGTTTCCGTCCCAGCTTTCCGGCGGCCAGCAGCAGCGCGTGGCTCTGGCGCGCGCGCTCGCGCCGAGCCCGAAGCTCCTTCTTCTCGACGAGCCGCTGAGCGCACTCGACGCCAAGGTGCGCGTCCATCTGCGCGAGCAGATCAAGGATTTGCAGCGCCGGCTCGGCATCACCACCATCATGGTCACACACGACCAGGAAGAGGCGCTGGCCATGGCGGACCGCATCGTGGTGATGAACCACGGCACCGTCGAGCAGGTCGGCACGCCGGGGTGCATCTACAGGCATCCCGCCTCGCTCTTCGTCGCGAGCTTCGTCGGCAAGATGAACGTTCTGCCGGGGCAGGTCACTGGCGGTGCCTTCCGGCCGCATGGAGCGGCGGCGGCGGTCGCGCTACTGCAGGGAGTGCGCGAGGGCACGGCGCAACTCTGCGTGCGGCCCGAGGATGTCGAAGTCTCTGTGGCGGCGGATGTGGCCGGCGTGGCCGCGAGCGTCGAGAGCGTAGAGTTCCTCGGCGCCTTCACGCGGCTGCGCCTCGTCGTTCCCGCCTGGGGCGGGGTCGTGCTGAGCGCCGATGTCGCTGCGCGCCAGATGCGCGACCTTGCCATCGGGCCGGGCGCGCCGGTGTGGATCGCGCTCGACCCTGCGCGTCTGCAGCTCCTGCCGGGCGACGGCGATGCGTGATGTCATGGCGGACAACCCCGGCGCGGTGGGGCGGCGGAGGCCGGCGATATCGGAACCGGCGCTGCGGCTCGTGCTTACGGTGGCGCTGCTCGCGACGCTCGTCGTGCTCGTGTTGCTGCCGGTCGGCGCTATCCTCGGCAAGAGCTTGGAGGATCAGAACGGCGCCTTCGTCGGCCTTGCCAATTTCAGCGCCTATCTCGCCAATCCCGCGCTCACGCGCTCGATCGGCAACAGCCTGCTGCTCGGTGCGCTGACGACCACGATCACGGTTTTCCTCGCCTTCCTCTACGCCTATGCGCTGTCGCGCAGCTGCATGCCGCTGAAGCCCCTGTTCCGGGGCATCGGGCTGCTGCCGATCCTCTCGCCCTCGCTGCTGCCGGCGATTGCGCTGACCTATCTCTTCGGCAACCAGGGCTTCCTGAAGGACCTGCTCGGCGGCGGCTCGATCTATGGGCTGCCGGGCATCGTCGTGGCGCAGGTGTTCTATTGCTTCCCGCATGCGCTGCTGATCCTGACGACGGCGCTCGCGCTCGCGGATGCGCGGCTCTACGAGGCGGCGGAGACGCTCGGCGCCTCGCGCGCCCGGATGTTCCGTACGATCACGCTGCCCGGCGCCCGGTTCGGCCTGATCAGCGCGGTCTTCGTCGTCTTCACCATTGCCGTCACCGATTTCGGCGTGGCGAAAGTCATCGGCGGCCAGTTCAACGTACTCTCAATCGACATCTACAAGCAGGTCATCGGCCAGCAGAACTTCCGCATGGGAGCGGTCGTCGGCGTGCTGCTGCTGTTGCCAGCGGTGCTGTCCTTCGGCGTCGATCTCTATGTCCGGCGGCGGCAGAAATCGATGCTGAGCGCGCGCGCCATCATGCTGGTGCCGGAACCGCGCCGGTCCTTCGATCTGACGATGTTGGCGGCGGCAGGGCTGGTCGCGCTCTTCATCCTCGCCCTCGTCGGCACGGCGCTGTCCGCCTCCTTCGTGAAGTTCTGGCCCTATGATCTGAGCCTGTCGCTCGGCAACTACGATTTCGCGGCCTATGACGCTGCCGGCTGGTCGTCCTACGGCAACAGCCTGACGATGGCGGCATGGACGGCGCTGATCGGCACGGTCTGCGCGTTCGGCGGGGCCTATCTCGTTGAGAAGGGCCCCGGACTGGCGTTGCCGCGTGCGCTCTATCGCGCGCTCGCAGTCCTGCCGCTGGCAGTGCCCGGTCTCGTGCTCGGCCTCGGCTACATCTTCTTCTTCAATAGCCCGTCGAACCCGCTGAACGGCGTCTATGGCGGGCTGTCGATCCTCGTCATGTCGACGATCGCGCATTACTACACCGTGCCGCATCTGATGGCCGTGACGGCGCTGAAGCAGATCGACGGCGAGATCGAGGAGGCAGCCGCTGCGCTCGGCGTGCCGTTCTGGCGGACCTTCTCGCGGGTCACCCTGCCGATCTGCGTGCCGACGGTGATCGATATCGCGACCTATTTCTTCCTCAACGCCATGACGACGATCGGTGCGGTGGTCTTCCTTTATGCGCCGGCGACCAAGCTTGCCTCGGTCGCGGTGGTGGAGATGGACGATACCGGCGATACCGCGGCCGCTGCGGCGATGGCGGTGATGATCCTGCTGACCGCCGCGGCCGTGAAGTTGCTTCAGATGCTTCTGACCTCGGTCATCCTCCGCCGCACGCAGGCCTGGCGCCGGGGCCGCGCGGACGACTTGATCGACGACGCGGGGCATGCTCCATCGGTGGCGTGACGATGCGCACCCCGGGGCCCACCATGCGGCAATATTCGGGAGCTCCTGAGCCGATCCGGATCAATGTCAGCTCCCGCATCGACCTTCTGACGCTGAGGCTTTTCGTCGCGATCGTCGAGGAGCGCAGCATCGCGCGCGCTGCTGAGCGGGAGAACATCGCCGCCTCGGCCGTCAGCAAGCGGATCGGGGACCTCGAACTCGCCCTGCGGACGGAGCTCCTGCATCGGCAGCGCCAGGGCGTCGAGCCGACGGCCGCCGGGCAGGCCCTGTTCCAGCATGCGCGCCTCATCATGCGCAATCTGGTCGAGCTCGAGGCGGAGCTCGTGGATTTTTCGGCCGGCACGCGCGGCCAGGTCCGCATCTGGGCGAACGAGTCGACGTTGTTCGGCTTCATCCCCGAGCAACTTGCCGGCTTCGCCGAGCGCTATCCGCAGGTGCGCGTCGAGCTGCAGTCCAATCTGAGCCCGGTCAACATCCAGGCGGTCATGGACAACAGTGCCGATATCGGCATCTTTTCCGGTGATCTGCCGACCGGCGAATTGTCCGTGCATTCCTGCTTCAAGGATCGGCTCGTCGTGGTCGTGCCGGCCGGGCACGACCTTGCGGGTCGCGACGGCGTCGGCTTCGCGGAGCTGCTGGGCTATGACCTGATCGAGCAAGAGCCGCGCAGCTCCATCCAGACGCTGCTGCTCAAGAATGCGGGTGAACTTGGCAATATCCTGCGTTCACGCGTCCGGGTGGGCGGCTTCGACGCGGTCTGCCGCATGGTCGAGGCCGGGCTCGGGCTCGGCATCATTCCGAACCAGCTTGCCGCCAAGCTGAGCCCGGTGATGGATATCGCGACCGTACCGCTGGACGAGAACTGGGCGGTGCGCGAGCACAAAATCTGCGTGCGCGGCGAGGCCGAGCTGCCCGTCGCGACGCGCCTGTTGCTGCGCCATCTGCTCGAGGCGGCGCAGGCGTCGTGAGCGACGCCGCAGGCTTGGCGAACCACGACTTCCGCCTGCATGCCCGCTTTCCTATCCCGATGACGGAGCCGTTCTGAGGCTTCGCCTGATGGGAGCGGGTGTCGTGTCCGGCACGATGTTCGAAAAGATCTGGGACCGCCACAAGGTCCATGAGCGGTCGGATGGGCAGACGCTGCTCTATATCGACCGGCACTATGTCGGCGACGACCTGCCGCTGGAGGCCTTCGAGACGCTCCGGCGCAAGGGGCTGAAGGTCCGCAGGCCCGAGCTGACCTTCGCCATGCCGGACCACTATGTCTCGACGCGGGGTCGCAGCCTCGCCGACACGGTGGATGCCGAGCGGCGCGAGCTGATCGAGGAACTGGTCCGCTTCACGGCCGAGAACGGGATTTCGCTCTTTCCGCTCGACGACATCCGGCAGGGCATCGTTCATGTCGTCGGACCCGAGCAGGGGTTGAGCCAGCCCGGCATGACCATCGTCTGCGGCGATAGCCACACCTCGACCCATGGCGCGCTCGGGGCGCTCGGCTTCGGCATCGGTGCGGCCGAGGTCAGCCATGTCTTCGCGACGCAGACGCTGTGGCAGCGCAAGCCGCGTACCATGCGCGTGACCGTGAACGGCTCCCCCGGCTCGAGCGTCGTCGCCAAGGACGTCATCATGGGGATCATCGCCCAGATCGGTGTCGCGGGGGCTGCCGGGCATGTCATCGAATATGCCGGCGAGACCATACGCGGCCTTTCGACGGAAGGCCGCATGACCCTCTGCAACATGTCGATCGAGGCCGGCGCGCGCGCCGGCATGGTCGCGCCGGACGAGGTGATCTTCAACTATCTCGCCGGGCGCCCCTTCGCGCCGAAGGGGGCCGAATGGGACGAGGCATTGGCACGCTGGAGCGTGCTGGAGAGCGAGCCCGATGCGGTCTTCGACCGCGAGGTCGTGCTCGATGCCGCCACGCTCGCTCCGATGGTGTCCTGGGGCACGAGTCCGGAGGATGCCGGGCCGATCACAGGCCGGGTGCCTGATCCGCGCGGCATCGCCGATCCGCTGAAACGCAGCCGCATCGAGAAGGGGCTGGCCTATATGGGGCTGGAGCCCGGCGCGGCGCTGGAAGGGCTGGCGGTCGATCGCGTCTTCATCGGCTCCTGCACCAATGGTCGGATCGAGGATCTGCGCGTCGCGGCGGCCGTGCTCAAGGGCCGACGCACGAGCGTGCCGACCCTGGTCGTGCCGGGCTCTGGTCAGGTGAAGACGCAGGCCGAGGCCGAGGGGCTTGACCGCATCTTCCTGGAGGCGGGCTGCGACTGGCGCCATGCCGGCTGCTCGATGTGCCTCGCGATCAATGGCGACATGCTCTCGGAGGGCGAGCGCTGCGCTTCCACCACCAATCGCAATTTCGTTGGTCGGCAGGGCAGGGGCTCGCGCACGCATCTGATGAGCCCCGCCATGGCGGCGGCCGCGGCGGTCGCCGGCCGCCTCACCGATGTCCGCCAGCTCGGAGACGCCTGAGCATGGAGCGCTTCACCCGCCTCACCGGCGTCGCCGCGCCCATTGAGGGCGCGGATATCGACACCGACCAGATCCTGCCGGCGCGCTTCATGCACAAGCGCCGCGTCGATTACGGGCAATACTGCTTCCACGACCAGCGCCTCGATACGACCGGGCGGCCGCGCCCCGATTTCGTGCTCAACCGGCCGGGTTTCCAGGAGTCGGCGATCCTCGTGGGTGACCGCAATTTCGGCTGTGGCTCCTCACGTGAGCAGGCGGTCCATACGCTCGCCGATTTCGGTATTCGCAGCGTCATCGCCGTCAGCTTCGGCGACATCTTCCAGACCAATTGCCTGAAGAACGGCCTGCTGCCGGTGACGCTGCCGGAGGAGGTGGTGCGTGTGCTGCGCGAGAACCTCACGGCCGCGCCGGGCCAGCTCCTCACTGTCGACCTCGAAACCGAGCAGGTCGTCGAAGCCGACGGCACTGCGCATGCCTTCTCGACTGATCCCTTCGGGCGCTCCTGCCTTCTCGCAGGCCTCGACGAGATCGACTACACGCTGTCGCTGCTCGATCGGGTCAGTGCCTTCGAGGCGGCGGGGCAGTGAAGGCCACCGCCGCTCAACTTGTTTTTCTACTGACCTATCGGAGAGTTCCATGAAGATCGCAGTCTTGCCGGGCGACGGCATCGGGCCTGAGGTGACGCGCCAGGGCGTCAAGGTGCTGCGCGCCGCCGCCAAGCGCTTCGGCCTCGAAATCGAGTTGAGCGAAGCCCTGATCGGCGGCTGCGCCTACGAGGCCCATGGCCACCCGCTGCCGCCTGAAACCCTCGCTCTCGCCCGTGAGGCGGACGCGATCCTGTTCGGCGCGGAAGGTGGTTTCCAGTACGAGACGCTGCCGCGCGGTCTGCGGCCGGGCGACGCGCTGCTGAGCGTGCGCCGCGAACTCGATCTCTTCGCGAATTTCCGCCCGATCGTCGCCTGGCCGGAGCTGTCGGATGCGACGACCTTCAAGCCCGAGGTCGTCGAGGGCGTGGATCTGACCATCCTGCGCGAATTGACCAGCGACATCTATTTTGGCGAGCCGCGCGGCATCGAGACGCTGCCGGATGGCTCGCGCCGCGGCATCAACACGATGAGCTATACGGAGGCCGAGATCCGCCGCGTCGCCCATGCCGGCTTCCGTGCGGCGCGGGCAAGGCGCGGCAAGCTGTGCTCGGTCGACAAAGCCAATGTGCTCGAGACCATGGAGCTTTGGCGCGAGATCGTCACTGAGATCGGCGCCGAGTACCCGGATGTCGAGCTCACCCATCTCTATATCGATGCGGCCGCGATGGCGCTGGTGCGCACGCCGAAGGCCTTCGACGTCATCGTCACCGCCAATCTCTTCGGTGACATCCTGTCGGACGAGGCCTCGATGCTGGTCGGCTCCATCGGCATGCTGCCCTCGGCTTCGCTCAACGCGGACGGCAAGGGCCTGTTCGAGCCGGTACATGGCTGCGCGCCCGACATCGCCGGCAAGGACATCGCCAATCCGCTCGCCTCGATCCTCTCGGTCGCGATGATGCTGCGGCTCGGCTTGGCTCGCGCGGATGCCGCTTCAGCTGTGGAGGCGGCTGTGCGTCGCGTGCTCGCCGAGGGCCATCGGACGGCCGATATTGCGACGGCGGGCGGTATCGTCGTCGGTACGGAGCAGATGGGTGATCTGGTGGTGCACTCCTTGTCCTGAGGCCGCACGCCATCGAATGCCGCATGCCCCGGGGATGGGCGTCATGTGTCCGTCCCCTTCCGTGGCGCCGGCTAGTTGAAAATATTTCACAAGAGATTTTATAATCTCCGGGCTCGTCGCTCCTCGGCGGCGGCATGGCGGATATGGAGTTTCCCGATGAAGACCAACGGCCTCGGAACCATCGGCGACAGGGTCGTCTTCGAGAACGAGCGCATCCGCGTCTGGCTCGTCGAGCTCGATCCGGGTCAGATCCAGTCCCGTCACATTCATGATCTGCCCTACCTCATCGTGCCGCTGACCGACGGCCAGAACATCATGCGGTTCGACGATGGGCGCGAGGTCAAGACGGACGAGAAACCGGGCGTTACGCTGTGGCGCATGCCCGGCGCGCCGCACGAGTTGGAAAACGTCAGCTCTTGGCAATACCGCAACATTCTCGTCGAATTGAAGGAGCCAGAGCCTGTGACGGGCGCCGCGGCATGATCGACCGCAGGCAACTGATCGGCCTTCCGTTCCTCGCGCCCCTCCTTGTCGCATCGGCACGGGCACAGGGGCTCTCCACCCGGCCCGTCACCATCGTGTCGCCTTATGCGGCTGGCGGCACCAGCGACATTATCGCCCGCATCCTGGGGGAAGGGCTGCACGATCTCTGGAAGCAGCCTGTGCTTATCGAGAACCGCCCGGGCGCCAACGGTGCGATCGGCGTCTCGGCGGTGGCTCGTGCGGAACCGGATGGCCACACCCTGCTTGCCGTCGCGTCCAGCGCCCTGACGCTGAATCCGCTGCTCTACAAGAAGCTCGCCTATGATGTGGAGCGCGATCTGGCGCCTGTCACCGTCACCGGGCTCGTGCCGAACGTCGTCGTGGTCCATCCGAAGGTGCCGGCGCGCAGCCTGCAGGAGCTCGTTGCCTTCGCAAAGGCGAAGCCCGGTGGGCTGACCTATGCCTCGCAGGGCATCGGCTCCAACGGCCAGATGAATGCCGAGCTCTTCCGTCTCGCGACCGGCGTGCCGCTGCTGCATGTGCCCTACAAGGGTAGCGCGCAAGCCGTCACAGATTTGGTTGGTGGCCAGGTCGATCTCATGTTCGACAATTTGCCCACCGTTCTGGAGCATATCCGCGGCGCGCAATTGCGGGCTCTGGCCGTGACATCGGCCGGGCGCTCACCGCTGCTGCCCGATGTGCCGACGGTCTCGGAGGCGGCGATTCCCGGTTTCGATACCGCAGCATGGTTCGCTGTGCTGGCGCCCAAGGCGACATCGCCGATGCTGCTGGCGCAGTTGGAGACGGCGATTGCCAGTGTGCTGGCGCGACCCGGCTCCTCCGCCAAACTCGCCGCTGCCGGCGTGACGGTCGCCGCAGCCGGTTCCGCCGAACTCTCGGCGCGTATCCTGCATGACCGGAAGATGTGGAGTGAGGTCATTGCCAAGGCCGGCATCGCGATCGAGTGATGTTCGTAAAAGATATCTCTTGAGAAATATCACGTGATCAGACATCTTCCTGGCAGGGGCAGAATGCTCGCTGTGAGGGGAAGCCGATGCACAGGATGAAGAAGACAGCAGCCGCCGTTTTCGCCGGAGCCGTAGCGGCTCTCGCGAGCTATGGCGTAGCGCCCGCCCAGGCGCAGACGCCGATCACCTTCTCGCTCGATTTCCGGGCGCTCGGGCGCCATGCCGCGTGGTTCGTGGCGCTCGACAAGGGTTACTACAAGCAGGCCGGGCTCGATGTGAACATCATCGCCGGGCAGGGCACTGCGCAGGCGATCCAGGCGCTGGAGGCCGGCACGGCGCAGTTCGCCTTCTCTGACGTCGCCGGTGTGGTCGCGGCGCGCGCCAATAGCGGCTCGACGGCGAAGCTCGTCTCCGTGATCTACCAGAAGGCGCCTTACGCGATCTTCTCGCTGCGGGACGGGGCCAATGTCCGCTCGGCCGACCAGCTAGCCGGGCTCGAGATCGGCAGCGGCGCAGGCAGCTTCACCCAGAAGGTGATCGAGGCCTTCATGGTCCAGAAGGGCATCACGACGCCGGCGAAGTTCACCAATGTCGACCCGTCCGCCCGCGTCGGCCTGCTCGCGGCGAAGAAGATCCCGGCCGTCGAGACCTTCGTCATGACGCGGCCCGGCGTCGCCAAGGCCGTCGGCTCGTCCAACGCGCGGACCTATCTGCTCGCCAATGACGGCCTCGTGCTCTACTCGAACGGCATCGTCGCGCGCGAGGATCTGATCAAGTCGAAGCCCGACGTGGTGAAGGCCTTTATCGCGGCCTCGCTCAAGGGCTGGAAAGACACGATCGAGAAGCCCGGCGAGGCAGCCGACATCGTCGTCAAGCTCAACAAGGGGCTCGAGAAGGATGTCGTGACAGAGGAAATCCAGATCGTGACCGAACTGGTCAAGACCGACGTCACCGACAAGAAGGGCCTCGGTACGATCGATCCGGCTGCCATGGCTTCCTCGGTCGCGCTCATCCTCCAGACCCTGCCCGGCGCCAAGGTCTCGGCGACCGACGTCTACGACTCCGCCCTGCTGCCCGCGACCCCTGTCCTGCCGTGAGCACGATCGTTGCAGAAACCATGCGCGCCCCCCAGGGCGCGCACGAAACCTACGGGCACTTTATCGGCGTCCGGAAGGTTTTCGGAGCCGGGGCGAGCGAAATGATCGCTCTCTCCGATGTCGATTACGAGCTGAGGAAGGGCGAACTCGTCGCGCTGCTCGGCCCCAGCGGCTGCGGCAAGACGACCTTGCTGCGCATGGTCGCGGGGCTGACCAAGCCCAGCGGCGGCAAGATCGTCATACGGGGGCGCGAAGTCACCGAGCCGCAGGACGATTTCGGCTTCGTCTTCCAGAGTCCGAATCTGCTGCCCTGGCGGACCGTGCTCTCCAACGTGCTGTTTCCGATGGAGATCAAGGGGCGCCTCGACGACAAGGCGCGCGCACGCGCCGTGGAGCTGCTCGAGCATGTCGGCCTCGGAAAATTTCTGAAGAGCCGGCCGCACGAGCTTTCCGGCGGCATGAAGCAGCGCGTAGCACTGTGCCGGGCGCTGATCCATTCGCCGTCGCTGATCCTGATGGACGAGCCCTTCGGCGCGCTGGACGAACTGACCCGCATGGAAATGCACGAGCTCCTGCTCGACATCAGGCGTTTGACCGGGGCGACCGTGATGTTCGTCACGCATTCGATCTCGGAGGCGGTCTATCTCGCCGACGAGGTGCTGGTGTTCAGCGCGCGGCCCGGCCGCGTCTCCGACCGGATCAGGATCGACCTGCCTTATCCGCGCGAGCCAGCCCAGCGCTATGGCAGCATCTTCAACGAGTACGAGCGCCGCGCCGGTGCCGGGCTCGGCGTCCTTCATCACGCTTGACGACCGGCACATGAAAATCTCATCGGACAGTTTCACGCGGGTTGCCTATCCCGTGCTCGGCCTTCTGCTTCTGCTGGCGCTTTGGCAGGGCTATATCGTGCTCTTCGACGTGCCGCAGGCCGTGCTGCCGCGCCCACTGACGGTCTGGAACGCGACGGTCAGCAACCTGCCGCTGCTTCTGTCGGAGGGGAGGGTGACGTTGCTCGAGAGCGTCTACGGCTTCCTGCTCGCCTTCTTCCTCGGCATTCCGATCGCGGTCGCGATCTCGTCCTCGCGCACGCTCAACCTGATGTTCTACCCGCTGCTGATCGCGACGCAGGCCCTGCCCAAGGTGGCGCTGGCGCCGCTGATCCTGGTCTGGCTCGGCACCGGCATCGAATCCAAGCTCGCCATCGCCTGGCTCGTCGCCTTCTTCCCGATCGTGGTCGACACCGCCACGGGCCTGCGCTCGACTCCGCCGGAGATGCTCGACCTTGCCTCCTCGGTCCGCGCCACGGGCTGGCAGACCTTCTGGAAGATCCGCTTTCCCGCTGCGCTGCCCTTCGTCATCACCGGCTCGAAGGTCGCGATCACGCTCGCTGTGATCGGCGCTGTGATCGGCGAGTTCATCAGCTCGAACGAGGGGCTCGGCAACCTGCTGCTGGTGGCGAACTCGCAGGTCAACACGCCGCTCGCCTTCGCGTCGCTGCTCGCTCTGGCCGTACTCGGCATGGCGCTCTATGCCGCCGTCGCGCTCGTCGAGATCGCGCTGAAGCCTTGGTTCAGCGAAGTCCGCCACTGAAAGAAGTCATATGCTCAAGCCACGTATCGCCCTGCTGGTGGGCTCGCTGAGCCGGGAATCGATCAACCGCCGTCTCGGCGAGGCGCTTCAGCGCCTCGGCAGCGGCCGTTTCGAGATCCGCGACTGTCCGCTCGCGGATCTGCCGCTCTTCAACCGCGATCTCGACAGCGCGCTGCCGGAATCCGTGCGCCGCTTCAAGGCGGAGATCGAGGCGGCGGACGGCATCCTGATCGTTGGCCCGGAGTATAACCGTTCCGTCTCTTCCGTTCTGAAGAATGCGATCGACTGGGGCTCGCGCCCTTACGGTGCGAATTCCTGGAAGGACAAGCCGGCCGCGATCGCCGGCCTCGCCAGCGGCGCGCTGGGCACCGCACCGGCGCAGCAGCATCTGCGCAACATCCTCTCGCATCTCGACATGCATGTCCTGCCGCAGCCGGAAGTCTGCATGGCGATGCGCGACGGGCTGTTCGATGCGGCCGGTGATATCGCGGACGAAACGGCGAAGCGCTTCCTCGAAGGCTTCCTGTCCCGCTTCGCGGCCCATGTCGGGCGCTTCGGCAAGGTTGCGGCATGAGCGTCCAGCGCATCGCCCTCGACGTTCATGCCCATCTGATCCCGATCGGCCACGAAGGCGTGGCCGAGGCCGCGGGTGTCAGCTGGGATCCCGCGGCAGAGAAGCTCGTCATCGATGGTCATGCCATCGGCATCAAGGCCCTGTTCCACCCTGAGGCGCTGATTGCCTGGATGGACCAGCAGGGTGTCGAGCGCGCCTGGATTTCGGTGCCGCCGCCGACCTACCGGCCCGGCCTCGACGCCGCGCAGGCGGAGGCCTGGACGCGCGCGCTGAATGACGGACTCGTCGCGATCGCAGCGGCTCGTCCGGATCGGCTCGAGCCGCTGTTCCATCTGCCGGTAGCTCATCCCGAGCTCGCGGCCCGCATCGTCCGCGAGCGCGCCGCGGCTGGCGCGGCACGCTTCGCCATGCCGACCGGGGAGCCGGGGCTGATGCTGTCGGACGCTTCCCATGCGCCGCTCTGGCAGGCGCTGGACAAGGCATCCGCCTTCGTCTTCCTACATCCCGGCGAGGGCTGCGATGGCCGGCTCGACCCGTTCTATCTGCATAATCTCCTCGGCAACCCGAACGAGACGGCGATCGCTGCCGGGCACCTCATCTTCGCCGGCATTCTCGAGTGTCATCCGCGCATCACGGTTTGCCTGGCGCATGCTGGCGGTACTCTGCCCGCCGTGGCCGGGCGCTGGCAGCAGGGCTTCGGGACGAGCCGGCCCGGCGTCGATACCTCGGTGGAGGCTCCTGCGAAGGCGCTGCGGCGCTTCTGCGTGGATTGCATCGCCCATGACCCGGCACTGCTCGACCTGGCGCAGTCCGTCTTCGGAGCGGATCGCATCGTCTTCGGGTCGGACTGGCCATTCCCGATGGGGCTGATGAAGCCCCATGAGCAGTTGGTAGCATTGTCGGATGAGTGCCGCCGCGCGATCTTCTGCGACAACCCTGAGAAGCTGTCCGGCTGACTCCGACGGGGCACGAATGAAAAAGGCCGGTTCCGCGAGGAGCCGGCCTTTCTCGTCAATGCTGCTACGTCCTTCAGATCACGACGTCGCTGTCGCCGGCGAGGTCGCGTTCCACGAGCCTGTTACGCAATTCGCCCAGACCTTCGGCGCGGACGATCACCTCGTCGCCTGCCTTCAGGAAAATGGGTGGCTCGCGGGCGTTGCCTATGCCGGCCGGCGTGCCGGTCAGCAGGACGTCTCCCGGATGCAGCATCATGCCGAAGGAAAGCTCGGCGATCAGCTCCTCGATCGGGAAGGCCATCTGGGCTGCGACGGCATCCTGCATGATCTCGCCGTTGAGTAGGCATTGCAGGCGAACCTTCGGCAGGTCGATCTCGTCGGGGGTGACGACGACCGGTCCGAGCGGCATCGTGCCGTCGATACTCTTGCCCTTCAGCCACTGGGCGCCGTGGCGGCGCTGCAGGTCGCGCTGCGAGACGTCGTTGGCGAGGCAGAAGCCGAAGATGTGCTCCCTGGCCCGCGCCTTCGGGATGCTGCGGCCGCCCTTGCCGATGATGATCGCGATCTCGGCCTCGTAATCCCACTTGGCGGAAATACGGGCGTCGAAGGCGATGTCGTCATTGGGGCCGATGACGACGTCGGGCGCCTTGGTGAAGAAGGTCGGGGCGTTCGGACGGTCGACATCCTGACCCTCGCGCTTGCCCTTGCTCTCCTCGAAATGGGACCAGTAGTTCCAGCCCGTGCAGAGCACGTCGCGGCGGAAGCGGCGGACGGGCGCGGCGATGTCCGCCCCGGCGAGCGCGACACGCTCGCCGGCCTCTCGCGCCGACGAGATGACGGCGGAGCGGATCTCCGGCGCGAGGCCGATGAAGGCGACGAGATCGCCGGCTTCGGACGGCAGGAGGACGATCTGGTCCCCTTCGACCAGGCCGAGGCGCTCGCTGGCGCCCCGACGGATGTTGATGAAGCGCATCGTGATCCGTTCAGTCCTGGATGACCGCGATCGCGTTGATCTCGATCAGGTAGTCCGGCGAGGTCATCTTGCAGATCTCGACCATGGTCGAGGCCGGCGCGATGCCGGTGAAGTATTCGCGCCGCACCTTATGGATCGCATCGAAATGCTCCATGTTGCGGACATAGACATCGACGCGGCAGATGTCTTCGAGCGTGCCGCCGGCTTCCTCGACCGCCGCCTTGAGGTTCTCGCAGACCTGACGGGTCTGCTCGGAGACGTCGCCGATGCCGGCGATCGTGCCGTCGGCGCGACGCGAGGTCATGCCGGAAATGAAGACGAGACGGCCGCGCGCCTCGATCATCGTCGCCTGGGCGAAGTGACCGTTGGGCTGGCGCAGCTTGGCGCTGGTGATCTTCTGCTTGGACATGGGTGACTCCGTCGATCAGGAAAGGGAAGAGGGAAACGCGACGCCCAGCCGCGCCGCAGCACTGCGCAGTGCATCCATGGTCGCGGGCGCGACGCGGCACGTGCCGTCGAAGTCGCGATGGGCCTTGGCGGCGCGGTCGCCGGGCATGCGGACCTGCGCGACGCCGGGGGCCACCTTCGAGCCGCGGATGCGGTCCGCGAAGCCGTTTGCCGCCGCCTCGAATTCGTCGCGCGGGCGAAGGCCCTCGACCTGGATCGCGAGGAACAGGTTGGCGCTGCCATAGGGCTGAGACAGGTCGCCGTAGAGCGGACGGACCGCGTCGCCGATGGCTCCGGCCGACAGCCCACCTGCGAGCAGGTCGACCATCACCGCGAGACCGAACCCCTTGGCACCGGCCGCGGGCAGCAGCATGCCCTTGATCGCCTCGGTCGCGTTCGTCGTCGGCACGCCGTCGGCCGTGGCGGCCCAGCCTTCGGGGATGGGCTCGCCCCGGCCCTCGGCCAGCCGGATCTTGCCCATCGCGCCGGCGCTCATGGCGAGGTCGAGGACGAGCGGCTCGCCGCCCGTGGGAACGGCGATGGCGAGCGGATTGTTGCCGACGACCCGTTCAGCGCCGCCGGGAGCAGGCAGCAGAGGGCGGGTATTGGCCATGACGATGCCGATCTGGCCGGCGAGCGCGATCTTGCGGGCGAAACGGCCGGCGGCGCCGAAATGGAAGGCATTGCGCACCGCGACGGCCGCGAGGCCGTGCACCCGTGCCCTGTCGATGGCGAGGGCGGCCGCCTTCTCGGCGCTGATATGGCCGAGGGCGTTGCCGGCGTCGATCGTGAGGCGCGAGCCGCAATCGACGACGATCTCGCCCGCGGCCCCGGCATCGACCGAACCCTTCTCGATCCGCTCCAGATACATGGGCAGAAGCATCAGCCCGTGCGAGCCGAGGCCTTCGATATCCGCATCGAGCAGCGCCTCGGCGACCAGCCCGGCATAGCGAGCCGGCGTGCCCACCTTGACCAGCAACGTCTGAGCCAGCATGCGCAACTCGTCTGCCGGGTAGGACTCGCGGCTAACCATGGCTGGCGTCCCGTGGATCGCTTGCCATCAGTGCGCGTCCTTCTCGTCGGTGTACCAGGACGGCATCTGCGGATAGTGCGGGCCGTCATAGATCTCGACGACGACCGTTTCCTCGATCGCGAGGCTGGGGCCGTGAACGTTGCCCTTAGGATTGCAGTAGAAGCTGCCCGCCTTCAGCTCGACGCCGGTGTTCGTGTAGGCGAAGTGCCCCGAAAGGCAGAACATCATCTGGTTCGAGGCGTGCGAGTGAGGCTTCGGGATGCCCGCGCCCTTCTCGAACCGGATCAAAGCGACCGATGCGCCGGTGGCCTCGTCGCGCCAGAGCATCTTCTCATGGACCCCTTTAAGCGACTTCTCCCGCCAGGGCAGGTCGTTCGTCTGGATCAGGATTTCTTCGAGGCTCGGAGCGCCGGCGGGGAGTTGCATGGTGGACTCTTCTCTTCAGCAGTCGCGCTTTGGATGTCTATCATGATATTTCACGTGATGTCTAATGCAAGCGGCAAAGTGCGGCCATGCGCAGGAATTCTGCGCCCGCGTCCGGGAAACACCAGGAGAGGGGTCAAGCGGCGGCCGGCGCTGCTCGCAGTGAGACTATGAAAAAGCGCGGCTGATCAGCGTGCGCGCGTGGCGTGCGCGCGTTGCGGCGCATGCTGCTGCAGATGAGCGACCTTGTCGCGCAGTGCCGCGAGATGCTCGCGCATGGCCGCCGCCGCGGCCATTGGATCCTGGGCTTCGATCGCTTGCAGCACCGCTCGGTGCTGGCGGTCGGAGGCTTCGGTATCGAGCGTTTGCCAGAGATGCAGATACCAGGCGCGTGTCGAGCGTTCGTGCAGCGTCTTGGCGAAGTCGCCGAGGATGCGCGACTGGGACATGTCGCTGAGCTTGTTGTGGAAGGCGCGATCGCACTCGACGAAGGAGTCGATCCGTCCGCCGCCATGTGGGTCGTCGCGATGATGATCGAGCAGGGAGCGGATCTCGGCTACGTCCTCGGGGCGCCGATGCTGAGCTGCACGGGCAGCGATTTCCGGCTCGATGACGAGCCGCGCATCGAGGATTTCCAGCACCTGCCCCATCGAGTCGGGCTGGATGATCACGCCCTTTCGCGGCACGATGTCGACCAGGCCTTCGGTTCGCAGTCGCTGCAGCGCCTGATGCACGGGCGTGCGGCCCATGTCGAGCTGTTCGCAGATCGATGCTTCGTTGAGATACTGGCCCGGCGCGAAGAAGAGCGTGATGATGCGGTCCTTGATCGCGATGTAGGCTTGGTCTGACAGCGACAAGCTCTCGTCATTGCCCTTGGTCTTCTTCACCGGACGCTGCTTCCGGGCGGTGTCGCTTTTCGTAGCCGTCATGTCGCCTTGCCGCAGGGAAGTTGAGCTGTTTCCAAGGTGGAAGCATTCAATATCGTCGAAGTTGCAGGCGGGCAAATTGTGCCCGCCTTCGACATGCAGACGCGTGGCTATGGCTGGATCTTGATGTTCCCGACTTTGATGATCTCGCCGATCTTCGCGCGTTCCGTCTTGAGGAAGCTGTCGAGATCGGCAGCCGAGCCGCCGGCGGGCACGTAGTGCATGGTCAGCATGCGGGCGCGGATCTCCGGCTTGGCCAGAACCGCGTTGACGTCGGCATTGATCCTGTCGCGAATGTCGGCCGGCAGACCGGCCGGAGCGTGCAGGCTGAGCCAGGTGCCCGCTTCGAGATCACTGAGCCCCTGCTCAGCGAAGGAGGCGATGTCGGGCTCGCCTTCATAGCGCTTTGCGCTGGCGACTCCGAGCGCCTTCAGCTTGCCCTCCCTGACCTGTGCCATGGTCGAAACGTCCATGGCGACCTGGATGTTGCCGGCCAGCAGGTCCATGACGGCAGCGCCCATGCCGCGATAAGGCACGTGCGTCATCTTGATGCCGGTGCGCTGGGTCAGTTGCTCGGTCGCGAGGTGGAAGGATGAACCGTAACCCGTCGTCGCGAAGGAAAGCTTGTCCGGATTCGCCTTCGCATAGGCGATGAATTCCTGCAGGTTCTTTGCCGGCACTGAAGGGTGCACGACCAGGAAGATCGGGCTGGTCGCCAGCAGCGTGATCCCGGTGAAGTCCTTGTCGACGTTGTAGGGCAGCTTGTCGAAGAGAAACGGATTTGCCGCCTGCGAGGTGATGAGCCCCATGCTCAGCGTGTATCCGTCAGCGGGCGACTTCGCGACGGCGTCTGTGCCGATGATGGCGTTGCCGCCACTCTTGTTCTCGACATTGACCCGCACGCCCCACCGCTCGCCCAGGCCCTCTGCGACGACACGGGCAACCCCGTCGGCCGTGCCGCCGGCGGCGAGCGGCACGATGATGGTGACCGGCCGTTGCGGCCAGGCCTGAGCCATCGCTTCCGTCCAGACCGGCACGAGGCCGAGCCCAACGACTGTCACGAACGAAATCAGCGCCTTACGCAAAGAGCGCAGCATGACGGCTTTCTCCTGATTGATGCATCAGAAGAAATATCATAAGAAATGTTAGATGCCGTCAACCGAGCAGGCGCCATGAAACTGCCGTCAGATCGTTTTTCGTATTCCGCGATGCCTCATCGTCCGCGACTGGCATTGCCCGGCGGGGCTCGGATCGCGGTCTACGTCGTCGTCAACGTCGAGGACTGGGATTTCTGGAAGCCGATCGTCCGGCAATACGTGCCCTCGCCGCAGGCGGTGCCGGTCGTGCCGGACGTGCAGAACTGGGCCTGGCACGAATACGGCCTGAGGGTCGGCTTCTGGCGCATCCTGAAGGCGTTGTCGGAGCGTGGCCTGAAGGCGTCCGCGCCGATCAATGCGCGGCTCTGCGAGAGCTACGAGCCGGTCGCGCGCGCGATGCTCGATTCCGGGTGGGAGTTCGTCGGTCACGGCGTCGTCCAGGGTGCGATGCATGCCGTGCCCGATCAACGCGAGGCGATTCAGTCTTCGATGCGCATCCTGCGCGATTTCGCGGGCCTGGCGCCGAAGGGGTGGCTTGGCCCAGGCATGGCCGAGACCGGCGAAACGCTCGATCTCCTGGCTGAGGCGGGCTTCGGCTATGTCTGCGACTGGGCGATGGACGAGCATCCGGTCGAGATGACGACCGATCATGGGCCGGTCGTGGCCATACCCTATTCGCTTGAAACCGGCGATCTGCCGATGATGGTGGCCCATCACCACGAGTCCGAGGTCTGGCTCCGGAGGCTGCGCGACCAGTTCGACCGGCTCTATGCGGAGGGGGAAACGCAGCCCCGCATCATGTCGCTGAGCGTCCACCCCTACATCATGGGCGTGCCGCACCGGATCGGCTATTTCGAGCAGGCGCTCGACCATTTCGCCAGGCATGACGGCGTCTGGTTCGCCAACGCCGGCGATATCCACGACTGGTATCGCGGCGCCGGCCTGGGATGACACGAGACTGGGACGAAGAGGCGCTGCGGCTCAGGCGCAGAGCAACTCCGGTTTCATCGTGGCGAAGCGTGCGACCTGCTTCGCCAGCGTGGTCAGGCGCCCGAGGCATTCTCGTCCGAGCAGCCGCCCTCGGGCATGAACCGCGTCTGGGAAATAAAATCCGTTGCCGCAAGCGATGTCGTTGAATCCGATATAATCGCAGTAAAGGGACGCTCTGCGATCTCCGAGAGCATCCCTCAGTGGTGCACCTCCGAGTTTTCGGGAGGCGGCCTCAGGCCGAGCAGGGCCGCGGCAGAAAGCTCATGTCGACATAAGGTTTTGCGTCGATCCTTGCCGATAGTAGCCCTTCAGCAACCATCGCATCGAGCGGGGGCTGCACCTGCTCCGCCCCCAGGCAGGCATTGGGGTCGCGGAAATAGTCGTTCTTGGTCAGGAAGTAGCTGTCGACCACCTCAGGCGGCGACTTGGACAGGGTCGCCGCGAGCTCGACTGCCTTCTTGCGGTTCTCCAGCGCATAGAGCCACTGGAGCCCAGCGACGTAGTCCGCAAGCCAGGCCTTCGCCACCGCCGGCTGGGCTTTCAGGAAGTTCTCGGTCGCGACCTGGAAGATGACTGCGTAAGGCGGCAGCGCATCCTTGCCCTGGAACACTGCTCGCAGGCCGCCCTTCGCGCGCTCTGTCGCGCCGAACGGCAGCGGCAGAACCCCGCAATCGACGCGTTTCTCGCGAATGGCCGCCCCGATGCTCGGAAACGAGATCTCGACGATCCGTACATCGCGGCGTGGATCGAGCCCGTTCTTCTTCAAGGCGACGCGCAACAGCAGGTCCACCGCGGTTCCGAAGGCGTTGACGGCGATCGTCTTACCCTTGAGGTCTGGGATCGTCTTGATGCTGCTGTCGTCCAGCACGTAGAACACCTGCGAGGCGTAGCCCTCGCGTGCGTCCTGGAAATTGTCCGCCACGATCTTCATGCCGCCTGGAACTGCGTTTTTGGCGATGGCCGTGGCGAAGGCCGGGAGCGACAGGGTCGCGAAGTCGGCCTGGCCCGCGGCGAGCAGCGAGGCGGCTTCCGGCGTGCCGCGGGTATAGGTCACGTCCAGCACATAGTCCTTGCCGTGCCGCTTCAGCACGTTGTCCTTCATCCAGTCCATGAGATGGATGGTGACGATCTCGTTGGCGCCCAGCCCGCCGCCAGTGGCATAGCGCAGGCGTGGCACCTGGGCTTTCGCGACATGCGGCATCGCCAGCGTTCCGGCCATCGCCGCACCGCCGGCGAGAATGCCCCGCCTCGACATCGAACCACGTGCTTGAAACATCGCCCCCTCCGTTGTCAAACGATAATTCTACATTAAGATCGTAAGACAATTATGATGGGCATTATTCGCGTTGCTGCGCAAGCCTGTCGCTGAGCGTTGGAGCGTAAAATTGCGGCAGATCGAAACCGACTATCTGGTGATCGGCGCAGGTTCTGCTGGCTGTGTCCTGGCAAGCCGTCTTAGCGAAGATCCTTCGACAGAGGTCATAGTCCTCGAGGCAGGCGGCTGGGACTGGGACCCGCTGATCCATGTGCCGCTCGGTTACGGCAAGATGCTCGCCGATCGGCGCAACGACTGGGGCTTCGACACCGAGCCGGTCCGTGGGCTCGACGGACGGCGCTTGCCATGTGAGCGGGGCAGGGTCGTCGGCGGCTCCTCTTCGACGAACGCCATGGTCTATGTGCGCGGTCACCGCGAGGATTATGCGCGCTGGGCGTCCGCAGGACTCCGGCACTGGTCCTATGCCCACGTGCTTCCCTATTTTCGTAAAGCCGAGCGCTGGAGCGGAGGGGCCGACGACTATCGCGGCGGCGACGGCCCGCTCCGCACCTGCGGCTCGGGCTATGCCGACCCGCTCGTCGAAGCCGGCCTCGATGCCGCTGCGGGAGCCGGATTTCCCATCTCGGAAGACTACAATGGCGCCGAGCAGGAAGGTTTCGGCCGCCTGCAGACGACGATCGGCGACGGTCGCCGCTGCAGCACGGCCGTCGCTTATCTGCGGCCGGCGCTGCAGCGCCGCAATCTGACGCTGAAGACCCGCGCGACGGTCACGCGCATCCTGGTCGAGAACGGCCGGGCGATTGGTGCTGAGGCATTGCTGCGCGGAAAGCTGCATCGAATCCGCGCACGGCGCGAGGTGCTACTCTGCGCCGGGGCGATCAAGACACCGCAGTTGCTGATGCTCTCGGGCGTGGGTTCTGCCGACGATCTGCGCCGCCACGGGATTTCTGTTGCGCTGGACAGTCCGGGCGTAGGGGGCAATCTGCAGGATCATGTCCAGGCCGGGTTCGAATATGAGCGCGCCACGCCTGGGCCATTCCAGAAGGCCCTGCGCCTCGACCGGATCGGCGCTGCGATGGCCAAGGCCTATTTTCTCGGCAAAGGTTTCGCGACCGATCTGCCCAGCGGCTGGACCGCGTTCCTGAAGACGCAATATGCCTCCGTGGCGCCCGACATCCAGTTGCTGTTTCGGGCAACGCCGCTCGTGGCCGATCCCTACCTGCCGCCCTTCCGTCGCGCCTTCGAGGATGGCTTTGCCTGCCGTGCCGTGCTGCTGCGTCCGGAGAGCCGCGGCCGCATCGGCCTGCACGACGCCGACCCTCTGGCGCCGCCCCGTATCGAGCAATCCTTCCTCGATACGGACAAGGACCGCGCGACCCTTCGTGCCGGCGTGCGTCTGGTTCGCGAACTAGCGCGCCAGCCACGCTTTGCTGGCCATGTCGCGCGCGAGCGCGAGCCTGGTCCGGCTGTCGTCGGCGATGCGGATCTGGATGCGCATATCCGCGCTTCGGCCGGTACCGTCCGCCACCCACTCGGCACCTGCCGCATGGGCTCCGATGCGGACAGGATGGCGGTCCTCGATTCTCAACTGCGGGTGCGCGGCATCGACGGCCTGCGCGTCGTGGACGCCTCGGCAATGCCTGATCTCACCGGCGGAAACATTAATGCTGTCGTGATCATGATAGCCGAGGCGGCTGCGGATTTCATCCGAGGCCAGCAGCCGCTTCCCGCTGCGGTGATCACCAGCCGTGCAGCAAATGCTCCACCCCTGGCGGCGTCTCGATGAGATGCTCCGCGTCGAGCTGACGGTAGCGCCCCCGGAAAAAGACCAGGGGCCTGGGACGGGGCGTCATCGCCAGGCTGAAACGCGTCACTTCACCGATCAGGATGAGATGGTCTCCGCCATCATGCCTTGCATGGTTGCGACATTCGAACCAGGCCATGGCGTCCGGCAGCAAGGGCTGCCCTGCCGCTCCCTCGATCGGCGTGATGCCCTGCCACTTGTCGGTCATGGGCTTGGCGAACCGGGTCGAGAGCTCGCTCTGTCCTTCGCCGAGCAGATTGACGGCATAATGCTCGACGCTGTTCCAGTGCTCGAAGGCGCGCGCATTGCGGCCGACGCTGAACAGGACCAGCGGCGGTTCCAACGAGACCGAGTTGAACGAGCTGACGGTCGCCCCCAGCAGTTCGCCGTCGGATGTCTTTGCCGTGATGATCGCCACGCCTGTCGGAAACAGTCCGAGCGCGTCCCTGAACTCGCGTGCTGAGAAACTCATTCTGGTCTGCCTTGCTGACGGGGGTCGAAGGATGAGGCGCCGCGTGGATCGATCGGCAGAAGGCGGTTCAGGCCGGCGGCCTGCTCGAACAGCGCGGCGGCGGAGAGCAGCCTCGCTTCGCAGCGTGGCGGCGCGACGATCTGCAGTCCGACAGGCAGGCCCGACGTCGTGAACCCGCAAGGCACGGAGATCGCCGGACAGGCCGTGATAGTGATCGCATAGGTCAGCACGAGCCAGCTGAAGAAGTCATCGAAGCGTGTGCCGTCGACCTCCATCAGGTGGCGCACGCGCAGGTCGAAAGGCGGTGCCATGACCGTCGGCGTGACCAGCAGGTCGTAATCCCGGAAAAAGCGGATGACGCGAGCGTAGATGTCGGCGCGCAGCAGCTCTGCCTGAGCGATCTGGTCGGCCGTCTGGGCCAGTCCCTGGCGCGTATAATGGACGATCTCGGGACTGAGCCGGTCGGATTGCTGTTCCAGTAATTCGCGGGCGGCCGCACGCTGCGCGTTGCGGAGAACGCGGAAGCATAGTTCCGCCCCGGTAAGGTCCGGCGATGCGGCATCGACACGGGCGCCTGCGTCGCTGAAATGTCCAAGCGACGCTTCGCAGACCCTGCGGATATCGGGATCGACGGGTCCCAGGCCCAAAGTCGCGCTCCACGCTACTCGCGCGGGCATGGTCGGGTGATCCACTGCGTCCATGAAAGGCTGCGTCGGCGCCGGCAACGAGATCGGATCTTCCGGGTGCTCGCCTACCATGGCGTCGAACATCATGGCGACGTCGCGCACGGTGCGCGCCATCGGCCCATCGACATTCAGCATTCCGAACGACAGCGGAAGCGGGCCATGCGCAACTCGGCCCGGGCTCGGGCGCAGGCCGACGACACCGCAGAAGGCGCTGGGAATCCGGATAGAACCCGCCATGTCGTTGCCTGTCGCCAGCCAGGCCTGCCCGGTCGCGAGCGCCGCCGCCGACCCGCCCGACGACCCGCCCGTCGTGCGGGATAAGTCCCACGGATTGGCGGTCGCGCCGAAAACGGCATTCACCGTGTTGCCGCCGGCCCCGAATTCGGGCGTGTTGGACTTGCCGAGCACGATCGCGCCATGGGCCTCCAGTCTTTCGACCAGCAGGTCGGAGCGCTGCGCGACGCGATCCTTGTGGACCAGCGAGCCATCGGTGTGCCGGACGCCGGCAACCGCAGTCAGGTCCTTCACCACCATCGGGATACCGTGGAGATGCGCCGCGCCTCGCTTGTCCCGGTCCTTTGCCATCAGGGTGCGTGCATGGTCGAGCGCGCGTTTGAGGCTGAGGGTCGGCAACGCGTTGAGTGCGCCCTCGACCGCCTCGATGCGGGCGGCAGCGGCTTCTACCAGTTCGACCGGGCTGACGCTGCCCGCTTGTAGTTGGGATCGCACCTCGTATGCGTCCAGGCGCCACAACTCTTGCTGCGTCATCGCATCCTCTTGTAGATTGTCATACGATCTTAATATCTGTAGCCTCGGCGATGCAATGCACGAAAACGAGCGGGAACGGACAAGACGACCGATGACAGTTTTGGCCACCCGGGAAGCGGTAGGCAGCGCATCCGTGCGCCCCGCGAAGATTGTGATCTCCGGGGTCACGAAGCGCTTCCAGCGGCGAGGCGACAGCTTTCTTGCTCTTTCGGCCGTTGACCTCGACATAGCGGAAGGCGAATTCGTCTCGATCGTCGGTCCTTCTGGCTGCGGCAAGAGCACGCTTCTCTACATGCTCGGCGGCTTCGTACCGGCCAGCGACGGCTCCATGCGGATCGACGGCGAGCCGGTGTCCGGGCCTGGCCTCGATCGCGGGGTGGTCTTCCAGGAATACGCTCTGTTCCCGTGGCTGACCGTCTCGCAGAACATCGGTTATGCGTTGGATCGCTCGGGTCGTCCGCGCCAGGAGCGCAACGAGATCGTCGAGCGCTACATTACCCTGATGGGCCTCAGAGGCTTCGAGAACTCCTTCCCGCGCGAGTTGTCGGGCGGGATGAAGCAGCGCGTGGCGCTGGCGCGGACCTTCGCATATCGGCCGGGCATTCTCCTGCTTGACGAGCCCTTCGGGGCGCTGGACGCGCAGACGCGCGAAATCATGCAGGACGAATTGCTGCGATTGTGGAAGACCGATCGAAAGACCGTCGTGATGGTGACGCACGATGTCGACGAGGCAGTCTATCTCTCGACGCGTGTCTGCGTGATGTCCCATCGTCCGGGACGCATCGTCGAGGAATTCGACATCGCCCTGGATCGCTCGGGCAGCCGCGAGGAAATCGTGCTGACCGATCAGTATCGTGGTATCCGCAATGCCGTCTGGATGTCCGTCCGCCGGCAGGTCACCGAAAGCCGGACGGCCACCGCATGAGCGGCTCTCGTTACGACTGGCTGAAGCGCGCAAGCGCGATTTTGCCGTTCATCTTCGCTCTTCTCCTCTGGCAGGGGCTGGTCTCGCTGCAGGTGGTCGACCCTCTCTTCCTGCCGTCGCCGGTGCGGGTGGGCCGGTCCCTGTTCGAACTCGTCACCGCAGACGGCTTCCTGCTCGAGCTCGCGACGACCTCGTTGCGGGCGCTCGGCGGCCTCGTACTCGGTGCTGCGATCGGTGTCCCGCTCGGGACGGCCATGGCCGTGAGCCCCTCGGTGGAGGGCTTCGCCAACCCGTTGGTGAAGGCGACCTACTCGCTGCCCAAGACGGCGTTGGTGCCGCTGTTCATTCTGTGGTTCGGCATCGGTAACGTCACAAACATTCTTGCCGTAGCGCTCGCGACCATGCTGCCCATGATCGTCTACACCTATCATGCCGTGGAGGGAGCACCGAAGGTTCTGCTCTGGAGCGCGCGCGCCATGGGCACGAGCGAGGCCGGGCTGCTTCCTCATGTCCTGCTGCGCTCAGCATTGCCCGGCATCCTCACCGGCCTTCGGATCGGCCTGGGATTCGCGTTCCTGATCGCGATCGCAGCGGAAATGATCGCCGCCAAGATCGGCGTCGGAAAGCTGCTGTTCCTCTATGGCGAGAACGGCGCCTACGATTTCATGTTCGCGGCGATCGCGGCGGTCGTCTTCGTGTCATATGCGGCGGATCGCGGCTTCTCGGCGCTCAGCGACCATTTGCTGCGCTGGCAGGAGCCCGCGGAAGGAAAAGCGTAAGATGGCGAGCAGCTCCGTCGAAGTCAAAGCGCCGTCGAACGGTGGCATTCCCGCGCAGGTCATCGGCGTCATCCTTCGCTCCTACCCACTTTTCCTCGTCGCCATCGCCTGGGAAGCCGTGGCGCGCGCCGGTTGGGTTCAGCCGGTCTTCCTGCCTCCGCTGTCCAGCGTCCTGGCGAGCTTTCCGCAACTAGTCGCCACGGGCGAGATCCTGGGGCCGCTGCTCACGAGCTTGCATCGGGCCGCTGCCGGGTTGGCGATCGCCATGACTGTCGGCATCACGCTGGGTTTTTGGATGGCGCGGTCCCGCTGGGCCAAGTGGTTGTTCGACCCGCTGGTGGCGCTCGGCTTTCCGGCGCCCAAGGTTGCGTTCCTGCCGATCTTCATCCTCTGGTTCGGGATCGATCATATGTCCAAGATCGCGCTGGTCGCGATCACCTGCGTCTTTCCCTTCATCCTTGCAGCGGAGGCGGGCGCGCGGACGGTGCCGCGCGTGCAGCTCTGGGCAGCCGAGATGATGGGCACCCCCAGGTTCGAATTGCTCTGGCGTATCGTCTTGCCGGCGACGTTACCGTCCCTGATGAGTGGCGTCAGGATTGCGGTGCCGTTCTCTCTCGTTAGCGCTTTCACGGCAGAGATGATCGCCGGGGGAGGCGGGTTGGGCGGTGGGCTGGTCTACGCTCAGCGCTTCTTCGAGACGCAGACTGTGTTCGCCTTGCTGCTCGTCATGCTGGCGACGGGCTATCTGGTCGACTACGGCCTGCTGGCGCTGCGCCGCCGTCTCCTGCGCTGGCATTAAGGCTGAGCACCGGCTCCGGTCTGCTGCTGGCCGTTGGATCAGGCTTGCAGAGCCTCGCCCAATCCGGTTCGTTCTTCGATCAGGTCGCCCCGGCGGACCTGGGCGAAAATCAGATCGGCGTTGAGTGTCAGGCGGCGCAGTAGCTTTTCGACGATCGCAAGCTCTGCCGCCGAAATGCCTTCGAAAAGTAGGTCGTTAACCCGTCGGACAATAGGTGCGATCGAACGCACGGCATCCTTGCCATCGGGCGACAGTGACACCAGCACGCTGCGGCGATCGACTTCATCCTGGCGCTTGGTCAGCAATCCCCTGTGGATCAGCCGGCCGACCTCCGTCGTAACGTGCGGCGCGGCCAGGCGGACATGCTCGGCGAGCTCGCGGATCGAAACCCCATGTTCTCCCTGGCGATAGGCGGCTCCCATCAGGACGGCAAACTGGCTGCCAGTCAGGCCAAGCACGCGCCCGAAGATTTCGCGGCACTTTAGCAGGCTCTCCAGCGCCAGCACCGTTGTGTAGATCGCCTCGCGGAAGGCGCGATCGCTGCCCTGTCCGAGAAACTCGGCTCGGGAAATCGTCAAAGGGGGCGTGAACACGCCGTCTGCGCTCTCGTTGGTGGCCACCGACCTCGTCCCGCCCGCTGCTCTCGGTCCCGCTCTAGCAGGCTTCATGCGCGAACTCCAATCGTTGACACATACATATTTATATCTATTCTGTAGCTAATTCCAGGTGCGGATGTCGCCGGAAATGCAACCGCCTGGCCGGCGGGCACATCACATCAAAGAGGGGTTTCCATGACTGCGCTGAGCATGACGCTTTCCACCGCCGCAGGCGATTCAGCCGGACTGCGGTCCGGCGCCGATTTCCTCGCTTCGCTGAAGGCCAGTAAGCGTTGCGTCTATCTCGACGGCGAACGCGTCACCGATCCCACGTCGCACCCTGCCTTTCGCGAGGGCGCCAGGCAGATCGCCGCGCTCTATGATTTCGCGATTGCGCCCGAGAACCGCGACGACATGATGTTCCGGGTCGAGGAGACCGGCAACCTCGCATTTCGCTGCTACCAGATTCCCCAGACTAAGGACGATCTCAAGGCCAAGCGCATCGCAGCCGAGAAATGGGCCGAGCAGACCTTCGGTCTGATGGGGCGCACCCCCGACCATGTCGCGAACTTCTTCACCGGCTATGCGGCCAAGCCGTCCATCTTCGCGAAGTCGGGTCAGCGCTGGGCAGACAATGTCATCAACTTCTACAGGTACCTGCGCGACAGGCACCTCTATGTCGCCTATGCGATCGTGCCGCCGCAGGTCGACCGCAGCAAGCCGCCCCATGAGCAGTCCGAGCCGCATCTCTATGCAGGCGTGGTGCGCGAGGTCGATGGTGGCATCATCGTGTCGGGCGGCCAGCAGCTCGCCACCGGCGGCGTCTATGCCGACTATCTGCATTTGAGCTGCATCCACCCGCTTCAGCCCGGTTCTGAGAACCATGCGATCAGCGTCGCGATCCCGATGGACGCGCCGGGGCTGAAGCTGTATTCGCGCCGCGCTTTCGCGCTGCAGGCGACGAACTCCTTCGACTACCCCCTTTCCTCGCGCTTCGACGAGACCGACAGCTTCGTCGTGCTGGACGAGGTCTTCGTGCCTTGGGAGCATGTCTTCATCTATCGCGACATCGAGCTGTGCCGCGACCAGTGGTGGAAGACGCCGTCGCATACCTACGGCAACCACCAGGCGCAGGCGCGCTTCATGACCAAGCTGCGGTTCCTGCTCGGCATGGCCAAGCGCATGAACGAGGCGACCGGCAACGACGCGGTTCCGCCAGTTCAGGTGCAGATGGGTGAGCTTGCTGCACTGGCCTCAATTGTCGAGGGCATGCTGCACGCGCAGGAATCGCTGGCGACTGTCGATGAAGAAGGCGTGATCTGGCCCGCCAAGAACATGCTCTACGCGGTGATGGCCCTGCAGTCCGAGATCAATCCGCGCATGGTGGACATCGTCCGGGAACTGACGGGCGCCGCAATGATCACGCTGCCTTCGTCGGTCAAGGATCTCGACAGCCCCGAAACCGCAAAGGATGTGGCGCGGTTCTACCGCTCCTCGAATCTCGAGGCTCGCCAGCGCGTGGCCCTGATGCGTCTCGCTTGGGATTTCATAGGCAGCGAGTTCGGCAACCGGCACCAGCAATATGAGAAGTTCTACGGCGGTGCCTCATTCTTGGTGAAGATGAACATGTCGCGCGCCTATGATTTCAAGCGCGCCGGTGCGATGGTCGACCGGGCCCTGAGCCTCCCGCCGGTCCAGGATTGACACGTCAGGGAGCGGCCTTGACTGCTCCCTCCCTCGACATAAAAAGCGGCGCCGGTTCTCACCGGCGCCGCTTTTTCGTTTCGGCAGGGTTTACCGGTGCCGCCGGTTATTCCTGAAGCGCCTCCTCGCGCTTGTTGCGGATTGCGGGCGAGATCAGCACGATCAGCAGGACGACGCTCGCGATCAGGAAGGCCAGGCTGATCGGCTGCGTGAAGAAGGTCGACGTGCTGCCACGCGAGATCAGCATCGCCCTGCGAAGATTCTCTTCCATCATCGGCCCTAGGATGAAGCCGAGGATCATCGGGGCCGGTTCGCAATCGAGCTTGATGAAGATGTAACCGAGGACCGCGAGTGCAGCCATCAGGTAGATGTCGAAGACGCTGTTGCTCCCGGAATAGACGCCGATCAGGCAGAACACCAGGATCGCCGGGAAGAGAAGGCGGTAGGGCACCTTCAGGAGCTTGATCCAGATGCCGACGAGCGGAAGGTTGAGCACCAGCAGCATCAGATTGCCGATCCACATGCTCGCGATCAGGCCCCAGAACAGGCCCGGGCGCTCGGTCATCACAGTCGGCCCGGGCGCGATCCCCTGGATCATCATGGCGCCGATCATCAAGGCCATGGTCGGGTTCGACGGAATGCCGAGCGTGATCATGGGAATGAAGGATGTCTGCGCGCCCGCATTATTGGCCGATTCCGGCCCGGCGACGCCGCGGATATCGCCGTTGCCGAAATTCTTCGGCGGCCGCGCCACCTTCTTTTCCAGCGTATAGGACGCGAACGATGCCAGCAGCGCGCCACCTCCGGGCAGGATACCGAGCAGCGAACCGAGGCCGGTTCCACGCAGGATGGCCCCCGCTGAGTCTTTGATGTCCTTCAGGCTCGGCAGCACGCTGCCGATCTTCTGGGCCGTCACGTCACGGTCCTGACCGCCTTCGAGATTACAGATCACCTCTGCGATGCCGAAGATTGCCATGGTCAACGCAATGAAGCCGATGCCGTCGGTCAACTCGGGAATGCCGAAGCTGTAGCGCGCCGTCCCGGAGTTCACGTCCGTGCCGACAAGCCCGAGCAGCAGGCCAAGGATGACCATGCCGATCGCTTTGATCAGCGAGCCGCGCGCGAGCACGACTGCCGCGATCAGGCCAAAGACCATCAGCGAGAAATATTCCGCCGGACCGAAGCGCAAGGCGACTTCGGCCAAGGGTGGGGCGAAATAGGCGATCATGACCGTCGAGACGCAGCCGGCAAAAAACGACCCGATCGCTGCGATGCCGAGCGCTGGCCCGGCCCGGCCCGCCCGGGCCATCTTGTAGCCGTCGATGGCCGTGACGACGGAGGACGATTCGCCGGGGATGTTGACCAGGATCGCAGTGGTCGAACCGCCGTACTGGGCGCCGTAGTAGATGCCCGCGAGCATGATCAGCGCGGAGTCGGGTGGCAAGGTGAAGGTGATCGGCAGCAGCATCGCGACGCTCGCCACGGGCCCGAGGCCGGGCAGCACCCCGACCAGGGTGCCGAGTAGGACGCCTGCAAAGCAGTAGCCGAGATTGGCGATACTCAGCGCGACGCTGAAGCCGAGCGAAAGATTGGATAGCGTTTCCATCGTCAGCCCCTCAAATCGCGGGCCAGAGGCGCATGGGGAGCCCCAGCAGAACGACGAAGAGCAGGGCGGAAGCAATCGACAGCCCGACTGCTAGCAGCAGTCCTTCCTTCGTCCGGAAATCGGGACTCGCATAGCCGCCGATCATCACGAGGAGGATGATCGACAGGACGAGCCCCAGCGGCTGCAACAAGGCGGCAAACACCAGGATCGATGCGATCAGGCAAGCGAAAGGCCGCAGCTTGCCCGGCGTGATCGGCTCGCCGGGCACGAAGAAGCTCCGGCCCAGCACGAGGAGGCCGACGCCCAGCAGGCACAGACCGAGCACCAGCGGGAACGAGCCCGCACCCATGCGAGCCGCCGTTCCCAGCGAGTAGCCGGGCGCCAGCACCGCGAAACCTGCTCCGAAGCCGCTGAACAGCAATCCGGTCAAAAAGTCCTTATAATTGATGATGCGCATGGTTCCCCTCGTTATATCTGCGCAATCGGAAGCGGCTCCGGAGCGGCCCCGGATCAATGCATTCCGGAGCGGACGGGCCGGAGCCAAGCACTGCAATTGGCGCCCCGCGATGGGGGGGACGGCGACGGGCCACGTGATGTGGTCCGTCGCCATGATCATCAGGCTGCCTCGTAGCCGATCATCGCTTTGATCTCGAGGAAGTCCTCGAGACCGTAAATGCCGGCCTCGCGGCCGTTGCCCGATTGCTTGTAGCCGCCGAATGGGGCTTCGACGTCTTGCAACTTGTCGTGCGGAGCGCCGTTCAGATAGATGCGGCCGGCGCGCAGACGGCCGCCGATCTCGCGGGCTTTCTCCAGCGAGCCTGCCCAGACATAGCCGGCGAGGCCATAGACTGTGCCGTTCGCAATCGCGACCGCATCGTCCTCGTCCTTGTAGGACAGGATCGAGAGAACCGGCCCGAAAATCTCCTGCTGGGCCAGGGTCATTTCGGGCGTTACGTCGGCGAAGATCGTCGGACGGACATAATAACCGCGATTGAGCCCGGGCGGCCGGCCCTGACCACCGATGACGACACGCGCGCCTTCGTTGATCCCGACCCCGATCAGGTGCTGGACGCGGTCGAACTGCGCCTTGCTGACCAGAGGGCCGAGCCTCGTGCCATCGGCCAGAGGATCGCCGACGACGACGCCCTCCGCCGTTTTCTTCGCGATCTCCAGCACCTCTTCGAGTTGGTCGCGATGGACCAGCATACGCGTCGGCGCCTGGCAGGATTGCCCGGTGTTGGTGAAGGAGCGCAGCACGCCGGCGGGGATCGCCTTCGCGAGATCGGCACCTGGAACGATGATGTTCGCCGACTTGCCGCCGAGTTCCTGATGGACCCGCTTGACCGTCTCGGCCGCCGACTTGGCGACGAGAATGCCGGCCCGCGTCGAGCCCGTGAACGACACCATGTCGATGTCGGGATGCGACGAGATCGCTTCGCCGACTGTGGGTCCGTCTCCGTTGACGAGGTTGAAGACGCCCTTGGGCACGCCGGCTGCGTGGATGACCTCGGTCAGCAGGATGGCGCTGAGCGGCGCGATCTCGCTCGGCTTGACCACGGCCGTGCAGCCAGCCGCCAGGGCGGGAGCGAATTTCGATGCGATCTGGTTGATCGGCCAGTTCCAGGGCGTGATGAATCCGCAGACGCCGATCGGCTCCCGCAGGATCCGCGTCGTGTCGCTGAGCATATGGCCGAAATCATACGATTTCAGAACGCGGTGGGCTTCCTTGAAGTGATCCAGCGTCGTGTTGGTCTGCACCTGCTTGGCGAACCACAGCGGTGAGCCCATCTCGGCTGTGATGACCTCGGCCAGATCATCGAAGCGCTTCTCGAATGCGGCGATGATGCTCGCCAGCAGGTCGAGGCGCTCGGCCTTGGTCGTCATCGCGAAGGTCTCGAAGGCGCGGCGCGCGGCCTTGACCGCCGCATCGACATCGGCCGCGCTGCCGAGGCTGACCTGACCGGCCGTCTCTTCCGTCGCGGGGTTGATCACATCGAAGCGGTTCGGGGCCAGCGGCTCCACCCACGCACCATCAATGTAGAATTTCGTGTAGTTGCTGCTCATGCTTTCACCCTCGTCAGATTTTGGAGTGGCCGGCGCGAGCGCGCCGGCCACCGACCTTCTGGGTCATTCGCCTCGCGACAGCGGCGGGTTGGAATAGCCCGGCGTGACATGGGCATCGATCAGGTAAGGCTTCCCGGCCCGCACGGCTGCAAGACCGCGGCCAATCGCGGCTTCGAGCTCGGAGAGTGTTCCGACCGGGCCCTCGGCCTCGACGCCCTGCGCTCGCGCCATCGCCGCCAAGTCGACGACCGGATCGGTCATACGCTGGCCGATCCAGCGGTTTTCCGGCGGGCGGCCGCGCATCTTCGCGACGGCTTCCTGATGGATCTCGTCGTTGAAGTTCGAGCGGTTGTTCGAAATGATGAACAACGCCGGCAGGCCATAATGCGCAGCCGTCCAGAGCGCCGTGACGCCCTGCATGAAGTCGCCGTCGCCGAGCACCGAAACGACCGGGCGGGTCGGATCAATGTCCTTGATTGCGAGCGCCACGCCGACCGTGAGACCGGGACCCGCCGCGAGGCCAGCGCCGCCATCATGACCCATGAAGTCGTAGGAATCACGGAAGTGGTAGGCATTGCCGGCCCAGCCGATCGTGACATGGGCCATCGTGAACTTCTGCTCGCCGCGAATCTTGGCGAGGGCGACCTCGATATCGCGCGGTGCCAGTTCTTTCTCGGCGTTCTCGCTGAAGGCCGGCTCGGGATGGGTGTTGCGGCTCTTGCCGTCCCACTTCGCCTTGCCGCCCAGCTTGGCTTCGAGGGCTGCAAGCACGTCCTCGACGAAGCCGTCGGCGCCGGCGACCACGGGCACGTCGAGCGGAGGCAGGCCGAAATAGTCCATGCTCCAGCCGCGGTGCAGGCTGGAATCGAGCGAGACATGCGCGATCTTTGCCGGGAAATTCTCCGTGTCGCGGCTGACCTGGAGCAGGAATCCGTTGAGGTCGACCCAGTCGAAGGAGACGATGACGTCGGCCTTCTTGACGATCTCCTTGGCGGCCGGGCTCAGCCAGTAGGAAGGCGGCACCGCGTGCAGGCCATGGTCGGTCGGGAAGGCCGAACGCTCGCGGATCGACGTCATCACGGAGGCGTCGGCGAGCTCGGCAAGGCGGACGCGGCGGTCCCAGGCAGCCTGCTCGCGCGAGCCGCGGCCGAACAGGACGAGCGGGTTCTTCGCCTCGGCAAGGAGCGACGCCACGGCATCGATGTCGGCCGCATTGGCACGCGGCGACGGGGCCGGCCGATAACGCTCGATGCTCGGCACCTTGAGCGGCTGGTCGAGCTTCTGCTCCTGCAAGCCGGCATCGAGGCAGATATAGACCGGGGCGGTCGGCTGGCTGTTGGTGAGCTGCGAGCCGCGCAGGAAGGCTTCGACGATGCCCGGGGCCGAGCGCGGCTCGTCATCCCATTTGATGTAGTCGCGGAGCAGGGCGCCCTGGTCCTTGGCAGTGTGGATCCAGTCGATCCAGGGACGGCGCTTTTCGGGAGCCACCGGGCCGGTCGCGCCGATCACCATCATGGGCATGCGGTCGCACCAGGCATTGAAGACGCCCATCGCGCCGTGCAGTAGCCCGACATTGCTGTGCAGCACGCAGGCCATCGCCTTGTCGGTCACCTTCGCATAGCCGTGCGCGATGGAGACGACATGGTCCTCGTTGAGACACAGCAGCATCTGCGGCGTCGTGTTGCCGAGATGATTGACCAGGCTGTCATGGAAGCCGCGATAGCTCGCGCCGGGATTGAGCGAGATATAGGGGATATCGAGCTCGCGCAGCATTTGAGCGGCGACGTCGCTGCCCCATCCCACGGTGTTCGAGGGCGTCACGTTGGGGCGTTCGATTTTTTTCATTGTCATGATCTCTCAGGTGATGCCGGCCAGCCGGGCTCCTCCACCCCACCAGCCTTGTTTCCGTGCCGCTTCTGATGCCGGCAGACGGAGCGTGGACAATACCGTCGGGACTTGGACCGGCGCGCTCCTGCGCAGATGACCGGGACCGAGTTGCGACAAGGATGAGCAGCCGAGGAGAGCGAGCGCGGTCGCGATCTCTTCGGTAAGGATCTGGATCAAGCGCTGCAGCGCTTCGCTGCCGCCGGCCGCCAGGGCAGCACCTTGCGCCTTCCCGAGGCCGACGCCGTCGGCTCCCAGGGCAATCGCCTTCAGCACGTCGGTGCCGCGAAGCATCCCTCCGTCAATGAATACGCTGCACCGGCCTGTGACGGCCGGAAAGATCTCCGCGAGTTGATCGATGGCGGCGGCAGAATGGTCGAGCTGCCGCCCGCCATGATTGGAGACGTAGACGACATCCACGCCATGATCCGCGCAAAGCGACGCATCCTCGGCTGTCATCACGCCCTTGATGATCAGTGGCAGGCGTGTACGCTGGCGCAGCCAGGCGACCGTTTCCCAGGACAGGCTCGCCTGTTCCGGAACGATCTGGACGCTCTTGCGATCATCCAGATTGGCCCGGTCAACAGCGGTGGCCGGCGAGAAGCGATTGCGCAGATCGCGCTCCCGCCGCCCATAGACGGCCGTATCGACGGTCAGGCAGATCGCGACGCAGCCGGCCTCCTCGGCGCGTTGCACCACACCGTCGAGCCAGTCGCGTCCACCACGCATGTAGAGCTGCAGGATCAGATCGACCTTTGGCACCTGCTGCCTGACCGCCTCCAATGACGGTTCGGCCATGATGCTCATGAACATGGGAACGCCGGCCGCTGCAGCGACGGTCGCCGAGGCGACTGCGGCGTCGTGATCGAAGAGGCGCAAAGAGCCCACTGGCGCAAGGAACACGGGCAGTGCGCTCTGTCGTCCGAGAAGTGAAGTTCTCAGATCGACGGTTGAAACATCCCGCAACACGCGCGGAACGAATTCATAACTGTCCAGTGCCCAGCGGTTCCGGCAAAGTGTCGCCTCGGATTCCGAGCCGCCGATGAGATAATCCCAAACCTCCGGCCGCAGGGCCTGAGAGGCCTTCTCGAAGATTTCCGCAATCGTCCGGAACGGTTCGGTAAGGGTCATTATCCGCGTCAGCTGAGCTAGCAGAGAAGCTGACGTTAAGATTGTCAGACAAAGCTGTCAACGCGAGCTTGGGCTGTTTTTTGAGCAGTGTTGCTCAGTGCCTATTCTGCCGGCAACGGCAAAGGCCCGGCGAAGCCGGGCCGGTGTCGCTTGAATGCCTGCGGAGGGCGGTCAGGCAGCGCTGGGCCGTTGCAGCCCCTCGGAATCATACGCGATCTTGGCGGCTGCATGAGCCTGCCGGACATGCTCGATCGCGGCGGCGCGAGCCGCTTCGGAGTCGCCCGTCTCGATCGCGTTGAGGATCGCCTTCATCTCGGCATGGCTCTTCTCGGCGCGTCCGGGAAGTGACATCGAGCGGCTGCGGAGAAAGGTTATTCGCGCGTAGAGGCCGCGCAGGGTCTCGTCGATGATGCTGTTGCCGGAGAGCCTGATCATTTCGTCGTAGAAGGTCCCGGTGGACGAAAGCCGTCCATCAGGATCATCCTGCTTCGCGGCCTTGGCGAAGGCATTGAGCGCCGCGGCCAGGGTCTTGTAGTCGGCAGGCGTGGCATGTTCCGCCGCGAGCGCAGCGACTTCGCCCTCGAGCAGCATGCGCACGCGATAGATCTCGCTGGCATTCTCCCAGGACAGGATCGGGATTTGCGGGCCGCGATTGGGTATGATCGATACGAGCCGCTCGGCCTCGAGACTCCTGAGCGCCTCGCGGACCGATGGCCGGCTGACGCCCAGCATCTCGCACAGATCCACTTCGATCAGGCGCTCCCCAGGCTTGAACACGCCGGCGAGGATAGCCGCTCGAAGCTTCTCCACGGTCAGCTGCTGGACCGTTCTCGGCAGAACCCGAAGATCACTACGTCGCAATTTCAACCTCGTCCAACCTGTCGCCGACCATGTTTCTGAAACGTGGTGTAGCTCGCCTTGAACCATTCATTCGCTGCAAGCCGGTTACGCCACGGCGTTTTCCTCGCTTTTTCCCTGGCGGGAGACGAGAGCGCCCGCATGTCGGCAAGATAGTGAAGGGCGAGATGGGTGAAGGTTTCGGGCACTCCATCCGTAACCCGGAAGCGCCGAACCATGAGCCAATCTTCGCACTCCATCAGCAATGGGACATGCTCGGTCTCGTACCAGGAATCGAAATCCTCAGCGGCCTCATCAGGCACATTAAATGCTACCGCGTAAAGGATATGTGCATCCATGGGCCGATCGATGCCATCGCGAACCTGGACCGAGGTCTCGGAGGCGAGATAGCGGGTGAAGCCGGCCACATTCTTCAGCATCCAGGCGGTCCGCTCGGACGGGGTGTCCTTGATTACCTTGTAGGGCGGAGACGACAGCACGGCGGCATCGTCCAGTTCGTAGACGGCGAGGAACCCGTCCCTGTCGGTGCGGCCGTAGCGCTGAGCGCTGACGAAGCCCGGGCAGTCCATACGGATCGGAATATGCTCTTCGTCGTACCAACGATGAAACTCCTCGGCGAAATCGGCGCCGGGAGTCATCTCGGAAAACAGGATAGCGGATCCTTTAGTCTGCATGATTTATCTTCCGATTGACAAATTGTCTGACAAAGACATAGTCCGGAGCTTATCGAAGTCAAGCTTCCGGAAACGCCCACGATGCAGCTCAACATTCGCAGAACGCTTGTCCTGGTTGAGGACCGCCACGAGGATTCGGGCGTCAAGGCCGAGATTTCGCGTCGGAAGGTTGCCATCGTCGCCATCGTCGAGAATCCGCTGGCGGGCAAGGGCTATGTCGCCGATCTCAAGCCGCTGATCGAAGCCAGCATTCCCGTGGGTGCTCGCATGGGCGAACTGGCAGTCGAGGCGCTCGGCGGTCGTGAGGTCCAGAGCTACGGCAAGGGCGGTATCGTCGGCCTCAACGGCGAGCAAGAGCACGCCAATGCGCTGCTGACAACGGCCTTCGCCAACCCGATCCGCGACGCCATCGGCGGCGCGAGGGCCTGGATCTCCTCGGTCACCAAAATCGGCGCGCCGGGAACGCCGATCGACGTCCCAATGAACCACAAGCATGACGTCTATGTGCGCTCGCATTACGACAGCATGGCGCTCACCTTGCCCGACACGCCGATGCCGGACGAGGTGGCGCTGATCTTCTGCCTCTCCAGCGAGGGGCGTCTCAATGCCCGCGTCGGCGGCCTGACGCATGCGGAAGTCATGAGCCGCGAAAGCGGCGTTTGAAGAGAGGGCTTAGCCACCGATGCGGACCGCGATCGTCAATCTTGGGACCATCGTCAGCGGCGACCTCGCTGCGCCAATCGTGCCAGGCGATACGATCGTCACGGCCGACGGGCTGATCGAGTCGGTCGGAACCGCATCGGCTGCGGCGGTGGCGAACTGCGATGTCGTGATCGACGCCGGTGGCGCGACCGCGATCCCGGGTCTGATCGATTCGCATGTCCACATCACCTTCGGCGACTACACCCCCCGGCAGAAGACGGTCGGCTTTCTCGAAAGCTATGTGCATGGTGGGGTGACGACCGCGATCAGCGCCTCGGAAGTCCATGTTCCTGGTCGGCCCAAGGATGTCGATGGCGTCAAGGCCTTGGCGGTCGCGGCCAGCAAGTGCTTCGAGACCTACCGCCCTGGTGGCATGCGGGTTCATGCGGGATCGCTGATACTTGAGCCCGGCCTGACGGAAGCCGATTTCGCGGAACTGAAGAAGCTGGGCGTCTGGATGGTGAAGGCCGGCTTCGGTGCCTTTCCGACGCCCTATGATTACGCGCCACTCGTCGCCATGGCACGCCTGCACGGCATGGTCTCGATGGTCCACACGGGCGGTTCGTCGATTCCCGGGTCGTCGGGCATCTGGGCCGATCACGTCCTGAAGATCGCCCCGGATGTCTCCTATCACGTGAATGGCGGGCCGACCGCGATTCCGGACTCCGATTTCCCACGGCTGGTCAACGAGTCTGACGTCGCGATGCAGGTCTGCACCGCGGGCAATCTCCGGACGACCCTGCTCGTTGCGGAGTTGCTGGCGAAGGCGGGCAAGACAGAGCGCCTGCTCATCGCGACCGATACGCCGACCGGCAGCGGCATCATGCCGCTCGGCATGTTCTACACCATCAGCCACCTCGCCTCGCTGGGCGGCGTCGCGCCGGAGATCGCCATCGCAGCGGCGACTGGCAGCAATGCGCGCGTCTATCGCCTCAACAGCGGCATCATCGCACCGGGCAAGGATGCCGACCTCGTCGTCATCGACGCCTGTGCAGGCGGGTCGCAACAGGATGCGCTCGCCGGCTTGCGCAACGGTGACGTTCCCGCCGTGGGCGCCGTCCTGACGGCGGGCATTCCCCGCTTCGTCGGCCGCAGCCGCAATACGCCGGAGACGGTCAAACGCGTGCGCGTCGCGCACAACACAATCCTGCACGATTTCGGGGGCGCCGGCCACTGACGCCGCACCCGACCTCATCTCAAGGGCCCGCAGAGGCCTGCCACCACGAGGGGTTCAAGACCATGACCACAACAACGCCTTCCAGGCGCAGCCTTGTCACGTCTGTGATCGGAGCTGCTTCGCTTCTGGCTGCTCCGAGCATACTCAGGGCCCAAACGGCTCCCGCGGTTATGAAGATCGGCACGCCAACGCTGAACGATACTCAGCACGAGTGGATGAAGATCTTTGCCAGGCTTATCGAGGCGAGCAGCGGTGGCCGGATCAAGCCGGAGATTTACCCTGCGAGCCAGCTCGGTTCGATCCCGCGCATGATCGAGGGCACACAGTTCGGATCGGTCCAGTGCTTCGTCGGGCCGCCGGAATTCCTGAGCGGCGTCGACAGCCGTTTCGAGATACTCGGCGCTCCCGGCTTGTTCAAGGACGTCGATCACGCGGAACGGACGCTTCAGGACCCTGAATTCAACAAGGCCTTCCTGGCGCTTGGCGAAGACAAGGGGTTGAAGGGCGCTGGCCTGTTCATCAGCGGACCCGCTGTCTTCAATACCCGGACCAAGGTCGAGAAACTCACCGATCTTGCTGGCCAGAAGATCCGCGTGCTGGCTTCTCCGATCCAGACGGAGCAGCTCAAGCGCCTCAAGGCCACCGCCGTGCCGATGCCTTTGGGTGAAGTGCTTCCCGCGCTCCAGCAGGGCACCATCGACGGCGTGATGAGCACGCTGCAGGTCCTGACGGCGCTGCGCTTCTACGACGCGGCCAAATTTTTGGTCGAGACGAATCAGGCCATGGTCACGGTCGTGTCCGTCGTCAGCAAATCCTGGTTCGGCAAGCTGCCTGCCGATCTGCAAGCGGCGGTTTCCGAGGCGGGGCAGAAAGCAAGCACCGAAGTGCATGGCTGGACCAAGGAGTTCATCGCCAAGCAGAGGGCCTTCTGGACCGCCAGTGGCGGCACCATCACGGACATCTCGGCGGCCGAGCATGAGGAACTCATGAAGCTGCTGCGGCCGATTGGCGAAGAGGTCACGTCGCGCAAGCCGCCAGAGAAGGCGCTGTTCGAGCTGCTGCAGAAGACCGCCCAGAGCAAGGCATGACCCAGGCTCAGACGAGAGACGGCGAATCCGCCCGCCTCGGTGTCATCGGCATCGCCCGGCGCTTCGGCGATGCCGTCGCCTGGGCATCCACCCGGATCGCCGGGCTCGGCCTGATCGCCATCGTGGCGATCAATGGTGTCAATGTCACCGGGCGATACTTCTTCTCCCGGCCGATCAGCTGGGCTGAGGAGGCCATGCTGTATCTGATGGTGCTGGTCGTGTTCAGTGCGCTGGCGAGCGTCACCTGGAACAATGCCCATATCCGCATCGACCTGCTGCTTGAGAGGCTTTCGCCGCCCCTGCGTCGGGGCGGCGCGGCGTTGGCCGCCGTGATCACGATCGCCGTCTGCACGGTCGTCGCCCGTGAGAGCTTTACGGTCGTGAGCATGCTGCATGGCTTCGACCAGCGTAGCGAGGCGATGGAGTTTCCGGTCTGGATTCCGCAAAGTTGTGTCGGCATCGGCCTGGGTCTTACCGCCATTCTGACGGCACTGCGGCTCGTCGTTCCCTGCCACTCCGAGACTCATGGAGTGCAGCCTTGAGCGCCGCAGTCTTCTTCGTTCTGCCGATCTCGCTGCTGGCCATCGGCACGCCGATTTTCGCCACTCTGATGGTGGCGACCTGCACGGGCATCATGCTTCTCGGCGATGCCCCGCTTCGGGCCGTCCACACCGCCATGTTCGGCAGCCTGGATGCCTTTGCGCTACTCGCCGTGCCGCTCTTCATCCTGGCGGGCGACATCATGGCCAAGGGAGGCATTGCGCAGCGACTGATCGAGCTCGTGATGTCGGTTGTCGGTGGCGTCCGCGGCTCGCTGCCACTGGCGACGATCGGTTCGGCATCTGTCTTCGGCGCGATGTCCGGCTCGAGCGTCGCCTGCGTCGCGGCGATCGGCAAGCTGACCCTGCCGTCGCTGGAAAAGAGCGGCTACGGTCGGATCTTCGGCGTGAGCCTCGTCACAGCGACGGGCGTGATCGACGTCATCATCCCGCCCTCGATACCGATGATCATTTATGCCATCGCGGCGCAGCAATCCGTCACGGAGCTGTTCCTCGCCGGCATCGTTCCGGGCCTGATCGTCGCCTCCGCCCTGGCGATCTATGTCGTCATCCGCTCGCGGCTGCAGGGCATCCCGTCCGGCGCTCCGCCGCGCCGGGAGGCTGTGGTCCGTGCCGCGAAGCGCTCGGTCTGGGCGCTGCTGGCGCCGATCCTGATCCTCGGCGGCATCTATGGCGGGGTTTTCACCCCGACCGAGGCGGCCGGCATCGCCTGCGTCTACTCTGCTGTCGTCTCCGTCCTGATTCACCGGGAGATGACGCTGGCCGATCTATGGAAGACCGTGCTCGACTCGTCGGTCCTCGTTGCGCAGATCATGATCGTCGTCTCGGCAGCGGGTGCCTATGCTTGGCTGATCACGACCAGCGGCCTGCCGCAAGGGCTGGTCGCCTTCATCGACAAGCTCGGCCTGGAGACCTGGCTTCTCCTGCTGGTCTTGAATGTGCTTCTGCTCGTGGTCGGCAGCGTTCTCGAGCCGCCGGCGGCCATTCTCGTCCTCGCCCCGCTGCTGACGCCGATTGCGGCGCAGGCCGGCGTCGATCCGCTGCACTTCGGCATCATCGTCACCGTAAACTTGGCGATCGGCATGTTCATGCCGCCTTTCGGGCTCAACCTCTTCGCCGCGCATGCAATCTTCAAGACGCCCCTGCCGGAGCTCTATCGCGGCGTGGTTCCCTTCTTCCTGATCTATCTCGGCATCCTGATGTTGCTCACCTATGTACCGGCCCTCACGCTGGCGCCGGTGGCCCTGTTCCGCTGACCGATGCGAACGTAGGAAACCGCGATACCAGCCATTCGCGGAACATCCGGACTGCGGGGCGGTCCGCGGCATCCTCGGCGATCACGAGGTGATAGCCGCTGGCGAGCGGCAGTCTTTTCGCAAACGGTGCGACGAGCCGCCCACGTGCGATGTCTTCGCCGACCACGGAGGAACGCCCCATCGCGACGCCCAGCCCACTGCTCGCCGCCTCGACCGCGGCATAAAGGAAGTCGCAGACGATCTCATCGTCGAACTGCGTCACTCGCGCGCCGACGGCCTCGAGCCATTGCGGCCAGTCGTCACCGAACAGTGCCGATGGCGTTCGGATGATGGTCTGTCTCGGCAGGTCCGAAAGAGAGGCGATGGCGCCGGCCAATGCGGGTGCGCAGACCGGAAAGCACTCTTCGCCTCCCAATGGATAGTTCGCCATACCGGGCCATTCGCCGGCGCCATAGCGGATCGCGACGTCGTGGTCCGGCCGCCGCTGCGCCGGCTCAAAGCTCGGAACGGTAATCAGTCGCAGTGCGACCCGCGGATGTAGCCGCCGGAAATCCGGCAGGATTGGGATCAGATACTTCAGTCCGAAGTTGATATGGGTCGCGATGGCCAGGGAGTTTGCATTCTGTCGGTCGATCATGCGGCTGGTTGCCTGTGACAGCGCCGAAAGCGTGCCGCGCACGGTTTCCAGGTAGTCGCGACCCATCGCCGTCAGACGGACCTCGCCGTGGTCTCGGTCGAACAAGCGCGTGCCCGTCAGTTCCTCGAGGCTGCGGATGCGATGGCTGATCGCGGTCTGGGTCAGGTTGAGCTCCACCCCGGCCCTGGTGAAGCTCAGATGCCGTGCCGTCGCCTCGAAGGCGCGCAGATAAGCCAGCGATGGCAGGTAGCGGTCGCTCATCGCCTCACTCTGCGGTTTCCGGGACGGCGTTGCCCCCATGAAAGCGATTCATGGCCTCCTGAAACCTTTTCGTTTCCCAAGCTCGCCTCCATTCGCCGATTGTCAGATCGTCTTTCATTCTAAAGGCTGCGGCAAGGCTCTTGGCGCGGCTTCGGGGACCCATGCCGATGACTGCCAACATCAAGCGAGTCGCCTTCTTCGAGCGTTGGCTCGATCCCGTCGCCGAGCAGATGCTGGCCGGAAGCCCCGACATCGAACTCAGCAGGCTGAGCTTCGACGACCCGGTCGAAGCCAGCCGGGCGGTTCTCCGGCGCATGCACGGCTACCAAGTCTCGACTCGTGGTGACCTGCGCGGCCCCTGGCTCGCCGACGCCGCCTTGATCGAAGCCTGCCCGAACCTGCTTGCCGTGCAATCGACGGGGGCCGGTTTCGATGTGATCGATCTCGAGGCCTGCACACGTGCGGGAATTGCCGTCTGCAACCAAGCGGGCTCCAATAAGGAGGCCGTTGCCGAGCACACTCTCGGCCTGATGCTTGCGCTGTCCAAGCGCATCGCTGTCTCCGACAAGGGCCTGCGGACCGCTGCCGGGGTCGATCGATACGCGCAGATCGGAAACGACATTCACGGCACGACCATCGGGCTGGTCGGCATCGGCCATATCGGCAGGCGCGTCGCCGAGATTTGCTCGAAGCTGTTCGGCATGCAGGTGCTGGCTTGCGACCCTTATCTCTCAGGGGAGGAGGTGGCGGAGCGAGGCGCGCGAAAGGTCGAGCTGGCCGAGTTGCTGCGCGAAAGCGACTTCGTTTCGGTTCATTGTCCCCGGAGCACCGAGACTTATGGAATGATGAACCGGGCTGCCTTCGAGCGGATGAAGCGCGGCGCCTATTTCATCTGCACCGCTCGTGGCGGCATCGTCGTCGAGGACGATCTGGCCGAGGTCATTCGCGAGGGCGTGATCGCCGGAGCCGGCATCGACGTGTTCCTCAAGGAGCCGCCGCCCCATGATCATCCGCTGCTTCAGTTCGATAATGTGATCGCGACGCCGCATATCGCGGGCATGACCCACGAAGCGCTGCGCGAAATGGCGGCGTCGGCCGCACGCCAGTGGGTGGCGCTGCTCAGTGGCGAGGTTCCGCCTCACCTGGCCAACCCCGAAGTCTGGCCGCGCTTCGCGGATCGCTTCGAGAGCCAGCTCGGATTCCGCCCGAAGCCGCTCCCGACGACCGTCGCATGAGCCTAAACAGAAGGGGATCTATATGAAGTGGGCATCCGTCCTTTTTCTAGCCACATCATTGCTCCTGCACGCCATGCCGTCGGCCGCGCAGGACTTTCCGGGGAGGCCGGTCTCGCTGGTGGTGCCCTACGGCCCCGGCAGCGGCTCTGACATCATGGGACGCGCGTTGGCCGCGCAATTGTCCGAAGCCTGGAAACAGCCGGTCGTCGTCGAAAACCGCCCCGGCGCCACGACAACGATGGCGACGATCCAATTTCAGCGTACCCAGCCCGATGGCTACACGTTGATGGTCGCGCCGCCGCCATTCGTCACAACGAAATACGTCTATCCGAACCTGCCTTACGATTCGCAGAAGGATTTCGCTCCGATCAGCCTGGTTGCCTATTATCCGCTGATCCTCGTCGTGAATCCCAGCCTGCCGATCGGGTCGACGAAGGAGCTCGTCGAATATGCGCGCAAGACGCCAGGCGTCTCCTATGCTTCGCCCGGCGCCGGCACGACGCCGCATCTGATGGGCGAAATGCTGGCCAGGTCGGAAAAACTCGAGCTTGTCCACGTATCTTATCGCTCGGCTGCGCAGGGCGTGCTGGATCTTCTTGCCGGTCGCCTCCAGTTCTATGCCGGCTCGCCGCCAGAGGTCATTCCGCACATCCAGGCCGGTAAGCTCAAGGCCATTGCGGTTCTTGCCGGCGAGCGCTCGAAGCTGCTGGACGGCGTTCCGACCTCGACCGAGGCCGGATATCCCTATCTCCAGGCCACCACCTGGACCTCGATCATCGCTCCGAAGGGCACGCCCAAGGCGACGGTCGACAAGATCAGTGCCGACATCGCGAAAGCGATCGCCGTGCCGACCTTCCGCGAGCGTCTAGAAAGCCAGGGCGCCGTCTTCGTCGGATCGAGCCCGGCGGATCTGCAGAGCTTCTACGACAAGGAGCACGCTCGCTTCGGGCCGCTCGTGACATCCATCGGGCTGAAGCCCGAGAACTGAGCCCGCTACGCGGCCGGCACGGCAGCCGGCCGCATTTCCTCACAGTCGGTATGTCTCACGCTCCCGGCGCGGCCGCGGAGGCGAACGGAGGCGGCTGACCGATACCAGACAAGGAGGCCTCGATGACCGTTTCCCCGCGCACCGACAAGATCAAGCTCGGCGCTTTCATTCATCCCACGGGCAATCATGTCGCGGCTTGGCTCCATCCCGATGCCCAGATCGATGCCGGAACGAATTTCGAGCACTATGTCGAGGTCGCGCAGACTGCCGAGCGCGGTCTCTTCGACCTGATGTTCATCGCCGATGCCATCACGGTGCGCGATGGCGACGTGAATGCGCTGAAGCGTTGGCCGCAATACATGGCGTTCTTCGATCCGATGATCCTGTTCTCCGGTATCGCCGCCCGAACCAAGCATATCGGCCTGGTCGCGACATCGACCACCAGCTACAACGAACCGTACAATATCGCCCGGCGCTATGCCTCGCTCGACCATGTCAGCGGCGGCAGGGCAGGGTGGAACGTCGTCACCTCGGCCAACGCCTCCGAAGCCTGGAATTTTGGGCGCGAGGAACATTATGAACTGAACGAGCGCTACGATCGCGCCGTCGAATTCGTACAGGTCGTCAAGGGGCTTTGGGACAGCTGGGAGGACGACGCCTTCCTGCGAGATCGCGAAAGCGCACTTTATTTCGATCCGGCCAAGCTACACACGCTCAACCACAAGGGCCGCCACTTTTCGGTCAAGGGGCCTCTGAACGTGGCCCGCCCGCCTCAGGGGCATCCCGTGCTCGCCCATGCGGCCGCTTCCGACGTCGGCAAGGACGTCGCCGCAAGAACGGCCGAGGTCATGTTCTCGCATGTCCCCGAGCTGGAGCAGGCCATGGCCTTTTATGCAGACATGAAGGCTCGTGTCGCGAAGGCGGGGCGTGCTCCGGATTCGATCAAGATAATGCCCGGGCTGAATGCCATCGTCGGGCGCACCCGCCGGGAAGCGCAGGAGAAGCATCAATTCCTCCAAGACTCGATTCATCCGGACGTCGGTCGCGAGCTGTTGTCGAATGCCCTGGGTGGCATGGATTTGAGCCCTTACCCCGATGACCAACCGTTCCCGGATGATGTGGCCGAGCGCATGATGAGCCACAAGAATCCGCGCTACTTCCATATGTTCAGGGATCGCCTGACGCCGCGCGAGATGTATCAGCACTATGCCGGAGCGCGTGGGCAGCGCACCGTCATCGGCACGGCCGAAGACATCGCCGACCAGATGGAACTCTGGTTTCAGAGCCGTGCCGTCGACGGCTTCCTCGTGCAGCCGGCGGTGTTGCCGACCGGGCTTGAGGAATTCGTCGATCTCGTTGTGCCCGTGCTGCAGGAGCGCGGTCTGTTCCGCACCGAATATGAGGGTCGGACCCTGCGGGAAAACCTCGGTGTGGAAAGGCCGGTCAATCGTTACGCCCATGAAGCGATGGAGAAGACTGCCGGCGCACCGGTCTGAAGCGCGCATTTTGGCATCGCATCTGCAGTTGACAGCCACAGCCAGCCTGTGAAGATTGTCTGACGTTCATATCTTAAGATCAATAAGGGGAGCGACATGACCTGGAAAACTGCACTGGCCGGGGCTGGTCTGTTGCTCTCGGCCTCCTCGGCGGCTGCCGAGAGCTATCCCTCCAAACCCGTCACGCTGATCATTCCCATGGCGCCCGGTGGCTCGTCCGACATCATGGGACGCAGCATCGCGCAGAAGCTCAGCGAGATGTGGGGCCAACCCGTCGTCGTCGAGAACAAGGCGGGGGCGACCACGACTGTCGGCACGGCGCAGGTCGCCCGCGCCGCGCCTGACGGCTACACGTTGCTGCTGGCGCCGCCGCCCTTCATCATTACCCAGCATGTCTATCCGAACCTGAGCTACTCGACGGAGAAGAGCTTCGACCCGGTTTCGCTGGTATCCTACTATCCGCTTGTCATGGTGGTGAACGCGAGCCTCCCGATCCACAACATGAAGGATCTGGTCGAATACGCGCGCAAGAATCCCGGCCTGGCCTATCCTTCGCCAGGCGCCGGCACGACGCCGCACCTGATCGGAGAGATGCTTGCGCGGCGCGAGAAACTCGACCTTGTGCACGTGCCCTACAAAAGCGGCGGCCAAGGCGTGATCGATCTCGTTGCCGGCCGGCTGCAGTTCTACGCGGGAGTGCCGACCGAGGTGATGCCGAACATCAAGGCCGGCAAGCTGCGCGCGATCGCAGTGCTGGCCGAGGGCCGTTCGGAGCAATTGCCGGATGTCCAGACCTCTGAACAAGCGGGCTACGGTTATCTGCAGGCCCAATCCTGGACCTCGATCGCCTCACCGAAGGGCACTCCGAAGACCGTGGTGGACAAGATCAGCGCGGATATCGCCAAGATCGTCCAGCAGGCAGACGTCCGCGAAAAGCTGATTCCGCAGGGTGTGGTTTTCGTCGGCTCCTCGCCTGCCGAACTCGGAAAGTTCTACAAGGACGAGGACGCTCGCTTCGGCCCACTGGTCAAGACGATCGGCCTGAAGCCAGATCAATGATCTGTCTCGAGGCGCGGCCAGCTCCATGGCCGCGCTCACGGCCGATCTGAAATTGCAAGAGGTTTCAAATGCGCAGGATTGCTCTTCTGGCCGGGTTGCTTGGCCTTGCCGGGTCGCCGCTCGCTGCTCAGGAGTTCCCGACCAAGCCGGTCCGTATGGTCGTCCCTTTCGCGCCCGGCGGTGTCACGGATATCGCTGCGCGCGTGCTCGGCCAGAAGCTGGGCGAGATGTGGGGCCAGCAGGTCGTCGTAGAGAACCGTCCCGGGGCAGGCGGCACGATCGGCGTCGATGCGGTCGTCAGGGCGCAGCCTGACGGGTACACCTTGCTGATGGCGACGAATGGCGAGATCACCATCAACCCGGCGATCTACCCGAAGCTGAATCACGATCCGCAAAAGGATTTGCTTCCCGTTGCTATGGTCACCAACACACCGCTGCTCTGGGCCGCGAATGCGGCCGCGCCCTACAACACCGTGCCGGAGCTGATCGCGGCGGCGAAGGCCAAGCCGACCGACGTCGCGTATTCGTCGCCCGGCCCTGGCACCATGAACCATCTGACCGCGGAATGGTTCGCGATGCTCACGGATACGAAGCTTCTGCATGTGCCTTACAAGGGCGGCGCACCCGCGGCCGCAGCGATCGCCGCCGGTGAGGTGCCGGTCAGTGTTCTGGCCGTCTCCTCGGCCCTCCCGCATGTCAAATCCGGCAAGGTCAAAGTGCTCGGCATGACGACGGCGCAGCGCACTCCACTAGCGCCTGATTGGCCCTCGGCCAAGGATTACGGATTGGCGGAGTTCGACGCCTCGATCTGGGTCGGGCTTTTCGCGCCGAAGGGAACGCCGGCTGCGATCGTCGAGAAAGTTGGCACAGACGTCCGGACGGCCTTGTCCGATCGAGCCTTGAAAGACCGTCTGGCGACGGTGGGCGCGGAGACCGTCGGTATGGAGGCGGCGCCATTCGCGAAGCGGATTGCGGACGACACGGAACGCTACGCGAAAATCACCAAGAGCGCTTCGATCAAGGTCGACTGAGCGGCGATTTCCACCGTGCCGCCTTGCGACGCCTAAAGGTTGCGCGGCGAAATCCCTAGCCCGTCGAGTTCGAAAAGAAGGTCGGATTAGCTTCACTGAGCGTCCACAGAACCGGCAGCAGGCCAACTGGATGCGGTGTGGCGTTGCTCTCCACCGCCCGATATTTTCCATCGCCTCGATACCGAACGCGATGTTGAAGCTCTAGCTCTAGCCGGGCTGTGCGTTTCTCTGCGCGATCGCCTCGGTGAAGATCGGCTCCCAGGCCATGACATGGCTGGCCATCAGCGCCTCCGCTTCGTCCTCCAGCCCCTGCCGGATGACCTCGATGATGCGATAATGTTCCGGCACCGAGGCCTTTTGTCGCTCCAGGCCATGGGCTGATCGGATCCCGTAGAGCCGCATCCGGTCGCGCAGGCGCAGGACGATGTCGGCGAGGACCTCGTTGCCGGCGAGCGCCAGAAGCTCCGCATGAAAGGCCCGGTCGGCGGCGAGATAGCGCGGCACGTCCCCGGTCTCGACGGATTCGGCGATGGCGTCGGCTTGCGCCTGCAGCTCCGACAGATCGTCGGCCCCCATCCGGACTAGCTTGCGGAAGGCGGATGCTTCGAGCTGCATGCGCACCTCGAAGATGCCGCGCAACTCGTCGAGCGAGGGGTCGACGACCCGGAAGCCGCGATTGCGCATCGGCTGGAGCAGCCCGTCGGAGGTGAGCTGGAGCAGGGCCTCGCGGATCGGCGTGGTGGAGATGCCGAGCGTGCGTGCCAGCGAGGGCACCGAGCAGACTGTGCCCGGCGGCATCTCGCCGGAGACGATCGCGATCCGCAGCTGATCGACGACCTGTTCGCGCAGATTGGCGTCTCCCGAGACCAGTTGCATCCGTTCCCCACCTTGCGCCGACTTATCGGCGCTCTCTGCCACGATCCGCCAGGATATGGCGAGTCGCATCTCGGACTTGAAGTAGCGCGTCACGCGTAATACACTACCTTATGTCCGATATGCGGAATACCGAGGTCAAAGAGGGCTATTGCACCCTGTGCCGCTCCCGCTGTGGTTCGCTGAACCATGTGCTGGACGGACGTCTCGTCGCCGTCGCGACCAACCCGGCGCATCCGACCGGGGTGGCGCTCTGCGCCAAGGGGCGGGCAGCCCCCGAACTGGTCGATAGTCCGCTGCGGCTGACCAAGCCGCTGAAACGGACCACGCCGCGCGGCGCCGCATCGCCGGGCTGGGTCGAGATCGAGTGGCCGGAGGCGCTCGACGCGATCGCCGATCGGCTCGGCACGATCCGGCGCGAGACCGGGGCCGAGACGGTGGCCTTCGCGGTGACGACGCCGAGCGGCACGCCGATGGTCGACAGCTTCGAATGGGTCGAGCGTTTCATCCGCTGCTTCGGCAGTCCCAACCTGATCTATGCCGTCGAGATCTGCGGCTGGCACAAGGATTTCGCCCAGGCCCTGACCTATGGCCGGGGCATCGGTGCTGCCGACTATGACAATGCCGATGCTATCGTGCTCTGGGGGCACAACCCGACGCGGACCTGGCTGGCGCAGGCGACCCGCATCGCCGAGGCCCGCAAGCGCGGCGCGACCGTCGCGGTGGTCGATCCCAAGCGCGGCGGCGCTGGCGAGAGCGCCGATCTCTGGCTTGGCATCCGCCCCGGCGCCGACGGGGCGCTCGCCATGGGGGCGATCCGCCATCTCCTGACCAACAGCAGCTTTGACGACGCCTTCGTCCGGCAATGGACGAACGCGCCGATGCTGGTCGATCTTTCGACCGGGCGCCTGCTGCGCGCGCGCGATCTCTGGCCGGACGGCGCGGCCGAGGCCTTCGTGCTGCTGCGGCCGGATGGTTCGCCGCAGGCTCATGATACGCGCGGAGCGCTGGATCGGCCGGAGGATATCGTCCTCGACGGTGAGGCGACGCTGCGGGGCGCGGATGGCCGGGCGATCGCCTACGCCACCGTGATGCGGCTGTTGGCGCGCGAGGCTGCCGCCTTCACGCCCGAGCATGTCGCGGGGATTACCGGGCTCGCGACCGACGACCTTGCCCGCTTCTACGGTCTGTTCGAGGGCTCGCCACGGCTGGCCTATCATTCCTGGACCGGCGTCGGCCAGCATTCCAACGCGACCATGATCGAGCGCGCCATCGGCACGCTCTATGCGCTGACCGGTGCGAGCGACCGCATCGGCGGCAATGTCTGGACGAGCGCGCCGCCTTTCCGCGCCGTAAACGACTATGGCCTTCTGCCGGAAGCGCAGCGGCGCAAGGCCCTCGGACTTGCCGAATTGCCATTGGGCCCGCCGGCCAAGGGCTGGATCACCGCCCGCGACTTCTGCCGCTCCGTGCTCGAGGGCGAGCCCTATCGTGTCCGCGCGCTGATGAGTTTTGGCACCAATTTCGTGGTGTCGCAGGGCGATTCCGGGCGCAATCGTGCGGCGCTGCAGGCACTCGACTTCCATGTCCATGTCGACATGTTCATGAACCCGACCGCCGAGCAGGCCGATATCGTCCTGCCAGCGAGCATGCCTTGGGAGCGCGAGGCGCTGCGGCTCGGCTTCGAGATCAGCCAGGCGGCGGTCGAGCACATCCAGTTGCGCCAGGCCATGGTGCCGCCGCGCGGCGATGTCCGAGCGGACTACGACATCGCCCTCGCTTTGGCCTGCCGGCTCGGCCATGCCGAGGCCTTCTTCGGCGGCTCGATCGAGGCCGGCTGGAACCACCAGCTCGAGCCGCTCGGGCTCAGCGTCGCGCAATTGCGCGCCCAACCCGGCGGCATTCGCGTGCCGCAGCCCAACCCGGAGCGCAAATACGCCGCGGCTCGTGGGGACGGCGGCGTCGCCGGCTTTCCAACCGCGAGCCGCCGGATCGAGATCTATTCCGAGCAATTGCTGGCGCTGGGCCATCCGGCGCTGCCCTGCCATGTCGAGCCGACGAGTGCGGAGGGGCGTCCGCCCGAATTGCCATTGCTGCTCTCGACCGCCAAGTCCGGCTGGTTCGTCCACTCGTCGCACCGCCATGTCGCCTCGCTCAGGCGCAAGGCGCCCGATCCGTCGGTGGAGCTCAGCCTGGCGGATGCAAAGGAGCGCGGCATCGTCGCCGGCGACTGGGTGACCGTGCGCACGCGCGGCGGCGAGGCAAAATTGCGGGCGAAGCTGGAGCCGACTCTGCCGGCAGGGACCGTGATCGCCGAGTTCGGCTGGTGGGAGGCGTGCACGCCGCTCGGGCGTCCCGGTGGGGCGCTGACGGGGACGGCGACGCGCAACATCAACGCGATCCTGTCCGATCGCGATCGCGACCCGATCAGCGGCTCGGTGCCGCTGCGGGCGGTGGCTTGCGAGATCATCCGCGACGCCGCCGCCTCGCGCGGCTGGTGGGCGGGCGAGCGCGCCTTCCGCGTGAGCACCCGCCGGCACGAGGCCGAGGATGTCCTCGCCTTCGGCCTCGCTCCCGCCGATGGCGGGCTGCTGCCCGGTTTCCTGCCCGGCCAGCATGTCCAGGTCACCGAGCCCGGAACGGGATTGTCGCGCAGCTATTCGCTGACCGGCCCGGCCGAGAACCCCACCGAATACGAGATCGCGGTGCGCCGGATCGCGGCCGGCGGCGACGGCATGCCGCCCGGACGGATGTCGACGCGGCTGCACGCGCTCGCGCCGGGCAGCATCGTCACCTTGCAGCCGCCGGCAGGGATATTCACCCCGCCTTTGACCGGCGCCCGCCCGGTGATCCTGGTCGCAGCCGGTGTCGGCATCACGCCTTTCATCGGCTATCTCGCCGCGCTCGCGCGGATGGCGCCGGAGCAGCGTCCGCCCTCCGTCGAGCTCGTCTACATCTGCCGCAACGGGGCCGAGCAGCCCTTCGGCGACTGGCTGTCGATGATCGCCAGCCGCATTCCGGAGTTGCGGGTGATCCGGGCCTTCACCCGGCCGCGGCAGCAGGATCGGCTCGGACGCGACTTTGACCACGCCGGCCGGCCGGACATTGCGAGGCTCCGTCTCGCGCCCGGCGCGCGCCGGCCGCTGGCCTATCTCTGCGGGCCCGACGGCTTCGTCGCCGACACCAGGGCTGCCTTGGCCAGCACTGGCCTGCCCGGTTTCGACGTCTTCAGCGAGGTCTTCGTCTCGCAGATCGAGATACCCTCAAATCTGGCGCCGCGCCGCATCGTTCTGGAGCGCAGCGGGACATCCTTCGACTGGTCGGTGCAATCAGGCAGCCTGCTCGATGCCGCCGAGGCGGCCGGGCTGTCGCTGCCGAGCGGCTGCCGCAGCGGCCAATGCGAGAGCTGCCGCCTGCGCGTCGTCTCCGGCACGGCCAGCCATCTCTCGCCCTATGACGGCGAGGCCGACGATTGCCTGACGTGCTGCGCGGTCCCGCTCAGCGACCTCGTTCTCGACGCCTGATTGCAAACCAACGGCGGCAAACCGCCATAAGAGGGGACAATGACAGATACGATTTTGAACGAACGCGCGGCACCGCCGCGCGAAGGCGTCCTCGTGCGCCTGTCGCAGACCATGGTGGCCTTCTCGGAACGCTGGTTCCCGGACGCCTATATCTTCGTCCTGCTGGCGACGGTGGCTGTGGCGCTCGCGGCGATCGCACATGGCGGCTCGCCGGTCGCGGTCAGCACCGCCTTTGGCGAGGGCTTCTGGAGCATCATCCCCTTCACCATGCAGATGGCGCTCGTCGCCATCGGCGGGTACATCGTCGCGCTGTCGCCGCCGGTCGCGGCGCTGATGCGTCGCGCTGCTGCCGTGCCGGACAGCGGCCGTGGTGCCGTCGTCTTCGTCGGCGTGGTGAGCATCCTGCTTTCGCTGGTCAATTGGGGCGTCAGCCTGATCTTCTCCGGCCTTTTGGTGCGCGAGATCGCACGGCGCAACGACATTCGCCTCGACTATCGCGCGGCGGGCGCAGCCGGCTACCTCGGGCTCGGCTTCGGCTTCACCCTCGGCATCAGCTCCTCGGCGGCGCAGCTGCAGGCCAATCCGGCGAGCATTCCGCCCTCGCTGATGCCGATCACCGGCGTGATCAGCTTCTACGAGACGATCCTGACCTGGCAGAACCTGACGGTGATCGTGGTCGGCACGGCGCTCTCGGCGGCGATCTGCTATTTCACCACCCCGTCCGATGCGTCAGCCAGGACGGCGGCGGATCTTGGTGTCGACCTCACCGACGTCAAGGCCGAGCAGAAGCCGACCCGGCCGGGCGACTATCTCGAATTCAGCCCACTCCTGACGATCCTGATCGTCGTGCTGGCGGCTGGCTGGTTCTACGAGACCTTCAAGTCCGGCAATCCGCTGATCACCATGTCCGGCCTCAACACCTACAACTTCGTCTTCCTGCTCGTCGGCGCGCTGCTGCACTGGCGCCCGCGCAGCTTCCTTGTCAGCTTCTCGCAGGCGATGCCGAGCGTCGCCGGCGTGCTGCTGCAGTTCCCGTTCTATGGCGGCATCGCCTATATGCTGACGCGGGTGAAGGCCGGCAGCGCTTCGCTGTCCGACACGATCGCGCACTGGTTCGTCAGCCTCGCCAGCGATGCCAGCGTGTTCTCCTTCATCGTCGGGATCTATTCGGCGATCCTCGGCTTCTTCATCCCCTCGGCCGGCGGCAAATGGATCATCGAGGCGCCCTACATCATGAAGGCCGCCAATGAGATCGGCGCGCATCTCGGCTGGACGGTAATGGTCTACAACATCGCGGAGACTCTGCCGAACTTCATCAATCCGTTCTGGATGCTGCCGCTGCTCGGCGTGCTCAAGCTGAAGTCGAAGGACCTGATCGGCTACACCTCGATGCAGTTCTTCATCCACTTCCCGGTGGTGATGCTGCTCGCGGTTGCCTTGATGCATACCTTCACCTACCGCGCACCGGTCATCCCCTGAGCGAACGGAGCCTCGGCGTCGCTTTACAGCGCTGCGGCCTGGGTCATCAGCCAGGTCCGCAGCGCCGACAGGTCCTCGCTGGTCGCCGAAGCTCGGGGCTGGATGAGTCCATAGGCGGTTCCGTCCGGAGAGAAGCCGGCGGGCGCCTCCAGCCGCGCTGCGGCAACGTCGTTCGCCGCGATCGCTTGCGGCGAGAGCGCGACGCCGAGGCCGCCGAGCGCGGCCTCCATCATCAGGAAATGATGGTCCAGCAGCCGGATCGAGCGGGGCCGAGGGGCGTCCGGATGCCCGTCGAGCCAGTCCTGCCAGGCCTGCGGCCGGGTTCGCGATCCCAGCGCGACATAGTCGCCGCTGTCGAAGGCCCGGCGTAGCGCTGGCGGCATCACCGGGCCGATCCGCTCTGACATCAGCGTCGTCACCACCCAGCCCGGATCGAGCGCGAAATCCAGCCGTCTGATCGCGAGCGTCACCCGCTCACGCGCGAAATCCAGCGCGCCTCCGCCCGTCGACAGATGCACCTCGATCGCCGGATAGGCATCCTGGAATTCGGAGAGGCGCGGGATCAGCCAGCGCATCGCCAGGGATCGCTCGCAGGAGAGCACGATCGGTGTTGGCGCGGCGCTTGTCCGGATTGCCGCAAGCGCCTCCGAGATCAGGCCGAGCGCCTGGCCTGTCGCCTGCGCCAGGGTCTCGCCGCCGGTCGTGGGCCGCACGCTGCGCCCATCCGCCTCGAGCAAGGACACGCCGATATCCATGCCGAGCTTCGTAACCCGCCGGCTGACGGCACCATGTGTCAGTGCGAGCTCAGCCGCGGCAGCCCGCACGGACCCGAGCCGAGCCACCGCCTCCAGGGCGCGCAGATCGTCGAGCGAGGGGATTTCGGAGCGCTTCATTGGTGATCAATTATCACCAGTATTCGTCAGATCATATGCATTTTCAGTGCTGCGGATTCTGCCATTCTCACGGATATGGCGAGGAGCGATCTCCCCCGAATTGGCAGCGAGGGTGACGCCAATGCCGCTTTCCGGAGCGCGGCGCCTGTCGTCCAACCAGGACCAGCCGGAGATCGCCGATGAGATCGACAGTCCAGCCCATTGCGATCACCATGGGGGATCCGTCCGGCATCGGGCCGGAGATCGTCGCGAAATTCTTCACCCGGCGGCTGGCTGAGAAGGCACCGCCGGGTGAAGGCCAGGCGCGACCTGCGATCGTGATCGGGGATCCGCTGGTCATGCGCCATGCCCTGACGCTCCTGCGCAGCCCGCTCCAGCTCCGGACGGTCGCGGCTATGGGCGAGGCGGCATGCGAGCCGGACTCGATCGATATCCTTGCATCCTCCCGGCTCGACGCATTGCCTCCGCTCGGCACGGTCAATGCGCCAAGCGGCAAGGCCGCGTTCGACGCGATCGCCATGGCCACCGACCTGGCTGCGGCCGGGCAGGTCGCCGGGATCGTCACGGCGCCGATCCACAAGGAGTCACTGGCGGCCGCAGGCTTCGACTATCCCGGCCATACCGAAATCCTGGCCGATCGCGGCAAGGCAGACCGGGTCGCGATGATGCTCGCCAATGACGAGATCCGCACCGTTCTCGTCACGATCCACTGTGCCCTGCGCGAGGCCATCGAACGGGCCGATTTTCCGGCGCAGATGTCGGCCATTCGCCTGGCCCATGCCGGCGGCAAGGCGCTCGGTCTGCCAGCCCCGCGCATCGCCGTCGCCGGGCTCAACCCCCATGCCGGGGAGGGTGGCCTGTTCGGCCGCGAGGAGATCGAGATCATTGCCCCGGCGGTCGCGGCGGCGCGGCGCGAAGGGATCGAGGCGAGCGGTCCCTGGCCCGGCGACACCGTTTTCATGCAGGCGCGCGCCGGCCGTTTCGACATCGTCGTCGCGCAGTACCATGATCAGGGCCTGATCCCGGTCAAATATCTTGGCCTCGACAAGGGGGTGAACATCACGCTCGGCCTGCCTTTCATCCGCACCAGCCCCGACCACGGTACGGCCTTCGACATTGCCGGGCAGGGCATTGCCGATCCCGCCAGCTTCGAAATTGCATTCGACTATGCGTGCCGTCTGGCGGCCGCGCGCGACCAGGATCATCGCCATGGCTGATCTCGACTTCATCTTCATGCTGACGCGCCATGACCGGACGGTGCCGGAGGCGGCCGGCCATGTCGCGACCGCGCTCGCGGCCGGCATCCGCCATATCGGTTTCAAGGATGTCGGGCTTCCGCTCGCCGCGCTCAGGGAACTCGGCCGTATGATCAAGGCCGGCGGCGCGTCGAGCTATCTCGAAGTCGTCTCGCTCGACCGCGCCAGCGAGATCATGTCGGTGCGCGCCGCCATCGATCTCGGCGTCGACCATCTGCTGGGCGGGACGCATGCCGACGATGTCCTGCCGCTGCTGCGCGGCACCGGCATCCGCTACTATCCCTTCCCGGGTGAGATCGCGGGGCATCCGAGCGTGCTGAACGGCTCGGTCGACGAGATCGCCGCCAGCGCCCGCGCCCTTGCGGGTAGGGACGGCGTCGATGGGCTCGATCTGCTCGCCTATCGCTCCGGCGTCGATGTCCCCGCGCTGATGACTGCCGTCTGCGCCGTCACCGACAAGCCGGTGATCGTCGCGGGCTCGATCGACCGGCCCGAGCAGATCGAGGCTGTTCGCCGGGCGGGAGCTGCCGGGTTCACCATCGGGACATCGGCACTCGAGGGCCGCTTCCCGGCGCGTGGAGCTGCGCTGGATGCACAGCTCGCGGCGATCGCCGCCTGTCTCTGACGGGGCGGGCGGTTCAGGCGAGGGCCTTCTGCCGCAGGGAGCGCGGGGTTTCGCGGAAAGCCGCCTTGAAGTCGCGTGAGAGATGGGCGCTGTCGGCAAAGCCCGCGCCCATCGCGATGTCGGTGAGCGAGCGCTTGCTGTTCAGGATCAGCCATCGCGCATAGTCGAGCCGGAGCTTGCGCTGGAAGGCGGCCGGGCTCTGGCCGAGCGAGGCGCCGAACAGGCGCTCGAGCTGGCGCGGGCTGACGCCGACATAGCGCGCGACGGCAGCGATCGGCGGGGGATTGTCGAGCCGCTGCTCGATGAACTGCGCCGCCTGCTGCACCCGGACATCGAGATTGGGTGCCAGCTCGGCATAGAAATGCGCCTGCGGCATCTCTGCCGGGCGCATGTCCTGCAGCATCATGTGCCGCATCGCCTGCTGGGCCTTGTCGCGACCGCAATGGCGCGCGACGAGATAGAGACCGAGATCGATCGCCGCGGTCGAGCCGGCGCAGGTGATCAGGTCACCCTCGTCGATGAAGAGCCGCTCGACCCCGGCCGAGACCTTGGGAAAGCGCTCCTTGAAGGCATCGAGCACGTTCCAGTGCACGCAGACCCGGCGCGGGCCGGCGAGACCGGCCCGGGCGATGGCGAAGGTGCCGGTGCAGATGCCGAGCAGCCGCACGCCGGATGTCGCCGCCCGGCGCAGATAGCCGAGCAGGGTCTCAGGGAGAGCGTCGTTGAGATAGTCGTTTCCGCCGCAGACGGCGATGTAATCGAAGCCCGTCGGGTCGAGCAGGCCGGCATTGGGGGTGACCGCGACGCCGCAGCTCGAACGCCGCGGCTCGCCGTCGAGGCTCATCACCGTCCAGCTCGCATGCAGCTGGCGGCTGCGTCCGCCATGGTCCGCCGCCAGCCTGAGCACGTCGATCAAGCCGGAGAAGGCGGCGAGCGTGAACTGGTCGAGCAAGAGGAAGCCGATCCGCAACCGCGAGACAGGCGCTGGCGCGGGCTGCGGCCGATCGCTGGCGGGTTGATGGAGCTGCGCGTTACTCATGTCGTGATTATTCAAATTTTGGGCCGGCGCATTCTAGTGCCTTTTGCCGCCTGCGCGCCAACATATCCCGACAGAAGCGCAAAGACGCTCGGCAGAGGAGAACGACGATGACCCGACCCACCCGACTGGCCGCGGCCATGCTCGCCACCACCCTGCTTACCGCGCCTGCCTTGGCGCAGCAGCCCGCGTCGATCACCGTCGCCTGGTATGGCGGAAATTGGGGCGACGCCTTCAAAGCCTGCGTCGCCGAGCCCTTCACCAAGGCGACCGGCATCGCCGTCAATGCCGAGATCGGCACCTCGACCGTCACGCTGGCGAAGCTGCAGCAGCAGAAGTCGGCGCCGACCATCGACGTCGCCTGGATGGATGGCGGCATCAGCGAGCTCGCCCTTGCCGCGGAAGTCACCGACAATCTCGACCCGGCGGCGATCCCCAATCTCGCCAACACCCTGCCGGAAGCGATCTACAAGAGCGGCGCGGCCACCTATGCGGTCGGCACCGGCTATTATTCGCTCGGGCTCACCTACAACACCCAGAAGGTCAAGGCGGTGCCGACCTCGTGGAACGACCTCTGGAAGCCGGAATTCGAAGACGCCGTCACCATCCCCTCGCCGGCGAATTCCTCGGGCGTGCCCTTCGTGATGTTCCTGTCGAAGATCTGGGGCCATCCGGCCGGCGACCTTTCCCCGACCTTCAAGAAGATCAAGGAGCTCAAGGCCGCCCTGTTCTTCGATTCCTCAGGCGCCGCCACCAACGCCTATCAGAGCGGCGAGGCGATCATCGGCGCCCATTTCAACGTCGGCGCCTGGGACCTCGCCGACAAGGGCCTGCCGATCGGCTTCGTCGTGCCGAAGGAAGGCGCCTGGGCGACCGATGCTCGCCTGCATCTGGTCAAGGGCACGCCGAAGAAGGACGCGGCTGTGAAGTTCATCAACCAGGCGCTGACGCCGGAGGCCTCCGGCTGCCTGGCGGAAAAACTCTATCTCGGCCCGTCCGTGAAGAACGTCACGGTCAAGCCCGAGACCGCGCGCAAGCTGCCTTGGGGCGAGTCCGGCTCGGTCAAGAACCTGCAATTGTTCGACTGGGCTGAGATCAACGGCCTGCGCTCGCGCGTCGTCGACGAGTGGAACCGGCAGATCGCCCGCAAGTGAGCTGATGGCAACGAGCATTGCGAGCCGCAGCATGAGCCCCATCCTCGCCATAGACGGCCTGTCCAAGCATTTCGGCGGACAGCCGGCGCTGACGGCGATCGAGCTTGCCGTCGAGCAGGGCGAGTTCATCGCCCTGCTGGGCCCCTCGGGCTGCGGCAAGACAACGCTGCTGCGCTGCATCGCTGGTTTCCTGACGCCGGAGGCCGGCACGATCCGGCTCGCCGGTGAGGATGTGACGCGGTTGCCGCCCTATCGACGTCCGCTCAACACCGTGTTCCAGAACTACGCACTCTTCCCGCATATGAGTGTCGCCGAGAATGTCGCCTATGGCCCGCGCCGGCAGGGCGTCGCCAAGGACGAGGCGGCCAAGCGTGCCGCCGAGGCGCTGGAGCTGGTCGGCCTCGCCGGCTTCGGTGATCGGCTGCCGGCCCAACTTTCCGGCGGCCAGCAGCAGCGCGTCGCCTTGGCTCGCGCCATCGTCAACCGACCGCAATTGCTGCTGCTCGACGAGCCCTTGAGCGCGCTCGATCTGAAGCTGCGCAAGAAGGTCCAGAGCGAGCTCAAGCAAATCCAGCACCGGCTCGGCATCGCCTTCCTGTTCGTGACGCACGATCAGGAGGAGGCGATGACGCTGGCCGACCGGATCGTGCTGATGAATCGCGGCCGGATCGAGCAGATCGGCCGCGGCCAGGACATCTATGCCCGGCCGGCGACCCGCTTCGCCGCCGATTTCATCGGCGATGCCAACCTGCTCGCGGTCGAGAGGCGCGACGATGCCGGCTTCTCGTTGCTCGATGGCGCAATCATCCTTCCCGCCGCTGATGCACCGCAGGGTGAACTCACCGGCGTGCTGCGGCCCGAAGATATCCTCCTCACGGCTGAGCCGGTTGCCGAGCGTATCTCCCTGCAGGGCGTTGTCTCCGAGATCGTCAATGTCGGCAGCCACGCTTCGGTAGCGCTCACCGTTGGCGGCAGCACGCTGACAGCCCGGCTCGCCCCGTCCGCCCTGGCCGGCCTGGGCGTGGGCCAATCCGTCTTCGCCAATATCCGCCTCGCCGACTTGCGTCTCGTGCCGGGGGATGCGTGATGAGCGGAGCGCTGCGCCCGGTCCTGCTGCTCTGCGCCCTGCCGGCGGCTTTCTTCGTCGCCTTCTTCCTGGCGCCGATGGCGGTCGTCCTGATCGCGAGCCTGACCACGCCGGCGGGGCAGCCGACCTTCGCGCACTACGTCCGCATCCTCGCCGACGCCTATCATTGGGACGTGCTCTGGGTGACCTTCCGCATCGGGGCGCTGACCACGCTGGTCTGCGTGCTGATCGGCTATCCGCTCGCCTGGTATCTCGTCCGCATCGTGCAGTGGCGGCCCTGGCGCCGCTTCTGCGTGATCCTGCTGGTCGTGCCGCTGTTCACCAGCAATATCGTCCGCTCCTTCGGCTGGATGGTGCTGCTCGGCCGCAACGGCCTGGTCAATGACGGCCTGATCGGTCTCGGCCTGATCGAGCGGCCGATGCGCTTCCTCGGCACGGAGCTCGGCATCCTGATCGGCCTGGTCTACATCCTCCTGCCCTTCATCGTGCTCGCCGTCGGCAATGCGCTTGCCAAGGTCGATCCGGCGCTGGAGCACGCCTCGGCCGATCTCGGCGCGACGCCGGCCGGTACCTTCCGCACCATCATCTTCCCGCTCAGCCTGTCCGGCCTGATGGCCGGCGCCGTGATGGTCTTCATGCTGGCGGTCAGCGCCTATGTCACGCCGGCGCTGCTCAGTGGTGGGCGGATCACCGTCTTCTCGATGCTGATCTTCCAGCAATACAGCTCGGTCTTCGACTTCAACTATGGCGGTGCGCTCAGCATCACCATGCTGGTGCTGACGCTGGCGCTGGTCGCCATTGCCGGACGCATCGGCGAGCCGAGGAGGGCCTGAGATGGTGTCAGTCCTCGTCCGGATCGTCTCCTTCGCCGCGCTGGCCTATCTCGCTTTGCCGCTCGTCGTCCTCGTCGGGGCGTCGCTGACCACGACCAGTTTCCTCGCCTTCCCGCCGCAGGGCGTCACCCTCGCCTGGTACGGCAAGATGCTGGGCGATCCCTCCTATGTCTCGGCCTTCCTGATCAGCACGCTGCTCGCCGTCGCAGCGACCATCGTCGCCGTGCTGCTGGCAGTGCCGGCGGCGATCGCGATCGCCCGCTATCGCTTCACCGGCCGCGGCCTCCTGTCGGAGACGCTGATGTCGCCGCTGATCCTGCCGCATGTCGTGCTCGGCGCGGCGCTGCTGCAGTGCGGCAGCGCGATCGGCCTCGTGCGCAGCTTTCCGGCGCTGCTGGTCGGGCATGTCGTGATCATCATGCCCTTCGTGATGCGGGCGGTGCTGCCGCAGCTCAGCGACGAGCAGCGCAGCCTGGAGGAAGCCTCGGCCGATCTTGGCGCCCGGCCGCTGACCACCTTCTTCCTGGTGACGCTGCCGCAGATCCGCAGCGGGCTCGTCAGCGGCGCGATCTTCGCCTTCATCGCCTCCTGGATCAATGTCGAGCTCAGCATCTTCAATACGACCGCCGAGCTGACCACCATCCCGGTCAAGCTGTTCAACTACGTCCAGTACACGATCGACCCGACGATCGCCGCGGTCTCCGGCCTGACCATCATCGTCGCCGCCGTCGTCATCGTGGTGCTCGACCTCACCATCGGTCTCGACGTGCTCTCCGAGCACCGCCGATAGCCTTCTCGACCCATCGTTTTCCCAAGGAGCCGACCATGCGCCAGCAGAATGTCTTCGACGTCGTCTACACGCATACCGAGGGTGAGCCCCTCTGCATCATCCATAGCGGGATTCCGTACCCCGCTGGATCGAGCATCCTGGAGAAGCGCCGCTTCCTCGAGGAGAACTATGACTGGCTGCGCTGCGCCCTGATGCGCGAGCCGCGCGGGCACAAGGACATGTTCGGCGTCTTCCTGACGCCGCCATCGAGCCCGGAGTTCGATGCCGGCCTGATCTATATCGACGGTACCCAGTACTCGCATATGTGCGGCCACGGCACGATCGCGGTCGGCATGGCGATGGTCGCGCTCGGCCTCGTCCGCCGCGGCGAGAACGGCCGCACCACCATCCGCTTCGAGACCACCGCTGGGCTGGTCACGGCCGAGGTCGCCAATGACGGCCCGGACGTGCTCTGGACCCGCTTCGAGAACGTGCCGGCCTATGTCGCGGCGCAGGACGTGCCGTTCGACCTGCCGGGCGTCGGCTCGCTCAAGGCCGACATCGTCTGGGGCGGCAACTACTTTGGGATCATCGACCTGCGCGGTACCTCGCTCCGGATCTCGCCGGAGAACGGCTCCGAGCTCTCGCGCCTCGGCATCATCGCCCGCGAGCAGCTCCGCCAGAAGGTCGCGATCCAGCATCCGGCCTCGGCCCACATCAACAACTTTAACTTCGTCACCTTCTGGCACGAGCCGACGATCGAGGGCGCCTTCTACAAGAACGTCCACGTCTTCTCGGCCGGCCAGCTCGACCGCTCGCCCGGCGGCACCGGCACCAGCGCTATGATGGCGATGTACGAGGCGCGCGGCCTGATGAAGCTGAACCAGCCGATCCGCTCGGAAGGCCTGCTCGGCTCCGGCACCTTCGAAGGCTGCCTGATCGGCGAGACCAGCCTGAACGGAACCCGTGCGGTGCGCCCGACCGTGAAGGGCACCGCCGGCCTGCTCGGCACGGCGCGCTGGACGATCAACCGCGACGACCCGGTCGATGCCGGCTTCCTCGTCGCCTGATCAGGGCTCCGTGGCAGGGCGGCTCAAGCCGTCCTGCTATTGGGTTGCGGATGCGCGGCGGCTGGCGATCCATGCCGCCGTTGCTTCCAAGAGCGTGCGGTCGATCCCGGTCGCGATGCCCCTGGCCTCGAAATGCGCGACCAGCCGCTCGGTGGCGAGATTGCCCGCAGCGCCTGGCGCATAGGGGCAGCCGCCGAGGCCGCCGACCGAGCCGTCGAAGACGCGCAGGCCGAGCTCCCAGGCCGCCGCGACATTGGCGATGGCTCGGCCGGATGTGTCGTGGAAATGCCCGGCCAGCATCGCAGCCGGCGCCTGCCGCAAGGCCGCCTCGACCATCGCCGCGGTACGCTCCGGCGTGCCGCGGCCGAGCGTGTCGGAGAGCGCGATCTCGTTGCAGCCGAGCGAGAGCAGTTCGGCGGTGACCGTCGCGACCGCCTCGGGCGCGATCTCCCCTTCATAAGGGCAGTCGAGCGCACAGGAGACATAGCCGCGCACCGGCACGCCGGCGCGCTGCGCCAACGCCATCACCGGCCGGAAGCGCTCGATGCTCTCGGCGATCGTGCAGTTGGTGTTCTTCCTGCAGAAGCTCTCGGAGGCCGCGGTGAACAGGGCGAGCGCCTGCGCGCCGGTAGCGAGCGCAGCCTCGGCACCCTTCTCATTGGGGATCAGGGCCGAATAGGTCACGCCCGGCCGGCGGTCGACGCCGCGCATCACCGCCTCATGGTCGGCCATTTGCGGCACCCAGCGCGGCGAGACGAAGGCCGTTGCTTCGATGCGAGAGAGGCCGGCATCGGCGAGCCTGCCGATCAGCGCCAGCTTGTCCGCGGTGGCGATCTCGGCCTTCTCGTTCTGCAGGCCGTCGCGGGGCCCGACCTCGACGATGGTGACGCTGTCGGCGGACATCGTCAGGCGCCGAGATAGGCCGAGCGCACGCGCTCGTCGCGCAGCAGCTCGGCGCCGGTGCCTTCGAGCGTGATCGTGCCGGTCTCGATGACATAGGCGCGGTCGGCGATGGCGAGCGCCTGATTGGCCATCTGTTCGACCAGCAGGATCGTCATGCCTTCCTCGCGCAGCCGCCGGATCACCGCGAAGACCTCGCGCACGATCAGTGGTGCGAGGCCGAGTGAGGGCTCGTCGAGCAGGAGGAGCTTCGGCCGCGCCATCAAAGCGCGGGCGATCGCCAGCATCTGCTGCTCGCCGCCCGAAAGCGTCCCGGCGAGCTGGTCCTGCCGCTCGGCGAGACGCGGGAAGACGCCGAAATAGCGCTCGATATCACTGGCGATGCCATCCTCGTCGCGGCGCGCATAGGCGCCGAGCACGAGATTGTCGCGCACGCTCTGGTCGCCGAAGACTAGGCGCCCTTCCGGCGAATGGCCGATGCCGAGCCTGACGCAGTCATGGCCGCGGATGCCGGTGATGTCGTTACCCTCGAAGCGGATCGAACCGCCGGCGACCTTCGCCAGCCCGCCGATCGCCCGCATCAACGTCGATTTGCCGGCGCCGTTTCCGCCGATCAGCGTGACGACCTCGCCCTGGCCGACCTGCAGCGAGATGCCTTTCAGCGCCTCGACCGCGCCATAGCGGACCTTGAGCCCTTCGATCGCGAGCATGGTCATGCGGCGTCTCCGGTCAGGGCGGCATCGTCATCGGCGCCGAGATAGGCGGCGACCACCTTGGGATCCCGGCGGATCGCCTCCGGCCGTCCCTCGGCGATCAGCGCGCCATAGTCGAGCACCAGCACATGCTGGGAGATGCCCATGACGAGGTCCATATGATGCTCGATCAGCAGCACGGTGACGCCGGCCTGCTGGATGCGGCGGATGACCTCGCCGAGCTCATGCGTCTCCTGCGGATTGAGACCCGCTGCCGGCTCGTCGAGCAGCAGCAGCTTCGGCTTCGATGCCAGCGCGCGAGCGATCTCGAGCCGCCGCTGCAGGCCATAGGGCAGGCTCTTCGCCGGCTCATGGGCGCGATCGCCAAGGCCGAGATCGCCAAGCAGCGCCAGCGCGTCGGCGCGGGCCGTGGCCTCCGCGTGGCGGCTCGATGGCAGGCCGAGCAATGACGCAGCAAAGCCGGTCTCGATATGGCGGTGCGCGCCGAGCAGGACATTGTCGAGCGCCGAAAGCTCGCCGAAGAGCTTGAGGTTCTGGAAGGTACGGGCGATGCCGAGGCAGGCGATGCGATGTGCCGGCCAGCCGGCGATCTCCTGGCCCTCGAAGCGGATCGAGCCGCTGCCTGGCGCGACATGGCCGGAGAGCAGGTTGAGCAGCGTCGTCTTGCCGGCGCCGTTCGGGCCGATCAGCGCATGGACCTTGCCGGCTGTGATCGCGAAGGAGACGTTGCGGACCGGAACGATGCCGCCATAGGCCTTGTAGAGGTCCTTGACGACGAGGATCTCGCCGCTCGCCGCCGCTGCCGTGGTTGCCGCCAGAGCGCTGTGGCCGGGGACCGCAGGCGGAACCACTTTGCCCTGTCGCCAACGCGCGGCGAGGCCGGAGAACGCCCCGGCGATGCCGTTCGGCATTAGATAGAGCGAGAACAGCAGGAGCGCGCCATAGGTGAAGTGCTGCAGGGCCGGCCAGCGCGCCAGCCAGGCGTCCAGCAGGGTCAGGATCACCGCGCCGAAGAGTGGTCCGTAGAGCGAGCCCGAGCCGCCGAAGATCACCACGACCAGCAGGAAGATCGACAGGTTGAAGGTGATGAAGTCGGAATTGAAGTACTGGTTCTGCTGCGCGACGACGGCGCCGGCGAGCGCGCAGGTCACCGCCGAGATGACGAAGGCGAGCGTCTTGGCCCGCACCACGGAGATGCCGACCGACTGCGCCGCCGGCTCGGCCATCTGCACGCCGAGGAAAGCGCGGCCATAGCGCCCGGCGAGCAGCGAGCGCAGCATCAGATGGGTGGCGATGCAGAGCGCGCCGACGAACCAGACCCAGTGCAGGTTGGTGAAGCTGACGCCGGCTATGGATGGCGCGCTGATGCCGTAGAAGCCAGCCTGGCCCTTGAAGATGTCGGTCCACTCCGTGACGATCTTCTCGACGACGATGCCGAAGCCGATCGTCACCATGGCAAGGCTGGGGCCCGAGACGCGCACCGAGGGCATGGCGATGACGAGGCCGAAGACCGCGCCGAAGCCGCAGGCCAGCAGCAGCGACAGCCAGGGCGAGAGCCCCCATTCGATATTGGCGATCGCCGCCGTATAGGCGCCGACGGCGAAGAGCCCGGCATGGCCCAGCGACTTCTGGCCGGCATAGCCGACGAGGACGTTGAGGCCTGCGGCGGCGAGATAGTTCACCCCGATCGTGAACAGGATCTGCAGGTAGAAATCGTTGAGGCCGAACAGGGGCACGAGCGCGAGCGCTGCCGCTAGCACCGCCAACCCGATGGCATGGGCGAGCGCCGGCATCAGATCTTCTCCACGCTGCGCGCGCCCATCAGCCCGCTCGGGCGGACGACCAGCACGATGATGATCAGCAGGAAGATTGTGATCTCGCGCATTTCGGCGCGCCAGAGCCCGACCAGCGCCTCGACGATCCCCAGCAGGAAGCCGCCGAGCATGCAGCCGCGCGGGCTGGTCAGGCCGCCGACGATCGCGGCCGAAAACGCCTTCAGCGCGATGCCGAGGCCGATGAAGACCGAGGCCGTGGTGATCGGCGCGATCAGGATGCCGGCGAGCCCGGCCAGCGCCGAGGAGATCACGAAAGCGAGGATGACGATCGTCTCGACATTGATGCCGACGATCGCCGCCGCCTGCGGGTTGAAGGCGACGGCCCGCAGCGCCTTGCCGAAGCGCGTCTTGCGCAGGACGATGTCGAGCCCGACCATCACGGCGACTGCGACGACCGCGATCAGCACTTCCTGCGGCCGGATGCCGGCGCCGGCGATGCGCCAGACATCGCTGCCGAGCGGGGAGGGCACCGCGATCGAAGCCGGGCCCCAGATCGCCAGCGCGGTGTTCTGCATGATGATGCCGAAGCCGATCGTGCTCAGCACCCAGTTGAGGCCGCCGGCGCCGACGAAGGGCTTGATCGCGCAGTAGTAGAGCGCGATGCCGATGGCGCCGACCACGACGACGCTGGCGATCGTCGCCAGCGCATAGGCCGTCATCGTCATCTCGGCCTGGGTCAGATTGCCGAAATGCGGCTTGCCGGCCGCCAGCAGCAGCAGGGAGACGCCGACCAGGCTGCCGGGCACGAGGAAGGCGCCCTGGCCGAAATTGAAGGTCTTGGTCGTGGCGTAGGTGATGTTGAAGCCGAGCGCGATCAGCCCGTAGATCGCGCCGAGCGCCAGACCGCTGGCCAGAGCCTGAAGGAATGCCGTCATCGTCTCTCCGCCACGACTCAGGTCGTTTGCGCCATCATTCTGAACAGCCAGCGCGTAGCCGCCACCCGCCAATTCGTTTCCACTCTCACGCCGTCATGCTCGCCCCTGTGGCGAGTATCCACGTCTTGAACACCGTATGCGATCAGTGAAGCGAAGACGTGGATGGTCGGGACAAGCCCGACCATGACGGAGGAGGTCAGCTGCAGAGGTTCAGCGCTTCAAGTCAGCGGCTGTCAGCCCTTTCACCACGGCGTCGTCGAGCTTGACCACGCGGCCGTCCTTCCACTGCGCCAAATGGAAGTCGGCAACGCCGAGCGCCTCGTGCTGCTCCTTGCTGAAGGGCTTCTCGTATTTCTTGATGATGCCCTGCACCGCGCCGAGATTCTCGAGCGCAGCCTGCAGCTTCGGGCCGTCCGTGCCGCCAGCCTGCTTGACTGCGGCGGCGATCAGCATCACCGCGTCATAGCCCTGAGCGGCCGAGACGAAGGCGGGCATGTTCGGATGCTTGGCGACGAGGCGCTTGTGCAGCGCTGCGGCCCGGTCGCTGGCATCCTCGGTGGTCGAGGCCGCGAAGACCGTCTTCTCGGCGAGCTTGGGCCCGGCGATGTTGACCAGCGGCGTGTTGATCGAACCCCAGGTCGAGAGCAGGCCGGGATAGTAGTCCATCTTCTCCATGCTCTTCAGCACCTGCGCCGTCGCGTCGGCGAGCGAGCCGGTGATGATCATGTCGGCGCCGGCCGCCTTCAGCTTGGCGAGCTGGGAGGTCATGTCGGTGTCCTTCGGCCCGAACTTCTCGATGCCGACCGGCTTGATGCCGTGCAGGGTCAGGATCTCCTGCAGGTCCTTGGTCGCCGCCTGGCCGTAGCCGGTGGTGTCGGCGATGATCGCGATGTTCTTGCTCTTCGAGGCCTTGACCGCATAGGCGGCGAGTAGAGCGAGCTGTTCGCGATCGACCATCGAGACCCGGAAGATGTAGTTCTGCGGCTCCTTGGCGTAGCGGGCGGTGATGTCGGTCGCGGTCGCGACATGCGAGATCACCGGCACCTTCTTCTGCTGCGGGATATGCAGCCAGGCGAGCGCATTGCCTGAGTTGGTCGGGCCGACCACGGCCGCGACCTTCTCGTTGTCGATCAGCTCGTTCATGTTCTGGATCGACTTCGGCGGCGCGCCGGCATCGTCTCTGACGACGCCGACGACCTTGCGGCCGAGCACGCCGCCCTGGGCGTTCAAATCGTCGATCGCGGCCTGGAAACCGTAGAGGCCGGAGAGGCCGAGCTCGGCCGCGCCCGAGGCCGACTGGTCGGCATTGTAGCCGATCTTGATCTCGTTCTGTGCGTAAGCCGGCAGCGACAGCGCCATGCCGGCCGAGACCAGCAGGGCACTGAGCGTGCGGCGGGTGATGCGATTGTCCATAACGTTCCTCCGGTTGTCGTCCGCTTTGATGCGGTTCTGTGGTGAGTCCTGAAAAAGGTCAGCCCTTGCGCCGCTGCGCTAGCAGCTCGCGCGCCCGGTCGACACGGACGTCGTGCGTGCGGGCGAGCTCGGCAGCGATCGCCTCGATCTCGGCGCCCTCGGCACCGGCAACGATGGCGATGTTGCGGGCATGCAGCGCCATATGACCGCGCTGGATACCTTCGGTCGCCAGCGCCCTGAGCGCCGCCATGTTCTGGGCGAGTCCAACCGCGACGGTGACCTCGGCCAATTCCTGCGCGCTGGTGACGCCGAGCAGGCGCAGCGCCCATTGCGCCAGCGGATGGGTCTTGGTGGCGCCGCCGACCAGGCCGAGCGCCATCGGCATCTCGATCGAGCCGACGAGGTTGCCGTCGCGATCCTCTTCCCAGGTCGTCAGCGAGGTGTAGCGGCCGCTGCGGGCGGCATAGGCATGGGCGCCGGCCTCGATGGCGCGCCAGTCATTGCCGGTCGCGACCACCACCGGGTCGATGCCGTTCATGATGCCCTTGTTGTGGGTGGTAGCGCGGTAGGGATCGATCGCGGCGAAGGTATAGGCGTCGAGCATGCCGTCGATCATGCGGCGGCCGGAGTATTCCTTGGTCGCCAGCGCGGCCTCGGGTATGGTGACGCTGGCGCGCGCCAGCCGGAGATCGGCGAGGTTGGAGAGGATGCGCAGGCGCACCGTGCCGCCGGTGATGCGCTCGACGATCGGCGCCACCGTCTCGGCCATGGTGTTGACGGTGTTGGCGCCCATCGCGTCGCGGACGTCGACGAGCAGGTGCATCACCACGATCGGCCCGCGCGGCGTATGCGGGAAGACATGGACCTCGATGCCCTGGCAGCCGCCGCCCAGCGAGATCAGCACCTTGTCACGGGCATTGGCCGCGGCGACGATCTCGGCTTGAGCCGCCAGCAGCTTGTGGCGGGCGCCCTCGGGATCACCGATGCCGAGCAGCTGGACCTGCGCCCGCATGATCGGCCGGTCGCTCGACGTGCGGAAGCCGCCGGAACCACGTGCGATGCGGGCCATGTAGGAAGCCGCGGCGACGACGGAGGGCTCCTCCACCGCCATCGGGATCAGGTAGTCCTTGCCGTTGACGGCGAAATTGGTGGCGATGCCGAGCGGCAGTTCGAAGGTGCCGACGACATTCTCGATCATGCCGTTGGCAAGGGTGAGCGGCAGCGCTCCCGGCTGCGCCAGCAAGGCGCGGTCCGCATCGGCCAGCCCGGCCGCCGTGACAGCCTCAGCCAGCCGTTCGGCACAGCTCAGATTGCGGTAGTTCTCGATGCGCGAGTTCACCTCACGCCCGGCGGCGCTGTGCGCCTCGGCCGTCACCATGTCGTGTCCTCCCCAGCCGGGGTTTTCATGCGCCTTGCAATGGGCAGCGGCGCTTCTTCGGTTGACAAGCTCGGACAATCGCCGGAGAGCGGCAAGGCACAATTTTCGCAATGTCCCATTCTCTGTACCAGTCAATTGACTGGTACAGATGCGAGGCTTGATGGACGAGCAGGCCGACAGCAACCGCACCGGCGCGATCGTCGCCCGGATCGGGCGGATGATCGACGAGGGGCTGCTCCAGCCCGGCCGGCGCATGGCCTCGCTGCGGCTGGCGGCCGGCGAATACGGCGTCTCGAAGAACACCATGGTCGAGGTCTATGACCGGCTTGTCGCCAACGGCCGGCTCGAAGCGCGGCGCGGCGCCGGCTTCTATGTCCGCGCGCCCGGCCAGCGGCCGAGTGAGGCGCCGCCGCCGCATATGAGCGAGGCGATCGACATCGTCTCGCTGCTGCGCGAGCAGCTCTGCCAGGTTCATCCCGTGCGCGTCGGCGACGGCCGTCCTCCGCGCTCCTGGATGGAGGATTCAGAGCTCGGGCGGCACTTACGTGTCCGCAGTGGCAAGGGCGACCTGCCGATCGAGCACGGCTATGGCGATCCGGTCGGGTACGCGCCGCTGCGCACGCAGATCGGGCTGATGCTGGCCGAGCGCTCGATCCAGGTCTCGCCGGCGCAGATCCTGATGACCTTCGGCGCCAATCACGCGCTCGACCTGATCATCCGCCAGTTGCTGCAGCCCGGCGACACCGTGCTGGTCGACAGCCCCGGCTATTACCCGCTCTTCGGCAAGCTGAAGCTCGCCCGCATCGAGATGGCCGGCGTCAGGCGGCTGCCGGACGGGCCTGATCTCGACGATCTCGCCGCGCAGATCGCACGGCATCGGCCGAAGGTCTTCTTCACCCAGTCGCTGGCGCACAACCCGACCGGCGGCTCGATCGCCCTGCCGATAGCCCATCGCCTGCTGCAGCTCGCCGCGCAGCACGACCTCATCATCGTCGAGGACGATCCCTTCGCCGATGTGATGCCGGCGAGCGCGCCGCGGCTCGCCGCCCTCGACCAGCTCGAGCGCGTGATCTATCTCGGCACCTTCTCGAAGACGCTCTCGGCGAGTCTGCGCATCGGCTATGTCGCCGCGAGCCCGGCGCTCGCCCGCTCGCTCGGCGACATGAAGATGCTGACCGTGGTCAACTCCTCCGGCTATCTGGAGCGGCTGGTCAGCGACCTGATCGCCAGCGGCCAGTACCGCCACCATCTCAAGCGCCTGAAGGAGCGAATCGGCAAGGCGACCCGCATTGCTTTCGGCGGGCTGGAGCGTCTCGGCCTGCCGATCTTCTCGCGCCAGGGCGGCGGCTATTATCTCTGGGTCGGCTTGCCGCCGGGCCTCGACGATCTCGCACTGGCGCGCCGCGCCTCGGAGCAGGGCATCTTCATCGCGCCCGGCACCGTGTTCATGCCCGAGCGGCACCAGCCCGAAGGCGATGAGCGGGCAGCCGGGATGCGGGTCAACGTCGCCTATGCCGACGACCCCGCCTTCATGGCCTTCCTCCAGGCCGAATTGGCGAGCATCTCCTAGCAGTTGGAGCTTCGGTGGCGCTGAAATCAGTCGATGTCGGCCGGCGTCAGGCGGCGAACATGGCGGCGCAATACGGTCTCGAACGTCGCCAGCGCCGGCGAGATCGAACGGCCGCTCGGCCGGATCATGACGATGTCGCGCGCAATCGCCGGGTTCGCGAGCGGCCGGGCAAGGACCCGGCGATGCGGCGCCGCAGCCCGCGCATAGGTCGGCAGCACGGCGACGCCGAGCCGCGCCTCGACTAGGGCCAGGGCGGTCGTGATCTGCGAGACTTCATAGGCCGGCACGAGCGGGATGCCGACGCTCTCATAGGCGACCTCGACCAGGAGCCGGATACCGCTGTCGCGGGTCAGCGTGATCAGCGGCTCGCCCTGCAATTCGCGCCAGTCGACGCTCGTATCGGCGAAGCGGCTGCCTGGGCTGCAGAACAGCATCAGCTGGTCGCGCGCCATCGGGATGCGCTCGATGCCGTCCTCGACGGCGGCGAAGGTTCCGAGGCCGCAATCGACCCGGCTCGTCCTGACGGTTTCGATGATCGTGTCGGTGCGCGCATCGAGCACCGCGACCTGCACCCCTGGGAAGCGCTCGCGCATCTCGGCGATCGCCTCGGGCAGGATCGCCGCCGCCAGCAAAGGCGGGGCGGCGACAGTGATCTTGCCGCGCCGGCGCTCGGCGAGATCGTTGGCATTCTGGATGGCAAGGTCGAGATCGTGGACAATCTTCGCAGAGGCGCCCTGGAATTCGCGGCCGCCCTCGGTCAATTCGACCCGGCGCGTGGTGCGGTCGAACAGGCGGATGCCGAGCGCCTGCTCCAGTTCGCGCACCAATTGCGACAGAGCCGGCTGCGCCATGTGCAGGCGCTCCGCCGCCTTGGTGAAGGTGCCGTGCTCGGCGACGGCGAGGAAGGCCTGGATCTGTCGGAGCGTGACTGCCATGCCAATTTATAGGCACATCATCTGAATTCAGACAAATAAGCTGAATTCCATATGGCCGTGACCGCCGCCATCATGCCTCGACATCGCGCCGCTGGCCGCTCCGTTCGAGGCTTTTCATGACCGCCTATCCCGATCTGCAGCTCTATATCGGCGGCGCCTGGCGCAAGACCTCCGACAGCCTGCCGGTGCTCAACCCGGCCGATGAAAGCGTGATCGGCGCCGTGCCCGTCGCTGCTCGCGCCGATCTCGACGATGCGCTGGCTGCGGCCAGGGAGGGCTTCAGGGTCTGGAGCCGGACGTCGCCGCGTGCCCGTGGCGAGATCATGCTGAAGGCGGCTGTGCTGATGCGGGCCCGCATCGACGAGATCGCCCATGCGATCACGCTCGAGCATGGTAAGCCCTTCGCCCAGGCGCAGCTCGAGGTGATCCGCGGCTGCGAGTTCTTCGAATGGGATGCCGCCGAGGGCCAGCGCACCTATGGCAGGGTGATCCCGAGCGAGCCCGGCATCAAATATGTCGTGATGCACCAGCCGATCGGCATGGTCGCGGCCTTCTCGCCCTGGAACTTCCCGATGAGCCAGCCGGCGCGCAAGATCGCCGGCGCGCTGGCCGCGGGCTGCTCGATCATCCTGAAGGCGGCCGAAGAGACGCCGGCCGGTGCGCTCCATATCGCCCGCGCCTTGCACGATGCCGGCCTGCCGCCCGGCGTGTTCAATCTCGTCTTCGGCGTGCCCGCCGACATTTCCTCCTATCTGATCCCGCAGGAGCAGACCCGGCTGATCGCCTTCACCGGCTCGACCGCGGTCGGCAAGCACCTGACGAGGATCGCTGCCGACCATATGAAGCCGGTGCTGATGGAACTCGGCGGCCATGCCCCGGTGATCGTCTGCGACGATGTCGATCCGGTCGCGGCAGCGACGGCCTCGGCGATCCGCAAGTCGCGCAATGCCGGCCAGGTCTGCACCTCGCCGACCCGCTTCTTCGTGCAGGAGCCGATCTACGAGGCCTTCGCCAGGACCTTCGCCGAGAAGGCGCGATCAGTCGTCGTCGGCAACGGGCTCGATGCCGCAACGCAGATGGGCCCGGTCGCCAATCATCGCCGCATCGAGGCGATGGAGACGCTGGTGGCGGACGCCCGCGCCAAGGGCGCCAAGGTGCTGGCCGGCGGCGAGCGGATCGGCAATCGCGGCTATTTCTTCCCGGTGACGGTGCTCGCCGATGTGCCCGATGATGCCCGCGTCATGCGCGAGGAGCCGTTCGGGCCGCTCGCGGTGATCAACCCGGTCTCGACGCTGGACGACGCGATCGCTAAGGCGAACGGCCTGCCCTTCGGCCTTGCCGCCTACGCCTTCACCCATTCGGCCAGCCGGGCCGATCGGCTCGCCGACGAGATCGAAGCCGGCAACGTCTCGATCAACACGTTGGAGGCCTCGGTCGCCGAGGTGCCGTTTGGCGGGGTCAAGGACAGCGGCTATGGCCGCGAGGGCGGCGCCGAGGGTTTGGCGCATTACACGACCATCAAGACCGTCTCGCACCGCATGGCGATCTGACCGTGGGCGACAAGGAGACAGCCGCATGAAATACGCCAAAAAGGACGCGAAGGCTTACACCCGCGCCAATATGAAGGGCATCTGGGCGGCTGCGCTGACGCCCTTCACCCAGTCGCTCGCCGTCGACGAGGACGGCTTCCGCGAGAATATCCGGCACTGGACGGACGATCTCGGCATCGACGGCCTGTTCATCGCCGGCAAGCAGGGCGAGTTCTTCGCGATGTCGGTCGAGGAACGCAAGAAGAGCTTCGAGCTCGCGGTCGAGGCCACCGCCGGCAGAGGCCAGACGATCATGTCCTGCTCCGACCAGAACATGGACGTCGTCATCGATCTCGCCAAGCACGCCCAGAGGGTCGGCGCCGACTACATCGTCGTGCACGCGCCGCTGCTGCACTTCTTCAAGGCGCAGGACGAGACGCTCTACGAGTACTACCGGACCATCGCCGAACAGGTCGATATCGGTATAGCCCTCTGGAGCCACCCGGACTCGGGCTATCTGATGAGCCCGCAGCTCTGCAACCGGCTCGCCGACATCGAGAACGTCGTCGCGATCAAGTACAGCGTGCCGCGCGCCATGTATGCCGAGCTCACCCGGCTCGCGGGCGACCGCATCCTGGTCAGCACGGCCTCCGAGGAGGAGTGGCTCGACAACATCGTCGAGCTCGGCTGGCAGGTCTATCTCTGCTCCTCGCCGCCCTATCTGATCCAGACGGCGGCCGACCGGCGCATGCGTGAGTACACCGATCTCGCCTTCGCCGGTGAGGTCGAGAAGGCCCATGCCATCCGCGACAGCCTGAACCCGGTGCGCGAGGCGCTGCGCACGACGCGGCCGGCCGAGAAGCCGCATGCGCATCAGAAATACTGGCAGGAGCTGCTCGGCCAGGTCGGTGGGCGCGTGCGCGCACCGCTGCTCGAGCTGACCGAGGCCGAGAAGGCGGCGACACGCGCCGCCTTCGAGAGCTGTGGCTTGAAGCTTGCTGGCCGGCCTCTGGCGAAGGCTGGCTGAAACGCGGTTCGGATGGAACAACCGGGAGAGACGGATATGGCGAGCGAAGGACGGCTGAAGGCCTTCAACTTCAAGAAGTGGATCGCGGAGAACGAGCACCTGCTGAAGCCGCCCGTCGGCAACAAGAAGGTGTTCTCCGATGGCCAGATGACCGTGATGGTGGTCGGCGGGCCGAACCAGCGCGCCGATTTCCATGACGACCCGGTGGAGGAGTTCTTCTACCAGCTCAAGGGCGACATGATGCTGAAGCTGGTCGACAACGGGCAGCATTACGACGTCACGATCCGCGAGGGCGACGTCTTCCTGCTGCCGCCGCATGTGCGCCATTCGCCGCAACGCCCGCAGGAGGGCTCGATCGGGCTCGTGGTCGAGCCGGCGCGCCATGCCGACCAGGTCGACGGCTTCGAATGGTACTGCTTCGAATGCAACGGACTGGTGCATCGCATCGAGCTGAAGGTCGGGGATCTCGTGAAGGACCTGCCGCCGCTCTACGAAGCCTTCTTCGCCGATGAGAAGGCCCGCACCTGCAAGCAGTGCGGGGCTGTCCATCCCGGCCGCAAGCCGCCGGCCGGCTGGGTCGCACTCTAGGCCACGAAGCGCCGCCATCGCCCGACGGCGCTCCACGACCGCGCAACAGCGCGGCGCCACGGAATGCCTTGTCGAATGGATCGACGGGTAGGCCGGAACGATCGGAGTTTGGAATGAAACTGCGCGGAAGGCTGTTCGGCATTGCGTTATCCCTGCTGGCCGGCGGCAGCGCCCTGGCCCAGCAGACCCCCATCAAGATCGGGATGATCACCACCTTGTCGGGGCCTGGCGGTTATCTCGGCCAGGACATCCGCGATGCCTTCAAGCTCGCCATCGACATGGCCGGCGGTAAGCTCGGCGGCGTGCAGGTCGAGATGGTCGTCGAGGATGACGGGTTGAAGCCGGGCCAGGGCAAGCAGATCGCCGAGAAGATGCTGAAGACCGACGGCGTCAGGCTGTTCACCGGCATCGTCTTCTCGAACGTCGCCGGCGCGACCGTGCCGGACATCGTCGATTCCGGCGCGATCTATGTGAGCGCCAATGCCGGGCCCTCGGAATTCGCCGGCAAGGAATGCAACGAGAACTACTTCGTCATTTCCTGGCTGACCGACACCATGCAAGGCAGTGCCGGCCGGAATGCGACCGATCTCGGCTACAAGAAGGCTTTCGTGCTGGCGCCGAACTACCAGGCCGGCAAGGACGCGATCGCGGGTTTCAAGCGCTTCTTCAAGGGCGAAGTCATCGGTGAGGTCTATACCCGCCTCGACCAGACCGATTTCGCGCCGGAAATGGCGCAGATCCGTGCGGCCAATCCCGAGGTTGTCTTCCAATTCCAGCCCGGCGGTCTCGGCATCGCCTTCCTGCGTCAGTACCAGCAGGCCGGCCTGCTCGGGAAGGTGCCGATGGTCGTCGCGGAGCCGTCGATGGATCACACGATCCTCTCGGCTGTCGGCGACGCCGCCGTCGGCCTCAACGTCTCCGGCCACTGGAACACGGATCTGGACAACCCGGCCAACAAGGCCTTCGTCACCGCCTTTACGAAGGCCTATGGCCGGACGCCGACGATGTATGCCGCGCAAGGCTACGATACCGCGCAGGCCATCGCCGCCGCGTTGCAGGGCAGCGGCGGCAACGTCAAGGATGCCTCCGCCTTCCGCAAGGCGATGCTGAAGGCCAACTTCGCATCGACGCGCGGAAACTTCCGTTTCGGCGCGAACCAGCATCCGGTGCAGGATTGGTGGGCCATGGTCGTCGACAAGGACGAAGCCGGGAAGCCGACCCTGCGCACCCGGGCCAAGCTACTGAGTGAGCAGGGAGACCCCTTTGCTGCGCAGTGCAAGCTGCCGGGGCCGTGACATGGCCGAGCTGACGCGCTTGCGATTGCCGGAACTCTCGGCCACGGCCGATTTGCTGACCATCGGCGCGACCCGGATCTATCGGGTCGCCGACATGGAGGGCATCGGCTGGCCGGTGAAGGCGATGTTCGGCGCGTTGATGCCGGCAGATTTGGCGGCCGCTGCCGAAAAGTTGCCCGAAGGCGCCATCGATGCGGTGAACGCCACGCTCGATCTCAGCTTCAACAGCTATCTGATCGCCCGGCCGGACCTGACCGTGCTGATCGATGCCGGCATCGGCAATGGCAAGGAGCGGCCTGATCGCCCGGCCTGGCATCGCCGCTCCGGGCGCTTCCTCGATGTGCTGACGGCGCTGGGCTTTCCGCCCGAGAGCATCGATCTCGTCGTCAACACCCATCTCCATGCCGACCATGTCGGTTGGAACACGGTCCATGACGGGCAAGGCTGGCGGCCGACTTTCTGCAAGGCACGCTATGTCGTCCCTCACGCCGAGCTCGATCACTGGTCGGCGCTGCACGCCGCCGATCCGTCCGGTGCCACCCTGCACGGCGCCTTCGTCGACAGCGTGCTGCCGCTCGTCGAGGCGGGCGTCCTGACCGGTGTCGAAACACCGGCGGAGATCGCTCCCGGCCTGTCGCTCGAGCCTGCGCCCGGCCATTCGCCGGGGATGGCCATCGCCAGGCTGCGGACCGAGGCGGGCGATGTCTGCTTCCTGGCCGATCTGATTCACCACCCGATCCAGCTCGTCATGACGGGGTTGAACTCGAATTTCTGCGGCGACCCGACCCAGGCGCTGGTGACGCGCGACCGCATCCTGCGTCGCTGCGCGGCGGAAGCGGCGATCGTCGCGCCCTATCACTTCGCGTCCCCCGCCTTCGGAAAGGTCGAAGCGAGCGGTGACGCAGTGTCGTTGCACTATTTCCCGGTATCGCGGGATGACATTATTCTCCCGGCGGGCGAGCCGGAACTATCGTGAACAAAACGACCAATAAACAGGGGAACTCGACAATCATGCGCAAGCACACGACACGAAGCATCGCCGCCTCCTTCGGCCTGACCTCGATGCTGCTGGCCTCCGCGGTCTTCGCCCAGCAGGCGCCGGTCAAGATCGGCATGGTCACGACGCTGTCCGGGCCGGGCGGCTATCTCGGCCAGGACATTCGGGACGCCTTCAAGCTCGCCATCGACATGAATGGCGGCAAGCTCGGCGGTGCGCCGGTCGAGCTCGTGGTCGAGGACGATGCGCTGAAGCCCGGCCAGGGCAAGCAGATCGCCGAGAAGATGCTGAAGACCGACGGCATCAAGATCATGACCGGTATCGTCTTCTCGAACGTCGCCGGCGCGACCGTGCCCGATATCGTCGATGCCGGGGCGCTCTATGTCAGCCCCAATGCCGCGCCGTCGAACTTCGCCGGCAAGGAGTGCAACGAGAACTATTTCGTCGTCTCCTGGCAGAACGACAGCCTGCACGAGAGCGCCGGCCAGCACGCCACCAATCTCGGCTACAAGAAGGCCTTCATCCTCGCCCCGAACTACCAGGCCGGCAAGGACGCGCTCGCCGGCTTCAAGCGCCTGTTCAAGGGCGAAGTCGTCGGTGAGGTCTATACGCGACTCGACCAGACCGATTTCGCGCCGGAGATGGCGCAGATCCGCTCGGCCAATCCGGACGTGGTCTTCCAGTTCCATCCGGGCGGGCTCGGCATCGCCTTCCTGCGCCAGTATCAGCAGGCGGGCCTGCTCGGCAAAACCCCGATGGTGCTGGCCGAGCCCTCGCTCGACGCGACCACGCTGAAGGCGGTCGGCGACGCCGCGCTCGGCCTCAGCGTCACCGCGCACTGGAACACCGACTTCGACAACCCGTCGAACAAGGCCTTCGTCGAGGCCTTCACCAAGGCCTACAACCGCGTGCCGACCTACTATGCCAGCCAGGGCTACGACACCGCGCTCGCCATCGCTTCGGCGCTGAAGGCGACCGGCGGCAAGGCCGACGTGCCGGCGCTGCGCAAGGCGCTGGCCAAGGCCGATTTCCAGTCGGTCCGCGGCGCCTTCAAGTTCGGCCCGAACCAGCATCCGGTCCAGGACTGGTATGCGCTCAAGGTCGAGAAGGGCGCGGACGGCACGCCGGTGCTGAAAACCTCTGGCAAGGTGCTGAGCAATCACAGCGATGCCTACGCCAAGGACTGCAAGCTCTGAACCACTGACAAGCTCCCGCATCGACGGGATGGGCCGCTTCAAGCCCATCCCGTCGCCAGCCGGACGTGACCTGCAATGACGCTCGTTCTCGAACAATTGCTCAACGGCCTGCAGTTCGGCGTGATGCTGTTCCTGCTCGCCGCCGGGCTAACGCTGATCTTCGGCATCATGGGCGTGATCAACCTCGCTCATGGCTCGCTCTACATGGTCGGCGCCTATGCCGCCGCCTTCGCCGCGGCGCAGACCGGCTCGGTCTTTCTCGCGATCCTGGCGGGCCTTGCCGCGGCCGCCATCGTCGGCATGGCGATGGAGCTCTTCGTGCTGCGTCGGCTCTATGCCCGCGACCATCTCGACCAGGTGCTGGCGACCTTCGCGCTGATCCTGATCTTCAACCAGAGCGTGACGCTGCTGTTCGGGCGCCAGCCGCTCTTCGTCTCGGTGCCATCCGTGCTCAACGGGTCGGTCCAGTTGCTGCCGGGGCTCACCTACCCGATCTATCGGCTGATCATCATCGCCGTCGGCCTCCTTGTTGCGCTCGGGCTCTACCTTCTGATCAACCGCACCCGCATCGGCATGCTGGTCCGGGCCGGCGCGACCCATCGCGAGATGGTCCGGGCGCTCGGCGTCGATATCCGTCTGCTCTACACCGCCGTCTTCGGGCTTGGCGCCCTGCTCGCCGGCCTCGCCGGGCTGATGGCCGGGCCGATCCTCGCCGTGCAGGTCGGTATGGGCGAACAGATCCTGATCATGACCTTCGTCGTGGTGGTGATCGGCGGCGTCGGCTCGATCCGCGGCGCCTTCTTCGGGGCACTGCTGGTCGGCCTCGTCGACACGGTGCTGCGCGCCTTCCTGCCCGGCCTGCTGCGCCAGGTCATGACCGGCTCGGAGGCCGATGCGCTCGGTGCCGGCCTGGCATCGATGGGTATCTACATGCTGATGGCCGTGGTGCTGCTGGTGCGGCCCAAGGGACTCTTCCCCGCCAATGTCTGAGGACGCCATCACCCACCCCGGCTCCCCTGCGCCGAGCACCGGCCGTGCGCTGATGCGGCTTGCGCTCGCCCTCGGGCTCGTCGCGCTGCCTTTCCTCGTCCAGGCGCTCGGCCAGCCGGCTCTGGTGCCGCTGGCGACCCGCGTGCTGATTTACGCGATCGCCGCCGCCAGCCTGAACCTCGCGCTCGGTTTCGGAGGGATGGTGTCCTTCGGCCACGCCGCCTTCTTCGGGATCGGCGGCTATGTCGTCGGCATCCTCTACCGCACCTATGTCGATGACGGCCTCTTCCTCGGCCTGATCCCGGGCACGGGCCAGCTCCTGATCACGCTGCCCGCGGCGATCCTGGTCGGCGGCCTGCTCGCGCTGCTGATCGGCGCGTTGTCCTTACGCACCAGCGGCGTGCAGTTCATCATGATCACGCTCGCCTTCGCGCAGATGCTGTTCTTCCTGTTCGTCTCACTGAAAGCCTATGGCGGCGATGACGGCATGACGATCCGCCGCCGCAACGAGCTCTTCGGGCTCAACACCCGCGACGACATCACCTTCTATTTCATCTGCCTTGCCGTCGCCGCGCTCGTCTTCCTGGCGCTCTGGCGCATCGTCGGCTCGCGCTTCGGCATGGTGCTCGCCGGCATCCGACAGAACGAGCGGCGCATGGCGGCGATCGGCATCGCGCCCTATCGCTACAAGCTCGCCGCCTTCGTCATCTCCGGCATGGGCACCGGCCTCGCCGGGGCGCTGATGGCGAATTATCTGCGCTTCGTCAGCCCCGACATGCTGCACTGGACCAAGTCGGGCGAGCTGATGATCATGGTCATCCTCGGCGGCGTCGGCACCTTGCTCGGCCCGCTGTTCGGCGCCGCCGCCCTCGTCATTCTCGAGACGGTACTGACTTCCCTTACCGAGCACTGGCAGCTCATTCTCGGGCCGATCCTGCTGCTCGTCGTCCTGTTCACGCAAGGCGGGCTCAACGGGCTGTTCAACCGCCTCGGCCTCGGCAGGAGCGAGCGATGACGAAGCCGCTCCTCAGCGTCCGCGGCCTGCGCAAGCGCTTCGGCGGGCTGATCGCCACCGACAATGTCGATCTCGACGTCGTCGAGGGCGAGATCCACGCGTTGATCGGCCCCAACGGCGCCGGCAAGACGACGCTGCTGACCCAGCTCTTCGGCGAGCTCAGCCATGATGAAGGCGAAATCCGGCTGGAGGGCGAGCCGATCGACGCACTCGCCACGCCGCAGCGTGTCCAGCGCGGCCTCGCCCGCACCTTCCAGATCAACCAGCTGCTGCCCGATTTCAGCATGCTCGACAATGTCGCGCTCGCCGTGCAGGCGCGGCAGGGCCACAGCTTCCGTTTCCTGGGCGATGCCCGCCGCGACAAGAGTCTGCGCCAGCGCGCCCGCGAGCACCTGACGGCCGCCGGCCTCGCTCACCGGGCCGAGGTCAAGGTCGCCGATCTCTCCCATGGCGAGCAGAAGCAGCTCGAATTCGCCATCGCGCTGGCCTGCGAGCCGCGCCTCTTGCTGCTTGACGAGCCGATGGCGGGCCTCGGCCATGCCGAGAGCGAGCAGATGGTCGCGATGCTCTCCGGGCTGAAGGGGCGTGTCACCATGCTGCTGGTCGAGCACGACATGGACGCGGTCTTCGCGCTCGCCGACCGGATCTCGGTGCTGGTCTATGGCCGCATTATCGCGACCGGCACGGCGCAGGAGATTCGCGACAACGAGGACGTACGCACCGCCTATCTCGGCGACGGAGACGCCTGATGCTGAGCGTGCGCAATCTGCAATCGGCCTATGGCGCGAGTCAGGTGCTGTTCGATGTCGGCCTCGACATCGGCGAGGGCGAGGTCGTCACCCTGCTCGGCCGCAACGGCATGGGCAAGACCACGACGGTGCGCTCGCTGATGGGGCTGCTCGCGCCAAAAGGCGGCGAGATCAGCTTCGACGGCCGCAAGCTCAGGGGCGACACGCCGGAGGCGATCGCCCGCTGCGGCATCGGCCTGGTGCCCGAGGGGCGGCAGGTCTTCCCGACGCTGACCGTGCGCGAGAACCTCGTCGCCACCGCGGCCAACCGGCTCGGGCGGTCCTCGCCCTGGACGCTGGAGCGGGTTTACGCCCTGTTCCCGCGCCTTCAGGAGCGCGCCGGCCAGTCGGCCCGCACGCTGTCGGGCGGCGAGCAGCAGATGCTGGCGGTCGGGCGGGCGCTGATGACCAACCCGAAGCTGCTGATCCTCGACGAGGCGACCGAGGGCCTCGCGCCGGTGATCCGCGCCGAGATCTGGCGCTGCATCGAGGCGCTGAAGGCGCAGGGCCAGTCGATCCTGCTGATCGACAAGAACATTGCCGTGCTCAAGCGCCTCGCCGACCGGCACTACATCATCGAGAAGGGGCGCACGGTCTGGTCGGGTTCCAGCACCGACCTCGCGGCCAATGCGGAACTGGTGCATCGCTATGTCGGCGTCTGAGAACGAGATCGTCGCGCGTAGCGTCGCGATCGACCCCGTCGAGGCCCTGCGCGACACGCTGAGCGAGATCCTCGCCGGCCTGGTCGCGGCCGGCTGCGGCCCGCATCACCTGACAGGCATGGAGTGGGAGAGCGTCGATCCCGCCGCCTTCCACCTCTCGCGCCACACGGTCGAATTGGCCTATCGCGAGGTCTTCGCCGGTTTCCGGCCGCCGATCCGATCGCGGCCCGGAACGGAGCCCGGCCTGACGATCCGCGCCCGCCACGCCTCGCCGCAGCCGCTGCCGGATATCGAAGTCGACGGTTATCCGCTGCGCGAGCTCGGCCGGCAGTACAGCCCGCGCCTGCAGGCCGACATGACCGCGCTGTTCCGGCAATGGAGCAGGGACGGCGCCGCCTTCCGCGCCGGCCATGCGGGGCTCGACCTTGCCTATGGCCCGGGCTGCTTCGAGACGCTCGATCTCTATCGCCCGGCCGGCGTGAAGCGCGCGCCGATCTTCGTCTTCATCCATGGCGGCTACTGGCAGGCCTCGGACAAGCTCCAGCATGCGCAGTTCTCGCAAGGGCTGCTCGACGCTGGTTTCGCCGTTGCCCAGCCGAATTACGGGCTGGCGCCGGGTACGCCGCTCGAGGCGAGCATCGCCCAGACCGTAGCGGCGCTGAATTTCCTCGTCCGGGAGGCCGAAGCGCTCGGTCTCGATCCGGCGCAACTGCACATCAGCGGCCATTCCGCCGGCGGCCACCTCGCGGCGATGGCGCTGTGCGATCCTGCGGCGCCGCCGGTTGCCTCGGCCCTGCTGCTCTCCGGCCTCTATGATCTGAAACCGCTCGGCCATCTGCCGATCGGGCGCCTGCTCGGCCTCGATGATGTCGAGCGAGCGGCACGGCTCAGCCCGCTCGGGCGGTCGCGTCCTGCCGGCACTCGCCTTGCATTTGCGGTTGGCGAGGGTGAGAGCGAGGCGTTCAAGCGGCAATCGGCGAGACTGGCGACGGCCTGGCAGGCGCCGGAACCGCTGATTTGTCCGGGCCATCATTTTAGCATGCTCGACGGGCTGAATGGCGGCGCGCTGCTCGACCTCGCCTTGCGGACGGCCGGACGATGATAGGTCGCCGGCGCAAGCCGCTCCGGATCGGGCTGATTGGCTGGGGCGCGATCAACCGGCATGTCGTCCGGCTGTTGTCGCGATCGGCGATCGCCGACGCCATCTCGATCGTTGCCATCGGCGTGCGCTCGCCGGAGAGAGCCCAGAATGTTCCGGCCGGGGCAATGCTTCTGACCGATCCGGAGCAGCTTGCCGGGCTCGATCTCGACATCGTGGCGGAAGCAGCAGGCCAACCGGCGGTCGCCGCCTGGGGCGATAGTGCCTTGCGGCAGGCGGGGGCGTTCGTGGTGACCTCGGCCGGCGCCCTCTCCGACACCGCGCTGCTTGAACGTCTCATCGCGGTCGCGGAATCCGCCGGCAGCCAGCTCGTCGTCACATCAGGCGCGCTTGCCGGGATCGATGCGCTCGCGGCCGCCTCCGCGCTGCCGCTCGACGAGGTCGTCCACGCCATCGTCAAGCCGCCGGCGGCCTGGCGAGGCACGTCGGCCGAAAGCCTCGTCGCGCTCGACGCGTTGACCGAGCCGGCAAGCTTCTTCACCGGCTCGGCCCGCGAGGCGGCTCGGCGCTTTTCCCAGAATGCCAATGTCGCGGTGATCTCGGCGCTCGCCGGCATCGGGCTCGACCGGACCCGCGTCGAGCTGATCGCCGATCCCGGGATCGCCGCGAACTGCCATCGCCTGAGTGCGCGCGGCGCCTTCGGCCGCCTCAGCGTCACCATCGAGAACCGGCCGCTCGCCGACAATCCAAAATCGTCGGAAATGGCCGCGCTCAGCCTCGTCCGGATGATCAGCAACAGGGTAAGCCCGCTCTACCGCTGATCCTGCCGCCACTCGACCGGGTCTTCGCGGACTGAGATGATCCGCGGGCTGGGATTGCGCCGCTCCGTGGTCTATCCGGGATGACGATGGATGATCCGACCACGATGACATTGACGACCTATCGCGCGGCGCTCGACGCCTTTCTGGCCTCGCCTGCTTCGGCCTCGTGGCACGATCTTTCCGTCTTCCGCGATGGCACGGTGGCGCGCGCCTGCGCTGCCGTCGATGCCGAACATGGGGCCGGCCATGTCGTCGCGCCGGTGCCGGAGCGCTTTCTGGCGGCACTCGCGCTGACGCCGCTCGATCAGGCGCGGGTCGTCATTCTCGGCCAGGACCCTTATCCGACACCGGGGCACGCCAACGGACTCGCCTTTTCCTATGTCGGGCCGCCGCCTCTGCCGCGCTCGCTGGTCAACATCTACAAGGAACGGGCCGAGGATCTGCAATGTGCCGCCCCCGTCAGTGGCGATCTCTCGGCCTGGGCGAAACAGGGCGTGCTGCTGCTCAACACTGCGCTGACGGTGCGCGAGGGGGCGACACAGGCCGGCTCGCATCTCAAGCTCGGTTGGCGCGCGGTGACGGATGCGATCCTTGCAGCCGTCTCGCAGCAACGGCCGCATGTCGTCTTCATGCTCTGGGGCTTGCCAGCGCAGGCCAAGCGCGCCCTGATCGACGAGGGCAGGCACCTCGTCATCGCCAGCGCTCACCCTTCGCCGTTGTCGGCGCAGCGTGGCTTCTTCGGCTCCAGGCCGTTCAGCCAGGCGAATGACTGGCTGAAGGCGAAGGGGGAGGAGCCGGTCGCGTGGTGAGGCTTATCCCACCGGCCGCTCGTCGGCGATGACCTTGCCGTCATTCGGCAGCGCGCCGAGCGGCAGCACCTCGACGGAGCCCTTCAGCTTGGTCACCTGTTGCAGCGTCGAGGACACTGCGTCAATGAAGCCTGTCGGCTCGGCATAGATCTCGGCTTTCAGCGTCATCGTGTCGAGCTCGTTGGCGCGGCCGATGACGAGGCGAAGCTTGGCGATCTCGGCATGGCGACGGGCGATCTCGGCGACCTGCTCGGGTCGCACGAACATGCCCTTGACCTTGGTCGTCTGGTCGGCGCGGCCGAGCCAGCCCTTGATCCTCGCATTGGTGCGCCCGCTGGCGCTCGCCCCCGGCAGGACCGCAGTGAGGTCGCCGACCGCGAGGCGGATCTGCGGGTGGTGCGGGTCGAGATTGGTGACGACGATTTCGCCGACCTCGCCCTCGGCGACTGGATCGCCGGTGCCGGGGCGGACGATCTCGACGATCAGGTTCTCGTTCAGCACCATGCCGTCGCGGGCGCTGGTCTCATAGGCGATCAGGCCGATATCGGCGGTGGCGTAGAGCTGGTAGGCGTCGATGCCGCGTTCGCGCACCCAGGCCTGCAATGAGGGCGGGAAGGCCGCCCCCGAGACGATCGCCCGCTTCAGGCTGGAGGTGTCGACGCCGCGGCTGTCGGCCGCCTCGATCAGGAGCTTCAGGAAGTCCGGCGTGCCGAGATAGGCGCTCGGATTGTAGGCGCCGATCACCTCCATCTGCTGCTCGGTATTGCCGGGGCCGGCGGGGATGACGGCGCAGCCGATGGCGCGCGCGGCTGAATCCATGATGAAGCCGCCCGGCGTCAGATGGTAGCCGAAGGTGTTGAGCACGACGTCCCCCCGGCGGAAGCCGGCGGCATAGAGGCCGCGCGCCGTGCCCCAGGGATCGCTGCCGGTGCCCTCCGGCTCGAAGATCGGGCCGGGTGAGGTGAAGAGCCTGCCGAAGGAGCCGAGCGGCGTGCCGACGAGCCCGCCGAAGGGCGGTTTGTCCTTGTGCAGGGCCGGCAAGTCGGCCTTGCGCAGCACCGGCAGCCTGGCGAGGGCAGCGCGGTCGGTGATGGCAGCGGGATCGACGCCCCTGAGATGCGCGGCATAGCCCGGTGTTGCCAGCGCAGCGGCGATCACGGCCGGCAACCGGGCGAAGAGATCGGCCTCGCGCCGCTCGGGCGGCCGGGTCTCGAGATCGTCGTAGTGCTCGCTCATCGCTCTTGCCCTTGGAAATGGTGCCCCGCCTATCGGCGCAGGATGCGAAGGAAATTGAGCAGTCCCATCAGGGAGGCCGCGACATAGGTCATCGCCGCGGCCCTCAACACACCGCGTGCCGCCGGCATGTCGTCCGGGTGCAGATAGCCGTCCTGCTCGAGGATCGGCAGTGCCTTGCCGAAGCTGGCGTCGAACTCGACCGGCAGCGTCACGACATGGACGACGAGCCCGATGCCGAGCAGCGCCAGCACTGCGGCAAACTGCGCGAAAAGCACGCCCGGCGCCCGCACCAGGAGCATCACCAGCGGTGCGGTGACGAGCACCACCATCGCGACCTTGTCGATCTTGCCCAGCAGCCGGGCGAGGCTGGTGCGGATATCGAAGAGACGGCTGCCCTGTGCATGCTGCAGCGCATGGGCGACCTCGTGGGTCGCGACGGCGACGGCGGTGATCGAGCGGCCGTCATGGTTGCCGGGCGAGAGCCGCACGGCACGAGCATCGGGATCGTAGTGATCGCCGGCGGCGGTGATCTCCACGGGGATTGTCTGCAGGCCGAAACGATCGAGCAGGTGGCGGGCAAGCTCGCCGCCGGTGCCGGGAAGGTCTGGCCTGTCTGCGGCGTGCCTGTCCATTTCGTAGCGGACCCAGAATTGCGGACCGTAGATGACGGCGACGAGAAGGAGGGCGAGGACGATATAGAGCATGATCGGCTCCTGCCCGCCGATCCCGGCCGGACTATGACAGCCAGCGCTTGCGGCGCTTGTAGCTCTTGACCTCGCGGAAGGACTTCTTGTCGCCCTCGGCGACGCCCAGATAGAACTCCTTCACGTCCTCGTTCTCGCGCAGCATGTTCGCCTCGCCGTCCATGACGACGCGGCCGGTCTCCATGATGTAGCCATAGGTGGCGTAGCGCAGCGCCATGTTGGTGTTCTGCTCTGCGACCAGGAAGGAGACGTCTTCGCTGGCGTTGAGCTGGCGGACGATCTCGAAGATCTCCTCGACGATCTGCGGCGCGAGGCCCATGGACGGCTCGTCGAGCAGGATCATCTTCGGCTTGCTCATCATGGCGCGGCCGATGGCGCACATCTGCTGTTCGCCGCCGGAGGTATAGCCGGCCTGCGAGTTGCGGCGCTGCTTCAGCCTGGGGAAGAGCTCGTAGATCCGCTCGAGGTCGCGCTTGATCGCGGCGTTGCCGTCGCGGCGGGTGAAGGCGCCGGTCAGCAGATTCTCTTCGATGGAGAGATGGCCGAAGCAGTGCCGGCCTTCCATCACCTGGATGCAGCCGCGGCGCACCAGTTCGTTCGGCGACATCCTGTCGACGCGCTCGCCGTCGAAGACGATCGAACCCTTGGTGACCTCGCCGCGCTCGGCCTTGAGCAGGTTCGAGATCGCCTTCAGCGTCGTGGTCTTGCCGGCGCCGTTGGCGCCGAGGATGGCGACGATGCCCTTGCGCGGCACCTGCAGCGAGACGCCCTTCAGCACCAGGATGACGTGATCGTAGATCACCTCGATATTGTTCAGCGACAGGATCGTGTCCGTCGCGGCGGCGGCGGTGGGCTTATCGAGGGTGGCGGTCGACATTGAGCCTCCAATCCTTCTCCCCTCGGGGAGAAGGTGGCCCGGCGCAGCCGGGTCGGATGAGGGAAGGATGGATGAGGGAGTGCTGGACTTCCCTCATCCGTCAGCGCTTCGCGCTGCCACCTTCTCCCATCAAGATCGGGCTTGCCCGATCTTGACACTTTTGGTGCTGAACTCAGGCAAGCCTGAGTTCAGTGGGGAGAAGGAAGCGCGCCCTTCGTCAGATCAGGACGACTTCTCGCAAGGCTCGGTGCGCTTGGGCCAATTGCCGGCCTTCTCGACATAGTCCTTGGCGTTGGCCTCGATCAGCGGCCGGACCTCGTCCTTCATCGGCTCGATCCAGTCGCCCTTCTGGGTCCATTTGGTGCCGTCCCATTCGGCGACATAGGCCTTGTGGTGGCCGGAGTGGTCGGTGCAGCTGACCTTCACCGGCGAGGCGAAGCCGGCCATGCCGATCTCCTTGAGCCGGGCCTCGTCGATGTTCAGGTTCTCCAGCCCGCGGCGCATGTCCTCGGGGGTGATCACCTTCTTGCCGGTCAGCTTCTGGGCGGTGCGGATCGCCTCGACCACGAGCATCGAGTTGTAGACGCCGCGATTGTAGAGGTTCTCGCCGACCTTCTCCTTCGGCGTCGTGCTCTTCCCCTTCTCCACGACATGCTTGAGGATGTCCTGGATCACCGGGAAGTTCTGGCCGGCCGCGTTGAAGTTCAGCGAGCGGTAGCCCTTGGCCTCGGCGCCGCCGGCGCGGGCGTCGTCGTCACCGCCGGCCCACCAGACGCCGACCAGCTTGTTGATCGGGAAGTTGTTCTTGATCGCTTCCTTGACCGCGGTCGGGTTCATCGCGCCCCAGCCCTGGTTGTAGAGGAAGTCCGGCCGGTCGCGGCGGATCGAGAGCCAGAGCGAGCCCTGGTTCTGCATGTCGGCCGCAGCGACCGGATAGAGCTTGAGCTCGAAGCCGTATTTCTTGGCGAGGCTCTCCAGCACCGGGATCGGCTCCTTGCCGAAGGGCGCGTCGAGATGGATCAGGCCGAGCTTCTTGCCCTTGAGCTTGTCCAGGCCGCCGAGCTCGGCCGCCATGTGCTTCACCATCACTGAGGCGCCGTCCCAATAGGTCAGCGGCGGGATGAACACCCAGGGGAAGTTGGTGCCGTCAGCCGAGGCCGAGAGGCCGTAGGCCATCGACAGGATTGGCAGCTTGTCGACATGGGCGCGCGGGATCGCGGCCAGCGTCGCGCCGGTCGACCACGGGCTGTAGACGATGGTCTTCGACTTGACCTGCTCGTAGCACTCGATCGACTTCTTGGTGTCGTAGCCAGTCTCGCATTCCTCATAGATGATCTTGACGCCGTTCACGCCGCCGTCGCGCTCGTTGATCATGTTGATGTAGTCGCGCATGCCGTCGCCGATCGGGATGCCCGAGCCCGAGAACGGACCGGTGCGATAGGCGTTGTTGGAGAAGTAGATCGTCTCCTGCGCATTGGCCGGGGCGGCGATCGCGCCGGCGGCGAGAAGCGCGCCGAGAGCGACGCTCCTGATGATGCTGCTCTTTGTCATAGGCCTTCCTCCGTGGTTGCCGGGTCCGGCCGAGCCGTCCCGTCTTCGCTTGCCCGTCGCTTGAAGACCGCGGCGGGTCGTTGTCCTTGGGTCTCTCTCCCCGTCAGTAGGGGAAGGGCCACGTCCGCAATTTCTGCTTTCCGATCTGCCAGAGCCGGGCGAGGCCATGCGGCTCGACGATCAGGAAGATGATGATCAGCGCGCCGACCAGCATGAAGGTGACGTGCTCGGCGGTGGCGCCGCCGATCGGCACGCCCAGCGCCGGCAGGCCGAATTTCAGCGCCGTGGGCAGGGCCGAGAGGAAGGCCGCACCGAAGAAGGAGCCGATCAGCGAGCCCAGGCCGCCGATGATCACCATGAACAGGATGGTGAAGGAGAGGCGGATGGTGAAGACGTCATTGGCCTCGCCGCCGCCATACCAGAGGAAGATCATCATCGCCCCGGCGACCCCGGCGAAATAGGACGACACGGCGAAGGCGGTCAGCTTGGCGTTGAGCAGCTTGATGCCCATCAGCTCGGCGGCGATGTCCATGTCGCGCACCGCCATCCAGGAGCGGCCGAGCTTGCCGTGGACGATGTTCGAGGCGAACCAGGTCAGCACCACGACGAGGCCAAGGCAGACGAAATAGCGCGTCTCGGGCGTCGCGGCGGCGCCGGTGATCGGCAAACCGAACAGCGTGCGCTGCGGCACTTCGATCGCGCCCGAGGCGTTGTAGTTGAACAGCCAGGGCACGCGCACGAAGGCCCATTGCAGGAAAAACTGCGCGGCGAGCGTGGCGACGGCGAGATAGAAGCCCTTGATCCGCAGCGAGGGCAGGCCGAAGAGCACGCCGATCGCAGCCGAGAACAGGCCGGAGACCAGGATCAGGACGATGATGTTCACGCCCGGGAAGAAGGTGGTCAGCTTGTAGCAGGAATAGGCACCGACACCCATGAAGGCGGCGGTACCAAGCGAGATCAGCCCGGTATAGCCGGTGAGGATGTTGAGTCCGATCGCCGCCAGCGAGAGCACCAGGAACGGGATCATCACCGAGGCGATAAAGAAGTCGTTGCCGGTCAGCGGGATGCCGATGAAGGCGATCGCTAAGATGACGGCGATGCCGATCCGGTCCTGCCGGAGCGGGAACACGGCCATGTCGGCGGCGTAGTTGGTCTTGTATTGGCCGGCTTCGCGGTAGAACACGGGGCAGCCTCTCAGATGCGTTCGATGATCTTGTCGCCGAACAGGCCCTGCGGCCGGAACAGCAGGAAGCCCAGCGCGATGAAGTAGGCGAGCCAGCTCTCGATGCCGCCGCCGATCAGCGGGCCCCAGTAGAACTCGCCGAGCTTCTCGCCGATGCCGATGATCAGCCCGCCGACGATGGCGCCGGGGATCGAGGTAAAGCCGCCGAGGATCAGCACCGGCAGGGCTTTCAGCGCCACGATCTCGAGCGCGAAGGAGACATCCGAGCGCGCGCCCCACATGATGCCGGTGATCAGCGCGACGATGCCGGCGGTGAACCAGACGATCACCCAGATCTGGTTGAGCGAGATGCCGACCGAGAGCGCCGCCTTGTGGCTGTCGGCGACGGCGCGGAGCGCACGGCCGATGCGGGTGTACTGGAAGAACAGCGCCAGCACCGCGATCATCAGCGAGGCGATGATGGCGGCGGCGATGTCGATCTTCTGCAGCGAGACGATGCCGCCGAGGATCTTCAGGTCGATCGCGCCCTTCGGCAGATAGAGCTGCTCGGCGATCATCTGCTTGGGATTGCCGCCGAAAATGGCCTCGCCGAAGCCGATCAGGAAATAGGTGATCCCGAAGGTCGCCATGAACAGGATGATGTCGGGCTGGTTGACCAGCGGGCGCAGCACCACGCGCTCGATCGTCACGGCCAGCGCGAACATCACGCCGAGCGTCAGGATGACGGTGAGGAAGGCCGGCACGCCCTTCTCGTAGAGGCCGACCAGCGTCAGCGCCGCGAACACCACCATGATGCCCTGGGCGAAGTTGAAGACGCCCGAGGCCTTGAAGATCAGCACGAAGCCGAGCGCGATCAGCGCGTAGAGCACGCCGGAGACCAGGCCCTCCCAGATCGTCTGGGCGAGCAGGTCGGGCGCCTGGACCATCTGGTTGAACGGGTCGACGAAGATGGCGTGGATCGTGCCGGTCGGGTCGAGGCGCGCGCCGATCAGCGCGGCGGCGACGAGGCCGACCACGATGACGCCGGCCTTGATCCAGCCATTGGCGAGGAGATTGGGCGCGGGCTGCGCGGCGATGTCGCTCATGCGCTCATGTCCTTTGCGCTCATGTCCTTGCTTGCGGCGGCCATCAGTGCGCCACTCCGAGATAGGCGTCGATCACGCGCTGGTCGGCCTTGACCTCGGCCGGGGTGCCGTCGGCAATCTTGCGGCCGTATTCGAGCACGACGACGCGGTCGGAGAGGTCCATGACTACCCCCATGTCGTGCTCGATCAAGGCGATGGTCGTGCCGAACTGGTTGTTCACGTCGAGGATGAAGCGGCACATGTCCTCCTTCTCCTCGAGGTTCATGCCGGCCATCGGCTCGTCAAGCAGCAGCAGCTCCGGCTCCATCGCCAGCGCCCGGCCCAGCTCGACGCGCTTCTGCAGGCCGTAGGGCAGCTTGCCGACCGGCAATTTGCGGATGTGCTGGATCTGCAGGAAATCGATGATGTCCTCGACCACCTTGCGATGCTCGATCTCCTCGCTCATCGCCGGGCCGTGCCGCAGCGCCTGCCAGAAGAAGCCCTTGCGCATCTTGAGGGTGCGCCCGGTCATGATGTTGTCGAGCGTCGACATGCCCTTGAACAGGGCGACGTTCTGGAAGGTGCGGGCGATGCCGGCGGCGGCAGCCTGGTGCGGCCTGACCTTGGCACGGCGCACGCCCTTATAGGTGATCCGGCCTTCCTGCGGATGATAGAAGCCGTTGATGCAATTGAGCATCGAGGTCTTGCCGGCGCCGTTGGGGCCGATGATGGCGCGGATCTCGCCCTTGCGGATGTCGAAGGAGACGTCGGTGATCGCCTTCACGCCGCCGAAACGCAGCGAGACGTTCTCGACCGAGAGCAGCACCTCGCCCTTCTGCGTGACCGGCGTGCCGGTGACGGCCATGGAATGCGCGTTCATGCCGCCTCCTTCGCCGCCGGGGCTGTAACCGGATAGATCTTGGCGTCGGCGACCTTGACCGTCGCCGAGATGACGCCCTTGCGGCCGTCCTCGAAGGTCACTTCCGTCGAGATGTCGGCTTGGGTCGCGCCGTTGTACAAAGCCTCGACCAGCGGGGCGTAGCGCTCGGCGATGAAGCCGCGCCGGACCTTCTGGGTGCGGGTGAGCTCGCCATCGTCGGCGTCGAGCTCCTTGTGCAGGATCAGGAAGCGCTTGATCTGGGCGCCGCCCATCATCGGCTCAGCCGCGAGCGAGCGGTTCACCTCGTCGACATGCTTGGCCATCATCTCGTAGACCTGCGGGTGGCCGGCGAGCTCCTGATAGGAAGCGTAGACGACGTTGTTGCGCTCGGCCCAGTTGCCGACGGCGGTGAGGTCGATGTTGAGCGCGACGGTGGCGTAGTCGCGGCCCTGGCCGAAGGCGACGACCTCCTTGATGTTCGGATAGAACTTCAGCTTGTTCTCGATGTATTTCGGCGGGAACAGATCGCCAGAGTTGAGCTTGCCGACGTCCTTGGCGCGGTCGATGATCTTGAGGTGGCCGCTCTCGTCGAAGAAGCCGGCGTCGCCGGAGCGGACATAGCCGTCCTCGGTCATCGTCTCGGCGGTCTTTTCCTCGTCCTTGTAGTAGCCGCGGAAGATCGAGGGCGAGCGGTAGAGCACCTCGCCATTGTCGGCGATCCGGATCTCGACCTGCGGCGCCGGCTTGCCGACGGTGTCGGCCTTGATCTCGCCGTCCGGCTGCATGGTGATGTAGACGCCGGCTTCGGTCTGTCCGTAGAGCTGCTTCAGGTTGACGCCGATCGAGCGGTAGAAGCGGAAGAGCTCGGGGCCGATCGCCTCGCCGGCGGTGTAGCCGACCTTGATGTTGGTCAGGCCGAAGCGGTTGCGCAAAGGCGCGTAGATGATGATGTCGCCGAGCTTGTAGAGCAGGCGGGCGCCGAGCGGCACGCTCTCGCCGTTCAGGATCTTCTCGCCGTGCTGCTTGGCCACGTTCAGGAAGTAGTGGAATGCCTTGCGCATCAGCGGGCCGGCATCCTCCATGCGCACCATGGTCAGCGTCAGCATGGTCTCGAAGACGCGCGGCGGCGCGAAGGCGTAGGTGGTGCCGATCTCGCGGCGGTCGTCGACGACGGTTTCCGGCCCCTCCGGGCAGTTGACGCAGAAGCCGGCGATGATCGCCTGCGCATAGGAGAAGACATGGTCGCCGACCCAGGCGATCGGCAGATAGGCGATGATCTCGTCGTTCTCGTTCAAGCCGTCGAAGCTGCAGCCGATCTCGGCGGCGGTGATGACGTTGTAATGGGTGAGCATCACCCCCTTGGGCCGCCCGGTCGTGCCCGAGGTGTAGAGGATGATGGCAAGATCGTCGCTCGCGCCCTGTTCCATCTCGCGGTCATGCGCGGCTGAGACGGCGGCGTCCTTGAGCGCGGCGCGGCCGGCCTCGATCACGTCGCCGATATCGTGCAGCTTGGCGTGGTCGTAGTCGCGCAGGCCGCGCGGCTCGTCATAGAGCATGTGGCGTAAGGCCGGCAGGCGCTCGATGACGGAGAGCACCTTGTCGACCTGCTCCTGGTCCTGCACGCAGGCGAAGACCGCGCCGGCATGGTCGAGCACATAGGCCATCTCGTCGGCGACGCTGTCGGCATAGACCGGGACGGGGATCGCGCCGAGCCATTGCGCCGCGGCCATCGACCAGTAGAGGCGCGGCCGGTTGTAGCCGATGATCGCGACCTTCTCGCCGCGCTTCAGGCCGAGCTGCTCAAAGCCCTTGGCATAGGCACGGACCTGCTCGGCGACCTCGGCCCAGTTCCAGGACTGCCAGATGCCGAGGTCCTTGTGCCGGAACGCGACGCGTGCGCCGCGCTCTCGCGCATTGCGCAGCAGAAGCTTGGGAAAGGTATCCGCCTGGCCGGCGGCTGCGCTTGCCACGATCGTCGTCTCCACCCTGTCGCCCCGTCTGTCGCGGGTTTGCCGGACCTCGAGGCCCTTGTGCGATCATGCAAGCTTTGCAGGTGGCTCGGCGCTGTGCAAGAAGCCACTTGACAGACAAGACGCATTTGGGGCGCTATTGTCCCGCCGAGGTTCGACTTGGCCTTCAGCCCCGCGATCTGCCGGGCAGCACTTCCCGACATCGCAAGGCTTGCAGGCGCCCGGTTTCACTGGGCTGGCGCAGTGTTTCCGGCTGCGCACGCAGGTCGACGGCTCGGCGCGAGGACCGGCCGATGCGTGCTCTTGCCTCGATCACGATCGCGATGCTGCTCGCCGCGGGAGCGACGCAAACGCATGCGCATCGAGCGTTCGGCGGCTGGGATTACCCGTTCGAATGCTGCTCGGAGGCGGATTGCGCGCAGATCGATGTCAGCGAGGTGCGAGAGACGCCGTCCGGCTTCGTCGTGACGATCATGCCGGGCCGACATCCGATGTGGCCGACCGAGCGCCGCCAGCCGGCCATTATCGAGATTCCCTATCAGAAGGCCCGCCTCTCGCCGGACGGGTTCTTTCATCTGTGCATGAACGATGCAGGGGAATTGCTCTGCTTCTTCTCGCCAGGTGGGGGATCGTAGGGCTCATGTCGGCTATGGGTCGGAAGCTGACAGCTCTGGCTCCTACCGTAGTCTCCCGGACGCGTGCCTCGAACGCATTTGACCTTAAGGCAATTGCCGTCCCAATGGAGCGCCGGGTTACGATAATCTAAATAATCTAACAATCTCTACGACTTAAATCAAGTTGATCCTTGATCCAATCTGCTATGGCTGGAACGCAGTTTGAGTTTTCGTATAGGGAATGCTTGAGGCCGCCTCGACTCTGATCAGCGGCAATGATGAGCGTATCGACCGATAATTGACCAGGTGGCATTGCTCCGCCAACAATCTCGTGACCAATAAACCCAGTAGCAAGTTCGGTGCCGAAAATCGATTTGCAGCAGGCGCCGATAGAAATAACAATAATTGAAATAAACATTAAGGCAGGAATAGCAAGAAAAAAAATAGTTATTAGATTATTATTAATATTGTTTAATATTTCAAGTTCAATTCCAAAATAAATTATTAATAAAAATAAAAATATAAAATTAGAAAATATGGCAAATGAATGCCTAGCAATATCGTTGCCTAATTCACCTAGAAATAGCGCAAGCGCGGCTTCATCTCCATTCCCTCGCAAAACCAAAATACTGGCAAGTTTTCTTTTGTCGTGAACCTTTGTTAATTTGGTTAGATCGAGTTTCTTAGATTGCACGGCAAGGTCCATTGCCCTGACAATTATGGTGAGAGATATGTACATAAATATACCTATGATAGCAATCAATCCGATCCTTGGCATGCCGTATATTCCTATTTTTGGTAGAATATAAACTAAAAACATAGTTGCAAAAAAAAGCACAAACTACCATACTAGCTAGACAGAATACAAAGAATGCCATATCTAACCAAATTGATATTGGTCTCCTTCTGATTTGAATAAAAGGCGTCGCTATTGTAATTAGGTTTATATTCTCTGTGAATTCGATATAATTTGTCGCCCTAAGTGCAACGTTCCCGCCGTGGCTGTGAGCAACGACAATTTGCTTGGTGTTCGGATGTTCTTTGTGCTGAGAATTCAGGTGTTGTGCAAGAATAGCCGCTGCTTCATCACGAGCAACAATCGAATTTGAGCCAGACCAAAGCGTCGATGTGACTCTACATACTATTCCGCGCTCTTTTAGATTGTTTATTAAATTATTTGAAAATTCTGAATTAGAGCTAAACCATCTTTTAGAATTTGATGTATGTGACTCTGTGTCATTTTTTAGAAAACCTTGTCCCCATGTTCCATGTAGTAGTGTTATATTGATTGAATATACATGAATATCGGGCCGATCTAGCACGTCATCATTATCATCCATCAGGTTCTCCATCTGCGGACAGCCAGTCGGAATGCTCACCACTCTAAAGGTCTACGTAGCGGCTCGAAAGACCCCGAGCCCGCTCAGTATGGTCGTGTCCGGGTCGAAATGCAGATCGCGCTGCGCGTCACCCGCATCTCACGAGTTAAACCCGGACATTCGGCAATCTTCCAATCGCGGGTACGCCAGCGACCAAGCGGCGTCAACGCATGATCGGATACCATGGGAGCGCCCGCTAAAGGTCGAAAGCGACATTCCGCCGCCCCGCCCCAACCTACCCGATCGGCCGCGTCGCACCCGCTCCGAGTGACCTCTGCACCATGACGCTGTCGGACCATTTGCCGTGGCGATAGGCGACGCCCGGCAGCAGGCCGACCCGGGCGAAGCCGAAGCGTTCGTGCAGGGCCAGCGAAGCGGTGTTCTCGGCGTCGATATAGCCGATCATCTGGCGAAAGCCCGCGGCGGCACAGGCGTCGATCAGCGCCTGCATCAGCCGCCGCCCGATGCCATGTCCGAGATGCTCATGGTGGACATAGATCGAGTGCTTCACCGTGAAGCGGTAGGCCGGCCGCTTGCGGAACAGCACGACATAGGCATAGCCGACGACCTGGCCCCCGCGGGTGGCGACCAGATGCGGCAGCTTGCGGCTGCGCAGGTTCTTGCGCCGGTCCTTCAGATCGTCGGGCTGCGGCGTGCCGGTATCCTCGACGCCGGCCTCGATGCCATGGCGGATATGCCGGCGATAGATCGCCAGCATCGGCTCGACGTCGTCGTCGCGCGACGGGCGGATGATGATCGGTAGCTCGGTCTCCATGCGTCGTCGCGATCCTCAGCCCTGCGCCTGCTCGCTGACGACATAGGTGTGGAGGCGCACCTGCCCGGCAGAGTCGGTCTCGCGATAGACGCCCTGGATCTCGACATCGAAGCCGGGGAAGGCGTTGAAGCAGGCCTCGAACATCTTGAGATAGTCGATCATCGGCTTGGCCCGGTCGGTCAGCCGCTCGCCGGGGACGATGGTGGCGATGCCCGGGGGGTAGACGACGAAGGGCGTCGTCGCGATCCGCCCGGCGATGGCGTCGATCGGCAGATAGTCGACATCGTTGCGCGTCAGGCAGCGCGCCGCGTCGTGCGGCGACATCGCCATTTCCGGCAGATGCTCGGACGAGAACTGCCGGGTCTGCAGCCCGCTGACGTCATGGTCGCGGAAGAAGCGGTGCATCTGGCCGCAGAGGTCGCGCAGCCTGACGCCGTGATAGCGGCCCGGCCGGCGGCGGTAGAACTCGGGAATCGCCTCTTCCAGCAAAGCGTTGTCGTCATGCAGCTTCTTGAAGGCGACGAGCCCGCTGATCAGCGTGCCGGCCTTGCTGGCCTCGACGCCCGGCGTCAGCAGGAAGAGCAGCGAGTTGAGGTCGTTCTTCTCGGCGACGATCCGGTTCTCGCGCAGAAACTGAGCGACGATCGGAGCTGGGATGCCGTGCTCGGCATAGGCACCGGTCTCGCGATCGAAGCCGGGGGTGAGCAGGGTCAGCTTGTTGGGGTCGGTGATGGCGAAGCCCGGTTCCATCTGCGTAAAGCCGTGCCAGCCAGCATCGGGCGCGAGTTGCCAGTAGTTGGGATTGCTGGCGAGCTGGTCGGTCGCGACCATCTCCCAGGCGACGTCGTGGACGGCGCCTTCGCGCGCAGCGTCGGCGATGCTGACCCGGTCCGGCACGAAGGGCTCGAAGAACCAGCGCCGCTCGGGCCTGGTCTCCTTCTCCTCGAATTCGCGCCTGACAGCCCGGATCTTCTTGCGCAATTCGATGCCGAGCCGGATCGTATCGTCCCAGAGCACCTCGCCGGAGCGGCCCTTCATCATCTGCGCGCCGACATCGAGCGAGGCGAACAGCGGATAGAAGGGCGAGGTCGAGGCGTACTGCATGAAGCTCTCATTGAAGCGCCGGTGCTCGACCCGGCGCTTCTGGCCCTTGATGTGCCGATCCTTGATGTGGATCTGCGAGGCCTGGCTGAAACTGGCGAGCTGCTTGTGGGTCGATTGCGTCGCGATGATGCCAGGCGAGTCGGGCCCCAAGCCCGTGAGCCCCATGGCGAAGCGCCCGGCATAGAGCGGGTGGAACTTCATGAAGCCGGCCCAGGCCTCGTCGAAGAGGATGTATTCGCAGAGATGCCCGATCTTATCGAGGATCATCTGGGCCGAGTGGATCGTGCCGTCATAGGTGCACTGCTCGACCACGGCGACGCGGAACGGGCGCGGCTTTGTCCAGGCCTCGGGGTCCTTGACGAGGGGATTGGTGCGGATGCGCTCGCGCAGCGCCTCCTCGTCGAAGCTCTCCCAGCGCATCGGGCCGATCAGGCCCCAGGCGTTGCGTGCGGTCGGGATATAGACGGGTATGCCACCGGCGATCAGCAGCGCGCCGTGATGGGCGGCCTTGTGGTTGTTGCGGTCGAACAGCACGAGGTCGCCATCGGTGACGAGGGCGGCGAGCGCGACCTTGTTCGAGGTCGAGGTGCCGTTCAGGACGAAATAAGTCTTCTCGGCCCCGAAGATCTGCGCCGCCTCCTTCTGCGCCTTCAGGGCCGGCCCCTCATGGGTCAGGAGGTCGCCGAGATCGAGCACGGAATTGTCGAGGTCGTCGCGGAAGACGGCCTCGCCGAGATGTTCCATGAACACCCGCCCGATCGGGCTGCGGCTGTAGAACACGCCGCCGTTGTGGCCCGGGCAGGTCCAGAGATGGTTGCCTTCCTCGGCATAGTCGACGAGCGCTCCGAAGAACGGCGTCTTGAGCGTCTCGGCATATTGCTTCAGCCGGCTGATCAGGCTCTTGGCGATGAAGGGCGGGGTCTCCTCGGAGAGGAAGATATAGCCGTCGATGAAATCGAGCACCTCGACCGGCACATCCTCGAAGCGCTTGCGGCGGATCAAGAGGATGATCGGGAAGTCGAGGCCGCGCCGGCGCATCAGGTTGATCAGCGCCGCGGTCTTACCTTCGAGGCCCTTCTTGCCCCAGTCGACCACCATGCAGCCGATGGCCGCATCGGTCTGGACCGCGATCTCGGCATCCTCGAGCTTGCGCGCCTTGACCACCTCGAAGCCCGAGCGCTCGATCTCCTCGATGATCTGGTTGAAGCGGATGCCTTCGAGATCCTCGGCATCGAAGTTCGGTGTCGCGAACAGGAAGGTGAAGCGCCTGAAATAGTCCATGCCGGCTCCGCTGGGCGTGAACCACAAGCATTGGGCGATTTATGCGACAATTCGGCGACCATGGAGCCGGCTAGGTTCGGGCAGGCCCAGCCGCTCGCCCCACTGCCGCAATCCGGGCGACCTCCGCCTCTTTCGAATTGGAGGCCGCGCCGGGCACGTTCACCCCGAAGGGCTGGATGTGGCAGTGATCAGGACTTCTGGAAGTGGAAGGCTTCGGCGAAGGTCAGTTCGACCATGTCGCCCCGCTTCAGGAGGCGAGCGTCGTTCTGAATCTCGGGATCCGACACGATCCGGGTCCGCGGCCCGGCCGGCCCGACATAGCTGACGATGTTCGTCGCAGGATCATAGCTCTCGAACTTCGCCGTCACCGTCAGCGTCCGCACCACGAATTTCTCGGGCAAGTTCTGGAAGGAAGAATCGGCGACCATCTCCGTGTAGACGATGTTGGGCTTGGCGCCCTTGCGAGCGCGCTTGGCGCTAAGGACCGCGCCTTCGGCGCGCCGAACCTCGACCTTGTCGCCCGCTTTGAGGTTCTGCAAGTCGCCGAGGGTCTCCGGCACTGCGACGGGCCAGGTCTGGCGGCCCTGCCGGACGACCACGATGCGGTCGGCGGGATGCACGGCGACGACATCGACATCGAGCCGCTCGACTTCCACCGGCCCGACGCCGGCGACGATGACCGTCTGGCTGGTGACCACCGGAGTGGTCGCGCAACCCGCGAGGGCGAATGAAACCACGGCGATCGCGCTGATTTTCTTCAACATCGGGCGTCTCCCTTTCGAACGCTGTCCGGTCTGGAATCAACTGCCGGCTTGCGGGATTCGGTCTGCAAATCGAGGAAACTGCGAATGGACGATTTCGCGAGTTCAAGAATAAAGGCCAACTTCCGCCGCGCTACAATAGGCGGTCGGAAGACGAATTGGGACTAGTGCTTCACTCTACCTGCTTGCCCTAGCCTTCGTAGCGCGCCAGCCGCTCCAGATCGAGGATCGTCACCTCGTTGTGGCCGACCTTGATGAAGCCGAGCTCGGCCAGCCTGGCGAGGCTCTGATTGGCCATCTGCCGGGAGATGCCGGCGAGCAGGCCGAGTTCCTCCTGCGAGATCGTCAGGGTCCGGTCGTTGTTCGGATAGAGGATCGGGTTGAACAGCCAGGCGAGGTTGCGGGCGAGGCGGCCGGTCGCGCCCAGCATGCGGTCGTACTCCGCGAGCCCGATGAACTGGGCGAGGCGCTCGTTGAACTGGTGCACCAGGAAGCGGTTGAAGGCGGCCGAGTGCTCGAACAGCCAGAGGAAGGTCTGGCGCCGCATCAGCGCGACCTTGCTCTCGCGCAGGGCGACGAGATCGTAGCGCCGCGCCTCGTTCTTGATGATCGTGCCCTCGCCGAACCAGGCGCCGCCGCGCAGGCCGGCCAGTGTCGCCGATTTGCCGCTGCGCGAGGTCGTGCTCATCTTGAGCAGTCCGTCGGCGACGCCGGTCCAGGATTCCAGCCGGTCGCCGACATGGCAGACATAGGCGCCCTTGCCATAGGCCTTGAGGCTGGTGCCGCGCCGGGCTTCCTCGAACTCCCCCGGCGTCAGGTCGTTCGACCAGGCGGCGATGCGGCGCAGCTCGTCCTCGGAAATCAAGATCAGCCCGTCCCTCGATCACCCACCCAGGTGAACCGGCACTATGGGACGGCAAGGGGCGCGAACTCAACCACGCCTTATTGCGAGGCCGTTCGCATGTCGTATGGGACGACCGTCACCATTTGATCGCAGCGGCGAGCGAGGCGAGCAGCAATACGGCGAAGATCAGGTTGACGATGCGATTGCTCCGGGGATCGCGAAACAGCCTGGTCAGGCTGGAGCCGGCGAGCAGCCAGGCGATATTGACGGCGGCGATGACGAGGAAGAGCAGGCTGATCTTGACGCCTGCGTCGACCGCCGGCTGTTGCGGCAGCAGGGCAAAGCCGGAGAATAGCGCAGTCATCGCCGCATAGCCCTTGGGGTTCACCAGTGAGAGTGTGAAGCCGGCGATGAAGGAGGGGGCGGCCGCATCGCTGTTCGCCTTGGCGAGCGGCGGCGCCGTCGCGATGCGGAAGGCGAGGTAGAGGAAATAAAGCGCTGCCAGCACCGTGACGACCGGCGCGAGGCCGGGCCGCGCCAGCACGACGGCGACCACGCCACTCGCGGTCAGCGCCATCACCGCGAGCATGCCGAGGGTGATGCCGGCGCCATAGCCAAGGCCGCGACGAGTGCCGAAGGCAGCGCCGGTCGCCGTCAGGCTCAGCGTCGCCGGGCCGGGACTTCCGGTGAGAGCGACGCTGGCGAGGAGGAATCCGGCCAGTCCGTCCATGACATGCCCCGCAGCCCTTGAGCGAGCGCGAAGGAAAGCGGGTAGCACGCCGCTGGTCTTGAACGTTCGTGCGGCTATTCCGCCGCCCGCGGCATCGCCAGCGCCTCGGCCGAGCCGTCTCGCAGGCGTTTCAGCAGCTCCGCCTCCTCGGCCTTGGCGGCGGTGAGATGGCGCTCCTTGACGTGGCCGAAGCCGCGGATCTTCTCGGGGATCGCGGCAAGCGCAACGCAGAGCGCATGATTCTGCGGCGAGAGCTTGCCGAGGATCTCGGCGACCAGCGCCTCGTAATCGGCGATCAGCTTGCGCTCGGTCTTGCGCTCCTGCGTGTAGCCGAAGATGTCGAAGGTGGTGCCGCGCAGGCCCTTGAGCTTCGCCAGCAGGCCGAAGGCGCCCAGCATCCACGGGCCGAAGCTCATCTTGCGGGGCAGGCCGGTATTGGGGTCGCGCTTGGCCAGCAGCGGCGGGGCGAGGTGGAATTCTAGGCGCAGCTTCTGGCCGGCCGCGCTGTCTTTCTCGAAGGTCGCGGCGAGTTGCTTGCGGAAGGCGCCGTCGCTGTAGAGCCGGGCGACCTCGTACTCGTCCTTGTAGGCCATCAGCTTGAAGAGATAGCGCGCGACGGCTTCCGCCAGAGCGGTCTGCCCGGGAAGCACGCTCGCTTCCTTCACCCGTACCTTCTCGATGAGGTCGCGATAGCGCGCGGCATAGGCAGCGTTCTGGTAGCTGGTCAGGAACTCGACGCGGCGGGCGAGGATCTCGTCAAGGCTCTGCGAGATATGACGCGCTTCGGTCGGCGCCTTGGCTTCGGCGAGGGCGGCGTTGAGCGCGGCCGGGTCATGCGCGGCGCGGCGGCCGAGCTCGAAGGCCTGTCTATTCATTGCAACGGCTTCGCCGTTGAGCTCGATGGCGCGCAGCAGCGATGCCCGCGACAGCGGCACGCCGCCATGCTGCCAGGCATAGCCGAGCATGAACATGTTGGCGGCGATGGCATTGCCGAGGAAGGCGACGGCTGCGGCGGTCGCATCGACGAGATGGGTGTTGTCGCGGCCGGCCGTGGAGACGATCGAGCGCTTCAGGCGCTCGGTCGGCAGCGAGAAATCGGCATTGCGGGTGAAATCGCCGGGCATGGATTCGGCGGTGTTGACGACCACGGCCGAGCGGCCCTGGCGGATCGCGCCGAGCACCTTCTTCGAGCCGGTGACGGTGAGGTCGCAGCCGAGCACGAGATCGGCCTGGCCGGCGGCGACGCGGATGGCGTGGATCTCCTCCGGGGTCGGCGCGAGGCGGACATGGCTGAAGACGGCGCCGCCCTTCTGGGCGAGGCCGGCCATGTCGATCATGCCGCAGCCCTTGCCTTCGAGGTGGGCGGCCATGCCGAGGATCGCGCCAATGGTGACGACGCCGGTGCCGCCGACGCCGGTGACGACAACAGCGAAATTGCGGTCGAGTGCCGGCACTCTGGGTTCAGGCAATTCGCCCGCACCAAGGGCGGAGGCATCCATTGTGCGCGGCTCCGCCTTCTTCGGCCGTGCGCCATGCACGGTGACGAAGGAGGGGCAGAAGCCCTTCACGCAGGAAAAGTCCTTGTTGCAGTTCGACTGGTCGATCTGGCGCTTGCGGCCGAACTCGGTCTCGAGCGGCTGCACGGAGACGCAGTTCGACTTGACGCCACAGTCGCCGCAGCCTTCGCAAACCAGCTCGTTGACGATGATGCGCTTGTCCGGATCGGGATAGGCGCCGCGCTTGCGCCGGCGGCGCTTCTCGGTGGCGCAGGTCTGGTCGTAGAGCAGCAGCGAGACGCCTGACGCGGTGGCAAGCTCGCGCTGCACGGCGTCGAGATCGTCGCGATGGTGCAGCGTCGTGCCGGGGGGCCAGAGCGTGCCGGCCGGGTACTTGTCGGGATCGTCGGAGACCACCGCGATGCGCGAGACGCCCTCGGCCGCGACCTGGCGCGCCATCTGGTCGGGCGAGAGGTGCCCTTCGGCCTGCTGGCCGCCGGTCATCGCGACCGCGTCGTTGTAGAGCAGCTTGTAGGTGATGTTGACGCCGGAGGCGACGGCCCAGCGGATCGCGAGCGAGCCGGAATGGGTATAGGTGCCGTCGCCGAGATTCTGGAAGACGTGGCCGCGCTTCGAGAACGGCGCTTCGCCGACCCAGTTGGCGCCTTCGCCGCCCATCTGGGTGAAGCCGGCGGTGTCGCGGTCCATCCACTGCACCATGTAGTGGCAGCCGATGCCGGCATAGGCGCGCGAGCCCTCGGGCACGACGGTCGAGGAATTGTGCGGGCAGCCCGAGCAGAAATAGGGCGTGCGCTTGGCGACCTCGATGGCTTCGGCGAGCCGGCCCTGAGCGGCAGCGATCTCCTCGAGGCGGGCACGCAAGGCGGGATCGTCGCGGTATTGCAGCAGGCGGGCGCCGAGCGCGATCGCGATGTCGTTGGGATCGAGCGCGCCATGGACGGGGAAGAGCCACTCGCCCTGCTCGTCCTTCTTGCCGATCACCATGGGCTGGTGCGCAGTGCCGTAAAGCTCCTCGCGCAGCTGCACCTCGATCAGCGAGCGCTTCTCCTCGACGACCATGACGAGGTCGAGCCCGGCAGCGAAATCCTTCAGCTCCTGCGGATCGAGCGGCCAGGGGCAGGCGATCTTGAACAGGCGGATGCCGAGGTCATTGGCGCGGACCTCGTCGAGACCGAGCTCCTCCAGCGCCTGGCGCACGTCGAGATAGGACTTGCCGACGGTGATGATGCCGATGCGCGGTGTCTGCCCGCCGGAGAGGACGGTCTGGTTGAGCTTGTTGGCGCGAAGATAGGCCAGGATCGCGGCGCGCTTGTGCAGGTGCAGCCGCTTTTCCTGGTCGAGGAAGTCGAGCTCGCGGCGGATGTTGAGCCCGCCCGGCGGCATGACGAAATCATCGGGGGTGGCGATGCTGACCCGGTCGACCGAGCCGTCGACCGAGGCGGTCGATTCGATGTTGTCCTTGACGCATTTCAGGCCGACCCAGACGCCGGCGAAGCGCGAGAGCGCAAAGCCGTGCAGGGAATAGTCCATGATCTCCTGGACGCCGGCCGGGTTGAGGATTGGCATCATCCGGTCGACCAGGACGAACTCGGTCTGGTGGGCGTTGGTCGAGGATTCGGCGGTGTGGTCGTCGCCGAGCAGGCAGAGCACGCCGCCATGGCGCGAGGTGCCGGCCATGTTGCCGTGGCGGAAGACGTCGCCGGTGCGGTCGACACCGGGGCCCTTGCCGTACCAGAGCGCGAAGACGCCGTCATATTTGCCCTCGCCGGAGAGCTCGGCCTGCTGCGTGCCCCAGATCGCGGTGGCGGCGAGGTCCTCGTTGAGCCCGGGCTGGAAGACGATGTTGGCGGGCTTGAGCTGCTTGCCGGCGCGGGCGAGCTGCTGGTCGAGCCCGCCGAGCGGCGAGCCGCGATAGCCGGAGACGAAGCCGGCGGTGTTCAGGCCGGCGCGCCGGTCGCGCTCGTGCTGAACCAGCAGCGTGCGGGCGATGGCCTGCGTGCCGGTCAGGAAGATCTGCTGCTTGGAGAGGTCGTATTTGTCGTCGAGCGCGACCGTCCTGAGCTCCGGCTCATCCGCTGCGGCGCCCTGCGAAGTCTGCTGCGTACCGGCCATGGCCGACCTCCCGACGATCGCATATCCATCGACTATAGGGACCGGTAGGGCCGGTCTCCAATCCGTTATTATGTCAGCAAAGCTGTCATAAATGACGTGATATCGTCAAATCACTCTGGGCTGATTCCAGAGTGGAGGATGCCTCCGGCGCCGCGATTTGGCCGCCTTTGCGGACGATGCCGGCAGAGCTCCCGGCACGAGATTGCAGGGTAGGCGTGCAAGGCGCGTTTTTGTATGAAGGCCCGGCTGGATTCGCCGCAGATTCGAGGAAATTGCCGCGTGCCGCGACACTCGACGTTTTTGACGCTGTTCGCTGCCGCATCGGCCTGGATCGGCCTGGCTTTGCCGGCGCTGGCGCATCCGCACGTCTTCGTGACCTCGCGCACCGAGATTATCTATGACGCCACCGGCGCCGTGAAAGCACTGCGGCACCGCTGGAGCTTCGACGAGGCCTATTCGGCCTATATGGTGCAGGGCCTCGACAAGAACGGCGACGGCAAGATCACACCGGACGAATTGACCGAGCTTGCCAAGGTCAACATGGAATCGCTGCCGGATGTCGGCTTCTTCACCATCGCCAAGGCGAACGGCAAGGTGCAGGAATTCGGCACGCCGGGCGAGGCCTCGCTGGCCTACGAAAACAAGATCCTGACGCTGACCTATACGCTGCCGCTGAAGGTGCCGGCAGTGGCCAATCGCTCTTTCGGCATCGAGGTGGGCGATCCCACCTATTTCGTCGCCTTCGAGATCGGTGAGGAGGCCGACGCGGTGGCCACGCGCGATGCGCCCAAGGGCTGCATCGTCCGGATCATGCGCCCGCCCAAGCTCGACGCGGCGACGCAGCAGCGCCTGGCGCAGGAAGACATCACCGCGACGCCGGACATGAGCGCCTACCAGGTCACCACCAGGGCGCTGGTGGCATGTCCCTGAGCGCTCCTGCCGCGCCAAGCTTGTCCGTCTGGCCGCGCCGACTGCTCGTCGCGCTGCTGGCGCTCGCTTTGGTCGCCGGGGCGCTCGGGCTGATCGCCTGGCTGGCCAGCCTCTATTTCCCGCCGCCACCCCCGCCGCCGCGCAACCCGTTCGGCACGGCGCTGCCGCGCGAGGCGCTCCCGGCGACGACCGGCATCGGCGCGGTGATCCTCGCCTGGCAGTCGAGCTTCTATCGTGAATTGACCGCGACGCTGAAGGCGATCGCGCAGTCGCCGGCGGCGCTGCCCGGCCTGCTCGGGCTCGCCTTCGCCTATGGCGTCTTCCACGCCGCCGGGCCCGGCCATGGCAAGGCGGTGATCTCCGGCTACATCGTCGCCGACAATCGCAGCCTGAAGCGCGGGCTGGCGCTCTCCTTCGCGGCGGCGATCGTGCAGGCGCTGGTCGCGATCGGGCTGGTCGGCGCGCTGACGCTGGCGCTCAACGCGACCGCCAAGACCATGGCCTCGACGACCTGGGTGATCGAGCAGGGCAGCTTCGCGCTGGTGGCGCTGGTCGGGCTCTATGTGCTCTGGCGCAAGGCCGGCAACCTCGCTGCGCTCGGCGGCAGCGCGGCGCATGACCCCGCGACTTGCGACCATGTCCACATGCCTGGCGCGGAGGAGGTCTCGCGCCTGCGCTCGTTCCGCGAGATGGCCGGCGTCGTGCTGGCGGCGGGCCTGCGCCCTTGCGCGGGCGCGCTGATCATCCTCGTCTTCGCCAATGCGCAGGGTCTGCTCTGGGCCGGCATCGCCGCGACCTTCGCGATGGCGCTCGGCACGGCGCTGACCACAGGCGCACTGGCGGCATTGGCGGTATTCTTCAAATTCGCGGCGCTACGCTTCGCCGGTGGCGGCTCCCTGAAGGGAGCCCGGATCATCGCCGGGCTCGAAGTGCTGGCGGCCGCCTTCGTCGCGGTACTGGGGGCGGCGCTGTTCTTCGGGCTCTGGGCGGCCGGGCAGGGGAGCTAGCCTCCTTCTCCCCTCGGGGGAGAAGGTCCGGCAGGGGATGAGGGCGGTTCGACTGGGTGAGCCACCCTTCCCTCATCCGTCAGCGCTTCGCGCTGCCACCTTCTCCCCCGAGGGGAGAAGGAAGCCTTCACTTCGCCTCGTAGACGAACAGGGTCGACTTGTCGTCATCCGGCATGAAATAGGCGCGCACACCGTCACCCGCCGGCTCGACCCAGAACGGGTTCTGCGTCATCGGCAGGCCGGAGGGCGACCAGAGTTCGATCGGCATCTGGAAGACCGGGCGGTTGTCCTTGAGATCGACGATCTCGAAGCCGCCCAGGCGGAAGACCGGGCCGTCCTTGCTGGCGCGATAATTGTTGAGGCCGGAGCAGAGCATCCGGCTCATGCCGATGAAGTGGCAGTCCTGATAGTCGATGTAGAGCGCGGGATTGGCGACGCGCAGGCTCTCCGGTGCGGCCGTCGCGTTGGTGACCTTGCCGTCGGCGCCGAGCGGCCAGGCGTAGAAGCGGCGCGAGCCCCAGCTGACGCCGTGCAGCGACTTGCCGTCGGTGTTGTGGACGATGCCGCCGACATGGTCCTTGAAGCGGAAGACCTCGGTCGCCTTCAGCGTTTCGGGATCGACCTTGTAGATGATCGACTGGCTGTTCGGCCGGTATTCGGCGACCGGGACCCAAAGGTCCTTGCCGTCGAAATCGATGCCGCCGGGATGGTAGATCGAGCCCTCGCCGAGCGTGATCTCCGCCAGCAGCTTGCCCTGCGCATCGACCTTGAAGAGATGGCCGGCGCCTTCGCCGGTGTCGCGGTCATAGCCGTCCTTCGGCTCGGTATAGCGCGTGGTCGGCTTCTTGATCTCGACCGAGGAGATGAAGAAGGCGTCGCCGATCTTGACCATGCCCTGTGGATGGTGCGTCGGGAACTGCAGTTCGATCGCGGCCTTTTGCGTCCATTGCGTCGACCGCGTCAGCTTCGGGAGCAGCGTATTGAGCGCGGGGTCGGCAGCCTCAGCCGTCGTCGCCAGCGCCACGGCGCCGAGCGCCATCATTGCGGTCCTCATCGCGATCCTCCTCCGGCAGCCCGTTCTCGGGCGTTGCCGGGATAATCGCGCTTCATGACGGCGCTGCAAAGCCCGATCAGTGCTGAGCCAGCGGGTCGTTCTCCAGCAGGATCGGCTTGCCATGCGGCGTCGCTTCAGCCGCGCGCTCCCAGGCGGCGGCGCGGGCATCGACGCCGTCATGCGAAGCAAGGCCCTTCTCGATCAGCAGGTGCTCCAGCGCCTCGCACCAGCGCTCGTAATAGTCGGAGCCATCGCGGCAGCCGCCATTGGCCAGGGCTTCGCGGATTTCGCCACCGAGCGCCTGCGCCCATTCGTCGGCGCTGAAGACGCCGCGGTTCTGCAGGGCGACGACGAGGGCAAAGGCCTGCGCCTGCCAGGGTTCGGCGAAGACCGGACCTTCGGCATCGCGCGGGATCGGCGTGCCGGCGGCGAGCGTCTCGGCCAGGGCAGCGTCAGGCCGGCTCAAGATAGCTCTCCCAGGCCTCGATGCTGACGGTGGTCGTCGGATCGGCGTCGCGGCCCCAGAGCTCAGGGCCGGTGAAGACGACGGTGTAGAGCCATTGCGCCGTCTCGGGCGCGCCATGGGCGCCGGTGTCGGGGAAGACATGGCAGCCGGTGACCAACTCGATCACGCCCTGCTTGCCGCGGGCATAGCGCGGCAGGCGGGTATGGTGCTGCGGGTGCATTACGATGGTGCGGACCTTGTCTCCGACCTTGAAGCGGGCCGGGGCCGGCGCCTCGCGCTCATAGGGGAAGCCACGGCGCAGGACGGTTGGAACCTCCTCGCCTTTCAGCACGCGCTTGGGCTCGCGGCGGGCGCTGCCGGCGACGCCGGAGGCCAGCTCGTCCTTGCTCAGGAAGCCGTGCTGGACCAGCACCTTGTCGAGCGCCGCCAGCCAGATCTGGTAGTAGCTCGACGACAGGTACTGCGCCGGCGGCAGGCTTTCGCGGGCATGGCGGATGCCGTCGATCGTCCAGGCGCCCATGGCGCCGGCGGCGACATTGATCGCCAGGACCTTCTTCTCCCAATCGGCATGGAAGATCGGCTCGTCCTTCTCCGGCACGACCGGGCCGAAGCCCATCTGGCCGCCGAGGTCGTGGGCGCTGTTCATGGCTTATCCTCCGGGGAGGGCAGGCCGACGCCGATCATCGAGTCGCGGTTGACGATGGATGCGAGCTCGTCCTCGCTCCAGCCTTCGGTGCCCTCCGGCCGCATGGGGACGACGATGAAGCGCGTCTCGGCGGTCGAATCCCAGACGCGGATGCGCTGGCCCTCGGGCAAGGTCACGCCGAAATCGGCGAGGGTGCCGCGCGGATCGATCACCGCCTTGGCGCGATAGGGCGGCGATTTGTACCAGACCGGCGGCAGGCCGAGCACCGGCCACGGATAGCAGGAGCACAGGGTGCAGACGATGAGGTTGTGCTCCTCGGGCGTGTTGAAGCAGGCGACGATGTGCTCGCCGCCGCGCCCGCCATAGCCGAGCTCGGCGACGGCGGCGGTGCCGTCCGCCTTCAGGCGTGCGGCATAGGCCGGATCGCTCCAGGCTTTCGCCACGACGCGGGCGCCGTTGCGTGGGCCGATCCTGGTCTCGTAGGTGTCGATGATCGCGTCGAGCGCGCTGGGGTCGACATAGCCCTTCTCGACCATCAGCGATTCCAGCGCCTTCACCCGCGCTTCGATCGGCGTGAAATGGTTGTCGTGGTCATGGTCATGATGATGGTGGTGGTCGTGGCCGCTCATCGGACCCTCCTCGTCATGCCAGCCTGATCCGCGCCGCCCGCTCGAACCTCACAGCGAAGGCGACGAGCGATGCGTCGGAGCCCTTCGGCCCGATCAGCGACAAGCCCAGTGGGGCGTCGTCGCGATGGGCGACAGGAATCGAAATCTGCGGGAAGCCGGAGAGGCCGGCAAGGCAGAGCAGACGCAGGGCACGGTTGCGGAAATCCTCGAGCTCGGGCTCGCCGGCGCTAACCAGCGGCGCGACATCGGGCACCGTCGGTAGCATCAGGACGCCATCCTTGCCGAGCAGCCTGGCGAGCTTCGCCCGGAAGGCCTTGCGCACACTGTCGCCGCGGGCGACCTCGGCATCGCTGACCGCCTTGCCGAAGGCGAAACGCTCCGCGACGCCGGGCCCGAGCGGCATGGCGTGGCGCTCGATCATCGCGCCATCCGAGGCCCAGGCCTCGCGGCCTTGGATCCAGCGGAAGGCCCAGTAGAGCGCGTCCATGTCGCTGACGGCGCGCACCGTCTCGGGCTGGCCGAGGATCGGCACGACGCGCTGCACGACATTGCGCAGGATGCGCTCGGCCTCCGGCACCGCCTGGGCGAAGAGATCGTCGGCGAGCAGGAGGCGCGGCGTCTCAGGCAGCGTCAGCCGGTCCTTGCCGAGCACAGCATTGGCGGCGCGGGCGAAGACCTCACCGTCCCGGGCGAAGAAGCCGGCGGTGTCGAGGCTCTCGGCCAGCGGCCAGGCGCGCTTCAGCGAAAGCCTGCCATGTGTCGGGCGGATGCCGAACAAGCCGCCATAGCTCGCCGGCGCGCGCACCGAGCCGCCGGTGTCGGAGCCGAGCCCGATGTCGGCGAGCCGTCCGGCGACCGCCGCCATCGAGCCGGAGGAGGAGCCGCCGGTGATGCGGTCGGGCGCTGCCGGATTCACAGGCGAGCCGAAATGGGCGTTCTTGCCGTTGAGCGAGAAGGCGAGCTCGTCGGTATGGGTCTTGCCGACGAAGCGGGCGCCGGCCTCCAGGAAGGCCTTCACGATCGGTGCCGTCTTGGTCTTGATCCCCGACAGCGCCAGCACGGTCGGCGAGCCCGCTCCGGTCGGATAGCCCTTGACGTCGAACAGGTCCTTGACCGCCAGCGTCAGCCCGGAGAGCGGGCCGGACGAGGCGTGTTTCACGAGCGCTTGCGGATAAGGCACGAAGCAGCGGAACGGGTCGTTCTCGATCATGTGTTCTCAGATCCCCCCAGATCCCAATCAGATGCCGCGGGCGTCGCCGTCCGAGCGTGGATCATGCGTCGCCTCGACATGGCCCTTCTGGTGCTTCACCAGCATGCCGGCATGGCCGAACTGGTCGGAATAGGCCTCGCTGTATTCCTCGACCGGGTGGCCGGCGGCAGTCAGCCTGGCCAGCAACATCGGGTCGAAGCGGTTCTCCAGCTTGAGCGAGATCGAGCCGGCGCCCCAGGTGCGCCCGAAGAGCCAGCGCGGCGCATCGACGGCATCGGCGACGCCCTGGCCGAAGCGATAGCGCGACAGGATCTGCGCCTGGAACTGCGGCTGGCCATCGCCGCCCATCGCGCCATAGCTCATGATCCGGCCATCGTCGAAGCGGGCGAGCGGCGGGTTGAGCGTATGGAAGGGCTTGCGGCCGGGCGTCAGCGGGTTGAGCGCCTTGGCATCGAGCGAGAAGGAGACGCCGCGGTTCTGCCAGTTGACGCCGGTCTTCGGCAGGATGCAGCCGGAACCGTATTCCCAGTAGAGCGACTGGATATAGGATACAGCGAGGCCGGAGCCGTCGATCGCGCCCATCCAGATCGTGTCGCCCTCGCCGGGCCGGAAGGGCCAGCTCGCGGCGCGCTTGCGGTCGATCTTCGCGGCTTCGCGTTTGAGAGCCGCTTCGGTCAGCAGGCTAGCTGGATCGATGGTCATGAAGGCCGGGTCGGTGACGACCTTGTCGCGGATGGCGAGCGCCCGCTTCACCGCCTCGACCAGGCCGTGATGGTGGTCGAAGCGTTCGGGCCGGGAGACGCCGAGCTTCTCGAAGATGCCGAGGATCATCAGGGCGGTGAGGCCCTGCGTCGGCGGCGGGAAGTTGTAGACGGTGAGCCCCGGCAGCTTCAGCGACAGCGCCTGTACAGGCCGGGCGCGGAAGGCTTCGAGATCGGCGCGGGTGATCGGCGCGCCGATGCGTCCGAGGTCCTCGGCGAGCTCGCGGCCGATATCGCCGCGATAGAAATCGCCGAGCCCGGCATGGGCGAGTTGCTCCAGCGTCGCGCCGAGCGCCGCGGGCTTGCGCCGGTCGCCGCTCTTGGGGCGTTCGCCGCCCGGCCAGAAGAACTCGCTGAAGCCGGGCGCTGCCTTCACCGCATCGACTTCCTGCGGCCAGGTGCGCAGCTCCGACTCCGAGATGTCGTAGCCCCCGCTGCAGTGGCGGACCGCGTCGGCGAGCAAATCCTTCAGCGGTAGCTTGCCGCCAAGGCTGGCGGACAAGGCGAGCGCCGCCTGCCAGCCGCCGATCGCACCGGCGACGGTGATCGCCGCGTCCGGGCCGCGCGCCGGCAGCGTGTCATGGCCCTTGTCGCGATAGCGCTCGATCGTGGCGAGGCTACCCGCCGGACCGCAGGCCTCGATCGCGTGGACCTTGCCGCCGGGCTCGTGCACCAGCCAGAAGCCGTCGCCGCCGATCGCGTTCATATGGGGGTAGACGACCGCGATGGTCGCGGCCATGGCGACCATCGCCTCGATCGCATTGCCGCCCTCGGCGAGGATGGCGCGCCCGGCTTCGGAGGCGAGACGGTGGGGTGCGGCGACGGCGGCCGAGTCGAAAACCGGAGAATCGGGCATCAGGTTCTTTTCATTCAGGCAGGCGGGACCATATGCCGGTAGGCGCGATTTTGTTGCATGCCGCCGCCGGCTAGGCTAGGCGGTCCATGCATGGGTTCCGAGGGTAAAAGCATGGCGGCTGGCCGCACCAACTGGCGCAACGTGATCATGGTGGTCTCGCTTGCCATCCTGATCGCGGTCGAGATCTTCGGCGTCGCGCTGGCGTCCGGCTGGGCGCTCGCCGGCCTGTTTGAACTCGGCCATGCCGTCGCCTATGTGCTGATGGGCCTGTTCTCGGTGCTGGCGGCCTATGGCCTGGTGAACTTCATGCGCCGGGTCGTGAAGATCGAGCGCCTGACCCACCGCAGCTAAGCTCAGCCGCAAGGTTTCATCACCACCGGATCGGCCTCAGCCGGCAGCAGCTCGTCGAGCGCCCGGCAGCGGCTCTCCACGCAGATTCGCCAATCGGCGGTGGCGCCCGAGCGGCGCATCACCACCTCACGCAGGGGCGGCAGCTCCGGTTTCCAGCGCCAGAAGCCGTCGACGAGCTTGGCGCCCTCAGGCGGGTCCATGCCGGCGCCGGAGCCCTGGATGCGCGCCTCGGTGATGACGAGACCTTCAGGCGCCTCCTGCCAGACCTCCTCCCATAGCGATTTCTGTACCGAATGCCGCCAGGACAGGGTGATCTCGCTCGCGCCGAGCGGGATCAGCAATGCGCCGGCGGCAAGGCAGATCATGCCGGCCGGGCTGTTGTCGCCTCGCGATTGGCCCACCAATGGCGGGCGACGATCGCGGCGGCGAGGGCGTAGCCGAGCGGATCGCTATAGGGGAATTCGCCGAACAGCATCACGGCTGCGGCGAATGAAAGCACCCGCTCGAGCACGGTCATGCGCCCGAACAGGAAGCCGATCGCGACCATGCCGAACAGGGCGATGGCGATGCTGGCCTTGATCACCGCATAGACCACGGACGGCCAGAAGCCGATCAGGTTCGACATCGGATCGCCCGGCTGCAGCATCAGCGCCGGCGAATAGACGGCGATGAACGGGATGACGTAGCCGGCGAGCGCGACGCGCATCGCCTCCCAGCCGATCTTGTCGGGGTTCTCCCTGGCGATCGGCGCCGCCGCCAATGCCGCCAGCGCCACCGGCGGCGAGAGGTCGGCCATGATGCCGTAGTAGAAGGCGAACATGTGGCTGACGATCAGCGGCACGCCGAGCTTCTCCAGCGCCGGGGCGGCCAGCGCCGCGACGATGATGTAGGTCGGGATCGTCGGAATGCCGGTGCCGAGCAGGATCGAGAGCACCATCGTCAGGATCAGGGCCAGGAACAGGCTGTGCTGGCCAAGCCCGATGATCCAGGCGCCGAAGGTGGTGCCGATGCCGGTCTGCGTCATCAGGCCGATGATGGTGCCGACGATAGCGCAGGCGATGCCGACCGGCAGCGCCGTCTTGGCCGCGTCGGCGAGGGCGTTGCGGCAGATCGCGAGCGTCGCCCGGCCGCCGATGGTGAGGGCGTTGAGCAGGACGAGCGCCAGGATCAGGCCGGCGACGATGCGGACGTCCATGCCCTCGCGCAGCAATGCGCCGGCGATCAGCCCGAGGCCGACCCAGAAGATCACGCGCAGCGTCATCGTCTTGAAGCCGAGCGCGATGCCGGCGCCGAGCAGCAGGCCGACGGTGAGGGCGAGCCCGATCGTGCCGGCGAAGAGCGGCGTGAAGCCGTGGAACAGCATGGCGACGAGCACGGCGAGCGGCAGCGCCAGATACCAGCGTTCGCGCAGCGCCTTGAGCGGGCTCGGCAGAAGGCTGCGCTCGATGCCCTTGAGGCCGTATTTGCCGGCCTCCAGATGCACCATCCAGAAGGCCGAGGCGAAGTAGAGCACGGCCGGGATCGCGGCTGCCTTGACGATCTCGGAATAGTCGACGCCCAGCGTCTCGGCCATGATGAAGGCGGCGGCGCCCATCACCGGCGGCATGATCTGGCCACCCATCGACGCCGTCGCCTCGACGCCGGCAGCGAAGGCGCGCCGGTAGCCGAACTTGATCATCAGCGGGATGGTGAACTGGCCGACGGTGACGACGTTCGCCACGCCGGAGCCGGAGATCGTGCCCATCAGGCCGGAGGAGAACACCGCGACCTTGGCCGGGCCGCCGCGCGCGCCGCCGAACAGGCCGAGCGAGACGTCGTTGAAGAGGTGGATCATCCCGGCCTTCTCGAGGAAGGAGCCGAACACGATGAACAGGAAGATATAGGTGGCGGAGACATAGGTCGGCACGCCGTAGAGGCCTTCGGTGCCGAAGGAGAGGTGGCCGACGATCTGGTCGAAGCCGTAGCCGCGATGATTGAACGGCGCCGGCAGGTACTGGCCGAAGAACCAGTAGAGCAGGCAGGCGCCGCACATGATCGGCAGGGCGTTGCCCATCAGGCGCCGGGCGGCTTCGAAGACGAGGATGGCGAGGGCCGAGCCGACGACGAGGTCGAGCGTGGTCGGGTCGCCGTCGCGCGCGATCAGGTCGGCATAGAAGATCAATTGGTAGAGGCCGACCAGGAAGCCGACGAGGCCGATCGCCCAGCCGAGCCAGCGCCCGGCCTCCGTCTTCGCCTTGAAATTGGCGACGAGGCCGAAGGAGAGCAGCAGCAGGAAGCCGACATGGACGCCGCGCACCGCCTGGCTCGGCAGGAAGTGCCAGGCCGAGATCAGGATCTGGAAGGAGGCGAAGGCGAGCGCGACGGCATAGGCGAGCAGGCCCCATCTGCCCGGGCCGAAGCCGGGCGGAAAGCCGTGCTCGAAATTGTCGAGCGCCTCGTTCTCGATCGGCGCGCCGGTCGCTCCGGAGAGCTCGTGCAGCCGGTCGGTATCGGCTCCCGCCACTGTGGTCTGCTGCGCCATCGTCCCGCCCGTCCCCGAAAACCAAAGCCCGTCATTGCGAGGAACGAAGCGACGAAGCAATCCAGGAGGACGTAGAGCACGGCCGCCCGTGGATTGCTTCGCTTCGCTCGCAATGACGCTTCAGCCAGATCGAAATCCGCTCTAGCTGGTCATGAGATTCCCGGGGCGAGCCCGAGAATGACGCTCTACGAGCCGACCTTCAGGCCTTTTTCCTTGAGATAGCGCGCGGCGCCCGGATGCAGTGGCACGGGCATGCCGTCGAGCGCGTTCTCGAGCTTGATCGACTTGCCGGCCGAGTGCGAGGCGGCGAGGTCGCCGAGGTTCTCGAAGATGTTCTTGGTCATCTGGTAGACTAGCTCCTCCTTCACCCCCTCATGGGTGACGAGGTAGTTCACCACCGCCGCGGTGTTCACGTCGGTGGTCTGGCCGCCATAGGTGTTGGCCGGGATCGGCGTGCTGATGAAGGGCGGGCCGGCCTTGTCGATCACCGCCTTGGGCACTTCGACGACGACGATCTCGACGGAGGCCGCAAGATCGCGGATCGAGGCGACGCCGAGGCCGGCCGATTGCAGGGTGGCGTCGAGCTGGCGGTTCTTCATCAGCTCGACCGATTCGGCGAAGGGCAGATACTCGATCTTGCCGAGGTCCTTGTAGGACAAGCCGGCGGCGGCGAGGATGGCGCGGGCATTGAGCTCGGTGCCGGACTTCGGCGCGCCGACCGAGAGGCGCTTGCCCTTGAGGTCGGCGAGCGTCTTGATGCCGCTCTCCTTGGAAGCGACGATCTGGACATAGTTCGGATAGATCGCGGTGATGCCGCGCAGCTTCTTCAGCGGGCTCTTGAAACCGGCCTCCTCGTCGCCCTTCCAGGCGGCGTCGAGGGAATCGCCGAGGGTGAAGGCGATCTCGCCGCGGCCCTGCTGCAGCAGCACGAGGTTCTCGACCGAGGCCTTGGTCGCCTGCACCGAGGGGCGGGTGTTCGGAATCTTGTCGCCATAGATCTTCGAGAGCGCGACGCCCATTGGATAGTAGACGCCGGAGGTGCCGCCGGTCAGCACGTTGATGAAGTCCTGGGCCTTGGCCGCGACCGGCGTCACGGCGATGATCACGGCAGTCATGAGGCCGGCAAAGCGGCGGCCGGCGAGCAGCGTCGTCATGGTTCCTCCCGAAACAGGCTCCGGCTCAAATGGCCGGACTTTGCCTGTTGTAGGCTGGGCAGGGGGGAAATGAAAAGTTGTCCCAAAGCTCTAGGTGCTCGCTGTTGCCGCGATTGCGTGCGATTTCCGCCCTGCTCCAGCCAGGAAGCTCGGGAGATTGCCCTCGCCGGCTGGACAGGCTAGCCGGAAACACCATCTTCCGATCTTTCCCCGATGGAGCGCCCCGCCCGATGCAGCCGCGACAGCCGACCACGCCCCTGATCGACCGCCGCACTTTGCTTGCGGGCGCTGCCGGCACGGCCGCCCTGGCCGCAGCCGGTTTCTCCGGCCCGGCGCTGGCGCAGCAGGGGCTGAAGCTCGGCACTGCCGAAGCCTTCTCCTTCGAGGGGCTGAAGGCGCGGGCCCGCGATCTCGCCGGCAAGCCCTATGAGGTGCCGCCGAACCCCAAGCCGGACGTGCTCGAGAAGATCGACTACGACGCCCATGGCAAGATCAGGTTCAAGCCGGAGCTGGCGCTCTGGGCGAATGGGCCCTCGCCCTGGCCGGTGACCTTCTTCCATCTCGGCCGCTACTTCCAGAAGCCGGTGCGCATGCATGTCCTCGACGAGGGCAAGGCGCGCGAGATCGTCTACGACGAGAGCTATTTCGAGATGCCGGCCGATTCACCGGCCAAGCAATTGCCGCCCGGCGCGGGCTTTGCCGGCTTCCGCTTCCAGGAAAGCCGCTCCGGTCATCCCGGTCGCAAGGGCGAGAAGCTCGACTGGCAGAAGAACGACTGGGTCGCCTTCCTCGGCGCCTCCTATTTCCGCGCCATCGGCGAACTCTACCAGTACGGGCTCTCGGCCCGCGGCCTTGCGGTCGACCCGGCGGTCGGCGACCGGCCGGAGGAATTCCCCGACTTCACCCATGTCTGGCTGGAGACGCCCGGCGAGGCGGCCGAGCATGTCGTGGTCTACGCGCTGCTCTCGGGGCCGAGCGTCGCCGGTGCCTTCCGCTTCCGCATGCATCGCGGCAAGGGCGTCGACATGGAGATCGAGAAGGAGCTGCATCTGCGCAAGGATGTTGCCCGGCTCGGCGTCGCGCCGCTGACCTCGATGTACTGGTACTCCGAGACGGCTAAGTCGACCATGGTCGACTGGCGCCCGGAGGTGCACGATTCCGATGGGCTCGCGCTCTGGACCGGCACTGGCGAGCGCGCCTGGCGCCCGCTCAACAATCCGCAGCGCACCGTCGCCTCGTCCTTCGTCGACGAGAATCCGCGCGGCTTCGGCCTGATGCAGCGCGACCGCGCCTTCGACCACTATATGGACGGCGTCTATTACGAGCGCCGGCCGAGCCTGTGGATCGAGACGCTCGGCCAGTGGGGCAAGGGCGCGGTCCAGCTGATCGAGATTCCGACCGACGACGAGATCCACGACAATATCGTCGCGATGTGGGTGCCGGAGGCCCCGGCCAGGGCCGGCAATTCCTATAATTTCCGCTATCGCCTGCACTGGCTGGCGGACGAACCCTTCCCGCCGGCACTCGGCCGCGTCGTCGCGACGCGGCTCGGCAATGGCGGCCAGCCCGGCACGACACGACCCAAGGGCGTGCGCAAGTTCATGCTGGAGTTCAGGGGGCCGGCGCTGGAGGACATCCCGTTCGGGGTCAAGCCCGAGGTGGTGCTCTCGGCCTCGCGCGGCTCGTTCTCGTACATCTTCGCCGAAGCCGTGCCGAACGACGTGCCCGGCCATTGGCGGGCGCAGTTCGACCTCACCGTCGACGGCACCGACCCCGTGGAGATGCGCTGCTTCCTGCGCGGCGGCGACAAGGTGCTGACCGAGACCTGGCTGTACCAGTACTGGCCGGGCTGAGCGGTTGCCCCGCAGCGAAGCGCGTAGCCGGCACAAGAATCCGGCGACGCGCCTTGTGGTGAAATTCCCTTAGGTCATCTGCTTGTTGCGCGGCACTTGCCGTCGCGCTTCTATGGAGGCGGCAGCTCGCCCGCCTCCGCTCCCGTTCTGCGGATCTGCGGCATCTCGACAGGAGATAGTCTCCCGATGATCCACAAAATCGCGACATGCACTGCGGCCATTGTCCTTGGCCTGTCCGCCATGACGGTTGCCATGGCGCAGCAGGGCGGCATCGACAACGCGGCGCTCGACAGTCCTCGGTTCCGACCGCATGAGCGCACTTTCGGACTGGTCTACACCTTGCCGGCCGAGGTCAATGCGACCCTGCAGGCCACGATAGGTGGCCCTTTGAAGGAAGCCCTGCTGGTTCATGGCCTCGAAACCGAGGCGATCCGCGCCAATATCGCGCATGTCACTGTCGTGCATATCCACAATGCCGACCCGACGACGCCGGCAAAGATGCTGAAAGCCCTGCCCAAGCCGCCCGCGCCGTTGATGACGACGCTGAAGCGCTTCTACACCACCGAAGCTGCCAAGGGCGCTGGCCAGCCATGGTGGCTCGATCTGGGGATCGTCAAGGAAGGCGCGGGGTTCGAGGCCATGATGGCCTACAATACGGCGGCCACCGCTGCGCTCGCGCCCTTGCGCGACGGGCCGCTGCCGCGGGTCACCGGGCCGGTCTACGCAAAGATGGGCGATGCCGGCAAGGATCTCGTCAGGACGCTCGGCGTCAGCGGGGTCAACGTCGTGAAGGACGGCAAGGAATTGCGGTCGCACAACCCGCACAACACGCTGGTCTACAGCACCAAGACCTTCACGCCCGAGCTCGAGGCCGCATTCAACAAGGTCGCCGACCAGTTCAACCAGATCCTGCCGGACGGCATTCCCACCACATTCAAGACCGTCTCCATCGTCGAGCTGGCCTTCGCAGGCAATGTCACCCGCGAGATCTACCGCATCGATCTCGATAACGGCGCGGTGCTGGACGTCGCGACCGGCAAGACGGTTTCGCGCTGAATTCTGCGGAGCTAGAGCATTTTGAGCGAACCGGTGTCCCCTTCGCTCGAAAATGCTCTAACCCTCGATCTGGCGCTTCTGGGCCCTGTCGACCGAGACGAACAGGGTGTTGGCGGCGCCCGGCTCGACGCAGAACACGTCGAAGCTCGGCGCCTGCGGATCGTCGGCCGGCATATGCAGGGTCGCCGAGCCCTTGCGGCCGGCGAAGGCCATGATCCGGAAGCTCAGCCCGTCAGGCAGGCAAATCTCGATCGCATCGGCTGCGATCTCGGCCGCGACGCCGTCGCGTATTGCTTTGAACGTCACCCGCTCGGCACTCACGGCCTGCTCCTGTTCGGATATTGTTGACGATGCCGATAACGCAGTGGCGTTGCGCGCGATGCAAGGGTGATCGTGCTTGCTCGGCGACAAGCGTAATATTATATCATTCAGTATGGCTCATGATCATGCCCACCATCGCCAGCCTGTCGCCGATGCTCCCGGCTGGTCGCTGCTGCGGCTGTCGGCTGGGCAAAGGCTCGGTCTCGCGCTCGGCGTGATCCTGGTGCTGTGGGCGGCGACCCTCGCCGTCATCGCGTAGCTGAAAGTACTTTACCCGTGCCCGCCATCCGTTTCAGCGATCTGACCCTCGGCTATGACCGCCACCCGGCGGTGCATCATCTCTGCGGCGAGATCGCGCCGGGCAGCCTCACCGCCATCGTCGGGCCGAACGGCGCCGGCAAGTCGACCCTGCTCAAGGCCATAGCGGGTGCGCTCTCGCCGCTCGATGGCACGGTGACGCTCGCCAGGGGCAAGCGGCTCGCCTATCTCCCGCAATCGGCCGAGCTCGACCGCTCCTTCCCGATCCATGTCTACGATCTCGTCGCCATGGGGCTGTGGGGCGCGGCCGGCATCTTCGGCAAGATCGGTTTTGGCCAGCGCAGCAAGATCGAGGCGGCGATCGCCGCAGTCGGTCTCACCGGCTTCGAGAGCCGCAGCATCGGCACGCTTTCAGGTGGCCAGATGCAGCGGGCGCTCTTCGCACGGCTGCTGCTGCAGGACGCCGACATCATCCTGCTCGACGAGCCGTTCACTGCGATCGATGCGCGCACCAGCGCCGACCTGTTGGCGCTGGTCCAGCGCTGGCATGGCGAGAACCGCACCGTGGTCGCTGTGCTGCATGATATCGAGACGGTGAAGCGCGCCTTCCCGCAGACGCTGCTGCTGGCGCGCGAGGCGATCGCCTGGGGCGAGACCGGCGAGGTACTGACGGCGAACAACCTGCTCAAGGCGCGGCGCATGGTCGAGGCTTTCGACAGCCACGCCGCGCCCTGCGCGGCGTGAACCCTTTCACATCCTGTTTTCGATCCAGACATCCCCTACCGGGTCATCTCGGGCGACCAAAGGGAGACCCGGGATCCATTCCTGAACCGTTCCGGAACGGGGCCCGGGTCTTCGCTTCGCTACGCCCGGGACGACGGCGTATTTGAACTGAACGCAATGCTCTACGACCTTCTGATCGGCCCCTTCGCCGAATTCGACTTCATGCGCCGGGCGCTGGTTGGCGTGATCGCGCTGTCGGTCTCGGGCGCGCCGGTTGGCGTCTTCCTGATGCTGCGGCGGATGAGCCTGACCGGCGATGCCATGGCGCATGCGATCCTGCCCGGCGCCGCGCTCGGCTATCTCGTCGCCGGCTTCTCGCTGCCGGCGATGACGCTGGGCGGGCTCGTCGCCGGCTTCACCGTGGCGCTCGCGGCCGGCGCCGTGGCGCGTCTGACGGTGCTCAAGGAAGACGCTTCGCTCGCCGCCTTCTACCTGATCTCGCTGGCGCTGGGCGTCACCTTGGTCTCGCTGCGCGGCTCGGCGGTCGATCTCTTCCATGTCCTGTTCGGCAATGTGCTGGCGCTCGACGACGACGTGCTGGTGCTGCTCTCCGGCGTCGCCAGCCTGACGCTCGGTGTGCTGGCGCTGGCCTATCGGCCGCTGGTGCTCGAATGCGTCGATCCCGGCTTCCTGCGCTCGGTCAGCCGCTCCGGCGGCGTCGTGCACCTGACCTTCCTCGGCCTCGTCGTGATCAATCTCGTCGCCGGCTTTCATGCGCTCGGCACGCTGCTCGCCGTCGGGCTGATGATGCTGCCGGCCGCCGCGGCGCGCTTCTGGACCGCCGACATCACCCGGCTGATCCTGCTCGCGAGCGGCTTCGGCATGGCGTCTGGATACATCGGGCTGGTCGCTTCCTACGCCGCCGGCAGTAATCTGCCGGCCGGACCGGCGATCATCCTTGCCGCTGGCGCACTCTATCTCGGCTCGCTCCTGCTGGGTTCGCAGGGCGGGCTTGCGCGACGCCTCTTGCCGAGGGCCCATCTCCAGCGTTAGTTATGTTATAGTGTTTCATATAGCGCGAGAGATGCCATGCTGAACCGCCGCTCCGTTCTTCTCGGCCTTGCCGCCGGTGCCACTCTGCCATTTCCGGCCTTCGCTCAGGAGAAATTGCCTGTTGTCGCGAGCTTCTCGATCCTCGGCGATTTCGTCCGCGAGATCGGCGGCGAACGGGTCGTGGTGACGACACTGGTTGGCCCCGATGGCGACGCGCATGTCTATTCACCGACGCCGGCCGACGCGAAGACGGTGGCAGGGGCGAAGCTCGTCGTCGTCAACGGGCTGAAGTTCGAGGGTTGGCTGACAAGGCTGGTGAAATCCTCGGGCACCAAGGCGACCGTCGCGACCGCGACAACCGGAATCACGCCACTGAAGATGGCCGATGATCACGGTCACGGCCATGGCGGCGAGGATCCGCATGCCTGGCAGAGCGTCGCCAATGCCAAGCTCTATGTCGGCAATGTCAGAGATGCACTGGTCGCGGCCGACCCGGCTGGCAAGGCGGTCTATGAGGCCAACGCCGCGGCCTATCAGACCAAGCTCGATGCGCTCGAGAGCGAGATCAAGGCCGCGGTCGCGCGCATCCCGGCAGATCGGCGCAAGGCGATCACCTCGCATGACGCCTTCGGCTACTTCGTCAAGGCCTATGGCATCGCCTTCATCGCTCCACAGGGCGTCTCTACCGAGGCCGAGGCCTCGGCCAAGGACGTCGCCCGCATCATCCGCCAGATCAAGGCGGAGAAGGTGCCGGCGGTGTTCCTGGAGAACATCACCAATCCGCGCCTGGCCGAGCAGATCGCGAGGGAGAGCGGCGCGAAGATCGGCGGGCGCCTCTATTCCGATGCGCTTTCGGCCGAGAACGGCCCGGCCGGGACTTACATCGCGATGATGAAACACAATATAAGCCAGATCGAGAAGGCGCTCGTCGCCGGCCCGGCCTGAGGGTCCCATCCCGCAGCAACGGCGTCATCCTGGACAAGCCGCGTAGCGGCGCAGCTCCGGGATCCATCGGAGGGCTCCGGAGCGCTACGATGGATCCCGGCACTCCGCTTCGCTTCGGCCAGGATGACGACGGTGGATGTGATGCTCGGTTCGGCAGAACCGTTTTGAAGGTAGAATCCATGTCCGAGAAGATTCCCGTCACGGTGCTCACCGGTTATCTGGGCGCCGGCAAGACCACGCTCCTCAACCGCATTCTCACCGAGGATCACGGCAAGAAATTCGCCGTGATCGTCAACGAGTTCGGCGAGACCGGCATCGATGGCGACCTCGTCGTCGGCGCCGACGAGGAAGTGTTCGAGATGAACAATGGCTGCATCTGCTGCACGGTGCGCGGCGACCTGATCCGCATCCTCGACAGCCTGATGAAGCGCAAGGGCAAGTTCGACGCGATCATCGTCGAGACCACCGGTCTCGCCGATCCCGCCCCGGTCGCCCAGACCTTCTTCGTCGACCAGGATGTCGGCGACGCCACCAAGCTCGACGCGGTCGTGACCGTGACCGATGCCAAGTGGCTGAAGGACCGGCTCAAGGACGCGCCGGAAGCCAAGAACCAGATCGCCTTCGCCGATGTGATCATCCTGAACAAGACCGATCTCGTCAGCGCCGAGGAGCTCGCCGAGGTCGAGGCGACGATCCGTGCGATCAACCCCTATGCCAAGCTGCACAAGACGACGCGCTGCGACCTGCCGATCGCCGATCTGCTCGATCGCAACGCCTTCGATCTCGACCGCATCCTCGACATCGAGCCCGACTTCCTCGAAGCCGGCCACCATCACCATCACTCGGAGGACGTCCGCTCGATGTCCTTCACCATCCCCGGCGACGTCGATCCCGAGAAGTTCATGCCCTGGATCAACGACATCAGTCAGGTGCAAGGGCCGAACATCCTGCGCTCCAAGGGCATTCTCGCCTTCAAGGACGAGCCGCGCCGCTTCGTCTTCCAGGGCGTGCACATGATCCTCGACGGCGACCTGCAGCGCGACTGGAAGTCCGGCGAGAAGCGCGAATCGCGCCTCGTCTTCATCGGCCGCGATCTCGACGAGGCGGCGCTGCGCAAGGGGTTCATGGCCTGCGCGGCTTGAGCTAAAGCGTGGGCATGGATTCGATCACCAAACCCGTCTCGCTGCGCGAGCATGTCGTTCCCGTCGAAGCCGGCGAGCATGTCGTCGGCGCCGTCTGGCTGAAGCAGACGCTGGCGCTCGCCCTCGCCGATGGCCGGGTGCTGCGCTGGCGCGACGGCGAGACTGAAAACATCGAGGCGCATGGCGGCGGCCTGCTCTGCACAGCTTCGGACGGCGCGCGCCTGATCAGCGGCGGCGATGACGGCCGCGTGGTCGCGATCTCGGCCGATGGCGCGCCGGAGGAGCTCGCCCGCGATCAAAAGCGGCGCTGGATCGATGCCGTGACGGTGTCGGCCTCCGGCAGCATCGCCTGGAACAGCGGCCGTGATGTCCACGCCCGCGACGACAAGGGCAAGCTCAGGTCGCTCGACGTCGCCTCGACGCCGCAGGGCCTTGCCTTCGCACCGAAAGGCTACCGGCTCGCCATCGCGCAGATGAACGGCGTGCTGCTCTGGTATCCGAACACCGAGGCCAAGCCCGATTTCCTGGAATGGAAGGGCTCGCATCTCGACGTGACCTGGTCGCCGGACGGGCGCTTCATCGTCACCGCCATGCAGGAGAACGCGCTGCATGGCTGGCGCCTCGGCGAGAAGCCGAGCCATATGCGCATGACCGGTTATCCGGCGAAGCCTCGCTCGCTGTCCTGGTCGCATGACGGGCTCTGGCTCGCCTCCAGCGGCGCGGACGCCGCGATCGTCTGGCCCTTCCAGGGCGAGGGGCCGACCGGCAAGGCGCCGCGCGAATGCGGCGCACGCCACGCCAAGGTCACCCGCGTCGCCTTCCACCCCAAGGCGCTGGTTCTGGCGATCGGCTATGACGATGGCTGCATCCTGCTGGTGCGCCTGACCGACGCCTCGGAGCTTCTGGTGCGGCCGGCGCAGCGCGGCAGCGGCATCACCGCCTTCGCCTGGGACAAGTTTGGCAAGCGCCTCGCCTTCGGCACCGAAGACGGTGCGGCCGGCGTGCTCACCCTGCCGGGCGGCTGAGCGGCGATGCGCTTCGGCCTGTTCGGCAAGGACAAGCGCGAGGCCGCCGGGGCCGATGCCTCGAAGCAGGTCAAGCAACAGGTGCGCGAGCTGCTCGGCCTGCCCGAGAACGCCGTGATCGCGGTCAACGAGATCCTCTGCGCTGACCCGGCCTGCCCGGGGACGGAGACGGTGATTTTGGTGATGAAGCCCGGCGAGAAGACGAGGGCCTTCAAGGTCCAGATGGGGCTGGCGGAGCTGACGCCGGAGGCGCTGGCCCAGGCGTTGTCCATTCCCGGCTGAGCCGGCGAAGACCACCGTCATGATGTGTCAGTAGATGGCAATTGCGCGCCTTAACCTTTGGCGGTGCCATCGCTAGCTTGCCCTCATGGCGACACGACCGCGGAAGATTCTAACCCTCGACAAGGCGCAAGCGCGCCGGATCTGGCTCAAGGCCCAGAAGCTCGACACGCGCGAGCCCTTCGGCTCTGGCACCGGGGCGACGGCGGCTGCGGTTAGCCATCTCGGCTATGTCCAGATTGACACGATCAACGTGGTTGAGCGCTGCCATCACCACATCCTCTACAGCCGGATTCCGGGCTACAGCCGCGACGATCTCGCGCAAGCACAGTCGCAGGACAAGGCGGTGTTCGAGTACTGGACGCATGCGCTGTCCTATGTGCCGGCCACGGACCTGCGCTATTTCCTGCCGGCGATGAAGGCGCATCGCGCCGAGCCGAAGCGCTGGGCCTCGGTCGGCAGCCGCGAGGAGACGCGCAAGCTGCTGCGTCGCATCCGCAAGGACGGCGCCCTCACCATCCGCGACATCGACACCGACGTGCTGGTCGAGAAGACGCATCTCTGGGCGAGCAAGAAGCCGTCAAAAGGCCTGCTCGAACGTGCCTTCTACGATGGCGAGCTCGCGATCTCGGCCCGCTCCGGCATGCTCAAGACCTATGAGCTGATCGACCGGCATTTCGGCTGGGAGAAGCAGCCGGCGCCGGCCTCCGAACGCCAGGTTGCCGCCTACAAGCTCGACCGGGCGCTGCGGGCGCAGGGCATCGTCAGCCTCGATTCGATCTGCCATCTCGATGCGCCCAGCAAGAAGGCGATCGCCGAGCTGATCGCCGGGCGTGTCAGGCGCAAGGAGCTGGTGCCGGTCGCGATCGAAGGCGCGGAGAAAGCCGCGCATTGGGCGCTGCCGGAGGTGCTCGAACCATCCGGGCCGGCCGACGACGGTCTCGTCCACATCCTCTCGCCCTTCGATCCGCTGGTCATCCAGCGCAAGCGGCTGAAGCTGTTCTTCGGCTATGACCACGTCTTCGAGGCCTATTTGCCCAAGGAGAAGCGCGTCTTCGGCTATTTCGGCCTGCCGGTACTGGCGGATGACCGCATCGTCGCCGTCGCCGACCTCAAGACCGACCGGGCGGCGCGCAAGCTCCTGGTGCAGCAATGGACCTGGCTGGAGCCGGAGCCTTCACCCGAATTGAAGCGGCAGGTCGACGAGGAGATGGGGCGCTTCGAGCGGTTTCAGCTGGCCTGAGGCAGTCTCAGTTCGGCCGCGGCCAGCGGAAATCGTCGGCGCGGCCGGGGCGCGGCTCGGGCGCGATGCCCTGGCCGAAGACGCGGTCGAGCCCGGCTGCGACATCGCCGCGGCCACGCGCTTCCTGGATCGAGGCGATCAGCGCCGCATCGCCACCCGGGGAGACCGCGCCGGTCAATGGCAGGATCGGGCCTGCGAGCGGCCGGGGCGGGACCACGGGCACGAGAGGGAGATCGGTCGGGATGCCGCTGACCATGCGGTCGATCAGGCGCTCGACATCCATTGGCTGTGGGGCCGGCGCGGGCGTGCCGTCTGCCTCGGGGGGAACAGGCAGGGCAATGACGTTCTGTGTCGGCGTCTTCTCCAGGAGGCGGCGGATGACGACGTCGATGAAATGCGCGGCCTTGCGGGCGCCGGCCTTGGTGAAATGCACGCCGTCGCCGAGCCGCAGCCGGGCGACCTGGCCGTTCACATCCGGCCCCATGGCGGCGTAGCGGTTCTCCGTGTCGACATAGACGCCCCAGAGATCGACGAACTCGCCGCCGGCTGCCTCCGCGCCCTTGCGGAAGAGGTCGTTCAGCGTGGTCAGGTCGGCTGAGAGGCGGGCGTTCTGCATCGGCGGCGCGCCGACCCAGATCAGCGGTACCCGCCTGGTGCTGAAGGCTGAGGCGACGGCCTCGACCCGTGCCTTGTAGAGCTGGAGCCAGCGCTCGCTCAGCGGCTCATGGGTGATCTCGCCCTCGCGGATCACCTGGCGGTCGTTCGGCCCGAGCACGACGACGCCGACCATGATCTTGGCATCTGCCGCCAGGAGCTCGCCTGCCGCTTTCGGCCAGTCATAGAAGTCGGTACGGACCAGCCCGCTATCGGCCTTGGCCTTGTTCTCGACGGCGACGTCGGCACGGTCCTGCAGGCTGTCCTCCAGCCCTTCGGCGATCTGCCCGGCGAGCGTATCGCCGATCACCAGGACGTGGTGGTTGACGTCGACCTTGGGGATGACCGGATCGTCGCGGACGACGACGCGCGTCGGCGCCCGGCGCTGCTGGACCGGAGCGACACGCTGCCGCGGCTGCCGTGGCTGGGCGGCTGGCCTCTCCGGAATCTGCCAGAACATGTTGAACAGGCTGCGGCCCTGCGGCTGTGCCTGCGGTATCCGGCCCGGCGGCACCGGGTTCTGGGCGATCGAGACCGGTCCGCCGGTGATGAGCACGAGCAGGGCCGCTGCCAGAACCATGAAGAGCGAACGCAGGCGCATCATGCTCTCGATCAGCGCCGGTCAGGAGGGGGCGCCGTCAGGCAATATAGTCGCGATCGCCTCGTTCGTCAGCGGGGCGCCTTCATCCGCGTCAGCAGGGCCGGGGTCGGCCAGCCATCGGCGAGCAGGCCGACGCGCAGCTGGTACTGCCGGACCGCCTCGCGCGTGCCGGTGCCGATGCGCCCGTCGGCGTCGTGATTGTAGAGGCCGAGCCCCTTCAGCCGGCGCTGGACTTCTGTCGTGCCGGCCTTGTCGAGCCGCGGCGCCTTGACCGGCCATTCGCCCTGCAGGGCGGGCCGACCGACGATCCGGTCGCCAAGATGGCCGACGGCGAGGGCATAGGCATCGGAGGAGTTGTACTTCTTGATGACGTCGAAATTCGCCGTCAGCAGCATGGCCGGGCCGGTATGGCCGGCGGGGTAGAACAGACGCGCCTCGCCAGATGAGGGGAGGGAGCCGCCATCGGCGCGGCGCACGCCGGCCGAGCGGAAGGACGAGAAGCTGGCGCGGTAGAGATTGTGGTCGAAGCCCTCGGGCACCACGACCTCGATGCCCCAGGGCAGTCCGGGGGTCCAGCCATAGCCCTTGAGATAGTTGGCGGTCGAGGCGATGGCGTCGCTGGTCGAGGTCCAGATGTCGGCATGGCCGTCGCCGGTCTGGTCGACCGCGTATTTCATGTAGCTCGACGGCATGAACTGGGTGTGGCCCATGGCGCCGGCCCAGGACCCCCGCAGTTCGCTGCGCTCGACATAGCCCTTCTCGATCAGCTCCAGCGCGGTCAGCAGCTCGTCGCGGAAGAAGTCGCCGCGATAGCGGATGTTCGCCAGCGTCGCGAGCGAGCGGATCACGTCCTTGTCGCCCTTGAACGAGCCGTAATTGGTCTCCATCCCCCAGATGCCGAGGATGATCTCCTTGGGCACGCCATAGCGGGATTCGGCCTGGGCCAGCACGCTGGCATGGGCGTCGAGCATCTCGCGGCCGCGCGAGATCCGGCCGCCGCCGACGGCGCTGTTGAGATAGCTCCAGATCGGCGCGACGAATTCCGACTGCTTGCGGGTCAGCGTCACGATCGAGGGGTCGGGCGTCACGCCCTGGAAGGCCAGGTCGAAGGTCTTGCGCGAGATGCCACGCGCCTGAGCCATCGGCCACAGCGTCTTCAGGAAGCCGTCGAGGCCCGGTGCGGTCGGCCTCGTTTCGGGCTTGGGGGTTTGCGCCCGCGCCGGATTGATCGAACCCGTCGTCTGCGCAAGCGCCGGCCCGAGGCCGAGCGCCACGGCGAAGGCGAGAACGGTGACGGGGCGCATGGTTGCTCCTCTGGCTCGGTCGCAGTGTCTTTCCACCACAGCGCCCGAACGAGGTTAACCATGGGTTAACGCCGCGCCAAATAGGTCGTCAGCTGGCGTTGCGCTTGCGCAGGCTCTCTTCCCAGGCCAGTGCCTGGGTGACGATCTCGGAGAGATTGTCATGCTCCGGCTGCCAGCCGAGCTCGGCGCGGATGCGGTCGGCCTTGGCGACAAGCGCGGCGGGATCGCCCGGGCGGCGCGGCGAAAGCCTGACCGGGAAATCGACGCCCGAAACCTCTTTCACCACCTCGACGACTTCCTTGACCGAATAGCCACGACCATAGCCGCAGTTCAGTGTCAGGTTCCCGCCGCCGGCGCGCAGATGGTCGAGTGCGGCGAGATGGGCGCGGGCGAGGTCGGTGACGTGGATATAGTCGCGGATGCAGGTGCCGTCCGGTGTTGCGTAGTCGGTGCCGAAGATGTCGAGCCCGGCGCGCTGGCCGAGCGCGACTTGGCTCGCAACCTTGATCAGATGGGTGGCGGTGGCGCTGGACTGGCCCGAGCGGCCCCTTGGATCGGCACCGGCGACGTTGAAATAGCGCAGTGCGACATAAGTGAGTCCATGGGCACGGGCGACGTCGCCGAGCATCCATTCGCTCATCAGCTTGGAGCGGCCATAGGGGTTGATCGGGTTGAGAGCGATCTCCTCCGGCACCGGCGAGACCGGTGGTTCGCCATAGACGGCGGCGGTCGAGGAGAAGATCACATGCTTGACGCCGCCGCGCACGGCGCTCTCCAGCAAGGCGCGCGTCTTGACGGTGTTGTTGTGGTAGTAGCCGAGCGGATCCGATACCGAATCCGGCACGACGATCTTCGCGGCGAAATGCGCGATCTCGCTGATGCCGTGCTCGGCGATGGTGCGCTCGACCAGGGCCTGATCGCCCATGTCGCCGCGCACGAGGGTCGCCTCCTGCGGCACCGCCCACCAGAAGCCGGTCGAGAGATCGTCGAGCACGACGACCTTCTCGCCGCGGTCCAAGAGCTCGAGGACCATATGGCTGCCGATATAGCCCGCGCCGCCCGAAACCAGAATCGCCATCTTCGTCTCCTCGTCACGTGATCCGCATAAACGGGAATCACGACAGTTCGATCCAGCCTGTCTCCTTGGCATGGCTAATCTCGGGCATGGTCCCGAGGAAGCCGTGCAGGGCTGCAGGGGAGGGCGGCAGATCCGGCACTCTACGGCAAAAGCGTTGACGTATCGGCAAGGCCCGACTGGTATTTGAGATCAAGGCCGGCCCGGCTTTCGCCAGATTCACGGGCCAGCCTTGAACGGCCGGCATGAATCGGGCGAAGCCGGCTCTCCCGAAGCCCTCCGACCTCAGCAGGCGTGCGCCCAAGGCGCGCGAGATGGACGCGCATGATCAAGAAAATCCGCAAGGCGGTCTTTCCCGTCGCTGGTCTCGGCACCCGTTTCCTGCCTGCCACCAAGGCGATCCCGAAGGAGATGCTGACCATCGTCGACCGACCGGTGGTCCAGCATGTGGTCGACGAGGCCCGCGCCGCCGGGATCGAGCATTTCGTCTTCGTCACCGGCCGCAACAAGGCTGTGATCGAGGACCATTTCGACATGGCCTACGAGCTCGACGACACGCTGGCCAAGCGCGGCAAGACCAAGGAGCTGGAGGCGCTCAAGCTCGACCTGCCGGCCGCCGGCGCTGCGAGCTTCACCCGCCAGCAGGCGCCGCTCGGGCTCGGCCACGCCGTCTGGTGCGCCCGCGACATCATCGGCGACGAGCCTTTCGCGCTGCTGCTGCCGGACATGCTGCACCACACCAGCGGCAAGGGCTGCCTTGCCGAGATGATCGAGGCCCATGCCGAGCATGGCGGCAACCACATCGCGGTCGCGCCGGTCCCAGACGACCAGACCCATCAATACGGCATCGTTGGCGTCGCCGACGCCAAGGCCAAGGTCTCGCAGATCAGCAAGATGGTCGAAAAGCCGCCGAAGGGTACGGCGCCGTCGAACCTGCACATCACCGGCCGCTACATCCTGCAGCCGACGATCTTCGATCTGCTCGCCAAGCAGGAGAAGGGCGCAGGCGGCGAGATCCAGCTGACCGACTCGATGATCGCACTGGCGCAGCAGGAGAAGTTCTTCGCGGTGCGCTTCGACGGCGACATCTACGACACCGGCTCGAAGATCGGCTTCCTCAGCGCCAATGTCGCCTATGCGCTGGAGCGCGGCGATCTCGGTCCGCAATTGCGCGGTGAGATCGAACGGCTGCTGAAGAAATAGGGAATGCCGAATGCCATGGCCGGGGCGACCCCGGCCATGGCATGTTCCTCAGTGACGAGCCTCAGCCCTTGGCCTTCTTGGCCCGCTCGATCGCCTCGACGATCAGCTGTTTCGCCTTCGCGGCGTCGCCCCAGCCGGTGAGCTTCACCCACTTGCCGGGTTCCAGGTCCTTGTAGTGCTCGAAGAAGTGCTGGATCTGGTCGAGCGTGATCTGCGGCAGATCGGTGTAGTTCGTCACGTTCTCGTAGCGCTTGGTCAGCTTGGGGACTGGCACGGCGATGATCTTCTCGTCGCCGCCGCCCTCGTCCTCCATCATCATCACGCCGATCGGACGGACCGCGATATAGGAGCCCGGCACCAGCGGACGGGTATTGGCGACGAGCACGTCGCAGGGGTCGCCGTCTTCCGACAGCGTATGCGGGATGAAGCCGTAATTCCCGGGATAGCGCATCGGCGTATAGAGGAAGCGATCGACGAACAGCGTTCCCGCTTCCTTGTCCATCTCGTACTTGATCGGTTCGCCGCCGATTGCGACTTCGATGACGACGTTGACCTCGTCCGGGGGATTCTTGCCGATGGCGATGGCGTCGAGCCGCATGTACCTGACCTGTCGATGACAAAACTTCCGCGGCCTTATGCGCGGTTGCGGCGCAAAGGCCAAGCCCGGCTTTTAGTCGGAGTTACCGATTTGCGCAGCAGGGCTCGCGCTGCTATCGGGCCGGCATGACAGGTGCGATCCCATGCTGAACCGCTGGCGGCGGCCGGAAGACCGTTACGCAAGGCGCATGGCGCGCATCGCGCGCTGGGACCGCCCCCTGACTGGCCGGCTCGATCGCGCGCGCGCCTGGACCAACATGCTCCTGGCCGATCACGGCATCTTCCGGCTCGTCTATCTCAATGCGCACCGCATCACCCCGCAGCTCTGGCGCGCCGCCCAGCCGGCCCCGACCGACATCGCCTGGTTCGCCCGCCAGGGCGTGAAGACGATCGTCAACCTGCGCGGCGGCCGCGAGCACGGCGCCTGGCCGCTGCAGAAGGAGGCCTGCGAGCGCCACGGCATCTCGTTGGTCGAATTCGTCCTGCGTTCGCGCGGCGCGCCGGACCGCGACACCCTTCTTGCCGCCCCCGCCTTCTTCGCCAGCCTGCAGACCCCAGCGCTGGTGCACTGCAAATCCGGCGCCGACCGGGCTGGCTTCTTCGCCGCGCTCTATCTGCTGGTCCACGAGAAGCGGCCTCTCGCGGAGGCGATGGCCGAGCTCTCTCTGCGCTACGGCCATTTCCGCTTCGCCAAGACCGGCATTCTCGACTTCTTCTTTGAGACCTATGCCCGCGAAGGCGCCAGCAAGGGCACGCCGTTCCTCGACTGGGTCGCCGGGGACTACGATCCCGAACGGCTCGAGCGCGAATTCAAGCCCGGCTTCTTCTCCTCGCTGCTCGCCGACCGCCTGATCCGGCGGGAATAGCCGACGCTAGCTTGCGCTCGCGACCCGCTGGTCGCCGATCGCGGTCCATGTCAGGCGCAAATGCAGCAGCAGGCGCCCCAGCGAGATCAACCCGATCACCGCGAGCAGGGCCGGCGACAGGCTGCCGAACCCCCAGACCACGATCGCCGCGGCGGCCAGCGCTACCGCGTTGGCTGTCATCTGGCTATGCGGGCGCGATGAGAAGGCGCCCATTTCCTGCAAGGGGCCGGCTAGCGCGCCGCTGCCATAGAACAGCGCCATGATCGCCATCACCTCGCCGATGCCGCCCCATTTGGTGCCGCTCAGGAGCAATTCGTCGGTGCTGACGGCAACGAAGGCGATCGCGGTGAAGAGCGCCACGACGATCGCCACCATGCCCAAAGTGAGCAGGCGGGCCCGCTTCTGCTGATCGTGGCCGCGATGCCTGCGCAGATCGCTCATCACGAGCGGCGTCGTCACGGCGCCGAACATCTGCGCGGGCATGTCGAGCAGGCGCGTCGCCAGCGCGACATGGGCGGCCAGCACCGGGTTGCTCGACATCGGCAGGGCCAACAGCGGCGCTGCCGAGAAGCCGAAGGAGAGCAATGCCGAGGGCAGGAGGAAGGTCGGCGAGCTGCGCCATTGCCAGCCTGCCATGATCAGTTCGGTCAGCGACCAGCGCGAGGGATGCATCAGGCGCAGCAGCGAGCCGCGCCGGCGCCAGGCGAGGTAGCAGGCCGCGACGGCATGGCCGAACGCATCGGCGGCGAAGAGGGCGAGGGCTATCGGCCCGAGCGGCCAGATCAGCAGGATCATCATCCCGGGCTGGAGCAGCGCCTGGGCGATGTTGCTGTTGCCGATCGTGGCGAAGTCGCCTTCTGCCGTGGCCTCGGCCAGCAGCAGCCGGATCGCCGCGCGGCTCGCCAGCGAGATCAGGAATAGCGCGCCGAAGCCGCGCAGGATCCAGCCCTGCGACGCCGCGAACAGGACCGCGATCACGGCCCCGGCGAGAAAGATGATGCCGGTGGCGACCGCCAGTCGGAAGGCGCGGCCGAGCCGCAGCCGGTCGTTGTTCTGGAAGAACACCGCCTCGAATCGCAGCAGGACGGCGATCGAAGTCAGGTTGGCCAGGGCCGCGAAGATCGCGAAGTCAGCGAAGACCTGGGGTGGGCACAGCGCGGCGGCCAGCAGCAGCCCCCACACCGACAACAGGCGCGCCTGCACGAACCGCAGCGCCAGCATCGCTCCGTTGCGGAAGCCGGCGCGCTTGGCGAGCGATGACAGCGCTGCTTTGGGGCTGGCCGCGGCCGATGCCGGCCCGATCAGGTCCTTGGCGAGACTGACCCGAGTCAAGGCGAGCTGTGCCGCCATCGCAGCGTCCTCAGCCGGGTTCTCGGGCAGGTCGTCTGCGTCGGCCGGCCGGCCGTGGCGCTCGCCTGTCGGAGTCCGTGCGCGATCAACGATGTCGATCACGTCGCTTTTCTCCGCAGGCAGAAAGCTGCGCTTCTATGGTTAACGCTTGGTAAATTCTCGATCTTTCGCGATATCTCTGGCACCGCCCACCCGATATGGGGGTGCTTGTGGCGGAAGCGTGGCGATTGACGTCATTTGTCAGCGATCAGCCTGCGGCCATGCGTCCATGGCCTGACAAGAAAGCCTCCGCCGGCGGGCGGCGGAGGCTCTGATGGCGTGGTCAGCCGCCGAAGTGGTCGGCTCAGGCGAAATCGCGCTTCAGCGCCTCGAAGCGTGCGACCTGATCGGGCAGGAGCTCGCGCGCCGCATCGCGGCGGACGAAGACCTTGAACATTGCCTCGCCGGCGCCGTTGAAGAACTGCACCGAGCAGGAGCGGCGGCCGTGGAAGGCGCGATCGACGAGGTAGATCGCCGTGCAGTTGCCGGCCTTGATATGGCCGCCGATCGGGCTGTCGCCATGGATGTTGTAGTAGCCGTGGCCGAAGGAGCCGACCGGCAGCGAGCCCTCGCATTCGAGCACGATGTCGGGCGTGTGCACGATGAAGAGCACCGTGCCCCAGTTCGACAGCTCCTGCCAGAGCGCTTCGAAGCGCTCCGCGGCGATGAAGAGGCGCTGTTCTTCCGGCGTCGCCTCGAGCACGGCCAGCGTCGAGACGCCGTGCTCGCGCGCGACCGCCTCGATCACCCCGTCCGGCTTGGCCGCGAGCGCTGCCCGGACCTTCTCCATGGCTTCGGCGGAAGCAGCCGGGGCCAATGTCTCGGCAAACGACATCGTGATCAGCCTCTCACTCGGCCGCCTGGCGCGGCAGATGCGGGTTGTGCTCGGTCAGGATCGTCTCGAAGCCCTCGAATTCGGGGTGGCCGAGATAGAGCGGCGTCGGCCGCGGCTGGCCGGCATTGCGGTGCGACTCGCGGAACTGGTCCGACGTGGTCCAGGCGGTGAAATCGGCCTTCGAGGCCCAGGTGGTGTGCGAGGAGTAGAGGGTGTGGTCCTCCTTCTCCGGGCCCTTGAGCAGATGGAAGGCGATGAAACCCTTCATCTCGTCGAGGCGGGTCTTGCGCGAGGACCAGACCGTCTCGAAGGCCTCCTCCTCCCCCTTGACGACCTTGAAGCGATTCATGGCGATGAACATCGGGAAATCCTCGGCGGTTCAGAAAAGGTGATGGTCTGGCAGCTTGCGCCGCTCTTGACCCTCCTTAGTAAAGCTGCATATCACCGTCAACAACGGCTCCAATAATCGTTGTTTTGAATGATTATAAAAGAGCTATTACTTTGTAATGACTTCAGTGTAGCTGGGCGCCATGGTCGCTTCTGCTACGCGTCGTCGCATGCATGAGATCGATCATGGGCACGCTGCAAGCGCCTTCATCCGCTCCGCTCGCGGGCTTCAGAGCCAAGCGCCTCGGCCGAGAGGTCGCAGCTGCCGCCGCCGTGTCCCTGCTGGCGCTGGGCGGCCTATTCGGGTCGCTGGAGCCGCTGGCCGTCGTCTCCTCCGCCCGGGCGCAGGCCGCCGAGCGCATCGTCGCGGCCGGCGGCGTCGTCACCGAAGTGCTCTATGCGCTCGGCCAGCAGGACAAGGTGGTCGGCGTCGACACCACCAGCCAGTGGCCGCCGGAGGCGCTGAAGGATAAGAAGAGCGTCGGCTATGTCCGGGCGCTCTCGGCCGAGGGCGTGCTCTCGCTGAAACCCTCGCAGGTCATCGCGGTGGAAGGCGCCGGTCCGCCCGACGCGCTCGCCCTGCTCAAGGAATCCGGCACGCCGATCACCATGATCCCGGAAGCGCTGACGCCGGAAGCCGTGGTTTCGAAGATCGCTGCGATCGGCAAGGCCGCCGGAGTCGCCGAGTCGGCGCAGCAGCTCGCTGCCGCGGTGAAAGGGCGCTTCGAAGAGCTCGACAAGCTGCGCTCCGGCCTGCCCGGGCAGAAGCGCGTCCTGTTCGTGCTCTCGCTGCAGAACGGGCGCACCCTGGTCGGTGGCAGAGCCACCACTGCCGATGCGATCATCGCGCTTGCCGGTGGCGTCAATGCCGCCAGCGCTGTCGAAGGCTTCAAGCCGATGACCGACGAGGCGATCATCACCGCGGCACCCGACGTCGTGCTGATGATGCGCCATACCAACAGCGGGGCGCACAGTGCCGTCGCCGCCGAACTCTACGCCATGCCCGCCTTCTCGCAGACGCCGGCAGCAAAACAGCAGTCGCTGATCCGGATGGACGGACTCTATCTTCTCGGCTTCGGCCCGCGCACCCCCAACGCAGCGCGAGATCTGATGGCCGAGCTCTACCCCGAAGCCAAGGTCGCCCAGCTCTCCGCCGCCAAATGACGCTTGCCGTGAAGCAGCCCCTGAGTGCGAGTGCCGCGGCGCTGGCCGTGCTCACGGCCGGTCACCGCCGCAAGGGTGTGATCGCCGTCGCCGCGCTGGTCGGACTCTGCCTGATGTTGATGCTGCTTTCGCTCGGGGCAGGGGCTTTCGCCATCGCGCCCGGCCGCGTCGCCGACATTCTCATCGCCAAACTCGGCCTCGGCCCCGTCGATCTGCTGGGCAGCCGCGAGGCGCTGGTCGTGCTCAATATCCGCATGCCGCGCCTGCTGCTCGGCGCGCTGGTCGGGGCGGCTCTGGCCATTTCCGGCGCGCTGATGCAGGGCCTGTTCCGCAACCCGCTTGCCGATCCCGGCCTTGTCGGCGTCTCTGCCGGCGCCGGCCTCGCCGCCGCAGCGACGATCGTGCTCGGCGATCGCCTCTTCCTGGCGAATTTCGCAATGAAGCTGCCCTTCGCGGTGCTGCCCTTCGGCGCCTTTTTCGGCGGCCTCGTCTCGACGCTGGCGCTCTATCTGATCGCGACCCGCCAGGGCCGCACCTCGGTTGCGACCATGCTGCTGGCCGGCGTTGCACTTGGCGCGCTGGCTGGCTCGCTCACCGGTCTGCTCGCCTTCATCTCCGACGACCGGCAATTGCGCGACCTGACCTTCTGGTCGCTCGGCAGCCTCGGCGGTGCGAGCTGGACCAAGCTTTCGGTGGTGGCGCCGATCGTGCTGCCGCTGCTCTTCGCCGTGCCGTTGCTGGCGCGGGGGCTGAACGCCTTGATGCTCGGCGAGGCCGAGGCCTACCATCTCGGCGTGCCCGTCCAGCGCATCAAGGCGCTCGCGATCCTGCTGGTCGCGCTCGCGGTCGGTGCCAGTGTCGCCGCGGCCGGCGTGATCGGCTTCGTCGGCATCGTCGTGCCGCATCTGATCCGGCTCTCGATCGGCCCCGACCATCGCCTGCTGCTGCCGCTGTCGGCGATCGGCGGCGCCGCCCTGCTGGTCGGCGCCGACATCATCGCCCGGCTCGTCGTCGTGCCGGCGGAGCTGCCGATCGGCATCGTCACCGCCTTCATCGGTGCGCCCTTCTTCCTCTGGCTGCTGCTGCGCCGCGGCCGGATCGCGGAGCTCTGAGCATGGCGATCCTCGAAGCCGATGACCTGTCCTTCTCGGTGCGCGGCAGCACCTTGGTGCGCGGCGCTTCGCTCGCGCTCGAAGAGGGCGCTACCACGATCGTGGTCGGCCCCAACGGTGCCGGCAAGTCGACCCTGCTCAAGCTTCTGACCGGCGAGCTTTCGCCAGCGCAGGGCACGGTCCGCATGGACGGCGCGACCTTGCCGCAGATCCCGGCCTGGGAACTCGCCTGCCGCCGTGCCGTGATGGTGCAGAACCAGCGCCTCGCCTTCCCGTTCAGCGTCTACGAGGTTGCGCGCCTCGGCCTGGAGGGTGTCGGCCGAGCGCAGTCGCGTGCCCGCAAGAGTGAGATCATCGCACAGGCGCTGGAGACCGCCGGGGTGATCGGCCTCGCCGGCCGCCAGTATCAGACCCTCTCAGGCGGCGAGCAGCAGCGCGTCCAGTTCGCCAGGGCGCTTTGTCAGCTCGAAGCCGGCCGCAGCGTCGCGCAGCGCCAGATTCTCTTCCTCGACGAGCCGATCGCCAGCCTCGACCTCTGCCACCAGCTCTCGCTGCTCGATGCCGCCCGCAGCATCGCGGCGCAAGGCGCGGCCGTTCTGGTCGTGCTGCATGACCTCAACCTCGCCGTGACCTATGCCGACCGGCTGGTGGTGATGCATGAAGGCGCGATCGTCGCGCAGGGCGAGCCGTCTGCTATCCTCGACGACAATCTGCTGCGCGGCGTCTTCCGCGTCTCGCTCTCCTTCAGCCGCCTGCCACCTGCCGGCCAGCCCTTCCTCTTGCCGCAGCAGCATCTGACGCCGGTGCCGCCGGGCGGCGTCGTGCCCTTGCGCGCCGCCAGCGCTTAGCGGGCACCGGCCGCGACAACTTTGCGGTTGTGCGCTGCGACAACAGGTCTATAGCGGGCGCTCCGGCGCCTTCCGCCCGATCAGGCGAGCAGGCGCATCGCTGGACCATCGAGCGCGCCATGAACCTCCCCACCGACCGGCTTTCCTTCCCGAAGGACCGCCTCCGCGTCCTCCTGCTCGAGGGGATCAACGATTCCGCCGTCGCCGCTTTGCAGCAGGCCGGCTACACCAACCTGACCCGCCTGCCGAAGGCGCTCGACGAGGCCCAGCTCATCGAGGCCATCGAGAAGACGCATATCCTCGGCATCCGCTCGCGCACCCAGCTGACCGAGCCGGTCTTCGCCGCCGCCAAGCGCCTCTTCGCTGTCGGCTGCTTCTCGGTCGGGACCAACCAGGTCGATCTCGACGCCGCCCGCCTGCGCGGCGTCCCGGTCTTCAACGCGCCTTTCTCCAACACCCGCAGCGTCGCCGAACTCACCATCGGCGAGATCGTCATGCTGCTGCGCCGGATTCCCGACCGCTCGCGCTCTGCGCATGAGGGCGGCTGGGACAAGTCGGCCAACGGCTCCTTCGAGGTGCGCGGCAAGGTTCTCGGTATCGTCGGCTACGGCAATATCGGCAGCCAGCTCTCCAACATCGCCGAGGCGATGGGCATGCGCGTGATCTATTACGATCACACCGACCGCCTCCGCCACGGCAACACCGAGCCGGTCGAGAGCCTGAAGGCCCTGCTCGCCAACAGCGACGTCGTCTCGCTGCACGTGCCGGAGACCCCCGCCACGCACAACATGATCGGCAAGGCCGAGATCGCGGCGATGAAGCAGGGCGCCTATCTCATCAACAATTCGCGTGGCACGGTCGTGGATCTCGATGCGCTCGCCGAAGCGTTGCGCAGTGGCGCGCTCGCCGGCGCCGCCGTGGACGTCTTCCCGAAGGAGCCGGCCTCGAACAGCGAGCGCTTCGTCACCCCGCTGCAGGGCCTGTCCAACGTCATCCTGACCCCGCATATCGGCGGCTCGACGGAAGAAGCGCAGGAGCGCATCGGCGCCGAGGTGGCGCGCAAGCTGGTCGATTATTCCGATGTCGGCTCGACCGTCGGCGCGGTCAATTTCCCGCAGGTGCAGTTGCCGGCCCGGCCTGCCGGCACCCGCTTCATCCAGGTCCAGCGCAATGCGCCGGGCATGCTGCGCCGCCTCAACGACGTCTTCGCCAGCCGCAACATCAACATCGCCGCCCAGAATTTCCAGACCGACGGCGAGATCGGCTATGTCGTGATGGAGGCCGATCCGGTCGGCGAAGTCGCCCGCGAGATCATCGAGGAGATCCGGGCGCTGGACGGCACGATCCGAGCCCGCCTGCTCTACGAGCGCGGCTGAGCCGCTAGCGGTGGTCGGGCGCTAATCCCCGAAGGGCTCGACCACCATCTCCATCCGCTCGCCGGCGAAGACGCTGTTGACGATGTGGATCGGCGTCAGGTCGGGCAGGGCGTCGATCGCGTCCGAGGTCAGCACCGCCGCGCCCGGCTCGATCTTGAGCAAGGCCGCCTCGCGCTCGCTGGCGAGCCGCGCCGCCAGCCGGGTCGAGCGCCGCACATAGTCGGCGATGCCGCAGGCCTTGAAGGCGGCGGTGATCGATGACCCGGCTCCCGTCAGGATCTCGTCGAAGCGCGGAAAACGCGCGACGCTGAGATAGTGGATGCCGGTACCGACCGGCGTGCCGCCGGCCCGGCTCAGGGTCTCGATCGCCCAGAGCGGCGCGCCCTCCGGCAGCCCGAGCAGTTCGCAATGCTGCGCCTCGCCGGCGATGATCTCCGAGGCCAGCACGGCGCCCGAGACCGCAATGCCAGCAGCGCCGAAATTGGTACGCATGCTGACCCGGCGGCCGAGCTTGTAGGGGAAGCGCGGCGCCGTCACCTGCGTGCCACGGCCGCGTGAGACCGTCACCAATCCGCGCTCGGCGAGATGCCGGAAGGCCTGGCGTACCGTGTGCCGGTGCACGCCATAGCGCTCTGCCAGTGCGACCGAAGCCGGCAGTGTGTCGCCGGGCTCGTATTCGCCCTGCTCGATCGAGGTTGCGAGCGCGTCGGCGATCCGCCGCCAGGCCGTGCTGCCATCGCCGCCCCGATTGTCCGGCGTCCCCGTCATCAAAGTTTCATCCAAAATGTATAGACCTTTTCTGGTGACAGGCTTATTATAGTCTAGACATTCACGCTTGGCGAGAGGCCGACACGGCATGACGGACATCGCGACACGCCAGCATTGGATGGCAGTGCTGGCCCGTGCGACGCAAGGCGAGATCGACGCCTTGCTGCAGCAGGCGGGGCCGCTGCCGACGCATGAGCTGCTCAAGGCGCCCGAGACCGGCACCGTCATGGTCGAAGGCCGCGCCGGCGGCGCCGGCCGCCGCTTCAACCTTGGCGAGGCGACGGTGACGCGCTGCGTTGTCCGCCTCGAAAGCGGCGCCATGGGCTTTTCCTACGCACTCGGTCGCGATGGCCGCAAGGCGCGGCTGGCGGCGGTGACCGATGCGCTCCTTCAAGGCGAAGTCGAGACCGGCCCGCTGCGGCGTGGCGTCTTCGCGCTTGCCCAGCAGCAGCAGCAGGCGCGCGAGCTCGCCTCGCGCAAGGCGGCGGCCACCAAGGTCGATTTCTTCACGCTGGTCAGGGGGGCGTGACGATGCAGGACGACAACCAGATTCACACCGGCTTCGCCGACCCGGTCTTCCAATCGCAAAGCGCGTTTCGCGCGCTGCTGGCGGCGCTGTCCGAGCCGGGCCTCGCCTGCGATCTCGGCGATGCGAGCGTGCCGCCCGCCGGACTTGAAGCCGCGACTGCCATCGCGCTGCTGACGCTTGCCGATTACGAGACCCCGATCTGGCTGCCGGCTGCCCTGCGCGATGGCCCGGCCGGCGCCTGGCTGCGCTTCCATTGCGGCGCCGCCCTCGTCGATGATCCCGCCCGCGCCGCCTTCGCCGTGATCGACGGCGCCGCGACCGAGCCGAAGCTCTCCGCCTTCAATGCCGGCGACGACCAGTTCCCGGATCGCTCGACCACGGTGCTGGTTCAGTGCGCCGGGTTTGAAGGCGGCGAGGCGGTCACGCTCGAAGGCCCCGGCATTCCCGGCCGGCGCTCCATCGCCCCGACTGGCCTGCGTCCCGGCTTCTGGGCCGAGGTCGAAGACAACGCTGCAGTCTACCCGCTCGGTGTCGATCTGCTGCTGGTCCAGGGCGCGCAGGTGCTCGGCCTGCCGCGTTCGACGCAAATCGTGGAGACCCGTTGATGTATGTCGCGGTCAAGGGCGGCGAAGCCGCCATCCTCGCCACCCATGATCTCGTAGCCGAGGCAAGGCGCGGCGATGAGAGCGTGCCGGAGCTCGCCGTTTCGCAGATCCGCGAGCAGATGGGCCTCGCCTGCGGCCGCGTCATGAACGAGGGCTCGCTCTACGATCCCGATCTTGCAGCGCTGGCGCTGAAGCAGGCGCAGGGCGATGCGATCGAGGCCGCCTTCCTGATGCGCGCCTATCGCACCACCTTGCCGCGCTTCGGTTCTTCCGAGCCGCTCGATACGGCGAAGATGGCGATCCGCCGCCGCGTCTCGGCGACCTACAAGGACCTGCCGGGCGGCCAGGTGCTCGGCCCGACCTATGACTATACTCACCGGCTCTTCGATTTCGCCCTGATGGATGAGACCGCGCCGAGTGAGACGCAGGCCCAGCCGGCCGCGCAGCCGCTCGACGCCTCGATGCCGCGCGTGCCTGATATCCTCGGCGCCGAGGGGCTGATGGAGGAAGAGGCGCCGCTGGAAGGCGATCCGCGCCCCTTCGACCTCACCCGCGAGCCCGTAACCTTCCCGGCCGACCGCGATGTCCGCCTGCAGGCGATGGCGCGTGGCGATGAGGGCTTCATGCTCGGCCTCGGCTATTCCGTGCAGCGCGGCTACGGCAACAGTCACCCCTTCGTCGGCGAGGTCCGCGTCGGGGAGGTCGCGGTCGAATACGTGCCGGAGGAGCTCGGTTTCGCCGTCGATCTCGGCGATATCACCCTGACCGAATGCCAGATGGTCAACCAGTTCGCCGGCTCCAAGGAGGTCCCGCCGCAATTCACCCGCGGCTACGGGCTCTCCTTCGGCCATAGCGAGCGCAAGGCGATGTCGATGTCCTTGGTCGACCGGGCGCTGAAGGCGCGCGAGTTCGGCGAGGCGGCGACCTATCCGGCCCAGCAGGACGAGTTCGTCCTCTACCACTCCGACAATGTCGAGGCGGCCGGCTTCGTCGAGCATCTGAAGCTGCCGCATTACGTCGATTTCCAGGGCGAGCTCGAACTGATCCGCCGCATCCGGCGTGAGCGCGAGCAGCGCCTTGCCGAGCAACAGGAAGTCCTGTCGGAGGCCGCGGAATGACCGTGCACCAGAGCATCAGCGACGAGACCAGGCCGGCGTACAACTACGCCTATCTCGACGAGCAGACCAAGCGGATGATCCGCCGCGCTCTGCTCAAGGCCGTTGCGATCCCCGGCTACCAGGTTCCGTTCGGCTCGCGCGAGATGCCGCTCGCCCGTGGCTGGGGCACCGGCGGCATCCAGGTCACCGCCGCGATTATCGGGCCGGACGACACGCTGAAGGTCATCGACCAGGGCGCCGACGACACCACCAACGCCGTCTCGATCCGCCGCTTCTTCGAGCGCACCGCCGATGCGCGCACGACCGAGGTGACCGACGAGGCGACGATCATCCAGACCCGCCACCGTATCCCGGAGGCGCCGCTGAAGGCCGGCCAGATCATGGTCTACCAGGTGCCGCAGCCCGAGCCGCTCAGGAAGCTCGAGCCGCACGAGGCCGAGACACGCAAGATGCACGCCTGGGCCGAATACGGGCTGATGCAGGTCAAGCTCTATGAGAACATCGCCCGCTTCGGCGAGGTGACGACGACCTATGACTACCCGGTCATGGTCAATGGCCGCTATGTCATGGCGCCGTCGCCGATCCCGAAATTCGACAATCCGAAGATGCAGATGTCGCCAGCGCTGCAGCTCTTCGGCGCCGGCCGCGAGAAGCGCATCTATGCGGTGCCGCCGCATACCAGCGTCCGCAGCCTCGATTTCGACGACCATCCCTTCCGCATCCAGAGCTGGGAGCAGCCCTGCGCCCTCTGTGGCGCCGCCGATTCCTATCTCGACGAGGTGGTGATCGACGACCAGGGCGGGCGGATGTTCGTCTGCTCCGACAGCCATCATTGCGAGACGCGGCGGGCCGAAGGCCATCGCGGCGCCATGCTCGCCGACGCCTCGGCGCTGCATCTGGTCGAAGACGAGGCCAAGCCATGAACATGCAGGTCAATCCGCAGGGGCTCGGGCTCGATCCCGCCCCGCTGCTCTCGGTCGCCGGCGTCAGCCGCTTCTATGGCGAGCGCATCGGCTGCGCCGAGGTCTCCTTCGACCTCTGGCCGGGCGAGGTGCTGGGCATCGTCGGCGAATCCGGCTCCGGCAAGTCGACCCTGCTGCGCTGTCTCGCCGGCATCGACAAGCCCGACGAGGGTGAGGTGCTGTTCCGGGGCGGAGCCGAACCGCTCGACATCTATTCGGTCGCCGAGCAGGAGCGGCGCCGGCTGATGCGCACCGCCTGGGGCATCGTCCATCAGAACCCACGCGACGGCCTGCGTATGGACGTCTCGGCCGGCGGCAATGTCGGCGAGCGATTGATGGACAATGGCGCCCGCCATTACGGCCGGATCCGCGAGACCGCGCTCGACTGGCTGCAGCGCGTCGAGATCGCCGGCGAGCGGATCGACGACCGGCCGCGCCAGTTCTCCGGCGGCATGCAGCAACGCCTGCAGATCGCCCGCGTGCTGGTCTCCGAGCCGAAGCTCGTCTTCATGGACGAGCCGACCGGCGGCCTCGACGTCTCCGTCCAGGCCCGCCTGCTCGACCTGCTGCGCGTGCTGGTGCGCGATCTCGGCCTCGCCGCGATCATCGTCACCCACGACCTTGCCGTCGCGCGCCTGCTCACCGACCGCCTGATGGTGATGAAGGATGGCCGCGTCGTCGAGCAGGGCCTGACCGACCAGGTCCTCGACGATCCCCAGCACGCTTACACCCAGCTTCTGACCTCCGCGGTGCTGACCGTATGAGCGCCGTCACATCCTCGTCACCGCGCCGGCACAAGGCACTGACACCATGACCACGATGATTCACGTCGAGAACGTCGCCAAGGAATTCACCCTGCACAACCAGGGTGGCGTGCGCCTGCCGGTATTCGACAACGTCAACTTTACCGTCGCCGCCGGCGAGGCGCTGGTGCTGGCTGGCGCCTCCGGCGCCGGAAAGTCGAGCCTGCTGCGCATCCTCTACGGCAATTACCGCCCGACCTCCGGCACCATCGCCATCACCCATGGCGGCCGGCCGATCGACATCGTCTCGGCTGTGCCGCGCACCGTGCTCGACATCCGCCGCCGCACGCTCGGCTTCGTCTCGCAGTTCCTGCGGGTGATCCCGCGCGTCACGGCGCTCGACATCGTCCGCGATCCGCTGCTCGCTCGCGGCGCCACACCCGAGGAAGCCAGCGAGCGTGCGAAAGCCATGCTCGCCCGTCTCAACCTGCCGCAACGCCTCTGGGAACTCGCCCCGGCGACCTTCTCCGGCGGCGAGCAGCAGCGCGTCAACATCGCTCGCTCCTTCGTCGATCCCTCGCCGATCATGCTGATCGACGAGCCGACCGCCTCGCTCGACGCCAACAACCGTAATGTCGTGGTCAAGCTGATCGCCGAAGCGCGCGAACAGGGCTCCGCCATCGTCGGTATCTTCCATGACGAAGCCGTGCGAGAGGCTGTCGCGACCCGCTATCTCGACATCACCGATTTCCGGAAGGCCGCCTGATGTCCACCATCCTGACCAATGCCCGCCTGATCCTCGAGGACGAGGTCGTCACCGGGACCATCGCCTTCGACGAGAGCGGCATCCGCTCGGTCGATCAGGGCCGCTCCTCCCTGCCGGAGGCGATCGACGTGCAGGGCGACTATGTCGCGCCCGGCCTCGTCGAGATGCACACCGACAACATGGAAAAGCACTTCATGCCGCGCCCGAAGGTCTTCTGGCCGAACGGGCTCGCGGCGGCTTTGGTCCATGACGCGCAGATGGCGGCAGCCGGCGTCACCACCGTCTACGACGCGATCTGCGCCGGCACGCCCTTCTCGGCCAAGGACTACCGCAAGGACATTTTCTCCGACGTGATGGACGCGCTCAGGCTCGGCAGTGCCGAGGGCGTCTTCCGCATCGACCACCGCATCCATATGCGCTGCGAATTGACCAGCCCCGACTTGCTCAGGGATATCGAGCCCTATCAGGACGATGCCCTGGTCCAGCTCGTCTCGCTGATGGACCACACGCCCGGCCAGCGGCAGTGGCGCGATCTCGCTCACCTGCGTACCTACGCACTCGGCAACGGCAAGACCGAGGCCGAGTTCGAGGAGGACGTCAGCGTCCGCCAGCGTGAGGGAACGGCCAATGTCGGTCGCAACTGGAGCGCCGTGGTCGAGATGTTCCAGTCGCGCGGCATCCCGATCGCGACCCATGACGACACCACGATCGAGCATGTCGAGGCCGGCATCGCCTCGGGCGCGGTGATCTCGGAATTTCCGACCACGGTCGAGGCTGCCGAGGCGGCCAAGCAGCGCGGCCTCGCCACCATCGCGGGCGCTCCCAACGTCGTCCGCGGCGGCTCGCATTCCGGCGGTGTCTCGGTGGCGGAACTCGCCGAGAAGGACCTGCTCGACGGGCTCTCCTCCGACTATGTTCCGGCGAGCCTGCTGCAGGCCGTGCTCAAGCTCCACGACAAGCACGGCATCACCCTGCCGGGGGCGATGGCCAAGGTCACCTGGAAGGTCGCCGACATCCTCGGCCTGAAAGATCGCGGTCATCTCAAGCCGGGCCTGCGCGCCGATATCGTGCGCTTCAAGGCGCTGGGCGCGACGCCGGTGATCGCCACCGTCTGGTCGCAGGGACGCCGGGCCTTCTGAGCGCAGCATGACCCAATCCGCGCCGCGCTACGCGCTCTACTACGCTCCCGCAGCCGACAGCGCCCTCTGGCGCTTCGGCAGCGCGACGCTGGGCTATGACGCCGTCACCGGGGCGGACATCGACTTCGCCGTGCCGCCGGGCTGCGAGGGTCTGGATTGGCCGGAGGTGACGGCCGAACCGCGCCGCTATGGTTTTCACGCCACGCTGAAGGCGCCGTTCGAGCTTGCCAATGGCCGCAATGAGGGCGCCCTGCGCGCCTTCGCCCGCAACTATGTCGCCGGCCGCCCGCCGGTCCGGCTCGCGGGGCTCTCGGTCAATGCGCTCGGCCGCTTCATCGCGCTGACGCCGTCGGAGCCGAGCGAGGAGCTGCAGCGCTTCGCCTTCGACATCGTCCAGGCCTTCGAGCCGTTTCGTGCACCGCTCTCCGAGGCCGACCTCGCGCGGCGCCTGCAGAGCCCGCTGACGCCGGCGCATCGCGCCTATCTCGAGGCCTATGGCTACCCCTATGTCGGTGACGCCTTCCGCTTCCACATGACGCTGACCGGCTCGCTGCCGGATGAGCATGTCGTCCCCGTCAAGGCGGCACTGGCGCAGGCTTACGCACAGGCCTTGCCGGCTGGCCCGGTTCAGATCGACCGTGTCGCCATCTTCAAGCAAGCGAACCGCGGCAGCCGCTTCGTGCTGCTCGACAACATCCCGCTCGGCTAGTTCATCCCGCAAGGAAGCCCGTCATGGCAGGCAAGAAGCTCGGGCTCGAACCCGTGATCGACCCGACCGCGAATGTCCGTGACGCCGTGCTCGGCCGCTATACCGAGATCGGCGCCCGCACCGTTTTCGCGGAATCGACGCTCGGCGACTATTCCTATGTCGTGAACGACTCCAACATCATCTACACGACCATCGGCAAGTTCTGCTCGATCGCGGCTCATACCCGCATCAACCCCGGCAACCACCCGATGCAGCGGGCGAGCCAGGCGCATTTCACCTATCGCGCCAGCGCCTATTTCGAGGATGCTGAGGACGAGGCCGCCTTCTTCGACTGGCGCCGCTCGACGCCCGTCACGATCGGCCATGATGTCTGGATCGGCCATGGCGCCATCGTGCTCGCCGGCCGCAGCATCGGCACCGGCGCAGTCGTCGCGGGCGGCGCGGTCGTGACCAAGGACGTGCCCGACTACACCATCGTGGCTGGCAACCCGGCCCGCATTATCCGCAGCCGCTTTCCGGGGGAGATTGCCGAGCGGCTGAAGGCGCTGGCCTGGTGGAACTGGGAGCATGCCCAGCTGCGCACCGCGCTCGACGACTTCCGGGCGCTGAGCGTCGAGGCGTTCCTGGAGAAGCACGAGGGCTGACGACGCCGTGCCGTCAGATCAAAACTGCACCCTCAGCCCGACCTGTGCGACGTTGGCGGTGTAGTCCGAGCCCTGATTGGTCGAGTTCAGCCGCTCATGGGTGAAGCTGGCGCGGATCGCGAAGGTCCGCGTCAGCTTGTATTCGAGCCTGGCGCCGATGGTCGACAGGTTCTCGCGCAGGTCCTGGCCGTCATATTCGGTGCGGCCGAAGGTGGTGAAGCCGGTGACGGTCAGGTTGCGACGCAGGGCATGCGCCACCTCGAGACCGACGCGGCGTGCGGTCGTGCCGCTCGAGCCGGGAATGGTGGTGTCGCCGAGCTCGGCCGAGCCACGCAGCGTCACCGTGGTCAGCGGCGTCGGCGTCCACAGGATCGCGGCATCGCCGACGAAGCCCCGCAGGTTCCGCAAGCGGCCATCCTCGTATTTGCGGTCCTGATAGCCGCCTGAGACCTCGCCGGTGAGCATGCGGCTGATCTCGAAGGTCGAGCCGAGGCGAAGCGTATAGCCGTCGGAGGAACGCATATAGCCGCTGGAATCGACCTTCTGGTCGAACTGGCGGGTGTCGATCTCGCCCTGGACAAAGGGCTTGAAGCCCGGCGTCACCTCATAGGCCGCGCGCAGGCGCAAGCCGTATTGTGTCTGGTTGCGGTCAGCCTGGCTGAGGATGCGGCCATTGCCGAGACTGGCGTCCTCGTAGTCCTGCCGGTCGACCGAGCCGCGCAAGGTCACCTGCAGGCGGTTGAAGTCGTGGGTGACGCCGGCCGCGGCGCCATAGTTCCAGGTGATCGGCCGGCCCTGCACGGCGGAGGTCAGGTCGGGCGAGCCCGGCCGCTGCGTGTCGAGCCGCAGGCGCGATTCGAGCAGGATGCGGGTGTCGCGCGTCGCGTCCAGCCGCAGCGACATGTTGCCTTCCGCATCCGGTCGCGAGGCGCTGTCGTTGCGATAATAGCGGCTGTAGCCGCCGCGCAGCATGCCGGTGAGCTCATGCACGTTCCAGTCGGACTGGATACCGAGCTCGCCCTCGGTGCGGGTGAACAGCGAGCCCTTGCTCGCCCCGGAGATGCGCTCGGGATTGTTGTCATAGCCGACCGAGCCGGTGATCGCCGGGCGCAGGATGACGTTGCCGAGCCGCAGGCCGAGCGGTGCGTAAGGGTCTTCTTCCGGCCGCTTGCGCTTGCGCGGTTCCGGCGCGGGCGGGAGCGCGGGGGGCAGGTTGGACACTGTCGGCGGTGGCGTACGGAACTCACGCTGGGTGACGCCGCGCAGGCGCGAGGACCTGACCGGCTGGCTGGCGCGTGTGGGTTGGCCGCTTGAGATCGCGCTGGAACGGCCGCGAGGCGGGGCGGCCGCATCCTCGACGCCATCAGGCAGGGCGGTGGCAGTCCCGGGAGTCGGGCCCGACCTTTGCGCGACATAATCGGGCGTGCCTGTCCGCAAGGTGGGTGTGCGTGCGCGTGCCGGCATATCGGCCGTCTGCGCCAAGGCATGCTCCGGCCAGGCCGTCAGCCCGGCGACGCCGCAGCAGCCTGCGACGCCTGCCAGCCAGCAGATCTGGGCGAAACGGGACACGGGCGCGACGATGCTCCGGCGAGGCAAAGACATATCCGCGCCGGGTCGGCGCGCATGGTTAATGGAGTTAGAACGAAGAGGGTTAATGCCGCGTCAATGCGCCGGTGCCGGTGGCCAGAGGGGCTCGCGCCGTGCTAGAGGCGCGCTCCATGACCGCGACCATCAGCGCCTCCGCCCTTCGCACCATCGCCACCGAACGCGCCGGGCTCGATGCCCTGCACCAGGCGATCGGCAACGGGCTCGCCGAACCCTTCGCTGCCGCCGTCGAGATGATCCGCGCCTCTTCGGGCCGGGTGATCGTCACCGGCATGGGCAAATCCGGCCATGTCGGCCGCAAGATCGCGGCGACGCTCGCCTCGACCGGGACGCCCTCGCATTTCGTCCACCCGGCCGAGGCCAGCCATGGCGATCTCGGCATGGTCCAGCCCGAGGATGTCGTGATCGCTTTGTCCTGGTCGGGCGAGGCGGTCGAGCTCTCGGCAATCGTCGGCTACACCCGCCGCTTTCGCGTCGGGCTGATCGCGATCACCGCCAATCGCGACAGCGCGCTCGGCCGCGAGGCAGATGTCCCGCTCGTCCTGCCGAAGGCGCAGGAAGCCTGCCCGAACGGGCTCGCGCCGACGACCTCGACGACGATGCAGATGGCGCTGGGCGATGCGCTCGCCGTCGCGCTGCTCGAAGCACGCGGCTTCTCGCGCCAGGACTTCTACGTCTACCACCCCGGCGGCAAGCTCGGCGCGCAGCTCAAGACCGTCGCCACCATCATGCATTCCGGCGAGCGCCTGCCGGTCGTCGGCGAGACCGCGGCGATGGCCGATGTCGTCTCGATGATCACCGCCAAGGGTTTTGGCTGCGCCGTCGTCATCGACGCCGACGGCAAGCTCACCGGCGTCGTCACCGATGGCGACCTGCGCCGCAAGCACGGCGCCGGCTGGGGAGGGCGGCTGGCGCGCGACGTGATGACCAGGGACCCGCGCAAGATCGCGCCGGACGCGCTCACCGCAGAGGCACTGGAGATGGTCAATCGCTTGCGCGTCACCGCGCTGATCGTTGCCGATGCTGATGACAGGCCGGTCGGCCTGGTCCATGTCCACGATCTGCTGGCGCTCGGCGTCGCCTGATCCGCAATGCCTCGCGAGAGGGCTCATGGCCGCGCTCGAATGGGATGATTTGCGCTATGTCCTCGCCGTTGCCGAGGCCGGCTCGCTCGCCGGCGCGGCGCGCGAACTGCGAGTCAACCATTCGACCGTGCTGCGCCGCATCGCCGCCTTCGAGCAGCAGTTGGCCCTGCGCCTCTTCGAGCGCCTGCCGACCGGCTATGTGCTGACGGCTGGCGGCGAGGAGCTGGTCGCGGCGGCGCGCAGCATCTCCGGCACCATCACCGAACTCGAACGCCGGATCGCCGGGCAGGATCTGCGCCTCTCCGGCACGCTTCGGATCACCGCGACCGACACGCTGATGGGCTCGATCCTGCCGGAGATCCTGGCCGAGTTCGGCGAGGCCCATCCCGGCATCGCCCTGGAGGTCGCCGTCTCCAACCTGATGTTCAACCTGACCAAGCGCGATGCCGATATCGCCCTGCGTACTGCCGACAATCCGCCGGCGACGCTGGTCGGGCGCCGGGTCGGCAAGATCGCCTTCGCGATCTATGCCGCGCCTGCCTATCTCGCGCGGCACGATCATGCCGACCTCGCCGAGCATCGCTGGGTCGGGCCGGATGACACGCTCGCCGGCACCTCTGTGGCGCGCTGGATGCGGGCGAAATTGCCGAAGAGCGAGATCGTGCTGCGGGCCGATTCGCTTCTGGCGATGCAGCACGCGGCGGTAGCGGGCGTGGGTCTGGTTGCGCTGCCTTGCTATCTCGGCGACAGCGTCCCGGCCCTGGCCTGCGTGCGCCGGCCGCTTCCCGAGATGGAGACGGCGCTCTGGATCCTGACCCATGAGGATCTGCGCGCCGCGGCGCGCGTCCGCGCCTTCACCGATTTCGCCTATGGCGCCTTCCGCAAGCGCCGCGCCCTGCTGGAGGGCGACGCCACGCCTTCCGGTTGAGAATTACGCTTCGACCAGCTTGAGGCCGATCACACCGATCAGGATCAGCGCGAGCAGGCCAAGGCGCATGGGCGAGGCGCTTTCGCCGAGAGTGACGATGCCGGCAAGCGCGACGCCGAGCGCGCCGATGCCGACCCAGACCGCATAGGCGGTGCCAACAGGCAATTGCTTCAGCGCCAGCGAGAGCATGATGAAGCTGACGACCGCCGAGACGATGCCGATCAGGCTCGGCCAGAAGCGGGTGAAGCCGCCGGCCTGCTTCAGCGCGATCGCCCAGACGATTTCGAGCAGGCCCGCTCCGGTGAGCAGCAACCAGGACATGGATGTCTCCTTGGAATGGGAAGGACGGCGCCACGCCGGCGCCGTCAGAGAGCTGAAGGTCAGAAGACCTTGATCGCGGCGACGCCGAGCAGCAGGACGACGACGCCGGCAAAGCGCAGGGTCGAGATCTCGCGCTGGGGCAGGCGGAACCAGCCGTAACGATCGACGAAGAGCGAGACGATCTGCTGGCCGGCTACGGTCAGGCCGACGGTCGCGGCGGTGCCGATGGCCGGGATCGCGACGAAGACGGTCGTGACATAGGTCGCGCCGCAGACCGCGCCGATCCAGCCCCACCACGGCATGGTCTTGAGGCCGCCGAGCTGGGGCTTGGCGCCGTTCATCAGCAGCAGCGTCACCAGCAGCACCGCGATCATCGACAGGGTCGCGACCGCAAAGCTGATCGCGCCGACGACGAAGGGCGCGCCGAGATCCTGTCGGAGCAGCCCGTTGATCGCGCCCTGCACCGGCAGAACCGCGCCGGCGACGAGTGCGAGCAGCATCCAGCCGAGCTTGGAGCCGGAAAGCTCCTTGGTCGCGCCTTTCTGGCCGAAGACGATCGCGATCACGCCGACGAGCACTGCAGCTGTACCGAGCAGGGTTGCCGGACTGGGCGTCTGCTGGGGCACGCCGAGCAGTCCGAAGCTGTCGAGCCCGAGCGAGGCCAGCATCTGGCCGGCGATGAACAGGCCGACCGCGACGACGGCGCCGAGCCGCGGGAAGACCAGGATGGTCGAGGCGACATAGAGCGCCGTCGCGACGCCGCCGATGGCGTGCCACCAGGGCACGGCCCGCAGTCCCCCGAAGGCTGCTGCTGTGCCGGTTGCGATCGCGACGATCAGCAGGAGGAGTGCGGCGAGGACGACCTGGATCGTCGTCGCGGCGAAGGGGCTCCCCGTCGCTTTCGACAATTGCGCGTTGGCGCCGGCCTGGACCGCCAGCAGGCCGCCGGCGGCGAGGGAGAGCGGAATGAAGAGGGTATCCATGACGAAATCCTGTCGGGAGCGATGCGCTCAGGCTTCGGCGTGCGCGAGCGCCGGCACGGCAAGGCCGCGCTGCACGGCGGGGCGGGCCGAGATCGTCTCGTGCCAGCGCTTGAGATGAGGGGTGTCGGTCAGGCTCACGCCGAGCTTGGGCAGGGCGTTGATCCAGGGCCAGACCATGATGTCGGCGATGCCGTAGCTGGCTTCGACCAGATAGGGCCGCAGGGCCAGTTCGCCGTCGAGGACACGCAGGATGCGGGCGGTCTCGCGCTCATAGCGCTCGATCGCGTAGGGCAGCGTCTCCCTGGCGAAGACCTTGAAATGCCAGAGCTGGCCGATCATCGGCCCGACATGCGCCGCCTGGAAGAAGCTCCATTGCAGCGTCTTGCTCAGCGCCTCCGCGCCGTTCGGCCGGAGCATCCCGGAACGCTCGGCGAGATAGAGCAGAATCGCGCCGGATTCGAAGACGGTGCGGTCATGGTCGTGATCGACGATGACCGGGATCTTGTTGTTCGGGTTGAGCGCCAGGAAGCTCGGCCGGTGCTGCTCGCCCGCCTCGATGTCGATGACGGTGACGGCGTAGGGCAGCCCGGTTTCCTCGAGCATGATCGAGGCCTTGTGGCCGTTCGGGGTCTGGTAGGTGTAGAGGTCGATCGGGGTCATCGGCTTGCTCCGAAGTTTGGATGCCGATGAGATAGCTTGTGCGATTGCGCATCACGATGTGTGATATGGCCTTGAGATTATGCGAAATCGCACAGGTCTCGGATCAGGCTGGCAATCTCGCATCATGGCCGGGGCATATTGCGCCGGCCATGACGAATGAGGGTTTCAGATCGCCCGCTTGCCGATGATGGCGAAGCGCAGCTTGTTCGAGAGGAAGTCGATCGCGGTCACCGCCGCCAGGACCAGCAGGATCAGGAACGAGACCTGCTGCCATTCGAGCGTGCGGATGGTCTCGGCGAGGTAGAGGCCGATGCCGCCGGCGCCGACGATGCCGATGATGGTCGAGGAGCGCGTGTTCGACTCGATGTAATAGAGCACCTGGCTGGCGATCACCGGCAGCACCTGCGGGATCAGGCCGAAGCGGATCTCGTGCAGCTTGCCGCCGCCGACCGAGGCGACACCTTCGACGGGCTTGCGGTCGGCCGATTCGATCGCCTCGGAGAACAGCTTGCCGAAGGCGCCGAGATCGCTGGTCATGATCGCGAGCATGCCGGCGAAGGGGCCGAGGCCGACGACGTTGACCCAGATCAGCGCCCAGATCAGCGCATCGACGCCGCGTACCGTATCCATCGAGCGGCGCGCCAGGAAATGCACGACGCGGTTGGCGACGACGTTCTTGGCGGCGAGGAAGCCGAGCGGGAAGGCGAGGATCGCCGCCAGGATGGTGCCGAGGAAGGCGATGGCGATGGTCTCGAACAGCGCCTTGACGAAGATGACGGCGCGGGCGAACGAGCCGGGATCAGGCGGCAGCATCAGCACCACGAAGGTGCCGAGATTGGCGAAGCCGGCGATGATCTTCCAGAGCGAGGTCTCGAGGGTCGTCAGCCCGTAGAGGAAGAGCCCGACCAGCCCGCCGACGACGGCGATGGTGGTGAGCTTCGTCTTCAGCGAGCCGTCGATCGCGGCCTTGTGGCGGGCGACCAGCGCGGCGCGGTCGGCCGCGGAGAGGGCGAGCGTCATTTGCCATGCTCCAGGCTGAGCAGCGCATGGCGCAGGCGCTCGGTGCCGTAATCGATCAGCATCACCGTGACGATGATCAGCAGCAGGATGGCGCTGACATCGGTGAAGTAGAACTTGCGGATCGCCTCGATCAGATCCTGGCCGATGCCGCCGGCGCCGACGAAGCCCATGATCGAGGCGCCGCGGACATTGATCTCGAAGCGCAGCAGCGCATAGCTGGCGAAGTTGGAGAGCACCTGCGGCACCACCGCGAAGCGGATGGTCTGCCACCAGCCGGCTCCGGTCGCGGTCAGGCCGTCGACCGGCTTCATGTCGATGTTCTCGACCACCTCGGAGAAGAGCTTGCCCATCGCGCCCATGGTGTGGATGGCGATGGCGAGCACGCCGGGCAATGGGCCGAGCCCGAAGGCGATGACGAAGATCAGCGCGAAGACGATCTCGGGAACGGTCCGGCAGAATTCGAGGAAGCGGCGGGTGCCCCAGCGCAGCCAGGGGAAGCGGCCGAGATTGCTGGCGGCGGTGAAGCAGAGCAGGAAGCCGCCGATCACGCCGAGCACGGTGCCGACATAGGCGATCAGCAAGGTCTGCCAGAGCAGCTTCAGCCAGCCATTGAGGCCCCAGTACCATTCCTTGAGATCGGCGCCGAACGTCGCGAAGCGCAGCGTCGGCATGGTCTCGAGGATGTATTTCGGGAAGCGCCAGGCGTTGGCGGCGAATTTCGCAAGATCAACCTCGGAGCCGATAGCGGCGAGGGCGACGCAGGCGATGAAGATCGCGGCGCCGAGCAGGGTCTGTCGCCGTTTGCTTGCGATTTCGCGCCGATAGAGCTCGGCATGGGCGGCGATGGCGGGATCGGTGCGATCGATCGCGAGTGTCATGGGATATGCCCTGGCCGAAAGAGGCGCGGGGAACCCCTCTCCCGGGTGGGAGAGGGGCAGGGGTGAGGGCCTGCGGGTAAACGCCAGAGCGCGGCGCGGCCGCCCCAATGTCGAGAATGATGCGGTGAGGGCGGTCCCTCACCCCCGGCCCCTCTCCCATCCGGGAGAGGGGAGGGAGCGCATGCTTACGACGACTTCTTCTTGCGGAGAGCGTCGACGAACTTGTTCAGCTCGATGATCGGGTCGTAGGCCTTGTTGTCGACGGCGACGAGCGGGCCCTGCTTGCCTTCATAGATCTTGTCGAAGGCGGCCTTGTCCTTGGTGGCGAGGTTCAGCACCGCGTCGCGGATCGAGGCCTTGAGCGCATCCGGGAGGTCGCTGAGATAAGCCATCGGCGAGTTCACGATCTGCTCGGACTTGTAGATGATGCGGAAATCCTCCGCCTTGACCATCTTCTTGCGGTCCATGCGCAGCAGGTTCGATTCCTGCTCGTCGTTCCACCAATTGGCGGCGACGTCGACGGTACCCTGGCCGAGCGCGATGACCGCGTTCTCGTGGCTGCCGGTGTAGACGACCTTGCCGAAGAAGGTCTCAGGCTCGATCTTCATGCCGTCGAGCGCAAAGCGCGGCACATTGTTGCCCGAGGTCGAGTTCGGGTCGACCAGGCCGAGATTCTTGCCCTTGAGGTCTTCGATCTTCTGATAGGGCGAGTCCTTCTTCACGTAGAAGACCGAATAGTAGCCCTTGGTGCCATCGATATTGGTCTCGATCGCGAAGGCATCGACCTTGGCGCCGGTCATCAGCGCGCGGGCGAAGGAGGCCGGGCCATACATGCCGATATGGATGTTGCCGGCGCGCTGGCCTTCGATGATCGCGGCATAGTCGTTGGCGATGCGCAGCGTGACCTTGGTGCCGAGTTCCTTGGCCAGATAGTTCACGAAGGGGGTGTAGCGCTCGACCACGCCCGAGGCGTTCTCGGAGGGGATGATGGCGAAGACGAGCTCGGGATACTTCGCCTTCCAGTCCTGGGCGAAAGCCGGGGCGGCGAGCGTCGCGGCGAGGCCGGCCGCGGCGAGCGTGAGGGTATGACGGCGGGTCAGCATGGTGGTGCTCCTTTGGAAAGATCGGTGGTGAAAGGTCAGGCGTAAGGGCAGGCCCGGGCGCGCCGCCGGCTGTCTCAGGCGGCGTTCTGCTTGGCGCGCTTGGCTTCCTGGCTGGCGATGGCGTCGAGCGCGTCGAGCGCCTCCGCCCCGGCATCCTTGGCCTCGATGCCGTAGAGCTCGGCGGCGAGCTCGCTGGTCAGTGCGTGCGGCGGGCCGTCGAACACGACCTTGCCGGCGGCCATGCCGATCAGCCGGTCGCAGTACTTCGCGGCGATGTCGAGATGGTGGAGATTGCAGACCACCGTGATGCCGTCCTCGCGATTGATGCGGAACAGCGCGTCCATGACGACCTGGGTGTTGCGCGGGTCGAGCGAGGCGATCGGCTCGTCGGCGAGGATGATCTTGGGTTCCTGCACCAAAGCGCGGGCGATGGCGACGCGCTGCTGCTGGCCGCCGGACAACGTCTCGGCGCGCTGGGCGAGCAGATGGCCCATGTCGAGGCGCTCGAGCGCGGCGATGGCGCGGACCTTGTCGTCCTGCGAGAAGCTCTTGACCAGGGTCAGCGCGGCTGAGCGGTGGTTGAGGCGGCCGAGCAGGACATTGGTCAGCACGTCCAGGCGGCCGACCAGGTTGAACTGCTGGAAGATCATCGCGGTGTCGCGTCGCCAGGCCCGCAGCGCCGCGCCGCGCAGGGCGGTGACGTCACGCTCTTCGCTGAGGATGCGGCCCTCGCTGGCGTCGGCGAGGCGGTTCAGCATGCGCAGCAGCGTCGACTTGCCGGCGCCCGAACGGCCGATGATGCCGACCATCTCGCCGCGCGGAATCGACAGGGTGACGTTGTCGACGGCGGCCTTGCCGCCGAAACGCTTGGTCAGACCCTCGATACGCAGCATCAACACTCTCCCGCGATTGCGGAATGATGCGGTATCGGCGGCAGATGACAGCGCCGTGACAGGAGGCGCATTCCGGGACGATCACGGTGGAGGGCCGGTCATAGACCGTCAACCATGAGGTCCGCGCCGGCCGGCAAAAGGCGGCGCGTCAGGCCGCCCGCAGCAGCAGATCGACGCAGGCGGCGACATAGGCCCTGCGCTCGGTATCGGGAACGGGCGCGATGCCGAGCAGGCCGCGGACCTGATGGAAGCCGCGCAGCATGCCGATGAATTGCTCGGCGAGCCGGTCCGCTTCCTCGCGGGCCAGCGGCCGCGGCAGGCCATCACCCGATCGTGATCGCTGCGCCAGCAAGGCAGAGAGTTCCGTGATCATGTGGCCTGCCCCAGCCTCGTACGCCGCCTGTCCCAATTCGGGAAAGCGGGCGGAGGCCCCGACGATCAGGCGATGCAGATCGAGCGAGGCCGGATGCAGCATCATCGCCAGCGCATCCTCGCCGAGACGCAGCAAGATGGTGCGCAGATCGCCGGCTTCGCTCGCCGGCTGGCGCAGCGGAATCGTCAGTTTTTCAGTGAGTTCGCTGCAGATCGCCAGGAACAGCGCCTGCTTGTCGGCGAAATGGCTGTAGATCGTCTGCTTGGAGACGCCGGCGCGCTGGGCGATCTGGTCGAGGCTGGCGCGGTCGAAGCCCTCGGCCAGGAACGTCTCCGACGCGGCCCTGGTGATCGCGTCATGTTTATCCGGCCGTGATTTTTCGGCCGGCATCGGTCTTGCTTCTGCAGCGGTGGCGCTACCGCGTCCGTGCATTGATCATTCCGTCACGCTTCCGCCCTTAAAGGGTGCTTATCAAACTAGACCGTCCAGTCTAGAATATGTCCGTACTCCCGGAGCGTCCAGCCTGATGAAGCGTTTTCTCCTCCTTATCCTGATCGCCGGGCTGGCGGGTGGCGGGTATTACGGCTACCGCAACCACTTCAAGGGCGGCGGCCAGCAGGCGCAGGCGCAAGCGACCGGCCCCGGACAGGCGGCCGGCGTGCCGGTCGAGGTCGGCGCGATTGAGCTCGCCTCCGTCAATGAGGAGGTCGAGGCTCTCGGCACGCTCGCCGCCGACGAATCCGTGGTGATCGCTCCCGAAATGGCTGGCCGCGTCGTTGCGCTCGGCTTCAAGGAGGGCGAGAAGGTCGCCAAGGACCAGAAGCTGGTCATGCTCGACACCGCCATGCTCGACGCCGAGCTGAAGCAGGCCCAGGCCGATCTCTCGCTCGCCCGCGACACACATGACCGCAACCGCTCGCTGGTGCAGCGCGGCTCGGGCACTCAGGTCGCGCTGGAGCAGGCGACGGCGCAGCTCGCTTCGCAGGAGGCGAAGATCCAGCTCGTCCAGGCCAAGCTGGCTCTGGCGACGATCAAGGCGCCGTTCACCGGCGTGGTCGGCCTGCGCGCGGTCGGCGTCGGCGACTATGTCTCGGTCGGCAAGCAGTTGATCACACTGACCAATATCGACCCGATCAAGGTCGATTTCCGCGTGCCCGAGATCTACATGACCCAGCTCAAGGTCGGCCAGCCGATCCAGCTCAAGGTCGATGCGGTGCCCGACCGACCCTTCACCGGGCAGGTCTTCGCGATCGATCCGGTGGTCGACGTCAACGGCCGCGCCGTCAGGCTGCGCGCCACCATCCCCAATGGCGACCTCGTGCTGAAGCCCGGCCTGTTCGCCCGCGTCACCGTGGTGGTCGACAAGCGTGACAACGCCCTGCTCGTGCCCGAGACCGCGGTCGTGCCCGATGGCGTCGGCAAGGCGGTCTTCGTCATCGAGGGCGGCAAGGCGCGACGCATGCCGGTCGAGCTCGGCAAGCGCCTGCTCGGCAAGGTCGAGGTGGTGAAGGGGCTGAAGCCCGGCCAGCAGATCGTCACCGCCGGCCAGATGCGCCTGCGCGACGGCTCGGCCGTGGCGATCAAGGAAAAGGCCGCGGTCCAGACCAGCGCGCTGCCGGGTGTCGTGCAGCCAGGTAACGCGCAGCAATGAGCCTGTTCGAGCTCTTCGTCCGCCGGCCGGTCCTCTCGACCGTCCTCAGTCTGCTCGTCGTCCTGATCGGCTTCGTCTCCTATACGCGCCTGACGGTGCGCGAATATCCGAACATCGACGAGCCGATCGTCTCGGTGCAGACGGTCTATCGCGGCGCCAGCGCCGAGATCATCGAGACGCAGGTCACGCAGATCCTGGAGAACTCGATCGCCGGCATCGAAGGCATCGAGATCATCAACTCGACCAGCCGCCAGGAGCGCAGCCAGATCTCGGTGCGCTTCCGCCCCGACGTCGATCCCGACGTCGCCGCCTCCGACGTGCGCGACCGCGTCAGCCGCGTGCGCGGCCGCATGCCCGACGAGATCGACGAGCCGATCATCGCCAAGGTCGAGGCCGACGCCCAGCCGGTGATGTATCTGTCGCTGACCAGCAAGCGGCATTCGCCGCTGGAGCTGACCGACTTCGCCGACCGCTTCATCTCTGACCGCGTCCAGAACATCACCGGCGTCGCCGAGGTCCGCATCCTCGGGCAGCGCCAGTTCGCCATGCGCATCTGGCTCGATCGTGCCCGCATGGCTGCCTACAACATCACCGTGCAGGAGATCGAGGGAGCGCTGCGCGCCCAGAACATCGAGATCCCGTCGGGCCGGATCGAGAGCAACGACCGCGAATTCACCGTGCTCTCGCAGACAAGCCTGATCACGCCGGAGCAGTTCCGCGAGATCACGGTCAAGGACGCCAGCGGTTTCCCGGTCAAGCTGCGCGATCTCGCCAAGGTCGAGCTCGGCGCGCGCGAGGAGCGCAATGCCGCCTGGTTCGGCGGCCAGCCTTCGGTGACGATCGGTATCGTCAAGCAGGCCACGGCCAATCCGCTGGACGTCTCCGCCGGCGTCGTCGCGGCGCTGCCGGGCATTCGCGAGGACCTGCCCGACGGCATGTCGATCGCGACCTCCTACGACACCTCGATCTTCATCGATCGCTCGATCAAGGCGGTCTATTCGACGATCGGCGAGGCGGTCGTCCTCGTCGTGCTGATCATCTTCCTGTTCCTGCGTTCGATGAGGGCGACGTTGATCCCGCTCGTCACCATCCCGGTGTCGCTGATCGGCGCCTTCGCGGTGATGTATGCGATGGGTTTCACCGTCAACACGCTGACCCTGCTTTCGATGGTGCTCGCCATCGGCCTCGTCGTCGACGACGCCATCGTCGTGCTCGAGAACGTTCACCGTCATATCGAGGACGGGATGGAACCGAACAAGGCGGCGATCAAGGGCATCAACGAGATCGCCTTCGCGGTTGTCGCGATGACGCTGACGCTGGTCGCGGTCTATGCGCCGATGGCGTTCTCGACCGGGCGCACCGGCAAGCTCTTCGTCGAGTTCGCGCTGACGCTCGCTGGCGCGGTGCTGGTCTCCGGCTTCGTCGCGCTGACGCTGACGCCGATGATGTGCGCCAAGCTGCTGCGCCACGAGAGCAAGCACAATTTCCTCTACAATGCGCTTGAACGCTTCTTCGAGGCGCTCGCCAGCGGCTATCGCCGCTCGCTGCGCTTTGCGCTCAGTGTCCGGCCGGTGATCGTGCTGCTGGCGCTCGGCGTCGCCGGCGGCAGCTATTTCTTCTTCACCAATCTGCGCTCCGAGCTCGCGCCGGTCGAGGATCGCGGCACCATCACCGCGATCGGCGTCGCGCCCGAGGGCGCGACCATGGCCTTCACCGCCGATTATGCCCGGCGGGTCGAGGACTATTTCCGCAAGATCCAGGAGGTCGACACCTATCTCGTCATCGTCGGCTTCCCTGACGTGACGCGGGCGATCGCGTTTGCGCGCCTCAAGCCCTGGGAAGAGCGCCACCGCAAGCAGCAGGACCTCGTCGCCGAGATCAACAAGGGGCTGTCGCAGATCCCCGGCATCCGCCTGTTCGCGACCAATCCGCCCTCGCTCGGCCAGGGCGGCGCCAACAGCAAGCCGGTCGAGTTCGTGCTGCGCTCCTCCGACAGCTATGCCGAGATCAAGCAGAACGTCGATCGCCTGATCGCCGAGGTGCAGGGCAATCCGGCGCTGACGAACATCGAGAGCAACCTCATCCTCGACAAGCCGCAGATCAAGGTCTCGATCGACCGCCAGCGCGCCGCCGATCTCGGCGTCGGCGTCGACGTGATCGGGCGCACCATGGAGACGCTGCTGGGCGGGCGCCAGGTCACCCGCTTCAACATGAACAGCAAGCAGTACGACGTGATGCTGCAGGTCGCCGGTCAGGACCGCAACACGCCCCAGGCCCTGCAGTCGATCTATCTGATCGGCCGCGGCGGTCAGGTCGTGCAGCTCTCCAGCCTGGTCCAGGTCGAGGAGAACGTCGCGCCCAAGGAGCTGATCCGCTTCAACCAGCTGCGCTCGGCGACGATCACGGCGGTGCCGGGGCCGGGCTATTCGCTCGGCGATGCACTCAATGTCTTGGAGCAAGGGGCCGCCAAGGTCCTGCCGACCTCGTTCCAGACCGACTATTCCGGCCAGAGCCGCGAGTTCAAGCAGTCGGGCTCCTCGATCCTGCTCGTCTTCCTGCTGGCGCTCGGCTTCATCTATCTGGTGCTGGCGGCGCAGTTCGAGAGCTTCGTGGATCCCGTCGTGATCATGGTCTCGGTGCCGCTCTCGATCACCGGCGCGCTGGCGGCGCTCTATTTCTCCGGCGGCACGCTCAACGTTTACAGCCAGATCGGTCTGATCACGCTGGTCGGGCTGATCACCAAGCACGGCATCCTGATCCTCGAATTCACCAACCAGCTGCGCGAGGAGGGCCGGGAGCTCGTCGATGCCCTGGTCGAGGCGGCGGAGCTGCGCCTGCGTCCGATCCTGATGACGACGGGCGCGATGGTGCTCGGTGCCGTGCCGCTGGCGCTGGCGGAAGGCGCCGGCGCCGAGAGCCGCTCGCAGATCGGCTGGGTCATCGTCGGCGGCATGACCTTCGGCACGCTGCTCACGCTCTATGTCGTGCCGGTGGCCTACAGCTACATGGCGCGGACCAAGCACGGCTCGCGCCATGCTCCGACGGAGGCACATCCGCAGCCGGCGGAATGATCGGCGATTCCGGGTAGAGGATATCCGGATAGCCCATAGCGGAAACCCCTATTCGCTTTCACCGCCGCCCGACGCTAACCCGTCCGGCGGCGGCGCCCAATGAGCGAGAATTCAGGCAGCCGTCCGTAATCTGAACGGGAGGAACGGCATGAAGGTTGGCTTCTGGCTCAAGGCTGCGGCGCTCGCCGCCTGTATGACGAGCTCGATCGCGCAGGCGCAGACCTTCCCGAGCAAGCCGGTCACCATGCTGATCCCGTTCGCGGCGGGCGGGCCGACCGACGTGGTCGGGCGTCTCGTCGGCGAGCATATGAGCCGCACGCTCGGCCAGCCGGTGATCATCGAGAACGCGGTCGGCGCCGCCGGCACGCTTGCCGGGCAGCGCCTGATGACCGCGCCCGCCGATGGCCATGTCATCCTGATCGGCCATACCGGCACGCATGCCGCGGCGGTCTCGCTCAACCCGAACCTGAAATACCGGCCGGTCGAGGACTTTGCCCCGGTTGGGCTGGTCAACACCAATCCGATCTTCCTGACCGTGCGCAAGACTCACCCGAGCACGACGCTTGCCGAGTTCGTCAGCTGGGTGAAGGCGAACGAGAAAGCGGCGAGCAATGCCCATGCCGGTGTCGGCTCGGTCAGCCACACCACCTGCCTGCTGTTTAACACCGTCGTCGGGGTGAAGCCGAACGGCGTGCCCTATCGCGGTACCGGCCCGGCGATGAACGATCTCGTCGCCGGCCAGGTCGACTATCTCTGCGACCAGGCGGTGAACGTTGCCCCGCAGCACCGCGCCGGTACGATCAAGACGCTCGCGGTCGCCTCGACGGCCCGCGCGACGGCGTTGCCGGACGTGCCGACCAGCACGGAAGCCGGCGTGCCCGGCTTCAAGGTCGAGGTCTGGAACGCGATGTTCGCGCCGAAGGACACGCCGGCGCCGGTCGTTGCCAAGCTGAACCAGGCGCTGAAGGCGGCGCTAGCCGATGCGACGGTCAAGGCCAAGCTCAACGAGCTCGGAGCCGAAATCCCCTCGGCCGAACTGCAGGAACCGGCCGGTTTGCGCAGCTTCGTCGGGGCAGAGATCGAACGCTGGGCGCCGATCATCAAGGCGAGCGGCGTCAAGATCGAGTGAGGGGCTACTGCAGCCGGACCGAGACGCTCTCGCTGGCGCCGGCTGCGTCGATCACGGATATCCGGACAAAGCCCTTGCCGGGCGGCTGCCAGGCGGCCTCCCGGCGTTTCACTGCCGCCATCACCGGTGCGCCGTCGATCAGCCAGGTAAACGGAGCGACGCCGCCGGAGACCTTCAGGTTGAGCTGCGGGGCGCCGTCGACCGAGGAGGCGGCGAGATCGATCTTCGCGCCTTCGGGCGGGAAGGCGAGCTTGAGGCCGGGCGTCGCCAGCGCGGTGACCGTCTTGGGCACGTCCTGGCGCAAATGCCGGAGCGGCGGCGGCAGCGTTGCGCTGCTGGCGGTAATGGTGCCGGGCGGCTGTACGAAGGGGCGCGGATCGAGGCCGATGCGGGCAAAGGCGTCGAACAGGATCGGCGCCGCGACCACGCGCCCGACGAGGCCGGGCACCGCGCCGTTGTCAGGCCGGCCGACCCAGACGCCGATCGTGTGCTTATGGTCGAAGCCGACGGCCCAGGCATCGCGATAGCCGTAAGACGTGCCGGTCTTGTAGGCGATCCGGCCGGGTGGAGCGTTGAGCGGTGGCGGCGCGCCGAGCAAGGTATCGGCGACATACCAGGCGGCGACCGGCTCGACGAGGCGCAAGGGCGGCTCGGCCACGCCGCTCGCCGGCTTCACACGCAACGGCACGACCTCACCGCCGCGGGCGAGGCCGACATAGAGCCGCGTCAGGTCGGAGAGCGTGATGCCGAGACCGCCGAGGCCGATGGCGAGGCCGGGTGCGCCGCCATCCCTGGGCATCGCGATTGCGGCGCCGGCATCCTTCAAGCGCGACAGGAAGCGCTGCGGGCCCAGAGCCGAGAGCAGTTCGACCGCCGGCAGGTTGAGCGAGAGCTGCAGCGCCTTGCGGGCGCTGACCATGCCCTGGAAGCCGAGGTCGAAATTCTCGGGAACATAGAGGCCGTAGCGGGTCGGCCGGTCCTCCAGCATCGTCTCGGGATGGGCGAGGCCGTTGTCGAAGGCGAGCGCGTAGATGAAGGGCTTCAGCGCCGAGCCGGGCGAGCGCAGCGCCTGCGTCAGGTCGAGCGAGCCGGCGCGCCCGGCGTCGAAATAATCGACACCGCCGATCGAGGCGCGGATCTCGCCGGTCTCGTTGTCGGCGACCAGGATGGCGATCGAGAGCTGCGGGCCCTGGCCGATGGCGCGCTCGCGGGCGAGCTGCTCCAGGCTCGCCTGCCAGCGCGCCTCGATGGTCAGGCGCTGGCTGCGCTGCTCCGGCGCTTCGGCGACGACCTGCTCGGCTGTATGCGGGGCGAGATTGGGGAAGGGCTTGCGCGCCGTCGGCACCGGCTCCTCGCGCGCGGCGGCGACCTCGTCCGGTGTCGCGAGCCCGGCCGCTTCGACGCGAGCGAGCACGCGTTCGCGAGCTTTGCGCGCGATCTCCGGGAAACGGTCGGGCCTACGCGTCTCGGGCGATTGCGGCAAGGCGACAAGCAGCGCCGCCTCGGCGGTCGAGAGCCGCTTCGGCTCCTTGCCGAAATAGGCGAAGCTCGCGGCGCGCACGCCTTCGAGATTGCCACCGAACGGGGCGAGGGTGAGATAGAGGTCGAGAATTTGCGCCTTGCTGAAGCGCTGCTCGAGTTCGATGGCGCGGACGGCCTGCCTGAGCTTGGCGGAGAGCGAACGTTCCTGGCGCGGTTCGAGCAGGCGGGCGACCTGCATGGTCAGGGTCGAGCCGCCGGAGACGATGCGGCCATTCGCCAGCATCTGCCCGGCCGCCCGCACGACGCCAAGCGGGTCGATGCCGGCATGGTCGTCGAAGCGCTTGTCTTCGAAAGTCTTGAGCATGGAAAGGTAGCGCGGATCGACGTCGTCGGCCTCGACCGGCAGCTTCCAGCGCCCGTCACTGGTGACGAAGGGGCGCAGCAGCTTGCCCTCGCGGTCGAGCACCACCGTCGAGCGATCGCGCGCAGCGGCGAAGTCGATCGGGGGCAGGGTTGAGGCGTACCAGAAGAGGGAGGCGGCGGTGGCGATTACGGAGAGCCCTGCCGCGATTGTACCGCGCAAAGCCCATTTCCCGATAAGTGCGGGAGCCCTCCCCCCTTGTGGGGGAGGGTTTGGGAGGGGGGTGACTGGGTGAGCGGGTTCATCGCCCTGGACCATTCCCGGCCGCACGGCTGACTACCCCCCTCTCCATCTCTCCCCCACAAGGGGGGAGAGGGGCGCGTTGCCTGCGCTGTGAGAGCCTGGCATCGCCGTCACCTTGCCGAGGTGATCTCGATCGTGCCGAAGCCCGTCCGGCCGAAGCGATCCGGCCGGTACATGTCCTCGATCACCGCCGCCGGCGCGACATAGCGACCGGGCGAGACGGCGCGGGCGATATAGGCGACCGTGTAGCTCAGCGGATCGTTCTTGCCGCCGCTGCGCTGGAAGGCCGCGACGAAGCGGTCGTCGCGCGCTTCGGTATGCACCGGCGAGACCTCCTGCTTCAGCCAGTTGAGGCCCTCGACCGAGGCGCCCTCGGTCAGCTTGGCGTTCTCGATCTCGAGGCCGGCCGGGACGGGATCGACCAGCAGCAGGCGGCCATAGCGCGCCGCCGGCTCGGTCACCTTGAGCGCGACGACATAGCGCTCGTTCTGGCGCAGGCGCGAAGGATCGACCCGCTCGCCCTTCATGGTGAAGAGCGTGCGCTCCAGCCCGAAGCCCTGGTTCAGCGCCGGCTCCGGTGTTGACGGGATGCCGGAGACGGTGATCACCGCATTGGCCGAGGCAGTGCCGGGGTTGCCGATGACGAGCGGCTTCGCCTCCAGTGCCGCCTGCGGGATCGTGCGGTAGAGGGCGCCCTTGCGCTCGGTGCCGTCGACGGTCAGCGTCAGGCCGTCGGCATCCTTGGCGATGGCGGCCGCGGCCATCGCCATCCACATGTTCTCCTGCGTCGAGGTGTAGCGCGCGTTCTGGCGGGCGTTCTGGACGATGTCGGCGGCGCGGGAGAGATCGGCGCGCTCGCCATTGCTCTCGGCGATCAAGGTGAGGATGCCGGCGCCGTCGCGCAGCCGCGAGCCGTAATCGGCGCGCGACAGGCCATCGTCGCTGGCTTGTTGAAGCGTCCCCAGCGCGCTGCTGAAAGCCGCGCGGCCGCGGGTGCGGTCGCCGAGCAGCGAGAGCGCGGCGCCGATCTGGGCGCGAGCCAGCGGCGAGGCGAAATCAGCGAGCTTGTTGTCGGCGAGATAGCGCAGATCGCCCATCACCGGCCGGCCATTGCGAGCGAGCACATAGAGGGCATAGGCGATGCCGGCCGCCTCCTCCTTGTTGATCTCGCTGGTGTTGACGACCTGGTTGCGCAGCCGGTCGAGCGCCATGTTGAAGGCGGTCTGCGGCACTGCGAACTGGCGCTCGCGAGCGCGGGTCAGGAAGTCGGTGACGAAGGCGTCGAGCCAGAGATCCTCGCCGCCGACGCTCCACAGGCCGAAGGAGCCGTTATTGCCCTGGCGGGCGAGTACGCGCTCGATCGCGGCCGTGACGCGCTCGTCGGCATTGCCGTCGAGCGCCAGCTGCTGCATCGAGGCGAGCCGGTTGACGACGAGCAACGGCAGCGCCCGGCTGATCGTCTGCTCGGTGCAGCCATAGGGGTAGCGGTCGAGCGCTGCGAGCACCGCCGCGACGTCCAGTGCCGCGACCGGCGAGACCGAGACGGAGACCGCGCCGGAATCCGGCACGAGATCGGCCATCAGGTCAGAGGAGACGGTCAGCGAGCCGCCGCCCGGGATCGGGCGCACGATGCGGCGCGCGATCGTCTGGGTCGAGGGCTGCACGCGCACGGCGAGGTTCTGTACCGTGCCGATGCCGTTCGGGCCGGTGACCTTGACGTCGAAGCTGGCGCGGCCGAGTCCGGCCGCGGTGACCGGGATCGTCAGCGAGCTCTTGGCACCGGCAGCCATGGTCATGCTGCGGCGGGTGGCGTCGGCGGCGACGACGACCGGGCCCTTGACGTCGAGATCGACGAGATAGGAGCCGGCCGGCCCCTCGACATTGTCGATCTGCAGATGGAAGCGCGACTGGTCGCCGAGCGCCAGGAAGCGCGGCAGCGTCGCCTGTGCCACGATCTGGTCGCGCACGAAGACGTCGGCACTGGCCTGGCCGGTGCGGCCGGCGCTCCAGGCCACGGCCATGACGCGGACGGAGCCGTTGAAGGCCGGCAGTTCGAAATCGACCTTGGCGGTGCCGTCGGGCCCGAGCTTGACCACGCCGGAATAGCGCGCCAGCGGCTCCTGCGTCGGCGCCTCGCCATTGAGCTGCGGGGCGGCGTCGCCGCCGGAGCGGATCGCACCGCGCACGCCCTGCATGCCGTCAATCAGATAGCCGTAGAGATCGCGCAGTTCATGGCCGAGCTGGCGCTGGCCGAAGAAGTATTTGCTCGGGTCTGGGCTCTCGAAGCGGGTCAGGTTGAGGATGCCGATATCGACCGCGGCGACGGTGATGAAGGCTTCCTCTCCGGCCTTGGCGCCGGTGACCTTGACCGGGAGCGACAGCGTCGAGAGCGGACGCACCAGATTGGGCGCGCCGAGATCGATGGCGAGGTTGCGCTCCTCCTTGCCGACGCTGAACCAGGCGAGGCCGATGGCGCGGCCGGGCATGCGCTGCGCGGCCGTGTCCATCGGGCGATGGGCGAGCACGACGAGATAGGCGCTGGCTCCCCAGTCCGACTTGGCGGGGATGGTCACGGTCGTGCCGTTGGCGGGCACGTCGACGGTGCGGATCTCGGCGACGCGGTCGCTCATCACCGCCAGCGTCGCCTTGCCGGCGAAGCGCGGGGTGAGGCGCACCTGCATGCTCTCGCCATTGGCGTAGGACGGCTTGTCCAGGGCGACGTCGAGCACATCGGGCTGGTCGGCGGTCTTCTCGGTCTCGTAGCCGACATTGAAGGAGACGCTGGTCTCGGTCGCCTCGCCGCCATCGGCGCTGACGTCGAGCCGGTAATTGCCCCATTGCACAGGAGCGGCGATGCGGGCCGGGGCGTTCTCGGCTACGGCGATCTCACCATCGGCGACGCGGCGGGTCGTCTTCACGCCCTCATAGTTCCAGCGGCCGTCCTGGTAGAACCACTGATAGTTGCGGGTGACTTTGGACAGCGTCCACTTGACACCCTGGCGGGCAATACGGCGGCCATCGCCCTGGGCCATGATCACGTCGAAGGTCGCGGTCTGGCCGTTGCCGAGCTCGCCCTCCTTGAAGGCCTTGCGCACGCCGATGGCGGCGCCCTTGGGCACGATCGGCATGGTGACGGAGCGGGCGATGGCGCGCCCGCCAGGCTCGCCGACGCGCACGGTCAACTCGACTTCGAGCGGCCGGTTGGTTTCGGGTTGGGCGACCGGGTTGGCGATCGTGACCTTGCCGTCGGCGCCGGTCTTGGCGGCGTCCTCGAACTCGCTCTGCTGCGGCTCGAAGGCCTCGTCGGTCAGGCCGACCTCGTAGCCGGCGAAACCGGGGATCGCGGTCTCCGAGGCAGAGCGCACGGTCATCGAGCCGGTGACGTCGAGATCGGAGCCGGGCGCGCCATAGAGATAGCGGGCATTGACGTCGATCTCGGTCGGCTCGCCGGCCTGCAGCACCTGCTTCTTCGGGGCGAGCGTCAGTTCCAGCCGCTCGGGGACATAGTCCTCGACCAGGAAGGAGATCTCGCCGATCGCGGCGCCCTTGGGATCGGAATAGGCCTGGACGCGCCAGGTGCCGGTCTGGGCGCCGGAGATCAGCGGGATCGAATGGGCGCGTCCGCCGGCGCCCTGGTCCTCGACCTGGCGGCGGCGATACTCGACGCCATCAGGCCGCCGGACGACGAGGGTCAGCGGCAGGCCGGCGACGGCGGCGCCCTTGGCGTCGCGCAGCAGCGTCGTCAGGTAGACGGTCTCGCCGGAGCGATAGACGCCGCGCTCGGTGTAGAGGAAGGCGTCGAGCCCGGTGGGGGCGACCCGGCCCTTCACGCCGCGATCCGACAGGTCGAAGGCGGTCTGCTTCAGGTCGAGGAAGCCGTAATCCTCGGCCAGGCTGGCGGTGACGAGGCCGGGCGCATTGCCGCCCTGGCCCTTACCGAGCGCCGCGTCGAAGCGGGCATAGCCGTCGCGATCGGAGCGGACGGTCGCCAGCACCTCGTTGTTCCTGGCGATCAGGCGTAGTTCCGCATTGGCGACGGGCGAGGCGTCTGCAAGCGAGCGCACCAGCACATGCACGCCGTCCGGCCCGGAGAAGGAGGTCAGGCCGAGATCGGAGACGACGAACCATTGCGTCGCGCGGGTGGTGCCATCGTAGTCGTAGTCGGAATCGCTGTCCGAGCTGCTCGCGGTTTTGGTGGTGCCGGTCGGCTTGGCGAACATCACATAGACGCCGGGCTGGAGCCGGCCGACGGCCTCCAGCACCGGGAAAGCGGTGGTGACGTCCTTGTTGAGCTCGGATTTGACCGCCATCGTGCCCTTCCAGACGCTCGAACCCTTGTCCGAGGCGATCTGGTTGGCGTTGTAGCTGCCGAGCTGGCTGAGGAAGTCGTCGGAATGGACCGAGCCGATCAGGTTGCGGTCGCCGATGCGCATCACCTCGAGATCGAGGCTGTCGGCATTGACCGAGACCACCGGCACGCCCTGCTGGCCGGTGCGGGGCAGCACGTAGTTCTTGCCGGTGAAGCGTACGGAGGGCGCGCGATCGCGGACATAGACCTCGTAATCGGCCGATTTCAGCAGCTTCTCGTCGGGGAGGGCCGAGGGTACGCCCTGGCGGATGACGAAGCCGTAGCGCTCGCCATGACGCAGGCCATCGACGCAGAGCTGGCGATCCTCGCCGCTGACGGCGAAATCGCCCTTGCCGGTGATGGCGACGTAAGGCGCGAAATCGACGCCGCTGCGTGCCAGGGGCTCGGAAAACTGGAAGCAGGCGCGCGGGCTCGCCGCGTCGGAATCGACCTTGTTGGAGAGCAGGCGGAAGCCGCGCTGGGCCCGCAGCGCCTCATAGTCGGTGCGCAGCGAAGCGTTGTCGGAAAGATCGAGGCTGAGGCGATAGGTCGTCAGCGCCGGGCGCCAGAGCTCGTGCTTCTCGAAGACGCGGGCGAGCACGCCGAGCGAGGAGGCCTCGTCATTGCGCGAGGTCGAGCGTTGATAGGCGAGATAGGCGGCGCTGACCGCGCGCTCGCGCAATTCGTAGCGCTCGCGATAGTCGCGCGGCTCGATGCCGCTGGCCGCCTGCGCCATCAGGCGCCAGCCGCCGGGATTGGTGGGATCGGCGACTGCGGCAGCGTTGGCGAGCGGCAGGGCGGCGCGGGCATCGCCGCGGGAGAGGGCGGCGGTGCCGTCGCGAAGCAAGGTGGCGAAGGGGCGCTGGCCGGCCGAGACCTCGCGCTTCAGGCGTTCCTCCAGGCGCTGGCCGTCGCTGGCGAGATCGGGCCGGACATAGGCCTTCTGGGCGAAAGCGGGTCCGGCGGCGACAGTCAGGCCAAGCAGGAGGGCGAGACGGACGAGATGGCGCATGGCTCGGTCTCCGAAAAGGCGGGCGGCCGGATAGTTGCCGCGGCAGGCGTCGACGTGATGACGGGTCATCGCATCGGGCCACGCGAAGCTAGCACCCGGCGCGTCGGGCGCAACTCGGCTTGCGATCGATTGAGCCCTTCTCGCCTCTTGCCACTGCGGCAAGGCTGACGCTGAATGGCGCCGCGTCGCGGCGCGACCTTTGGAAAGACGGAGATGCTCGTGTTCAAGGTTCCCGCGCTGATCGGCACTGTCGCCATTCTCGCCTGCCTCGGCACCGCACAGGCGCAGCAACCGGCCGATCCGCGCCTGGCCGCAGCGACGCAGGCCTATGCCGCCTTGCCGGAGGCCGAGCGCAAGGCGATCCAGGCCGACCTGATCTGGACCGGGCACCTCAACAGCGCCGCCACCGGCAATTTCGGCCCGCTGACCTTCCGCGCCGTGAACGGCTTCAAGGCTGGACGTGGCCAGCCCGACGGGCAACTGACGCCGGCCGAACGGCAGGAGCTGGCGCGAATCGCGAAAACAGCCCGCGACGCTGCCGGTTTTGCCGTGATCACCGATCAGTCGACCGGCGTGCGCATCGGCATCCCGCAAAAACTCCTGCCAAAGCGCGAGGCGACGCCGGCCGGCGGCAGCCGCTGGCAGAGCGGCGACGGCAAGATCACGCTCGATGTCAGCGCTGGGCCGGCGACAGAGCCGCTGCAGGCGATCTTCGAGCGCGCCATCGCGGTCAATCCGAACATCCAGCGCAAGGTCACCTACAAGCTGCTGCAGCCGAATTTCTTCGTCGTCGCCGGCGAAACGCCGACCGGGAAGTTCTTCCGGCGGCAGGCGCTCGGCCCGTCGGGCCTGCGCGGCTTCTCGGTCGGCTATGACAAGGGCGTCTCCGCGACCTTCGACAAGGTGGTGACCGCGATCGCCGACAGTTTCGAGCCGTTTCCGAGCGGTGCAGCGCCGACGCCGGCGGCTCCCGGTGCACCTGCGGTTGCGAGCGTCCCGGCGCAGCCGGCGACCGAGCGCTTCGGCGTCGGCCTTGTCGTCGGCAAGGAGCTGGTGCTGACGGCGCGTAGCGCCATCGATCCCTGCAAGGGGCTCAAGGTTGGGGGGCGCCCGGCCAAGCTGCGGGTGCAGGATCAGGCGAGCGGGCTGGCGCTGCTCGACGTGCCCGGGCTCGCTTCCGGTGCCGTGCCGGGGCTGCGCGATGCCGCACCCGCCGCGAAAGAGGCGGTGGTCGTGCTCGCCTATGACGGAACCGCCGCCGCGCGGACCGCGGTCGCGCTGCCGGGAGAGGTGATGAGCGATGCCGTGCTCGCGCCCTTGCAGCCCGGTGGCGCCGGCAGCCCGGTCTTCGACCGGCAGGGCCGACTCGCGGGACTGATCACCGCCAATCCTTCCGACAAGGCCCTGATCGCGGGGGTGGCGCCGCAGCGGAACTACGCCATTGCTAGCGTCGCGCAGCTCAAGGCGGTGCTGGAGAAGGCCGATGCCAAGCCTGCGGCAGCTCCGGCAGGTGGCGAGCTTAGCACCGGAGCGATCGCCGAGGCCGCGGGCAAGAGCGTCGTGCCGGTCGCCTGCGGACTCTGAGCCCGTGATGTGATCGTGCATACAGCATACAAAGATTGTTGCCTCGCCAGAGGCAATCGGCTCTGATAGCGAGAATACCAAGGAAGCCGCGCTGCGAGGCGAAGAAGCTTTCAAGTTTTAAATCGATTGAACGGGAGGACACTGGTAATGAGCAGAATCAGCAGACGTTCGGTCCTTGCTGGCGCGGCCGCGGCTGGCGCGACGGGACTGATCGCACGCCCCGCCATCGGCCAGGCGCAATATCCAAGCCGGCCGATGACGATGATCTGTCCTTGGGGCGCGGGTGGCGGCACCGACGCGACGGCGCGTATCGTCGCGCAATTGCTGGAGAAAGATCTCGGCCAGCCCGTCAACGTGGTGAACCGCACCGGCGGCTCGGGGGTCGTCGGGCATCAGGCGATCGCCTCGGCCCCGGCCGATGGCTATACGATCGGCATGCTGACGGTCGAGATCGCGATGATGCGCCATCAGGGCCTGACCGAGCTGAAATCGAGCGACTACGCCGCTCTCGGCCTGATGAACGAGGATCCGCCGGGCGTGCAGGTTTCGGCCTCCAGCCCGCACAAGGACATCAAGGAGCTGGCCGCGGCGATCAAGGCGGCCCCTCATGGCAAGCTGAAAGCGTCCGGCACCGGCCAGGGCGGCATCTGGCATCTCGCACTGGTCGGCTGGCTGGTCGCGATGGGGCTGAAGCCGGACCATGTCGCCTGGGTGCCGTCGAACGGCGCCGCGCCCGGCATGCAGGACCTGGCGGCGGGCGGCATCGACATCGTCACCTGCTCGGTGCCGGAGGCGCGCGCGATGATCGACGCCGGTAAGGCCAAGGCGCTGGCGATCATGGCCGAGGCGCGCAATCCGCAGTTCAAGGACGTGCCGACCCTCAACGAGTCACTGGGGATCAACTACTCGGTCGGCGCCTGGCGCGGCATCGGTGCGCCCAAGGCGGTGCCGGCCGACATCCAGGCCAAGCTGACGGCGGCGCTGAAGAAGGCCTTCGACTCCAAGGAGTACCAGGACTTCATGAACTCGCGCGGCTTCGGCATGAAGTTCGCCGACGGGCCGGGCTTCGCCAAGTTCATGGCCGACAGCGACGCCTCGATGGCCTCGGCGATGAAGGCGGCGGGCCTGACCAAGGCCTGATCTCTCGCAAGCAGGACGGACGGGCGCGCGATGCCCGTCCGCTCCTCCGTTCCAATCGGCGCCGGTGTGGCGCAATCACAGTTCGACGAGAATCCGCAGCATGTTGTTGTCAGACCGCGTGACCGGGGGCGCGATCGCGACGCTCGGCGCCGCCGCCTTCTTCTACGGCTCGAAATTGCCGCCGGTGCCGGGCCAGCAGGTCGGGCCCTCCGCTTTCCCGATGGTCGTCGGCGCCGGGCTGGTGCTCTGCGGCGTGATGATCGTGCTCGGCATCGGCCGGCATTTCGAGGAGGTCGCCGAGGCCGACGTCGTCAGCCACAGCACGCCGGAAGAGCTTGAACCGCTGCCGGCCTGGCGCAACTGGCTGGCGCTGCTGCCGCCGGCGCTTTTGCTGTTCTATGCCTTCGCCTCCGAAAAGCTCGGCTTCCTGCCGACTGCGGCGATCATGGTGCTGACAGCGAGCCTCGCCTTCGGCGCCAGGCCCAAGCTCGCGGTGCCGCTCGCATTGATCGCGCCCTTCGTCATCAACCTGATCTTCCTCAAGCTGCTGCGCGTGCCGTTGCCCGACGGCCTGCTGCCCTTCCCCTGGTGAGGCCGCGATGAACACCGTCATCCAGGCCTTCGGCCTCGTCTTCCAGCCGGATGTGATGATCGCGATCGTCGCGTCCGCCTTCTATGGCCTCACCGTCGGGGCGCTGCCCGGCCTGTCGGCGACGATGGCGACGGCGCTGCTGGTGCCCGTCACCTTCTATCTCTCGCCGATCGCGGCGATCGCGACGATCATCACGGCGTCGGCTATGGCGATCTTCTCCGGCGACATCCCAGGCTGCCTGCTGCGCATCCCCGGCACGCCGGCCTCCGCCGCCTATACCGACGAAGCCTATGCGATGACCCGCAAGGGCGAGGCGGAGACCGCGCTCGGCATCTGCTTGTGGTTCTCGGCGCTCGGCGGCATCGCCGGCACGCTCTCGCTGATGCTGATCGCGCCGCTCCTGGCCGAGATGGCGCTGTCCTTCTCGACCTATGAGAACTTCTGGCTCGCCATGCTCGGGCTGATGTGCTCGACGCTGGTGGCGCGCTCCTCGCCGATCAAGGCGATCGCGGCGATGCTGCTCGGCCTCTTGATCACCTGCATCGGCATCGACAATCCCGGCGGCGTCGCGCGCTTCACCTTCGGCTCGACCGACCTGCTGGGGGGCATCGAGCCGATCCCGGCGCTGGTCGGCGTCTTCGCCTTGGCCGAGGTGATGCGGGCCTTGACCGAGCGCGAGCCGCCGAAGCTGGAGAACCGCCGGCTCGGTTCGATCCTGAAGGGCCAGTGGGCCCTGACCAAGAAATACCCGAAGCAGCAGGCGCGCGGGAATCTCATCGGCATCATCATTGGCGTGCTGCCCGGCGCCGGCGCCGACATGGCGGCCTGGGTCAGCTACGCCATGGCCAAGCGCTTCTCGAAAACGCCGGAGAAGTTCGGCACCGGCCATCCCGAGGGGCTGATCGAGGCCGGCGCCTCCAACAACGCCTCGCTCGCCTCGGGCTGGGTGCCGGCGCTGCTCTTCGGCATCCCCGGCGATACCATCACCGCGATCGCCATCGGCGTGCTCTACATGAAGGGGTTGAACCCCGGCCCGACCCTGTTCTCGTCGCAGGCGTCGAGCATGTACGCGCTCTACATCATCTTCATCATCGGCAACATCATCATGATCCCGCTGGGCATCATCATGATCCGGCTGGCGAGCAAGGTGGTCGGCGCGCCGCGCTCGGCGGTGATGCCGGTGATCATGATCTTCTGCGCGGTCGGCGCCTTCGCCACGGCGGGCAACAACCTGTTCGCGGTCTATTGCGTCGCCATCTTCGGCCTGATCGGCTTCGTGATGGAGAAGAACGGCTATCCGGTCGCGGCGATGGTGCTCGGCATCGTCATGGGCACAATGGTCGAGCAGAGCTTCGTGACCTCGCTGATCAAGTCGGACGGCTCGATCCTGCCCTTCTTCAGCCGGCCGGTCTCCTCGGTGCTGGCGGCGCTGACCTTCGGCGCGCTGCTCTGGCCGGTCCTCGTCTGGACGCTGGGCAAGCTCAGGACGCAGCGGCCGGCGGCGGCCTGAGGTTGCTGCCGGCTCCAGGGCCGAATCAGTGCTAGAGACGGGCGCATGGACGATGCGCTCGACGAAGGGCAGGGCGGTGGCGGCACGGTCGAAGTGCTGATCCCGCTCGGCCTCGACCAGGCCTATAGCTATGCCGTGCCGCCGGGGCTGAAGCTCGCCCCGGGCGATGTCGTGCAGGTGCCGCTCGGTCCGCGCGAGACGGTGGGCGTCGTCTGGGAAGCGGGCTCCGGCCGTGGTGGCAACCTGAAGAAGGTGGCAGGCAAGCTGGACATGCCGCCGCTCGATCCGGCCCTGCGCAAGCTGGTCGACTGGGTCGCCTGGTACACGCTCGCCGCCAAGGGCTCGGTGCTGGCGCTCGCACTGCGCCGCCCGCCCGACGATACGCCGGAGCGGCCGAAGCTCGGCGTCAGACTTATTGGCGCGCCGCCCGCACGGATGACGCCGGCCCGGGCGCGGGCCATCGCCGCCGCCGAGGGCGGTTTGTTGATCGGTAAATCGGCGCTGGCCGAGGCCGCCTCGGTCAGCACGGCGGTGATCGATTCCCTCGTCGATGCCGGCACCTTCTCGGTGGAAGCACTGCCGCAGGAGGCGATCGCGGCGCGGCCCGATCCCGATTACGCCAAACCGCAGCTCTCCGACGACCAGCGCGCTGTCGGCGATGCGCTCGCCGAGCTCGTTCGCAAGCAGGCCTGGCAGGTTGCGCTGCTCGAGGGCGTCACCGGCTCGGGCAAGACCGAGGTCTATTTCGAGGCGGTGGCGGAAGCGATCCGGCTCGGGCGGCAGAGCGTCATCCTGATGCCGGAGATCGCGCTGACCGCGCAGTTCATCGACCGCTTCGAGGCGCGCTTCGGCGTGCGGCCAGGCCTGTGGCACTCAGGCGTGAGCGGGCGCAGGCGCGAACGGCTGCAGGCGGCGATCGCCAAGGGCGAGGCGCTGGTGGTGGCGGGCGCGCGCTCGGCGCTGTTCCTGCCCTATCGGGATCTCGGCCTGATCGTCATCGATGAGGAGCACGAGGCCGCCTACAAGCAGGAGGACGGTGTCGCCTATCATGCCCGCGACATGGCGGTGGTCCGCGGCAAGATCGAGAACGCGCCGGTGGTGCTGGCCTCGGCGACGCCATCGCTGGAGACACGGGTCAACGCCGAGCGCGGCCGCTACCTCCACCTCAAGCTGCCCGAGCGCTTTGGCGGGCGTGAGCTGCCGACGCTCGGCCTGGTCGACCTGCGCAGGGACAAGCCCGAGCGCGGGCGCTGGCTCTCGACGGGGCTGATCAAGGCGGTCGAGGCCAATATCGAGGCCAGGGAGCAGTCGCTGCTCTTCCTCAACCGGCGTGGCTATGCGCCGCTGACACTCTGCCGCGATTGCGGCCATCGCTTCCAGTGCCCGAACTGCTCGGCCTGGCTGGTCGACCATCGCTTCCGGCGGGCGCTGGTCTGCCATCATTGCGGCCATGTCGAGCGTCGGCCGCATGAATGCCCAGCCTGCCATCAGCCCGAAAGCCTCGTCGCCTGCGGCCCGGGCGTCGAGCGCCTGGCCGAGGAGGTCGCGACCCTGTTCCCGCAGGCGCGCTCGATCGTGCTGTCGAGCGATTTTCCGGGTGGGACCGAGCGCCTGAAGCAGGAGTTGATGGCGGTTGCCGAAGGTGAGTTCGATATCGTCATCGGCACGCAGCTCGTCGCCAAGGGCCACAACTTCCCGGGGATGACGCTGGTCGGGGTGATCGATGCCGATCTTGGCCTGACCTCGGGCGATCCGCGTGCGGCCGAGCGCACCTTCCAGGTGCTCAGGCAGGTCACCGGCCGGGCCGGGCGCGGCGAGAAGCCGGGGCGGGCGCTGCTGCAGACGCACGATCCCAATCATCCCGTGCTGAAGGCGCTGATCTCGGGCGATCCCGAGCGCTTCTATGCGGCGGAGACGGCGGCGCGGGAGGCTGCCGGCCTGCCGCCCTTCGGCCGGCTCGCCGGGCTGATCGTCTCGGCGAATTCGCAAGGGGAGGCCGAGACGCATGCGAGGGCGTTGGCGCGCTGCGCCGAGGCGCCGGCCGGCGTCGCCGTGCTCGGCCCGGCCGAAGCGCCGCTCGCGATCCTGCGCGGGCGCCATCGCATGCGGCTGATCGTCAGGACGGCGCGCGAGATCAACCTGCAGGACTACCTGCGCGCCTGGCTCAAACGGGCCCCACGGCCGAAGGGTTCGGTCAGGGTCGCGATCGACGTCGATCCGCAGAGTTTCTTGTGAGCGCCGGACCTATTGGACGATCGCCTCATAGGTCAGCCTGGAACAGCCCGAGCCACGATAGTTGATGGCGCAGATATAGATCACATAGCTGTCCTGCCCTTTGAAGCCTGCCTTCGGCTTGTACAGGAACGAGAATTCACCGACCTGGGACAGGGTCCCGTTCTCGGGCTGCTGCATGATCACGGCCTTCTGGAAGCGCGCGTATACATAGCGGCAGCCATCGGCGTTCATGATCGAGCGATAGGTGGCCTTGTCGCTCTGCTCGACCCGGAAGGGCGGGCCCCGAGTCTGGCAGTCCGCGGTTGCGAGCGAGGCTCCCGTGCTGGCGAGGAGCAGGCCAGTGGCGAGGAGAGACGATCTCAGCATAGGGCTATGGGCACTTACCGGACCGTCACGTTGTAATTCCACCTTGCGCAGCCTGATTTACCAGACTGGTTGCCGCAAATATATATAACAAAATTATCCCTCCCTCTGAATCCGCTTCTCGGGCGGTAAAAGAATGATGATTCTGAGTCTTTTATCAATTCTCCGTTTATGGGTTGCTTCATGATGACCGTTTTCTCAATTACAATTATATTATGAGTTCTATTACCTGTTAAACTTCCAGACATAATAGTGTATCTACAGCCATTTTCATCCATGTCTGTCTTAATGTCGGACCTGCTATTATCATATAATATAAGTGAAGTTTCTTGAGTTTGGCAAGAAATGTTTCGTATTTGACCGAATGAAGGTGATTCAAAAAATAAGAAAGCGATCGATGATAGCAGTAAGAGGCGTATCATGGAGGATGCCTTTCCGTGATCTTAAGGTATGATCGTGCTAAATACGAATTATCGTCAAGCTATGCTCGATCGTAGACGATCTCTCGGTGTCTCAACGTTCAAATGCTGAGCCAGCCGCGGGTTCGGCGTTGCGAAGCGAGGGTTTCCGATCCAGCCTCTCTTTTCAGGCTGGAGTGGTGCGGCGTTGATCGCTTGGCGATCCGGATGCTTCACCGGTGTCGAATCGCGGAGTGGGCTCGTGGCGACGCGGGCGCCTGCGCCGCGCGCACGCGCCGGCTGCTTCTTTCGACCGCATCCAAAGCATGTGGGGCGGGTATTTCGTCGGTTGCGCACCCCGAAACCCCATGCTATCGCACCGCCGCAATCCAAGCGCCGCAAGCCCTGGAACAGGTTTGTCGCGCGCTTGATCATCGCAGTGTCGGGGCCGTGCACTCCACCTTCGTCAGAAGGTCGCCGGAGTGGCCCCCTGGAAGAGAGAGCGAGAGCGTGGCCGAGGGCGGATCGCAGGAACAGTCCCCAGTCTCGGGCGTGGCCGAGCGTTACGCGACGGCTCTGTTCGAACTGGCCAGCGAGGCCAAGACGGTCGATGCCGTCGCCAAGGACCTCGACGGCTTTGCGGCGATGATCGCCGAGAGTGATGATCTCAAGCGCCTGGTCGAGAGCCCGGCTTTCTCGGCGCAGGATCAGGTCTCCGCCATCACCGCGCTCACCGCCAAGGCCGGCATCTCCGGACTTGCCGCCAATTTCATCGGCTTCGTCGCCAGCAAGCGCCGCCTGTTTGCGCTGCCGGGCATGATCCGCGCCTTCCGTGCCAAGGTCGCCGAGGCCAAGGGTGTGGTCAGCGCCGAGGTCACGCTCGCCGAGCAGCCTTCGGCAGCGCAGCTCAAGGACATCACCGCCGCCCTCAAGGAGGTTGCTGGCAAGGATGTCGACGTTTCGCTCAAGGTCGACCCGGCCATCATCGGCGGTCTCGTCGTCAAGATGGGCTCGCGCATGGTCGATGCGTCCCTGAAAACCAAGCTCAATTCAATTCGTCTCGCTATGAAAGAGGTCGGCTGATGGACATCCGCGCCGCTGAAATCTCCGCTATCCTGAAGTCGCAGATCTCGAACTTCGGCTCGGAAGCCTCGGTCACCGAGGTCGGTCAGGTTCTCTCCGTCGGTGACGGCATCGCCCGCGTCTACGGCCTCGACAAGGTCCAGGCCGGTGAGATGGTCGAGTTCGAGTCGGGCGTGCGCGGCATGGCCCTCAACCTCGAGAGCGACAATGTCGGCGTCGTCATCTTCGGTTCCGACCGCGACATCAAGGAAGGCCAGACCGTCAAGCGCACCGGCGCCATCGTCGACGTTCCCGTCGGCAAGGAGCTGCTCGGCCGCGTCGTCGATGCGCTCGGCAACCCGATCGACGGCAAGGGCCCGATCAAGGCCAAGACCCGCGCCCGCGTCGACGTCAAGGCCCCCGGCATCATCCCGCGCAAGTCGGTGCACGAGCCGATGGCGACCGGCCTCAAGGCGATCGACGCCCTGATCCCGATCGGCCGCGGCCAGCGCGAGCTGATCATCGGCGACCGCCAGACCGGCAAGACCGCCGTGGCGCTCGACACGATCCTCAACCAGAAGCCGCTCAACGTTGAAGGCGCCCCGGAGAGCCAGAAGCTCTACTGCGTCTACGTCGCCGTCGGCCAGAAGCGCTCGACCGTCGCCCAGCTCGTGAAGGTGCTCGAGGAGCGCGGCGCGATGGAGTATTCCATCGTCGTGGCGGCCACCGCCTCAGACCCGGCCCCGATGCAGTTCCTGGCGCCCTTCGCCGGCTGCTCGATGGGCGAATTCTTCCGCGACAACGGCATGCACGCCGTGATCATCTATGACGACCTGTCGAAGCAGGCCGTCGCCTACCGCCAGATGTCGCTGCTGCTGCGCCGCCCGCCGGGCCGCGAAGCTTATCCGGGCGACGTGTTCTATCTCCACTCCCGCCTGCTCGAGCGCGCGGCGAAGATGGGCGAGGCTGCCGGTCTCGGCTCGCTGACGGCGCTGCCGGTCATCGAGACGCAGGCGAACGACGTCTCGGCCTACATCCCGACCAACGTGATTTCGATCACCGACGGCCAGATCTTCCTCGAGACCGACCTGTTCTACCAGGGCATCCGCCCGGCGGTGAACGTCGGCCTCTCGGTGTCGCGCGTCGGCTCCTCGGCGCAGACCAAGGCGACCAAGAAGGTTGCGGGCAAGATCAAGGGCGAGCTCGCCCAGTATCGCGAGATGGCTGCCTTCGCCCAGTTCGGCTCCGACCTCGACGCGGTCACGCAGCGCCTGCTCAATCGCGGCGCCCGCCTGACCGAGCTGCTGAAGCAGGGCCAGTTCTCGCCGCTGAAGATGGAAGAGCAGACGGTCGTGATCTATGCCGGCGTCAACGGCTATCTCGATCCGCTGCCGGTCAACAAGGTCCGCGCCTTCGAGGACGGGCTGCTCTCGCTGGTCCGCGGCAAGCACGCCGACCTGCTGAACGAGATCGGCTCCTCGAAGGACCTTTCGGACGCGAACGCCGCGAAGCTGAAGGGTATCGTCGAAGGCTACGCCAAGTCGTTCGCCTGATCTTTGCGAGCGCAGCGAGGCAATCCAGCCCCGCTGCGCCAGTTCTGGATTGCTTCGTCGTTGCGCTCTCGCAATGACGGATAGGGGATCAAGACCGGATGCCGTCCCTTAAGGACCTACGCAACCGCATCGCCTCGGTGAAGGCGACGCAGAAGATCACCAAGGCCATGCAGATGGTCGCGGCCGCCAAGCTGCGTCGCGCCCAGAGTGCGGCCGAGGCGGCGCGTCCCTATGCCGAGCGCATGGAGACGGTGCTGGCGAACCTCGCTTCCGGCATCTCCGGGCCGGGCGCGCCGAAGCTGATCGGCGGGACGGGCTCCGACAAGGTGCACCTGCTCGTGGTCTGCACGGCCGAGCGCGGCCTCTGCGGCGCGTTCAACTCGTCGATCGCGCGCCTCGCCCGCGACAAGGCGCTGGCGCTGAAGGCCGAAGGCAAGACGGTCAAGTTCGTCTGCGTCGGCAAGAAGGGCTATGACATCCTGCGCCGGCAGTTCGCGGCCGACATCCTCGAGGTGATCGACCTGCGCGCCTTCAAGCAGCTCGGCTTCGCTAATGCCGAGACGATCGCACAGAGCATCCTGGCGCGCTTCGCCGCCGGCGAGTTCGACGTCGCGACGCTGTTCTTCTCGAAGTTCAAGTCGGTGATCTCCCAGATCCCGACGGCGCAGCGCATCATCCCGGCCGAGATCCCGGCCGGCACCAAGACGATGAGCGCCGTCTACGATTACGAGCCGGAAGAGAGCGAGATCCTCGAGACGCTGCTGCCGCGCAACCTCACGGTGCAGGTGCTGCGGGCGATCCTGGAGAACGCCGCCTCCGAGCAGGGCGCGCGCATGTCGGCGATGGACTCCGCCACGCGCAACGCCGGCGAGATGATCAAGAAGCAGACGCAGCTGTATAACCGCTCGCGCCAGGCGATGATCACCAAGGAACTGATCGAGATCATCTCCGGCGCGGAAGCGCTCTAACCGCCTAATTTGGGCCGGCGTGCCGGCCATCCGACACGCTGAACGCGAATCCGAGGTTCGAACCATGGCCAAAGCCGCTACCAAGACCAAGACCGACAAGCCCGCCAACACCGGCACCGGCCGCGTTGCCCAGGTCATCGGCGCCGTCGTCGACGTGCAGTTCGACGGCGCCCTGCCGGAGATCCTGAACGCGCTCGAGACCGACAACCTCGGCAACCGCCTCGTCCTCGAGGTCGCCCAGCATCTCGGCGAGAACACCGTCCGCACCATCGCCATGGACTCGACCGAAGGTCTGGTCCGCGGCCAGGCGGTCACCGACACCGGCGCGCCGATCGCGGTCCCGGTCGGCGACGAGTGCCTCGGCCGCATCATGAACGTCATCGGCGAGCCGGTCGACGAAGCCGGCCCGATCAAGACCTCGAGCACCCGCGGCATCCACCAGCCGGCTCCGAGCTATGCCGATCAGGCGACGGAAGCGCAGATCCTGGTCACCGGCATCAAGGTCGTCGACCTGCTGGCTCCTTACGCCAAGGGCGGCAAGATCGGCCTGTTCGGCGGCGCCGGCGTCGGCAAGACCGTGCTGATCATGGAGCTGATCAACAACGTCGCGAAGGCACACGGTGGTTACTCGGTGTTCGCCGGCGTCGGCGAGCGTACCCGTGAGGGCAACGACCTCTATCACGAGATGATCGAGTCGGGCGTGAACAAGAAGGGCGGCGGCGAAGGCTCCAAGTGCGCCCTCGTCTACGGCCAGATGAACGAGCCCCCGGGCGCCCGCATGCGCGTCGCCCTGTCCGGCCTGACCGTCGCGGAAGACTTCCGCGACCGTGGCCAGGACGTGCTGTTCTTCGTCGACAACATCTTCCGCTTCACCCAGGCGGGCTCGGAAGTGTCGGCGCTGCTCGGCCGTATCCCGTCGGCGGTGGGCTATCAGCCGACGCTCGCTACCGACATGGGCAACCTGCAGGAGCGCATCACCACCACCAACAAGGGCTCGATCACCTCGGTGCAGGCGATCTACGTTCCGGCCGACGACTTGACCGACCCGGCGCCCGCGACCTCCTTCGCCCACCTGGACGCCACGACCGTGCTCTCGCGCTCGATCGCGGAAAAGGGCATCTACCCGGCGGTCGACCCGCTCGACTCGACCTCGCGCATGCTCTCTGCCGCGATCGTCGGTGACGAGCACTACAATATCGCCCGTCAGGTCCAGCAGATCCTCCAGCGCTACAAGGCCCTGCAGGACATCATCGCGATCCTGGGCATGGACGAGCTCTCGGAAGAGGACAAGCTCGCAGTCGCCCGCGCCCGCAAGATCGAGCGCTTCCTGTCGCAGCCCTTCTTCGTCGCCGAAGTCTTCACCGGTTCGCCGGGCAAGCTCGTCGCGCTCGAAGACACGATCAAGGGCTTCAAGGGCCTGGTCGAGGGCAAGTACGATCACCTGCCGGAAGCCGCCTTCTACATGGTCGGCTCGATCGAGGAAGCCATCGAGAAGGCCCAGCGCCTGGCTGCCGAGGCGGCGTAAGCTCCAACACATGCGCCCGTCATCCCGGACGAGCCGCCTAGCGGCGCTGATCCGGGATCCATCGAAGGGCGTTGCGTTCTAGGATGGATTCCGGCGCGCCGCTTCGCGTCGGCCGGAATGACGGCGGAGAGATAGCAAGATGGCCACCTTCACATTCGAACTCGTCTCGCCGGAACGCATCCTGTTCTCCGGCGATGCCGTCAGCGTCATCGTGCCGTCGGTCGAGGGCGAGATGACCGTTCTCGCCGGTCACGCGCCGGTCGTTGCCGTGCTGAAGCCCGGCATCGTCCTGGTCCAGACCGACTCCAGCAATGGCAAGGAATTCTTCGTCTCGGGCGGCCTCGCCGAGATCAACGCGACGAGCGTCACCATCCTGGCCGAGCAGGCCCGCTTCCTCGAGGACGTCGACAACGCCGTCCTCGATCAGGAAATCCTGACCGCCGAGACCCGCCATGCCGGCTCGCATGACGAGGCCGAGAAGAAGCGCCTGCACGACCAGCTCGTGCAGCTGCGCGAGTTCAAGGGCGTGTTCGAGCAGCGCAAGGCTGCCTGAACCACCTCGCGCTAGCGACGAGATGCAAGGGGCCGCGCAAGCGGCCCTTTTTTGTTGCGTCGGGGGAGGGTCAGGGCGCCGGGACGGCGAACTCGGCAAAGGCCGCGACCACTTTCTCGTAGACCGCCCGCTTGAACGGCACGACGCGCTCCGGCATTTCCGCCAGCGGCAGCCAGGCCCATTCCGAGAACTCGGCCGGCTCGTCGCCATTCGGCTGGCTGATGTCGAACTCAGTGTCGTCGCCGCTGAAGCGGAAGGCGACCCAGCGCTGACGCTGGCCGCGGAAGGCGCTCAATCTGTGCGGCGGGCCGGCATAGGCGGGGAAGTCGTAGGCCCACCACTCCTGCGTGGCGGCGAGGAATGCGGCGCTGGTTACGCCGGTCTCTTCGGCCAGCTCGCGGCGGGCGGCAGCGACGATATCCTCATTCACATCGATGCCCCCCTGCGGCATCTGCCAGTCGAAATCCGGCAGGACGATCTCGGGCCCGGCGCTGTGCGAGCGGCCGGTGAAGACCCGGCCCTGCGCGTTGAACAGGGCGATGCCGACATTGGGGCGGTAGGGGAGGCAGGACGTCATGGCCTCCCGCTACCACGTCATTCCCGGCAAGGCGATGCTACCGGCCCCGGTGTCGACCGAGCGTGCCGTGATCCCGGGATTCCCCTCGGCCGCCCGGGATGACGGATCGCGAAGGCAGCCTCAGGCCGCGATTGCCTCGGCCAGCGCCACCACGCGCTTGGCCATTTCGGCATGCAGGCGCTCGACCATCCGGCCGTCGAGCTGGATCGCGCCCTTGTCGGCGTTCTCGGGCTCGTCGAAGGCCGAGATGATGGCGCGGGCACGCGCGAGCTCTGTCTCCTCCGGCGCGAAGACGCTGTTCGCCACGGCGACCTGGTTGGGATGGATCAGGGTCTTGCCGTCGAAGCCGAGATCGCGGGCCTGCTCGCATTCGGCCTTGAAGCCGGCATCGTCCTTGAGGTCGTTGTAGACGCCGTCGACCACGTCGACGCCATGGGCGCGAGCGGCGAGGATCGCCGTCGTCAGCCAGGGCAGCATCGGGGCGCGGCCGGGCACGAAGCGGGCGCGCGTCTCCTTGGCGAGGTCGTTAGTGCCGAGGATGAAGCAGGCGAGGCGGGTCGAGGGATCGCGGGCAGCTCGGGCGATCTTCTCGCAATCGAGAATGGCGAGCGGGGTCTCGATCATCGCCCAGACCTGCGTCTCCGGCTTGGCCCAGAGCCCGGTCAGGCGATGGCCGATCTCGATCAACGTTTCTGGCGAGGAAACTTTCGGTATCAGGATCGCGTCGGGCGCGGCCTCCGTTGCCGCGGCGAGGTCGGCGTCGAACCAGGGCGTGTCGATACCGTTGGTGCGGATGACCAGTTCGCGCCGGCCATAGCCGCCGGCCTTCACAGCGGAGCAGACCTGTTCGCGCGCCAGTTCCTTGGCGTCGGGGGCGACCGCGTCCTCGAGATCGAGGATCAGCGCATCGGCGGCGATCTCGCGGGCCTTCTCCAGGGCGCGGGCATTGGAGCCCGGCATGTAGAGGACGCTGCGGCGCGGACGGATGTCGGTCATATTGTCTCTCCGGATTGAGGGTCGCCGGGTTCGCTGCAGTGCACACTAAGCTGCGCCGCAATGCAATGTCAGTTCTGCGAAAGACGGATGACAGGCTGTGATGGGCTGGATTGCGGGTGTCGATGGTTGCAAGGCGGGCTGGATCGCGGCCTTCGCCGACCTTGCGGGGCGGGAGCCGCCCGTCTTTCGTGTCTTCCCGAGCTGGAGCGATCTGCTGAGCGGCCAGCGCGCGCTGGAGCTGATCGCCGTCGATATGCCGATCGGCCTGCCGGACCGGATCGCCGGTTCCGGGCGCGGGCCGGAACAGGCGGTACGCGCGCTGCTCGGCGATCGGCAATCCTCGGTGTTCTCGATCCCCTCGCGCAGCGCCGTCCATGCGGCGGACTATGCCGAGGCCTGCCGATTGGCGCTCGCCTCGTCGGAGCCGCCGCGCATGGTCTCGAAGCAGGGCTTCCACCTCTTCCCACGCATCCGCGAGATCGACGCCCTGCTGCGCGCCGAGCCGGATTGGCGGGCGCGCATTTTCGAGATGCATCCCGAACTCGCTTTCCGAACCATGCGCGGCGCGCCGCTGGTACAGCCGAAGAAGATCAAGGGCGTGGTGAACCCGGCGGGAATGGCCGAGCGCCGTGCCTTGCTGCTGGCGGCGGGACTGCCGGAGGCCATCGTCCATGCCAAACCGCCACGCGGCGCCGCGGCCGACGATGCGCTCGATGCCCTCGCGGCGCTGGTCGTCGCCCGGCACATTGCCGCCGGGCGCGGGAAGCCCTTCCCCGATCCGCCGGGACGCGATAGCCACGGTCTACCTATCGCGATCTGGACCTTTTCGGATCGCTCCCTCGTCCAGGATCCTGCCATGACAGACAAGCCTGTGCCGCGCTCGATGATCGAGGCCGCGGCTGATCGCATTGCCGGCCATGCCCGCACCACGCCGGTGATGCGGCTCGGCACCGGCGCCTTCGGCTCGCGCGCCGATGTCTCGCTCAAGCTCGAATGCCTGCAGCATGCCGGTTCGTTCAAGACGCGCGGCGCCTTCAACAACCTGCTCTCGCTCGATGTGCCCGCCGCTGGCGTCGCCGCTGCCTCGGGTGGCAACCATGGCGCCGCCGTCGCCTATGCCGCCGGCAAGCGCGGCGTGAAGGCGACGATCTTCGTGCCGGAGATCTCGCCGGCCGCCAAGATCGAGGCGATCCGCCGTTTCGGCGCCGAAGTCCGCATCGGCGGCGCGCAATATGATGACGCCCAGGCGGCCTGCGACAAGTTCGTGGCCGAGACTGGGGCGCTCAAGATCCACCCCTTCTCGGCCAAGGAGACGATCGCCGGACAGGGCACGCTCGGCCGCGAATGGCAAAGCCAGGAGCGCGATCTCGACACGGTCCTCGTCGCGGTCGGCGGCGGCGGGCTGATCTCCGGCATCGCCGCCTGGTTCGCCGGCACCAGCGTCAAGGTCGTCGGCGTCGAGCCGGAAGGTTCACGCTCGCTGCAGGCCGCCTTCGAGGCGAAGGGGCCGGTAACGGTGACCGTCGCCTCGGTCGCAGCCGATTCGCTGGGAGCCCGCAATGTCGGCCAGCTGGTCTATGACGTCTGCAAGGACACGGTCGACCATGTCGTGCTGGTGCCGGATACGGCGATCACCGAGGCTCAAGCGCTGCTCTGGCGTGATTTCCGCCTCGCGGTCGAGCCCGGTGGCGCGGCGGCGCTCGGTGCGCTGATCGCCGGCTCCTACAAGCCGCAGCCCGGCGAGCGCCTCGGCGTTCTCGTCTGCGGCGCCAATGTCGACCTCGCCAAGCTGATCGAGATCACCGCGTGAGCCGGCGGGGCATCGCGAAGGGCGGCAAGGCGCTCTATGGCGCGCCGCTGGGCGTGCTCATGCTGGAGGCGCGCTTTCCGCGCATCTTCGGCGACATGGGCAACGCCACGACCTGGCCCTTCCCGGTGCTCTACCGCGTCGTCTCGGGGGCGAGCCCGGAGAAGGTGGTGCTGAAGGGAGCGGCCGGGCTGCTCCCAGATTTCGTCGCGGCGGCGCAGGAGCTGGTCAGGCATGGCGCCGAGGCGATCACCACCAATTGCGGCTTCCTCTCGCTGTTTCAGCGGGAGCTCGCGGCGGCGGTCGGCGTGCCCGTCGCCACCTCCTCGCTGATGCAGGTGCCCTGGGTGCAGGCGACCTTGCCGCCCGGCAAGCGTGTCGGCCTCGTCACCGTCTCGGCCGCGACGCTGACGCCGCAACATCTTGCGGCTGTGGGCGTTCCCGCCGACACGCCGGTGACCGGCACCGAAAACGGCCGAGAATTCTTTCGCGTGCTGATCAAGGCGGAGAAGGAGGAGATGGATGTCGACCTCGCCGAGCAGGACGTGGTCGAGGCTGCCCGGCGGCTGGTCGCTGGTCATCCCGAGGTCGGCGCCATCGTGCTCGAATGCACCAACATGCCGCCCTATGCCGCAGCGGTGCAGGCGGCGACGGGCCTGCCCGTCTACGACATCTATTCGATGATCACCTGGTTCCACGCGGGCCTCAGGCCGCGCGACTTCCGCTAGCTCTCCACCATCCGACCGGCTTTACGGCGGGCCGCGCCGCAGCGCACAATGAAGTCCCGCCGCGAGAGCCAGGCCGATGTCCGAGATCACCAGCAAGACCAATACCGGCCGCTTCTTCGAGGATTTCAGGCTGGGCGAGACCATCGTCCATGCGACGCCGCGCACCGTGACGGCCGGTGACGTCTCGCTCTACACCGCGCTCTACGGGACGCGCTTTGCCGTGCAGTCCTCGGACGCCTTCGCCAAGGCCATCGGCTATCCGGCTGCGCCGATCGACGATCTCCTCGTCTTCCACATCGTCTTCGGCAAGACGGTGCCGGACATCTCGCTCAACGCCGTCGCCAATCTCGGCTATGCCGATGGCCGCTTCCTCAAGCCGGTCTTCCCGGGCGACACGCTCTCGACGACGTCGGAGGTGATCGGGCTGAAGCAGACCTCGGGCGGCGATGCCGGCATCGTCTATGTCCGCTCGATCGGCCGCAACCAGCACAATGAGATCGTGCTGAGCTATGCGCGCTGGGTGCTGGTGCGCAAGCGCCGGCCCGGCACGCCGGCGGAATTCGAGCTCGTGCCGGAGCTGCCCAGGAGCGTCGCCCCGGAGGCGCTGGGCGAGGGCTGCCCGCTGCTGCATCCTGCCGCCTATGACGATGCGCTTTCGGGCTCGCCTTTCCGCTGGGGTGACTATCGGGCGGGCGAACGCATCGACCATGTCGACGGCATGACCGTCGAGGAGGCCGAGCACCAGATCGCGACCCGGCTCTACCAGAACACCGCCAAGGTGCATTTCGACGCCTATGGCGCCCGCGAGACCCGCTTCGGCAAGCGCCTGATCTATGGCGGGCACGTCATCAGCCTGGCGCGCGCCCTGTCCTTCAACGGGCTCGGCAACGCCTTCCACATCGCGGCGATCAACGCGGGGCGCCATGTCTCCCCGCTGTTCGCCGGCGACACCGTCTTCGCCTGGAGCGAGGTGCTTGAGGCGGCCGAATTGCCGGGGCGCGAGGATGTCGGCGCGCTCAGGCTTCGCCTCGTCGCGACCAAGAACCTGCCCTGCAACGAGCATCCGCTGAAGCACGCCGACCAGTACGCGGACGGGGTGATCCTCGACTTCGACTACTGGGCGCTGCTGCCGCGCTGACGACCCGGAAGCGGCTGAGGGCAGGTTGTAACTCAGAAAGTTACAGATTTCGATTTCTGTAATCGCACAAATGCATACCGCATTGCGGCACGAGCATGGTTTCGTTAGAGAGCCATTCACTCTAGAACGATACCAAGCGATCTTCGCTTCGTGAGCTTGAAGGGTCGGGAGTTCAAGACTTGGCCGAGTCCAGACCGGCGGCACGCCCGCTTTCACCGCATCTGCAGATTTATCGCTGGTCCTGGACCATGGCGATGTCGATCGCCCACCGCGCCACCGGCTCGGCGCTCTATGGCGGCACGCTGCTGATCGCACTCTGGCTGATCGCGGCCGCTTCCGGCCCGGCCGCCTACGAGACCGCGCAGTGGATCGCCGGCTCCATTCTCGGCAAGCTCGTGCTGTTCGGCTACACTTTCGTGCTGCTGCATCACATGGTTGGCGGCCTCCGCCACTTCGTCTGGGATCTCGGCCACGGCTTCGACCCGCAGACCCGTACGAACCTGGCCAAGTACAGTGTCGTCGTCTCCGGCGGGCTCACCGTGCTCGTCTGGATCATCGCCCTGACGCGCTGAGGAACCAAGCCGATGCTCTCAAACTCCTCGATGCGCACCCCGCTCGGCCGTGTTCGCGGCCTCGGCTCTGCCAAGTCCGGCACCGGTCATTTCTGGCTGCAGCGCGTCACCGCCGTCGCCAACCTCATCCTGACGATCGGCTTCCTCTGCGTCGTGCTCTCCCTGATCGGCAAGCCCTATGGCGCCGCCATCGCGACGCTGGCCAAGCCGCAGGTTGCGATCCTGATGCTGCTCTTCGTGGTCTCAGGCGCCGTCCACATGCGCCTCGGCATGCAGGTTGTCATCGAGGACTATGTCCATCATGAGGGGCTGAAGATCCTCGCGGTGATGGCCAACACCTTCTTCGCGATCGCGGTCGGCGCCGCCTGCGCCTTCGCGCTCCTGAAGATCTCGTTCGGAGGCTGATCATGGCGATCACCCGCGCCCGCGCCCTTCCGGCCTATACCGGCCAGGCCTACGCCATCACCGACCATACCTTCGACGTCGTCGTCGTCGGCGCCGGCGGCGCCGGTCTTCGCGCCACGGTCGGCTGCTCGCAGGCCGGCCTGCGCACCGCCTGCATCAGCAAGGTCTTCCCGACCCGCTCGCACACCGTCGCGGCCCAGGGCGGCGTCGCCGCCTCGCTCGGCAATATGGGCAAGGACACCTGGCAGTGGCACATGTACGATACCGTCAAGGGGTCGGACTGGCTCGGCGACCAGGACGCGATCGAGTATCTCGTGCGCAATGCGCCGGCCGCCGTCTATGAGCTCGAGCACTGGGGCGTGCCCTTCTCGCGCACCGAGAGCGGCAAGATCTACCAGCGCCCCTTCGGCGGCATGACCACCGATTTCGGCAACGGCCCGCCGGCCCAGCGCACCTGCGCCGCCGCCGACCGCACCGGCCACGCCATGCTGCACACGCTCTATGGCCAGGCGCTGCGCTACAACACCGAGTTCTTCATCGAGTACTTCGCCATCGACCTGATCATGGACGAGGACGGCCATTGCCGCGGCGTGCTCGCGCTCAAGCTCGATGACGGCACGCTGCATCGCTTCCGCTCCCAGCAGACCATCCTTGCGACCGGCGGCTATGGCCGCGCCTATTTCTCGGCGACCTCGGCCCATACCTGCACCGGCGACGGCGGCGGCATGGTGCTGCGCGCCGGCCTGCCGATGCAGGACATGGAGTTCGTGCAGTTCCACCCGACCGGCATCTACGGCTCGGGCTGCCTGATCACCGAGGGCGCGCGCGGCGAGGGCGGCTATCTCACCAATTCCGAGGGCGAGCGCTTCATGGAGCGCTATGCTCCGTCAGCCAAGGACCTCGCCTCGCGCGACGTCGTCTCACGCTCGATGACGATGGAGATCCGGGCCGGCCGCGGTGTCGGCAAGGACAAGGATCACATCTACCTGCATCTCGACCATCTCGACCCGAAGATCCTGCACGAGCGCCTGCCCGGCATCTCGGAGAGCGCCAAGATCTTCGCCGGCGTCGACGTCACCCGCGAGCCGATCCCGGTGATCCCGACCGTGCACTACAACATGGGCGGCATCCCCACGAACTTCCACGGCGAGGTGCTGACCAAGGTCGGCGGCGATCCGGACACGGTCGTGCCCGGCCTGATGGCGATCGGCGAGGCGGCTTGCGTCTCCGTGCACGGCGCCAACCGCCTCGGCTCGAACTCGCTGATCGATCTCGTCGTCTTCGGTCGTGCCGCGGGCCTGCGCTGCGCCGAGACTGTCAAGGCCGGCGAGAAGCAGCCGGAACTGCCGGCGAACTCGGCCGATCTCTCGCTCACCCGCCTCGACAAGTACCGCAACGCCAAGGGCGGCACGCCGACCGCGGTGCTGCGCGACAAGATGCAGCGGACGATGCAGTCCGATTGCGCCGTCTACCGGACCGGCGAGACGCTCGAGGCGGGCCACAAGGCGATCCACGAGGTCTGGGCCGGCATCACCGACATCGGCACCACCGATCGCTCGCTGATCTGGAACTCCGACCTGATCGAGACGCTGGAGTTCGAGAACCTGATCACCCAGGCGGTGGTCACCATGGACTCGGCGCTGCAGCGCCCGGAAAGCCGCGGCGCCCATGCCCGCGAGGACTATCCGGACCGCGACGACAAGGACTGGATGAAGCACACGCTCGCCTGGATCGACGACGAGAAGCGCACAGTCACGCTCGATGACCGTCCGGTGCACACCTACACGCTCTCGAACGACATCGAATACATCAAGCCGAAGGCGCGGGTGTACTGAGGACGATCTGACCGATGGCTGAATTCACGCTCCCGCAGAACTCCCGCCTGACCGAGGGCAAGGCCTGGCCGAAGCCGGCCGGCGCCAAGAAGGTCACCGAGTTCAAGATCTATCGCTGGAACCCGGACGACATCGCCAATCCGCGTACCGACACCTATTATGTCGACCGCGACGATTGCGGGCCGATGGTCCTCGACGCGCTGATCTGGATCAAGAACAAGGTCGACCCGACACTGACCTTCCGGCGCTCCTGCCGCGAAGGCATCTGCGGTTCCTGCGCCATGAACATGGACGGCAAGAACGGGCTCGCCTGCACCACCGGCATCGACGAATGCGGGGCCAAGGGCAAGGTCGCGATCTACCCGCTGCCGCATATGCCGGTGGTCAAGGACCTCGTTCCCGACCTGACCCGCTTCTACGCCCAGCATGCCTCGATCGAGCCCTGGCTCAAGACCACGACGCCCGCGCCCGAAAAGGAATGGAAGCAGGCCAAGGACGACCGCGAGAAGCTCGACGGCCTCTATGAGTGCATCCTGTGCGCCTGCTGCTCGACCTCGTGCCCGAGCTATTGGTGGAACGGCGATCGCTATCTTGGGCCCGCGGCGTTGCTGCAGGCCTATCGCTGGCTGATCGATAGCCGCGACGAAGCCACCGGCGAGCGCCTCGACAATCTCGAGGACCCGTTCCGGCTCTATCGCTGCCACACCATCATGAACTGCGCCAACGCCTGCCCGAAGGGCCTTAACCCGGCCAAGGCGATCGCCGAGGTCAAGAAGATGATGGTGGCCCGCCAGGTCTGAGCCTGCCGGAATTCTACTAGCGCGGCCGTCTGACACGGCGGCCTGCGCTTCCGGTGCTCACGTACTGATGTACGCTCCGCTCCGGTTCTCGGCCGCTGCGCCAGCCGACTCACGCCAGCGAATTCCGGCTCAGCTGAGCGAAGCTCGGTTCTGTGCCGCGCGGCTTTCCGCAATTCCGCCGTCGATTCCGCCGGTTTCGGCCCTCAATCGATCACGCCCGCGACAAGACGCCGCGCTCTCTTGCTGACGCTAAGTCACAGCATGAGGGCGAATCATGTCGCAAGAGCACGGGCAACCGACCGAGAGCAGGCCTGAGCCTCCAATCCTGTCGCTCGGCATCACGCCGCGACGGTTCGGACGCAGCCCCGGCCTGAAATTCTTCGTCATCGGCTTTCTGGCGCTGCTGCTGCTGATCCCGCTGATGTTCGTCTCCAGCCTGCGCGGCGAGCGCTCGGCCACCGCCAACCTGGCGGCCCGCGAGATCGGCGATGCCTGGGGCCGCGAGCAGATCGTCGGCGGCCCGGCGCTGCTGGTGCCCTATCTGGTGCCGCCCAAGATCGCCAATGCCGCGCCGACGCGCGAAGTCGCGGTCTTCCTGCCTGATGATCTCCAGGCCTCTTCAGAGGCGCAGACCGAAATCCGGCGGCGCTCGATCTTCGACGTGCCGGTCTATCGCAGCAAGGTCGGGTTGACCGCGCGCTTCCTGCCGCCCGATTTCAAGGCGATCACCTCCGAGACGGTGCAGCCGCTCTGGAACGAAGCGGTGCTCGCGGTCGGCGTCGGCGATGTCCGCGGCTTGAAGAATCGGGCCACGGCCCAGATCCGCGACGGCGCCGCGATCGAATTCGAGCCGACCCTCGGCGCCGGCATCCGCGACGGCAACGGCATCCATGCCGCCTTGCGCGGCATCGACCTGACCAAGCCGCTTGCCGTCGAGGTCGGGCTCGACCTCAATGGCTCGCGCAGCCTGTCGATCGTGCCGCTGGCCAAGAACAGCGCGCTCCGGATGAGCTCGAACTGGCAGCATCCGAGCTTCTCCGGCGCGCATCTGCCGGATGACCGGGTGATCGACGCCAACGGCTTCTCGGCCTCCTGGCGGGTCTCGCATCTGGCGCGCAACCTGCCGCTCGCCTTCACCTATGACAAGCGCGCCGACGTGACCTTCCTCGCCGGTGCTGTCGGCGCGCGCTTCTACCAGCCTGTCGATCTCTACCAGCTCGTCGAACGCGCCATCAAATATGGCATCCTCTTCGTCGGTGCGGTCTTCCTGGCCGTCTTCGGGCTGGAGTTGGTGGCGCGCGACAACCTTCACGCCGTCCAGTACACGCTCGTCGGCTTCGCGCTGGTGCTGTTCTATGTGCTGCTGCTGTCGCTGGCCGAGCATCTCGGCTTCCTGACGGCCTATCTCACGGCAGCCGCGGCGACGACGGCGCTGATCGCGCTCTATATCGGCCTCGTCCTGCGCAGTTTTGCGCGCGGCGCCGTCCTGGGGCTGATCCTCGCCACCGGTTACGGGCTGGTCTACGCGCTACTGAAATCCGAGGACTTCGCCCTGCTCGCCGGGGCGATCGGCGCCTTCGTCGCGCTGACGGCGCTGATGCTCGGCACGGCCAGGGTCAACTGGTCCGGCCTTGGTGACGGCGTGGCGAAGAGCGTCACCAGCGATCCGGCGCAGCCGAGCGCTTCGGCGTGACGCCTAAGACAAATAGCGGCCCGGCGCGAAAGGCGCCGGGTCGGCCGGAGCCTGTTCGCCGCAGACCAAAGCGGCCAGGATCTCCCCCGTCACGGGTCCGGTCGAAAAGCCGATATGCTGGTTGCCGAAGGCGAGCCAGAGACCGGGATGGCGCGGCGCCTCGCCGATCATCGGCAGCGAATCCGGCAAGGTCGGGCGTGAGCCGCGCCAGGTCGTGTCCTCCGCCGGCTCGGTGAGCGGAAAGGCCTCGCGGGCCCGCGGCAGCACCTGCTCGATCTGGGCGTGATCGTCGGGCGCATCGCGATGGGCGAGCTCGACGCCGCTGGTCAGGCGCAGGCCGAGTTCCATCGGCGCCAGCATGTAGGACGCCTCGACATCGTAGATCGGCCGGTTGAGGAAGCGCCCCAGCGCCGGCTTGTAGTGGCGGTGATAGCCGCGCTCGACATTGAGCGGCACTTTCAGGCCGAGCGGCCGCAGCAGCTCCGCGCTCCAGGGGCCGAGCGCGACGACCGCGAGCTCGGCGTCGTGCTGGGCGCCCTTGGCGGTGACGCGCCAGCCATCGCTCCGCTTCGACAAGGCGGTGACCTCGTCGCGCAGGATCACGCCGCCGCGAGCGGCGAACAATGCCGCATAGGCCTCGACCACGGCGCCCGGCCAATCGACCGAGGCGCTGTCCTTGTGGTGCAGGGCGGCCGAGAAGATCGGGTTCAGGCTGGGCTCCAGCGCCGACAGTGCCTGGCGATCGAGCGCCTCGACGCGCACGCCATGGTCTTCGAGGAAGGCCTGGCGCGCTTCGGCGGCCGCCCGGCCGGCCTCGCTGCGCCAGAGCTCGAGGAAGCCGGTATCACGCAGGCGCCAGGCGATGCCGGCCTCGGTCATCAGGCGCTTGTGCAGCGGCAGGGAAGGCCCGGTCAGGCTTTCCAGCGCCGCGACGCGGCGGCTGAGCCGCTCAGGCCTGGCTTCGTTGAGAAAGCCGAGGATCCAGCCGGGATTGGCCAGGAGGTGGCCGAGCCGGTAGCGCACCGCCGCATGCCGGTTGCCGAGATATTTCGGCAGGTTCTTCCACAGGCCGGGATTGTTGAGCGGCATGATCGAGGAGCGGCTGATCACCCCGGCATTGCCATAGGAGGTCTCGCGGCCGGGCTCGCGCCGGTCGATCAGCGTCACCTTGAGGCCGCGTTTCTGCAAGGCGAGCGCGCAGGAGACGCCGACCATGCCGGCGCCGATGACGATGACGCTGCGGCTCACTTGGACAGGTCCGGGGGGAGGACCGGCTCGGCGAGCCAGTGATCGAGGAAACCATCGAGCCAGGCGCGCACGGCGGGATCGTACTGATACCAGCCCTCGAGATGCTGGTGGCGGAGCTGCGCGCCCGGCATCAGCGTGCGCTCATGGGCGCGCACCGACCAGCGGCACATCATCGCCAGCGTCACCTCGGGGTGAAATTGCAGGCCATAGGCCTTGCGGCCGGCGCGGACCGCCTGAACCGGGAAATCGCCGCCGGTCGCCAGGCATTCGGCGCCGGTCGGACAATCGAAGCCCTCGCGGTGCCATTGATAGACTGTGCCAGGCCAGATGCTGCCGGTCGTGGCGGCATCGGCACGGCCGGCCTCCGTCAGGCTGAGCGGGTAATAGCCGATCTCGGCCCGGCCTTCGGCGTGGGTGTAGACGGTCGCGCCGAGATGGCGGGCCAACATCTGCGCGCCCAGGCAAAGGCCAAGGAAGGGCGCTTCCTCCTTGAGGCAGACCCCGATCCAGTCGATCTCCGCCTTGACGAAATCATCGGGGTCGTTGGCGCTCATAGGCCCGCCGAAGATCACCGCGCCGGCATGGCCCTGCATGGTCTGCGGCAGCGGGTCGCCGAAGCGGGGCTTGCGGATGTCGAGAGCGTGCCCGCGCTCGGCGATCAGGCGGCCGACACGGCCAGGCGTCGAATGCTCCTGGTGGAGCACGATCAGCACCGGCTTGCGCGGCGGCAGGGCGTCGAGGCGAGTGCGGAGCCGGCGACGCGTCGGGAAGCGATAGGACAGATCGTTCATCGCGGCGTTCGATTGCGCTCCCGAGACCGGATTCCTCATGCCGGACGGTGCTTAAAATGCGGTTTGCCGGCCCGTGCGGCAAGCAAATTATGCGCCATGGCCGGCATGGCGGAGGCCAGCGTTGTGCATGCTTCGTGCAATCTTTCATCAATAGTCTTCTGGCAATGCAACCTCTAGTGACCGCATCAGTTGACTTTCGAGCCAGGCTCAGGCATGAGAATGAACATTCATTCTCATTTTTCCAAGCAAGCATGTCGCAAGTCGTCTCCTCCTTCTCGGCCGAACGCGGTCTCTCCGAGCGCCATATCCGCATCCTCGATGCGGCCGAGCGCGTCTTTGCGCGGGCCGGCTTCCATGTGGCGACGATGAATGACATCGCCGTGGAAGCCGCGATGAGCCCGGGCAACCTCTACCGCTACTTTTCCTCGAAGGACGCACTCATCGCCGGCATCAGCGAGCGCGACCGGACCGAGGTCGCGGCCGATTTCGCCCAGCTCGATCCGGGCAGGGGCGGCTTGCTCGATCAGCTCGAGGAGCTCGGCCGCCAGCACATGGTGCGCAAGCCACGCGAGAAGGCGATCATCGCGCTGCAGATCTGGGCCGAGGCCTCGCGCACGCCTGAGATGGCGCAGATCTGTGCCGGTTTTGACGAGGTGGTCGAGCAAGGCCTCGGTGCTGCCGTTGCGGCGGCCAAGGCGAGTGGCGAGCTGCCGAGCAATCTCGATCAAGCGCGTTTTCTGACGGCGCTGTTCATGATGGCGGACGGCTTCTTCTGCCGGCGCGCCGTCGACCCGAATTTCGACGCCGCCGCCGGCGCCGAAGCCCTCTTCGCCGCGATGCGGGGACTGGCGCAGACCATGCTGCTGCCGCCCGCTGGCGAGCCAACCTCCTAGAGACGAAAACCGACCATGTCCGTATCGCCCAAGACCCTGATCCTGCTGCCGCTCTTCGCGCTCGCCTGCGCGCCTGCGACGGCATTCGCCCAGGCTCCGGCCTCCGCTGCCACCGCCCAGCAGCCTTCAGCCGGGCCGGCGATCACGGTGACATCGGCCAAGCGCGACGAGATCGTGCAGAGCGTCGTGGTCTCCGGCTCGATGGTCGCGCGCGACGAGGTTCTGGTCACGCCTGAGGTCGACGGCTTCGTCATCACCGAGCTGCTCGCCGAGGAAGGAGACCGAGTCGCTGCCGGCCAGGTGCTGGCGCGGCTATCGCGCACCACGCTCGAAGTGCAGCGCGCCCAGAACCAGGCGCAGACCGCCAAGGCGCAGGCGGCGATCGACCAGGCCAAGGCGCAGATCGTCGAAGCCGAGGCCAATCTCGTCCAGGCCAACAACGCCTTCGACCGCACCAAGGCTCTGCGCGACAGCGGCAATGCCAGCCTGGAGACGTTCGATCAGCGCGCCGCTGTGGCTCGCGGCAGCCAGGCGCGGTTGAACTCGGCCAAGCAAGCGCTGGCGATGGCCGAGGCCGATCTTGCCCTCTCGCAGGCGCAAGGCCGCGACATCGAGGTCAAGCTGGCCCGCACCGAGATCAAGGCGCCGAAGGCCGGCATCGTCAGCCGCCGCAACGCCAGGCTCGGCGCGATGGCGACGATGGCGGCGGCCGAGCCGCTGTTCAAGATCATCGCCGACGGTGCGATCGAGCTCGAAGCCGATGTCGCCGAGGTCGAACTGCCCAATCTCAGGATCGGGCAGGCGGTCGCGGTCACGCCGGCCGGCTCCGACAAGCCGCTCGCCGGCCAGATCCGGCTGATCTCGCCGGAAGTCGACAAGGCCTCGCGGCTCGGGCGCTTGCGCATCACACTGACCGGCAATCCACCGGTCGCCGTCGGTTCCTTCGCCCGCGGCGTGATCGAGACCGGCCGCAAGACCAGCATCGTGTTGCCGCTTTCGGCGATCACCTATGCCCGGGGCGGCGCCATGGTCCAGGCCGTCAAAGACGGCAAGGTGACGACCAAGAAGGTCACGCTCGGCCTGATCGGCGGCGGGCGCGCCGAGATCGCGTCGGGCCTTGCCGAGGGCGAGAGCGTGGTCGCACGCGCCGGCACCTTCGTGCGTGACGGCGACGCCATCACGCCGGTCGCGTCGAACTGAACCGACGGAGCTATCCGTGAGCGTCAATTTCTCTGCCTGGTCGATCCGGAAGCCGGTCCCGGCGATCCTGCTCTTCGTCGTGCTCTGCGTGCTCGGGCTGCTCTCGTTCTCGAAGCTGCCGGTGACGCGCTTCCCGAATATCGACGTGCCCTTCGTCTCGGTGACGGTGACCCAGTCGGGCGCTGCCCCGGCTGAACTGGAGAGTCAGGTCAGCAAGCGCGTCGAGGACGCGGTCGCCAATATCACCGGCGTCAAGCACGTGATGTCGACGCTGACCGACGGCTCCTCGGTGACGCTGGTCGAGTTTCGGCTCGAAACCAACACCGACCGGGCCGTCAATGACGTCAAGGATGCGATCGCCAAGATCAGGGCCGAGCTGCCGCGGACCATCGACGAGCCGGTGATCCAGCGCATCGACGTCGAAGGCCAGTCGATCCTGACATATGGCGCCTCCTCGCCCGGCCTGACGCTGGAGCAGCTCTCCTGGCATGTCGACGACGTCGTCGCGCGCGAATTGCAGGGGCTGAAGGGTGTCGGCCGGGTCGAGCGTTATGGCGGTGTCGACCGGGAGATCAGGATCTCGCTCGATCCCGACCGGCTGCTCGCGCTCGGCACCACCGCCGGCGAGGTCAACCGGCAGATCCGCGCCACCAATGTCGACCTCGCCGGCGGGCGCGGCGAGGTCGGCGGCCAGGAGCAGGCGATCCGCACGCTCGCCAGCGCCAAGACCGTCGCCGAACTGGCCGACAGCAAGATCCAGTTGACCGGTGGGCGCGAGGTCCGCCTGAAGGAGCTCGGCCGTGTCGAGGATTCCAGTTCCGAGCCGCGCGCCTTCGGCCGGCTGAACAAGCAGCCGGTCGTCTCCTTCGCGGTGTTCCGCTCGAAGGGCTCGAGCGAGCTTTCGGTCAAGGACGTCGTCGCGGCCAAGATCGACGACCTCAACAAGCGCTATCCGACGATCAAGCTCGCGCCGATCGACGATGCCGTCGCCTACACCCACGGCAACTACAAGGCGGCGATGGAGACGCTGCTGGAGGGCGCGGCGCTCGCCGTGCTCGTCGTCTTCGTCTTCCTGCGCAACTGGCGGGCGACGCTGATCACTGCGATCGCGCTGCCTCTCTCGGCCATCCCGACCTTCTGGGCGATGGAGCTTCTCGGCTTCTCGCTCAACCTCGTCAGCCTGCTCGGCATCACGCTGGTGACCGGCATCCTGGTCGATGACGCCATCGTCGAGATCGAGAACATCGTCCGGCACATGAAGATGGGCAAATCGCCCTATCGCGCCGCGATGGAGGCGGCCGACGAGATCGGCCTCGCGGTCATCGCGATCACGCTGACCATCGTCGCGATCTTTGCGCCTGTGTCCTTCATGGGCGGCATCGCCGGCCAGTATTTCCGTCAGTTCGGCCTCACCGTCGCGATCGCGGTGCTGTTCTCGCTGCTGGTCGCGCGCCTGATCACGCCGATGATGGCGGCCTATCTGTTCAGGCCGGTGAAACACCACGACGCCAAGGACGGCTTCGTGATGCGCGGCTATTCCTGGCTGCTGGAAGCCTCGCTCAAGCGGCGGCGCATCCCGGTGCTGCCGCGTTTCGATGGCTCCGGAAAGTGGCGGAAGCTGCCGTTCAACACGGCCTATCTGACGCTGATCGCCGGCTTCGGCTTCCTGTTCGTCTCGATCCAGGCGACGGCGCTGCTGCCGACCGGCTTCTTCCCCGAGGAGGACACCGCCCGCATCGTCGCATCGGTCGAATTGCCGCCCGGCGCGACGCTGGAGGACACCACCGTCGCCACCGACAAGATCGTCGACAAGCTGCGCGAGATTCCGCAGGTGACGAACGTCTTCGTGCTCGGCGGCGCTTCGCCGACGGGCCAGCGCGAGGTCCGCCGCGCCGCGGTCTTCATCCTGCTGACGCCGAAGGCCGAACGCGACGTTCCCCAGAAGGAGCTCAAGGTCACCATCGCCGAGAAGCTGGCTGGCGTGCCCGATGTCCGCGCCTGGTACGTCAACGAGCGCGGCGAGCGCGAGATGGCGTTCTCGATCCTGTCGAAGGACGGGGATGCGCTCGACGAGACGGTGGCGAAGATCGAGGCGCGCATGCGCCAGGTCGATGGCTATCTCAACGTCGCCACCGCCGGCTCGCTTGCACGGCCCGAGATGCGCGTCACGCCGAAGCTGGAACAGGCCGCCAATCTCGGCGTCACGCCCGAGGCGATCTCGGAGGCGCTGCGCGTCGCGACTATCGGCGACATCGGCCCGAACCTCGCCAAGTTCAACGCCGGCGACCGGTTGGTGCCGATCCGTGTCCAGCTCGACGAGCAGGCCCGTACCGACATCCGCAATATCGCGGCGCTGCGCGTCATCAGCGCGTCCGGCGTCTCGGTCCCGCTCACCGCCGTGGCCGAGATCGGCTTCGGCGAGGGCCCGTCCTCGATCGACCGCTATGATCGCGTCCGCCGCGCCGCCATCGGCGCCGACCTGAAGCGCGGCTTCGAGCTCGGTACGGCACAGGAGAAGTTCCAGGAGATCGTCAAGGAGGTCGGCCTTCCCGAGGGCGTGCGCATCGCCGCGACCGGCGACGCCGAGATCCAGGGCGAGGTGGTCGAGGGCTTCGTCCACGCGATGACCACCGGCCTGATGCTGGTGCTCGCCGTGCTGATTTTGCTGTTCGGCTCGGTCTTCCAGCCGATCACCATCCTGCTCTCGCTGCCGCTCTCCTTCGGCGGCGTGGTGATTGCGCTGCTCGCCACCCACAACCCGGTCTCGATGCCGGTCTATATCGGCCTGCTGATGCTGATGGGCATCGTCACCAAGAACGCTATCATGCTGGTCGACTTTGCGGTCGAGGAAGTCGCGCGCGGCAAGGATCGGCTGACGGCGCTGCTCGAAGCCGGCCACAAGCGGGCGCGGCCGATCGTGATGACCACCATCGCCATGGCGGCGGGCATGCTGCCTTCCGCCTATGGCGTCGGCGATGGCGGCGAGTTCCGCGCGCCGATGGCGATCGCGGTGATCGGCGGCCTGCTCGTCTCGACCGTGCTCTCCCTCGTCTTCGTGCCGTCCTTCTACGTGGTGATGGACGATCTCGGCCGGCTCACCGGCTGGGTCTTCGGCCGCTTCCTCGGCAAGGCCGAGGACGAGAGCCAGTGGGAAGCGATCCGCGAGGAGGAGACGCCGGGCGAAGCCAGCGCCAAGGCGATGGCCGGCAAGCTGCCGCCGCCGCGGCTGGCGGCAGAGTGAAGGCAATGGCACTTCAGCCGAACAGGTAGCGCATCGGAGCGGTGGCACCGCGCCACGATGAGCTACCTATTTTGCACGGCTGCTGCCGGCGGAAGGCGGCATCCTACACTCCCGCCATGGAAGACCAGGTCTTCGCAGGAAGAGCGCCGAGCAGCCAGGACCAGGATGGTCGCGGCGTGGTTTCCCTGCCCGTAAACGGAACGCCTCGCAGGCATGTGGCGCTCGTCATGCTGGCGGCAACCGTGCCCATCCTGGCCTCGGGCGGCGCCTTCTTCGTCGACGGGCCGAACCATCTCTTCCGCGTGACTCTGTGGGAGATGCTGCTGGCCGACGACGCGGTCGCCCAGTTCTTCCAGCCCGGCGACAGGCTTTATCCGAATCTCGCCATCGACGTATTCACCGGCGTTCTCGGCAAGATGGTGCCACCGTCCGTTGCGCTGACAGCGTTCATCTGCACGGCGGTGTGCGCCTATATCGTGGCCGCTGTCTGGTGCCGGCAGGCGCGAGGGGACAGGACGGATCTTTCCATCCTTCTCATCATCCTTCTCGCCGTCTATTCCGAGCCGCTCTATTGGGGGCTGTTCAACTACATCCTCGGGCTTGGCGTCATGTTCGTCGCGCTGCACCGGGCGATCGAGCAGCGCAAGGCGCCCTCAAGCAGCTTCGGCGTCTGCCAGGCCCTCATCCTGGGCGCGATGTGCCTGATCAGCATCTTCCCGGTCATGCTCTATATGTGCTTCTGCCTCGGCATGTTCGCGGTCGCGGCTCGCGACGACTGGCGGGTACGGCGCTTCGCCGACAGCGCTGATCTCATCCGGTGGCATTGGCCTTCGGCAGTCATGGTGGCCGCCCTGGTGCTGGTCATGGAGCCCGGCCAGACGGGGACGACCGAGTGGCATCTCGCCACCAAGATCACCGGCATCTTCTCGGTAGGCAAGACGACGAACCTGTCGCTGGAATATGGCCTGTCGGCGCTCGTCCTGGGCGCGGTCGGCTGGCTGGCCTGGCGGCGGGGCCTGAATGCGGGCCGCCATGAGCTGGCCGGGCTGTTCGCTTGCGTCCTCCTGTTCCTCGTCATGCCGAAATACCTGATGAGCGTCGGGGCGGCCGACCGGCGCCTGGTTCCGGCGATCGTGACGATCGCGGCGATTTTCCTGCGTGGCCCGCCGTCACAGCCGGCTGGAGCTGAAAGGGCCGCGACCACACTTCTCACGGGGATCATTGCCGTGAAGGTCGGGCTGCTGCTCTATCTCTGGGCTCCGCTCACCCGGCTCGATGCGAGCTATGCGGCTGTCGCGCAGGAGATTCCTGCGAATGCGATCGTGCTCTTCGCCCCGCCGGTCGACGAGATCAGGCCGGACGCGATCGAGCGCGCCTGGCGCTTTGCGAGGCTGGCCTCGGCGCTTCAGCCGATTCCTGACGCCGAAGCGCACGTCTTCGTCGAGCACCCACACCTCTTGCTGAGGCATCTTGCCGGCCGGAACGTCCTGCCGACGCAGGTCTTCCTGAATTTCTGGGCGAAACGGGCGCCGGAGCTTCCGCAATTGCCCGACCCCGCGACGTCACAGACATTGGCGGATGTGGCAGCGGAGCTGGCATGGCTGCCACGGGGCATCACGGTCTTTGTCGTCTCGCATATCGATCTCGACGCCGCGCTCGTCCCCGACCTTGCGGTGCGAAAGATCACCGAAATCGGCGGCGTGAGTCTCTATTCCGCAACCCGGATCGGCGATCTCCTGAAATGGCCCGATAGTTAGACAGCCCGGCGGAAGCGCGCCGGGATCGCTTCAATTTTCCTGCAGCGACAGGTCGAGATTCTGTCGCTCGCCCAGCTGGCTGCCGCGCAAGGTCAGCGCTGCACCGTCCTGCTGGCGTGAGATTGGCGCTCCGGCGAGAGCTCAGACTGCTTCCGGTTCGACATCGGCCGCGCGCCTGCGTTCGACGGCTGCGAGATAGGCGGCGGTGAGTTCGTCGAGGACTGATTGCGCCGGGCGCGGCGCCTCGAGATGCAGGAAGCGCAGCTCTGCCATGAATCTGTCCCACAGAGCTGGCCCGCCCTCGGCGAGGATTTCGGCGCGGATCGACATCTCCGGCGTCACCGGCAGGAAGCGCCGGCCCCAATCGGCCATGGCGGCGAAGACCGGCACCAGCGAGATGCCCATCTCGGTCAGGCTGTAGATGCCCTTCTGCTTGTGGCTGGCGTCGTCACGGCGGGAGAGCAGACCGTTCTCAAGCAGGCGCTTCAGCCGGTCGGCAAGGATGTTCGAGGCGATGCCCTCGTCCGATTTCGCCAGCAGCTCGCGATAATGCCGGCGATTGCCGAACATGATGTCGCGCAGGACGATCAGGCTCCAGCGATCCCCGAGGATTTCGAGCGTCAGGTTGATCGGGCAGCCCGAGCGGCCGGTCTCTTTCATGTGCGCCTCCGAAACCGCTTGCATTCTACAATCGGTTTCGCTAGAAGCCAACTGCTTGCATATCGCAAGCGGTTTTGGATGGTGCGATAAAGCACCAGCAAGGAGGATGTGATGGCCAAGGTGATCGTCTGGAATCTCGTGACGCTGGACGGCTGTTTCGAGGGCAAGGAGAAGTGGGATCTCTCGTTTCACAACGACGCCTGGGGCGAGGAGCTCGATGCGCTCAGCAAGGAGTTCGGCCAGCGTGCCCAATGCCTTGTCTTCGGCCGCGTCACCCATGACGGGATGAAGGCCTATTGGACCTCGGCCGAGGCCAAGGAGGACAGCGAGGTCACGCGCTACATGAACGCCCTGCCCAAGCTGGTCGCCTCGCGCAGCGTTCAGAGTTCCGACTGGAACAACACCCGCGTCACCGCCGACATCGTCCGCGAGATCGCCGCCCTGCGGGCCAAGCCGGGCAAGGACGTCCTGGTCTTCGGCAGCGCCGAGCTGATCGACACCTTGCTGAAGGAAAAGCAGGTCGACGAGCTGATGCTGGCGCTGGTGCCGGTGCGGCTCGGCGCGGGCACGCCGTTCTTCAAGCCCGGCAGCGAGCGCCAGAAGCTCGACCTGCTGGAGAGCCGCCCGCTCAAGAACGGCACGGTGATCCTGCGCTATGCCGCGGGGAATTGACGTGGTGGCGGGTCGGCTTGCGGAAGGGGTCTACTATCCCTTCCGCACCATCAGCACCGCCGCCAGGATCGCGACGCCGCCGAAGGCCTGGGCAGGGGAGGGCTGCTCGGCGAAGATCGCCCAGGCGGCGAGCACCGAGACCAGCGCCGGCCAGACCATGACCAGCGAGGCGGCGTTCGCCCCGTAATGGCCGAGCGCCAGCGTGATCAGGCCCTGGCCCATCGCATGCGAGACCAGGCCGAGCGCGGCCACCGCGAGCCAGCCGGTCAGGCTCTGCGGCAGGATGGTTTCGCCGAGGCCAAAGGCAGCGACGGCGCAGAACGCGGCGCAGATCGCGCTGGAGATCAGGCCGATGCGGCCGGCAGCGGCGCGGTTGCGGGCACGGCGCACGGCGAGGATGTACGCGGCGTAGGAGAAGGCTGCGCCGATGGCGAGGCCGTCGCCGAACAGGGCGGCGCCCGACAGCGGGGCTGCCGCACTTCCCGACAGCTTGGGCAGGACCAGCATGCCGGCGCCGCCAATGGCGAGGAGGAGTGCGCCGAGGATGCGCCGCGTCGGCTTCTCGCGGAAGAGCAGCCAGCCGCCGAGGATGACGCCGACCGGCGAGAGATTGCCGAGCAAGGACGCGTTGGCGATCGAGGTGAAACCGAGCGAGGCGTTGTAGAGCACGACGTCGATGCCGAAAGCGAGGCCGGCGAGCGCGATCGGCAGCATGGCGCCGGACTTCACACCCTCGGCCCGGTCGGGACGGTCTTCCAGCGCCATCCAGGCCGCCAGAACTGGCAGCGCGAAAGCCATGCGCCAGAAGCCGGCGGCGGCCGGGCCGACATCGGCGAAGCGCACGAAGATGCCGGAAAAGCCGATGCAGGTCGCGCCGAGCAGCAGCAGCAGGAACATGCCGAGCGCCGGCGCAGCGGGCCGGTCAGGCACGGAAAGACTCGAGGCGGACATGGGTTCGGCTTTCAGGGCGAGAAATCCACAGCCCCCATCCTGAGGAGCCGCGATCTGCGATCGCTCCTCGGGATGGGGGCTGCTTCGTCGCTCTCAACATAGCCCGCTTCCAGCAATCGGAAAAACGGATTATCCTGATTTATCTATTGGTCATTCCGATGGAATGGTGATGTCGACCCATCTCGATCTCGATGCCCTCGCCATGCTCGTCGCCGTCGCCGAGACCGGCGGTTTTACCGCGGCTGGCCAGAAGCTCGGGCGCACGCAATCGGCGGTGTCCGGCCGTATCCAGGACCTGGAAGCGGCGCTCGGCAAGCAATTGCTGGAGCGCTCGCGCCGCGGCGTCACGCCGACCGAAGCGGGCGAGCGCCTGCTCGCCCAGGCTCGCCGCCTGCTCGCGATCGAGCGCGAGGCGCGGGCCGAGCTCGATGGCGACAAGGCGGTCGGCCGGCTGCGCATCGGTCTGCCGGACGACTATGTCGACGCCTACCTCAGGCCGCTGATCGTGCGCTTCGCCGAGGAGCATCCGCGCGTCGAGATCGAGGTGCATTGCGAACTGTCGAAGCGGATCGAGCCGGCCGTGGCGGCGGGCGAGCTCGACCTTGCGGTGATCACCCAGGACCCCGGCCGGCCAAAGGGTGAGCGCCTCAGGCGCGAGCCGCTGGTCTGGGTCGCGGCGCGCGGCCATCGACCGGAGCTCAGCGACGTGCTGCCGCTCGGCCTGTTCAATGAGGGCTGCCGGGCCCGCCCGCGCATCCTGAATGCGCTGCAAGCGGCGGAGCGGCCGCACCGGCTGGTGTTCTCGTCATCGCACATGGCCGGCCTGCTCTCGGCGGTCGAGGCCGGGCTCTGCGTCACCGCGATCACCGAGAGCGCGGCGCCCGCCTCTTTGCGTCGCCTGGAGCCGTCCGAGAATCTGCCTGTTCTGTTTGAGCTTTCGGTCGCGCTGGTGATCGCGCCGCAGGCCGGCATCGCGGCGCGCCATTTCGCGCAGGCATTGCGCGAGGCGATGGCGGCGCCGCGGCTGGTGGCGTGACGAACTAGACCGCGATCCGTTCCGGCTCGTCGGCGTCGAAGCCGGTCTCCTTGGCGAGGATGCGCTGCATCCTGGCCTCGTCGAGCGAGTTCTCCCATTTCGAGACGACGATGGTGGCGACGCCGTTGCCGATCAGGTTGGTGAGGGCGCGCGCCTCCGACATGAAGCGGTCGATGCCGAGGATCAGCGCGATTGAGGCGACCGGGATATGGCCGACCGTGGCGAGCGTTGCCGCCAGCACGATGAAGCCCGAGCCGGTGACGCCGGCGGCGCCCTTCGAGGTTAGCAGCAACACGGCGATGATGCCGATCTCCTGTGAGAGCGAGAGGTCGGTATTGGTCGCCTGCGCCAGGAAGACGGCGGCCATGGTCAGGTAGATACAGGTGCCATCGAGGTTGAAGGAATAGCCGGTCGGGATGACCAGGCCGACGACGCTCTCCTTGCAGCCGAGATGGGTCATCTTGGCGATCATGCGCGGCAGCACGCTCTCGGAGGAGGAGGTGCCGAGCACGATCAGCAATTCTTCCTTGATGAAGGCGATGAACTTCAGGATCGAGAAGCCGGCCAGCCGCGCGATCGTGCCGAGCACCAGGAAGATGAAGATCAGGCAGGTCGTGTAGAACGAGGCCATGAAGGAGCCGAGCGAGAGCAGGGTCCCGACGCCGAACTTGCCGATGGTGAAGGCCATCGCCCCGAAGGCGCCGATCGGGGCGGCCTTCATGATGATGCCGACGATCTTGAAGAAGATCTGGGCGATGTCGTCGATGAAGTGCAGCACCGCCTTACCGCGCTCGCCGAGCATCTGCAGGCCGAAGGCGAAAAGCAGGGCGAAGAACAGCACCTGCAGGATCTCGCCATTGGCGAAGGCGCCGACCACGGTCTCCGGGATGATATTCATCAGGAAGGCGAGCGTGCTCTGGTCATGCGCCTTGGCGGTGAAGGCGGAAATGCCGGCGGTGTTGATCGTCGAGGGATCGACGTTCATGCCGGCGCCGGGCTTCCAGAGATTGACGACGAGGAGGCCGACGATCAGCGCCAGCGTGGTGACAGCCTCGAAATAGATCAGCGCCTTCAGGCCGACCCGGCCGACCTTCTTCATATCGTCCATCGAGGCGACGCCGTGGACGACTGTGAGGAAGATGATCGGGGCGATGATCATCTTGATCGCCTTGATGAAGGCGTCGCCCAGCGGCTTCATCGCTTCGCCGGTCTGGGGATAGAAATGGCCGAGCAGCACGCCGATGGCGATCGCGGTCAGCACCTGGACATAAAGATGGGTCCACCACGGGCCCTGATGGCCCCGCATGACCTCTGCCGACGTCGTCGCCATGGTCGCTTCCCCTGTTGGCGCGCCTTTTGTGCGGCGCGTCAGTAAAGGGCTACGCCCATTCCCGGGAGGCGGCAAGACTGGGCTGAAGTATAGTGATCATAGGCTGACGAGTACCCTCTCCCCGCTCGGGGAGAGGGTACTGGCGCCTTACTCCGCCGCCTGCGGCTTCAGCACGCCGCGGCGGATCTGGTCTTCCTCGATCGACTCGAACAGGGCCCGGAAATTGCCCTCGCCGAAGCCGTCATCGCCCTTGCGCTGGATGAACTCGAAGAAGATCGGGCCGACCACGGTGGCCGAGAAGATCTGGAGGAGCACCTTGCTCATCCGGCCTTCCTTGGAGCCGAGCGCAACCGCACCTTCGCCGTCGATCAGGATGCCGTTCTGCTTGAGCCGCGGCACTGGCTCGCCATGGTTCGGCACGCGGCCGTCAACCTTCTCGTAATAGGTCTCGGGCGGCGAGGGCATGAAGGGCAGGCCGTTCTGGCGGAGCTGCTCGACGCTGGCATAGATGTCGCGCGAGCCGAGCGCGACATGCTGGATGCCCTCGCCCTTGTACTGGCGCAGGTACTCCTCGATCTGGCTCTTGTCGTCGAGGGATTCATTGATCGGGATGCGGATCTTGCCGCAGGGCGAGGTCAGCGCCCGCGAGATCAGGCCGGTGAGCTTGCCCTCGATGTTGAAGAAGCGAATCTCGCGGAAATTGAAGAGCTCGCCATACCAGTCGGCCCAATGGTCCATGCGGCCGCGCATGACATTGTGGGTGAGGTGGTCGAGATAATACATCCCGGCCTGCTCGGGATGCGGGTCGGCCTCGCCGAGCCATTCGAAGTCGACATCGTAGATCGAGCCCTTCGCGCCATAGCGATCGACGAAATAGAGCAGCGAGCCGCCGATACCCTTCACCGCCGGGATCTGCAGCTCGCCGGGGCCGACCTTGCTCTCATAGGGCTCGGCGCCGAGCGAGACGGCGCGATCGAAGGCGTGCTTGGCGTCGACGACGCGGAAGGCCATGGCACAGGCGCAGGGGCCGTGCTCGGCGGCAAAGCCTTGTGCGAAGGACTCCGGCTCGGCGTTGACGATGAAATTGACGTCGCCCTGGCGATAGAGCGTCACTTTCTTCGAACGGTGCTTCGCCACCTTGGTGAAGCCCATGGTCTCGAACAGCGCGCCGAGCTTCTCCGGCTCGGGATGGGCATATTCGACGAATTCGAAGCCGTCGGTGCCCATCGGGTTGGCGCTGGAGATGGCCGGCGGGGCTGAATCGTGCGGGAACGGTCCCATGTGCTTCCTCCTGAAATCGATATTTGGCCAATCCTCGCGCATCCCTCAGGCGAAAGGTTTGCAAAATTCAGCGATCTCGGCTTGAATTTGCACGGATCGTGCATGAACGTGCAGAAGGGCTCACGAAATGTCGCAGCTCGACGCCTTTGACTGGCGCCTGCTCGAAGCGCTCCAGCAGGACGCCTCGCTGACCAATGGTGCGCTCGCCGAGCGCGTCGGCCTCTCCGCCAGTCAGGTCTCGCGGCGACGTCAGGCACTGGAGGGCGCGGGCGTGATTCGCGGCTATCGCGCCCTGATCGATCCGGAGGCGATCGGGCTTTCCGTCACCGTCTTCATCCATGTCGCGCTCAACACCCATTCGCGCGACAATGCCCGGCGCTTCCGCGATCTGGTGAAGCTGACGCCCGCGGTGCTCGAGGCGCATGCGCTGACCGGCGAGGCCGACTACATGCTGAAGGTCGCGGTCGGCGACCTCAAGGAGCTGGCGCGCCTCGTCAACGAGGTGCTGCTGCCGCATGAGAGCGTCGCGCGGGTGCGGTCCGAGATCGCTCTGGAGACGCTGAAGGAGCCGGGACTTTTGCCATTGGCGATGGGGTGAGATTGCCCCTTCCGCCGATGCTGCAGCGCGCTATAACTTCGTCATGGTCGTTCTCAATCGCATCTACACCCGCACCGGCGACGACGGCACCACGGCGCTCGCCACCGGTGCGCGCCGGCCGAAATTCGATCTGCGCGTCTCCGCCTATGGCACGGTCGACGAGACCAATGCCTGCATCGGCATGGCGCGCCTGCATTGCGCTGCCGAGGATCCCGAGCTCGACGCGATGCTCGGCCGCATCCAGAACGACCTCTTCGATCTCGGCGCCGAGCTCGCCTCGCCCGACACCGGCGAGAAGCCGGCGTGGGAGCCGCTCAGAATCGTGCAGGCGCAGGTCGACCGGCTAGAGGCCGAGATCGACCAGCTCAACCGGCCGCTCGGGACCCTGCGCTCCTTCGTATTGCCAGGCGGCACGCCCGGTGCGGCGCATCTGCATCTCGCCCGAACGGTCAGTCGCCGGGCGGAGCGATTGATGGTCGAATTGTCGCAGGAGGAGGGCGAGAGCGTCGCCCAGCCGGCACTGAAGTTTATCAACCGGCTCTCGGATTTCCTCTTCGTCGCATCCCGCCACCTCAATGCCAGGGCAGGGGGCGACGTGCTCTGGACGCCCGGCCAGAACCGCTAACCGATGTTCGTGCCGCTGCATGACGGCGTGCCGATGCGTTTCATCCGCGTCGCCTATGTCACCTACGCGCTGATCACGCTCTGCATCGTGCTGCGGCTGATGCTGATGTATTGGACCAGCGAGGCCAGCGAGGTCGCGGTCCTGGCCGGTTTCGGCACGATTCCTGCGGTGCTGTTCGGCGAGGCGCAATTGCCGCCGGAACTGCTCAAGGCGCCGCCCTGGCTGACGCTGACGACCGGCATCATGCTGCATGCCAGCTTCGCCCATCTGATCGGAAACATGCTGTTTCTCTGGGTCTTCGGCGACAATGTCGAGGATGCGATGGGGCATCTGCGTTTCCTCGTCTTCTTCCTGCTCTGCGGCATCGCCGGGGCGCTGCTGCATGCGCTGATGAATCCCGAATCGGAGCAGCCGCTGATCGGCGCTTCCGGCGCGATCTCGGGCGTGATCGCCTCCTATCTGATGCTCTACCCGCGCGTGCGCGTCTGGGGCCTCGCCTTCAAATGGATTCCCCTGCACATCCCGGCGATGTACGCGCTCGGCGCCTGGATCCTGTTCCAGCTGCTCTCGGCGCTGTTCGACCAGCAAGGTGCGGTCGGCTGGTGGGCGCATCTCGGCGGGCTCGGTGCAGGCGCGGCGCTGACGCCGCTGCTGATCCGGCGCGAGCTGCGCCTGTTCGGCCGCGGCATGCGGGGGCTGCCGTGACTTTCGTGGCGTTGACAAGCGCAAATTCCCGTCGCTACGGTCCGTCCGCATTTCAGCCGGGTGCCGCGATGCCGGCCTTCGCTTGGCCGGCGGATCGGCATCAGATCGCATCTCTCCACAACCGGTGACGCCCTTATGAAGATACTTGTGCCAGTGAAGCGCGTGGTCGACTTCAACGTTAAGATCCGAGTGAAGGGCGATGGGGCCGGGGTCGAGCTGGCCAATGTGAAGATGTCGATGAATCCCTTCGACGAGATCGCCGTCGAAGAGGCGCTGCGCTTGAAGGAAGCGGGCAAGGCCAACGAAGTGATCGTGGTCTCGGTCGGGCCGGCGCAGGCCGCCGAGACGATCCGCACGGGCCTCGCCATGGGCGCCGATCGCGGCATCCTGGTGAAGACCGATGCTGCCGTCGAGCCGCTCGCGGTCGCCAAGCTGCTGAAGAAGGTCGTCGAGCAGGAGACCCCCGAGCTCGTCATCCTCGGCAAGCAGGCGATCGATGACGATTGCAACCAGACCGGCCAGATGCTGGCGGCGCTGCTCGGCTGGCCGCAGGGCACGTTCGCCTCGAAGGTCGTTCTGGACGGCGGTTCTGCCGACGTCACCCGCGAGGTCGATGGCGGCCTGCAGACCGTCCAGCTCAAGCTGCCGGCGATCGTCACCACCGACCTGCGCCTCAACGAGCCGCGCTACGCTTCGCTGCCCAACATCATGAAGGCGAAGAAGAAGCCGCTCGACGAGACCTCGCCCGAGACGCTCGGCGTCGATGTCTCGCCGCGCCTCAAGGTGCTGAAGACGGCCGAGCCGGCCGGACGCTCCGCCGGCGTCAAGGTGGCCAATGCCGCCGAACTCGTCTCCAAGCTCAAGACCGCCGGGGTGATCTGATGACCACGCTGCTGCTCGCCAAGCACGACAACAAGGCCCTCAACGAGGCTACCCGCAAGGCGCTGAGCGCCGCCAAGGATATCGGCGCGCCCGTGCATGTCCTGGTCGCCGGCCATAACGCCAAGGCCGTGGCGGAAGCCGCCGCCAGGCTCGACGGCGTCGAGAAGGTGCTGCTCGCCGACGATGCGTCCTATGAGCATCGCCTCGCCGAGCCGCTCGCGGCGCTGATCGTCCAGCTCGCTCCCGGCTATGACGCGCTGGTCGCGCCCGGCACCACTACCGGCAAGAACGTGATGCCGCGCGTCGCAGCCTTGCTCGACGTGATGCAGGTCTCGGAAGTCACGAAGGTCGTCTCCGCCGACACCTTCGAGCGGCCGATCTATGCCGGCAACGCCATCCAGACGGTGCAGTCCGCCGACGCCAAAAAGGTGATCACCGTGCGCGGCGCCTCCTTCCAGGCGACCGGCGACGGTTCCGCCAGCGCCCCGATCGAGGCCGTTTCCGCTGCCGCGAACCCCGGCACCTCCTCCTTCAAGGGCGAGGAAGTCGCCAAGTCGGATCGTCCGGAGCTGGCCTCGGCCAAGATCATCGTCTCGGGCGGGCGCGCGCTCGCCTCGGCCGAGAACTTCGCCAAGGTGATCGAGCCGGTGGCGGATCGGCTTGGCGCCGCGATGGGCGCCTCGCGCGCCGCGGTCGATGCCGGCTACGCCCCGAATGACTGGCAGGTCGGCCAGACCGGCAAGGTCGTCGCCCCCGAGCTCTATGTCGCGGTCGGCATCTCCGGCGCGATCCAGCATCTCGCCGGCATGAAGGACTCGAAGGTCATCGTCGCCATCAACAAGGACGAGGAGGCGCCGATCTTCCAGATCGCCGATTACGGCCTCGTCGGCGACCTCTTCGCCATCCTGCCCGAGCTCGACAAAGAGCTCGAAAAGGCCGGCAAGTAAGCGGTAGAATCGTCCGCGTCGCGGGCGCCCACGGGGTGCCCGCGCCAGCTCCCTCGGGGACAAGAAGCGTCACATGGACCACCAGATCAAGACCGTCGGCATCATCGGGGCCGGGCAGATGGGCAACGGCATCGCCCATGTTGCCTCGGTCGCGGGCTTCGACATCAGGCTGCACGACATCGCCGAGGACCGCATCAATGCGGCGCTGGCGACGATCGACGGCAACATGGCCCGTCAGGTCTCCAAGGGTGCCATCGCCGATGAGGACCGCCGCACGGCGATGAGCCGGATCGTCTCGGCGCCGAAGCTGGAGGATCTGGGCCCGTGCGACCTCGTGATCGAGGCTGCGACCGAGAGCGAGGAGGTGAAGCGCAAGATCTTCACCGCTGTCTGTCCCCATCTGCGCCCCGACGCGATCCTGGCCTCGAACACCTCGTCGATCTCGATCACGCGGCTTGCCGCGGCGACCGATCGCCCCGAGCACTTCATCGGCATTCATTTCATGAATCCGGTGCCGCTGATGCAGCTCGTCGAGCTGATCCGCGGCATCGCCACGGACGACGGCACCTTCGAACGCGCCAAGGGCTTCGTCGCGGCACTGCACAAGACGGCGTCGGTCTCCGAGGATTTCCCGGCCTTCATCGTCAACCGCATCCTGCTGCCGATGATCAACGAGGCCGTCTACACGCTGTATGAGGGCGTCGGCTCGGTCGAGGCGATCGACACGGCGATGCGGCTCGGCGCGAATCACCCGATGGGCCCGCTCCAGCTCGCCGACTTCATCGGCCTCGACACCTGCCTGTCGGTGATGCAGGTGCTGCATGACGGCCTCGCCGATTCGAAGTACCGGCCATGCCCGCTGCTGGTGAAGTACGTCGAGGCCGGCTGGCTCGGCCGCAAGACCAAGCGCGGCTTCTACGATTATCGCGGCGAAAAGCCGATTCCGACGCGCTGAAAACTATGCCGTCATGCTCGGCCTTGAGCCGAGCATCTCGAAAACCAGCTTCCGCATGAGATTCCCGGGTCTGCGCCGCGCTCCGCCCGGGAACGACGACCGCCGTCTGCCCATTCGCGCCGCAACATCGTCGCTTCACATTCCTGTCGCATCGCGCTTACATTGATGCGGCAGGATTCGTGCGAGCCCTAGAAGCGGAGGCGCGATACGGGTGACGGCGCATGTAATGCATCCGATGGCCTCGCCGGACGGTTGTCCGGCGCTGGTGCTCAACGCCGATTTCCGGCCGTTGAGCTACTATCCGCTCTCGTTGTGGAGCTGGCAGGACGCGATCAAGGCGGTCTTCATGGACCGCGTCAACATCGTTTCCGAATACGACACGGTGGTGCACAGCCCGAGCTTCAACATGAAGCTGCCCTCGGTCGTTTCGCTCAAGACCTATATCAAGCCCTCGCGCACCCCGGCCTTCACCCGCTTCAACGTCTTCCTGCGCGATCGCTTCGCCTGCCAGTATTGCGGCACGCGCGACGAACTGACCTTCGACCATGTCGTGCCGCGCTCGAAGGGCGGCCTCACCACCTGGGAGAACGTCGTCGCGGCCTGCTCGCCTTGCAATCTGATGAAGGGCGACAAGATGCCGACCGCGGTCGGGATGATCCCGATGCAGAAGCCGTTCGCACCGTCGATCAACGACCTGCACCGCAACGGCAAGCTGTTCCCGCCGAACTATCTGCACGAGAGCTGGCTCGACTATCTCTACTGGGATTCCGAGCTGGAGCCGTAAGCTCCTGCCTTCTCAGCGCGATCGCGAGCGTGGGTCCGAGGCATCGCGCAGTGCATCGCCGAGCAGGTTGAGCGCCAGCACCGTGACGAGGATGGCGAGGCTCGGGAACACCGCGAGCCACCAGGCGTCCAAGATGTTCTCGAAGCCCTCGCGGATCATCGCGCCCCAGGTCGGCGCCGGCGGTGGCACGCCGAGCCCGATGAAGCTGAGCGAGGCCTCGGTGCGGATCGCTGAGGCCAGCCAGAGCGAGCTCATCACCACCACGTCCGAGATCATGTTCGGCAGGATGTGGCGGGTCATGATCCGGAACGGACCGCAGCCATAGGAGCGGCTCGCCTCGACGAAATCGCGCTGGCGCAGCGTGATCGTCGGGGCACGGGCGACGCGAGCGAAGGGCGCGACCTCGGTCACGGCGATGGCGATGATCAGGTTCTCCAGGCTAGCGCCGAGCATGGCGGCGATCATCAGGCCGAGCAGCAGGGTCGGGAAGGCGAGCAGCACGTCGAGCACGCCCATGACGAGCTGGTCGAAGACGCCGCCGATATAGCCGGCGAGCACGCCGATCGCGGTGCCGACCAGCATGGCGATCAGGATGGCGACGAAGCCGACGAAGAGCGAGATGCGGGCGCCGTAGATCAGGCGCGAGAGCACGTCGCGGCCATAGGAATCGGTGCCGAGCCAGAACTCGGCGGAGGGCGGCTCCAGCCGCGCCACGATGTTCTGCTCGAGCGGGTCGTAAGGCGCGAGCCAGGGCGCGAACAGCGCGACGCAGACGATCAGCGCCAGCAGGACGAGGCCGACCCAGGCGAGCCGGTTCTGCGTGAAGGCGAGCCAGAGCCCGCCGGGCTGGATCGCGACGGGGGTGTCGGCGGCGCTCATGAGTATTTCACCCTGGGATCGACGAGGCCGTAGGCGAGATCGGTCAGCGTGTTCACGACGATCACGCAGATCGCGAAGATGATCATCAGCCCCTGCAGCAGGGTGTAGTCGCGGGCATTGAGCGCGCCGATGATCAGCTTGCCGAGGCCGGGCCGGTTGAAGATGATCTCGGTCAGCACGGAGTTGCCGATCAGCGTGCCGAAATAGAGCCCGACCACGGTGATGATCGGGATCAGCCCGTTGCGCAGGGCATGGGTGACGACGAGCTGGGCCGGGCCGACGCCCTTGGCGCGGGCGGTGCGGATATAGTCCTCGGTCAGCACCCCGAGCATCGCGGCGCGGGTCACGCGCATCACATAGGCGGTCATGATGATGCCGAGATTGAGCGCGGGCAAAGCGAGCGCCCGCATGCGCTCACTGAGGCTGCCGGCGCCGCTGGTGTTGCCGAGCACCGGGAACCAGTTCAGCTGGATCGCGAAGACGATCAGCATCAGGATGCCGGAGACGAAGGCGGGGAAAGACAGCCCGACCAGCGAGACGACGCGCGAGACATAGTCGACCCAGCCATTGCGGCTGAGCGCGGCGGCGACGCCGAGCGGCAGGCCGAAGACGAGGCCGATCGTGATGGCGGCGACGGTCAATTCGATCGTCGAGGGCAGGACGAGCAGCACCTCGCGGATGACGCTGCGCCCGCTCGACAGCGACTCCCCGAAATCGCCGGTGAGGATCTTGCCGAGGAAGGCGAGGTACTGGACGTGGACCGGCTGGTCGAGGCCGAGCTTCTCGCGCAGCGCCGCGAGCGAGGCGGCGCTGGCCTGGTCGCCGAGGATGACCGAGGCGGCATCGCCCGGCACGAGCCGCACCAGCACGAAGATCGCGGTCAGCATCACGAACAGCGTGGGGATGGCGAGCAGGATCCGCCTGACCAGATAGCCGATCATGCCACCGCCCTTTCCTGCATCAGGCGCCCGGGCGCGAAAGCGGCGATCTCGCGGCGCGTCCGGCCCTCGCAGACGAGCTCGGCCAGGATCGAGCCGACCACCGGCACGAGCTGGAAGCCATGGCCGGAGAAGCCGAAGGCATGGACGAGGCCGGGCGCGTTCGGCGAGAGGCCGATCACCGGGATGTGGTCGCGGGTTTCCGCTTCGATGCCGGTCCAGCAGCGGGCGATGCGGACGCCCTGCACGGCAGGGAAGAGATCGCTGGCGGCCCGGGCGCCCCTGGCGAGCTGGCGGAAATCGACGCTGCTGCGCTCGCGCTCGAGATCGGCCGAGCCCTGCAGGCCACCGCCGATCACCAGCGTGCCCTGGCCCGCCTGCTTGAAGGACAGCGCCCGGCCGACGACGCTGACGACCGGATCGAGCAGGGGGGCGAGCCGCTCGGTGACGATCATCATCGAGGCACGGACGCCGAGCGGGATCGCATCGCCGAACAGCGCGGCGAGCCTCCCGGCCCAGGCGCCGGCGGCATTGACGATCTGCAGCGCGCGAAAGCGGCGCTCGCCACAGACGAGCAGCCAGTCGCCACCCCTTTGCTCGACGGCCTCGACGCCGCAGTCCTCGGCGATAACGACGCCCTCGGCTTCGCAGGCGCGGCGGAAGGCGGCGATGGTGCGGTGTGGGTCGGCGGCACCGTCGCGCCGCGCCACCAGAGCGCCGATGCAATGCGGGCTGAGAGCCGGCACGAGGCGGCGCAGTTCGGCGGCGTCGATCAATTCCTCATGGCTGTAGCCGAGGGCGCTGGTGCGGGCCTGTCGCTCGATCAGCGCCGGCATGTGCTCGGCTTTCTCCGCGACCCGCAATTGGCCATGGGCGTGGAAGCCGCAGGTGTCGCCGACGATCGTCTCGATCTGGTGCCACATCTCCATGGCTTCGAGCGAGATCGGGATCTCGGCGAGGTCGCGGCCGAGGGTGCGCACGCCCGCTGCCGTGGCGCCGGAGGCGTGGCGGCCGGTCCAGCGCCGCTCGACCAGCGCGACCTTGCGGCCGGCGCGGGCGAGATGCAGCGCAGCGGAGAGGCCATGCAGGCCGCCGCCGATCACGATGACGTCGAATGCGGCCTCGCTCATGCCGCCGGCTCCTGCTCGTCGAGGCTGGCGAGCTCGCCGAGCGTCACTGGCTTCAGCGGCGGCCTGATTCGGTAGAAGCCGACCTCCTCAACCGAGCGGTTCTGCGCGGCGGCGACGATATGAGCCATGGAGTAGCCGCATTGCCGGCCCTGGCATGGACCCATGCCGGCACGGGTGAAGGCCTTGAGCTGGTTCGGTCCGGGCCGGCCCTCGACAGCGCGGGCGCGCAATTCGCCGGCCGTGACCTCCTCGCAGCGGCAGACCAGCGTCTCGTCCGGCGGGGCATAGAGTTGCGGACGCGGCGCGTAGAGCGCATCGAGCAAGGGGCGCAGGGCCAGCGCGCTGGAGAGAGCGGCACGTTCCGGTGCTGCGGCAGCTTCGGCAGTGCCGTCATCGAGACGACCGAGCTTTGCTGCAACCCGCAGCGCCGCGAGCCGCCCGCGCGGTTCGGCCGCCTCGGCTCCGCCGATGCCGGCGCCGTCGCCGGCGACGAAGATGTTCGCCTGCGAGCTCTCGCCCCAGGCGTCGAGTACCGGGACATAGCAGTGCTGGCCAGCATGCCAGCTCACGGCACAGCCGAGCGCCAGCGGTGCGTGGATGTTCGGCACGACGCCCTCATGGACGAGCAGCACCTCGGCGGGAACCTCGGCCTCGCGGCCGTCTTCCGTGCGATAGCGCAGGCGCTGCAATCGGCCATCGCCCTCGGCGCGCAGCTCGGTGACATGGCGAATGATCGGGAAACCCGCTCGGCGCAGAGCCAGTGACCAGGACAGCCCCTTCACGAGGTCGCCGAGGCGGCTGAGGCCTTGCGGCAGATGGCGCAGCGCTGCGCCGACACGTCCGCGCGGGGTCGTATCGAGGAAGCCGGCGATGCGGCCTCCCGCAGCCAGGAGCTGGGTCATGTAGAGCAGCGGCAGCGGTCCGCAGCCAGCGATCCAGACCGGCTTCTCCGGCACGGAATCTGCCGTTTTCAGCAGGATCTGTGCTGCGCCGACCGTGAGCACGCCCGGCAGCGTCCAGCCCGGGAAAGGCATGGGCCGCTCCTGCGCGCCGGTGGCGAGTATGATCGCCTGCGCCGTCACAATGCGGGCCTTGCCGCCTCGCGTGACGAAGGTGCGGAAGCCCGGCTCGATCTGCCAGAGCTGGCTTTCCGGCTCGTAGAGGGCACCGCAAGCGCGGAAGGCCGCGGCGCGCTCGGCGCCGGAAAGATAGCTCTCGCCGAGGCGCTTGGCGCGCGGCGTTGCGGCCACTGTCTCGATGCCCCGCCAGATCTGGCCGCCGGGCGCCGGCTGGTCGTCGACGACGCGGACGGAGAGCCCATGGCGGCGGGCGGTGACGGCGGCGGCCATGCCGGCCGGGCCGGCGCCGACGATCAGGAGATCGGTCTGCTCGCTCATGCCGACAGGCTCCGGCGGCCCTGCTGGCGGGCGATGCGCATGCCGTTGGCGACAGGCGTCAGGCAGCTCTGGACCGAGCCCTGGCCGTCGATCTCGACCAGGCATTCGAAGCAGACGCCCATCATGCAATAGGGCGCGCGCGGGCTCTGCGAGACCGGCGTGGTCCGGCTCCAGCCTTCCTGCTGGCGCAGCAGCACGGCGGCGACGCTCTCGCCGAGCTCGGCTGCGACGGGGCGCCCGTCGATGAAGATGGTGACCGCCTGCGGCCCGGGATCATGCAGCTTGCGGAACATCGAACCGACTCTGGTGGAAGGGAGAAAAGCGCTCGGGCAGCGCGCCCGCGGCGATGGCCGAGGCGAGTTCCTCGGCATGGAGAGCGGCGAGCGTCACGCCGGAATGGCAGAGCGCGACGAAGGCGCCGGGATGGCTCTGCGACTGCGCATAGATCGGGTAGCTGTCGGGCGTCATGATACGCAGGCCGGCCCATTGCCTGACGAGGCCGACCTTGGCCAAGGCGGGGACGATCTGCACCGTCTTGCGGCTGAGCCATGCCGCCGCCTCGCCGGTGGTGGAGACGTCGAAGCCGGGATCGTCCTTGGTCGCGCCGATCATCACCGTGCCCTCGCCGGTCTGGCGCAGGCCGCTCGCCGGCAGCGGCAGGAAGGGGGCGAGCCGCTCGGTGACCAGCACCTGGCCGCGCTCCGGCCGTAACGGGACGTCGAGGCCAACCTGACGGGCCAATTCCGGTGAGCCGAGTCCGGCGGCGATGACGATCCGCGGCGCTGTCAGCGTCTCGCCATCGAGCACGAGCTTGAAATCAACACCGACGCGCTCGATCCCTTGCACCCGGGCGCGATGACGCAGCGCGCCGCCATGGCGGAGCACGCCGGCATGCAGCGCAGCCAGCAGCCGCAGAGGGTTCGCATGCCCGTCGCGCCGGCCGAAGCTGGCGCCGGTGACATCGGGGCCGAGCGCCACCTTTGGGAGCAGTCGCTGCAGCGCCGGGCGGTCGAGCATCTCCCAATCCGGCTCGCCATCGCCACGCTGGTTATGGAGGCGCAGTAGGTCGACGCGGCGCTTCTCATAGCCTTCTTCGCCGAGGCAGAAGGCGAGGCCGCCATTCTGCTCATAGGCGAGATCGATCACCGTCTCGGCTTCGAGCTGGTCGGTGAAGCCGCGCCAGAGCGCGATGCTGTCGCGGGTCAGGGCCTGATAGGCCGGCATGCCCAGGCCCTTGCCCTGCAGCCAGACCAGCCCGAAATTCGCTCTTGCCGCACGGAAATCGCCATCGTCGCCGTCGAGCAGCAGCACCTTCTCCTGCTTGCGGGCAAGGCCATAGGCGATGGCGGCGCCGACCGTTCCTCCCCCGATGACGACGATGTCCGGCCGCATGAAAATCCCTTTCGCCCTTTGACGTTAGGGAGCGACATTGTATTTCGTCAAAGTCGTTTTTCTCTGCACTCTATTCTCAGAGGTTATGCCATGGTGAGGCGGCTCAACCTGCGCCAGGTCGAGGCCTTCAAGGCGGTGATCGAATACGGCACCGTCAGCCGCGCGGCCGAGATGATGAACGTCTCGCAGCCGGCGATGAGCAAGCTGATCGCCCATCTCGAGGAGGATACGGCCTTGCGCCTGTTCGACCGGGTCAAGGGCCGGCTGGTGGCGACGCGGCGCGGCATGCGGCTCTATGAGGAGATCGACCGGATCTTTGCGGGCGTGCGCCAGGTCGAGAATGCGGTCGAGGCGATCCGCCGCGACGAGCAGAGCCGCCTCCTGATCGGCGTCATGCCTGCGCTCTCCGGCTCCTTCATCCAGGAGGCGACCTCGCGCTTCCTCGCGCGGCAGCCCGGCGTGTTCTGCTCGGTTCAGTCGCGCAGCTCGCAATGGATCTCCGACGCGCTCGTCACGCACAGGCTCGATGTCGGGCTGATCATCGCCCCGGTCGACAACCCCTATGTCGCCGCCGAGCCGATGATGGGTCATCCGGTCGTCTGCATCCTGCCGCTCGGCCACCCACTCACGGCGAAGGAGGTGATCACCCCGCGCGATCTCGCTGGCGTGCCTTTCATCTCCTTCGATCCGGAGAGCCATACCCATCGCAGCATCAGCCGGGTGCTCGAAACCCATGGCGTCACGCCGGAGGTGGTGATGATCGCGAACGTCTCGCCGACCCTCTGCGAGTTCGTCGCCGCCGGCGTCGGCGTCTCGCTGGTGCATCCGCTGATCGTCGGCGGCCTGCGCGACAAGATCGCGATCCGCCGCTTCGAGCCGGAATTCCAGCTCGACTTCCAGCTCTGCCGCAACCGCGACAGCCGCAATGCCAGGCTGGTAGCGGCCTTCCTCGAAAGCGCGCGCGAAGCGGCGGCGGAGATTTCGCGGACTATCCTGACGCCGAATCCGGCCTGATCGTCGCTAGGGCATCGAGCAGCGGCGCATGGTCGCCGTCGCGCAGATGGTTGCAGGGGGCGATTGCTGCCATAAATGGCAGCGACGTGTGCGATAGGTGTAGCTCTGCGCAGGACACGATTCGCTCAAAAAATCAACAGAGTTGCGGAGAATCATCAACTTTCGATGTTATCAGATGATTCGTGCCGGGCGTTTTGGCGCGCGAAGGAGGTTGCTCGGATGCTAATCACGCATGAGCGCGAGAAGTTAATCCAAGCGATTAATTTTTTCGTAAGAAATACGAAGAAATGTGGAAAAGTGAAGCTTTTCAAGCTTCTCTATTTCTTAGATTTCGAGCATTTTAAGCAAACTGGCCGGAGCGTCACGGGTCAGAATTATTTTGCTTGGCCTAAAGGGCCGGTCCCTGTGGATCTTAACAATGAAATTGAAAACCCGATGCCGGATATGGCAGAGGCTTTTCAATTTCAAAAGAAACCAATCAAAGATAGCTGGGCGCTCGATATAACTCCAAATGTTGAGTTTTCTGAGCGGAATTTTACCAAGCGCGAGATGATGATTTTGAAAAATCTCGCAGAAGAGTATAAAAACGCTGATGCGAATAGCATGATTGAAGCTACGCACCTCGAAAATCTTCCTTGGGATAAGATATATAACCAAGATAGAAAGAAGCAGCAGATTATTCCTTACGAATTGTCGATTAGGAATGATGAGAGGGATCGTTTGATAAAAATTGTCAATGATAGACAGGAGCTGCTGGAGAAACTTCGGTGAATCCCGGCTCTGTGTTTTTCGATGAAAATTTTGCTTTCCATGATGGCGTCAGCGGGGAGAAGCTTTTTATTGTTTTAGGTACGATTGGCTCAACATCTGTTGCTGCAAAAACGACATCACAGCAGCATGGGCGGGGCACAGTGTTTGGGTGCCAGCCCACTGACCGGTTCCATAATTTCTTTCTCCCACCTAAGGTTTGCTATTTAAAAAAAGAGACATGGGTATGCTTGGATGAGCTATATGAGCTCAATCCAGCTCTTATGTTAAAGAAGAGGTTCAGCGGACAGATTAAGCATATTTGTGATATTGAAGACAAAATTCTGAGGCTTATTCAAGATTGTGCGCTTGTTGGACTAGATATATCTCCGTTGCAAACGGAGATCATCACCGCGTCTCTTGTCGCTGCTTCGCGCGACGCTATGAGTAGCCCGTCCGCCGGAGCGAAGTCGGATGAGCAAGCGCGAGGCTAGCCATTGCTGACCCAGCGATGCGACGGCACGTACCAATCCTATGCGCGGTGCAGAGTTTGCGCGACGCGATGGCCATCGTCGAGATCGAGCGCCGCGGCGACGAGGTCGAGCACGGCGCGGCAGGCGGCTTCCCGCAGATCGTCCGCTAGCGCCTCCTCACGAGCGCTGGCGACATAGGCGGCGAGCCGGCGCACCGTCTCCATGACCGGCCTCAGCCTTCGCTTCAGCGCGCCTTCAGCGTGGTCGCCTCGGTGATCGGCGGGGCGAGGTTGAGCGCGCCCTTCAGCTCGTAGCCGAAATCGAGCTTGTCGCTGCGGGCCCAGACCTGACGCAGTTCGAACAGCGGGATTGCGCAGACATCGTCCATGATCTTGCGCTGCGCCTCCTTCCAGAGCGCCTTCTGGGCCTCGGCGTTCGGCGCAACCCTGGCCTCCTCGATTTCCTTGTCGGCGATGGCGCAGTGCGAGAAGTTCGTCGCGGCGGTCGGGGTGTTGACGGTCGCGCGTGAGTGGAAGAATTCGCTGAGATAGGTGTCGGCGATCGGAAAGCGCGCCGCGCCGTAGAAGACGAGGCCGCTCAGATCCTTGCGGCTCTGGCTCTGATAGGTCGCGTGGTCGACGACCTGCATCTCCAGCTTGATCCCGGCCTTGGCGAGCTGCGCCTGGATGATCTCCATGAAGGGCTGCTGCGCCGAGATGTTGGAGACGATCGCCTTGATGGTGATGCCATCCTTGTGGCCGGCCTCGGCCAGCAAAGCCTTGGCCTTGGCGAGGTCGAAGCCGTAACGCACCGTGCAATCCTCGCCGAGATAGCCGGGCGGCACGATCGAGCAGCCCTTGGGGCCGACATCCTTGCCGACGAAGCGCACGAGATCATCGACATTGACGGCGGCGGCGATGGCGCGGCGCACGCGGATGTCGTCGAGCGGCGGCTGGCTGCGGTTGATGTGAAGCAGACGGTATTCGCCGGGCTGGAAGATCTCGACATTGAAGCCGGGGCGCTTGCGGGCGGAATCGACCCAGCGCTGCTCGCGCTTGCCGTAGAACAGGTCGAGTTCGCCGGAGGTGAAGGCGAGCTCGCGCGCGCTGTCCGAGGGAATGGCACGCATCATGATCGTGTCGATCTTCGGCTTGCCGCGGAAATAATCGGGATTGGCGGCGAGCTTCACATATTGCTGGGTCACCTGCTCGACGAAGGTGAAGGGGCCGGTGCCGACGGGCTTGGCGCCATAGCGGTCGCCCAGTTCCTCGCCGGCCTTGCGGCTGACGATGTTGCCGCCATGGTAGTTGGAGACGCGGCCGAGGAAGTTGACGTCCGGGTATTTCAGCGTGACCCGGACGGTGAGGTCGTCGACCTTCTCGACCTTGTCGATCGCCGAGAAGTCGGAGGAGAAGGTCGAGCGCTTCGGATCGGCGGAACGCTGCAGGGAATAGACGACGTCGTCGGCATCGAGCGTGCCCCAGTCGCCATGGAACTTGACGCCCTTGCGCAGATGGAAGGTCCAGACCTTGCCGTCCGGCGAGGTCTCCCAGCGCTCGGCGAGATCGGGCTCGAGGTCCTTGGGGTCGGCGCTGCCGGGCTTGAAGCGGACGAGGCCGTTATAGAGCCAGCCGACCAGCGCCTTGTCGTCGGTCGCGCTGGCGCGGTGGGCGTCGAGCGTCGAGACATTGCTGGCGCCGGAACTGACCCTGAGGACCGTCTCCTGCGCCAAGGCCTGCCCGTGCAGGCCGGCGAACAGCATCAGGCCCGCAAGCCCGGCGACATGCGTCTTCATGGTCCAATCCCCTCGATCCTTGTTGGCGCGATAGTGGGGACCGCGATCCCAGTCTGTCCAAGTCGAAATCGGGGATGGGGTATTCTGCAGGGTTATGGTGAGAGTTGCGCGCGCTGCGTTATCACCCGATCGCGAGGCGTGCTGGATCAGTAGCGGTTGCGCTGGGTGATGTCGCGGATCGCCGTCAGGCCGGACATCGCCTGTGGCGAGCCATTGGCGCGGTAGAGCGCCTGGAAGACCTGCGCGGCATCGTCGAAGCGGCCGAGATTGAAATAGGACCAGCCGCGCATCAGCATCAGGTCGGTGCTCTCGGAGGCATAGCGTGCCCGCTCGCCGAGCGTCAGCAGCGCGCCGTTGAAGTCCTTGGCGTCGTACTGGGCATAGAAGCGTTCGGCGAGCAGCAGGCTCTGCAGTTCCTTGCGGCGCGCCGGGGGCAGGTTGGCGCTGGCGGCCGCGGCGCCGGCCTCGGCCGTCAGTCCCTGCTGGAGCTTCGCATAGGTCTTGCCCGCGGCGGCATCCGCGGCGATCTGGGCATTGCCGCTGCGCTGAGCCGCGTCGAAGGCTTCTGCCGCAGCCGCGGGCCGCTTCAGGTTGAGCAGACACCAGCCGCGCTGCAGCGCCGCCGCTCCGCTCGCGCCCGCGCCGCAGGAGCCGCCGCGAGAGCGCACGGGCGCCGGGCGCCGAGGCATGGCCGCGGCGGGAAACTCGTCTTCGTAGCGCATCGTCGGCGCGGGCTCTGCCCGAATGATCCGGCGCGGCGTCCGCTCGGCAGGCTCGGGTACCGGGGCCGTCCGTACGGTCGGGTGCGTCTCCGGCAGCGGCCGGATTTCCCGCTCCGGGGCTGGGGAACGTCTGCTGGTAGGATTCAGCAGATCGGCGATGCGGGGCGAGCGATTGCGCCATTCGGCGATGATGGCACGCACTCCGGCCAGGTCGCGCAGGCGCTGATGCACCAGAGCGAGGCCGTAGGCTGCCGGCTCGTAGTTGCGATCCCAGGCGAGGGCGGTCTCGAACCAGGTTTCGGCGGGGGCGATCTGCCCGGAGTTATAGGCATACCAGCCGAGGGCGGCGCCGCCGGGAGCATAGCGGTCGACGCCGACCGTCCTGGCGATACGCTCGATCACGGTACGCTCGAGCCGCGGCGCCGGCTCCTGCGCGATCAGCGCGGTCGCGACATCGAGATAGGCCTTGCGGTTTGCCGGGCCCGCTTCGAGCCATTGTGCGCCGAGCGTCTCCGCCTCCTGGTATTTCTGCTGTGCGCCGAGTGCGAGCACGGCGCCTTCCGCCGCCTTGGCGCCGCCATTGCGTGCCAGCGCGGTCTGGAACCAGGTCACGGCCTTGGCCGCATCGTTGTGGCGGAAGAAATAGAAGCCGAGCAGGATCGGATCATCCGGCGTCGTTGCCGCATTGGCGAGCGCCTCGATCCGTCGGAGTTCTTCGGGCGTCGCGGTCAGGGTCGGCTCTTCCGCGGCTTTCCCGATATGGCGTCGCGCGATCTCGTCGCGAATGCTCGAGAACTCGCTCTGCTTCTCCTGCGCCAGCAAGGGGCTGACCAATGCCTCGGGCAGGCTGGCGAGCGCCTTCTGCATGGTGCCGACGCGTTCGGCCGGAGTGGTGCAGTTGGTCAGTACATAGGCATAGGCGTCGCGGGCCCGCTCCGGTGCGCCGGTCTGGATGAAGGCCTCGGCCACGCGCCAGAGCGCGTCGACATTGGTGCAGGTCAGCAGTGCCGGCGTCTCGGTGCCGATCCTGATCACCTGCTCCCATTGCCTGGCGTTGGAGGCGTTGACCAGGCGCAGGCCGGCCTCGGCCCTGTCGAGCTGGGCGATGAGATCGGCTGGCGCCTGCCAGTTCGGATCGGCGCTGCTGCGCTGGGCAATTCCGGCGCGCGCCTCGCCGAATTTGCCCTCGGCGAACAGCTTCCAGACCCGCTCCAGCTCGGGATCGCCTGTTGGCTGCGATGCGTTCAGATCGGTCGGCGGCTTCCATTCGGGATAGAGCGCGCGCAGCCGGGCGAGTTCCGCCTCGTAACGGCGGGTGTCGCCCTGGCTGGCGAAATAGCGCAATGCCGTCTCATCGACCTTCTGCGAGGGGCCGGGAGGCGCCACGGGGCGCCCGGGCACGGCCGGAGCCTGTGCCAGTTCGGTCTCTGGTTGCCCGGCCGCAGGCGGTGCTGGCTCGCTGGGATCGGGATGCGTCTCGGCCTGCGCCTGCTGCACGGCCGGCACCGATGCCTTCGGCCAGCTGAGGTCGTGGCCATAGCGGCCCAGCCCGTAGAAGGCGGCGCTCGAGGCTGCGACGGCGATCAGCACGGATTTCACATGCATTGCGGATACCTCTCGCTCAGCATCGAGAGGGCAAGCAGATGCAGTGTCGACGGGTAATAGGCGGTCGGCTGAAAGGTCCTCAATTCGGCTGGGATCGGGGTGCGGTCGAGAGCGCAGGCGATTGCCGCGGCGAGGATGCGATAGCCGGCATCCGGCAGCGGCTCGGCCGGCTTGCCGCTCGGCACGTCGATCACCGCTGTGCCGCTGGCCCAGGCCTGGCGGAAAGGTTCGAGGCGTTGCCTGTCGGCAAGGCCGGCCCGCAGGAGATAGAGCGGGATGCGCAGCGCATTGTAGCCGAACTGCGGCGGAAAGCCGTCGGCCGGCTTCGGCTCGCCCTTGAGCGAGAGCCAGTCGGCCGCCGGAACCTTCCGCTTGGCGAGGTCGTCGAGCAGCTTCAGCCCGGTCGCCTGCACTTGCATCCAGCTCTGGTCGCCGGTGAGCTTGGCGAGGACGGGGAAGGTCTCGAACACAAAGTAGGACGGGTTGACCACCGGCCCGTCCGGTCGCTCCTGCTCCGAGAAGCCCTTTGCCGCCGGCATCAGCCAGGTCTGGCCGTCGCGCTTCAGGAGCGCGACCTTGGCCAGCGAGCGGGCGATCTGGCGAGCCGCGCTGGTGTAGGCCGGCATCGACCAGCGCGTGCCGGCGCAAATGAGGGCTTCCGCGATCAGCAGGTCGCCGTCGCTGGCGTTGTTGATGTCGGTGACGCGCGGCGTGGCCTTCGGGTCCCAGCGCCAGGCGGCGAGGCCGTCGTCGCGGATCAGGAACTCGGTCCGGGTGAAGGAGAGGATGCTGGCGAAGCTGCCGCGGTCGCCGGCGAGGCAGGCCAGCAGCAGCCCGTAACCCTGGCTCTCGCTATGGCTGATGCCGCCATTGGCGTCGTCGACGACGCGGCCCTCGGCAGTGACGAATTTCTGCCGGTAGAGCTCCCAGGCGCCGGCCGGCAGGGCGGCCTGTGCGCCGGAGGTGAGGCCGAGCAGCATGGCGGCCAGGGTTGCGCGCAGCCATTTCATGAGCGCCTTCCCAATCGGCCGAGCATCAGGAAGGTTCCGATGCCGAGGCCGATGCAGGCTCCCAGCAGGGTCAACGCATAGATGCCGATATTGCTCGACATCCAGTTGGCGAAGACGAGACGCATATTGGCCAGGCTGAACGCCCGGGTCATGACGAAGGTCGTGCTGTCCGCCGAGATGACGTGATTGTCCTGCCCGTTGCGGAAAGCGGTGAGCTTGCCGGCCATCCCGGCCCAGTTGCCGGGGGTGACGAGCCTGTCCATGGCCTTCTCGAGTGTTTCCTCCTGGCGCACGACGAAAGCGGTCCAGACCTGGCGCGTATCGGGGTCGGTCGCCTGGGCGGCGATCAACTCGGCCCCTTCCGCCGGTTCATAGAGCGTGGGTGCACGCGTGGGAGCGCGCAGCTGCGCGAAGGACAGATCGAAAGTGCGCTGCAGCCATCGGTCGAAGCTGATGAAGTAGCGCGCGAGGGGCCCGCCGAGCGAGCCGCGCCAGCGGTCGCGGATCGCCTCGGTCGTCGGCGTGCCGCCGCCGGAATCCTCCGGAGTCGTCTGCCGGCCCTGGAAGCGGTTGATCACGGCATCGAATACGGCAGCGCCCTCGGTCTCCGGCAGGACGACGACGGCGTCGGCACGCTGCGGCCAGGTGTTGCGGACATTGTCGGCGATGCCGACGCGCGGCAGCAATCCGGCAGGCAATTGACCGGCAGCGCCGACGATCAGGGCCGGGCGGTCGCCGACGGTGGCGGCGCTGCCGAGGATGTCGATCGGCAGCGGCCGGTCGGCGCGTTGGGCCAGCCGCGCCAGCAGGGTCGCGGCGGCGCCGAGATTGGGCAGGTCCTGCCGGCCCATGAGCAGGCCGACATGCGCCGCGATCGAATAGGGGAAGCCCGTACCGGCCGCGGCCGCGAGATTGGGGCTGACCCCGATCTTGGCGAAATCGGGAATCGCCAGCGTCGTGGTGTCGAACAGTGCGAAGCGGTTCTTGCCGGGCAGGGTCGCGCCCGGCCCGCAGGCGAGGTCCGACCGCGCCTGCGTGACCGCCTCGAACCAGATCTCGTTGATGCCGGGCCGGAAGTGCCGGAGCGGGATCGGGATCGGCGATTGCTGGAAGAGCCCGCCATTGGCGGCGTTGAGCGGCACGGTCGCTGCGACGTTGCCGTTGACGAAGATCTCGACGCGGCTGGCGCCGGGAAGGACCTCCTCCGAATAGGCACCGTCGAGATAGAGCGTCGCCTCGCCATAGGCATTGGCGTAGAAGTCCCCGGGCATGGCGATGACGGCGCGCACGCGCATGCGCCGGCCCGAGGATTCCTGCGTGGAGACGCCGAGTTCCGAGAAGCGCAGCATCTGCCGGTCGGAGATGAAAGGCGCATCGGGGATGTGCCAGCTCGACGTGTCCATCGTCTTGCGGTTGGTGTTGGTCGGCCGCGAGACCGGCCCGGTCAGGAACTTGGCGACAGTCGCCTCGATATCGGGCCAGCTCTCCCCGGTGACGAGCAGGGTTGCCGGCCCGAGCCTGGAATTGGCGATGAAGCCGAGGAAGCTGCCGGACCCCGCCTCGCTGGGCAGCGTCCCGAGCAGCTCGCGCACCTCCTTGGCTGTGCCGAGCAGGACCGTCAGCACACCTGGTCGGATACGCTCCGGCAGCCGCTCGGAGACCCGCACCGCCGCCTGGCTGTAGCGGCCGCGCAGCGCCACGCCTTGCGCTACCGCGAGGATGCTGTTGGCGGCGACGGCGCGCGTCGCGCCCGGCGCGACGATCTGGATCGTCGTCTGCCCGCTTTCGTCTGCTCCGACCGCTGGCAGGTCGTCGATGCTGCGCAGGCGCGATTGCTGCGCCGGGTTCTTGAAGGAGAGGCGGGTGCCGGCGCCGTCGATGCGTGTCCACAATTCATAGGTGGAGGCGACCGTGCAGTCGGTGCGGTGACGCTGCACGGCCTCGAAGCGGATCGTGTTCTGACCGGGCCTGAGAAGCCCCTTGCGGATTGTCGTCGAAGTTCGCTTGAGGCGGTCTGAGGAGGCTATCGGCGCCTCCATGATGCGCTCGCCATTGATGCGCACCGTCAGGCGCGAGGCTTCCGGCATCACGACCAGCGCATTCTGGAAGGCGATGTCGAGATTGAGGTCGGCGCCCGCCTCGTCCTGCGTGAGGTAGAAGGCCCAGCTGCGCGTATCGTTCTCGCCTTCGAGCATGACGCGCGCGGCCGGCAGCAGCGGCTTGAAGGCGAAGCTGGCGGGGATGGCTAGCGCCGCCGGTGTCGGTGCCGGCCCTGCCTGTGGCGTCGGCTCGGCTGGGCGAGCGGCCGGTGGCTGCTGCGACGGCGGTGCGATCATGAAAGGCGCCGGTTCCCGCGGCGGCGTCGGTTGAGCCTCCTGTGCCTGGAGCCCGAAATTCAGGCTTCCGATCGGAACGACTGCCGCCGCGGCGACGATATGCAGGAGGCGCGTCCTCACTCCGCCGCCCTCCGTCCGGGATTGGAGCGGGACAAGCGGGCGAGGCCGAAGAAATAGGACAGGCCACGGCTGGTCTGGAATATGGCGAGGCGCAGGAAGCGCAAGGTGCCGTAGATGACGCCCATGTTCTGGCGCCGCGCCTTCTGGAAGCTGCTCCAGATCCCGGCGTCCGAGAAGGCAAGGTCCGCGATGATCCGGCTGTGCAGCGGCTCGCTCGGCTCGTAGCGGCAGCCGAGCACCAGGCCTTTTGCGTCCGGAGCGAGGCGCACGACGCGCACGGGCAGGGTGCCCGCCGGCATCGCGATCGACGTCTCGAAGGCAATCTCGCCCGTGCTGTTGACCGGCAGCTTGTCGAAGTCCTTGGACAGGACCCGGATGGCGACGCCGTCGACGGAGACGTTCTCGGTGACGATCGGCGCCGTCCGTCCGTCGATGCTGATCTGCCCCCGACGCCTCACCGGGAAACGGCGGGCGCCGCGCCCTTCCGGCCGTTCCGACACCACGCCGAGGGCGCAGCCCGCCATCAGCAGGTTGAGAATGTTCCAGAGACCGACCACGAGGGTGGTGTCGGCATTGTAGGGCTGGGTGATGATGCGCCAATAGGTGGCGACGACGCCAAGCGCCAGCACGGCGAAGATGATGAAGAAGGGCAGGCCGAGTTCCGAGATGCGGCGCGTCCCCAGCTCCTCGCTCTTGGCTGTCACCTTGAAGGTCGGCTTGCCCGGGTTGATCAGCACCGAGATCACCGCCGGCAGCAGATAGACCGACTGGATGAATTCGTAGAGCTCGGAGATCCATGGCCAGCGATAGCGGCCATAGAGATAGTTCTGCATCATCAGGTTCACCGCCATGTAGCTGAAGACATAGGCGATGAACTCGGCGCCCGAGGCGGTGAAGATCTCCAGTCCGAAGAAGAGATAGCAGAGCGGCGCGACCAGGAAGGTCAGGCGCACGAACGGAAACAGCCAGAACAGGGCCGAGGACGAGTAGCACAGGCGCTGCGGCAGCGAGAGGCCGCTCTTCAGCATCGGGCGGTGGTAGATCAGGATCTGCATCATGCCCTGTGCCCAGCGCGAGCGCTGGCCGATGAAGCTCGCGAAGGTCGCGGGCTGGAGCCCGGCGATCAGCGGCTTGTCGACATAGACGCTGTTCCAGCCGGTGGCGTGCAGGGTGACCGCAGTCTCGGCGTCCTCGGTGATGCTGCGGCCGGAAAAGCCATTCGTCGTCTGCAGCGCCGTACGGCGCAGCACCGCGGCGGAGCCGCAGAAGAACGAGGCGTTCCACTTGTCGAGGCCGCGCTGGATGATGCCGTAGAACATCTCGTTCTCGGACGGCATCGCCTTGAAGGTCTTGAGATTGCGCTCCAGCGGGTCGGGATTGATGAAGAAATGCGGTGTCTGGACCAGGAACAGCTTCGGATCCTCGCCGAAATAGCCGATCGTCTCGGTCAGGAAGTTGCGCGCCGGCGCATGGTCGGCGTCGAAGACGACGACGAGGTCGCCGCTGGAATTGGCGAGGCCGTTGTTGAGATTGCCGGCCTTGGCGCTGATGTTGCGCTCGCGCGTCAGATAGGTGCAGCCGAGCCCGTCGCAGAGCTTCTGCAAGGCGGCGCGTCGCTCCTGCGCGGCGCTGGCCGCGACGAAGTTATCCGCATTGCATTTCTCGTCGGTGCCGCCATCGTCGAGCAGGTAGACGGTGAGGCGACCCGCCGGATAGTCCATGGCGAGCGCCGCGGACAGCGTCGTCGCCAGGAGCTCGGGCTCCTCGTTGTAGCTGGGCACGAAGACATCGACGGTCGGCGCGTCGGCGGCGATCGGCGGGGCGGTCTTGCGTCGCGGCAGTGGCATCGCCACGACGAACAGGCTGAGGAACAGCATGCCGATATTGTAGAGTTCGGCGAGATAGAGGATCAGGCCAGGGATGAAGTCCTCGAGCTGGTTGATCGGAGGCAGCGTGCTCGTGGTGCGCCAGTAGACATAGCGCAGCACCATCGCCGTCCCGAGGCCGAGCGCGATCAGGCGCCAGACGCCATAGGGGCGCAGGAACTTGAGCAGGATCATCGCCCCGACCACGATCGTCCCGGCGATCAGATGCGCCTGCAGGCTGATCGGCAGCGTGATCAGCGCCACGACCACGGCCGTGGCGATCGCCCAGAAGATGACGTAGATCGCGGTTCGCATCGGCTCTCGGGACGCTTGCTGTCTCAGGGTGTCGCGGGTGGCGGTGGAACGGTCGGATATCCCTCCAGCGGCCTGTCAGGGACGGGCTGCGTGTCTTGAAAGCGATCGGCTTCGATCCGAGGCGCCCGCGCCGGCCGCGGCCGGGCGGCGCGCCGCGGCCCCGGCGCGTCCTCGGCCGAAGCCTGTGGCAGCGGGTAGATCGGCGCCCCGGCCTGGCCGAGCCCCGGTGCTGGTGCGGGTGCATCCCCGGCCGGGCTCCAGCCGCTGCGTCGCAAGGAGGCGTTGAGCGAATAGTCGTAGGCGAGGCGCAGCAGCGAGGCTTCGCTCGCCTTGGGGTCGCATATGCGCATGCGAACCGAGACCGCGCCCGATTTCGGCCGGAAGATGCTGTCGCCGTCGGCGATGCGCTGCCAGGCGTAGAGGCAGGCCTCGCCGCCGGTGCCACGGCCGAAGGCGTAGCCGAATGGCCCGTATTTGTTCTGGACGAAGACGGCGGAGGGCGCCATGGCGATGCCCGGCAGACGCTCCTCCATATCCTGCGCGACGGCGAAGTCGTCGATCCCCGGCAGCTTGAGCAGGTTGCCCGCGACGCCGGCGCTGTCCGGCAGGTCGGCCGCGGTGAAGAAGGCGACCTCGATCCTGTTCTCGCCGGGCGTGCGGCCGCGCGTCGCCAGCGAGATCGTCTGCGCGATCGCGTTCTCGTAGCTGCGCTGGGTGATGCCGATCACCGGCGGGCTGCCGGGCGGCAGCACGATCATCGCCCGGCCGGGGTCGACGGAGAGCGAGCGCGTCGCTGTCACCAGTTCCGAATCGGCAAGTCTCTGCTCGCCGCATCCGGCCATGATCAGGCTCAGGCAGGCGGCCCCGACAGATGTCGCTGCCCGCCTTTGCGCCTGATGGCGCCGGGCGGAACGTATGGCTGGACCTTGCCCTGCGACGTTCATCGGCGCGCCGGTCCGTGTCTGGTCGGCATCGTCATATGTTGACCATCGATTAATAAAGGTTAACGCGACCTTACTGTCTCGCTACCTGCCGGAAATGTGGCCTGAGCATCCGATATCTGGGCCAATACAGATGATTCGCGCGGTTATTCCAACCGCTGATCACGTCGGCAGGCTCTGCATCGATCGGCCGTCGGCTGCCGGGCCGAGGCGAATCAAGGCTGGCCACCGCCTTGAAGCGGCGCTCGTCACGGCGGGATGGGCGGCCGGGGCCGCCGGCGAATTGCCGTTTCCGATCCAACCGAGATTGCTGTGGAGAGTCGGTCCTGCGCCGCTTACGGGCGCTGCGAGGCGTTTCTCAATCCCAGCAGGGCGATGGCCAGCAGCGCGAGCGAGGCGAGCGCATTCCAGCCGGCGAGGGAGAGGCCGAGGAAGCGCCAGGCGGCTTCCGTGCAGGAGACGATCCGGGTGGTCTGGAGCTGCTTCATCAGGTCCTGGACTCCAGCGGCCGCCGGAGCCGGCGTGCCGCCGCAATCGTTCGGACCGGCGAAGATTCCCCATTCGACGCCGGAATGATAGACGCCGAGTCCGGTGCTCCAGGCCATCAGCAGGGCAAGGCCGATCAGCGCTGCGATCTGCAGGCGCCGCGAACGGGCAAGGAGCAGCGCGAGCGTGGTGAGGCCGATAGCGGCGTAATGCGGCGCGCGCTGTTCGAGGCAGAGCTTGCAGGGGCGTAAGTGCAGGACCAACTCGAAGAACCAGGCGCCTCCGATCAAGGCGAGGCTTGCGAGCCCGATCAGGGCGATCAGGCGGCGGGGATCGGCGAGGAGGCGCGAGGCAAGGCCGGTCATGGCGGTACTCAGCAGGAGAGGAGCTGACCTGAGCCTGTCAGCAGCTTGAGGCCGAAATAGAGCAGGATCAGCAGGGCCGCGCCGCCGAGCGCGATCAGCTTCAGCCGCTTCTCGATGAAGTGACGGATCGTCTCGCCATAGCGGCGCAGCAGGAAGGCGAGGGCGAAGAAACGGGCGCCGCGCGCGATGACGCAGGACAGTACGAAGAAGCCGAGTCCGATATGGACGGCGCCGGCCAGGATCGTCACCACCTTGATCGGCGGCAGATGCGCCAGGCCCGAGGTGGTGAGCAGCAGCAGCGTCATGTCCGGGGTGGCGCAGGCGCGCAATTGCTCGAAGGCGCCAAGCTTGCCGTAGAAGGCGAGCACCGGCCGCGCCAGCGCATCGAAGGCGTAGTATCCGAGCGCGTAGCCGGCGATGCCGCCGAGCGTCGAGAACACCGTCGCGATCAAGGCGAGGCGATAGGCCCGCTGCGGCTTGGCCAGCGCCATCGGCACGAACAGCACGTCGGCCGGGATCAGGAAGAAGGAGCTCTCGATGAAGGCGACGACGGCGAGCCAGACCTGCGCGCTGCGGCGGGCGGCAAGCGAGAGCGTCCAGAGGTAGAGGCGTTCGAACATCGCCGGCCCTTAGAGCATCGGACCGAAAAGTGGAAACCACTTTTCGGAGGCAATCCGATGCCTGATAAAGTGATAGATCGCCATTTGGCGTCCGAAAGGACGCACGGCGATCTAGCGGGCGCCGAGCCTTCCGTCCATGGCCGCGACGTCGTTGGAAAAGCCGTTCACGCGAGATTGACCGGCCTTCGGCTATCGCTATAGTCCGCCCCGCCTGAAAAGGGCCCCTGTGGCGGAATTGGTAGACGCGCTCGACTCAAAATCGAGTTCCGCAAGGAGTGCTGGTTCGATCCCGGCCAGGGGCACCAAAATACTGTTCGCCGGCATTCGCAGGCGACCGCAAACACCAGATAAACCGCTGATTCCAATGCGCTCGCTGTTCATCAGTGACCGCCCATGGCCGTTGACAGTCGCGAAAATTGTTGGCCTGCTGAAGCATCAAGGCCAACAACTCGGTTCCCGCAGGCCAACAATGCCTCTGACGGACATCGCCATCAGGAACGCCAAGCCCGGCGCGAGCACGGTGAAACTGTCGGACGGCGGCGGCTTGCAGCTATGGATCGAGCCGAAGGGCGCGAAACTCTGGCGTCTGGCCTATCGCTTCGACGGAAAGCAGAAAAAGCTCTCGATCGGCGCATATCCGGCGATCGACCTCAAGACCGCGCGAGCCAAGCGGGAAGAGGCCAAGGCGCTGCTGCGTGACGGTAAAGACCCCGGCGCGGAAAAGAAGCTCCAGAAGCTTACGGGCAAGGCCAGCAGGGAGAACACCTTTGAAGTGGTGGCGGCCGAACTGCGGGCGCAAAAGGTTGCGAGCGGCAAAGCCCAGACCACCATCGACAAGTACGATTGGCATATCAGCCTCGCCACGCCCGACCTGGGAAAGCGTCCTATTGCCGAGATCAGCGCTGCCGAAGCCCTGGCGGTCTTGCGCAAGGTCGAAGCTCGCGGCAGGCTCGAAACCGCTCGCCGGCTGAGATCCATCATTGGCCAAGTCTTCCGCTACGCCATCGCCACGCAGCGAGCGAAGGACGATCCGACCATCGCCCTGCGTGGTGCGCTCACGCCTCCTGTCGTGAAGGGGCAGGCGGCTGTGATCGAGCGTACAGCGTTCGGCGGCCTACTGCGTGCCGTCGATGGCTATGAAGGCTCAAAGTTGACGACCGCGGCGCTCAAGTTGCTCGCGCTCCTCTTTCCTCGGCCGGGAGAGCTGCGATGGTCTGAGTGGCCTGAGTTCGACATGGTGCAAGCCGTGTGGACGGTCCCGGCCGGGCGGATGAAGATGCGCCGCCCGCACGCCATTCCGCTCCCGCCGCAGGCTTTGGCTGTTCTCAAAGAGGTGCGGCGCATTTCCGGAAATGGCCGGTATCTCTTCCCCTCAGAGCGGTCGGTAGACCGCCCCATGTCGGAAAACACCCTGAATGCCGCGCTTCGGCGCCTCGGCTACGCCAAGGAGGACCACACGGCCCACGGCTTCCGCGCCAGCGCGTCAACGCTCCTGAACGAATCCGGCCTGTGGTCGCCGGATGCAGTCGAACGCGCGCTGGCCCACGAGGAGGAAGACAAGAGCCGGCGCGCCTATGCACGCGGCCAATATTGGGATGAGCGTGTACGCATGGCGCAGTGGTGGGCCGATCAGGTTGACCTGATGCGCGCAGGCTCCAAGTTTGATTGGTCGGTGGAGCGATAGCAATGTCCGCTGCACACACGCTACCTAATGGCCACGAGTGGCTATCAGACGCTTTTGAGCGTGCTTGGCGCACTATCGAGGATAGCGAGAAGCATTTCCTCGCGCTCAGCCAACGCGTTCCCGACGAAGAGTTTTCTAAGGAGTTCGGCAGCACCTGGGTGGGCGCTCCCAATGAAGTCTGGAATGCCTATGACGAATCGCGAAGGCGGGTCGAGCGTTTGATGCGCACGGCACTGGCTTCAGGTCACCTTCGCGCGATGATTCGCGATACGAGGACTGGAGAACCTGCCGAACTCGCTAACCGCGAACGTTGGATCGAAGCCATTTCTTTCGGCGTTCCCGGCTTGAGCACGGAGCTTCACCATCTGACCTGTCCTGGGCCTCGAACAGATGGTGCGCCGGTGTTTGTACGGGGCGATGAATTGGAGAGATTTATCCACCTCCAACTTCCGGCGTTGAACTCCGTTACTGGTGCAAACCTGATCAGCCGAACGCCTTGGGCGCTGGCGCCCGAGGTTGAATTGTCGAGCTTGGATCAGATGCCCAATGGCGATTGGGTTCTGCTTTCTCAGGCGCTCAGTGTCCTGTCTTTTGGCTCTCTCGCCCCGCCCGCTGATTTACCACCGTTAGTGGCAGCAGCGCGCCGCGCTCGCACTGGCGCTGCCTTGCTCGATCAGGCGCGCCACGGAAAGGTCAAGCTGTTCGGCACCTGCGCTACGGTGGGACGCCCTGAAACTATCCCGGTCGCCGTTTTCGCCCATGATCTGGCCGTAACCCACAACGGCGCGGGTTTCGATATCAATCCTGAACGAGCAGATATGGAATCGTTTGCGCGGTTTCGCGATGACACGCCTCACGCGCTGAGGTGGAATGACGTCGCCGTGCTGCGATCCTCATTGAGGAGCTGGGTCTCCAGCCTACTCGATGAAATATCACCGGCTCCCCTACCTAAGAAGAGAGCGGCGGCCTCGACCGACATTGAGGCATTGAAAGCCGCTCATTCCGGCGTGTGGCCCGACTGGCGGACCAGCGACGCATGGCGAAAAGCAAGCCGGCCCGAAGTGTCGCGTGATTCGTTTCAAGCGCTTTGGCGGCAGCACGCTCCGACCCTTAAGCGTGGTCGAAAGTCGCCTAGCTGAATTGTCCGGCCCGTAGTTCGGCCGATTTCTACCCGAACATTTGAACAAATCGCGGTCCTGCTGATCCGCAGCCAATTTCGTCTCGCCCGCCGCCGAACAGGGGCGGTCGCAGACGAAAGGAACAGCAGACCATGACGCAGCAATATATCCCCGAGGTGGACCCGCTGGTCCCGTTCAGGAAGGGGGTCGGCCTCGCAGGAATGCGGACGACCAAGGGCTATGATGAGGTTCGCGCCGGTCGGCTGAATGTCGTTCGCAACGGCAATCGGACTTTCATCCGGGCCAGCGAGATCAAGCGCTATATCGACGCGCTCGCCAACGCCTCCAAGAAGGAGGCCGCGTAAGCACCATGAACCGGCAAAACGAAACCCGGCGCTGTGGCGGCGCCGGGCTCGCGAAGGCTTCATTCCTGGCCGGAATGCCTAGCGAAGATACCATCCACACCGTCCTCGTCAATCGTCTCCAGCGCCGGCTCGGCCTGTCCGAATTGCACGCCCTGACGGTCCTCCGCCTCGCCTCTCTCGGGCCGAAGGAGGGCCGTGACTGATGGCAAACCTCAAGAGCATCACTGTCACCATCGAGGGCGACCCGTCGCCCAAGACCTTCAAGGGTCGTGACGCCTGGGCTTTGGACAACCTCATCCTCGCCGGTTCGAAAGGTTGCACGCCGATCGACCATCCGGGCCCGCGCTGGAGCCACTACGTTTTCAAGTTGAGGCGCGGTGGCGTTGGTGTTGTCACCCATGACGAGAAGCATGCGGGCCCCTATGCCGGAACCCACGCCCGCTACGTCTTGAGTGTGCCCGTCGTCGTGATCGAGCGGAGGGCAGCATGAGCGAGGTAGTGCAAGCTACCCTTCCCACCGTCGAAGGCGCGTGCAATCCGCGCGCCTTCGACGCCGGCTCGTTGGCGATGGCCGCGATCCATCTCGATCACGCTTTGGCTCACCTCGCGATGGGTGACACCACGGCGCTCCTGCGCTCCGCGCAGAAGTTTGCCGCGTGTGCCGCTGCTGGCGTTGAGACCTTGCCGGCGGCGGTCAAGCAGATGGACGAGGAGGCCCGAGCCAATGGCTAGCAAAAGCCCTCACCGCCAGCCTCATCCGTGCGCAGGGTTGAGTAAGCGCGCTCATGAGGTCTTCGAACAGATCGCCATCGGCAACGACCTCGCGGGACACCACCCGCGCATTTTGGACACCCTCGTCTTTCGCGCGCTGATCGAGCGCAGCGAGGAGCAGGTGGCCGGCCCGTTCGCCAACACCACTATGACCATCAGCCGGTATTGCGTGCCGCTGCCGGTGCACATGGCGTGGTGCTCGTGGTGCAATGAGAACGCAGGGGACGGAGGCGTGCATGACTAATGCGCCGACGACCAGCCGCAGGCCCTGGATGGCCTTCTATGTCTCCGACTACATCGCAGACACGATGCACCTGAGCGCCACACAGCATGGCGCTTACCTTCTCCTCATATCGCATTACTGGATCCACGGCGGCCTTCCGACCGACGAAGCAATGCTTCAACGGATTGCGCGCATGAGTGCAGCGGAGTGGGCTGAGAACAGGCCTACCCTGGCCAAGTTCTTCAAGGAAGGATGGCGTCATTCTCGCATTGAGCGAGAGATGGAGGATGCCAGGGCGAAGTACGAAAAGCGTGCAAATGCAGGGCGTTGCGGCGGAAAGGCCTCAGGTCGCTCGCGTCGAAGCAATGCTTCAACAATGCTTCCTCAGCAGCGAAGCAATGCTGAACCAACCACAACCACATATAATTCAGTAGCTAACGCTACTGGCGTGACCGCCCCAGCTGAGCCTCCGGCGGTGACTGCCATCCCGGATTGGCGGGAACGCCTCTTCCGGCAAGGTCTCGCTTCCCTGCGGCAGTTGACGGGCAAGCCTGACGGCGCGGCGCGGTCGCTGCTGGGGCGCTGGCTCCGCGATGCTCGCGACGACGCCCGCAAGGTGCTTCGTGCGATTGAGGACGCCCAAGAACAGCAGGTTGCGGAGCCGGTCGCCTGGATCGAGGCGGCGCTGAAGGGCCAGCCGGCGCAGCGCGCGGATTCCATGTCCTTCCTGACTGCGAGGGCCTGAGTATGGAATTCATCGAGACCGCCAAGGCCGAAGGCATCCGCCTGCGCTCGTGGCAGCAGGGCAACCACAAGGCGACGTGCCCCTGCTGCTCCCATCTCCGCAAGAAGAAAACCGAGCCCTGCCTGTCCGTCACCGTGTTCGCTGATCGCGTCCGCTGGAACTGCCACCATTGCCAGTGGACCGGCGGCGCGGGCGGCCAGGAAGCCAGGCGCGCCCCTTATCGCGAGGTCCGCATGTTCAACCGTCCCGTTCGGATCGAGAATCCCGAACGCCCCGACAAGATGCTGGCGTGGTTCGCCGGTCGCGGCATTTCTGCCGCCACTGTCGAGCGCATGGGCATCTACCGCACCCGCCAATGGTTCCCGCAGATCGACGCTGAAGCGAACTGCATCGCCTTCCCGTACGAGTGGGCCGGCGCGCTTCGCAATGTGAAGTACCGGGATAACGACAAGAACTTTCGCCAAGAGAAGAACCCTGAGCCGGTGCTGTACAACGCCGACGCCATCAAGCCCGGCGAGGATTTGATTTTTGTCGAGGGCGAGATGGACGTGCTCGCGTTTATCGAGGCTGGGCTGTCCAATGTGGTCAGCCTGCCGAATGGCGCGCCGGAGAAGCCCGAGAGTTCTGACAGGCGCTATGATCCGCTGGCGACGCATGCCGTTGAACTGGAGGCCGCCGGGCGCATCCTGATCGCCACCGATATGGACGGGCCGGGCGAACTACTGGCGCAGGAATTGGCGCGTCGCATCGGCAAAGACCGATGCTGGCGTATCCGATTTCCAGACTCGAACGATGTCCAGACCAAAGACGGCAACGAATGCCTGATGGAGCATGGGGCGCAGGTTCTGCGTGAATGCGTCGCTTCCGCCGAGCCGTGGCCGGTCGATGGCCTCTATGGTGTCGACGACTTTTCGGAAACTGTTTGGGCAACCTATCGCGGACAGGGGCTCAAGCCCCTCACGGTCGGAATGGGCCGCGACATGGATCAAGCCTTCAAGGTTCTGCCCGGCCAGTTCGTTGTCGTCACCGGCATTCCGAACCACGGCAAGAGCCGCTGGCTCGATCAGGTCGCCGTTTCCATGTCGGACCTGCACGGCTGGCGTTGGGCCATGTTCTCGCCTGAGACCGGCAGCGATAACCACATCATCGACCTGTGCGAGATCAAGGTGGGACTGCCCTTCCACGAAGGCCCGACGCTGCGCATGGACGAGAAGGAGTTGCACACCGCGATGCGGTGGGTGCGGGAACATGTCGCCTTCATCGACTCCGGCGAGCACACGCCTTCGATTGATTGGGTGCTAGAGAAGGCCAAGGCCGCGGTGCTGCGCAAGGGCATCAATGCCCTGATCATCGACCCTTACAACGAACTGGAAGCCAGCCGGCCCGAGCGCATGCTGGAGACCGAGTTCGTCTCGCAGCTCATCAGCAAGTGCAAGCGCTTCGCCAAGGTCCACGGCGTCACCGTGTTCATGGTTGCGCACCCCACCAAGATTTCCAATCCGGCCGGCGGCAAGGAGCCCATCCCCGGCCTCTATGACATCGCCGGCTCCGCGCACTGGCGCAATAAGGCCGATGCCGGCCTGGTCGTTTATCGCGACTTTGAAGAGCGGTGCACGATGGTCATTTCCCGCAAGATCCGGCGCCAGCCGATTTGCGGCCATCCGGGCGCGGTGAAGTTCTGGTTCATGACCGCGACCCGCCGCTTTGACCCGGCAGCCGGGAGCTACCAGGTGCTTGGCGAGAAATCCGAGCCCAACGCCCGTCGCGCAGCCTGAGAGGACGCAAGATGACGATTCACGCCCATGCGTCCAATCTGGAGATGGACAAATTCGCCAAGGCCCGCCGCCTGATGAAGGAGGGTGCGACCGAGGTAGAGCGTGCTGCAGCACCTCGATCACATGGAAGCGAACGCAACTCGCACTCTAGCAGGCAAATGAAACGCGATTGCCGGCTCTGTCGCGCCCATAGCAGGTGTTTACCAATGCGCTTGCTGGCCCCGCCGAGAGACAAGATACTCTACGACCCGACCCGTCGTAACGAAATCCGAGTAGTGGGTTTGGGTTAGAGCAACTTGTATTGGCTTTCTTGGCCTTTGGTACGGCGCCTGCCTGCTGCTTGTTAGGCTTCGCGGGACTCGGTTTCTTGATCGGCGATGCGGGCGCCTGCGTGGCGGGGGCGGCCCCAGCTTTGGTCCCCGGCTCAGAGAGGGAACGAGTATCCGGGGTGCGTGCCGCAACTTTTGGCACCTCGTTAACAGTTGGGCCGCCACCTTCTGCCGGGCGTCCTAAATAGGCGTTGGCGACTGCCTTATAGGCGCAGACCGCCCCGCAACTGCGGAGGTAATCGTCGTAGCGCCCAGCAGCGCTCAGCCGCTTCCAATTTTCGTCATCCGCTTTGGTTTCGGATGCTCGCTGCCGCGTCAGGAGCAGCGTCAGGGCTGCTTCTCGGTAGAGGCATACATCGCCGCAGCGAGCGATATATGCCTCTAGCGCACTGCGCTCGCCTGCCATCTTTGCTCGTTGCCAGTTCGCCTCGTCCTTCACTTGGGCAACGGCGCGCGCTACCGCTGGCACTGGTGGTCCCACGGGCAGTGCGACGGGAGCTAGGTCGATCTCCGGTGCTTGCTCGCGCCCGCTGTCACGGCGGGCGGCGGGCTCCACTGATTGCAGGAGGTATTGCTGCAAGTCGGACCATGCGAGCGGCGCATCCTCGGGCTCGCTTGCGGGACGCGCTAAACCAGCGGCCCCCATCAAGAAGCGACTGGTGAACAGCCCGAGCTTTTGGCGCTGGTCCCAATTGGCCGGTGTCGCACCAGAGGTCGCGACCAGCTTGACGATGCCGTTCCCGGTGCGAGGCTTGGCTGGGGCGAAGCCCGGCGCCGAGACCGCAAGCAGGCTTTCGCCCTTGCGCCCGGTCTCGCCGGTGAAGCAGGCGTCGATCATCACGATCAACTGGCGTTGTGCGCCGATCTTCTGCCGGACTAGTTCCAGGTTGCGATATAGAGTCTGCAAGGCATAGCCGCTCCCGCTGGCATTGGGGTTCCCATCATGCGGCAGGAGGAAGGGCTGAGCAGTTGCTAGATCTGGCACGCCATGGCCCGAGTAATAGACGAAGACGTTGGACCGGCCCTCTACCGCACTGCGCCAAAGTTCTCCGCCCTGCGGATCGGCTTCGCTACCGAACATCTGTATGAGTTCGCCCTGAGTGGCGTCCTTTAGTACGAGGACGTTCTGCTCGCGAAAGCCGAGAGTGCTGGTGAGGTATGCCTTAACTGCTTCCGCGTCGTTATGGGCGAAATCGACCGTGCTAGCTCGCTTGTAGCTCTTGTTGCCGATTACGACAGCGATTGAATCGGTGTTGTCAGACAGGACAGGCAATTGTGCCCAGCCACGAGTTGGCAGGAGCGCCAAGGTCAAGACCAATCCAAATATAATTGCCCGCATGGTTTTCTCCTGACCTTGCGAGAGGTTGCCATGACGATGGCAGTTTGGCGAGCGTTAAGCGCCCCCGAGCAAGCCCCTGTTGGCCTATCACGCCTTCATCGGCTCATGGCCGGCGTCGGGTCACTCGGTGAGCGCCTTCTTGACGATGCCCAGCTCGCTCACTTCCGCGTCAGGAACAGGTGAGCTTCGTGAACGGCTTTTCGGCGGTTACTCGCCCGTGGGTTCGAAGGAGGGCGGTTCCGTCGAACTCAGGAATTGGCGCTTGCCCTCTTGCAGCCACTCTGGCTGGCGATTTTGCCAGCTGAGGGCCTTGCTGATCGAAAGAGGCACAGCATGAGATGGATGGCGCTGACGCTCATCACAGGCTCCGTTCTCGCTGGAGCCTACTCGGCCCACGCCGAAATCGCTCCGGAGTTCCGCGGCGAGTGGTCAACTGACTGGCACATCTGCAAGCAGGTAAACGGCGAGATCGACGTGCTGTCGGTCGGCAAAGACGACTTCGCATTTTATGAGGTGGGCTGCAGCGTGGGAGCCGCTTCGCCCATCGACGGGGGAATTAGCTACGCGGCCACATGCCAGAAGGGCGGCAGTCAGCTCACGCAGGGCAGAGCAGAGTTCCGCAGATCCGGCAACGCTCTTGTCCTGGCGCTCGAAGGCTTTCCGTGGGGCGCCAGCGACGGGCTGACCTTCAACCGCTGCAAATAGGGTTATCGGACGATGGCGCGATACTGCGATGCCTCGCCGTAATTCAGGCGTGGCCGCAGGCGGCGTTTCCCGCGGGGCAGGCTACTAGGTGTTGGAAATTTGCGTCTGGGCACAGTGTCGGAAACTTGGAAAGCGACGCTCTCATTTGCTGTGAACTGCGGCCGACCTCGGGGGCGCGGGCAGCAGGATCTGCTTGAACTATCATTTCTCTGCGGCAGGATGGTTCCGCGGTTCCAATATGACGGTGCACAGGTGAGTAGAGCCAAATCGACCACTGAGTGGTTTATTCGCGAGCACAGTTCCGCAGCTGCGGGCTTGGCCTCGGTTGGAGGGCGTTATGTCTTCGAATTAAGCAGCCCCAGCATCAAAGGGATTTTCACTGCAAGATTTACCGGAGTTGGAGTTGGCGGCGGCCTCGATTTTACAGTTGGGAGTGCCGTTTTTAAGGGGGCCGACTGGACCAAGTTAGATACCCGGATCAGCTTCAGCATTGATGATCTAGACGGTTCCGAGGGGCAGATATTTATCTTATCGGGCCGCTTTCTGGTCGGGTACACCCACGCTGAGGTATCGGCATGGAAAGGCAAGTCGAGCACGGGCGCACGGCAGGGAATATTATTCTGGGCCGCGCCGGTTTCCGGCAAAGTCACCAAACGCAATTTGCGGCCTAAGGCCAAAATTGGCGTTTATGGTGCTCATCTGGCCGGTACATGGAAGGTTGATCAATAGCTTCTCTCTTCCAGGGCGCTCATGCTTCCACTTTCCAGAAATCGGCCAGGTGGTTCAGCCCGTTGTCGAGCAGCAGCTTGCCGCCGAACGCAACGGGCGCGAGGTCGAGCTCCATGGACTCGCGGGATAGCCGCGGAGGCAGCTAGCAATATTCAGCACGCGGCCTCGTTGTACTCCTTGTGCAAGCCGGCGAGGCTTATTCAAGGATGCCGCAGCGGGACGGTGGTTCCGTCGAGCTCAGGCCGCCAGCCCATTGTATACCGCTCTTACGCGGGCTGCGTTCCGATTGCAGGGACGTGCAGTGAGGGGAACTGCGATAGCTAGCAAAGAGCGGATGCCGATGCTGCTGCGATGAATTGGCTGTCCAAGATATCCAAATCCTGGCTGCCGCTTTCCCTAACTGTCGAAGGCTCGAAGTTTTTGGTTTACCTGTTTAGAGACTACGCCTTAAGGTTGTACAAAACGTAGGGGGCAATCATGCGGGGCGTATTGCTTATGGCGGCTGTCGTGTCTGGCGGCTGCTCGATCCATCCTGTGCCGGACTACATCGGGCCCGACAAAACCATCAACATTGCGAAGCGGATTCGCTGCGAGGCTAGAGACGCGGTGAAGACGGCCTTTATTAGTAAAGCTCGCAGCAGCCCCTCTTTGAAAACAAGAGCGTATGCCGAAGCGCTCGCCGCAGAGAAAACGCCTATCACCAAGATCGACTATGCTGCTTTAGATGATCAAACGGCGGCATTCTTTAGGAAGTACGACGGCGCTGGCATCGCTTACGATTTCCGCTTCGACATAACGGAATCGGGCGGGGCGGGCGGCGACCTAGATCTTTTGCGAACCATCAGTGGCGGATCGATATCGCTTGGCGTCAATGCTAGGTCCGATCTTATGCGACAAAACCTGCGAACCTTTCTCTTGAACGATACATTCATCGGACTGCTGACTACGATGACCGCGGGACATTGCCAGGGTTACGAAACCGGGGAGAACTGGCTTTACCCGATCACCGGTTCGATCGGGTTGGCGGAAATGGTCAAGGCGTTCATTCAGATCGACGAAACTGGCGCCTTCGTTCCGAGAGAAGGGCAGGACGCGGCGACGTTGATTGATACGCTTGAATTCACAACTCAGTTCTCGGTATCGGCCCAGCCGAGCCTAGTCTTGGCGCCTGCCGGGCGGCGGTGGCAAACAACGGGGCTTTCTGCGGGGCAGGCGGGCATTGGAGCTGGCCGCATCGATAAGAACAAGGTCGCAATATCGATTTCAGCGGAGGTGCCTAAAGAGGAAGTCGTTGCGGAGATAGTTGTTGCGCCTAGGGCCGATGCCCGCCCTCGTGCGCATTATCCGGCTAGGGTGGATGTTAGACCGGTCGAGAAGCCGATCGAGCGGCCGAATGCCGCCTCACAGCCAAAAGTCCGCGCCAGAACACCTTCAGAGATCAATGCGACGAGGGCAATTCAAAATCAGAACCTCCTTCAGTTCTACGACAACACGCGAAGGCTGTCGGATGAATTTGGTCTTCCGTCGTTCTAGTGCGCACTGCCAGGTCGAAATCGGGCGTCTCCGACAGCGGCATTACTTCGTCTGGAGGGCGTTCATATGAGGCCGAAGATATGGATCGACAATGGGGCTTGGGACTGGCTTTTTGATCACGAGATCGATCTAAGCGCCGAACTCCCCAAAGCCGACTTCGAACTGCTGATTACGCGTCAGATTGAGATTGAGATGCGGATGATCAGACGCTCTGAGGTACGCGAATTTGCTCAGGCGATGATGATAAGATGCCCGATCGAAGTTCGAGCGCTGTTTGGCTTCGATGATCCAAATGTAAATGAGGGGATGCGGCGCTTCGGGGGCTTGGATGAAGGGTACTGGGCATCATCGGCTGAAGTCACATTCATTCGGCAGCAGAATTCAAAGCGCGAGCAAAACAAGCTGCGCGGATCTGGGCTTTATCAGCACGAAGGCGATATTGCCTTGGCAGCGAAATCCTTTGAGGACGTTGTAATAACGGCGGAGCGGAGGGGCGGCGCCCTCGGCGATGCAGAAGCCGCGGGGGGGCGTATCGTGCGGCTGCACCTATTAGCCGGGCAGAGCTTGTCCTTGAGAAGTGCATGCGCCCAAGCGCTCGACGGATCGATGTGACTTCAGCTGACCCAGCCGCGCCTCAGGCGCTGGCGCTAGCGGGCTTCAACCGTATCCGCGTCACAAGCTCTGCCCGTAATTATGCTCTCGGATCTCGGGCGACCCCGGAGCCTCTTTAGGCCTTGCACAGAATGCCCGGAACCGTGGCTGATCCTGCCACGCGCTTGGGTGCACTCTGGCTCACTGTCTACCATGGGCAGGCGAGAAGCAGCGAATGGCAAAAGTCACGAAAATCCGTAGGCACCCCACTAGACCCGACCGCAGCCCCGAGCTGTTCCCCGGCAAATTGAAGCGCTTCCTGGTAATCGATGAGAGTGGCTCAGGAGGCTTTGTTGCCTATTGCGATACTCGGCGCTGGTGGTGGGTCAATGAAGTTGAAGACGGCGTCAAAAGTCGCAGCACCTACGTCTGGATGTTCGTCGATGACGAATTGGTCGGCGTTCTAGACATCCGAGAGTATCGCATGTCGTGGATATCGAATGACCTCCTCTGGAGGCTCATGGATTCAGAGAGCAAAGAGGCCGTGGACATGGCCGAAATCCTCATTCGATGTTGGCGCAACGTTTGGGAGGATCTCGCTTCTGAAGGGTCGATCGTTCTTCTAAGCCAGCTTTGGGTTGCTCAGAAGCATGCACGAAGTTCTCGTTGGAACGACATCCTCCAGCAGCTGCTCGCAACTCGGTTCAAACGGCGCTGTATGACGGTCCTGAAGGCGTTCCCCCTCGAATACGAAGCGAAAGGAAAGCAGCCGGGCTTTCGCTTGCGGCACCAAGCGCTGATAAGGCTCTACCGCAGAGTGCTGGGTGTTGAACCCTTCCCGGGAAAGCCAGGCCACGAAGGGTGGCTCTATGCCATCCCGGAGCGCGTTCTTGGGTTGGGCGTCAGGAAGCCTAAAAAGCTACTATCCATCCGCCGCCTTACCGCGAACGATTAGAGCGGCCTCGTCACGCAATGAGGGTGGCTCGGTTGGCGCTGTGCGACGCTGCCTTCCCGTAGGCCGCGACCCATTCGGCTTCTGTCATGGGCGGTGATGCTCTCTGATCGTCGCCGCCTTCCTCTGGCATCCTGTCGCTCACCACGTACCGGGTGCGCTCGGGCGACGTCGCTCGCTCAAGCGCCGCGAGGCGCCTTTCCAGTTCGCGGCTCATAGCTCCACACCCTCTCGTTCAAGCTGAACTAGAGCGTGGTGAGCCTGCGGATCACTCTTCGCCAGCCATTCACGCCAGTCCGGCCCATGCTCGGCTTCAAGCTGGTTGTTGCAGGCGCGGATAGCTGCCGTCAGCTCCTCATCCGTCATCCGCTCGATGCGCTTGTGTAAGCCGCGTTCGGCATGGCGTTTGGTCTCGACCTTGACGAGGCGACGCTGAAGCTCGCGGCTCATGCGGCACTCCTACTTTTCGGCGCACCGAGGATGATGCGCGCTACCGGATCGTTCGGCCCGATCCTGCCATCAGCGAGCGCTTGCCGGTGCTGCCGCTCAACCTCTTCTTCTGTGCCGAGGAGAGTGAGGCTCTTGCGCGGCTTGCGTGCTCTCCGAGCCGTCTCCAGCTTTTCGAGCCGACGCGCCAGGGCTGTGGTCATGTGTCAGCCCTCAAGGCTGCCGTGATGGCCGGCAGCCCGTTGCGCGCGAACGCTTCATTTTCCGTTCCCAGCAGCCGCTCGCGAATGGCGATGACCTGAGCCGGATCAGACAGGATTGCCCTTACTTGGGCGTCGCGCAGTTCCTTGGTCCGCCTATCGACAACTGGCCGGCGGCGTTCTTCCAACTTGATGATGCGAGCCAGAATTGCGCCTGTCATTGCAGCGGCTCCGGCTCGTCGAGCAGATCCAGACATTCCTCGTGCGAGAGACCGCAAAGTTCGATGCGTTCGAGCGGGGCCGCCGGGTCGTCGGAAACCGACCACATGATGAAGCGCTCAACCTGAGCGTCGCGCGCCAGCTCCAAGCGCTCGATGCGCGTTGCGATCTGCCTCGTCATGTCCGGCCCCCTTCCAATACCGCGAGCCTTCGATGCAGGTCCGTCACCTCGATCGCCTTGGCGTGAGCGTCGACCAGCTTGCCGAGCTCAGCCGCCTCTGATGGCGTCAGCTCTCCACCGGCAACCGCCTCCATGATTGCCTGCGTTGCTTTGGGCAGATCGTCCGCCGTTTCGATCTTCGGCAGATCGAAGGTGACGGGCCGATCGCGGCGAACGGGGGCGAGACGATCCATGCAGAGGCGCAGCGCCGTAATGTCCCCCGCCATCGCGAGGGTGATTGCCTTCTTCGTCAGTTTCTCCGCTTCGCCCTCGAGCAACGCCTCGATCGCGAGCGTGACCTTGTGACGGGCACCCTTGGGCTTGCCGGCAGGGTTGCCAGACTGCCCCGGTTTGAACGGGATGCCGCGCTGCTTCGGAGCTGTATTTGCAGCATCACTCATGCGAGCCCTCGGATCATCACCCAGCCGACCATGGCGAAACTCACGGCCATCAGCAGAGCGTCGCCCCTTGCAGGGTGCCGGTGGAAGAGGCAGTTTACGACGCAGATTGAGGGAGCACTGATGGCCACCGCCAAAAGCTTGGGTAGTGCTCTGATCGGCGGCGCGGTCCTGGTTCCCATTCTCCTCCACTCGGCAGGCTTCGGCTGGCTCGGCCCATATGCGTTCACCGTCTTGCTCGTCGGAGCTGTGGTCGTTGCCGCGGACGAGACGATCAAGCGCCGATTGGGCGAGAAATGAGAGACGCTGTAGAGGCCGTAGGTATGGCCGCTATCTTGATGTTGCCAGCTCATCCGTGGGGCCTACTGCTGTTCGTCGTTTGCTGCGGCTGGCAGGTTTACAGGCGCACCTCGCGGCCTGACCGTTACCTCAAGTGGCGAGGCTGACAGTCCACCGAGCTTGGCCGCCTCATCTGCGAAGTCTTGGACAAAGCGCAGCGCGCTCGGGCTCTGGCTCGCGACCTTCGTGGCGCGCTGGATCATCTTGAGGTCGCCGGAAGCCAGCATCTTGCCGATTTCCTTAGCGAGCCCCTGCTGGATCTTCGTATTGCCGCGCCTGAGAGCTGCGCCGGTCAACGCGCCCGCGACGGCGCTCGCTGTGTCGCGGCCCTGGAGGAAGCCAGCAGCGCCGCCAACTGCGGCAGGAGCTGATGCAGCAGCACCACTCATCAGAAGCTGTTGGATGGTCGTCGAATTTCCCTTCACCGCCGCCTGCAACGGTAAGAGGGCGCTTTCGACTGTGAGCGCGGCCTGAAGCTGCGTCGCCTGATTCTTGCCGAGAGCAATCTCGACGCGCTCCCGCATGGCCGGATTACCGAACACGGACTTCACCACGTCGCGCCCGTCGCCGATCTCGCGAATCTTGGCGATGAGATCCGATCGGAAGCCTTCGGCGAACAGCTCGCGCTCGGCCGGCGGCATGCGCCCCACAGCCTTGCGGGCCTCATCGTTCGCCATGCGCGACATGACGAATTTCTGGCCGGCCTCAAGCGCGTCCTCCGCCTGGAAGAAGTGGGCAGCGCCGGAGCGGGCTGTCTTGAAGGCGGGGAACAGCTCGTCCAGATGGTTGACTAGGCCCTTGCGCAGGTTGCCATAGTCGCGAGCGAGGTCGTTATTGCCGGAGCGAGCAGCCTCGCCGGCCTTTCCGCGTAGCTCGCGCTGGACGTAATCCCAGAATTGGCCGTTGGGGTACGCGATCGAGCCATCAGCCTGGCGGGCGAGTTGAAGATTGCCGGCCGCGTCTGTGGTGAAGGGGTTGCGGATCGGCGGCATGCCATCGACGACGGTCTTGTTCGCCCCGGTCTTGACCACCGAGCGAATGGCATCCTGCACGGCAGGGGCCTGCGCAAGGTTCTCGAGTTCGGGCGTCCACGCCCCTTTCTCGCTCTGCCTGCGGAAGAACTCATAGGCCGGGGCATTGCTCTTGCGCGCTGCCGCCTGAAGCTCGTCCAAGGTTTTGCCGGCGCTCGATGGACCGAAGCCCTTGAGGATATCGACGACGCGGTCCCCCTGGCTGGCGAACCGATCGGAGACAGCACCGGAGAGTGCTTCACCGGCCTCAGAAGACAGATTGGATGCTGAGCGAGCCAGCCGGCGCGTCGTCTCGCCGCCGATATCGCCGATGACGGCATTGGCTCCAGTGGACTGGAGTTCTGCTAGCCGGGCGGCCGGGTCCGTCACGCCGTCGCGGGCGAGGGCTTCATTGATCCGGCGGGCGGCCTCACGCTCGGGACCAACCGCCGATCGGAATGGAGCCGAAACGTTGCTGGCGAGCTTTCCGGTCGCGCGAGCGAATGCCTCTGCACCACGAACGAAGGTAGGAGCCGCGCCGCCAATAGCGCCACCGAGAGCAGCGCCCTGTAACCCGGCCAATGCCTTGTCAGCCGCCCCGCCGTCGCTCTCGACCGCGCCGGTAGCTGCGCCATAGAGCCCGCCGGTCGCAGCAGCGTTGACCGTAGCCGCGCCCCTGACGCCCTCCTTCACAACATTGACGCCCGGCAGGACCATAGCCGTACCGACGAGACCAGCGCCTTGCCCGGCATAGCGGGCCGCCGGGTTCATCAGTTTGTCGGCTTCGTCCATGGCGCGTTGGCGCTCAAGGTTGGTGCTGTAGCGCTCGCCGAAGCTCTGGCCGTCGCCTAGGCCTATCGCGGCATCAGCCCCGGCCGCCAGCTTGTCCATGCCTGGAATCCAGCCGGCGAAGCCGCGGGCTGCTGCATCCATGTTGCCGAAGACGCCGCCGCGGTCCTGCTCCTGTCGGATGCGCACGGCATCGGCGAGATAGCCGGCCTGGCGCAAATCGGAATCGCTGCCCTCGCGCTGGGCTCGGGTGGCAAAGCCATTGTTCGGGCTGGCTGGGGTATCGGCTGCAAATTCGTCAGGTGACGAATTCCCGGGCGGCGGCGCGTCGAATTGGTCGAAGACGTTTCCTCCGTTGGAGGGAGCGTGCATGGCGGCGGCGCCCCTGCTCTGAGGCGCGGCTCGGGTATCGAACTGGTCGAAAATGTTCCCGGCCATGTCTATTGCCCCAGAGCTGAAGCGGCAGCGCCGCGACCGTACTTCGCGTCGAACTGGTCGCGAACGCCGGGATTGGCACGCAGGAACTCAATCGCTGCCGCCGGGACACTCCCGATCTGAGCCTGCGAAGGCTGCCGGGCTTGCCGCTGGCCTGATGGCTGCTGCCCCGACGACGCGCCAGCACTAGGCCGTCCCTGCGCATCCCACTCAAGCGGGTGCAGCCCGGATTTGCCGCGAAGGTCATTGATGCGACCGCGCGAGATATCGCGCTGCCGCGTGGCCAACGTCATCATGCGATCGAGCGTGCGTTCGCGAATATCGGGCGGCGTGCTGGGGTCGCCTAGCAGACGCTGAAACTCCGCCATCTCGCGCTCGGTCGTAGCGCCCTTGAGGAGCGCGGACATGCTCTTGATGGCTTCCATGGACATGATCTGCCCGAACTCGCGGGTAGCCATCGCACGCTGCTGGTCGAGGACGATGCCGGAGCCTGGCACGGTCCCGAGCATGCCGCCAACGCCGGCAAGCGGGCCGGTATAGGTCTGGCGGTTCAGCTCCTTGGCGCGGCTGAGCGTCGCCAGCGTGCTATCGATGTTGGGCAACTCGTCTTCGGCGGTGAAGAGCGCCTTCTGATCGCTCGCCGACATGCCTTGCTTGGCCTTGTTCGCCGCCTTGTCGCGCTCGAATTCAAGGATGCCGCCCTTGTAGCCCTGGCGCTGGGCATACTCGTATTCTTGGACGCTGGTCGGGGCGTTCTGCTTCTCCTTGGCGTATTCGGTCGGGCCTCTCGCGGTCGTCCAGCCCATGGCCTTGGCGTACATGTACTCCTTGACGGATTCGGGCGCCTTGGACTGCTCCAGCTTGTCCTTGAGGAACAGCTCGCCCACAGCCTGAGCATTGGCCGGCAGGTTCGGATTCGCGAGAGCGGTTGCCAGCTTGCCGATGTCGTTCTTGTAGGCCTCCATACGCCTCGTATGGCCGTACTCGGCGAACTCCGCTTGCGTCGTCGGACGGGGCATGTCCTTCGCCAGGACCGGCGCAACCGCACCCGAGCCGGTGTACTGCGCCGGCTGCCCTGCGCCGGGTAGCGCTAGCGGCTGGGGCTGGGACTGCGCGGCCGAACCGCCAGTAGCGCGAGCGAGGGCCGCCGCGTCGGACTGCGAAGCGGGCGGCACTACAAAGCCATCAGATCCCGCCACCGGAGCATTGCGCCCCTGTGAAGCTGCGAAGGCCCGCGAGCCGCCGTCATTGCTGTTCGGGTCGATCTCGACGGGAGCCGGCAAGCGCTGCTGTGGCATCTGAGCGATAGCCGGACTACCACCCGCCGCAAATCGATCAGCGTTGAGGTCGTAGGGCCGTGAGGGCGGAAGCACTGCGCCTCGGCTGGCTTGCTGCTGGGCAGCCTGGGCAGCGTCGCGGCCGAGATTGGCGAGTGCCGAGCCCATCCACGGCTGAGACTGCCCCTCGCTCTGGAAGACGGGAGGTAGGGGTGCGGCCTCGGTTGCCGCAGTGGTCTGGTCGAACCTCTGCGCCGACATCGGCTGCGACGGCGCGCCCGTCACATTACCCATGGCATCGACAGGGGGCATGTTGCCACCCTGGCCGCTCGGTGGGATGAAGAACCCGCGCTCACCGGAGCCACCTTCGGCATAGCGTGCGCCGGGAGCCGGAGCATCCGCCATCCGCGTCGCGCTGCGTGCCCCGAGCTTCAGATAGTCCATCAACGACGTGCCGTTGGCGTCGCGCGGATTGTACTGGCCGCCGCTCGCGATGAACTTGGCCAAGCCCTCCTTGCCGCCAAGGTGGGCGACGTTGCGCATACCCTCCGCCGTAACCGGAATGCCGTTAATCGAAGCGCCGATCGCCTTGTCCAAACCGTTGCCGGCAATGAATCGGTCAATGTCCCCGAAGTGCCAGTTCTCAGCCGATTTCTGAAGCTCCGGCGAGCGCATGAACTGGTCGGGCGTCGTGCCCTGTGGGATGGCGCCGGCTGCCGCAGCTTCCTGCAAACGCGCCTGTCCAAATTGGGCGCGGCCGAAATGCCCACGCTGGCCACCAGCGCCAACCTCGTTGTTCTGAGCACCCCAATTGCCGCCGCTTTCGCTAGTGTTGAGCGCGGTGGGAAGTGCACTCCCGGTTCCGGCGTCGTACTGCCCAAGAGTGCGGAGAGATAGGCCACCGGGGGCGGGAGAGCCCGAATCGCTCCCAAGCGCTGACATCAGGCTGCGGGCAGCATCTTGGCCAAGCTGACGCTCAGCCGCCTTCTGCTGCATCTGGAGCAACCCCACGCCAGTGCTGGCATCGCCGGACCTGAAGGCGCGTGCAGCAGCAGAATTGAGGTCGCCCTTCTCGATATCCTGGCTGATCCCGTCACGCGCCCACTTCTTGCCGACGCTATCAATCGCGCCGTTCAAATTGGCGAATGCGTTACTGAAATCGTAGTAGCCATCAGCCATCAGGCTTGTCCCTTGCACTCGCGTACAGCGTGGAACGCGTTGAACTGCTCATCCACGGCGCACCACGCATCGAGAGCCTGGCCATGGAGCATGTTGAAGGTCTCTCGATCTCCGGGCGCATGCAGGAGCAGCGTCTGCATCTGCGCCGAGACGTTCTGGAGCAGCTGGGCAGCCTGCACCGAGCCCACGAGGAACTTGCCGTAGGGCAGGGGCGGCGCCACCGATTCAGCTTCTGCAGATTGGCGGAAGCCGGCGAGCGGGAGTTCGTCTGCACCCTCGATCATCAAACTACCGCCTGTCGATCGTCCGATCGCCTCGCCGCGAATTGAGCGATGACGCAGAGACGGATGACGCTCGACATGGACGTTGAGCGGCGGCGAGCTTCCTGCTGGAGCGCGTCTTTCAGCTCGGGCTCAGCCGCGAAATTGATATGGGCGGTTCGCTTGCGGGTAGCGGTCTGCATGATGACCTCCAATGACGAGGTCATAATAGCGCAATGAAAGAAAATATTCAATGATATCAATATATTGATCGCTGTTTACCGCTGGCGTTCACCCCTGTTCGCTGGTGTACGTGTCAACAAATCTGATCAGCGATTTTTGCTTGGCCAAGCCGTACGCCACGACGCGTTGTGAGGCGCGCTGCTAACCGTCTAGAGACAGTATTGGCGGCTGGATGGTCCCACCTCCTCAGGCTTGGTCCGCCTGTTGAGCTATCTCTACGGCTCCTGAAAGTAGTGGATTTGGCCTGGTAAACCCGCTTCTCCCGACTGTCCCGGTTTTCCCTTATGCTCCCGCACACGAGTTGATCCCGGCGCGCCTCCGCTTCCTTCTATGCCTCCAGCAAAGTTCTCTCGACCCTTTTTCAGGTCTTTTCGGTAGCTCACGATAACGAAACCACCATTCCCCCCAGCTCCGCCGCCGCCACCTGCGCCGGAGTATTGCGCCCTGTTAGGGGTGGGTTGGGAGGCATCACCGCCAGCTCCGCCCGATCCTCCAGCCATGCCAGACGCATCAATAGTTCCGCCCTCTGCATCAAAGTCGCCAAGAACGCGAAGATAGAGGAATCCTCCGTGAAGCCCACGAGCACCACCTCCGCCGCCGCCTGCTACACAGCCATCGCCGCCAGACACGCTACCGCCCACCGATCCGCTGCCCGCGCTAGCGCCTTCTGAGGCAGCAATTTCACCGCCATGACCACCATCTCCGACCGACCACTTAGAGCCGTCAAATCCTTTGGCGCGCCCGCCGTCTCCGCCTAAATTGGGCTGAGCGTCTCTCCCAACACCGAATGAGGCAGCGCCTCCTCCGCCGTTGCCGTGCATTCCCTTCCCAGGAGTGCCGCCAGGATAGTAAGAGTTTCCGTGAGCAGATCCGCCCGACCCACCCGCACGCTGGTGAAAGTCAATCGCTCGCACCGTCCCGTCGGTTGCGTCCCAAGAGTACGTTCGGCTCTCAAACACGGGAGAGCCACACAAAAGCAACGTCCCACGCAGTGTGAAATCCCCGGCGCATCCAATCTGCATCCACGGACTGGCAGCCCAAGCTTGCGTTCCAATTACTAGGGTTGCACCCGGTTGAACAAGGATGTTTCTAAAATTTGGAAAGATATTTGGCTTAACAATATACCTCATGCCCTGAGGGACGACGAGATTAGTCCTACCATTCGGCCATCCCATAACATGCGGCCCTTCTACGGTGAGAATTGGACATTCAGGTCGATAAAAGTCCCTGGAATGCTTGTGTTAATTCGCAGCCATGCTCCGGCGTGTTGAGTGAGTTCATCAAGCCAACATGTATTGGATACCCATTTATCAGTCTCGTCCGGTGGAGAGGGGACAACGGATGCTTGACCAGAGACGTCAAAACGGATGTAGGAGCGAGGGCTATTCGGGTAAAATTCATGAGTATCGCGACGCACGTCGATAACCAGAGAGAACGCGTACCGCGAACCTTGTGATTTAACCTCTTGATCGATGTTCCACGGCTCCGGATGCAGCAGATCGACACTGTGATCGGTCGTGTAGATTACACGCTCATTATCCGGTCGGCCTGGCCTTTCCTTTGAGAGTTTTACGCAAAGGCCAAGCGTTCGGGTATCATGGGCCATTGTTGCCCCTCCCTAAGAAAATCGGTCTTGTAGGCTCTAGTTCGCTATCCGCTCAATAACGCTTGGACCGGCCATATCCGTCGCCGTAGCCCCCATTGTGATTGTTGTAATTCCCGTAGGCACCGTAGTTGTTTGAGCGACTGCTGTCGGGGTTCGTCCGGTAGTGCCCGTCGGTGTACGAGCCGTTGCTGTTAAAATGCGGCTGCACATAGTGGCTCCTGCTGTTGGAACCCGTGCCATAGTTAAAGCTGCTCTGCGCGGCAGCAGCCGAGCCGAAGCCAATTGCAAGCGTGGCAGCGAAAATCAGAACTCGCATCCGTAACTCTCCCGTTAAGGTTGCGATCATCCTGCCGCAAGGGGAGGTGGAGAGTCGAGAGGGTTAGCCTAAGGGGTGAGATGATGCGCCAGCTGGCTTAATGCTAGTGACGGCACGCCCAGTCGCACTGCAATCGTTCAATGATGCACTGAATCTCACCGATGTGCAGCTTAATGGTAGGCTGGATGACGCCAAATGCGATCCGGCCGGCTATGGCAGGCGGGACCGGAGGATTTTGAGCTGCTCAGCATGACAGAATTGCTGACGTTACGCTACTTGGGCATCCAGGATAGGGTCGACTGGTAGCTCATAGGCGGGGTCGGCCGGCAAATGGCTGTAATCTGAATAGCCCTCAAATAGTGCCTGGAGCTCGTGCTCCTCAATGAAGCGGCGAATCTCTGCCGGTGAGATGTAGTCCTTCCTGAACCAGGGGAACCGCGCCGGGCTGAAAACATCGCGGATATACGTGATGCACTTGCGCACTTGCGGCTGATCCATCACTTGACGGTTGCAGACGAGCCAGACGTCGCGGGTCAATAGCCAGTCCTCAGCTACGTGCACCAAGCCTGTGGTGATCGTCTCGCTGTAGGTCGGAATCGCAGTCAGTCCCCCGCCGCGCTTCACGCCGATTAACTGGGCTGAGGCGGTGTTCGTGCCGAAGCGCACGAACTCGTCCTTCGGCCTGGTATGCTCATCCAGGCGCAAGGCGTGGCTCCAGATCTGTGCGCCGGAGATTTCCAGCACGTTGAAATTGTCGATCTCGGCCTTGCTCATGGGTTTGCCGTTCTTGCGCACATATTCCTGGCTGGCGAAGAGTACGACGTGAAGCCAACACAGCCGAACCACGACCAAATCCGGATTGCTGGGCGGGTCGAACTGAATGGAAAAGTCGACCGCGAGATTGGCGACGTCCTGCTGGGCGACTTCGCAGTTGAGATAGACAGTGATGTCCTTTTCTTTCTCAACCAGTTCGAGCAGCCGCGGCACGATCCAGAACGAGCCAAGACCTTCCGTGCAACCGATCCGAACCCCGCGTCGTTGATCCTTCGCATTTGCCACAGAGGCTGCAAGCCGGCGGGCGCCGTTGTACATGACCTCCGCCTGATCGCGCAGCGCCGCGCCTTCGATTGTCAAGACCAGGCCGTTATGAGTCCGGACAAAGAGCGCGCGCCCCAGTGTTTGTTCGAAGGCCTCAAACCGCATCCGCAGATTGTGGACGCCTCGCTCAAGGATGCGCCCGGCCTCCCGGTAGCTGCGCACTTCGGCCAGTACCAGGAATATCCGGACATCATCCCAATCCAGCGTCGCCATGGGCGCGAGCTTTGACTGTGTCATTTCTGAGTGCACCTGCGTCGTTTTCCGATGCAGCCGAGTCTCTGAATCGCTGGTAGTGTCTGAGTGTTCGTGAGAATTCCTCTCACTCAACTTGGGGGCGCGGGCCATGGGCATTCACACTGTGCCAGTTGGGAAGAAGATATCTGACCGAAAAGTCAGAAATCTTCTTGGATTGAATTCGGAGAAGTATGGCAAGGGGTTGATTTGCTATACTCCGAATGAGAAAATAATCGGTCATTTGCTTGATGGCGCGAGCTCATATATTATGAAGCTGGCTCCTATCGACGTCGTGATGAAGGTCTTTCGCTACAATCCAGAGACCATTGTTGCCTTCAATCGTGGCTCTTGGCGAGAGAATCCCGGCAATGATTCACTGGGCTTCTGGTGCCATCTGCCTCTCAACGCGGATGGTCATGACGCGCTGTTCGACGGCAGGCTCGATCGCAGCAATCCGGATCTTCGCTACATTTGCCGGCAGCACGAGCGGCCCGCGGCGATCTATCACTGGTTGGTCTACGCTCAGCCGAACATTCTCGGCGGCCTGTCGCTGGTGATGGATCGCTTTTCCTCGACGCGGCTGCGCGGGCTCCCAATGTACTGCATTGCGGCGACGCCGACGGCACACAGCCTGTTTCTCAGCTCGGGCTTCAAGCAGGGCGCGAGCTACAAGCACTGGGTCAACCCCAATATGATGACTTTGGTTCCGCCGGACCCAGCGGCGGACCGGCCGGTCTATGACAGCTACGTGCCGAGCCATCCCGATCCGAAAAAGCTCGGCGTCAAGGTCGCGCACACGGTTCACGAGCTGATGGTGGCTGCCTCTATCCGCGGTGCCGCCTATGTCGGCGAGAGGATGCTGCCGGTCTATGACGACATGGACGGCAACGACCTCTCGGCAACGCATCTGATCGGTTATGTCGGCGATGAACCGGCCGGCTGTATCCGCATCCGGTACTTCGCGGACTTCGTGAAGCTAGAGCGGCTCGCGCTGATCCCGCAACACCGCGGAGGTCTGGCCTTCAAGCTGGCCCGCGCCGCCATCGCCTTCGCGCAGATGAAGGGGTACAGCCGATTCTACGGCCAGGCCTCCTATCCCTACATCAAACTCTGGAAGCACCTCGGCTTCAGGCAGCGCTCCGAGGAAGGGCTGACGCACGTCACCGACGAGGTCTACTACGAGATCGACCTAGTGACCGATCAGCCGGCCGCGCATCTGACGCCGCACTCCGGTGGTCTCATCCTCGTACGGCGTGAAGGGCAATGGGATCGGCCCGGCGCCTACGAGACCTGGGGAGAAGGTCAATGAAGGCGGCGGACAGCGTTCTCCGGTTCGCCGACAGCTCAATTGCGGTTGATCAAGATCCGTCGCAACAAGAGGAGATCGAGGCCATCGCCACGATGGTTGCGTATCTCATCCCGCAAGCAAGGACGCTCAGCCCAGGGCTGGTCTTGCTACTCAACCTCGCTTTGCACGAGCTGTCATTGCTACGTGCACTGCAAGACGGGTCGGTGATCCGGCTTCATGCCTGAAGACGTGGCTCCGGGGGGAGCTTCGGAGCCACGCTTACAAGCTTGGCGAATCTTCCCCCGTAGACTGTTACGTCAGGTTGCGCTTCATTGCGGCTCAGGGGGATGTCGAATGACAAGAAAAGAGCCGAACCCGATCGATCGCCATGTCGGCAGCCGCGTCCGGACGCAACGCATGCTGGCAGGCGTCAGCCAAGAGAGGCTCGGCGATGCTCTAGGTGTCACCTTCCAGCAGGTCCAGAAGTACGAAAAGGGCACCAACCGGATCAGCGCCAGCCGCCTGCAGCAGATCGCCAATCTCCTGGAGGTTGAGGTGTCGGTCTTTTTCCAAGGAGCGCCGTCCACGGCTTCCCTGGTTGGTGCTGCTCAAACAAGCGCTTCGGAAGTCCTCGACTTCACGCTTACGTCCGAAGGCGTGCAGCTCAACCGAGCCTTTGTGAAGATCAAGAGCAATCACGTTCGTCGCAAGCTGGTCGATCTTGCAGAAGCTTTGGCTGCCGAAGACGACCGCGGGTGAGTATCTGACCGGAGTCGGAACAAGCCGCTACGGCATGACGTAGCTCGCGTTCGAGTGCTTGCTTCGCACGAGCGATATCGGCGCGGCTAGGTCGTCTGCAGATTCCTCTCCAATCAGGCCCCGCAGAACAATCTCGCGGCTCGGTCGAGCGGACCCTCGCATTGGTCGCGGGGCCGGAGCCATGTCTTGGCCGAACCGCTTTCAGTCTCAACTCCAAAGGCACTTCACCGGGATTCATTGCAAAAGCAGGGAGGCACCAATGACTGACGATCGAGGAAGGTCCGCCGACTTTGTTGACAAAGCGCACGAGGCGAGCTTGAGCGCAGATCGGTCGCCGCGGCCCACGACCAGGCTTGCGGCCAAGCATCAGGGCTACTTCATCGATGGGGCGGAGGCGTTCGCCGCGGCTGCTGTCGATCGTTGGCTGGACATCGCCACTGCGCCAGCCGGCCAGCGTGTTATCGTCGGGGCCAGCCACCTCAACGGTGATGCTGTGGGCAGTTATTGGTGGCAAGCCGATGATGTCATTGGTGCTGACGGGCGGCCGGTGAATCATCCGACTGCGACGCAATGGCGGCGAGGCTCCGTCTGACACAGCCAGTAACGGGCTTTCGAGGCTGCGGCCTCTCGCCCGCACACGATCGAGCCGATTAGGGCAAGCCCGCAGAGCCGTCGAACCGACGAGCGATATGAATGGCCATCTCGTCTATGCCCAGCTGAATATTCGCACGGTAAAATAGCGGTGGCGGCGCGAACTCACTATCGACGATGAATAGCCCGCTGCGATTCATCGCAGCGAAAAGCGTAAGCTTGTTGCAAAGATTGGCTTCGTCAATATCGATGAGCCCTTGAAAAATCTGCTCCTGAATGTCCGCATCGAACGAGAACGGGAGATCTAGAGCGTCGTACAGGTCAAGGAACGCTCGATACTCTCCAACGTGGCTATGCGCGTGATCGAGCGCCTGGCGACCATGCACCGACAGCCTCGCCACTGATGTGAGGACTGGTCCTGAGTTCGATGTGTGGGCCAATATCGTTCCGAGCCCTGGCAGGGCCAAGAACGCAAGATCCCAGCGCGTTAAAGGGGCGCCACTTGGATGATTGTGGTGGACGGTCAGTTGCGAGGAGTGGTCTAGCAATGCGCGGTGAAGCTTCCGGCTCAGGCCAGTATTGGAGCGAGAGCCTCTGGTGCTTTGGATTAGCTGGCCATCGCGGTTAATCGCGACGAGAAACTCGACGCCAAATTCTCGCCCGTTGGCCACGACAAAATCGCGTATCGCATCGTAGGTCAGCCTAGGCGGTGGCGGCCACGGTTTCGCTCTTGTGCAAAGGGGGGCTGGCGGACCTGCCTTAGGAGTTCCTTGGACGTTCGCCATGCAGCCCTCCCGGCGGCAAATCGGCGGCGGTTAGACGTTGCCGGGATGTTTAACGTGATAGTTGCATCTATTAATATACGTTTTCCTATAGTTGCGTAATCCTGATTATGCCGGAGAGCGTTTCGAGGGGAGCATGGAGGCCAAATCGTTCAAGGAATTCGCCTTGGAGTGCAAGGCTGCTCAGCGAGCCGTGATCCGCAAAGAGCGCGAGAGAATGGAGAAGGTGGCTCTGCTTTGGGCCGAATATGCTCAAGCGTTGTCGGAGCTTGGTTTGCATCCAATGGCCCACGACGACATCCTGAAGCGGCGGCGCGAACTTGACCGCATGGCTGCTGAAATTGACAGGCAGTTCGGCGATAATGAGACGATGCGCGCCTCCTACGAGGCGTATCTGAGACGGCTCACGCATTCATGAGCTGCATACTGCCTATGCGTTGCAACCGAAAAACATTGATGTTGCAACTTATGGGAGATCTAAGGAGATTACCCTAGTCGCGTTGGCCTGAGTGATTCGTGTTTGTAAGTATGCGAACAACTCAGATGGGGGAAGCAATCATGAATAAGGCTAACCATCGGGCATTTGCCCGAGCGGAGGCGCCTGCGAAAATCCACGATCCTGCCCTGATTGCTGCAATAAAATATCGAGTGATATACAATGATTATATGGTTCTCGCGAAAACAGAGGGGTGTTCAAGCGAGGACAAAAATCTTGAGCGAATGCATGAGAGATGGGCAGGCGCGTTGGAGAAAGCACTGGCTACCATCCCAACGACTTGGCCAGGCGTCCTTGCTCTGCTCGAAATCTGCACCGACAACGGGTCTATCGGCGAGGACATCGATGAACTCAAGGCTGGCGTAAATTCGATCTCTAACGGAGTTCGGCGCCTCCTATCGGACGAGTTCAAGGCGGCCTGATCTGCACCGCTCAGGTAAGCCTGAACCGAGGAGGCGACGGTTATCGCCTCAAGCCCCGCTGGTGTCGTTTTCCTCCCGATTGCGCATCAGCGGGGCAACCACAGAGCCATTAGGTTTCTCCAGTTTGGCAATTGAAGCATCGAGAGGATGATCGTTGATCCTCTGGATGCTGACGTCGAGTATGGGGCCACTGGAAACGCCGGGGATTGATTGCTGATTTATCCCGGTAAGGGCTGTGAAATGTCAGAATGTCGTCCCTTTCACGTGTTGATCGATATTGACCGCAGTCGATTTCATGCGCGCTTGCGCGAGATCGAGGCTTGGATCGCTGAGTGGCAGATGGATGCGGAGATTGGCTCTGTCCTTGGCGAGACTGGGCAGCTTCGGATCAGGTTCGCCGACCAACGCGCCGCCTACGCTTTCCAACGCTGCCATGGCGGCCGAACAGTGCCGGCCGATGAAATCGAGGCAGCCAAGCTGGCCGATGTCGCTGACGAGGGCCTGTACGACCGCCTCGCGCGTGAATACCCTGACTAAGGGAGGCTCGCGCCATGGCAGATATCGTCAAGATCGGATCGGGCGTGCCTCGCGTTCCGCTTCGGCGCGTCGACGATCTAGTTGGACGGATTGAGGCCCTCGTCGCCGATGCCAACGCACAGGGCTATGGAACTCTCGCATACTTCCTGGAAACTGCGTTGATTGAGGCGCGAATTCAGATGGACCGTGAGGCGGAAGAACGCCGTAGTCGCGACGTAAATCCGAGAGAGTTGTGGCTACCGAAGCGGTGAGCGCTCATGGCATCTTTGATGGCGCCCCTGTTTGTCTGCAGTTGCTAAGCTGGGGCGCTATTGTGCGGTGCGCCTCAATAAGTCCGTCCTGTATCCCAGCGACTGAGCCCGGGCGACGAGGCGTGCATATTCCCGCTCGCTAACGCGCTGTGACCGAGTGAGCAGCCAAAGGTAGCGGCCGCTCGGCTCGCCGACGATTGACCATGAATAGTCCGGCGCTCGATCGAGCACCCAATAATCCCCTTCGAACGGTCCAAAGAAGCTCACTTTCAGCTTGGTGCCGTTCGAACTCTCGACGACTTTGGCGGTCGCTTCGGCAGTGCGCAATCGGCCGGAAATCGCCCCCTCCCGGCACGAGTTTACGACAGATATCGATCCGTCAGGCTTCGCGGCGTAATCGGCAGTAACCGCTTCACAATCCTTCTGGAAGCCTGCCTCGTATCGGGCTTGCTCGTGCCATCGACCGATGTAGCGGCTCAGATCAACCGGCTTCGCAGGTTCCGGAACGCTCGCGTTTCCGCTCGGCTGGATATCGGCAGGATTGCACGCGGTCAGTGCGAGCGCGGTGCTTACGAACAGGATGCGAGCAATAGATGACATTTGCGTCTCCAGGGCGAGCCCCGGCGAAACTCCCTGTTCGAGTCTTGGTTCCGGCAAGGGCGGCGGCCAAGCCGTGGCCGCTCGCTAGCTTCTGCTGCCCAACAGTGTGCGAAGCTCGGCGACGGTGGCGTCGTCAAAGCTGAGATCGATATCGACGCCAGCGCGGGTCTTTGTTCTCAGGATCAGCGTCCCGTCGTCAGCCATCACAAAGCTGGTCTGTTCAGCCAGAACAGCGCTGACGACGTCGGCGCTGGAAGGCGAGCCGCGCATGTCGGCCGCGTGCATTGCGGCGGCTTCGAACCGTGAGAGGAAATCACCCTCGATCAGGTGTGGGATATGAAGGATGAAGCGGCGCCCGTTGCTGTCAGTCAGATCAAGGCAGCTATTCCGCCCGCCCGAAGAGGCACCATGTCCGTTCACGCGGCTCAATAGGATGCTGGCAGGCTCGGTCATGCTGATGATCCAAAGATTGGGGCCAATGCGGTTCTATTAGTCGCTTCGCGATCAAGTCGGAACGCGGAAGGCTACCAACCCCATTCGCTTAGAAGCGGGCGGATAAGGTGGATTACGAGCAGGCTCCCGACGCCAGCCTCCAAGCTTGCCCAGCGCCTGGTCGATGGATGGATGGTTACGCGCCTCGTCAGGGGAAGGATGCTTGCAGTTGTAGGCTTCTCCGGGATCTAGGAAAGATAGCTCGCGCTCTACGCTCGTGCGCTAGGCGGGATCAGCGGTCGCGCAAGGATGTTAGCACGTTCCACAGGGACGTAATCAGTGCTCGCCGCTCGTTCCGTCCGCCCGTTTCGCGAGGCGGACGCCAGCGCCGCCGCCGTTCTCAGGAATAAACTCGACCCCAGCGGCCTCCAACGCTGATCGGATCGCATCTACTGTCCGATCCTGAGCGCCAAGAACGCCGGGTTTGCCTTCGAGCCGCTTTATCGAAGGCAGAGACACCTTAGAGGCTTCGGCGACGTCCTTTTGCTCCCACCGCAGGAGTGCCCGAGCTGCCCGGAGCTGCTCACTTGTAAGTGCCATTTCAATCCCTCAGGAACTATATGATACCTGAGGTATTGACATGGCCTCAGGGTTCGATTTATACCTCAGGTATCGTAATTGATCGCCGGAGCAACGGCAATGCATGGCTCCCTCGCCGAACTCTCTGCCAGCGGCATCGCCTTCGACAAGGCCGCCATCATGCGCCGGGCCTTCCTGCACATCCGCTTCGCGCTTCAACTCTGCCGCACGGATGCCCAGCGGAACGACCAGCGGGCCCGCGGTCTGCGGAAGGCTTGGGCCGAAGCGAAGCGCGAGGCCTATGACTTGCGCCAGCGCGCCGAGCAGGAAGCCCGCATCCGCGCCGATCTCGCCGGCCGCGCTGTCGAGAGTGCCAAGGTCGCCGCCTCCTACGGGAATGATGCCGCCGCGATCCGGCAGGCCATCGCCAGCGAGAACTACCGCGACCGCGTGAACTTCGCCGCCGTCGATCGACTTCAGGCGGCCCTCAACCACATTGGAGCGTGAGCCATGAATCGTAACCTCGCGACCCTCAAGCCGCGCGAATTGCTCGCGCTCTTCGAAGCGCTGAAGACCATAAAAGACGTGACTAACGGCCTGATGAGCAGGAGCGTTTTTCAGAGAGAGGACAACGGCTTGCTAAATGCGGCTGGCGAAACCCTGGACGATGTCTCTGTCGAAGTCGGTAAGCTCTGCGATCAACTCGCCGCCCGCGCTCGCCGGCTCCCCGCTCAATCCCACGATGATCGACGCGACCGTATCGAGCTGCTGCTGCAAAGCGAGGTCACGCTAGGCGAGTGCACTCTGGAGGAGGCCGAAGAGGCATTTCGGCTTATCGACAGCGAGCGGGAGGCGGAGGCTGCGTGATGGACCTGTCATCCCTTCGCGACCGCATCGCTCTCGCCGCCAAGGACGGCTCGCCGCTCGTTTGGTCGCGCGTGACGTGGTTCGACCCGAACCCGACGCACTACCCCGAGCCGATACTAGAGGCTCAGGCTCATGACGGCGCTGACGTGCTGGCCGATATCTATCACCAGCCGCTACGCGCCAAGAGCAAGCGCTACGAGGTCCGCGTTTTCGGCCGCACCGGCTGCCTCAAGCTCAACCGCGCCGCGCCTGAGCGGGCTTTCGCGACCATGGAGCGCGAAGCCGCTCGCGAATGGAAGCGCCGCCGACAACCGCTAACCGCCTAACCCTCAACGCCTCCCAACATCGCTGGAGAAGACCAATGCTGAACGCCACCGTTCGGGCAGTTGCCACTGGCTTGCCCGCGGCCATCTTCAATCGTCGCCGCATGCTGCTGGGTTTGGCGGCTGCATCAACCGCCGCCGCGACCGCTAGTGCCGCTGTTGGCCCCACGCCCACAGCGACCGAAAACCCCGAGCTGCTTCGGCTGGCGGAGGAAATGCCGGCTCTCGTGGATCGGTATCACGCCGCGTGGAAGCATCAGCGTGATACCAAAGCTAAATGGTCCCCGCTCTGGCCATCCGCCCCCGACGAAATCACCCAGCCCGGCAGCAATCGCGCCTTGAGCGGATGGGAAGAAACCTTTGAAGGCGCGGCGCACACGCGTCCGAACGAGGAGCACCCGCGCCAGCTCATCCCCTCCTATTCTTTCCGCTGGGGAGTGCTCCGCGCGCAGCGGGCATTGAAGAGCAAGAAGCTCTTGAAGCTCGGGACGTTGGAGGGCCGAACCCGCGAACAGTGGGAGGCCGCGATGTCGGAGGACCGGCGCTGCCTCGAACTGGCCGAAGCCTACGAGGCCGAAACCAAGCGCATCCGCAGGGCCTCTGGGTACGAAGCATCATGGAAGGCCCATCATGCGGCAACGGACGCGCTGGCTGATCACGTCGCCCGCATCATGGCCGAGCCCGACCACACCATGGAAGGCCTGATTATCAAGGCCGAAGCCTTGGAGGCTTGGAACAGTGTCGAGCGATGGCAGCGGGCCTTCAAGCCCGCGTCGGCGGACTGGCACGGAAAAATCGCGGCGTCGATCCTTCGTCACTCCAAATCTGCGGCTTGAACACGCTGCCGCCCCCTGACTCGTCCCTTTCTAGAGGAGTGCTCTTGCATGTCCGCATTCAATCGTCGCGCCGCGATCAAAGGCGTTCTCACTTCCGTTGCTGTCACTGTCCCGGCCCTGCCGCCCGGCGGCGCTCTCGCGCCAGCCGCCGCTTCGATCCTGAAAGCTGCGCCCTATGTGCCCGCCTCGGATGATGCCGAGCTGCTAGGTCTCAGCGCTCGCTTCCATCAGATTTGCGCCGAGCAGGAGGCTCTATGGGTGCGCTGCTGCGCCATGGTGGACGCTTCATCTCCGGAGGCCGAAGCCTTGGACAAGGAAGCTGCCGGGATGTACGACGCATGGGCCGGCACGTCCGACGCCTGCTATACAATGACGCCAACGACGCCTGCCGGTGCAGCCGCGCTCCTTGGCGTCATTCTGGAGCGCGATGCGGACTTCATCGACGATGAGCCGAAACAGGCGCTCCGCAATCTGCATACCGCGCTCGCCGCGATGGTGCTGGCATGAGCCCGATTCGCATCAACCGCAGCCGCGGCAAGGGCAAACCGGCGCGCTCCTTTGCCGTGAAGCCGGTCACCTTGCCGACGTTCTCGTTCTACGGCCATCTGCCCGTCGTCTTCGCTGACGGGGAACTGGTCATCGGCAGGCGCGTCATTCCGCTGGAGATCCGGCGATGAGGGCTCTGCCACAAGCCGAAGTCGTGAGCATGAAGGCCGCTATCACGCTTCGCAATCGCAAAGACCCTGGCCTTGCTGCCGGCGTTTCGCGCGCAATGGCCTATCTCGATCGCTGCGGCGCGACCTTCGAAGCAGTGCCCGGCTATCCGACTTGGTTTGCCGCTCGCTGGGAAGACCCGGAGAGCTTCGACAAGCCGCGCCGCTGGGCGTGCTGTACCGAGGAGTGGGACCGAGAATTCCCCTATGCGCTCGCCTTCAAGGCGCGCGTCGAAAGGGGAGCGCGGTCATGAGCCTCGCGGTCGAGAACCTTTTCCCGCTCTTCGCTCAACCTCACGAAGCCGAAGAGCTGACACCGGCCGAAGCTCGCGACGTGCTCATGATCTTGGGGCAGGTTGCGGAACGGCTCTCGCGCTCCAGTAACAGCGCGGCCGGCCTGCGGCGCCGGCTCGATGCGATAGCCGGCGGCATCGTCGCCTTCATGGATCAGCTCGACGGCGATTGCGAAGATGAGGGGGCGCAGTGCGAGGACGAGGGCGCACAGTGCGACGACGAAGGCGAGCGCGATGATAACGGCATCGCCGATTCAGACGGCCAAGCCGAGCAATGGGGCGGCCAGCATCGCTATGGCGGGTGTGTGGCATGAAGCTCCGCGACATTACCGACGCCATCGGCGGCGACGACAAGCCGACGCTGCGGCGAGCCTTCCGGGCGCTCGTATCGAGCGCTCGCGAGGAAGAGGTTGAGGCGTCGTCGCCCGGAATGCTGGTTGTTGCGCTCAACCGGACTTGCCAGGCGCTGACCTCGGATACTGCCGCGATGCAGCCGGATACATGTGAGGCGCTAGCCCTTCCTCGTGGGGCGTCCTATGCTCAGGGCGCTGTCGCCGTGAAGCAACATTGGCAAGCAATCTCGCTCCGTATCGTGGACGGCGCGTAGGGTGCGGACGATGGCTAGAAGCGGGCGGGACGCCGCGGAAAATGTTGGCCTATTTGTTGGCCTTCGTTCCAATGATGCAAATAATTGCAACGATAATTCAACGCGATACGAAGAATATTCGATCCCGGCCAGGGGCACCATTTTCGACGGCATCTTGCCGGCTGCTCGATGCGCCAGGCCCATCGCCCTAAAATCGCCTCTCGCCCCGGCTCTGTCTTGCGGCCCCGAATCGATCCTTACGGACAGCCGAGGAGACTTGAGCATGAGGGCAGTCGCCATCGCCGTCGCAACCAGCGTTCTCGGGGCCGTTCCGGCGTTCGCCGACGAGCTTCCGCAGCGCAAGCCGGGCCTCTGGGAGAGCAAGTCGGCGAGCGCCGAGGGAGAGACGAGTGCCAAGCAATGTGTCGGTCCCGGCACCGACCGCGCCATGGTCGGCGGCATGGCTGGTGCCGCCTGCTCGAAAATGGAGGTGACGAAGACCGCGACCGGCTATGCCGTCGCGACCGAGTGCGCGATCGGCCAGATCAAGGCGGTCGGCAGCAGCGTCGTCACCGGCGATTTCCAGACGAGCGTGCGCACCGAAGGCACTACCAAGCTCACAGGCATGCCCGGCCAGGCCGGGACGGTCGAACGAAAGCTCGTGGTCGAGGCCAAGCGCGTCGGCGATTGCGGCCCGGGCCAGAAGCCTGGCGACATCATCATGCCCGATGGCAAGGTGATCTCGATGCCGGGGGCGGCTGGCGCGAAGCCCTGATCCCCGCCGCGAGCGAACGCTGCGGGTTCGCAAACGGCCGATGAGAAAAAAATCGGCCGGCATGTCACATCCGGCTGGTCCGGTTCGTCCTGAGGAAGAGCGCTGCAGCGGCCATGCCGTCCTGTGAGGCGCGCTTCACCGGGCGAGGACGGACATGGCAACGGACATTTTTCTGGCAGGCGCGGAGAGCGCTGCGATCGCCGGGCGGCTGCTCCTGGGCGGGGCCTTCGCTTTCGCCGGCTTGCGCAATATCGTCAACAGGAGCTTGCTGGCGAGCCTGATCGGCGCCCGCAGCGTGCCGCTGCCGGCCGTCACCCTGTGGCTCGGCATCGCCTTGCAGATCATCGCCGGCGTGATGATCATCGGCGGCATCCAGGTTTCGCTGGCGGCGCTGATGCTGCTCGCTTTCCTCGTGGCGGCGACGCCGATGTTCAACAACTTCTGGGATCACCAGGGCCTGGAGCGGGCCAACCGCATCAATGGTTTCGTCGCCAATATCGCGATCGCCGGCGGCATCCTCGGCCTGATCGGCCAGGGATGAGTTGATCAGCCGGGCTCGCCGGCGATCACGCCCTTGCGGAACAGGAAGCAGCCATAGGGGCGGGGATCTCCGACCTGCACCACCGCGAAGGCTTGCTTCGCCGCCTCGTAGAAGGCGAAGCGCTCGATGCCGGCGAGCGACTCTGAGCGGCAGAGCGCCTGATCGAGTTCGGCCTGGACCTGACGCTGCACCTCCGGAATGGTAGCAGCGTCGCCGACCACCAGCATGCGCCGTGCCGGCTGCGGCTCGAAATCGTCGATCGGCAGCACCGAGAGGATGGCGCGCGCTGCCCGCGCCATGGTCAGGCCCGGCAGGCGGATCAGCCGGCCGCTGGTGGTCGCGCGGGCGATCTTTTCGGCCGGGTGGTTGGCGTCGACCAAGGCGAGATCGTCGCCATGCCCCATCGCCGCGAGCACCCAGAGCAGGTCGGCTGAGAGGACCGGGTCGATATTCCTGAGCATGTCACTGACGTCCGCGCTGCGAGAGGTAGAGTTTTCGAGCATTGCCGCCGAAGACGGCGGAGAGCTGCGTCTCGGTGAGGCCGGAGAGGAGCGCTTCTGCTGCCTCGAACCATTGAGGATAGGAGGCACGCAGCGTCACCACCGGCCAGTCGCTGCCGAAGATCAGCCGCTCCGGGCCGAAGGTCGTGAGGAGATGCGCAACGACCGGCCGGAGCGTCTCCAGCGTCCAGTCCGGGCCGGCCTCGGTGACGAGCCCGGAGAGCTTGCAGGTCAGGCCAGGGTGCTCCGCGAGTGCGCTGATGCCGTCGCGCCAGGCGGTCAGGTCGCCGCTGACGAGGTCGGGCTTAGCGCCGTGGTCGATGACGCAGGTCAGAGCTTGGTGCCGCCCCAGCACGGTGAGCATCGCGGGGATGTGGCGCGGCTTCAGCAGCGCGTCGAAGACGAGGCCGTTTGCGATCATCGCCTCGAAGGCCGGCGCCAGAGTCGGGAGCGCTAGCCAGTTGTCGTCCCCGATGTCCTGGACCATGGGTCGTAGGCCGACGAGGAGCGGATCGCGAGCCAAAGCGGCAATACGCTCCTCCACGTCCGGCGCGTCAAAATCGGTCCAGCCGACGACGCCGGCGACGAAGGGCGCATTCGCCGCGATATCGAGAAGGTAACTGGTCTCAGCCTCGGTCGGGGCCGCCTGGACCAGGATGGTGCTGGTGATGCCATGTTCGGCGAGGAGCGGGGCGAGGTCGGCGGGACCGAAATCGCGATGGATGACGCCCAGCGCCGGCGTCAGCCAGCCATAGTCGCCGCGGGCGAGGCTCCAGAAGTGCTGATGGGCATCGATGCGCATGAGATCAGACCGGAACCGGGACATCGGCGCCCAGCAGGCCCTCGGTTTTCAGCTCTGTCCAGAGGGCGGCTGGAACCGGGGCGGATAGTTCCGCGACCTGATCGGCGACCTCTTCCGGCTTGACCGCGCCCATGACCAAGCTCGCGACAGCAGGATGGCCGAGTGGGAACTGCAGGGCGGCACGGCGCAGCGGCACGCCATGGCGGGTACAAACTGCCTCGATCGCTGCGACGCGGACGAGGATCGCGGGTGGCGCCGGCTGATAGTTGTACTTGGCGCCGGCGACCGGGCCGGTGGCGAGGATGCCGGAATTGAAGACGCCGCCCAGCATCAGGCCGATGCCCTTCTGCTGCGCCAGCGGCATGAAGGAGGCAAGCCCCGGCTGCTCCAGCAGGGAATAGCGCCCGGCGAGCAGCATCGTGTCGAAATCGCCGGCGCGGGCGAAGCGCTCGCACATCTCGGCCTCGTTGACGCCGACACCGATCGCCTGGACTGCGCCGGCGGCGCGCAGCTCGTCTAGGGCGCGATAGGCGCCGTCCATCGCTTCGGCGAAACGGCTCTCGATCGCGTCCTTGCCATGGGTCCAGACATCGACGTCATGGATCAGCACGACATCGATACGGTCGACGCCGAGGCGCAGCGCCGACTGCTCCAGCGAGCGCATGGTGCCGTCATAGGAATAGTCGAAGCGCAGGCCATGCGGCAGGCCGCCGAGATAGCCGGAGCCATTGCCGCGGCCTGCGAAGGGCTCGGCGACGCGCCCGACCTTGGTCGAGATCACCACGTCCTTTCGGCCGGAGCGCCGCAGCGCCGCGCCGATCCGGTGCTCGGAGAGGCCATGGCCGTAAAGCGGTGAGGTGTCGACCAGGTTGATGCCCGATGCGAGCGCCGTCTCGACCGTCGCGACGGCACTCGCCTCGTCGATATGAGCATAGAGATCGCCCAGCGGCGCGCCGCCGAAGCCGAGCGTCGTGACCTTGAGGTCGGAGCGACCGAGAGGGCGAACGGGAAGCGTGGGAGTGGTCATCAGAGGCCCGGTGCTCGGTCGTGTTGCATCACTATGTGCACGTCAACATGTTAGCTTGCAACCGCCTTCGTTCCGGATTAGCGTGCGCACCATTCCGGCGGGCGAGGGCCATGCTGAGCCAGCCTGCCGGAACAGGATCAAGACGGCCCGCCAAGACGGCCTGCAACGGCCGCGTGTTCAGTCCAGGGGAGGACATCCATGACCGAGATCTTGAAGCCGACGCGGCGTGGCCTGCTGCGCGGAGCTGCCGCGCTCGGCGCGACCGGCGCCATCGCCTCGCCGCTGGTGCTGCGCGAGGCGCACGCCCAGCCCGCCTTCAACTGGAAGCGCTTCTCCGGCCAGTCGATCGATGTGCTGCTCGTCAAGAACCCACGCTCCGACCTGTTCCAGGCCGCCGAGAAGGAGTTCACCGAGCTCACCGGCATCAAGGTCTCCTCCGAGCAGGTGCCGGAGCAGCAGCAGCGCCAGAAGGCGGTGATCGAGTTCGCCTCGGGCAAGCCGAGCTTCGACGTCAGCGCGATCTCGCTGCATGTGCAGAAGCGCATGGCGGCCAAGGGCAAGTGGTTCGCCGACCTGTCGCCGATGATCAAGGATGCCTCGCTGACCTCGCCCGATTTCAACTTCGAGGATTTCGGCGCCGGCGCGGTGGCCTATGCCCGCCAGGCCGACGGGGCGCTCGATACGCTGCCCTATTTCGTCGATTACTGGATGGTCTACTACAACAAGGAGCTCTTCGACGCGAAGGGCGTCGCCTACCCGAAGAGCATGGACGAGATGGCGGTCGCCGCCGCCAAGCTGCACGACCCCGCCAAGGGCGTTGCCGGCTTCGTCTCGCGCGGCCTGAAGAACGCCAACGTCCCGGTCTGGGCCTGCCTGCTGCTCGGCCAGGGCGTCGAGACCACCTCGGCCGATGGCAAGCTGCTGACCGACACGCCCGAGGCGATCTGGGCCGGCGAGCTCTACAAGAAGCTCAACAAGGATACCGGTCCGGTCGGACAGGTCGGCTTCAACTGGAACGAATGCCAGACCACCTTCATGCAGGGCCGCGCCGCGATGTGGCTCGACGGCATCGGCTTCGCGACCCCGCTGGAAGACCCCAGCAAGTCGCGCATCGTCGGCAAGGTCGGCTATGGCGTCACCCCGCCGGGGCCGAAGGCGCATCATGCCGGCATGTTCGGCGATGGCATCGGTATTTCGCGCGGCTCCGCCAAGAAGGAGGCGGCCTGGCTCTACATCCAGTTCATCACCAACAAGGCACAGCAACTCGCCATGCTGAAGGCCGGCGCCGGCGCCCCGGCTCGCTCCTCGGCTTATTCCGACACGGCGACGATCGAGGCCTCGAAATTCGGCAAGCAGTATTTCGACTGCCTGCTGCAATCGGCCAAGATCGCCCGTGCCGCGCTGCCGCAGATCGTCCCGGTCACAGAGTTCCGTGACGTCTTCGGGGTGGCGCTGACCAATGCGATCGGCGGCGCCGATGTCGCGGCCGAGCTGAAGAAGGCGACGGAGGCCTTCGCGCCGGTGCTGGCCAAGAGCGAGCAGGGCTGAGGGCAGTTCGACTGGCCGCGGGATGCGTCATGGTCGGGCTTGTCCCGACCATCCACGCCTTCCTGCGGGCAGGCTTGAGTTCAAGACGTGGATGCTCGCCACAAGGGCGAGCATGACGGTGTGAGTTTCCAGAGCAAGTAATGACCAGCACCACCTTGCCAGCCAGTAGCCTTACGAGCCCGACGCCAGCTCCTGCGGCGGATTCGCAGGATTTCACGCCGCGCTACTGGCTGTTTTCCCTGCCGGCGGTGCTGATCATCGCCAGCGTGATCGTCTTCCCCTGGCTGTTCACGCTCTACATGTCGACGCAGGACTGGAAGATCGGCGGCGGCCAGGAATTCGTCGGCCTGCAGAACTTCGTCGAACTCGCCCGCGATCCGCGCTTCATCGAGTCGATGGGGCACACCTTCTATTACACGGTGCTCGCGGTAGTGCTGCCGATCCTGTTCGGTACCGCCGCGGCGCTGGTCTTCCATCGCGAATTCCCCTTCCGGGGCCTGCTGCGCACTATCTTTGTGATGCCGATGATGGCGACGCCGGTTGCGGTCGCGCTGGTCTGGACGATGATGTTCCATCCCCAGCTCGGCGTGCTGAACTACCTGCTCTCGCTGGTCGGCATCGGCCCGCAGGCCTGGGTCTATTCGCCGAACACGGTGATCCCGACTCTGATCCTGGTCGAGGTCTGGCACTGGACGCCGCTGGTCATGCTGATCGTGCTCGGCGGCCTCGCTGGCCTGCCGCGAGAACCCTATGAATCCGCGCTGATCGACGGCGCGAATGCCTGGCACATGTTCCGGCACATCACGCTGCCGCTGGTCTGGCCGTTCATCATGGTCGCGATCGTGATCCGCACCATCGATGCGCTGAAGGCCTTCGATACGATCTTCGTGATCACCCAGGGCGGTCCGGGGACGGCGTCGGAGACGCTCAACATCTTCCTCTATCTGCAGGCCTTCCAGTTCTACAAGATCGGCTATGCCTCGGCGGTCGTGGTGATCTTCTTCGTGATCATCATCATGCTGTCGCTGCTGCTGCTCTATGCGCGCCAGAAGTCGAAGTGGAACGCGTGATGAAGCGGCTCCTCTCCAAACTCGGCTTCTACGCCTCGGTCTTCGTGCTGGTCTCGCCGGCGGTGCTGGTCTTCCTCTGGATGATCTCGCTCTCGTTCAAGAACGAGCTCGACAACACCGCCTTCCCGCCGGTGTTCATCCCGAACCCGCCGACCTTCGCGAACTATCTCGACGTGTTCGAGAAGAACAATTTCGCGCTCTACCTCTGGAATTCGATCCTGGTGACGGGCGGGGCTGTGCTGGTCGGTCTTGGCGTCGGCGTGCCCGCCGGCTACGGCATCGCCCGCGGCAAGGCCCACAAGTTCGCGATCCTGATCCTGGTCGCGCGCATGACGCCGGCGCTGTCCTATCTGATCCCGCTTTTCCTGCTGTTCCAGATCACCGGCCTCGTCGGCACGGTGACGGCGCTGGTGATCACCCATCTCGTCATCACCATCCCGATCATCGTCTGGATCATGATCGGGTATTTCGAGAATGTGCCGATGGAGCTGGAGGACGCCGCCCGCATCGATGGCGCCACGACCTGGCAGGCTTTCCGCCATGTCGCGCTGCCGCTGGCCCGGCCCGGCATCGTCGTCGGCGGCATCCTCGCCTTCATCTTCTCCTGGAACAACTTCATCTTCTCGGTGGTGCTCGGCGGCAAGGCGAGCCGGACGCTGCCGTCCGCCGTCTACAACTCGCTGACCTTCGAGCAGATCTCCTGGGGCCCGCTCGCGGCCGCGGCGCTGCTCGTCACGCTTCCCGTCCTGCTGCTGACCGTCCTCGCCCAACGCGAGATCGTCGCTGGCCTCTCCGCCGGAGGGCTGAAGGATGGCTGACATCGCTGGCGCTGATCTTGCTGCGCACCTGACCCTGCCTACGCCTCACTCGGACATTTCACGGAAAGACACTTCGCAATGGCTCTGAATCCCAACCGCTTCGGCCTCTCCTGCGCCATCACCACGCCGATGCGGGAAGGCGGCGCTGTCGACCTGCCGCGGCTCGTCCATCACGCCAAGCATGTGCTTAGCCATGGCTGCGACAGCGTCACGCTGTTCGGCACCACGGGTGAAGGGGCGGCGCTCGGCGCCCCGGCCCGCACGGCGATGCTCGGCGCGCTCATCGGGGCCGGCATCGACCCTGCCAAGCAGATCTATGCCGGCGTTGCCGCCGCCTCGCTGCACGAAGCGGTCGACCAGGCGCAGACGGCGCTGAATGTCGGAGCGAAGGGCCTGCTGGTCGCGCCGCCCTTCTACTTCAAGGGCGTCGGCGACGAGGGACTTTATACCTGGTTCTCGCAGTTCTTCGAGAAGCTCGGGGCCTCCGCCCGCAACACCATCCTCTACCACATCCCCTCGGTCACCGCGGTCGACATCTCGGTCGGGCTGGTCGAGCGGCTGAAGAACGCCTTTCCGGGCGTCGTCACCGGCGTCAAGGATTCCTCCTGCGATTATCCGACGACCGAGGCCTTCCTGAAGGCACATGGCGAGCTCGCCATCCTGGTCGGCGACGAGCGCCTGCTCGGCCGGGCCGTTCGGGCTGGTGCGCAGGGCTCGATCTGCGGCGCCGCCAACCTCGTCCCGCATCTGCTGCGCCCGGTCGTCTACGAGGGCGCCGAGGATGCGACGGTGAACGCGCTGGTCGACGAGATCTGCTCCTATCCGGTCCTGCCGGCGGTCAAGGCGCTGGTCGGCCATCTCCATGGCGATGCCGGCTATGGCGCGATGCGGGCGCCGCTGGTCGCGCTCGACGAAGGCCAGCGCAAGGCATTGTTCGCCGCCTTCGACCGGATCACCCGCGCTAAGGCGGCCTGAGGAGGGTGCGATGAGCCAGTCCGAGCCGGACCGCGACGGCGAGCCGCTGAAGCTCAGGGAGCGGGCCTATGCCAGCTTCACCGAGCGGCTGCTCGCCCGCGAGATCCGGCCGGGCCAGTTCGTCACCCAGCGCGAACTCGTCGCCATGACGGGCTTCCCGCTTGGCGCTATCCGCGAATTGATCCCGCGGCTGGAGGCGGAGGGGCTGATCAAGACCGTGCCGCAGCGCGGCATGCAGGTCGCCCATGTCGACCTCAACCTGATCCGCAACGCCTTCCAGTTTCGCCTCTTCCTCGAGAAGGAGGCGACGGCGGCCTATACGCAGACCGCGACCGACGAGGAGATCGCCGAGCAGCGCCAGCGGCACGAGGCGATCATCCGGCGCGCGGAAGCGGGCGGCGACGAGACCCTGATCGAGGACGCGGAGAACGTCGACCGGTTGATGCATGAGATGATCATCGACCATCTCGACAACGACATCGTCAGCCAGGCCTTCCGCGTCACCTGGCTGAAAATCAGGTTGATCCGGCAATACGAGACGCGGATCCAGAACCACATCCTGATCCCGGTGATGCAGGACCATCTCAAGATCATCGCCGCGATCGAATCGCGCAATCCCGAGGCGGCTGCGGCCGAGATGAGCACGCATATCAACAACGCCCGGACGAGGGCGATGAGCTACTGACGAGCGATCAGGCGCCGATCAGGAAAGGCGCTGGAAGCGAGCCGGAAAACCGGCCGTGCAGGGAGGAGAACGACGATGACGAAGCTGACGAAACGCGCCTTTCTCGCGGGTTCTGCCGCCGCCGGCGGCATGATCGCTATGCCGACCGTGCTGCGTGCGCAGGCGACCGTGCTGCGCTGGGGCGAGATGCTGCCGACCACGCACCCGCAAGTGCAGATGGTCGACCGGATCGCCAAGGAGGTGAAGGAGAAGACCTCCGGCCGCGTCGACATCCAGTCCTTCCCCGCCGGCCAGCTCGGCTCCGGCAAGGACATGATGGAATCGGTCGCCTCGGGCGCGCTGACCATGACGACGGACGGCGCCGCGGCGCTCGGCTCCTTCCTGCCGCAGCTCTCGGTGGTCGAGGCGCCCTATCTCTGGCGCGATCCTGCCCACATGGCCAAGGTCGCCAAGGCGCCGGTCTTCGCCCAGATGAACGATGAGCTCGCCAAGAAGCGCGGCATGCGCATGGCGGCGGTGACCTATTACGGCAAGCGCCACCTGACCACCGGCTCGAAGGCGGTGAAGAGCGCTGCCGACTGCGCCGGCCTCAAGCTGCGCGTGCCGCCGGTCGACACCTTCCGCGCCATGGTCGAGGCCTGGGGTGCCAAGGCAACGCCGGTCAACTTCAACGAGCTTTATCTCGCTCTGAGCCAGGGCGCGGTCGATGGCCAGGAGAACCCGCTGCCGACCATCCACAGCGCCAAGCTGCAGGAGGTGCAAAAGCACCTGATCCTGACCGGCCACATCATTACGCCGCGGCTGGTCATCGTGAACCAGGACTTCTGGAAGGGGCTCAAGGACGCCGACCGGACGATCCTGGAGACAGCGATCGCCAACGGGGTCGCCTGGCAGGATGCGGAACTCGCCAGCCAGGAGGGCAGCCTCGTCGCGACGCTGAAGAGCGCCGGCATGACCGTCACGGAGCCGGACCTGGAGAGCTTCAGCAAGCCGGTGCTCGCCACGCTGCCGAAGCAGTTCGAGAGCAAATGGGGCAAGGGCACCTGGGACGCGCTCGCGGCGCTTTGAGGCGCACATCAATGGCCGCAATGGGCGCGGGGAACCCTTCTCCCGGATGGGAGAAGGGCAGGGATGAGGGCCAGCCCCTTCCGCAGAAGGCGCAACGGCGCCGTAGCACCCCAGCAAACAGCGGCGGTCCCTCACCCCTGCCCCTCTCCCATCCGGGAGAGGGGTTCCCCGCGCCTCAAGACGGACGCTCATGAAATCCCTCGTTGCTCTCTCCGATCGCCTGGTCCGTGCCGCCGCCGTCGGCCTGCTGCTGGCCTTGCTGGTCGCAGTTCTCCTCGGCGTCGCCTCGCGTCAGCTCAACGCTCCGCTCGCCTGGACCGATGAGCTCGCGCAATACCTGCTCGTCTGGACCGGCTTCGTCGGCTGGATCATCGCGGCGCGGCGGCGCTCGCATATCCGCATCACCGTCTTCGCCGACCTGCTGCCGAAGCCCGTGGGGCGGCTGCTTGAGATCGTGACGCAGGCCGCGATCATCCTCTTCGCCGCGATCCTGATCCGCTATTCCTTCGGGCTGATCGAGCGGACCTGGGACGTCGAATCGATCGCGCTGCCGGTGTCGAGCGCGGCGCTCTACGTGGTGATGCCGCTGGCCGGCCTCGCCCTCATCCTGCAGGCTCTGGCCGAGATCGGCGACGTGCTCGCCGGCCGCAAGATCGAAACCGCCGAGCCGGGGACGCAGCCGCTATGAGCACCCTGATGCTGCAGATCCTGCCGGTCTGGTTCATCGCTCTGCTGATGGGCGTGCCGCTCTTCGTCTCGATGGGGCTGGCGGCGATCGCCTTTGCCTTCTTCGGCGGATTCCCGCTCGGGATCGTGCCGCAGAAGATCGCGCAATCGGCCAATTCCTTCCCGCTGCTGGCGGCGCCGCTGTTCATCCTGATGGGCAACATCATGAATTCGGCGGGGATCACCGACCGGATCTTCGCCTTCGCCACGGCCTGCGTCGGCTGGCTGCGCGGGGGGCTCTGCCACGCCAACATCCTGGCCAGCGTGATCTTCGCGGGCATGTCGGGTTCGGCGGTGGCCGATGCCGGCGGCGTCGGCACGCTCGAGATCAAGGCGATGCAGGACGAGGGTTACGATCCGGAGACGGCGGCCGCGATCACCGCCGCATCCGCGACGATCGGGCCGATCATCCCGCCCTCGCTGCCGATGGTCATCTACGGCGTTTCCGCCGACGTCTCGATCGGCGGGCTCTTCCTCGCCGGTGTCATCCCCGGCCTCTTGATGGCGGGCGCGCTGATGGCGATGGTGGTCTATGTCGCGGGAAAGCGCGACCTGCCGCGCCATCCCTTCCCCGGCATGGCGCAGCTCTGGGTTGCCTACAAGGAGGCACATTGGGCGCTGATGACGCCGGTCATCCTGTTCGGCGGGATGATGCTGGGCATCTTTACCCCGACGGAGGCGGCTGCGGTTGCAACCGCCTATGCGATCGTGCTCGGCCTCTTCGTCTACAGGAGTTTCTCGCTGAACGATCTGCCGGAGCTGGTGGTGCAGACCGTCGAGACCACCGGTGTCGTATTGGCGCTGGTGATGACGGCGGCGGCGCTCGGCTGGTGCCTGTCGATCTCGCGAATCCCGCAGACGGTCGGGCCGATGCTGGTCGATCTCGCCGGCAACCCGCTGATCTTCCTCCTGATCGTCAATCTGCTGCTGCTCTTCGTCGGCTGTTTCATGGAAGCGCTGGCGGCGATGCTGATCCTGATCCCGATCCTGACGCCGGCGGCGGCGCAGTTCGGCATCGACCCGATCCAGTTCGGCCTGATCTTCGTGCTCAACCTGATGATCGGCACGATCACGCCGCCGGTCGGCGTGGTGCTGTTCGTGACGTCGAAGATCGCCAAGATCTCGTTCGAGGCGATGTCGCGGGCGATCGTGCCTTGGCTGCTGCCGCTGCTTGCCGTGCTCGCCGCGATCACGCTGTGGCCGCCGCTGACAACCTGGCTGCCGAACCTCGTGCTCGGTAAGTAAGATTGGCTCAGACCGTCCGCGTCACCTTGGAGAGGTGGGGCGGGCGGTCGGGGTCGAGGCCGCGGCTTTCGGCCAGCGTCGCGACCGCGCCATAGAAGGCGCGAACCTGCGCCAGCGGCAGCAAGGCCGCAGGCAGGTCGGGCGGCAGGGGTAGGATTTTCCCTGTGCAGCCGCCTCCGGCATAGCGTAGATCGGCACCGAGACCGATGAAGGCAGTCGCCGCGGCACTGACGCTCTCGCTGCCCTCGTCGCCCGGATCGAGCGCCAGCGCCGGGAAGCCGGGGCCGACCAGCGCAAGCGGGCCATGCAGCACTTCGGCGGCGCTGAAGGCTTCGGCATGGATGCGGCAGGTCTCCTTGAACTTGAGCGCGATCTCCTGGGCGATGCCGAAGGAAAGCCCGCGGCCGATCACATAAAGGCTGCTGGCTTCGTGCCAGGAGAGCAGGGCCGGCATCCAGTCGCAGCTTCCGGCCGCGTCGAGCGCCTTGGGCGCCTGTTTCAGTGCAACGGACAGGGCCTCGTCCTGCGCCCACTCCGCGGTCAGGTGCAGGAAGGCGAGGCAGGTGGCGAGGAAGCTCTTCGTCGCTGCGACGCTCTGCTCGGCCCCGGCTCGCAGCGGCACGAGCACATCGACCATGGCGGCGAGCGGCGAGCCCTCGTCATTGACGAAGCCGACGACGAGGGCTCCGGCCCGCTTGGCTGCCTCGGTCAGCAGCAGGGCATCGGGGCTGCGGCCGGATTGCGAGGCGGCGATGAACACTGCGCGCGACAGGTCGAGTTCGCCGCCATAGACCGAGGCGAGGCTCGGGCCGAGCGATGCGACGGGCAGGCCGAGCGTGCGCTCGATCAGGTATTTGCCATAGGTCGCGGCATGGTCGGACGAGCCGCGCGCGCAGGTCGCAACGAAGGCCGGCCGCTTGATGCGCAGGCGTGCGACGAGATCGGCGATGACCGCGCCGTTCTCCGCGTGCTGGCGGCGTGCGACGGCGGCGGCCTCGGCCGCCTCACGGGTGAGCAGGGCTTCAACCATGGCGACGCGAGGGCTCTTCGAGCAGTTGATCGGCGATGTGGGCAACCTGGCGCGGATCGAGCACCTTGCCGGCGCCACCGACACTCTGGACCGAGAGCGTACCACAGGCGATGCCTTCGGCGAGGGCGCGTTCGGGGGAGCTTCCACTGAGCCAGGCCGCGAGGAAGCCGGCGTTGAACGCATCGCCCGCACCGGTGGTGTCGAGCACGCCCTGGCAGGGCGCGGCGGGGAGCCCGGTGCTCTCCTGCCCTTCGTAGAGGCGCGCGCCGTCGCCGCCATCCTTGATCACGACCAGCGCGAAGTGCTGGGCGAGTCGCCGGCCGGCCGTGTCGAGATCGTCGCAATCGGCGATTGCACGCGCTTCGGAGGCGTTGGGCAGGAAGATGTCGACGCCGTTGCAGAGTGCGACGAGATCGGGCGAGCGGATCAGCGCATCGTCCCAGCTCGGGTCGAGCGAGACGGTGAGGCCGTGATGCCTGGCATCGGTCACCAGATGCGGAATCTCGGCCAAGGTCGCAAATTCGGCGATGTGGAGATGGGCGGCGCGGAGATCGCCGAGCGCGGTGGGGAGCGTCGTCGGGCGGGCCGGTCCGGCGCGGCGGGAGAGAAAGGCGCGCTCGCCGTCCTGCACCATCGCGACGGTGAGCTGCGGACCGGCATCGGCCGCGCGCTCCAGGAAAGTGAGCTCGACGCCGCTGCGGCCGAGCGCCGGCAGGAGCGATTGCGAAAGCGGGTCTTCTCCGAGACGCGCCAGCAGGGCGGCAGGTCGGTCCAGCCCGACGAGATGGGCCGCGGTGATGAAGCCACCGCCGCCGGGGACGATCGCGACATCGTCGGCGAAGCGCTCCTCGCCGAGGCGCGGCATGGCGTCGAGCCCGCGGAAGACGAGGTCGCAATAGAGCCGGCCGGTGCTGAGCACGAGCCCGTCCGGTCGTGGCCGCCGGGAGGTCACAGGGCGCGCTCGCTCTTGGCGTCGAACAGGCGCAAGCCTGAGGCCGCGGCGCCGAGCCTGACGGCGCTGCCGACGGCTGGCGGGTGCTTGGCCGGAGCCGAGGCGAGCAGCAAGCCGCCTTCCGCCTCGACATGGACGAAGGTTTCCGGCCCCAGCGGCTCGACCACGGCGACGGTGCCGGAGAGGATGAGATCGGCGCTTTCGCCCTGCTCCAGCATGCGCAGTTCTTGCGGCCGAATGCCGACGAGGACGTCGGCCGGGAGTGCAGCGGGCCAGGCTAGCGGCGCTTCGCCGAGTTGCAGCGTGCTCCGGCCGGCTTGCGGGATAGCCTTCGCCGGCATGATGTTCATCGTCGGCGAGCCGATGAAGCGGGCGGTGAAGACATCCGCCGGCTTCTCGTAGAGCTCCATCGGCGCGCCGACCTGGAGGATATGGCCGTCGCGCATCACCACGATCCGGTCGGCCAGCGTCATCGCTTCGACCTGGTCATGGGTGACGAAGACGATGGTGGTCCCCAGCCGCTGGTGCAGCCGCTTGATCTCCAGCCGCATCTGCGCACGCAATTGCGCGTCGAGATTGGAGAGCGGCTCGTCGAACAGGAAGACGGCGGGGTTGCGCACCATGGCGCGCCCGATGGCGACGCGCTGGCGCTGGCCGCCGGAGAGGGCGGACGGGCGGCGCTCCAGCAGCTTCGTCAGGCCGAGCACCTCGGCGACCTCCTCGACCCGCTTGCGCTTGGCGGCCTTGTCGAGCTGGGAGGTGTAGAGGCCGAAGGCGATGTTCTCCGCGACGCTCATATGCGGGTAGATCGCATAGTTCTGGAACACCATGGCGATGTTCCGCTCTTTCGGCTCGAGCCGGTTCACCACCCGGCCGCCGATCGAAATCGTGCCGTCGTTGATCTCCTCGAGGCCGGCGATCATGCGCAGGGTCGTCGACTTGCCGCAGCCGGACGGCCCGACGAAGACGACGAATTCACCGTCCTGGATATCGAGGTCGATGCCATGAACGACCTGCGTCGTGCCATAGCGCTTGACCAGCTTGTCGATCGCGATCCCGGCCATCAGGCGGCTCCTGCGAGGGCGGTGAAGGCGGCGTCGAGTTCGCGGCGGGCTGCGTCCTCGCGCCCGGCGATCGCGGCTGCGGCATCCTCGGCTGCAGCGAGCTCGGCGCGATAGCCGGCGAGGGCCTCGCCAAGGACCTTCGGCCCCGGTCCGCCGAAGCGCTCGCGCAGGGCGACGAAGTTCTCCGGGGAGACGGCAGTTGCGAAGTCCTCGCGGCTGAGCTGCGGCTCGCGGCCCGCGGCATGGCGGAAGGCGTCGAGGAAGGGTGCGTAGCCGTCGCGCGGCAGGTCGCCATCTCCTGCGACGACGACGCGGGCGACCGTCGAGGCGACCTCATGGGCGGCGCGGAAGGAGAGGCCTTCCTTGCGCACCAGCGTGTCGGCGAGCTCCGTGACGGTGATGCAGGAGCGCCGGATCGTCTCGGCGACGCGGCGGCCGTCGACCGAGAGCGCTGGCAGCAGCGCCGCGAGCAGATCGAGCACGCGCCCGCCGCTCTCGAAGGTCTGGTAGCCGGCTTCCTGGGTCTCGCCCTCCGAGTCGTTCATGTCGGTGAATGGCGTGTTGTGGACGATGTCGCGGACCATGCGGGCGCGGCTCATCGTCTGCGAGGCGAGATGGCGCAGATGCTCGATCGGTACCGGATTGCGCTTCTGCGGCATGATCGAGGAGATCTGGACGAAGGCGTTGGGCACATAGATCTGGCCGACCTCGAAGGCGGTCCAGAACTGCAGATCCTGGATCAGCCGGCCGAGATGCAGGAAGACCAGCTCGATCGCGCTGAACACGGCGGTCGTGTAGTCGACCGCCGCGATGCAACCATAGGAGTTCCGCAACGGCGCCTTGAAGCCGAGGAGATGAGCGGTGCGGTGGCGGTCGAGCGGGAAGCCGGAGGTGGTGATGGCGGCCGCGCCGAGCGGGCAGAGGTCGATGAGCTCGCGCGCCTGCAACAGGCGCTGATGGTCGCGCAGCATCACCTCGATCGCGGCGGAGAGGTAATGGCCGAGGGTCGAGGGCTGGGCCGGCTGGCCATGGGTATAGGCGACGATCAGCGTCGCCTTCTCGCGCTCGGCCAGAACCAGCGTTGCGGCGATGGCGGCGCGCAGTTGGGCTGCGAGCTTGTCGAGCCGCGGCTTCAGCGCCAGCTTGAACAAGGTGTGGTCGATGTCGTTGCGCGAGCGACCGGTGTGCAGGCGGCCATTGTCGTCGGGCTTCAGACGCTTGCGCAGCTCGGCCTCGACCAGGAAGAAATAATCCTCGACCTCGCCGGTATAGGTCAGCGTCGCCGGGTCGATCTCGCGCTCGATCGCGAGCAGGGCGCGAGCGATGCGCGAGGCGGTCTCCTGACGAAGAATGCCGGTCTCGGCCAGCATGACGAGATGGGCGCGGTCGATGGCGCGGAAGCCCTCGACATGATGCGTCTTCGCCCCGTCGAAGAGCGGGCGCAGCACCGTCTCCTTGTAGACAGGATCCGGGAAAACGGAGGTGTCGCTGGTGCGCGGGTCGGTATGGGCGGTCATGACAACTATCCCTTGAGCCCGGCGAGCACGACCCCGCGGACGATGTAGCGCTGCAGCAGCAGGAAGATGGCGAGCGTCGGCAGCGTCGCGAGCGCGGCGCCGGTCATGATCAGCTCCCACTGGATCTGCGATTCGACCGCGAAGGAGGCGAGCCCGACCGGGAGCGTGTAGAGTTCCTTGCTGGTGGTGACGATCAGCGGCCAGATGAAAGCGGTCCAGTTGCTCAGGAAGGTGAAGATCGCCAGCGCCGAGAGCGCCGGCGTCACCAGCGGCAGGGCGATGCGCCAGAAGATCGTGAACTCGTTGAGCCCGTCGACGCGCGCCGCTTCCAGAAAGTCGGTCGGCACCGTCTCGAAGAACTGCTTCATCAGGAAGGTGCCGAAGGCCGTCATCATGCCCGGGAACATGATGCCCCAGTAGCTGTCGAGCCAGCCGAAGTTCTTGGCCATGACGTACCAGGGAATGACCAGCATCTCGGTCGGGATCATCAGGGTCGAGAGGATCGCCAGGAAGACGAGATAGCGGCCACGGAACTGGAACTTGGCGAGGGTGTAGCCGACCAGGCTGTCGAAGAAGACGTTCGACAGCGTGACGATCGTCGCGATTGCCAGCGAGTTCCAGAACCAGCGCAGGAAGCGCCCGTCCGAGAGCACGGTCCGGTAGTTGTCGAGCGTCGGCGCCGCGGGGATCAGTCTGAGATCGTAGATGTCGGCCGAGTCCTTGAGCGAGGTCGAGAACATGAAGAGTAGCGGCGTCAGCATCAGGAGGCCGCCGGCGAGCAGCAGCAGCCAGGCGATGACGCGGCCGGGCGCAAAGCGGGGGGAGAGGGTGGCGCCGGTCATCAACGGTCCCTCAGCAGGCGCAGCTGCACCAGCGAGATGCTGAGCAGGACGAGGAAGAGCACGACGGTCTGTGCCGCCGCATAGCCCATGTCGAAGGAGGAGAAGGCGGTCTGATAGATCATCAGAACCAGCGGCTTGGTCGCATTGAGCGGGCCGCCGGGATCGCCGCTGGTCATGTTGTAGACCTGGTCGAAGATGCGCAGGAAGCCGATCGAGGAGAAGACGACGAGGAAGATGATCGTCGGCTTGAGCAGCGGCAGCGTGATCTTCCTGAGGATGGCGAAATCGGAGACGCCGTCGATGCGGGCCGCTTCGTAGTAGGTCGTCGGAATGGCGCGCAGGCCGGCGAGGAAGATCACCACCTGGAAGCCGAGGCCAGCCCAGATCGCCGGGGCCAGCACCGCCGGCAGCGCTTGCGTCGTCGAGCGCAGGAAGGGCTGCTGCGACAGGCCGACCGAGGAGAGCAGGTCGTTGATCAGGCCGATCGGCACCGGCTGGTAGAACCAGCGCCAGACCCAGGCCATCGCCGTCGCCGTGGTCAGGAAGGGCAGGAAATACAGCGCCCGGATGAAGCCGTGCATGAAGCGGACGCGGTCGAGATGGTAGGCGATGGTGAAGGCGAGGACGAGGCTGACCGGCGTGCCGATGATCAGATAGAGGAAGGTGTTGCGGAACACCTGCCAGAACACCGGATCGGCCATCAGCCGCTTGAAGTTCGCCAGCCCGACATAGGAGGGCGAATTCATCAGGTTCCAGTTCGTGGTCGAGATGATGAAGCCCTCGACCGTCGGGTAGAAGCGGATCAGCCCGTAGAACAGGATCGGCACGGTAAGGAAACCCCAGGCCCAGACCACCTGCTTCTGCTGCAAGGTGAGGCCCTGCCAGAGGCGCCCGCCGGAGCGGGCGACTTCGGTATTGGCGGTCATGGCGCGTCCTGCCGTGTCGGGATGGCTTCAGGCAGTCACGATCACTTCTTGTAGAAGCGGTCGAGGATCGCCTGCTCGGCCTTGGCCGCCTCGGCCAGCGAGGCCTTGGCGTCCTGGTTCTGGATGAAGACCCGGTTGGCCATATCGAGGCCGACCTGGCGCTGGGCCAGCTCGTCGACGAAGATGGTCGCCTGCGAATAGTTCAGCGCCTTGAGGAACGGGCCGTAGATCGGGTGGGCGAGGTTCGCCTGCGTCTCCGCCGCGGCCTTGCGGGCGGGAAGCTCGCCGACCATGTCGAGCCAGACCTGCATCGCTTCCGGCGAGGTGGTGAAGGCCATGAACTTCTTGGCCGCTTCGAGCTTGGCGCCGGTCGGCTTGGCGGTGATGGCGTTGACCCAGTAGCTGGCGAAGTTCGAGCGCTTGCCGTCGGCGCTCGCCGGCAGCTCGGTCACGCCCCATTCGAAGTTCTTGATGCCGCCGAAGGCGCCGAGGCGGAAGGAGCCGTCGACCGTCATCGCGGCGCGCCCGGCGCGGAAGGCGGCCTGGCCCTCGTCCATGAAGCCGGCCTGGCCGACCTTGTGGACGCGCTGCAGGTCGGCATACCAGTTCAGCGCCTTGGCGCCGGCCTCGCTGTCATAGGCGACGGTCTTGTTGTCGTCGGAATAGGGCTTGCCGCCCATCTGGCGCAGCAGCACCTCGCGCCACCAGTGCAGATCCTGGCCGGGCATGTCGATCACCGCGCCGGCCGAGAGCATGTTGCCGGCGGCATCGCGCTTCACCGTCTTCTTGGCGGCCTCGAGATATTCGTCGAGCGTCTGCGGCGGCTTGTTCGGGTCGAGCCCGGCCTCCTGGAACAGCTTCTTGTTGTAGAACAGCGCCAGCGTGCGCACCGCGGTCGGCAGGCCGTAATACTCGCCGTCGCGCTTCATCGTCTGGACGATCGGGTAGAATTCCTTCTCGATCACGTCGTGCGGGAAGGCGTCGCGCGGCAGCGGCTGGATGAACTTGGCGCCGACGAAATTATCGAGCCAGCCATAGTAGAGCTGGACCACGTCCGGACCCTGGCCGGCCGGGACGGCGGCGGCGATCTTGGTCTGGTAGTCGGCATAGGGGAAGGTCGTATGCTTGACCTTGATGCCGGGATTGGCGGCCTCGAAGCGCTTGATCAGCTCGTTCATCGCCTTGATGCGGGCGTCGAACACGTACTGCCAGTACTCGATTTCGACCGCCTGGGCGCGGGCGCCTGCGATGGCGCCGATCGACATGGCGATGCCCAGGACTAGTCCGCGAAAGCCGCGCATGGATCTTCCTCCCCGTCTGGTTGCGACGCCCGCCCGCATGCTCGCTCCCGGCCGCCGGACGTTCAACAGGCATGCTTTCCCGCAGCTCGCCTGCTGTCAATAGATTAATTCACTTGAGTTTGATTAATGGCCGGCGCAGCCTGAGCGGACGAAAGAGGCTGCCCATCATGCCGCATCGCAAGCTCCCGGCCGCGCCCAGCGCTGCTCTCGGCACCAATCCGGAGCGGGCGCGCCGCCATAACCGGCGGGTCGTACTGGAGACATTGCGCCAGCATGGCCGGCTGGGCCGCTCCGACATCGCCAGCCTGACCCGGCTGACGGCGCAGGCCGTCTCGAACATCGTCGCCGAATTGCTGGAAGAGGGCTTCCTGATCGAGCTCGGCCGCCGGCGCACGGCGCGCGGCCAGCCGCCGGTCGAGTTCGCGCTCAACGCCGATGGCGGCGTCACCGCTGGCATGGAGATCGCCGCCGACCATATCACCACCGTGCTGGTCGACCTGACCGGCGAGGTCAGGGCGCAGCGCGTCGTGCCCCTGCCGAATCTCTCGGTCGAAGCGGTGCAGGCGCTGGCGGCGGCCGAACTCGAGCGAGCGCGGGCGACGAAGGGCTTGCCGGAGCGTTTGCTCGGCTGCGGTGTCGTCATGCCCGGCCCCTTCGATTTCGAGGGCACGATCACTGTCGGCTCGACGGCTCTCCCCGGCTGGACCGGGCTTGATGTCACGGCGCTGATGAGCGCTGCGCTTGCGACCTCCGTGACGGTCGAGAACGATGCGACTGCGGCGGCGGTCGGCGAGCATCTCTATGGCGTCGGCCGCAATCTCCGGCATTTCTGCCTGGTCTATTTCGGGCTCGGCCTCGGCCTCGGGCTGATGCTGGGCGGAGAGCCTTTTCGCGGCGCCCATGGCAATGCCGGCGAGCTCGGCCATGTCCCGGCCGTGCCGCACGGCTTGCCTTGTGTCTGCGGCCGTCAGGGCTGCCTCGAGCGCTATGTCTCGCCGTCGGCCTTGCAGGACAGGTTGCGTCAGGCAGGTGTGGCCCAGGTCGATGCGACAGGCATCGCCAGGCTTCATGCCGAGGGACACCCGGCGGTCGCGGGCTGGGTTGCCGAGGCCGGGCCGCTGCTCGCGCCGGTGCTCGCCATGCTGGAGAACCTGTTCGACCCGGAGACGATCATTATCGGCGGTGCGCTGCCGGATAGCGTCATAGACGCCCTGATCGCCGCAGCCGATCCCCTGCCGCTCTCCGTCGCGAGGCGCGACGGCCGCTCTATCCCGCGCATCCAGCGCGGCACCACGGGGCAATTCACCGCGGCGCTCGGTGCGGCGGCGCTGCCGCTCCTCGATGCAATCGCGCCGCGGCTGGTGCGCAATCCGGCGGCAGGCGAGCCAATGCAGTTTGCCGCAGATATCGCGCCGGTGTCGTAGTCTTCGCCGCCATGGCAACGATCAACAGGTCGAGACCTGCTGTTCGACAGGCTGCGCCGATCCGATTTTTCCGCTAACGGAGAGCCGATGCGAGTCGTTCGTCCGGGGTCGATCGAACCGTCGCGCCTTTCGGGGATTGATCTTGGCAAGGCTCTTGCTAACGAGCCTGGGCGAGCGATTGGAGATGCCGGCCGGATGCTGGAGTTCGAAGGGCGCGGTTTGCGTCGGATCAGGGTGCTGCGGCCGCCGCAGATGTCGAGCTGGACGCGCGAGGCCGCCGGGCAGCAGGCGCTCGCCAATACGGCACCGGCGACCGAGTTGAAAATCGCCTCCTACAACATCCACAAGGCAGTGGGTCGCGATCGCCGCTTCGATCCCGACCGGATCATCGAGGTGATCCGCCAGATCGACGCCGATGTCGTGGCGCTGCAGGAGGCCGACCAGCGCTTCGGCGAGCGCAACGGCCTCCTCGACCTTGCTCGGCTCGAGCGCCGCACGGGCCTGAAGCCGGTGCCGGTGCAGAGCGCCTGGCAGGGCCATGGCTGGCACGGCAATGTCGTGCTCTTCCGCGACGGCGCGGTCACCGCAACGCGGCAGCTCGTCCTCCCCGGGGTCGAGCCGCGCGGCGCGCTGATCGCCGACCTCACCGTCTGCGGCTCGCCGATCCGGGTGGTCGCGGCACATCTCGGACTGCTGCGGCATTCGCGCTCGCGCCAGGTCGAGACGCTGATCAACGCCTCCAAGCCGACGGATGGGCGCCCGATCTTCCTGATGGGCGATCTCAACGAATGGCGGATCGGCAAGAAATCGAGCCTGCACGGGCTGGCGCCGAAGTTCGGGCCGCTGCAGGCGGCGATCCCGAGCTTTCCTGCGCGCTTCCCGATCTGGGCGCTCGACCGCATCGTCGCCTATCCCGCCGAGACGATCGCGCAGGTTCAGCTGCACGACACCGAGTTGTCGCGGCTGGCCTCCGATCACCTGCCGATCAAGGCGGTGGCGCATCTGCCTGGCGAGGAGCGCCAGGCGCACTGAGCCAGCGCTCGTCGCGGGGCAGGCTTGAGGCATCCTCAAGTGACGCGTCGATGGGGGCATGCCACGATGGCGTTCCCATCAGACTGGATCCTGCCCAATGACGACCGAGCCGCGCCGCACCCGTGCCTACCGCACCCAGAACTGGAGCCTGACCAAGCCGTCGGCGCGCGGGCGCAAGGGCGTCGTCGTCTCGCAGAACCACGAGGCCGCGGCCGCGGGGGCGGCGATCCTGGAAGCGGGCGGCAACGCCGCAGATGCGGCAGTCGCAACCGCGTTCGCGCTGGCGGCTCTCGAGCCCTGGAACAGCGGGCTCGGTGGCATCGGCTTCGGCGTCGTACTCAAGGCCGGCGAGAGCCGGGCGCAGGTCGTCGATTTCGGCCCTGTCGCGCCGCGCCGGGCCGATCCGGCCGACTACCCAATGACAGGCGCGATGAAGTTCGACCTGTTCGCCTGGCCCGAGGTCGAAGGCGATCGCAACATCCACGGGCCGCTGTCCTTCTGCATCCCGTCCTCGGTCTCGGGCTACGCGACCTTGAAGGAGCGCTTCGGGACGAGCATGCCGGTTTCCGACCTGCTCGCGCCTGCGATCGCATTGGCCAAGCGCGGGCTGGCGCAAGACTGGTACACGACGCTGAAGATCGCCTCCTCGGCCGCGGTGCTTCGGCTCTATGAGGAGAGCGCGCGCATCTATCTGCCGGGCGGCTTGCCGCCGGTGCCACCCTATCAGGGCGTGCCGGGCTTCCGGACGCTCGGCAATCTCGGCGCGACGCTGGAGCATCTCGCCAAGGCCGGGCTCGATGATTTCTATCGCGGCGATCTCGCCAGGCGGCTGGCGGCCGACATCGCAGCGGTTGGTGGTGTCGTCGACGCGCAGGACCTCGCCGATTGCCGCGCGAGCGTGCGCGAGGCGCCGGTGATCGACTGGCGCGGCACGCATCGGATCCACACCGCCGGCGGACTGACCGCCGCGCCGACTTTGCAGGCGGTGGTCGAGGGCATGGCCGCGAGCCCGCCTCCGGAGGGTGGGCCGGACTCCGCCTGGTTCGCCAGGCTCTCGCAGGTGATGCGCGAGGCCTATGCCAGCCGGCTCGAAGGCCTCGGCGCGGCGCAAGCTGCGAAGGAGCCGGGGGACACCTGCACCACGCATCTCACCGTCGTCGATGGCGAAGGCACCATCGTCGCGCTGACCACGACCTTGCTCTCCTCGATGGGCAGCCGTCTCGTCCTGCCCGACACCGGCGTGCTGATGAACAACGGCATGATGTGGTTCGACCCGCGCCCGGGCAGCGCCAATGCGATCGCGCCGGGCGCTCGCCCCTTGTGCAATATGTGCCCGGTGGTGGTGACCCCAGCCGATGGCGGCTATCCGCGCCACGGCGCCGGCGCCTCGGGCGGGCGGCGCATCCTCGCCAGCGTCTACCAGATGCTGGCCTTCACCCTCGACAGCGGCATGAGCCTGGAAGATGCCGCGCACCAGCCGCGCATCGACGTCTCCGGGCCAGACGGTACCAGCGCCGATGCACGCCTGCCCGAGGGGACGCTCGATGCGCTGGCGGCAGCCGGTCCGCTGAGCGTGGTCGAGCACGGCGTGTTGCCGCTCAACTTCGCCTGCCCGAACATGGTGCGGACCGGGCAGGACGGGCAGGAGGGCATCAGCGACGCCGCCTCGCCCTGGTCGGCGGCTGTGGCGGCGAATTGAGGGAGCGTCATGCTCGGGCTTGACCCGAGCATCTCAGGCCGGAAGAGGCTCCGACTAGAGCCTCCTCGTCACGAGATTCTCGGGTCTGCGCTTCGCTTCGCCCGAGAATGACGACGAAATCTCACCCCCGCTTCAACCCCCAAGGATAAGGCGCCGAGCCCGGCAGCATGCCGGTCAGGCCCTTGCGATAGGCCGTCTTGATCACGAACTGGCCGAGCGGGATCGTGGCGCATTCCTCGAGCGCGAGGCGCCCGAGCGCGACGGCGACCTGCTTCTGCTTGGCCTCGTCCGGGGCGTAGAGCCATTCTTCGGCCATCTCCTCGGCCTTGGCGTTGGTCCACCAGCCGAACCAGCCCTTGTCGCCGGGGCCGCGCACGAGGTTGGACAGGGCAGGGTTGCCCCAGCCGACGGCCGCGCCGGTGGTATGGAAGATGCTCCAGCCACCCTTCTCGACCGGCTCGCGGCTGTTGCGGCGCTGGATCACCGTGCCCCAGTCGCTGGCGGCCATCTCGACATTCATGCCCATCGATTTCAGCAACTCGTAGGTGACATCGCCGAGCGGGCCGATATCGGGGAAGTCGGTCGGGTTGATGATGACGACCTTCTCGCCGTTGTAGCCGGACTCCTTCAGCGCCGCCTTGGCCTTGTCGAGGCTCTGCGGCATCAGGTCCTCGAGCTCGCCGGTGTAATAGGGCGTGCCACGCCACCACAGGTTCCGGCAGACCTGCCAGGCCGTGGTGTCGTCGCCCTGCGACGCCCGCATATAGTCTTCCTGGTTGATGCCCAGGCGGACCGCGGCGCGAACCTTGGGATTGTTGAAGGGCGGCTGAAGGTGGTTCAGCCGCATGATCGAGCCACGGCCGTTCTTGTCGATGACCTCGCGGACGACATCCGGGCTCTTGGCCAGCAAGGGCTGGAGGTCGGCGAGCGGGCGCTCCCACCAGTCGATCTCGCCCTTGGTCAGGGCGGCGGCGGCGGTCGCCGGGTCGGGCAGGATCGGCCATTCGATCCGCTTGAAATGCGCGACCTTGCCGCCGGCATTGCGGCTCGGCGGCTCGCTGCGCGGCTTGTAGGCCTCGTTCTTCTCGTAGACGACGCGGCTGCCCGAGACGTACTCGCTCGCGACGAATTTGTAGGGGCCCGAGCCGGTCATCTCGGTGACCTGCTTGGTCGCCTCGGTCTTGGCCAGGCGCTCCGGCATGATGAAGGGCGGGTTGTCCGCCTTGGCCATGCAGTCGAGCATCATCGGGAAAGCCTTCGTCAGCTTGATCTCGATGGTGCGCTCGTCCGGCGCGCCCCAGGCCTCGACGGCCTTGATCAGAAGCTGGCCGTAGGGGTCGCGCTGGCACCAGCGCTTCAGGCTCTCGATGCAGTCTGCGGGGCGGACCGGCTGGCCGTCATGGAAGGCGAGGCCCTCGCGCAGCTTGATCTTCCAGACCTTGCCGTCGGCGGAGATCTCGTGACCTTCAGCCATTTGCGGCTGCGGCTTCAGGTCGAGATCGCCGCCATAGAGTGTGTCGTAGACGTAGTAGCCGTGATTGTTGGTGACGGTTGCGGTGGTCCAGATCGGATCGAGCGAGGTGAGGTTGGCCTGTGGCGCCATCTTGAGCACGGTTGCGCTCGGCGCTTGCGCCAGCGCCTCTCGGGCGAGCGCTGGAGCGAACAGGGCGGCGGCTGCCGTGCCCTGCAGGAACTGACGACGCTTCATATATCTCTCCCCTTTTATGATTGAATCTGACTGCCGATGAACCCGGTTCTTTCTGCTGCTTGATAGGATGAAAAAAGCTGGCTCCGACTAGAGCGTTCCGCGTTTCCCCGAAACTCGGAAACGCTCTAGCTTCTTATTTTATCGCATTTTCTTCAGGCGAACCGGTACCCACTTCGCTCGAAAATGCTCTAGTCGAAGCCGAGGAAATTCGGGCTGTCCGCCAGCTTCGGCGCGGCCTTCAGCCTGGCGATGTCGGGCTTGGGCCGCGCCGTCAGCGGATCGCCGGCCAAGAGTGACTCGAGCGCCGCCGCGACCGCAAGCACCTTGGCGTCGCCGCCGCGCGGGCCGACGATCTGCAGGCCGAAGGGCATGCCGTTGCGGTCGAGCCCGACCGGCAGCGAGATCGCGGGATGGCCGACGATCGTCACCGCATAGGCATTCGCCAGCCAATGGAAATAGGTCCGCGTCGGCTTGCCGTCGATCTCGGCCGGGTAGAGCTCCGACCAGGGCCGCGGCGAGAGCGTCATCGCCGGCGAGAGGATGACGTCATAGGTTTCGAAGAAGCGCTGCCACTCGTGATAGAGCACGGTCTGCTGCTTGAGCGCGCGGGTGACGTCGAGCGCGCCATAGCGCAGCCCTTCCTCGACATTGGCGCGGACATTGGGGCCGACCTTGTCGGGTGTCTTGACCGAGCGGTCGTGATGGCTGGCGAGGAAGGAGACGGCGCGCAGCACCTCGAAGCTCTCATCGGTGCCGGAGCAGTCCGGTGTCGCCTCGTCCGCGCGGCCGAAGACCTTGCTGAAGCGGCCGACCTTGTCGGCGAAGACCTCGCGGATGTGTTTTTCAGTGGGCGTGAAGCCGAAATCCGGGGTGATCGCGACCTTCAGCGAGGCGAGATCGCAATGGTCCGGCCGGGCGAAGTCTTCGGCGCGCCTGACCTGCTTGCCATGGATCGTCGTCGCCAGCGGATCGACGGCGTCGTCGCTGACCATCGTCGAGAGCAGGAGGCAGAGATCGGGCACGGTGCGCGCCATCGGCCCAAGCACCGAGAGCGGGTTCCAGCCGAGCGGGCGCTTGTCGCTGGGTACCAGCCCAGGGGTCGGGCGGAAGCCGACGATGCCGTTGAAGGCGGCCGGGTTGCGCAGGGAGCCACCGGTGTCCGAGCCGGTCGCGATCGGCACCATATTGGTCGCGAGCACGACGCCCGAGCCGCCGGAGGAGCCGGCGGCCGAGCGCGAGGGATCGAACGGGTTGCCGGTGACGCCGTAGACGGCGTTGCGGGTGTTGGCGCCGGCGCCCCATTCCGGCGTGTTGGTCTTGCCGACGATGACAGCGCCGGCCTTGCGCACGGAGGCGACGATGCCCTGGTCCTCTTTCGGCACATGGTCGGCGAAGAGCGGGCTGCCATAGGTGGTGCGGAGACCCGCGACGTCTTCCAGGTCCTTGATGCCGATCGGCAGGCCATGCAGCGCCGGCAGATCGTCGCCACGCATGGTGGCGGCATCCGCTGCCTTCGCGGTGGCGCGGGCGCGCTCATCGTCACGCGCCACCATGGCGTTGACGGCATGGTCGACGGCATCGATGCGGGCGAGGCAGCTTTCGAGCAGCTCGCTGGCCGAGAGCTTCTTCTCGCCGATCAGGCGGCGGGCGGTGACGGCATCGAGATCGCAGGGTTCGGTCACGGCAGAAAGCTCCGGCAGTCAGGGCGGGTCGTCCTGACCCGTCCTGCCAGTCGAAGCGGCCTCGGCCTCCACGTCAACCCTCGCCGGGTTGAGTGCCGGCCTGCGTTCGCCTCAGATGTGCAAGGCTCAGATGTGCAGGGCGTGGCCGAGCGCCTTCAGCGCCGATTCCTGGAAGGCCTCGCCCAAAGTCGGGTGGGCGTGGATGGTGCCGGCGACGTCTTCGAGCCGCGCGCCCATCTCGATGGCGAGGCCGAAGGCGGTCGAGAGCTCCGAGACGCCCTGTCCGACGGCCTGGATGCCGAGGACGAGATGGTTGTCGGCACGGGCGACGATACGCACGAAACCGGCCTCGCCATGGCGGGTCATGGCGCGGCCATTCGCCTGGAAGGGGAAGAGCCCAACCTTGGTCTCGAGGCCGGCCGCCTTGGCTTCCGCCGGCGACAGGCCGGCCGAGACGATTTCCGGATCGGTGAAGCAGATCGCCGGGATGCAGGCCTTGTCCCAGATACGCGGCTCGCCGGCGACGATCTCGGCCACCATCTCGCCCTGCGCCATGGCGCGATGGGCCAGCATCGGCTCGCCGGTGACGTCGCCGATGGCGTAGATGCCGCGCATCGAGGTCTCGCAGCGCTCGCCGATGCGGATGAAGCGGCCATCCATGTCGAGCACCAACTCGTCGAGGCCGAGCTTGGCCGTCGCGGGAGTGCGGCCGACCGTGACCAGGATCTTGTCGGCCGGCAGCTCACGCTCCTTGCCGTCGGCGGTCTCGATGCGCAGGCCGTCGCCCTTGGCGGTCTGGCCGAGCGCCTTGGCCCCGAGCAGGACCTCGACGCCGAGGCCTGAGAGGTTCTTGGCGACCGGCGCGGTCAGTTCGGCATCGTAGAGCGGCAGGATCTTGTCCTGCGCCTCGACCACGGTGACCTTGCTGCCGAGCTTGGCGAAGGCGGTCCCGAGCTCGAGCCCGATATAGCCGCCACCGACCACGACGAGGCGCTTCGGCAGTTCGGTCAGCGCCAACGCGCCGGTGGACGAGATGACGTTGCCGCCAAAGGGCAGGAAGGGCAGCTCGACCGGCACCGAGCCGGTCGCGATCACGATCGTTTCGGCCGTGATGGTCTTGGGGCCGGTCTCGGTCTCGACCGCCACGGTCTTGCCGTCGCGGAAGCGGGCCTGGCCGTGGACGATCTTGACCTTGGCCTTGCGCAAGAGGCCGGCGACGCCGTTGTTGAGGCGCTGGACGATGCCATCCTTCCAGGCGACGGCCTGCTTCAGGTCGAGCTTCGGCTCGGCCGCGGTCAGGCCGAACGGCGTCTTGCCGGCGGCGGCATGGGCCGCCTTCTCGAACTCCTCGGCGACATGGATCATCGCCTTGGAGGGGATGCAGCCGATGTTGAGGCAGGTGCCGCCCAACTTGGTGCTCTCGACGATGACGGTGTCGATGCCGAGCTGCCCGGCGCGGATGGCGCAGACATAGCCGCCGGGGCCGGCGCCGATGACGAGGAGCTTGCAGGTGATGTCGGTCATGGCTCGCTCCCGCCGCTCACATGTCCACGAACAGCGTCGCCGGCGTCTCCAGCAGCTCTTTCAGCCGCTGCACGAAGACCGCCGCGTCCCAGCCGTCGATGACGCGGTGGTCGAAGCTGGAGGAGAGGTTCATCATCTTGCGCGGCACGAAGGTGGTGCCGTCCCAGACCGGACGGATCACCATCTTGTTGACGCCGACGATCGCGACCTCGGGATGGTTGATCACCGGGGTGGTGGCGATGCCGCCGAGCGCGCCGAGCGAGGTGATGGTGATGGTCGAGCCGGTGAGCTCGTCGCGCGTCGCCGAGCCGTCGCGGGCCCGTTCGGCCAGGCGCGAGAGCTCGATGGCGCAGCCCCAGAGATCGCGCGCCTCGGCATGTTTGACCACCGGTACCATCAGGCCTGACGGTGCCTGCGTGGCGATGCCGATATCGATGCCGGCATGCTGGTGGACGATGCCGGCCTCGTCGTCATAGAGCGCGTTGAGATTGGGCTGCTCGCCGAGCGCCTTGACCATCGCCCGCATCAGGAAGGGCAGCAGCGTCAGCTTCGGCCGCTCGGCCGTCGGCTTCTTGTTGAGCGCGGCGCGCAGGTCTTCGAGAGCGGAGACGTCGACTTCTTCGACGATGGTGATGTGGGGGATGCGCGATTTCGACAGCGCCATCTTCTCGGCGATGCGGCGGCGCAGGCCCACGACCTTGACGTCGGTGATCCCTGTCTTGGCGACGAGCCCGCCCTTGGCCGGAGCCTCGGGGCCACGCAGGATGAAGGTGTCGATATCCTCATGGGTGACGCGGCCGGCCGGGCCGGAGCCCTGGACCTGACGCAGGTCGACACCGGCCTCGCGCGCCTTCAGCCTGACGGCAGGTGAGGCCAGCGGCTTCTCGCCGACCGGGCGGCGCGGTGCCGGCGTGATGGCGACGGGCGCTGCGCGGGCCGGAGCCGCGGGCTTCGGCGTCGGCATCTGCTTGGGAGCGGGCTCCGCAGCCGCAATGGGGGCGGCCGGAGCAGCCGCAGCGGCGGGCTTTTCCTTTGGTGGCTCGGCCGGCGTTTCCGCCTCGGCTGGCGCCTCGGTCGCGGCGCCGTCGCCTGAGACCTTCAGCTTCACCAGCGCCGAGCCGATCGCGACGGTATCGCCGATCTCGGCGCCGACCCAGGTGACCTCGCCCTCGACGGGTGAGGGGATCTCGACAGTCGCCTTGTCGGTCATCACCGCGGCGATGAGATCATCCTCGCGGACGATGTCGCCGACCTTGACGTGCCACTCGACCAGCTCGGCCTCGGCGATGCCCTCGCCGACATCGGGCAGCTTGATGATGCGCTCGGCCATCAGCGTGCCTCCATGATGTCGCGAAGCGCCCGTCCGAGACGGGCGGGGCCGGGGAAGTAGTCCCATTCCTGGGCGTGCGGATAAGGCGTGTCCCAGCCGGTGACGCGCATGATCGGCGCCTCCAGATGGTAGAAGCAGTGCTGCTGGATGAGCGCGGCGAGCTCGGCGCCGAACCCTGAGGTCAGCGTCGCCTCGTGCAGGACGATGCAGCGGCCGGTCTTCGAGACGGAGGCCACGATCGTGTCGAGATCGAGCGGCAGCAAGGTGCGCAGGTCGATGATCTCGGCGTCGATGCCGGTCTCCTCGGCCGCGGCCTGGGCGACATGGACCATGGTGCCGTAGGTCACGATGGTCACGGCCGAGCCCTCGCGGCGGATCGCCGCTTTGCCGAGCGGGATGGTGTAGTGGCCTTCCTCGACCTCGCCGAGATCGTGCTTCGACCAGGGCGTGACCGGGCGGTCGTGATGGCCGTCGAAGGGGCCATTATAGAGCCGCTTCGGCTCGAGGAAGATCACGGGATCGGGATCCTCTATCGCCGAGATCAGCAGGCCCTTGGCGTCGCGCGGATTGGACGGCACCACCGTCTTCAGCCCGGAGACATGGGTGAACAGCGCTTCGGGGCTCTGGCTGTGGGTCTGGCCGCCGAAGATGCCACCGCCGGTCGGCATGCGGATCACCATCGGGCAGGTGAAGTCGCCGGCCGAGCGGTAGCGCAGGCGCGCGGCCTCCGAGACGATCTGGTCATAGGCCGGGTACATGTAGTCGGCGAACTGGATCTCGACGCAGGGGCGCAGGCCATAGGCGGCCATGCCGATCGCGGTGCCGACGATGCCGAGCTCGCTGATCGGCGCGTCGAAGCAGCGGTTGACGCCGTATTTCTGCTGGAGGCCGTGGGTGCAGCGGAAGACGCCGCCGAAATAGCCGACATCCTCGCCATAGACGACGACGTTGTCGTCGCGGCCCATGGAGACGTCGAGGGCCGAGCGGATCGCCTCGATCATGGTCATGCGGGCCATGGCTCAGACTCCGATCTGCTGGCGCTGGCGGCGCAGATGCGGCGGCAGCTCGGCATAGACGTCCTCGAACATGTCGCGCGAAGAGGGCTTGCCGCCGGCATGCAGCGTGCCGAAGCTCTCGGCTTCCTTCTGCGCGGCGATCACGGTCGCCAGGATCTCGGCCTCGGCCTGCTTGTGGCGTTCCTCGGTCCAGGCGCCGATCGCGATCAGGTGCTGCTTCAGCCGCACGATCGGGTCGCCGAGCGGCCAGTCGTCGGATTCGTGCTTCGGCCGGTAGGCGGAAGGGTCATCCGAGGTCGAATGGGCGCCGGCGCGATAGGTGACGTATTCGACCAGCGTCGGTCCGAGATTGCGGCGGGCCCGCTCGATCGCCCATTGCGCCACGGCGTAGGTCGCGAGGTAGTCGTTGCCGTCGACGCGCAGGGCCGGGATGCCGAAGCCGAGGCCGCGGGCGGCGAAGGTGCCGGAACCGCCGCGCGCAATGCCCTGGAAGGTCGAGATCGCCCACTGATTGTTGACGACGTTGAGGACGACCGGCGCCTTGTAGGTCGAGGCGAAGACGAGGGCGGCGTGGAAGTCCGACTCGGCGGTCGAGCCGTCGCCGACCCAGGCGGCCGCGATCTTGTTGTCGCCCTTGATCGCCGAGGCCATCGCCCAGCCGACGGCCTGAATGTACTGGGTGGTAAGGTTGCCCGAGATCGAGAAGAAGCCGTTCTCCTTGGAGGAGTACATCACCGGCAATTGCCGGCCCTTCATCGGGTCGCGTTCGTTCGAGTAGATCTGGCACATCATCTCGACGAGCGGATAGTCGTGCGCGATCAGGAGCCCGGCCTGGCGATAGGTCGGGAAATTCATGTCGCCCTTGCCGAGCGCGATGCGGAAGGCGCAGCTCACCGCCTCTTCGCCGGTGTGCTGCATGTAGAACGAGGTCTTGCCCTGGCGCTGGGCCATCTGCATGCGGGCGTCGAAGGCACGCAGCGTCAGCATGTGGCGCAGGCCCCGGACCAGCTCGTCCCTGGAAAGCTCGGGCACCCAGGGGCCAACCGCCTCGCCTTCGCGATCGAGCACGCGGATGATCGAATAGGCGAGGTCGCGGATCTCGCGGGGGTCGACATCGACCGGCGGGCGCTGGACCGAGCCGGCCTTCGGGATCACGACATGGGAGAAGTCGGGCTTCTCGCCGGGGCGACTGGCGGGGACGGGAACATGGAACCGAAGCGGTGAGGGGTCTGTCATGTCCACGCTCCCTAGGCTCTCGCTCTACCCAGCATTCCGCGCCGCGATGATGGCCGCAAGGCGCGTTTGCAGGCGCGCCCGTCTGGGCGCTGTCCTTATGCGGGCATGTTAGGGCTGTGAAATGCCTATTTCTTGCCGAAATGGCCTTGTGATTTGCTCTTGCTCGGACGATCTTTCTGCAATTCTGAATTCTGGCGGAAAATTCACTCTATGGTGATCAAGGCAAGGCGTGGCGAGGAGCTCGATGCGATTGACCGGCGCATCCTCTCGGCTCTGAACGAGGATGGCCGGCTGACGATCAATGCGCTGGCCGAGAAGGTCGGCCTCTCCCCCTCGCCGTGCTGGACGCGGGTGAAGCGGCTCGAGGAGAGCGGCGCGATCGAGAAATATGTCGCGGTGCTGAACCACCGGGCGCTCGGGCTCGACAATGTCGTCTTCATCGAGATCACGCTCGACAAGCATGACGACAAATTGCTCGATCGCTTCGGCGAGGCGCTGACGCGGATTCCCGAGGTGGTCGAGGCCCATCTCGTCACCGGCGACTATGACTACCTGGTCAAGGCCGTGGTCAGCGGCACCGAGCATTATGAGCGCTTCCTGCGCGAGAAGATCTACCGCCTGCCGGGCATGCGCCAATCGCGCACGACCTTTGGCCTGCGTACGCTGAAGCGGGCGATTTCGGTCGACCCGCTGCAGATCGCGCCGGTCTGACCAGTCCTACGCCGGCACCGAGATCGCCATGCCGTCGCGCTGCGGATCGGCGCCGCCGGTCGCGAGCCCGTCCTCGATCTTGACGCCGTGGAGCGCGGCGAAGGGATAGCTCTGGGCCGAGCGCTTGACGTCATAGCCCTCGGCCTTGAGCTCGGCTTCGACGCTGCGGCGTATGCGGTTCGAGATATCGATGGAGTTCGAGACGCCCATCACGCGCGGCGCCGCCACCGCCTCCAGCATCGACATCTCGAAGTCGATGACATTCATGATGCCCTGCGCCATCGCCGGGGCAATGTAGCTGCCGCCCGGCGCGCCCATCACGATGAAAGGCTTGTCGCCCTTGAAGACGATGGTCGGCGCGGCCGAGGAGGAGCGGCGCTTGCCCGGCGCGATCGAGCCGGCGCGGCCGGGGCGCGGGTCGAAGCGGCTCATCGTGCCGTTATAGATGAAACCAAGCCCCTCGGTGATCGCGCCGGACGGGCTGCCGAGGGTATGGGTCAGCGCGACCGCATTGCCGTGGCGGTCGACCACGGTGACATGGGTGGTCTCGCGCGAGGAGGAGCGTTCCAGCCGCTTGACGTCGGCGCGCTCGCCGCGCCGGATGCTGTCGGCTTGGCTTGCCGCATGCTCCTTCGAGATCAGCCGCTCGACCGGGACGTCGACATAGGCCGGGTCGCCCATGAACTGGTCCTTGTCGATGGTCATGCGCTTCATCGCCTCGGCGAGCAGGCGGACATGCTCGCTGCTGCCATGGGCGAGCGAGCCGATGTCGAAGGACTCCAGCATGTTGAGGATCTGCAGCATCGACATGCCGCTCGCAGGCGGCGGCGAGGTCGAGATGCGATGGCCGCGATAGGAGCCCCAGATCGGCTCGGCGACCGAAAGCTCGTAGCGGGCGAGGTCCTCGCGCGAGATCAGCCCGCCATGCGCCACGAAGTCGGAGGCGATCTCCTGCGCGAGCTCGCCATGGTAGAACAGGTCGGCGCCGCCCCTGGCGAGCCGCTCCAGCGTATTGGCCATGTCGGTGTTGACGATGATGTCGCCCGGGCGCTTCGCGCTGCCGTCGGGGCGGAAATAGAGCGTCTTGCCGGTCTTACTGTAGCGCAGCTTGTCCGAGGTGTTGACCTGGCCTGAGCCGCTCTGATCCTGCGTCCAGAACCAGTGCATGTGCGGGCGCACCAGCACGCCCTCGCGCGCCTGCCTGATCGCGGGCGCCATGACGTCGGCCCAGTCCATCGTGCCGAAGCGCGAGAGCACATAGTCATAGCCCTTGACGCTGCCGGGCGTGCAGACCGCGAGATGGCCGAATTCGTTGATGCCGCCTTCAAGCAGGAAGGCGAAGCCGTCGCGGGACTGGCCGCGCAGCTTGTCCTGCCACATCTCCGGCTTCGCCGAGTAGGAGGCGCGGGCATAGAACTCGACGATCTCGTGGACGCCCTTGCCGGGCATGTAGAGCTGCATCGAGCCGAACCCGCCGATGCCCGACATCAAAGGGTCGACCACGCCCTGCATGAAGGCGCAGGCGATCGCCGCATCGATCGCATTGCCGCCGCGCTCCAGCACGGCCGCCCCTGCCTCGACGGCTTCCGGCTGCGGAGCGACGATCATTCCGTTCTTCATGGCGAAGGCCTCATTCCCGATAGTCGCTCACGCCGGCTCGCCCAGCCGCCAGAACAGGCGGACGCCGCCATCCGCCACGCTCTCCAGCCCGGGGACGGCCGAGAGCAGCTTGCGGGTGTAGTCGTGCTGGGGATTGTCGAAGATCTGGTCGCGCGTGCCTTCCTCGACGATGCGACCGTCCTGCATGACGACGACGCGGTCGGCGACCTGCTCGACCACGCCGAGATCATGGCTGATGAACAAGCAGGAGAAGCCGTGCTTCTTCTGCAGCTCTGCGAAGAGCTCCAGCACTTGCGCACGCACGGTGACGTCGAGGGCAGAGACCGGCTCGTCGGCGATGACGAAACTCGGCCGGCGCACGATGGCGCGGGCAATCGCGATGCGCTGGCGCTGGCCGCCGGAGAGCTCGTGCGGGTAGCGCTCGGCGAAGCCGTCGGCGAGGCCGACCTCGCTTAGGACTTCGGCGAGCCTCGCCTTCCTGTCGGCCGGGCTCATGTCGGGCACCAGCCGCAGCGGTTCCGCCACGAGCTGGCCGATGGTCATGCGCGGGTCGAGCGAGGAATAGGGGTCCTGGAAGACCATCTGGCAGTTCAGCCGGTAGTCCCAGTAGGCGGCGTCGCTCTTGTCGATCGGCTTGCCGTTGAAGCGGATCTCGCCGCCGGCCGGCCTGACCAGGCCGGCGATCGACTGGCCGAGCGTGGTCTTGCCCGAGCCCGAGCCGCCGACCACCGCGACGACCTCGCCGGGATGCACGTCGATGCTGATGCCGTGGAGAGCGCGCTTGGCCTGCTCCTTGCGGAAGAAGCCCTGGCGGCCGGGATATTCGACGACGAGATCGCGGACCGCGACGATCGGCGTCTTGGCCTCCGGCAGGAGGCGCGCCGGCGGCCGGTGCGGCATCGCCGACAGCAGCTTACGGGTATAGGGGTGCTGCGGCCTGGCGAGGATATCCTCGCTCCTGCCATGCTCGACGACATCGCCCTGGCACATCACGACGATGCGGCTGCAATAACGCGCGACCATGCCGAGATCATGCGAGATCAGCAGCACGGCTGTGCCGTTCTCCTTGGTCAGGTCGACCATCAGCTCCATGACGTCGCGCTGGACGACGGCATCGAGTGCGGTGGTCGGCTCGTCCGCGAGGAGCAGCGCCGGCTTCAGCAGCATCACCGAAGCCAGCATGATGCGCTGGCGCATGCCGCCGGAATACTGGTGCGGATAGGCGTTGAAGGCGCCCTCGGGGTCGCGGATGCCGACGCGGCGGAGCATGTCGAGGATGAGCGAGCGCCGGCCGTTGGCGTCGAGTTCGCGATGCAGCGCGAGGCCCTCTTCGAGCTGGCGCCCGATCAGCATGGACGGGTTGAGCGAGGTCATCGGCTCCTGGAAGACCATGCCGACCCTGGCGCCGCGGATCGCCCGCAGGCGCTTCGGAGCCATGGTCGTGACCTCCTCGCCGTCGAAGCGGATCGAGCCGCCTTCGAGCCGGACCGCCGGCGGGATGAAGCCCATCACGGCGCGGGCGGCGAGCGTCTTGCCCGAACCGGATTCGCCGACGATGCCGACGATCTCGCCGGGTGAGACGCAGAAGCTGACATCGTTGACGACGGTGCGGCCGCTCGAGCCGATCCTGAGCGTGAGGCCGTCGACCTCCAGCAATGGCTTGGCGGAGGTCATCGCGCACCCCTCATCCGCGGGTCGAGCTTGTCGCGCAGCGCGTCGCCGAGCAGGTTGATGCCGAGCAGTGTCAGCGAGATGCACAGGCCCGGGAAGATGCCGAGCCAGACCGCCTGGCCGATATAGGGCCGCGAGCCCGCCAGCATGTTGCCCCAGGTCGGGGCCGGTGGCGGTACGCCGAGGCCGAGGAAGGAGAGCGAGCTCTCGGCCAGCAACACCCAGCCGAACATCGAGGTCGCGAGCACGGTCAGCGGCGCGATGCAGTTCGGCAGGATATGGCGCAGCATGGTGAACCCTTCCGAATTACCCATCACCCGCGAGGCCGAGATGAACTCGCGCTCGCGCAGCGAGAGCACGGTGCCGCGCACGATGCGGGCGACCGAGGGCGCATAGGCGACGCCGAGTGCCAGGATGATGCCGTATTTGTTGGCGCCGACCACGGCGAGCAGGCCGAGCGCCAGCAGGATGCCGGGGAAGGCCAGCAACGCATCGTTGAAGGCCATGATGGTGCGGTCGACCCAGCCGCGGATATAGCCCGAGAACAGGCCGATGATCGTGCCGAGCAATATGGCGAACGCGACCGTCAGCAGGCAGATCCAGACTGATGTGGCGGCGCCTGCCATCAGCCGCGAGAGTACGTCGCGGCCGAACTCGTCGGTGCCGAGCCAGTGCATGCCCGAGGGCGCCGCGAGCTTGGCACGGAAGGAGAGCCGCAAGGGGTCATAGGGCGTCCAGACCGAGCTGACCGAAGCGACGATGGCGAGGAAGCCGATCAGCGTGCCGCCGACCAGGGCGTTGGGAGCGGGGAGCTTCATTGCGCCGTCACCCTGGGATCGAAGATCGGATAGCAGAGGTCGATCACGAGATTGACCAGCACATAGGTGAAGGCGACGAAGAGCATGCAGCCCTGGATCACCGGATAGTCGCGAGCGAAGATCGAATCGACCAGCAGCCGGCCGAGGCCGGGGATGGTGAAGACGGTCTCGACCACCGCGATGCCGCCGAGCAGGTTGCCGAGCACGAGGCCGATCAGCGTCCAGGTCGGCCCGAAGGCGTTCTTGAAGGCATGGTTCCAGAGCACGGCGCTCTCGGTCAGGCCCTTGGCTCTCGCATGGGTGATGTAGTCGAGGCGGAGCACTTCCAATGTCGAGGCGCGCGCCATGCGCAAGATCACGCCGATCTCGTGCAGGAACAGCGTCATGATCGGCATGATGAGATAGAGGATGCCGGCGACGGGGTTCTCGGCGATCGAGACATAGCCGACCACCGGCAGCCATTCGAGCTTGAGCCCGAAGAACAGCAGCAAGAGCAGGCCGAGCCAGAAGGTCGGGATCGAGAGCAGCAATGTCGCGACGGCGACGAGGCTGAGATCGAGCGAGGTGTCCTGTTTCCAGGCGGCGAGCACACCAGCCGGGACGGCCACCAGGCTGGCCAGCGCGACCGCGACGAGCACGACCTGCGCCGAGATCCAGAAGCGCTGCAGGATCAGCGGCAGCACCGCCTGCTGCGAGTTGATCGACTGGCCGAGATCGCCCTTGAGCAGGTTGCCGAACCAGATGCCGAACTGGACCGGTACGCTCTGGTCGAGGCCGAGCCGCGCCTGCAGATCGGCGATCGAGGCCGGAGTCGCCAGGTCGCCGAGCATCAGCGAGGCCGGGTCACCGGGGATCAGCCGGATCAACCCGAACACCGCGACCGACACGATGAGCAGTGTCGGCACGGACATCAGAATGCGCGTCAGCGCAAAGCGCAGCATCGGTATCCTCCCGGTGTGCGAATGATGCGGGTGGCGTCAGTTCGCCAGCGTCACTTCCCACATGCGCAGCTTCGACTGCCACGGCTTGAAGCCCTGGACGCGCTTGGCATGGGCGATGATGTCGAGGCCGTTGAAGGCGAAGATCATCGGGACCTCGTCGATGACGCGCTTATGCAGCTCGTCGACCAGCTTCTGGCGCTCGGCCCGGTCGGAGGTGACGTAGAGCTTGTCGGTCTGCTTTTGCGCCTCCGGATTGTCCCAGGTCTTGCGCGGCTGCTTGTCCTTCGGCCCCGAGAACTGCTCGAAGGCGATGGCGGGGTCGAAGCGGGCCGAGAAGGAGAAGGACTGCATCTGGTAGTTGCCCTTGTTGAAGCGGTCGAGCTGGGTCGCCCAGTCCAGCACCTCGATCTCGGCATTGATGCCGACGGCCTGCAGCATCTGTTGGGCCACAACCGCGGCCGGGAAACTCGGCACGGTCGGGCGCTTGTTGGCGAGGATCACGATCTTCTCGCCCTTGTAGCCGGCCTCCTGCAGCAGCTTCTTGGCCCGGGCCGCGTCGTAGACATGGCCCTTCTTCTCGACATCGCCGAAATAGCTCGAGCCGGAATAGATCGGCGAGGTGTTGGGCTTGCCGAGGTCGTTGTAGAAGGCGGCGACGATCTCATCCATGTCGAGCGAGGCGGCGATCGCCTGGCGCAGCTTCTGATTGCCCATCACCGCGTCCTTGGTCTGGATCAGGAAGACGTGCCTGACGGCATTGGGCTCGGCCGCAACCGAGATCTTGGGGTTCTTCTTCAGCTCGGCCGCGTCGCTCGGCAGGATCTCGCTGAGGTCGAGTGCGCCGGAGATCAGGCCGGCCTTTACCGTCGCCGGGTCCTTGACGATCAGGAACTTGACCTCCTTGAGCAGCGGGCGCTTGGAGCCGACATAGCCGTCCACCTTGCCGCCGTCCTTGGGCGACTTGTAGCCGTCGAAGGCTGTCATGGTGAAATACTCGCCACGCTTCCATTCGCCGAACTTGTAGGGGCCGGTGCCGATCGGCTTGTCCCAGCTGCCGTCGGCCTTGACCGAATCCTTGTGCAGGATCGCGGTCATCGCGCAGTCGGTGCGGGCGAGCGTGTCGAGGAAGAGCGCATTCGGCTTGTCGATCTGCATCACCACGGTGCGGGCGTCCGGCGCTGTCACCGCTTCGACCTTGAGGCCGGAGCGGCCATCGAATTCCGCGGTGCAACGCCAGTCGGTCTTCGGGTCCATGTAGCGGTTCCAGCTCCACAGCACGTCGGCCGAGGTCAGCTCGGCGCCGTTGTGAAACTTGACGCCCTGGCGCAGCGTGAAGGTGTAGGTCTTGCCGTCGGGGGAGAGGTCGACCTTCTCGGCCAGCAGTGGCGTTGCGACTCCGCCCTCATTGTAGCCGACCAGGCCTTCGAACAGCTGCAGCGCGAAATCATCGGTGTTGTCGTCACGGTTGACGCCGGGATTGTTGCTGCGGATGTCGGCAGCGACCGCCACCGTGATGGACTGTGCAGCAGCCGGGCTGGCGAGCGCCAACAGGGTGAAGGCGGAGGCGAGCAGGCGGTTCATCGGCAATTCCCCTCTTCGTCTTGTTGTCTTGGTTTTGTCGTTGTGCTTGCGAGCGCTGGCCTCAGGCTGCCCTGGCCGCGCCGGATCGGCGCTTGGCGAGCTCGTCGGCAAAGAAGTCCTCGACCCGCGAGACGGCCTTCAGCCCATCATGCGGCATGTTCGGCACCAGGTCGAAGCGTACGTCGATGCCGTGCTCCTCGAAGTTGCGGCGTAGGGTATCGAGCCGCTCCGGGCGGTTCGTGCCGGCATGGTTGGCGTCCGGCATCCAGCTGGCATTGCCGGGCTGGTGGGTGATCTCCCAGGTCTCGAGATCGGCGGCGCCGACGATCATCTGCACCGCGACCTTGCGCATCGCCTCGATATCGGGGGCGGTGCCGAAGAGCTCGGCCATGTTGCGGGTGCCGACCCACCAGTCGCGCGTTGGGTCGAGCAGCGTCACCGAGCCCGGCGCGCCGATCGAGGCGGCCCAGAGCCGATTCGGCTGCAGCATCAGGAAGCGGTGTGCGAAATGGCCGCCGCCGGAATAACCGAACAGGGCGAAGCGGTCGAAGCGCAGGCCGTAATGCTGGGCGACCTCCTCGACCATGGCGAGCAGGATGTGGTCGTAGCGGACCTCGCCCTCGCGCATGTATTTGAAGCCGTTGCGGTTGCCATCACCCATCACGCCGATCGGGAAGAGCGGGGCGAGGATGATGCAGTTGTTCCAGCGGCCGAAGGCCTCGAAGGCGTCGCGATAGCCGGTGAAGCCACGGCCGGTGCCGTGCATGGTGACGATGAGTTCAGGGGGCTGGCTGCTCTTGCCGAGGCTCTTCGGCACATAGAGGCAATAGCTGAAGCGCGGATCGGCCTTGCAGGCGATCACCGGGGTCGGCCCGAGATCGTAGAGGGCGCGGGCGATCGCCGCCGCGTCGTCCTGCTTGGCGGGCTTTGCAGCGGGAGCGGTCATGCGGCATTTCCTGATTGGCTGTAAGATTGGCGCCAATTTTGTTGCATGATATGAATGGGGCTGCAAGCCGGATTCGACCGATGCCCAGCGGCCTGTGCGCGAGACGTGCGAGCCGGCTCGCAAGCGTCATTCCAATGCTCTAGAGACCCGTCATGGCCAGCCGTCCGAAAATCCGCCAGCGCGCCAAGGGCGAGCTCGCCAACGAGATCGCCAAGGCGATCCATATCCGCGCCTACCGACCGGGCGAGTGGCTGCGCCAGATCGATCTGGAAGAGGCCTTCCAGGCGACGCGCTTCGACGTGCGCACGGCGCTCGACGAGCTCGCCGTACGCAAGACGATCGAGCATGTGCCCAATCGCGGCTACCGTGTCGTCGAGATCGATCTCGCCACCTACCGCGCGATCCGCGATACCCGCATCATCCTGGAGAGCGCCGCGTCCCGCCTGGTGATCGGCAGGGTGGACGAGCAGGCCGTCGCCCGGCTCGATGCACTCGCCCACGAGTTCAGCCAGGCGGTGCAGAGCGGCACACGCGTCCAGCAGAGCGAGATCAACCGCGCCTTCCATAGCCTGATCTATGCCCATTGCGGCAATCCGGTGCTGGTGGAGACGATCTGGAGCCTGCGCGACCGCTCGCGTGGTTCGGCGGTCACGGTCTGGGCCTCGCATCAGGCGCTGCTCGCCAGCGACGCCGACCACCACGCCATGGTCGCGGCGATCCGCGCCGGGGATGGCGAGCGCCTGGCCGAGTTGATCAGCCAGCATATCCTCAAGGACCTGATCGAGGCCGGTGGCGCGGCTTAGTCCGCGACCGTGACTTCCCACAGCCGTGGCTTCGACAGGATCGAGGACTTGTAGCCCTTGACCCGCTTGCCATAGGCGCCGGCGTCGATGCCGTTATAGAGCATCACCATCGGCACATCGGCGATGAAGCGTTGGTGAAGTTCGTCGAACAGCTTCTGGCGCTCGGCCTTGTCCGAGACGACCATCGACTTGTCGAGCAGCGCCTGCGCCTCGGGGTTGTCCCAGACCTTGCGCGGCTGCGTCGCCTTCGGGCCGGTCACCGATTCAAAGCTCAACGCGGGGTCGAGCCTGGCCGAATAGGGGAAGGCCTGGAGCTGGTAATTGCCCTTGCTGTAGCGGTCGAGCTGCGTCGCCCATTCCAGCACCTCGATCTGAACGTTGATGCCGGCGGCCTGCAGCATCTGCTGCGAGACCACAGCCGAGTCGAAGCTCTGCGGGTAGCGTTTGTTGGCCAGCATCACCAAGGGTTCGCCCTTGTAGCCGGCCTCCTGCAGCAGCTTCTTGGCTGCGGCGAGGTCTTGCTTGTAGCCCTTGGCCTGGACCGCGCCGTAATAGGACGACATCGCCGGCACGATCGAGTTGTTGCGCTTGCCGAGCCCGTCGGTGACCTGCGCGACCAATTCCTCGGTGTCGAGCGCGGCCGCGATCGCCTGGCGCAGCTTGACATTGCCGAGCAGTGGGTCGCGGGTCTGCAGGAGAATGCCGACCAGGCCCATGTTCTGGGTGATCGACAACTCGACGCGCTTGTCCTGCTTGAGCTCCTTGACCTCGGCATTGGCGACGTCGGGGACGATGTCGATGTCGCCGCGCAGCAGGGCCGCCTTGGCGGTGGCGCCGTCCGGGATAACCATGAAGCGGACTTCGTTGACGAGCGGGCGCTTGCCGCCGGTATAGCCGTCAGGCGCGCCCGGCAGGCTGGAATAGGCCTCGTTGCGGGAAAGGCGGATGAATTCGCCACGCTTCCATTCGGCGAACTTGTAGGGGCCGGTGCCGATCGGCTTGTCGAAGGAGCCGTCGGCCTTGAGCGAATCCTTGTGCAGGATGGCGGTCATCGCGCAGTCGGTGCGGGCGATGTTGGCCAGGAAGAGCGAGCTCGGCTGGTCGAGCTTGAAGACCACGGTGCTGGGATCGGAGGCCGTGACCCCCTCGACCTTGGCGCGGCCGCGGCCGTCAAACTCCGACAGGCAGCGCCAGTCGGTTTTCGGGTCCATGTAGCGGTTCCAGCTCCAGACCACGTCGGCCGAGGTCAGGTCGGCGCCGTTGTGGAACTTCACGCCCTTGCGCAGGGTGAAGGTGTAGCTCTTGCCATCCGGCGAGACCTCGACCTTCTCGGCCAGAAGCGGCTTCACCGCCGAGTCCTCGCCATAGGCCACGAGCCCCTCGACGACATGCAGGACGACGGAATCGGTATTGTCGTCGCGATTGACGCCGGGATTGATGCTGCGGATGTCGGCATTGAGGTGCACTCGCAGCGTCGTGGCCGCAGCCGGCAAGGCGACTGCGGTCGCAAGGCCCAATCCGGCGAGGGCGAGGGAAAGGCGGCGTCGGCTGTGCATCGGCGGGTTCCCCTTGTCTTTTGGTTTTGGCTTGAACGCTGTCCGGCTTGGCCGCCCTATTCGGCGGCCTGCGCCAGCGTCACCGGCTCGTCGGTGAGGCTGTAGCGGGTGAAGATGCGATTGAGGGCTGGCAGCGGCGCGACCTCCATCGTGCCCTTGGCCGGCTGCATGATCACCATCGAGACGGTGGCCGAGAGATTGCCGGTGTCGTTGAGCCGCGGCGGCCGGCAGACCGAATGCGGGGTCAGGAAATCGTCGAAGAAGGCCTCTTTCAGATCATCGACGGTGAGCTTGCGGCCGGCTTCGTTGAGCAGCTTCCTGACGCGCCAGTCGCGGTAAAAGCTCTCGGGCACACGCGGCGTGCCGGTATCGGTAATCTTGGTCAGTGCGACCTGGCCGACCCAATGGTTGGCGTGCACGATCAGCCCATCCTCGGGATAGAGCGGGAAGGCGGCGTCGGGGGCGCATTCGAAGTCGATGCCGAAGCCGGCGACCGTCGAGAGCATCATGTTGTTCGAGCAGGCCTTGGGCGTCGTCGCCACCGCCTTGATCGCGTAGGCCAAATGCTCCTGCTCCAGCACCTTGCGGCGGATCAGGGCGAGCGGCACGCCGGTCTGGGTGAAGTCGCGCTCGCTTTCGAGATAGTTGGCGGTGATCGAAATGCCGGCAGCGTTCATGCCGCAACGGGCGAGGCCGCCGGCCTCGACGAAAGTCAGGAAATCCGGGCCGTCCTCGCGGCGCACGCGCAGCACGATCGCGGTTTCCGCGCATTCGGCCTTCCAGTCCCAGTTCTGGCCGTGGATCAGCTCGCCCGAGGCGCTGCGCTCCGGCAGGATGATCGCGCCGGTGCAGCCATCGTCGAGCTCCTCTTCCGCCCCGACCGGCCTGCTCTTCTCGAGCTTCGCCTTGGCGATCACCTCGGTGCGGGCGTTGATCATGATGATGTCTTCGAGCGTGACGCCGGCGCCATCGGCGATGCCGCGCATCTCTTCGACATAGTGCGCGCCGAAGGCCTCGATCTCGCGGGCGAATTCGCCGATCAGGCGCGACTTGGCCGCGGCGTCATAGCCGAGCTCGCCGAGCTGGCCGCCATAAAGCTCGATCGAGCGCTTGACGCGCCCCGGGACCGCCGCACCATGCTGGCGGCCGCGCTCATAGGGCGTGCCGGAGACATCGACGAAGGGGAAGGGTTCGACCATGGCCGGATCTCCGCGGGTTCGCGCTGGTGCAGTGTCTGATTATGATGTATTTCATTTCAAACTAAGACAATCAAGAGCCTTTCGATGACGGCGCCGACACGATTGCAGCAGGAGATCGCCGAGCGGATCCTCCGCATGGTCCGCGAGGACGGGCTCGAAGCTGGCGCCTGGCTCAACGAGAACAGCGCGGCGCGCCGCCTCAATGTCTCGCGCACGCCGGTGCGCGCAGCGATCGATCATCTGGCGCGGCAGGGGCTGGTACGCCGGCATCCGAACAAGGGCGTCGAGGTGCTGAGCGCGCCCGAGGCATCAGCCGATCCCGGCGCGAGCGTCGATGCAACCGAGCTTGCCATGGTCAGGGTCGCGCAGGATCGGCGTGGCGGGCGCTTGCCCGACGAGATCTCCGAGCTTGAATTGATGCGGCGCTATGAGCTCGGCCGGCCGGAGGTGCAGCGTCTGATGGCGCGGCTCGCCGATCTCGATATGGTCGAGCGCAAGCCGGGCTATGGCTGGCGCTTCCTGCACGAGGCGCGCGACCAGTCGGCGCATGACGAGCGCTATCGCTTCCGCCTGCTGATCGAGCCGATGGTCTTCCTCGAACCAGGGTTCGCGCCGGAGCAGGGCTGGATCGACGAGATGCGGGTCCGGCACGAACAGGTCCTGTCGCAGCCCTGGAAGGAGAGCTCTGCGATCGGCTTCTACGAGATGAACGCCGATTTCCACGAAGGACTGGCGGCTGCCTCCGGCAACCGCTTCATCCACTCCGCCATCCGCCGGCAGAACCAGATGCGCCGGCTCTCCAACTATGACTGGACCTATGGCTATGAGCGCGTCGTGGTGAACAGCCGCGAGCATCTGCAGATGCTCGCGATGATAGAGGGCGGTGATCTCCAGCTCGCCAGCGCCCTGATGCGCAGCCATCTCCAGCGCGCCATGCAATTGCGCAGGCCGGGCGGTCAGGACTGAAGCAGGCCGGTGCTCGCTATTGTCTTTTGAATTTAAGAAAGACATCATGCGGCTGTTCATAGCGAGGACCCGACGATGACCGCGCCTGCATTTGCCGCCGAAAGCCGCCGCGACAACGCTCCCGACGCGTTCTGGATGCCGTTCACGCCGATGCGCGCCTTCCGGCAGGCGCCGCTGCTGTTCGAGCGAGCCGAGGGCATGCATTACATCACCCCGGACGGACGGCACGTGCTCGACGGCATGGCCGGGCTCTGGTGCGTCAATGCCGGGCATGGCCAGGCGAAGATTACCGAGGCCATTCGCGCGGCCGCGGGCCGGCTCGATTTCGTCTCCTCCTTCAAGATGAGCCATCCCGATGCGCAGGCCTATGCCGCCAGGCTCTGCGACTTCGCGCCGGAGGGCATCGACCACGTCTTCTTCGTCAATTCCGGCTCGGAGGCGGTCGACACCGCGCTGAAGATCGCCCGCGCCTATCACCAGGCGCGCGGCCAGGCCGGGCGGACCAAGCTGATCGGCCGGGCCAAGGGCTATCACGGCATGGGCTGGGGCGGGCTCTCGGTCTCCGGTATAGGCCGGCACAAGGCCGCTTTCGGGCCGCTGCTGCCCGATGTCGCGCATCTGCCCTTGCCCTATGACCGCGCCAGCATGGCCTTCTCACGCGGCCGGCCGGAAGGCGGGCTCGCCGCGGCCGAGGCACTGGAGAGCCTGCTGCAGATCCACGATCCCGCGACCGTCGCGGCCGTGATCGTCGAGCCGGTGACCGGCTCGGGCGGGGTCTATCCGCCGCCGAAGAGCTATCTCGAACGCCTGCGCGCGATCTGCGACAAGCACGGCATCCTCCTGATCTTCGACGAGGTCATCACCGGCTTCGGCCGGCTGGGCGCGCCCTTCGCGGCGCAGGCCTATGGCGTCAGGCCTGACCTGATGAGCTGCGCCAAGGGCATGACCAATGGCGCGGTGCCGATGGGTGGCGTCCTTGTCGCCGGGCATGTCTACGAGGCCTTCATGGCCGGCCCGCCCGAAGCGATCGAGCTCCTCCATGGCTACACCTATTCGGCCCATCCGCTCGCCTGCGCCGCCGGCCTCGCGACGCTCGACGTCTTCGCCGAGCACGATATCCTGGGCGGACTCGCCAAGGTGCTGCCGCTCTGGGAAGAGCGGGCGCACCGGCTGAAGGGCGCGGCCCATGTCGTCGACATCCGCACCGCCGGCCTGCTCTGCGCGATCGATCTTGCGCCGCGTCCGGGCGCTGACGGCGCCCGGGGCGGGGAGGCGAACACGCTCTGCCTCGATGCCGGCGTGCTGATCCGCAATGCCGGCGACACGCTGGTGCTGTCGCCGCCGCTGGTGATCGCGCCTGCCGAGATCGAGACGATCTTCGCCGCGATCGAGCAGGCGCTGGCGCGGCTCGACTAGCCGCTTCCCGCAACTGGCCTCAGGCGCTGGCCGCGGCGGCCGTGCCAGCCTTGCTCCCGGCCTGGATCAGGTCCCAGAGCCGGTCGTGGTCTGCGGTCGCAAAGGCTCGCATGGGCAAATAGCGCCAGGCTCCCGTCGTCAGCTGCATCAGGAACAGCGAGCGGGTCCTGCGGGCCCGCCGGACCATCGACCACGGCATGTTCAGGCCCGCGCCGGCAGCGTCCGTGGTGAGAACGCCGGTGGTGTCGACCGTGTAGGTGATCGCCTTGTTCTGGGCCGGAAATCGCCGCCATTGCAGGGCGTGAATGGCGAGAATGAGGAGGGGGATTCCCACGACCGCAATGGCGGCACTGAGCCACATATCGCTGAAGAACCGCTCCACGCCCCATAGCGGATATTCGCGCATATAGGGCCAATAGGTTGCGGGCGAAATCGCGACCCAGATCCCGAAGAGAATCGCCAAGCCCGTTCCATAGGTGGTCAGGCAAAAGCGCGGCAGCCTGGACGCCAGGAATGAAAGATCATCCCTGAAGGTCAAATCGATCGAGCCGATAATTTTCGGGCTGCCGGTCTGCATCGCGAGATCGCCGCCTTGCCGCTTCAGGCCCACTCGCCCTTGCGGAAGACCGCGACCCGGCTGCCATCCGGCTTGATGCCGTCGATGTCGACCTCGCCGGAGCCGATCATCCAGTCGATATGGATCAGGCTTTTATTGCCGCCCTGCGCCGCGATCTGCTCCGGCGTCAGCTTGGTGCCGTCGATGAAGCACTTCGAATAGCACTGGCCGAGCGCGATGTGGCAGGAGGCGTTCTCGTCGAAGAGCGTGTTGTAGAACAGGATGCCGCTCTGCGAGATCGGCGAGGAATGCGGCACCAGTGCGACCTCGCCGAGCCGGCGCGCGCCCGCATCGGTGTCGAGCACCTTGTTCAGCACCTCTTCGCCCTGGCTCGCCTTGGCCTCGACGATCGCCCCGGCCTCGAAGCGCACCTGGATATTGTCGATCAGAGTGCCCTGATAGGAGAGCGGCTTGGTCGAGGAGACATGGCCCTCGACGCGGCGCGCATGCGGGGTGGTGAAGACCTCCTCGGTCGGAATGTTGGCGTTGCAGGTGACGCCGTTCTTCGCAGTGGAGGCGCCGCCTTCCCATTCATGGCCGTCGGCGAGGCCAATGGTGAGGTTCGTGCCCGGCCCAGTGAAATGCAGCGCCGAGAAGCGCTGGCCGTTCAGCCATTTGGTGCGCTGCGCCAGCGCGGCATTGTGCTCTGCCCAGGCGGCGATCGGGTCGTCGCGGTCGACGCGCGAGGCCGCGAAGATCGCCTCGGCAAGGCGGGCGACCGCGACCTCCTCGGCATCCCCAGGGAAAACCTGCTGTGCCCAGGCTGCGCCGGGATAGGACACGATGTTCCAGTTGATGTCGAAATTGGCGATCTTCTCCAGCGCCGGCTGGTAGGCGATCGAGTTCGCCTTGTTGGCGCGCGCGACCTTGGCCGGATCCTGCTCGGCGAGCAGCATCGGATTGTCGCCGACGATGGCGAGACGGGCGGTGTTGGCCGCGAACGCCTTGCCGACACCCTCATAGAGCCAGGTCGGGGCGCGGTCGAAGCTCGCGTCCTGGCCGAAGCGATAGCGCGCCAGCGTCAGCGCCTCGTCGGAGAGGATTGGCGTGACCAGGCCGGCGCCAGCCTTGTAGGCGTGCTCGGCGATGCGCCGGACCAGGGGCAGCGCTGCGACGGGCGCGGTCAGGAACAGGTCCTGCCCCGGTTGCAGGTTGAGGCCGACCTTGATCGCGACCTCGGCCAGGCGATCGAGCTTGTTGGCATCGATGCCGGAGACGTGCTTGTTCATGGTGGCCTCGTCGAACTGATTTGCGAGGCCGCATTGCTGGCGGAAATCCCGCCCGGGTCAACCGCTCCTGAGCAGATGACGCATTCGCTCAGCGCTTGCCGGGCCTTGTGCGCCGCGCCTTGGAGCGATCGCCGCGCCAATCGGCGACGGACATGGTCGGCAGGTCGAAATAATCGCGCGTCGTGGCATAGCCGTGCCCGCCCATGCGGCCGATCGCGTCGAGCGCAACGGGGTCGACATAGTGCTTCGCCTGGTCGACCGTGTCGGCGCGGAAATGGGCATAGACGACCTCGCCCAGGATGATCTCGCGCGAATTGCCGATGCCGAGCGTGGTGTGGTGGCGGCATTCGAAGGCGGCGGGCGCCTGGCCGATCCAGGGGCAGGGCACCTTGACGCCGGGCATTGCGGTGAGGCCGGCCTCGGCGAGCTCGTCCGTGCCCGGCTCGAACGGCACGGCGCAGGCGTTCATGCCGTCGAGCAGCGCGTCGGAGACGATGTTGACGGTGAAAGCCAGCGTCTCCCTGACATTGCGGCCGGTGTCCTTCTGCCCCCCGGTCTGGCGGTACTCGACGCCGAGCGCCAGGATCGCCGGATCGGCCGAGAGGCAGTTGAAGAAGGAGAACGGCGCGGCGTTGACGACGCCGTTGGTGTCTATCGTGGTCACCAGTGCGATCGGGCGCGGGACCACCGCGCCGATCAACAGCTTGTAGCGCTCGCGCGGAGTCAACGCGGCGAAGTCGAAGGTGACGATCTCGGCGGCGGCCGGCCGGTCCTGCGTCAGCGTCTGGGTCACGATGGGGTCAATCCTTCACTCAAGGCATAGGGTGCGAGCACGTCGCGGATGTCGCGTTCGCCACGCGGCGCCAGCAGGGCGCGGGTGACGACGGATTGCAGGTGATGGTCCATCAGCGCCGCGGCGCGGGCGGCGTCGCCGGCGCGCAGGGCCTCGATCAGCTGGCGGTGCTCGGAGACGGCGCATTCGGAGGAGTGCGGGCGGCCATAGATGGCGAGGATCAGCGAGCAGCGCGACGACGCCTCCTGGACATAGCGCAGCAGCAAGGCGTTGCCGGTCATCTCGGCGAGCTTGATGTGGAACTCGCCTGAGAGGCGGATCGATTCCGGCCCGTCCTGCTCATGCGCCTTCTCCTCGAGCCGGACATGCGCCTCGAGCTCGGCCGATTGCGCCGGGGTCAGCCGCCCCGCGAGATTCTCGGCGACGAGCCGCTCCAGCCCGCGACGGACCTCGAAGACGTCGCGCGCTTCTTCCAGCGTCGGATAGGCGACATTGGCGCCGCGATTGGGCTTGAGCTCGACCAGCCCCTCGACTGCGAGCCGCCCGAAGGCCTCGCGCACCAAGGTGCGGCTGACGCCGAGCTGCTCGCCGATCGCATCTTCCGGCAACTTCACGCCCGGCTTCAGCGCCTGCTCGATGATGGCGCGACGCAGCGCCTTGTAGACCGCCTGCGCACGCGGCACCGGCGCGCCTGTCTCGGCCGCTTTTCCATTGAGGCTGGGCTTGTTCGCTGCGAGCGGTCTGGCAGGGCGCGGCATGAATCGAGTTTCCGCTTGTCTTCAATAATCGCATACAATACGGTTCTTCTATCGTATGCAAGTTTGATGAATTATCGCACACGAGATGGCGCAGTAAGCGCCACGATGGTCACAGAGGCGGCAACGAAACGGCATTCCCCGGTGCGCAGCGCGGGCCGGCGACGAGCAACGAAAAAGGGGAGAGTTCGATGAAGAAGGCCTGGCTGCTGGCGGCCGTCGCCGCCTTTGCGCTGAATGGCGCGGTCGAAGCGAAGACGCTGAAATGGGGCGCGTCGCGCGAGATCGCCTCGCTTGACCCCTATTCCTATGGCGAGACCTTCACGCTCGCCGTGCTGAACCATGTCTATGAAGGGCTGGTGCGCTATACCGGCGATCTCAAGATCGAGCCGGCGCTGGCGGAATCCTGGGAGACGGTGACGCCGACGACCTGGCGCTTCAAGCTGCGCAAGAACGTCAAGTTCCACAACGGCAACCCGTTCACGGCGGACGATGTCATCGCCTCGCTGGCGCGCGTCACCCACGACACCTCGCCGCTCAAGGGCAATCTGCCGGCCTATAAGAGCTCGAAGAAGATCGACGACTACACGGTCGAGCTCGAGGTCAACGGCCCCTATCCGCTGCTGCTGAACGATCTCACCAACATCTTCATCTTCGACAAGGAGTGGATGGAGGCGAACAACTCGCTGCTCCCCACCGATTCCGGCAAGGGCGTGAAGGGCTACGCCACCGACAACGCCAACGGCACCGGCCCGTTCAAGATCGAGAGCCGCCGCGTCGACGCCAAGACGGTCTTCGCCAGGAACCCGGACTGGTGGGACAAGCCGCAGCACAATATCGACGTGATCGAGTTCACGCCGATCACCTCGTCCTCGACCCGCGTCGCCGCGCTGCTCTCCGGCGAGATCGACTACACCAATGTCGCGCCGCTGCAGGACCTGCCGCGCCTCTCGGCCTCGCCCGAGGTCAAGGTGCTGCAGACCAACGAGTTGCGCTCGGTCTTCTTTGCTTTCAACCTGACCGACAAGCTGGTCGAGAGCGACGTCAAGGACAAGAACCCGCTCAAGGACATCAAGGTGCGCGAGGCGCTCTACCGCGCCATCGACATCGACGCCGTGCAGAAGCGGGCGATGCGTGGTCTATCGCGCAATACCGGCGCGCTCGTCGCCCCGGCGATCCCCGGCTATGAGCCCTCGCAGGATGAGCGCCTGCCCTTCGATCTTTCCGGCGCCAAGAAGCTGCTGGCCGAGGCCGGCTATCCCAACGGCTTCTCCTTCCTGATGAACTGCCAGAGCGATTCGCTCGTCAACGAGGAGGAGTTCTGCCAGGCGGTGGCGGCGATGTGGTCGCGCGCTGGCTTGAAGCCGAACCTCAGCCTCGCCCCGCGTAGCCAGCAGACGCCGAAGCGGGTCAAGGGCGATTTCGACGTGATCTCCTTCGGCTGGGCCAACGAGCCGATGATCGACGCCTATTCGCTGCTGGTGCAGGTGCTGCGCTCCAAGAGCGGCACGGGCGGCGTGTTCAATTGGGGCAATTGGGGCGATCCGCGCATCGACGCGCTGGTCGACAAGGCCGGCGTCGAGCTCGACACACCCAAGCGTATTGCGCTGATGAAGGAGGCGCTGAAGATCGCCAAGGCCGAGCAGCTCTTCATCCCGCTGCATCAGCAGCCCATGGCCTGGGCGATGCGCAACACGGTCGCCTCCACCGTGCAGGCCTCGGACAACAAGCCGCGCCTGTGGCTGACCAAGATGAAGTGATCTCCCTGTCATTCCGGGGCGCGCCGCAGGCGCGAACCCGGAACCCACGACCGGGCGAGTGCCCGCGACCGCCGCTCTGACTCATGTCATCCAGTCGTGGCTTCCGGGTTCTTCGCTGCGCGAAGCCCCGGAATGACAGGCCGGGTTCGCGCAGCCCAAGGGAGTCGAACGACGATGCCCGCCTTCCTCTTCAAGCGCTTCGTCAATGCCGCCGGCGTCATGCTGGCGGTGGCGTTCCTCGCCTTCCTGACCTTCCGCTTCGTCGGCGATCCCGTCGAACTGATGCTGAACGAGCAGGCGAGCCAGCAGCAGCGCGACGAATTGCGGACGAGGCTCGGGCTCGACAAGGGCTTCGTGCTGCAGTTCGCGACCTTCGTCGGCAATGCCGTGCGCGGCGATTTCGGCATTTCCTATCGCAACCAGCAGGAGGTGTTCACGCTGATCGCCGAGCGCTTCCCGGCGACCTTCGAGCTGGTGCTGGTCGCGACCTTCATGTCGCTGGCGGTCGGCATACCGCTCGGCGTCTACACCGCGATCAGGCGAAACAGCCTGCTCGCCAAGGCGCTGCAGTTCGTCTCGGTGCTCGGCGTCTCCCTGCCGAGCTTCGCGCTCGGCATCCTGTTCATCCTGGTGTTCTCGGTGAACCTGCAATGGCTGCCGGCCTTCGGCCGCGGCGAGGTGGTCCAGCTGGGATGGTGGAGCACCGGGCTGCTGACGGCCTCGGGCCGCAAGGCATTGATCCTGCCGGGCATCACGCTGTCGCTGTTCCAGATCACGCTGGTGATGCGGCTGGTGCGGGCCGAGATGCTGGAGACGATGCGCACCGACTTCATCCGCTTCGCCCGGGCGCGCGGCCTGCCGGCCCGCGCCGTGAACTTCCGCCACGCTCTGCGCAACTGCCTGATGCCGGTGATCACGGTGACCGGCCTGCAGATCGGCAACCTCATCGCCTTCGCACTGGTCACCGAGACGGTGTTCCAGTGGCCGGGCATGGGCATGCTCTTCGTCCAGGCCGTCACCTTCGTCGATATCCCGGTGATGGCGGCCTATCTGATCGTCGTCTCCTTCATCTTCGTCTCGCTCAACACGCTGGTCGACCTGACCTATGCCTGGGTCGACCCGCGCCTGCGCGAGGACGCGCTCTCGGGAGGCGCCAATGCCCGCTGAAGCTGCCAAACCCGGCCGCCTGCGCTGCTTCCTCGACAGCGACATCGGCTGGAGCTTCCGGCATACGCCGGCGGCCTGGCTCTCGACGCTGGTGCTGGCGATCCTGATCCTGACCGCGCTGTTCTGCCCGCTGATCGCGCCGCAGAACCCGCACGACCTCGCCCAGGTCTTCATCGACAAGGCCGAAATCCCGCCGATCTGGTCGGCGGACGGCGAATGGCCCTTCCTGCTCGGCACCGACCCGCAGGGGCGCGACGTCTTCTCCGCCATCCTCTACGGCACGCGGGTCTCGCTGATCATCGGCTTCTCGGCCGTGCTGGTCTCGATGGTGATCGGCGTCTCGATCGGCCTTGCCGCCGGCTTCTATGGCGGGCGCATCGACAACCTGCTGATGCGGCTTGGCGATACCGTACTGTCGATCCCGACGCTGCTGATGGCGATCCTGGTCTCGGCGATCTTCCGCGAATTGCTGCCGCCGGGTCTGCGCGATCCCTTCGCCGCGGCGGTGCTCGTCGTCTCGATCGCGCTGACCAGCTGGGTGCAATACGCCCGCACCGTACGCGCCTCGACCATGGTCGAGCGGCGCAAGGAATATGTGCTGGCGGCGCGGATCATCAAGGTGCCGGCCGGGCGGATCATGCGCCGCCACATCCTGCCGAACACGCTGACCCCGGTGATGGTTGCGGCGACGCTCAATCTCGGCCTCGCTATCCTCTCGGAAGCGACCCTGTCCTTCCTCGGCGTCGGCATGCCGATCACCCAGCCTTCGCTCGGCACGCTGATCCGCATCGGCAACCAGTATCTGTTCTCCGGCTCCTGGTGGCTCGTCGTCTTCCCCTCGCTGCAACTCGGCCTGATCGTGCTTTCGGTCAACCTGCTCGGCGACTGGCTCCGCGACGCGCTGAACCCGAAGCTGCGCTGACGACAAGAAACCAAAGAGGATACGCCTGCGATGACCGCTTCCCTGCTGCTCCGCAATGTCCGCCCCTATGCCGGCAAGGCCGTCGATCTGCTGATCGAGAACGGCAAGATCAGCCAAGTGGGTGCGAGCCTTTCCGCGCCCGCCGGTGTCGCGATCGAGGACGGCAAAGGCGAGATCGTCATCCCCGGCCTGGTCGAGGCCCATACCCATCTCGACAAGAGCCTGCTCGGCTTGCCCTGGTACACCAACGAGGTCGGCCCCAAGCTGCTCGACAAGATCGACAATGAGCGGATGAACAAGAAGCGGCTCGACATCGATCCCGCGCGCCAGTCCGCCCGCCAGAGCATCCTCTCCTCGCTCAAGGGCACGACCCATATCCGCAGCCATGTCGATGTCGACACCGAGCACGGAATGTGGGGCGTCGAGGGCGTGATGAAGACGCGCGATGCCTATCGCGACATCGTCGACATCGAGCTTGTCGCCTTCCCGCAATCGGGGCTGCTGCGCCGGCCGGGCACACTCGAATTGATGGACCAGGCGATGAAGGCCGGCTGCGAGATTGTCGGCGGGCTCGACCCCTGCACGATCGACCGCGATCCGAAGGGCCATCTCGACGCCGTCTTCGGGCTTTGCCAGCGCTATGGCAAGCCGCTCGACATCCATCTGCACGAGCCCGGCGAGGTCGGCGCCTTCTCGCTCGACCTGATCATCGAGCGCACCCGTGCGCTCGGCATGACCGGCAAGGTCACGGTCAGCCACGCCTTCTGCCTGGGCACGCCCGACCCGGCCCTGATCGACCCATTGATCGATGAGCTCGCCGCGCTCGACATCGCGATCATGACGACCGCGCCGGCGAGCCGCCCGGCTCCTCCGGTGAAGAAGCTGCTGCAGGCGGGCGTGCGCGTCTGCTCCGGCTCCGACGGCATCCGCGACACCTGGAGCCCTTACGGCAACGCCGACATGCTGGAGCGGGCGATGTTCGTCGGCTTGCGCAACAATTTCCGCCGCGACGACGAGGTCAGGCTGGCGCTCGATGTCTGCACCATCGAGGGCGCCAAGGTGATGGAGATCGAGGGCTACGGGCTCGATGTCGGCTGCGTCGCCGATCTCGTCCTGCTGCCGACCGAGTCGATCGCCGAGGCCGTCGCCACCCGCCCGGCGCAGCGCCGCGTCATCAAGCGCGGCAAGGTCGTCGCCCGCGACGGCGTCTCGATCAGGACCGCGCCGTGACCTTGCAAGCCAAGACGCGGCCTGAGGGCCGCATCCTGATGACCGCGCGCTGGGTGGTCGGCCACAAGGACGGCCGCCATCGCCTCTATGAGAACGGCGAGGTCGTGTTCGAGAATGGCGAGGTCGTCTTTGTCGGCCACGGTTTTCCGGGCGAGGTCATCAGGCGTCTCGATTACGGCCACGCCCTGATCGGGCCGGGCTTCATCGATTGCGACGCGCTCTCGGACCTCGACACCACCATCCTCGGCTATGACAACCAGCCGGCCTGGAAGAAGGGGCGCGTCTGGCCGCGCAGCTATCTCGATGCCGGCCCCTACGAGATGTATACGCGCGACGAACTCGCCTTCCAGAAGCGCTATGCCTTCTCCCAACTGATCCGCAACGGCATCACCACGGCGCTGCCGATCGCCTCGCTGTTCTACCGCGCCTGGGGCGAGACGGTGCAGGAGTTCGAGGACGCGGCGGAGGCAGCCGCCGATCTCGGCCTGCGCGCCTATCTCGGCCCGGCCTATCGCACCGGCAACCAGCTGGTCGAGGCCGACGGACGCGTCGTCACCCATTACGACGAGCCCCGCGGCCTCGCCGAGCTCGACGCCGCCATCGATTTCGCCCGGCGTCATGAAGGTGCCGCCGGCGGGCTGATCCGCGCGATGTTCGCGCCCGACCGGATCGAGACCTCGACGGCCGAGCTTCTGCGCCGCACCGCCGCCGCTGCGCGCGAGCTCGACATGCCGGTACGGCTGCACTGCTGCCAGTCGAAGATCGAATACGACCTCGTCCTTGCCCAGCACGGGATGAGCCCGCCGGAATGGCTGGAGAGCCTCGGCTTTCTCGACGAGCGCTGCCTCCTGCCACATGGCACGGTGGTTTCCGGCAGCCGCCTGGTCGACCGCCCCGGCCGCGACCTCGAGATCATCCGCGATTCCGGCGCCAGCATCGTCCATTGCCCGCTGGTCTCGGGCCGGCATGGCGGCACCATCAATCATTTCGGCAGCTACCGCGCGATGGGCCTCAACATCGCCATGGGGACCGATACCGCCCCGCCGGACATGGTGATGAACCTGCAGACCGGCATGATCCTCGCCCGCACCATGGCCGGCAATGTCGGCGCCGTGCGCTCCGAGGATTATTACGACGCTGCCACGATCGGCGGCGCGAATGCGCTGGGGCGCTCCGATCTCGGTCGCCTCCAGCCGGGCTCTCGCGCCGATATCACCGTCTTCGCGTTCGATCGGCCGCATAGCGGGCAGGTCATCGATCCCATCCAGACGATGATGCTGACCGGCCATGGCCGCGACTTCGTGGCGGTGGTGATCGACGGCCGCTTCGTCATGGAGAACCGGGCCATTCCCGGCCAGGACGAGGCCGCCGACAATATCCGCGCCCAGAAGCAGTTCGAGGGCGTCATGGCGCGCTATCCGGAGCGCACTTTGGGCCACCCGCCGATGAGCGAGATCTTCTCGTCCAGCTACCCGATCGAACGCAAGGAGGCCGCCGCGTGAATGCCCAGCCAGCGCTGCTCTCGGTCCACGACCTGCGCATCGTCTTCGACGGGCGGCGCGGCCCGTTGACGGCGCTCGACGGCATCTCATTCGAGATCGCACCGGGCGAAATCCTCGGAGTGGTCGGCGAATCCGGTGCCGGCAAGTCGCTGACCGGTACGGCGGTGATCGGCCTGCTCGACCCGCCGGGGCGGCTGGCAGGCGGTGAGATCCGTCTCTCCGGCCAGCGCATCGACAATCTGCCGGCCGAGGCGATGCGCAAGCTGCGCGGCCGCCGGATCGGCGCGATCTTCCAGGACCCGCTGACCTCGCTGCATCCGCTCCTGACCGTCGGCGAGCAGCTGGTCGAGACCATCACCACGCATCTGCCGGTCGGCAAGAGCGAGGCGCGCAAGCGTGCGCTCGATTTGCTCAAGGAGGTCGGCATCCCCGCCGCCGAGACGCGGATCGACCATTACCCGCATCAGTTCTCCGGCGGCATGCGCCAGCGCGTCGTCATCGCGCTCGCGCTCTGCGCCGAGCCGACGTTGATCATCGCCGACGAGCCGACGACGGCGCTCGACGTCTCGATCCAGGCGCAGATCACCACGCTGCTGAAGCGGCTCTGCCGCGAGCATGGCACCGCGATCATGCTGGTGACACACGATATGGGCGTGATCGCCGAGACGGCCGACCGGGTCGCGGTGATGTATGCCGGGCGCGTCGTCGAGATCGGCCCGGTCGAAGAGGTGACGCGCCGGCCGCGCCATCCCTACACCGCCGGGCTGATGGCCTCGATCCCGAGCGTCCACCGCCGCAACGCCCATCTCAACCAGATCGACGGCTCGATGCCGCGTCTGAACGCGATTCCCGCCGGCTGCGCCTTCAACCCGCGCTGCGGCTTCGCTAGCGATCTCTGCCGTCAGGACAAGCCCCGCCTGCCGGTATCCGGCCATGCCGCGGCCTGCCATTTCCCGCTTCAGGAGGCGGCCCATGGCTGAGGCGAACACCATCCTCGAAGTCACCTCCGCTTCCTGCCGCTTCGATGTCTCGGCGCCGGCACTGTCGCGGCTGTTCTCAGCTGAGCCGCGCCGGGTGCTGCGCGCGGTCGAGAACGTTTCGTTCAGCGTCCAGCGCGGCACCACCTTCAGCATCGTCGGCGAATCCGGCTGCGGGAAGTCGACGCTGGCGCGCATGGTCGTCGGCCTGCAGCGGCCGACGCAGGGCATGCTCGATTTCAAGGATATCAAGCGCGCCGACGGCTCGTTCGGACCGCCGCGCGTGCAGATGATCTTCCAGGACCCCTATGCCTCGCTCAATCCGCGCTGGCGGGTCGGTGACATCATCGCCGAGCCGATCCGCGAACTGAAGCTGCGCAAGGACGAGAGCGAGACGGCGACCCGAGTCGGCGATCTCCTCGAAATCGTCGGCCTGTCGCGGGCGGATGCGAGCCGCTTCCCGCACGAGTTCTCCGGCGGCCAGCGCCAGCGCATCTCGATCGCAAGGGCGCTGGCCACCGAGGCGGATTTCCTGGTCTGCGACGAACCGACCTCGGCGCTCGACGTCTCCGTGCAGGCGCAGATCCTCAACCTGATGGTCCGCCTGCAGAAGGAGTTCGGGCTGACCTATCTCTTCATCAGCCATAATCTCTCGGTGGTCCGGCACATGTCGGACCGGCTCGCCATCATGTATCTCGGTCGCTTCGTCGAGAGCGGGCCGGCGGAAGAGGTCTTCGGCCGGCCGCGCCATCCCTATACGCGGCTGCTGCTCGACACGATCCCCGATGTCGAGAAGCCGAACCGCCAGCGCCGGCCGATGTCGGGCGAGGTGCCTAGCCCGATCGCGCCGCCGCCGGGCTGCGCCTTCCATCCGCGCTGCTCGCAGGCGGTCGAACGCTGCCGGGTGGAGGCTCCGGCCCTGCGCCGCGAGGGTGAGCTGGAGGTCGCCTGCCACCTGGCTTGAGCCCGCTCAGCAGAAGTCGAAATCGACGCCTTCGTCGGCCTGAAGCACGTGCTCGTCATAGAGCCGGTCATAGCCGCGGCGCTGCTTCGCCGGCGGCTGTGGCAGCGCTGCCCGGCGCGTTTCGAGCACGGCCTCATCGACCAGCAGATCGAGCCGGCGTTCGGCGACGCTGAGCCTGATCCGGTCGCCATTGCAGACCAGCGCCAGCGGCCCGCCGACCGCCGCCTCCGGCGCGACATGCAGCACGATCGCGCCATAGGCGGTGCCGGACATGCGGGCATCGGAGATGCGGACCATGTCCTTGACGCCCTTGGACGCGAGCTTGCGCGGGATCGGCAGATAGCCGGCTTCCGGCATGGCGGCGGCGCTCTTCGGGCCGGCGTTCTGCAGCACGAGGATATCGTCCGGGCCGACATCGAGAGCGGGGTCGTCGATGCGGGTGGAGAGGTCTTCCAGCGAGGAGAACACGACGGCGCGGCCCTCATGCTCCAGCAGCCGCTTCTCGGCGGCGGCGCGCTTGACGATGGCGCCGCGCGGGGCGAGCGAGCCGAATACGGCGACAAGCCCGCCATCGGGATCGACCGGCTCCGCCCGCGAACGGATGATGGCGCGGTCGACCTGATCGGCGAGGGGCGCATCGATCAGCTCGCGCAGTGTCTGCCCGGTCACGCTGAGGCAGTCGAGATGGAGGAGATCGCGCAGTTCGCGCAGCACGGCGGGCATGCCGCCGGCGGCGAAGAAGTCCTCCATGTAGTTGTTGCCGACCGGCTTCAGGTTCACCAGCACCGGCGTCTCGTCGGAGAGCCGGTTGAGGCGGTTGAGGTCGACCTTGATGTCGGCGCGGCGGGCGATCGCGGTGAGGTGGACGACGGCATTGGTCGAGCCGGAGATCGCCAGCAGCACGCGCCAGGCGTTCTCGATCGCCTGCTCGGTGACGATCTGGCGCGGCAGCAGGGTTTGCGTGCCGATCAGCGCGACGGCGCGCTTGCCGCTCTCCTCGGCGCAGCGCAGACGGTCGGCATGGACGGCCGGGATCGCAGCCGAGCGCGGCAGCGACAAACCGAGCGTCTCAGCGATGCAGGCCATGGTCGAGGCGGTGCCCATCACCGCGCAGGTGCCGGCGGTGGTTGCGAGCCTGCCCTCGACCACGTCGATTTCCGCCTGGTCGACGTCGCCGGCGCGGAAGCGGGCCCAGAAGCGGCGGCAATCGGTACAGGCGCCGAGGCGCTCGCCCTTGTGGCGGCCGGTCGACATTGGTCCGGCGACGAGTTGGACCGTCGGGACATTGGCCGAGAGCGCCGCCATCAACTGCGCCGGCACGGTCTTGTCGCAGCCGCCCATCAGCACGACGGCGTCGATGGGCTGGGCCCGGATCATCTCCTCCGTGCCCATCGCCATCAGGTTCCGGAACTTCAGGCTGGTCGGGTTGAGGAAGACCTCGCCGAGCGAGATGGTCGGGAACTCGACGGGCAGGCCGCCGGCCATCAGCACGCCGCGCTTCACCGCTTCCAGCAATTCGGGGAAGTGGCGGTGGCAGTTGTTGAAGCCGCTATAGGTGTTGGCGATGCCGACGATCGGTCGCGCCAGCGCCTCGTCGGAATAGCCCATGGAGCGGGCGAAGGAGCGGCGCAGATAAGCGGCGAAGTCCGGGTCGCCATAATTGGTCAACCCACCGGCGATGCCGCGTCCCTTCGGTTCCCTGCCCGCCATGCCCGCTTCTCCCTCGACTTGTTCTGAGGAGAAGCTTGCCGGGATCGCCGGCGCTGTCGAGGCCGCCTCATGCAGGGCGGCCTCGCGCCGGGCTCAATAGCCGAGGGCACAGCCGTCCTTGCGTGGGTCGGAGCCGCCGGTCAGCGTGCCCTTCTCCCAGTCGATCCAGATCGCCTGGGCGCCGCCCATCGGCGATTTCGGCACCTCGACCTTGAAGCCGCGCGCGGTGAGGGCCGCGCCGACGCTCTCGCGCAGGCGCGCTTCCGCCTCGACCGTGTTCGTGCCCGGCAGCGGGAACAGGCGCGGCAGGTCGATCGCTTCCTGCAGGTCGAGGCCGTGGTCGAACAGCTTCGCCAGGAAATGCGCGTGGCCCATCGCCTGGTAATGCCCGCCCATCACGCCGAACGGCATGACGACGCGGCCGTTCTCGGCGAGCATGCCGGGGATGATGGTGTGCATCGGGCGCTTGCGCGGCGCTATCGCGTTGGGGTGCCCCTGCTTCAGCACGAAGCTCTGGCCACGATTATGGAAAAGCACGCCCGACTTCTTCGTCATCAGCCCGCTGCCATAGGGCGAGAAGATCGAGTTGATGAAGGAAACGGCGTTGCGGTCCTTGTCGACGACGCTGATGTAGACCGTGTCCTTGTGCTCGGCCCCGCCGGGGATGACCGGCAGCGGATCGAGCGCGCGCTGCGGATCGATCATCCCGGCGAGCTCGTCGGCGAGTTCATTCGAGAGCAGATGTTCGACCGGGACCTCGGCCTTGGCGGGGTCGGCGAGGAAGCGGTCGCGGGCGGCATAAGCGAGGCGGGTCGCTTCCAGTTCGATATGCAGGTTCTCGACCGCGAGCGGGCCGCCCTTCGGCTGGAAGCGCTCGAGGATCTTCATGATCAGCAGCGCGATGACGCCTTGGCCATTCGGCGGGCACTCATAGACGGTGCGGCCGCGGAAGGTTGCGCTGATCGGGGTGACGTATTCGCCCTCGGCGGCAGCAAAGTCGTCAGCCGTGTGCAGGCCGCCGGCGGCCTGGAGGTACTCGACCATCTCCTTCGCGATCTCGCCGCGATAGAAGGCGTCGCGCCCCTCGCGACCGATCGCTTCGAGCGTATCGGCGAGCGCCGGCTGGTGCTGGACGGTGCCGGCGGCCGGGGCCTTGCCGCCGACCAGGAAGGTCGCGGTCGCGTTGGCGTCCTTGATCAGGGTCTCGTGCTGGGCGGCGAGGTCATAGGCGACGCGCGGCGTCAGCGCATAACCGTCGCGGGCATAGGCGATGGCGGGCGCGAGCACCTCCGACAGCGGCAGGCGGCCATGGTCCTTGTTGAGCCGAGTCCAGGCGTCGATCGCGCCGGGCACGGTGACGACATGCGGCGAATGCCGCTCCAGCGTGGCGATGCCGGCTTTCTGATACCAGTCCAGCGTCGCGGCGGCCGGTGTCCGGCCCGAGCCGTTATAGGCGAGGACGTCGGTCGAGCCGCCGCGCGAATAGAGCACGAAGCAGTCGCCGCCGACGCCGGTCGAGCCGGCCTCGACGACGCATTGCACGGCGCAGGCGGCAATCGCCGCGTCGATCGCGTTGCCACCGGCCTTCATGATGTCGAGCGCGGCGAGCGTCGAGGCGGGATGCGAGGTCGCTGCCATCGCATTGCGGCTGATGGCGAGGGAGCGGCCGGGAAGCTCGAGATCACGCATGGAAGAGGCTTTCGTGGAGATAGAGGGCCGGCGGCAGTGCCGCCGGGTTTCGGGAAGGACGCGAAGAGCGGTCAGCCCTTGCGCAGATTGGTGAAGACCGGGACGCCGTTGAGCATGCCCGTCAGGTTCTTGCGATAGGCGACCGGCTGCAAGTACTGGCCAGCCGGTACGTAAGGCACGTCCTGCATTGCCTGCAGCTCGATCTCGCGGGCGATTGCCTTTTGCTGCGCCGGGTCGGCCGCGGCGAGGAAGCGGGCGCGCAGCGCCTCGATCTGCGGGCTGTCGGGCCAGCCGGGGCTACCCTTGGCGCCGTTGCCGCGCAAGGGTGAGTTGGTCGCGGGCGAGCCAAGGTCGATGCCCGACCAGTAGCTGACATAGCAGCTCCAGCCGCCCTGCTCGACCGGCTGGCGGCTGCTGATCCGCTGCAGCACCGTCCCCCAGTCGGCAGCGACGAAGTCGACATTGCAGCCGATCCTGCGCAGCGCATCGGCCGCGACCTCGCAGACCAGCGCGATGCGCGGCACGTCCTGGCCGGAGAGAAAGACGATGCGCTCGCCCTTGTAGCCGGCAGCTTCCAGCTCCTGCTTCAGCCTGGCGACGTCCTTGGGGGATTTGCGCAATTCGGCCGAGGCGTCCGAGGCCAAAGAAGAATTACCGAAGAAACCCATGCTGCCGCGCTCGACCTGCGGATCGCCGCCGCAGACCGCGTTCATGCAGTCCTCCTGATCGATCGCCTTGAGGATGACGCGGCGGATCGCAGGGTTGTTGAAGGGCGGCTGCAAATGGTTGAGCCGGAGCTGCCCGGCCATGCCGCTGCGATCCTTGACCTCGACCACAATGTTCGGGTCCTTCCGCAGCAGCGGCAGCAGGTCGATGATCGGCTGCTCGACCCAGTCGACCGCGCCGGTCTGCAGCGCCGCGACCGCGGTCGCGGCATCGGGCATGACGGTGAATTCGATGCGGTCGAGGTAGGGCGTGCGCGGCCCGGCGGTGAAGCTCGGCGCGCCGCTCGGCCGCGGGATGTAAGCCTCGTGCCGCGCATAGACATGGCGGGCGCCAGCGATCCGCTCGGCGGTGAGATAGCGATAGGGGCCGCTGCCGATCGCCTCGGGTATCTGCTTGAACGGGTCGGTCGCGGCGAGGCGCTCCGGCATGATCGCGGCGACGAGCGCGCTCGGGCGGGCGAGCGCTGCCGGCAGCTGCGGGAAGGGAGCCTTCAGCCGGAAGACGATGGTGCGGTCATCAGGCGCCGAAAGCTCGTCGGTCGCGGCCATCAGCGCCTGGCCGAAGGTGTCGCGGGCACCCCAGCGCCCGATCGAGGCGACGGCGTCGCGCGCCAGCACCTTGCTGCCGTCATGGAAGACGAGGCCGGGCCGCAGCGTCAGCGTCCAGCGCTTGCCGTCCTCCTCGACGACATGGCCCTCGACCATTTGCGGCTGCGGCTGGAACTGGTCGTCGAGCCCGTAGAGCGTGTCCCAGACCAGCAGGGCATGGGTGCGGGTGGAATAGCCATTGGTCCAGATCGGATCGATGATCGCGACATCGGAATAGGGCACGAAGCGCAGGGTCTTGGCATCCTGCGCCGTGGCGAGATGCGGTGCTGCCGGCAGGAAGGCGGCCGCGGCCGAGGCTTTCAGGAACTGGCGTCGATCCATCGTAATTCCCCTTATTCTCTTTTGGATCCCCGGACGTTCCTCGGGAGCGCGGCCTGCTGACGAGCCGCTGCATCGTTCGGTTCAGGGCTGTGTGCTCGCCGGCAGGGTCGAAGACGCTCCGGCTGCCTGGCCGCGTTTGCGCAGGAACTCGGCGAGGCGCGGTGCGGTGCGCAGGACGTGGTCGCGCATCACCGCCTCGGCGTGGTCGGCGTCGCCGGTCCTGATCGCTTCGACGACCTCGTCCTGGCGCTCGGTGGCATGGGCGGGCTGGGCGACATGATGGAGCCAGACGCGCATATAGGGCTCGACGGCGATGTGCAGCGCTGCGATCTGGGCGATCAGCTTGGGCCGCCGGCTCAGGCCGCAGATATAGGCGTGGAATTCTTGGTGTTTGGTCAGCCAGTCGGCGCCGCCGGCCGCTCCGGCGCGGTGCATGCGGGCGACATGGTCGTCGAGCTCGGCCAGCGCGGCAGCGTCGAAGCGCGGCATGGCGAGGCGCACAGCCAGCCCTTCCAGCACCGAGCGGATCTCGAAGAGCTCGTAGATCTCCTCGATGGTCAGGCCGGAGACGACGCAGCCGCGATTGGGGCGGATGAGGACGAGGCCTTCATTGGCGAGGCGCTGGAAAGCCTCGCGCACCGGCATGCGGCTCATGGCGAGCTCGCGTGCGATCGTCTCGGGGATCAAGCGCTCGCCAGGCTGATAGCGGCCGCTGCGAATGTCTTGCAGGATGGCGCGATAGGCCTCGTCCTGCGCCGTCGCGGCCATGCCCTTGGAGGCGAAGCTCATCCCGTTTCCCCTCAGCCGGTCGGCGCGCCATCAGCTGCTTTGTATGAGTGTATCCACTATTACAAGGCCAGATTCTGGCGGCGCGCAAGGGGTTCCTTGCGCTGGCGGGGAGCGATTGTGCTTGGTCAGAGCGCTGCGGCGTAGAAGTCGAGATAGCGGCGTGTGACCTCGTGCCAGGAATAGGATGCGAGGTCCGAGAGGCGCGGGCGCGTATTGCCGGGGTAGCGGACGAGATCGGCATGAGCCTGCTCGACGGCCAAGGCAGCTTCGTCCGGATCGGCGAAATCGACGGTGCGAACGACGGGAAACTTGTTCGCCAGGCCGGCGAAGGCCGCATTGGGCTGGACGACCGGCACGAGCCCGGCGCTCATCGCCTCGACCAGGGCCAGGCCGAAGCCCTCGAACTCCGAGGCGGAGACGAAGAGCGAGGCGCGGCTCATCACCGCTCGCGCGCCGGCGTCGTCGAGGCCGAGATGCAGCGTCACGTTCTGCTCCATGCCGGCATCGGCGATTGCCTTGCGCAGCGCCTCTTCGGTCCAGTCCGAGGCGACGCCGAGCATGTCGAGCTGCCAGGAAGGCTCGCGCCGTGCCAATGCCGCCATCGTCGCGATCAGCCGGTCCGGGCGCTTGTTCTTGGAGAAGCGGCCGATGCTGACGAGACGGCGCTGCGGGTCGGGGCTGGAGGCGCCGGCGAACTTATCGAGGTCGACGCCGTTCTCGATCACCCGGACCTTGGCGGGCGCGAGCCGCTCGAACATGCGGGCATCGTTGGTGCTGCAACCGGCGATGCCACGATAGACCTGCGCCGAGAGCCGGGTCGGGCCGTTGAACCAGAGCTTTTTCAGCCCGGCGAAGTCGCTGGTGTGGAAGAAGCCGCCATGGGTGGTGGCGACGAGCGGCTTGCGGTGCAGCAGCCAGCCCAGAGCGAGCGCATCGAAGAAGAAGTCGATCGCGTGGACATGGACGAGATCGGCGTCGCGCAGGTGCTTGAAGACTTCGGGTGCGAGCGGGTAGCGCGTCGAGCCGCGGAAGGGGATGCGGGTGATCGGGATGCCGTCGATCACCTCGCTCGCCGGCAGGGCAAGCTCCGGCCGGGAGAACAGCCGATCAAGCGTCACTACGGAGGGCTTGAGACCAAGCGCCAGCTGGCCCCGGCAGAGATTGGCGACGACGTCTTCCAGCCCGCCGCGATTGGGCAGGAACTGGCGCACGACATGGACGATGCGCGTGCCGGCCGGCAGAGCGGGCGCGGCGCGATGGGAGAACGGAGCGGTCACGGTTTGGCCTCCCGGCCGCAGATGGCGCTGGGCCGCTTCGTCTTCAAGCGTTCGAGCAGCACCTTCATCTGTGGGCGCTCGCCGGCCTTGGTCGGTTCGAGATTGAAGACATAGTCCGCCGGCCACCAGGGTCCGGCGCCCCAGGCGGTCCAGCCGAGCCATTGCTGCGGGCTGGCATCGAGTTTCGCCACCATCTGCCTGAGTGCCGTGAGGCAATCCGGCTTGTCGGATGCGGCGAACTCGCCGAGGAAGCCGCGGCGGCCATTGGCCTTGAGCCAGGCGGTGACGTCGTCGATCCCCTTCAGCGCGCCGGCCGCAGCCGAGCATTCCGCGGCACGGCCGGAATAATCGGCGTCGAGATATTGGTGGAAGTCGTAGGCATAGCGGTCGAGCGGATCGACGACGCCGAGGAGGTCGCGGCCGTTGTTGCCGACCGGCAGGTCGGAGGTCCAGCTATGGGCGCCGCCGAAAGCCGTGCCGGTGACCAGCAGGAGCTGTTTCGCGCCCGCCTTGCGGATCGCGGCGATGGCGCCATTCTGGATCCTGGCCCAGTTGGCGCTGGTGATGTCATAGGGCTCGTTCATCAGCGAGAAGACGAGCCTGGGCCGGTCGCGGTAGTGCTCGGCGAGCCGGCGCCAGACATCGGCGAGCGCCTCGGCCGGGAGATCCTTCGAGCCGAGCTGCTTCTTGGCATAGTAGCCGTAATTGTGCAGGTCGATGATCGCGATCAGCCCGGCCTCGTTGATCCGGCGGACGGTCTGGTCGAGATAGGCCAGCTCCATGATGTCGAGCCCGGCATTGAGTTGCGGCTGGATGCGCTCCCAGCGGAAGGGCAGGCGGATGGCGCTGGCGCCGAGCTTGCCGAGCCGCTGGATCGCCTGTTCGCTCGGATAGGTGTAGTCGGTGTCGACCTTGCCGGGCGTGTCGCCGAACTCGGCGCCCGACAGATTGACGCCGCGCAGGCAGGTCTCTGCCTGTGCCGGCAGGGCGGCGAGCAAGGCCAGGGCGAGCGCGGCCGCTTTCACGGCGCGACGATCCGCATGAGCGCATCGAGCAGCCGGCGCCCGGCGGCGAGATGGGTGAAGTTGTGGTCGGCGTCGGCGAGCATGGTCAGCGAGGCGTTCGGATAGGCGGCAAGGCCTTTGCCGGCCTCGCCGAAATAGGTCTGGAGCTCGGCCAGGCCGACATCGCCATCGGCATAGAGCAGCGACAATTCGACATTGCGCGCCGCGAGCGTGGCGAAATGGCGATGGCACTGGTGGTGGAGCCGGCCGTGCTTTGTCAATCGCCCGAGCACCGGCGCGAGCTTGACCGAGAGCCGCTTGCGATAGCGGTAGATCAGATAGCGCCCGGCAGGGCCGACGCGGAGCTTGCCGGTGAGCAGGCGGCGCAAACCGTCCTTGCGGGCCAGGGTCGCGCCGAGATCGCCGGCGCTGCGATGGGCATAGCGGATCGCATCCTCGACGCTCTCGTCGGGATCCCAGACGAAGCGCTCATTGTTGACGATGACGAGGCGCCGGATGCGTTCGTCGACGACGGCGGCGTGGAAGGCGGCATAGGCGCCGCTGCAGCGCCCGATCAGGACCGGGGCATCGAAGCCGCGCGCCTGCATGGCGTCGATGGCGAGGCGGACATCGTCGATCTGCGCCTGCGAATAGAGGATCTCCTCCGGCCCGTCGGCCGCGATGCCACTGTCGCCGACACTGCTGGCGTCGAAGCGCAGGGAGGCGATGCCGCGCCGGGCGAAGGCGCGCGCCTGGCTGACGCTGACCCGGGCCCAGCCGATATGATAGTCGCGGCCGGCATTGACGAAGATGATCGGCTCGCGCGCCGGCTGCCCGAGCGGCTCGCAGAGCACGCCGAAGAGCCGGCCATCCGGGCCGAAGCGGATTGGCCGTTCGACGAAGCCGTCGCCGAGCAGGCCTTCCGCCGGGCCGGGGAATTGGGGCGCCCCGATGCCGGCTGGAATAGAGCCGGCAGCCGCAGCTTGCTCGGCGATCCAGTCGACGATCCCGGCGATGGTCGCCTTGGGCGGCCGGGCTGCGGTCGGGTCGGTGGTCAGCGTCTCGTAGCCGTCATAGTCGCGCTGCGTCACGGTGGCACCGAGGCCGGTGAGCGCCTCGGCCAGGGCCGTATCGCCGCCGTGTCCCGGCCGCGACAACAGCAAGACCTGCTCGGACGGAGCCTTCTGGAGCGCGCTTGTGCCGAGCGTCGCGATTGCCGGCAGGCGGCCCGGCGCGATGCGCAGGCCGGCCACGGCGCAGCGCGTATCGTCGTCGGGATCGGTGCCGATGCCGATCCGGTCCGAGACGATGCGCGTCCAGGCCGAGAGCTCCCGCAGATAGCGTTTGCCGTTGCCGACCGGTGCCATCAGCACGCTGGCTGCGACCGGGGCAAGCTCCTCGGCGAGCCTGAGCGCCAGCGTGCCGCCGAGCCCCTGGCCGAGCAGGACGAGGCGCTCGCAGCCGCTGGTGCGCCGCAGCAGGCTCGCGGCGTCGCGGATGGTCTCGAACCAGTCGTCCAGCCCCTGTGGATCGGCGGCTTCATGGGCGTCGCCCTGGCCGGGATAGTCGAAGCGCAGGCAGGCGATGCCCTTGTCGGAGATCGCCTGCGCCAGGCTGCGCCAGGTGGCACGCAGGCAGAGCTCCTCATAGCCGATGGCGCCGAGCATCAGCACCGCGACCGGAGCGCTGCCGGCATGGAGCATGCCCATGCTGCGGCCGAAGGTGACCGGCGTGCCGAAGGGCGAGGGGGCCGTGCTCGTCTCGCCGGCCGGATCGACACGATAGGCTGTGGCTGCCGTCATCGGCCGGCTCCTTCGCTGGCGCGGCCGGGCGGCAGCGGCGCCGTGTCCTGCGGCGCGCCGCCGAAGAGGAAGGGCCGGAAGAAGGCGGTCGCCATGTTGTCGATCCGCCATTTCTGCTTGATCCAGTACCAGGCAGCGAGGCTGGAGGCGGTGCTGAAGATCAGTCCGGCGATGGCGATGCCCATCAGCCCGCCGACCCGCGCCAGCGCGTAGAGCAGACCGAGATAGAGGACGAACATGATCGCCCGTGCGATCAGGAAGAAGCGTTCGCCGCCGCCGATCATCAGCAGCCAGGAGCCGGGGCCGAAGAAGGCGAGCGAGACCGAGAGCACGCAGAGCGCGGTCAGTACGTCCTCATGCTTGACGAATTCGGGATTGAACAGATGCAGGATGAAGGGCGCGACGACGGCGAGCGCCAGTGCACCCAGCAGCGAGATGCAGAAGCTGGCGAAGGACAGCCGCCCGATCAGCAACTGCGCGCCGGCCGTATCGGATTTCTGGAAGCGGGCGGCGATCATCGGGATGCCGACCGTGTCGATTGCGGCGAGGGGCAGCAGCAGCAGCATCGAGATGCGCAGCGCGACGAAATAGAAGCCGGCTTCGTTCAGGCCGAGCAGCGCGCCGATCAGGATCGTTTCGAGATAGGCCGAGGCCGAGTTCAGCACGTTGTTGGCGATGAAATAACCGCTTTCCCGGCGCCATTCGCCATGGGTCTGCGGTGGCACCTGGTCGCGCGCCCTGAGCCAGCTCACGCCCTCGTCCTGAATGAAGCAGACGCTCTGATAGAGAGTGGTCGCCGCGAGCAGGCCGGTGATGATCGCCATCGCGCCCGCACCGCCGCTCAAGACGCCTGCTAGCCCGGCCCCGGCGATCAGCAGGATCGAGCTTCCGCGCCAGACGATCTCGCGCGGCACCAGCGACATGTTGATGCGGCCATGGATGCGGAAATAGTTCTGCAGGTACTCGCTGAGCGCGAAGATCGCGGCGAAGACGAAGGCGAGCCAGAGATAGTGATAGGTCGGCGGCAGCCGCTCGGCGAAGAGCCAGAGCGGCAGCGCCGCCGCCAGCAGCACGAAGCAGCCGAGCGCGAGCCAGCGCGCGTTGACGCCGAGCAGCGCCTGGTTGAGCGGATGGCCGCTCGCCTCGGCCCGGCGATAATGCTTCACCACCAGGATCTGCTGGCCGAGCACGGCGATCAGCCCGAGCGCGCTGCCGATCGAGAACAGGAAGACATAGAGCCCGTATTCCGAGGTCGGCAGGAAATGGCTCGCGGCCAGCAGCACGAGGAAGCTCAGCAGCGTGCTGCTGAAGCGCGAGGAGAAGGCCGGCAGGAAGCGGCCGGCTCCGTTCCAGGCGAGATCGAGCAGTTCCCTCACGGCCGCGCCTCCCGCGGTTGCAGAAGCGCGGTCCCGGCGGGCTTGCCGGTGAGGCCGTCGAAGACGGCGTTATAGGACGCAGCGATCCGGTCTGGGCTGTAGCGGGCGGCGGCTGCGAGCGCACCGGCCGATTGCATGGCGACCAGTGCGCGATCCCTGGCGAACGCCATGATCTGCTCGGCCAGCGCGGCATCGTCGCCCGGCGCGAACAGGGCGCCGTTGACGCCTGGCTGGATCGTCTCGGGGATGCCGCCGGACCTGGCGCCGATCACGGGGACACCATGGGCGAAGGCCTCGATCACCACCCGTCCGAAGGGCTCGCGGAAAAGCGAGGGAACGGCGAGGACGTCGATCTCGGGCAGGAACGCGTCGGGCTTGGTCCAGCCGAGGAAGCGGGTGTTCTGGGCCGGGAAGCGCTCAGGCAAAGCTTTGGCGTAGTCGCTCTGGCCGGTGCCGGCGATCAGGAACTCGACGGGCTCGCCTGCCAGCCGCTGTGCGGCTGCGGCCAGCGTGTCCAGGCCCTTGACCGGATCATGGACGCCGATGAAGCCGATGCGCAGCGGGCGCTCCGCCGGCGGAGCCGAGCGGGGCAGGGCGCCGGGGATGGGCGCGATCGCGCCGGGAATGGCGTGCGTCGTGGCATTCGGGAAATAGCCGTGCTCGGTGTGGCGGCCGATGATGAAGTCGGTCTCGCCGATCACGGCATCGACGAAGCGCGAGTTGAGTTTCTTGCCGTAGGAGGTCATCTGGCAGGAGCCGCAGGCGCGCCCGCAATTGTCGTTGCCCTTCCACATGCTGCCTTTCCAGCAGAGCAGGAAGGTGCTGCGCAGGATATGCGCGACCGGCACGCCGCAGCTCTTCGCTGCAGCCCAGGTCGCGACGTTGATGTTCTCGATCGAGTCGGTCAGCACGATGTCGGGCCGCAGGCGCCTGATCTCGCGGCGCATGACGACGAAGGCGCGCGGATTGAAGTTCTCCAGCGCATGCCAGATCGCCTTCTTCCAGCCCGGTCGGGGCAAACGGTAGTTCCAGTCGATGTTGAGCGAACGCAGGCGGTGCACCGGCACGCCGTCAAAGATCTCGTGCCTGTCCTCGCCGGAGACGTTGACGACGGTCAGGTCATGGCCGGCCGCGAGCAGCAGCTTGGCGACGATCATCGCCGAGATCGGCCCGCCGCCGTCGATGAAGGGCGGGAACGCTGCACAGGCCATCAGGATACGCATGTTGTCTGGACTCGTCCTCGTCACGGCGCGTTTGCCGGGCCGGCCTTTCCCAAGGGCAGGAATACCCGGCGCGAGCTAAGCAAAGGTTGGCGTGACCGAGGGATTTCTTCCTGTTGTAAACGAGGCATGAACGGGATCGCGCCGGCCGCAGGCGGGCTGGTCGAAAAGCCGTTCCGATCACGCTGATTTTCGTAAATATTGAACTATCACCGGCGCCCCTGGAGCGGAATATGTCTTTGAAAATGCTTTGGCTGCGTAGTTAATTTTCAGCGAGCCGAATGATTGAATACTTGAATCAAATCATCTTCAGTCCGTTGCCGAAATGTTAACTACGCCTCGGCAGGATGCGCGGTGGAATTCCAGCCGAGTCCGTCGGCGCGTCCGGCCGCGGATGCGCCGTGCCGGGCCGGATTGAGGAGGCTTGTGGTGTCGGCTGCGTTGGAGGCGGGGGGACGGGAAGACGCGTCGGCGAAAGGCCGCGACTCCGCCGCTTTCAGCCTGTCCGAGTTGCTCCAGCTGCTGCGCCGCCGCCGCTGGCTGGTGATTGCCAGTGCCGCAATCTGCCTGCTGTTCGCGCTCGCCTATCTCGCTGTGCAGGTGCCGGTCTACCGCGCGACCGCCGAACTGCTCGTCGACCCGCAGGCGCTACAGGTCGTCGGCAAGGACATCGTGCGCACCGACACCTCGGCCTCGATCGACTTCGCCAATGTCGACAGCCAGGCACTGGTGATGACCTCGACCGGCGTATTGCGGCAGGTGATCGAGGAACTCGACCTCGAGAACGATCCCGCCTTCGTCCGGCCGCCGGGGCTTCTCTCGCGCCTGCTCGGCAAGCTGGTGCAGCCGACGGCGGAGCAGCGCCTGGCGCAGGCGGTCGATGCATTGAAGCGCGCGATCGTGATCCAGCGCGTCGACAACTCGCTGGTCTTCCGCATCACCGTCTCGCATCCGCAGGCGCAGAAGGCCGCCGACATCGCCAATGGTCTGGCTCAGGTCTATTTCCGCCAGGGCAATGACGGGCGTCGTGCCGTCGTCGAGCGCGCCAATACGACGCTGATCGAGCAGATTGCGGGCTTGAGGACACAGCTCGATGCGGCCGAGCGCGCCGTCCAGAGCTTCCGCAGCCAGCACAGCCTCGTCAGCACCGGCGAGGGCGGGCTGATCATCTCGCAGCAATTGCGCGACCTCTACGGCCAGATCAGCCAGGCGGAAGCCGAGATGGCACGCCAGCAGGCGCGGCGCGACCAGTTGGCCCGCTACCGCAACAGCGACCCGCTGTCCGACACGCTGCCGGAGGCGCTCACTTCTTCGGTCGTGACCTCGCTCAGGGGGCAATACGCCCAAAGCGCGCGCGAGGCGGCGAGCCTCGCCCAGACGCTGGCGCCACAGCATCCGCGCCTGATCGAGATCCGCGCCGAGCTGGCGGAGACGCGCCGGCTTCTCACGGGAGAGTTGGCCCGCCTGCGCGCCACCGTGCAGGAAGGCTATCGCCAGGCCGAGGCCAACCTCGCCAATCTCAGGAAGCGGGCGACGGAGCTGACCAAGTCGCAGGAGGTCAGCGGCGCCGCGCAGATCAAGCTGCGCCAGCTCGAAAGCGAAGCCGAGGCGGTGCGCGTCGTCTACAGCGCCTCGCTGCAGCGCGCCAAGGAGCTGGAGCAGCAGAAGCGGATCGAGACCAATAATTCGCGCATGCTCTCGGAGGCGGTCGCGCCGGCGACGCCGACCAAGCCGCCAGCACCGGTCGTGCTCGCCGCGGCCCTGCTCTTCGGCGCCTGCGCCGGCCTCGGCCTCGCCTATCTGCTGGAATGGCTGCCATCCTCGCGGATCATGCCCGAGCGGCTGAAGCCGCTGGCGCCTCTGACTCCGGAGGCCGCCGGCCAGGCGATCGGCGTCGGCACCGTGGTGTCGCTGCCCGCCGTAGATGCCCGCCGCGAGGATGCGCTGGTGCCGGTGACGCGCCTGCTGCAACGGACGCTCGGCCCGCACCTGCCGGCCTCCGTGATGATCGCCGGCTCGGTCGACGACGCGACGCAGGCGGCGCTCGCCGAGCATCTCGCCAACAGCTTGGCGGCGCATGGCGAGAGCGTGCTGCTCTGCCAGGACGGCTCGGGCCGCGACATGAACATCCGCCGGATCGAGCCGGCCGCTTCGGCCACGGCCCGGCCCGGGCGGCGGCGCAACTTCATCATCATGCGGCGCGCCTCGCCTTCGGACGGCAAGGCCGGCGCGCGTCCGGATGCGATCGTGCTCGCTTCGTCCCTGACTGGCGAGACGCCGCGCAGCCTGGTCGACCAGGCGGCGGCGATCGATCCGGTCGGTGAGCACATCGTCGCGCTCGTCATTCCCGAGGATGCGGGAGGCGGCGCGCGCGGCCTGGCGTCGCGCTGGCTGCGCCGCCCGGCTCAGGCCGCGGCGTGACCGGGCAGGCGGCGATGGCGGGCGGCGTCGACCCGACCCGCCCGATGCCGACCCTGCCGCTCGCGCTGCTGATCGGCGCGCTCACCTTCAACATGGCGTTGTGCTTCATCAACACCAACGTCATGGGCATCAACGACACCATGGTAATGGGGTGCGAGGTCGTGCTGGTCGCGACCGCGCTCTATCTCGGCCTCGGCCGCAACGCCGCGCCCTATCTGCTGCTGGCGGTGTTCTTCTCCTATGCCGTGCTGCTGATGGCGATGCGGCCGCTGATCGACCCCAAGGCGGTGCGCGACTTCCTGATTCCGGTCGCCTTCTATCTGCTCGGCAAGAGCTGCAACGATCCACGCCTGGCCGATCGGGCCGCATTGGTCAGCGGGATCATCGTCGTCGTCTTCGGCCTGTTCGAATTCCTGGCCCTCGACCTCTACGTCACCTATTTCAACATCATCAAATACTATGTCGCGCGCGGCACGGTCGCACCGAGCGACGTCAGCAGCCAGACCGGCGCGCTGTTCGCCAGCGGCCTGCGTCCGGATTCGCGGACGCTGCTGCCCTTCCTCGGGCCGCACCGGGCGTCCTCGGTCTTCCTGGAGCCGATCTCGACCGGCAATTTCGGCGCGATCCTCTATATCTGGGCGTTGAATCGCCCGCAGATGGCCAAGCGCTGGCTGACCATGGCCGCGGGCATGACGGCGATCGTGCTCAGCGACTCCCGCTTCGGCGCCAATGTCTGCATCGTCGCGACGGTCGCCTATTTCACTGCGCCGATCACACCGCGTTTCGTCTGGCTGGCGGCGCCCTTCGTCATGCTGATCGGGTTCGCGATCTACGGCTTCGTCAGCGCCGAGGTGAACTGGCAGAACAACTTCGCCGGCCGGATGCTCTGGACGTCGCGCCTGATCACCTCGCTCTCGCCGGCCGCCGTCTTCGGCCTGTCGCCGGACAAGCCGTTCCTGTCGGATTCCGGCTATGCCTATTCGTTGAACCAGATCGGGCTCTTCGGCGTCATCGGCTTCTGGAGCCTGTTCATCTTCGCGCCGGAAAAGTCGCCCCGGGCCTGGCGCTTCAAGGTCTGCGTCGCGACCTATATCTGCCTGCTGATGATCGTCAGCGATTCCGTCTACTCGATCAAGACGGCGGCCCTGCTCTGGTTCATGACCGGATCGAGCGATGGTGACGCCGGGCCGGAGCCTGTGCCGGCGGCGCCGCGCAACATCGCGCCAGAATATTCTGCCGCAATGGCCGGCCGAATGCACTAAAAATAGAGTATTCGCGGCAATCTGCCGTTTACCACATCTCCAAGCGTCGGGCCTCGAAGCGCTTCCCACAGTCATTCTGCGGCCGGCGCAAGGTAACTTTAAATTTTATGCGTTAGGCCTGACGCAACGAACAACACGGCGTCAAACCAACCGACCCAAGCGTCCCGACGGCGATCGCGAGCGCTCTGCGCCAGCGTATGCCGCCGCACGTCGAGGGCGGAGCCAAAACGGGGCTGCACGGCAGCAGCGATGGCATCAGACAGGGCAGGACCGAAAGATGAAGACCAGGATCCGCGAAATCCTCAAGGCCACCGGCAAGCTGCCGGTCGATGTCGCCACCCTCGCCGATGAGGCCGATCTCTACAATGCCGGCCTCACCTCCTTCGGCACGGTCGAGCTGATGATGGCGCTCGAGGAGGCCTTCGAGGTCGAATTCCCCGACAACATGATGAACCGGCGCAACTTTGCCTCGATCGCCGCGATCGAGAACGCGATCCGCACGATCCAGAGCGAGCACGTCTGATGACGACGCTCGCCCGCCTGGCCGAAGCCGGCTACCAGCTCACCTCCGAGACCTCGGGCGCCAGCGCCGAGGCGCAGAAGGCGATGATCGCCAAGGCGCGCAAGATCGCCAAGATCGCGGCCGAGCATGCCGGCGATGTCGACACCAGGTCGCGCTTCCCGCACGAGGCCTTCGAGGCCCTGAAGCGCGAGCGCCTGCTCGGCATCATGATCCCCGCGGCCCATGGCGGCGAGCAGGCGAGCCATGCGACCATTGCCGAGATCTGCTCGGTGCTGGCCCAGGCCTGCGCCTCGACCGGCATGATCTACGCGATGCACCAGATCAAGGCGTCGAGCCTGGTCGTGCATTGCAATGACGATCCCTGGCACGCCTCCTTCATGGCGCGCATCGCCCGCGAGCAGTTGCTGCTCGCCTCGGCCACGACGGAAGGCGGCGGCGTCGGCGGCGATCTGCGTTCGTCGATCTGCGGCGTGGTGCGCGAGGGCGACGACTTCACCCTCGACAAAGAAGGCTGCCTGATCTCCTACGGCGCGCAGGCCGACGCCATCCTGATCACCTCGCGGCGCACGCCCGAGGCGCCGCCCTCCGATCAGGTCATGTCCGTCCTGACCAAGGACCAGTACACGCTGGAGCGCAGCGCCGCCTGGGACACGATGGGCATGCGCGGCACCTGCTCCGACAATTTCACCTTCTCGGGACGTGCCCCGGCCGAGCAGATCATCCCGGTCTCCTTCGCCGAGATCGCGGCGCAGTCGATGCTGCCCAATGCGCATCTGCTCTGGGCCTCGGTCTGGTACGGCATCGCGGCCGAGGCCGTCGCCCGTGCCGAGGGCTTCGTGCGCAGCGAGGCGCGCAAGCGCCCGGGCTCGACCCCGCCGAGCGCGCTGCGCCTGGCCGAACTGCTCGCCCGCCTGCAGCAGTTCAAGGCGCTGGTCGTCGCCGGGCTCGATCGCTATGAGCGCGCCCGCGGCGATGCCGACGAGCTCTCCTCGATGGGCTTCGTCGTGGCGATGAACAGCATCAAGGTCGTGGCCTCGCAGAGCGTCGGCGAGATCGTGATGCAGGCCTTCCTGATCTGCGGCATCCAGGGCTATCGCAATGACAGCCCGGCGAGCCTGGCGCGCCTGATGCGCGATGCGCTCTCGGCGCCGATCATGATCAACAACGACCGAATCCTCGGCAACACCTCCAACCTGCTGGCGGTCTACAAGCACGACCCCAGCCTCTCCAGGTGATCGCATGTGCCAGAACTGCCCCCAGCCGCAGGGCTTCCTCGCGGAACTGATCGATACCGGCCTGCTGATCGACATCGGCGTTGACGGCCTTTATGGCCGCAGTGGCCTGTTCGAGGAGGTCATCGCCCGCTTCGACGACCTGATCACCCGCCATGGCGGCCAGGACGGCGCCGAGATCGTCCGCTTTCCGCCGGCGATGAGCCGCAAGCATTTCGAGAAGAGCGGCTATCTCAAGAGCTTCCCGCAGCTTGCAGGCACCGTGCATTCCTTTGCCGGCGACGAGCGGGCCCACGCCGAACTGCTGCACAAGGTGGCCGATGGCGTCGACTGGACCGACGGACAGATCTCGACCGAGGTCGTGCTGACCCCGGCCGCCTGCTACCCGCTCTATCCGGTCGTGGCCAAGCGCGGCCCGCTCAAGGCGGACGGCGCGCTGTTCGACCTGCAATCCTACTGCTTCCGGCACGAGCCCTCGAAGGACCCGGCCCGGATGCAGCTCTTCCGGATGCGCGAATATGTCCGCTTCGGCACGCCCGAGCAGGTCACGGAGTTCCGCGCGACCTGGCTCGACCGCGGCCAGGAGATGATGGCCTCGCTCGGCGTGCCGCTCAATCTCGACGTCGCCAACGATCCGTTCTTCGGCCGGGCCGGGCGCATGCTCGCCAACAACCAGCGCGACCAGCGCCTGAAGTTCGAGCTCTTGATCCCGATCGAGAGCGAGGAGAAGCCGACCGCCTGCCTCTCCTTCAACTACCATCAGGACCATTTCGGCACGACCTGGGGCATCCAGACCGCTGCCGGCGAGACCGCGCACACCGCCTGCGTCGGCTTCGGCATGGAGCGTGTCGCGCTCGCCTTGTTCAAGCACCATGGCTACGACGTCGAGCGCTGGCCGGCTTCGGTCCGCAACGTGCTCTGGCCGTGAGTGCGATGACGGCCCAGCAAAAGATCGCCGCGCCCGCCGGTCTGGCGGGCCGGCTCCTGCCGGTGGATCCGCTCGCCTATGACAGGCATGCCATGCATGCCGGCGAGCGGCACTGGCCGCAGACCAATTGCTATGCCGACCTCTGGATCGAGATCCTGCACGCGCTGGGTATGGAGCCGGCGGCCGCCTTCGGCTTCACGATCGCGCAGGATTTCGAGGGCGACCAGTTCACTTTCTTCAAGCCGCCGCTCGACGATCTCGAAGCGCTCTATGGCCTCAAGGTGACGGAGCTCGCGCTCTATGACGAGCTGATCGGCCATATCGAGCAGCAGATCGGGCTCGGACGCCTCGTCCTGCTCGAACTGGATTCCTTCTACATGCCCGATACCCGCGGCGTCTCCTATCGCGACAGCCACGGCAAGACGACGATCGCGGTGAACCGGCTCGACCGCGCCGCCCGCGAGCTCGATTATTTCCACAATGACGGCCTGCATCGAGCCGAAGGCGAGGATTTCGACGGACTGTTCCGGTTGCTGCCGGGGCAGATGCGCGACGACACGCTCTTCCCCTATGCCGAGATGGTGCGCCTGCCGCAGCGCCGGCCAGACGAGGCAACCCTGGGCGCGACGGCGCTGAAGCTGCTCGCCCGCCATGTCGCGCGCCGGCCGAGCGACAATCCGGTCGCGGCCTTCCGGGCTGTGGCGACCGCGCAGGCTGAGGCGCTGGCCGAGCGGCCGGGTGCGGCCTTCCATCACTACGCCTTCAACACGCTGCGCCAGCTCGGCGCCAATTTCGAATTGCTCGCCAGCCATCTGACTTGGCTTGGCCAGAGCGTGAACGGGCTGGATGCTGCCCGCGACGGCTCCCTGCGCATCGCCGAGGGCGCCAAGGTGGCGCAGTTCCATCTTGCCAGGGCGATGAAGCAGAAGCGCTTCGAGCGCTTCGACGCGACGCTCGCCGGCCTCGTCACCGAGCATGACCAGGTCAGCGAGGCGCTCGGGCAGCGCTTCCCCGGCTGAGCCATGGCCCGCATCGTCGCGCGTAGTGGGGAACGGGTCGAGCCGCTCGCAGGCTGGACCTGGCTCGCGACGCCGGCCGATGCCGCCGCGACGCCGGCCGATTTGCTCGAGGCCGGCGACTGGCAGGAGGCTGCGGTACCGGGCACCGTCGCAGGAACGCTGCGCGCGCTCGGACGCCTTGATGACGCCAGCGCCAACGCGATCGGCCAGCAGGATCACTGGTATCGCACGCGGCTGACCGAGCCTTTGAATGGACGCCTGCGCTTCGAAGGCTTGGCAACCGTCACGGAAATCTGGGTCGGCGGGATCAAACAGGCAGACAGCACCTCAATGTTCGCCGCGGTCGAGCTCGTCGTGAACTGCCCGGCCGGAACCGAGATCGCTCTGTGCTTCCGCGCCTTGGCGCCGAAGCTCTCCGCCGCGCCGCGCCGATCCCGCTGGCGGCCGGCGATGATCCAGCCCAACGGCCTGCGCTGGTTCCGCACTACAGCTCTCGGCTCGATGCCGGGCTGGTGCCCGCCCGGCCTGCCGACCGGGCCGTATCGGCCGGTTCTGCGGATCGAGAGCGAGGCGGGTGCGCCACAGGTCGAAGCCGTCGACCTGCGCACGAGCTATGATGGACAGACCGGCACCGTCTCGCTCAGCCTGACGCTGGCCGCAAATGCGTCGCTGGCAGGTAGCGCGTTCATGCGCTGCGCCGGCAGCGAGGCGGCTTTGCGCGTAGATGGCGACAGTCAATTAGCCGGCACATTGTCCCTGCCGGGCATCGCACCCTGGTTTCCCCACACCCATGGCGAGCCGGCGTTGCACGATCTCTCCCTGACGCTCGACGGCGAGACGATCGAACTCGGCCGCATCGGCTTCCGCTCGCTCGAGGTCGACCGCGGCGGGGATGGCGACGGCTTCGGACTGATCGTCAACGGCGTGCCGGTGTTCTGCCGCGGCGCCTGCTGGAGCAATGCCGACGTCACCACGTTGGCCGGCGGTCGCGCGGCTTACGAGCCCTGGCTCCGGCTGGCGCGCGAGGCCGGGATGAACATGATCCGCCTGCCCGGCGTGATGACCTATGAGGACGACGCCTTCTTCGCGCTCTGCGACGAACTCGGCATCATGGTCTGGCAGGAGATGATGCTGGCCAATTTCGACTATCCGCAGGGCGATGCCGGCTTCCGTGCCGCGATCGCGGCGGAGGCCGAAGTGCTGCTCGGCCGCACGCAGGGCTCGCCGAGCCTTGCCGTGCTCTGCGGCGGCAGCGAGGTCTTCCAGCAATCGGCGATGCTTAGTGCGCCGCCCGAGGCCTGGTCCGGTCCGGTCTTCGACGAGGTGCTGCCGCAGGCGGTTGCTCGCCTTCGCCCCGACATCGCCTATGTCCCGAACTCGCCTTCGGGCGGGCCATTGCCCTTCGTCGCCGACAAGGGCGTGACGCATTATTACGGCGTCGGCGCCTATATGCGCGGGCTCGACGATGCCCGCCGCGCCAATGTCCGCTTCGCTGCCGAGAGCCTCGCCTTCGCCAATGTACCGGAAGAGGTCTCGCTGCGATCAGGCAAGCCGCCTTCGATCACCCATCATCCCGACTGGAAGCGCGCCGTGCCGCGCGATGCCGGCGCCTCCTGGGATTTCGAGGATGTGCGCGACCACTATCTCGAACGGCTCTACGGCCTCGAACCGGCGCGTCTGCGTCGCGAGGACCCGGAGCGCTATTTCGCCTTGTCACGCGCGGTTGTCGCCGAGGTGATGGAAGAAACCTTCGCTGAATGGCGCCGGCCGGGCTCGCCGACGCGGGGAGCGCTGGTCTGGCTGCTGCAGGACCTGCAACCCGGAGCCGGCTGGGGCGTCATTGCCAGTGACGGCGAACCGAAATCGGCCTGGCATGGGCTCGCCCGCGCCTTCCGACCGGTCCAGCTCACGCTGACCGACGAGGGCGTCAACGGCCTTGCCCTGCATGTCCTGAACGAGCGCCCGGAGCTGCTGGCCGCGACCGTCGAATTGACCTGCTGGCGGGCCGGTGAGGTCGCTGTGATCCAGGCGAAGCGCGACGTCGCACTTGCCCCGCGCGCGGCGACGACGCTCTCGGCCTTCGAGCTGATCGGCCGCTTCTTCGATATCGCCTATGCCTATCGCTTCGGCCCGCCCGGCCATGACGTGACCTCGGCCGTGCTGCGTGATGCCGCGAGCGGTGCGGTGCTGGCGGAAGCCTTCCACTTCCCGCTCGGGCGCGGCCATGAGCGCCATCACTGCGGGCTCGCCGCAAAGCTGGAACGGGAAGGCGACGATTGGAGCCTAGTCCTGTCGACCCAGCGCCTGGCGCAATCGGTCGAGATCGTCGATGCCGGTTGGCGGCCGGAGCGGAGCTGGTTCCATCTTGCGCCGGGCGAGCCGCGGCGGGTTCGCTTGCACCGACGCCCGGGCACGAGCGGCGAGCCATCGGGCGAAGTCCGCGCGGTCAATGCGCTCGATCGTGCCGGCTACGCCGCGGGGGCGTAAGTCTCAGTCGTTGGTGCCGACGAGGGCGTTGATCTCGCTGCGCCTCGCCTCGACATGCCGCAGCAGCGGATCGAGATGCGGGACGCGGTCGCCGGCCGCTGCGAAGGGGACGGCCTCGCGCACCAAGGCGAAGAGCTTGCCGGTCACCGCGCCGAGCGGCGTCGCCTTGCGGCTCTGGGTCGCCTGCGCCGCGACCATCAGCTCGACCCCGGCGATCGACCGGCACAGGCCCGCTACCTCCAGGGTCTTGCGCGCCGCGAAGGTCGCCATGCCCGCCCGGTCGAGATTGCCGTTGGAATGGCTTGAACTCGCCAGCTCCTGAACCACCGGCGCCGTCGCCAGTCGCGCCTCCGAGGTGATCGCTTTATGAAATTGGGCGAGGCCGTTGAAACCGGGCAGGCCGACGCCGTCCTCCTCGATCAGCCCGACCGTCAGGCCCGACCAGAAGGAATCGACCTGCTTGGCGACGCGCTCGGCTGAAGCCGTCACGACCGGCGCGAAGGCGAGGCGGGTGATGTCGAGCGCCATCGAGAGCGAGACCGTGTCGAAATTTGCGACTGAGACCAGCGAGCGCTCTTCCAGCGAGACGATCGGGTTGTTCTGGCTCGACCGGAACTCGGTCTCGATCTGGCGCCAGGCGAAATCCAGGCTGTCCGCCGCCGTGCCGTGCAGCAGGGGCAGCGAGCGGAAGCTTAAGGGATCCTGCAGATGGCGCGGCCCGCCTTTGGCCATGATGTAGCTGCCGTCGAGATAGCGCCTGATCCGCCGGCCATGCCGCTCCAGCCCGGCGAAGGGGCGCGACCGCAAGGCGGCTTCCGAGACGATCGACGGGTTAGCGGCGAAGCCCTCCATGCTGAGCGCGCCGATCAGGCTCCAGAGGTCGAGGCTGCGCTGCAGATCGGCCATGGCGAGCGCCGCGATGCCAAGCGCCAGCGCGCTGGAGTTGAGCATCGCCAGCGCTTCGCCAGCCTGCAGATCGAGATCGCCGTAGAGCGCCAATGCGAGGTCGGTGATCGGGGCCATGTCGCTCTGGCCCATCGAGCCCCAGACATGCACGTCGATCTGCCGGTTGCTGTTGAGCGCTTCTGCAAGGCGCTCGGCCAGCAGAGGGCGTACGCCGAGGCGCCCGCTCGCCATCGAGTTGAGCAGGACGAGCATCATCGCCCGGACCGGCTCGGGTGAGGCGAGGGGGCCATGCGCGACATTATGGGTGAGCAGCAGGCGGCGGTTGAACTCGCCGATACGCTCTGGCGCGAGCGGCACGCCGGTCTTGGCGCCGACGCTGGTGGTGACGCCATAGACCTTCTCGCCGCGTGCCACGGCTTCGTCGATGATGGCACGGGCGGCCTTCATCCGCTCGACGGCCTCCGGCGTCAAAGCGACGGGCGCCTTCTCCCTGGCGACGCGGGCAATCTCGTCGATCGTCAGGTCGAAGCCGGTGATGTCGACATGGCTCATGATCGCTTGTCCTGTCCTCGGGCGCACTGCTCGCTAACCCCGTCAATAAAGCGAAGCTTGGAGGCGCGCAGGGGCGCGGCCTCGATTTCACCTCGCGAAACGCAACGCGGGCACCCAGCCGACTTCCGTCATTCGACTAGTTTCAGCCCGTCGAACGGACGGTGCGCATGGCAATCACCTATGAATTGGTCAAGGAGGTCACCGCCAATCTCTATGATTGGTCGCTGCGCCGCATTCCTGAATCCTCCAAGGCCGAGTTCCGCAAGGCGCTGGCGACGGAAACGGAGCCGCAGGCCCGCCAGACGCTCGCCTTCATGCTCGACAGCGCCGAGCGGGCGGAGACCACCGGCAAGTTCCTGTGCTCGGATGCCGGCGTGCCGAGCTACTCGATCAAGATCGGCTCCGGCGCGCGCATGGAGGGCGATATCCGCCAGGCAATCGTCGACGGCTTCGCCGAGCTGACCCGCACGATCCAGCCGCCGCTCCTGCGCTTCGTCACCAATCCCCTGACCAATGAGCGCAGCTTTCACGGCAAGGACATGCCACTGGTCTCCTGGGATCTCGTCGGAGAAGGCGATTATCTCGACATCACCTGCGCGCCCAAGGCGCTCGGCGGCGGGCGCTGGGCCGCGGTCGAGATACTGGTCAGCCCGAGCATCGACGAGATCGAGCGCTGCATCCTGGAAATCGTTCTGCGCGCCGGCGGCCAGCATTGCCCGCCGGTGGTGATCGGCGTCGGCATCGGCGGCACCTTCGACCATGCGGCCAAGCTCTCCAAGGACGCGACCCTGCGCCCCTTCGGCGAACGCAATCCTGAGGCGATGGTCGCTGAGATGGAGGAGCGCCTGACACGCGCGGTCAACCAGATGGGGTTCGGCCCGATGGGCGTCGGCGGCGCGACCACGACCTTCGGCGTCCACATCGAATACGCTTCCGGCCACGGCTTCACCCCGGTCGCGGTCTCGTTCAATTGCTGGATCAACCGGCGGACAAGGGCGCGGATCTATAATTCCGGCGTGGTGGAGCGGATCGAATGACCGGCCTGTCTCCCATCCGCCTGACCCTGCCATTGACGCCCGAGGCTGCGCGGGCGCTCAAGGTCGGCGACGTCGTGCTGCTCGATGGCGATGCCGTCGCGACCGTCGGCATGCCTACCCAGAAGCGCATGGTCGCGGAGGTCGAGGCCGGGCGCGAATTGCCGCTCTCGCTGCGCGACGGCACCTTCTTCCATATGGGCGTTAGCTATGAGGACGATGGCGGCCGGCCGGGTGCGGTCCATTACGTCAACCCGACGACCTCCAGCCGCTTCAACCATCTGATGCCGACGCTGATCCGGGGCCTGCGCCTGACCGCGACCGGCGGCAAGGGTGGGCTCTCGCAGGACAGCGTCGATGCGATGCGCGAAATCGGCTGTATCTATTTCTCCTTCGTCGGAGGCGCTTCGGCGCTGCTGAGCGAGGGCGTGGAGGCGGTGACCGATTGCGCCTGGCGCGACCTGATTATGCAGTTCCGCCTGAATCGGCTGCGGCTGAACGGTTTCGGGCCGGTGATCGTCGCGATCGATGCCAACGGCAACTCGATCTATGAGCGGCTGATGTTGTCGGCCCGCGAACGCATGCCCGAGATCATCCGTTCGCTCCACCCCACGGAACACGACAACGGGACCGACCGATGAAAGCGATCGAGATCACCAGGCCGGGCGGACCCGAAGTCCTCGCCTTCTGCGACCGCCCCGTGCCGGCGCTCGGCCCCGGCGACGTGCTGATCCGCGTGCGCGCGGCTGGCGTGAACCGGCCCGACATCCAGCAGCGGCGCGGCCTCTATCCGCCGCCGCCCGGCGCCACCGACCTGCCCGGCCTCGATGTCTCCGGTGTGGTCGAGGCCGTCGGTGCCGAAGTCAGCTGGCCGAAGGTCGGCGATGCCGTCTGCGCGCTCGCCAATGGCGGCGGCTATGCCGAGTTCTGCGCCGTGCCGGCCCTGCAATGCATGAAGCTGCCGAAGGGCTTTTCCTTCGCGCAGGCGGCGGCGCTGCCGGAGGTGTTCTTCACCGCCTGGAACAATGTGATCTGGCTCGGCAGGCTCGCTGACGGGGAGACCTTGCTGGTCCAGGGCGGCACCAGCGGCGTCGGCATGGCTGCGATCCAGATCGCCAGGCAACTCCGCGGCGCTCGGGTGATCGCGACCGCCGGCACGGCCGAGAAGCGCGCGGTCTGCCTGGAGATCGGCGCCGATTTCGCCGTCGACTACCGTGCCGACTGGGTCGCCGAGATCGAGGCGGCGATCGGCAAGGAGAAGGTCGACGTCATCCTTGATGCGCAGGCCGGGCCCTATACCGAAAAGCAGCTGCAATTGCTGGCGCCCGATGGTCGCGTCGTGCTGATCGCCAGCCATCTCGGCCAGATGGCCGAGGTCAATGTCCGCAACATCGTCCGTCGCCGGCTGACCCTGACCGGCTCGACGCTGCGGCCGCGCGATGCCGCCTATAAGGGCCGGATCGCCGCCAAGCTGGTCGAGAAGGTCTGGCCGCTCTTGGAGAGCGGCGCGATCCGCAGTCATGTCTGCGCCAGCTTCGACTGGCGCGATGTCCGCGATGCGCATGCGCTGATGGATGCGGGCGACCAGGTCGGCAAGGTCGTCCTGACCATGCCGGAATAGTCCGGCGGGACTGCGCGAATAACTATCCGCTTGGGAGAATTCTCATCTAGAACAGCGGTTCGTGCTCGCTTAGCCGGATCCCGCTGCGTGTTCTCGTTCGCGCCCGTCCAGTCCGTTCTCAAGGCGCTGCGGCTGCTGACCGAGGTCAATCGCTGCAGCGTCGCGACCGTGGGCGAACTGCATCGCCGCACCGGCATGCCGAAGCCGACGATCGTGCGCCTGCTCGAGACATTGATGGAAGCCGGCTATGTCGTGCGCGACGAGCGCATGCGCGGCTATCTCGTGACCTCGCAGGTGGCGCATCTGAGCTCGGGCTTCCATGGCGCGCCGATGGTGATCGAGGCGGCGCGGCCCTGGGCGACCGCGCTGACGCGCCAGATCAAATGGCCCTGCGCCGTCTGCCTGCTCGACTATGACGCGGTGGTCGTGCGCTTTTCGACGATCCCCGACAGCCCGATCTCGCCCTTCCATGCGACGCTCGGCTACCGGCTCAACCTCGGTGGCCGGGCGCTGGGCCGCGCCTATCTCGCCTTCTGTCCCGATGAGGAGCGCGAGGTGCTGCGCGCCGCGATGCGTAGCTCGGCCGAACCGGAGAACAGCAGCCTCTCCGACGAGGATGTCGCGCGCATGATCGAGCAGGCGCGCTGGCGCGGCTACACCGAGCGCGACCCTGTCGCCGAGCCGACGAATTCCGCGACGATCGCGGTGCCGATCAAGCTCGGCGAGCGCGTGCTCGCAACCTTCGGCGTCACCTTCTTCCGCGCCGCGGTACCCAATCCCGAGGACAAGGCCAGGATCATCCACCCGCTGAAGAAGGCGGCGGCGAATATCGAGGCGCAATTGGAGGCGCTGTCGCAATCCATGGGCGTTGCGTTTCAAGGCGAGAAATAGCGGCGCTTTCCCGCGGGGCGCGCCCGGCCCGCGCCTAGTGTCCGGACAACAGCTTCAAAGCGATATTGTCCGGAGGAAACCCCACATGATGCGGCCGATCTCACGCCGTGGCTTCATGGCGTCCATGGCAGGCGCCGGTGCGCTGGCCGCCAGTGGGCGGGCTTTTGCCGAAACCTGGCCGAGCCGGCCGGTCACCATCGTCGTGCCGTTCCCGGCGGGCGCTTCGACCGACGTCGTCGCCCGGCTGCTGGCGGAGAAATTGCGCAGCGAGCTCGGCCAGGGCTTCGTCGTCGAGAACAAGACCGGCGCCGGCGGCAATATCGCCGCCACCGGCGTCGTCCGGGCGGCGGCAGACGGCTACACCCTGCTGTTCTCGTCCTCGGGGCCGCTCGCGACCAACAAGCTGCTCTACAAGAAGCTGGCTTTCGATCCGCTCGTCGATTTCGCGCCGGTCGCGCTGCTCGGCGACGTCCAGGGCATCGTCGCTGTGCACCCATCGCTGCCGGTGAAGTCCCTCGCCGAGCTTGTCGCCTACGGCAAGGCCAACCCCGGCAAGCTCACCTTCGGCAGCCCGGGCTTCGGCCTGATGGGCCACGTCACCGGCGAGCTGATCCAGCGCAAGGCCGATTTCCAGATGACGCATGTGCCCTATCGCGGCTCGGCCCCGCTCTCGACCGACCTGCTGGCGGGAACGGTCAATGTCGCGATCGACTTCATCCCGGCCTACATCCCCCTCGTCAAAGCTGGTGCCGTCCGCGCGCTCGCGGTCAGCAGCGACCAGCGCGCGCCGCAATTGCCGGATGTCCCGACCCTGGCCGAGGCTGGCCTGCCGGGCGTCAACGCAACCGGCTGGTTCGCAATGGTCGGGCCGAAGGGGCTGCCCGAGCCGGTCGTCGCGCGCATTGCTGCGATCACCCGCGCCTATGTCGAGAGCGCCGAAGGGCGCGAGAAGCTCGCCACGATCGGCGTACGTTCGCTCAGCGGCGATGCGGCAGCAGTGCGGGCTGCGCAGAGCCAGGAAATTGCGAAATGGGCGGATGTGGTCCGCGCCGCGGCGATCTCGCTGGATTGACCTGAAGATAACGAAACGGAGCCTGGCCTGTGGTTCGCCCAGGCCAAGCTCCCGTTGTCCATTCGGCCATGGCTAATCGAGTCGCCTGACGTGACGAATGTCGCGATTGGGTGGAGGCGTTGACGTTCGACCACCGCCGGAAAGCAGACATAACCAGACGACCGTTGCCTGCCGACCGCGATCGGCCCTCGGCGGGCATTCGCGGGAGGCGCTGCTCACCAGGCGAGCCGCGGGCTCGTCATGGCACTCCGATTTCCGCCCCTGGGCCAATTTGCCGCCCCAAGCCCGCCATGTTCCTAACTCGCCATTAACCTCGATCGTTCATTTCCTCGAAGGAGTAGTGGGCTTCGCGCGGGCTGTAGCCGCTGCGGTGCGAGGGTGGCAAACCATGCGGCTGATCGTCGGCGCAATCATCGTCTTCGCCTGCGTCTTCGGCAGTTACGCGGCCATGGGCGGCCACCTCCTCGTCCTGTGGCAGCCGTTCGAATTCGTCATCATCCTCGGTGCAGCGATCGGTGCCTTCGTCATCGGCAATCCCCCGCCGGTCCTCAAGGCCGTGCCATCCATGCTCGGCACGATCTTCAAGGGATCCAAATACAGCCAGGAGTGCTATGTCGAGCTGCTGGGGATGCAGTATTCATTGTACAAGCTCGTGAAGCAGAAGGGCATGCTTGCGGTCGAGGAACACATTGAAAATCCAGAGAAATCGACGCTGTTCAATGCCTTCCCGACATTTGCTGCGAACCACCATGCGGTCGAGTTCGTCTGCGACTACATGCGCATGTTGACGCTGGGCGCCAACAACGCTCACGAGATCGACGCTCTCATGGACGAGGAACTGGAGACGCACCACCAGGAGCAGGAGCGTCTCGTTTCGGCCATGCAGTCGCTTGCCGACGGAACGCCGGCGCTCGGCATCGTCGCCGCCGTGCTCGGCGTGATCAAGACGATGGGGGCGATCAAGGAGCCGCCGGAGGTACTGGGACACCTGATCGGCGGCGCGCTCGTCGGCACCTTCTTCGGCGTCTTCGTCGCCTACGGCTTCTTCGCGCCCATGGCGGCGTCGCTCAAGAGCACCTTCGAGGCGGAAGCCAAATACTTCCTGTCACTCAAGGCGGGTCTCCTCGCCCATATCAGCGGCCAGCCGCCGGTGATGGCGGTCGAATTTGCTCGCAAGGCTTTGATGAGCGACGTTCGCCCGACCTTCAGCGAAGTGGAAGCGGCAACCGCCAAACTGGCCGCCTAGAGCCGGCCCAATCTCCAGCAGGGACTCGATGGCCAAGCCCGCCCAGCAGATTATCGTCAAGAAGGTCAAGAAGGCCGCTCATGCGCATCATGGCGGCGCCTGGAAGATCGCCTATGCGGACTTCGTGACCGCCATGATGGCGTTCTTTCTGCTGATGTGGCTGATCAGCATGACGACGCAGGAGCAGAAGGAAGGCCTGGCGGAGTATTTCGCGCCGGGGGCCGTGAGCCCCAGCACCAGTGGCGCTGGCGGCATGCTGTGGGGTACCGCCCTCGACAAGTCAGGCAGCAAGCCGTCGCCCCCACGCGAGGTGGCGACGGGGACCTCCAGGCCGGAGGACAGCGCGCGCCGGAGCAGCTCCGGCGGTACCGGCGACCGCGAGGCCAATCGCTCGGCTGCCGGCCAGCAGGCCAGCCACAGCGCGATAGCCAGCCTCCGGCAGGCGCTCCAGAGCATGCCCGAAATTGCCGACCTGTCGCGCAACATCGTGATCGAGCCGACCAAGGAGGGGTTGGATGTCGCCCTCATGGACGAGTCCGGCCGCTCCATGTTCCCCGAGGGCTCGGTCCAGCCCTATCCGAGCACCCGTCGCGTGCTGGAGACGCTCGCGCCCACCCTGCGCCGCCTGCCCAACCGCTTGGTTGTCACCGGCCACACGGCCGCCGCGCGTCCGGGCTCGGTGGTGAGCGTCGATCCCTGGAGCCTTACCACCGGGCGTGCGCTCGCCGTGCGCGAGATCCTGTCGGGTGCGGGGTTCCCCAATGACCGCTTCGCGTCCGTGATCGGACGCGCCGATACCGAGCCGGTCTTCCCCGACAATCCCTACATCTCGCCAAACCGACGGGTGAGGATCACTCTGCTCAATGAAGAGCCGCCATTGCCCCCGAGCCACTTTCGCTGAACACATCGCCTCGACGGCTTCACGGTCTGTTTGGGGGCGAGCTCGAGGCTGACAAAACGTGAGTGGCTGATCATCGCAACGCTGAGCATGTGCGTCGCGGCATCAGCGCCAGCCGATCGCGAAACGCCATCCATCACGTCAGGCGGCGGCCTCCAGCCCCAGTAGCTCCGCCGCATGCCCGCCGGTCAGGCGCTTGATCTCGCTTTCCGTGAACTGCAGGTCGAGCAGGTGGCCGACGATCTCGCGATAGCCGTCGATCGGGCGCGGTGAGCCCGTGAGGCCGAGATCCGAGCAGAGCACGGTGTTCTCGACGCCGGCCACCTCGATCACCCGGCGCAGCTCCGGCGGCTCGAACTTCTTCGACTTGCCCTCGACGAACATGCAGATCGAATGCTCCATCACCGCGCCGAGCGAGACGAGGTCACGGATTTCCGCATCGCTGCAGTTGTTGACCATGTAGGTCGGGTGGTTGACCAGGAGCTTCCTGACGCCGCGGGCCTTCGCCTCCTCGAACACCGCGAAGAGCTCGGGCGTCGAGAGATGCCCGCCGGCGAGGATGATGTCGCCCGCCGCGATCAGGTCGAGGATCAGCTTGACGTCGTCGGTCAGCTTGCCGTCGGCCCCGAAGGGCGTCAGCGGGATCGGATCGAGCATCTTCTGCGCGGTCTTGGGGAAGGTCTTCACCGCACCGGAGGCGAGCACGTCGATATGGTTCCTAGCCGAGAGCGTCGGCATCCAGACGATCCTGCCGCCGAGCTTGATGGCGTGATCGACCGCATGCGGGTTGAAGCCGCCCGAGGCGTTGTTGAGCGCGATGCCAGAAAACAGCCTGACGCCGGTATCCGGCACCAGCTTCTCGAGCAGGATCGAATGAGCGGTGCCGAGATAGAAATGGTCCTTGTAGACGACGGCGCGGAACTTCGCCGCGGCGGCATCGAGCATCGCCTCGTGATGGTCGAGGATGCGCGGCATCGCGGCCGGGCCGCTATGGCAGTGCAGGTCGACGGCGCCGACCAGGAGATCGGCGATCTGACGGCTGCGGGCATCGGCGGTCGGGGTGGTGGCGGTCATGTCGCAGGACCTCAGGCGGTTTCGCCGGGCATCGGATAATCCGCGGCGTTGATGACCCAGCCGGGCTTCTGCGAGAAGTCGAGACGGGGCGGCGAGAAGATGTCGATCATCTGGTTCAGCCCGGGCAGGACCGAGCGCGAGGTGTGGATCGAGGGCGGCGGGATCACGGTCAGCGAGGGCGCCGCCATCAATTCGTGCTCGTCCTCGCGCCAGATCCGCATGTCGGGCGTCCACGGCCAGCGGATGTCGTGGATATAGCCGCCGTCGATCACGAGGGAGCCCTGCTCGAAATCGTCATGGTGATGCGGCGAAAGCGCGGTGACGTCGCGCAGGCCGAAGCGCGGGTCGAGCATGTTCACCATCAGCGTGGTGCAGCGGAAGATGCGGCCGAAGCGGCCTTCGCCGCCGCCTGCATCGAGGCTGTAGGCGCGGATCCTGAAGCCGCCTCGCGGCTCCGGCCAGGGCTCGAGCAGCGCGACATTGGCATGGGGCTGCGCATAGGAGGCGGCGTTCGAGCAGGCGGCGGCCAGCTCGGCCGCGACGCTCGAGAAGATCCGGATGATGCGTCCGGCGCCCTTGAGCGTGATGCGCGAAGCGCCCGGCGGCACGAAGACGATCGAGTTGCCGGCGACCTCGACCGTTTCGGCCCCGGCCGTGACCGTCGCGCCGAGTTCCTTCTCCGGCAGGATCAGACAGTATTCGTCCGGCTGCGCCGCACGTGCCAGCACAGCGCCCGGCTTCACCTCGGAATAGGCGGTGATGAAGTTCTGGCCGCGCGCCAGCCAGGTGCGCTCGTTCCCGTTCGCCTGCTGTGGCTCCTCGGCATAGAAGCGGGCGTAGTCCGCACCGGCATAGGCCTTGACCGGAGCAGCCTTCGTCGCTGCGGGGGCGGCGAGCTTCGAGCGAGGATCGCTGGAGGGATAGCTCACGGGTTGATGTCTCCTATCGCGCGCCGGGGTTCTCGACCCGGCTCCTGGCTGTCTGCATCTGCGCCAGGGTTTCACTCGCGGCCCTGCGCAAAAAACCCTGGTCGGAGGAGAGGATGAAGGCGCTGGCGCCGCGCTCGGCGAACCCCGCGGATTCCTCGCCATTGTCGGTCATCACGCAGACCGGCTTGCCGGCCTTCTTCGCGGCGGCAAGGATCGTATCGACGGCGTTGCGGACTTCGGGCGCATCGCGGGTCGGTGCGCCGAAGGCGACGGTGAGGTCACCGCGGCCGATGAAGACGGCATCCAATCCCTCGACCGCGAGGATGGCGTCGATCTCAGCCAGCGCCGACGGATCCTCGATCATCGCGATCGTCGCCACCGCCGCATCGGCGGAGTCGACGAGGTCCCACATCTTGCTGCCGCCATAGCGGCCGGCGCGGGTGACGCCGGAGAAGCCGCGCTTGCCGCCGCGGTAGCGACAGGCGGCGACGAGGGCTTCAGCATCTGCGACGCTCGCGACATGCGGGGCGAGGATGCCGACCGCGCCACAGTCGAGCGAGGCCTGGATCGCGTCGCTCGTCAGCGTCGGGACGCGCACGACGCCGGCGACGCCGGCCGCCCGTGCCGCCAGCAGCACGAGGTCGGTGGTGACGCGGTCGAAGGGTGCGTGCTCCTGGTCGACGACGATGAAGTCGAAGCCGCTATTGCCGAGGATCTCGGTGGCATGCGGGCTCGGCGTCTTGACGAAGCTCCCCGCCAGGAAGGCGCCGCTGACGAGGCGCTGACGGAAGCTGGACTGGGCGGATGTCTGCATGGTCTGCCGTGCCGATGTCGATAATCGGATGATGGCACTCCCGCTCCCGGATATGGCCGGAAGTCCCGGCGTTTCACACCTCGAAATCAGTCGAGGCGCGCGCCCCCTGCGTCAGAAAGCCGTCAGGATCGCGCTGGGATCCGGCGAGGAAACGTCGGATACGACACTCGGGGGGAAGGGTATCCGAATGAAGACACGCCTGTTGCTGATCGCCGGCCTGATGGCAGCCTGCGTCATGCCGGCTACTGCCGGCACGCTCGAGACCGCAAGGGGCCGCGGCGAGATGATCTGCGGCGTCAGCCCGGGTGTCGCCGGCTTCTCGGTGCCGGACGAGGCCGGGCGCTGGGGCGGCTTCGATGTCGACATCTGCCGGGCCGTCGCCGCCGCCGTCTTCGGCGATGCCGGCAAGGTCCGCTACACCCCGCTCAGCCCGAAGGACCGCTTCGTCAGCCTGCAGAGCGGCGAGATCGACGTGCTCTCCCGCCAGGCGACCTGGACCCTGTCGCGCGATACCCAGATGGGCCTGCGCTATGTCGGCGTCGGCTATTATGACGGCCAGGGCTTCATGGTCCGCAAGTCGTTGAACATCAAATCGGCTAAGGAGCTCAACGGCGCCTCGGTCTGCGTGCCGACCGGCACCACCACCGAGCTCAACATCGCCGATTACTTCCGCGCCAACGGCATGAAGTTCGAGGGCGTTGCCTTCGAGGCCGGCGATCAGGTCGCCAAGGCCTTCGAATCCGGCCGCTGCGACGTCTTCAGCAACGACGTCTCAGCGCTCTCGGCCTATCGGCTGAAGCTGGTCAACCCGACCGAATACGTGATCCTGCCGGAGCTGATCTCGAAGGAGCCGCTCGGCCCCGTCGTGCGCCAGGGCGATGAGATGTGGACCAGCATCGTGCGCTGGTCGCTCTATGCCATGCTCGTCGCCGAGGAGCTCGGCGTAACCTCAGTCAATGCCGAGGAGCAGAAGCGCACCGGCTCGCCCGAAGTCCAGCGCCTGCTCGGCGTTTCCGCGAATCTCGGCGAGTCGATGGGCCTCAAGCCGGATTGGGCGCTGCAGATCGTCAAGCAGGTCGGCAATTACGGCGAAGTCTACGAGCGCAATGTTGGCTCCGGCTCCAAGCTCGGCATCGAGCGTGGTTTGAACAAGCTCTGGACCCAAGGTGGCCTGCAATACGCGCCGCCGGTGCGCTGATGTCGTTGTCGGGCCGCTATCCTGCCGAGGTGCTGAGCCGCTTCGCCGCTGCCCTGCTGGCCGCGGCCGGGACGCCGCCCGATAATGCCGCCGTGGTGGCGCAGGCTCTCGTCGATGCCGATATAGAGGGCCTGGCGTCACACGGCCTGCTCCAGCTGCCGATGTATCTGGAGCGGATCGCGCAGGGCTCGGTCGATCCCGCGGCCAAGGGCGAGATCGTTGTCGATGCGGGCGCGCGCCTGACGCTCGACGCCCAAAATGGGCTCGGCCATGTCACGGCCGAGCGTGCCTGCGAGATCGCGATCGCCCGTGCGGCCGAGCATGGCGTCGCCATCGTGGCCGTCCGCAACGCCTTCCATTTCGGCGCGGCCGGGCGCTTTGCCCGCAGGATCGCGCTCACCGGCAAGATCGGCATCGTCATGGCCAATACCCGCCCGATGCTGCCGGCGCCGGGCGGCGCCGAGGCGGTTGTCGGCAACAACCCGCTGGCGATCGCGGTGCCGACCGGCGACGAACCCATCGTCCTCGACCTCGCGATGAGCGCCGGCGCGATGGGCAAGGTCCGGCTGGCGGCGAGCAAGGGTGAGCCCATTCCCGAAGGCTGGGCCCAGACCGCCGAAGGACTGCCGACCCGCGACGCCGCCGAGGCGATCAAGGGCGTGCTCCTGCCGGCGGCGGGGGCGAAGGGTTTTGGTCTCGCCGTGATGGTCGATCTGCTCGCCGGCGGCCTGTCGGCCGGCGGCATCGGCAGCGAGGTGCAGCCGCTCTATGGCGATCTTTCCCGGCCCTATGGCAGCGCCAACCTGGTCATCGCGATCGAGATCGAGGGGATGCGGCCGCTCGCAGACTATGAAGCGGCCGCAGTGGGCTTCGCCGATCGCGTCCGGCAGTCGAAGCCGGTTCCGGGCGCCGCTCCGATCCGCCTGCCGGGCGATCGCGCTGTCGAGGCGCGCAACCGTTTCGACGGCAGCTGCGCGCTGGCGGCGGAGACCCTCCGCCTGCTGCATGCGCATGCCAGCCGCCTTGGGGTCGCGATTCCGGACGCTCTCGGCAGCTGAGCTCGATCCGTGACTGATAGGGTACAATTAAAGCCGTTTTGTTGATATACAAAACCAGTTATCGCATATCAAACGAAAGCCTCGACCATAGGTCGATCGCCGTGAGGAGAAGGCCGCATCATGACATCGCAGTCCTCCCGTGCTCCAGCCCTCTCCGGCAAGGTCGCCATCGTCACGGGCGGCGGCACCGGCATCGGCCTGGCGATCGCCAGAATGTTCGTCGACGAGGGCGCGCAGGTCGTGATCGCCGGCCGCTCCCAGGCCTCGCTCGACAAGGCCGCAGCCGGGATCGGGGCGCATGCCATCGCCGCCGACGTCTCGCAGGAGGCCGATGCCGCCAGGCTCGCCCGGGAGACGGCGGCGCGCTTCGGTGGCGTCGACATCCTCGTCAACAATGCAGGGGTGACCGGGCAGGTCGCCAATGCCGAGGACCTCGACATCGCCCAATGGGACGAGACCATGGCAATCAACATCCGTGGCACGATCCTCTGTATCAAGTACTGCGTGCCGCTGATGCGGGCGCGCGGCGGCGGCTCGATCATCAACATGTCGTCGCTGATGGGCCTGCGCGGCTATCCGATGCGCAGCGCCTATACCGCGACGAAGTTCGCGGTGATCGGCATCACCCAGGCCGTCGCGCAGGAGGTCGGCATCCACGGCATCAGGGTCAATGCGCTCTGCCCCGGCGCGGTCAATGGTGAGCTGATGCAGCGCGTCATCGCCGCCCGCGCCGCCAAGGAGAACCGCCCGGCGGAGGAGATCATCCGGGTGAACTACACCGACAAGGCGGCGCTGAAGCGCTGGGTCGAGCCGGAGGAGGTGGCGCGCGCCGCCCTGTTCCTGGCGAGCGGGCAATCGTCCTCGATCACCTCCGAGAGCATCAAGGTCGACGCCGGCCGGATGTGATCGGGCTGGCCAGTCGGCTGCCAGCCCTGCCGTGCAGCTCAGTCCTGCGCCACGCTGCCGCGAAGCCCGCGGGGGCTCGGCATCAGCGCCGCGACGCGGGCATCGCTCTTCGGCGGCGCGATGAAGGTCCGCGCGAGCCTCTTGGGCATGTCGAGATCGAAGGGCCGGCTCGGCGGCAGCGTCGCATTGCTGACGAGATGCGTGGCCGGGCTGGCGGATGCGGCGGCGGCCGGAGCCTCCGGCGCGTAGGCCAAAGGCGCATTGGCGAAGGAGGTCGGCACGGAGGAGGCGCTGGCGGCGAGCGGGGCCGGCGTGGTGACCGCGGCCAGCTGGTAGCTCGGCTCCTCGATGCGGCGGCGCTCCGGACGCTCGCCCTTGACGTAGAAGGCGTTGCCGCCCGCCACCGTCACATAGTGCATGTTGGTGTAGGAGAAGCGCAGGCCGGCCATGTGGAAATGCTTGGCGTTGCCGACGGCTTCGTTACGCTTGCCGGCGAGGATGGCGTCGGCGGCGGCCTCGGCCTTGGGCATGTCGCGCGCCACCATCTGGCGGGTCAGAACGCCCGGCGCGAACTGGCGCGGCGCGCCGACGACGCCGCAGATCGTCTCGGGATAGCGCGGTGACCCCACCCGGTTCATCACGACCGTGCCGACGCCGAGCAGGCCTGATTCGCTCGACCGGTTCGACTCGAAATACATGGCGCGGACCAGGCATTCCCGCTCGCGCGGGTCGGCCTTGGCCAGCTCGATCGCCCGCTTGCGGGTCTCGTGGGTCTGCTTCGTCGTCGTTGTGGGGCTAGCCGTCGTCGTCGAGGCGGTTTGAACGGGCGCTGTGCTGCAAGCGCCCAGGACCGGCGCAGTCAGCGAGATCAGAAGCGGGATCGCCTTGCGGCCGTGGCGGCTCTTACCCAGAGAACGAACGGCATCTGCAGCGATCGCGGTCCGCTTCATGCGGTGACCTCCTGATTACGGGATCTCGGCTGCCGCAATCAGCGAGCCATCGTCACCGGCAAGGAAACCCGAACCTCTTACCAGAAAGTTAATTTCGGAAGGAAGAGGCAAAGATGACACGGCCGGGACCGGGTCCGGCGGAGCCCGGCCGGCCGCTCAGCGGCGCGCCGGAGGGCCTGTCCAGAAGGTTCCCTCCAGTGGTGCGGCGAGGAAACGGGCATTGATCTCGTCCAGTGTCGCCTGCGGATCGAGCCCGGCGAAGAGTTCGGGATGCGTCCATTTCGCCAGTGCCTCGATGGCGACGAGATGGACAGGCGTGTGCACGAACAGATGCCAGAGCCCGAAAGCGCGGCTGCGCGACACGGCACTGATCGCGGCGAGATCGTTGCGCTGCATCAGCTTGGCGAAGCCCTCCGCGGCGCGCTCGCGCGTGACCCCGGGGCCGAGTGCGAAAAGGCCGGCATCCGGCCCGTCCGAGATCGCAGTCGCGACATAAAGATCGGGATTGCGCGTCAGCACGAATTCCTGGCTGAGCTGGCCGACGGGTGCAGTCAGCTTCTCGGCGCCGATATTGTGGCCGCCCGCCAGGCGGATGAATCCGTCGATCGTGCCCGGCCCCGCCGAGAAGCAGCATTCCGGCCGCGTCGCGAAGGCGTGCAGGAAGACCGCGGGGCGCGTGGAGCCTCCGGCTGCGGCGAGCTTGCTCTCGATCGCCGCAAGATGCTGGCGATAGAAGGCGAGGAAGGCTTCGGCCTGCGTCTCGCGGCCGAGCAGCTTGCCGAGGAGGCGCAGGCTCGGCTCGGTGTTCCCCAGCGGATCGAGGAAGAAGTCGACGATCGCCACGGGGATGCCGGCCGCGGCGAGCTGGTCGAGGCCGGGAGCCACCTCCGCGCCGAAACGGAAGGCGTCGAAGCGGCTGAGCAGCACGAGATCGGGCTTCTGGGCGATCACCGCCTCGATCGAGATCGTCTCGAACGACCCCTTGCCGATCACCGGCACGCTGTCGATCGCCGGGAATTTCTTGCGCAGGATCGCCGGTTGGATCGCGTTGGCGCCGGCCTCAGCCCAGCCGGCGAGCAGGCCGACCGGATCGGGATGGATCAGCGAGAGCGCATCGAGGCTGACCCAGGCGCCGAGTACGATGCGCCTGGCCGGCTGTGCCAGCACGATCTCGCGGCCGGCGATGTCGGTGACGCGGATCGCCTGCGCCCGCGCAGCCGGGGCGATCAGCAGCGCGAGCACGAAGCTCAGTGCCGCGAGGGCAGCAGCCATTCCGACCCGGCAGCTCTGCTTCATCCCTCTCACCAGCGATAGGTCAACGTCGCCAGCACGCTGCGGCGGGAGCCGAGCGTGCAGCCCGGGACGTTACCGCATTGCGAGACGTAGTAGCGGTCGAACAGGTTCTTGGCGACGACCGAGAGCTTGGCTCCGGCCAGCGCCGGGAATGCCTTGCCGAGGTCGTAGCTCAGGCTGGCATCGACCAATGTGTAGGAGGGGATCCGGACGGTGTTGGCGGTGTCGTAGGTGCTGCCGACGAAGCGGATGCCGCCGCCGAAGCCGAGCCCGGCGAATGCCCCGCCCTGGATGGTGTAGTCGGCCCAGAGCGAGCCCTGATGCATCGGCGTCGAGGGCAGGCGCTTGCCGATATCGGTGGCGACCGAGCTCTTGGTGATCTCGTGGTCGAGGAAGGCATAGGAGGCGATCAGGCCGAGCCCTTCGCTGAGCTGGGCGCGCGCCTCGATGTCGAAGCCACGGACCGAGACCTCGCCGAGCTGGACACGGGCGAAGGGATGGGCCGGGTTTGGATCGGCGGTCAGCGTGTTCTGCTGGCGGATGTCGAACACCGCCGCGGTCAGCGAAGCGTTGATCCAGCTCGGCTGGTATTTGATGCCGGCTTCGTATTGCGTCGCCGTCAGCGGTTTGAAGGCGCCGCCGAAGAAGTCGGTCTCGGCCGTCGGCTGGAACGAGGTCGAGACGCTGACATAGGGCGCCAGGCCATTGTCGAAGACATAGCTCAGGCCGGCGCGGCCACTGAAGGCGCGATCGCTCGTCTTCGAGCGAACCAGCGCATTGGTTGTGAGCGTGTGGGTGCGCGTCTTGACGTCGGCGATGTCGTAGCGCCCGGAGAAGGTGGCGATCCAGCGCTCGAACTTGATCTGGTCCTGCGCGTAGAAGCCGAGCTGGCGCAGCTCCGCATCCTTGCGCTGGAAGTTGATGCCGGGATCGGCGATGACAGCGCCATAGACCGGGTTGAAGATCTGGATCGAGGCCGCCGGGCCGCGCCCGACATCGTACTGGCTGATCTCGTTGCGGTAATCGAGGCCGATCAACGCCGTATGCGTCAGCGGGCCGGTGCCGAACTTGGCTTCCAGCCGGTTGTCGAGGGTGAAGGCGCGCGCGGCGGCGTCGATGCGGAAGGCGGCGCGGTTCAGCGTGCGGTTGTCGGCGAGCAGTTCGCCATTGCGGTTCAGCGCGCGCAGATAGACGTCGTTCTGGGTGTAGCGCAGGTTCTGGCTGAAGCTCAGGCTATCGTTGAAGCGATGCTCGAAGGCATAGCCGATCGAGCCCTGATCGCGCTCGAAGCGGTCGAAGCCGGGCTCGCCGGCATAGCGGTTCCAGGGCAGGCGGCCATTGACGCGGTTGGGGTAGAGCGTGCCGGAGCTCGGCAGGTAGTTGAAGCTGGTCTTGCCGTCTCGCTCGCGCAGATACTGGCCCATCACCGTTAGGGTCGTGTCGGCGCTTGGTCGCCAGGTGAAGGCGGGCGCGATGAAGAGCCGGTCGTCGTCGATGAAGTCGGTCTGCGTCTCCGACATCCGGCCGAGTCCGGTCAGGCGATAGAGGAATTGTCCCTGCGGATCGATCGGCCCGGAGAGGTCGAAGGCGCCTTGCAGGCGGCCATAGCTGCCGGTCTGGAGCTGGATCTCGCGAAACGGCGTCGCGGTCGGGCGCTTGCTGACCATGTTGACGAGGCCGCCGGGGCCGCTCTGGCCGTAGAGCACCGAGGACGGACCCTTCAGTACCTCGACGCGCTCGAGCCCATAGGGCTCGATCACCGATGTCGTCCAGTCGGCGGTGGCGGCGCCGTCGGGCAGGCGCGTGCCATCGAGGAAGAGGTCGCCCTTGAAGCCGCGGATCTGCGTATAGCTGTCGAATTGCGAGGCCCCACCATAGATCTCGCCACGCACGCCGGCGGTATAGCGTAGCGCCTCGCTGACGCTCTGGGCGCCTTGCGCCCTGATCTGGTCGGCGGTGACGACGTTGACGGTCTGCGGCACCTCCAGGATCGGCGTGTCGGTCTTTGCTCCGCTGGCGCTGCGGGTCGCGACATAGCCGTTGACCGGGCCGTTGGCGCGCTCGCCATTGCCCTGCACCTCGATCGTGTCGAGCCGGATCGCCGGGGCGGCTTGCTGTGCCGTGGCTGGAGCCGCCAATGCGATGAAGATCGCCGCCAGCGAGACATCTCGTAACGCTGCCGATCGAATCCGCTCACGATCTCGCGGGTTCCGTTCCGATGTCGCCTCGCCAGCCATATGCTATACTGCTCCGATCGGTCTTGAATTGCTTGTGTTGTTGTTTAATTATTCTTGACGTCGCGCTAATTTAGACAGATTTTAAACTAGCTGCGTCGATTACTATTATAGCTTCGCCCCTCTTGCGGGTGTGGCTCAGAATTCACCGGGATCGGGTCAAGTTTGGTCGGTACAATGCGGGTCATGGCAAAAGCACCGAGTTCGGATCAGGCGAGGCCGGTCACCGTCGACAGGTTGCCGCTCGACGAGGAGACGCCGCGCCCGGTGACCGTACTGCACCAGTCCTTCCGCAGCGGGGCGAAAACCCGGTGGCACAGCCATCGCCGTACCGAACTGGTTCACGCATCCGGCGGGCTGCTCGTGCTCCATGCCGAGACCGGGACCTGGACGGTGCCGGCCGGCCATGCCCTGCTGATCCCGGCCGACCTGCCGCATGAACTTGCGGCCTATGGCTGCTGCGAGATGCGGGCCGCCTTCCTGACCGACGAGGTGCTCAGCGAGGCCGTGCCACGCAGCTGCCGCGTCATTGCCGTGTCGGAATTGCTCGATGTCGCGCTGCGGGCGCTGGCGAGCGGGCCGCTGCTCTATGATCCTGCCGGGCGCGGCGGCCATCTCGCGGCGCTGATCGTCGAGGAGATCGTCGGCGCCGCGGAGATCCATGTCGCCTTGCCGATGCCGCAGGCGCCCCGCCTGCGCAAGCTGGCTCGCGACATGGTGCAGAAGCCGGCGCTCGGCCTCGACCTCGACGGCTGGGCCGAACAGGTCGGAGTCAGCCGCTCGACCTTCACCCGTCGCTTCCGGTCGGAGACGGGTCTGAGCTTTGCGGAGTGGCGCCGGCGCCTGCGCATCCTCCACACGCTGACACTGCAGGCCGATGGCATGCCGCTGCGAGAAGCGGCGCGCAGTGCCGGCTATCGCAGCGCCAACGCGCTGCGCGACATGATGCGCCGGACGCTGGCGACGACGGTGTTGCCGCCAGCGGGCGGGAGCGGAAGCTAGAGGTTCGCGGCGCCGCCTTGAGCGAGCGCGAGACGGCGCGCTAGGTTCGCCGCATGCAAGACGAGGCTTGATCTCGACGGCCGGGCGACCTCTGCCGATGACTCTGGTGGGCGTTACCTGCTCCGGACCGACATCTCCAACAACCACATCCTGAAATGGGAGGAGGAGACCGGGGCGGTCAGCATCTTCCGGTTGCCGGCGAACTACGCCGACGGCCTGACGCGCGACCGGCGGGGCCGGCTGATCGCTGCTGAGCACGGCAGGCGCGTCACCCGCACCGGGCATGATGGCAACGTCACCGTGCTGATCGACAGTTTTGACGGCCAGAAGCCGAACTCGCCCAATGACGTCGCCGTCGCCTCGGATGGCGCGATCTGGAGCAGTTGATCTCCACTGGAATTCGTGCAATTAAATGACCGACCGGTCGGTTGATAAAAACAAGGCGACGGATTTCGGGGAGAGATATCGTGGCGGACGCCTTCATCTGCGATGCGGTTCGCACGCCCGTCGGCCGCTATGGCGGGGCGCTTTCGAGCGTTCGTGCCGATGATCTCGCGGCGATCCCTCTGGCGGCGCTGATGCAGCGCAACCCTTCCGTCGATTGGGCCCAAGTCGACGACGTCATTCTCGGCTGCGCCAACCAGGCCGGCGAAGACAATCGCAATGTCGCGCGCATGGCCGTGTTGCTCTCCGGGCTGCCGGTCGACGTGCCCGGCACCACCGTCAACCGGCTCTGCGGCTCAGGCCTCGATGCGCTCGGTCTCGCCGCCCGCTCGATCCGGGCGGGCGATTGCGACCTGATGCTCGCCGGCGGCGTCGAGAGCATGTCGCGCGCGCCCTTCGTCATGCCGAAGGCGGATGCCGCCTTCTCGCGCGCCAATGCGGTCTACGACACCACGATCGGCTGGCGCTTCGTCAACCCGAAGCTGAAGAAGGCCTTCGGCATCGATTCCATGCCGGAGACTGCCGACAATGTCGCCGCCGATTTCGGCGTCTCGCGCGTCGATCAGGACGCCTTTGCGCTGCGCAGCCAGCAGCGCTGGGCCGCGGCCCAAGCCGCTGGCCGCTTTGCCGACGAGATGGCGCCGGTCTCCGTGCCGCAGAAGAAGGGCGATCCCGTCATCGTCGACCGCGACGAGCACCCGCGTCCGGATGTGACGCTGGAGCAATTGGCCAGGCTCAAGGGCGTCAACGGCCCCGATCTCAGCGTGACCGCTGGCAACGCCTCCGGCGTCAATGACGGCTCGGCAGCGCTGATCGTGGCGAGCGAGCAGGCGGCGAAGGCGAATGGCCTGACGCCGCGCGCCCGCGTCGTCGCCATGGCGGCCGCCGGCGTCGCGCCGCGCATCATGGGCATCGGCCCGGTGCCGGCGGTGCGCAAGGTGCTGCAGCGCGCCGGGCTGGAGCTCGGGCAGATGGATGTGATCGAGCTGAACGAGGCCTTTGCGGCGCAGGGGCTCGCGGTGCTGCGCGAGCTCGGCCTGCCGGACGATGCCCCGCAGGTGAACCCGAATGGCGGCGCGATCGCGCTCGGCCATCCCCTTGGCGCGAGCGGCGCCCGGCTGGCGACGACGGCGATGTGGCAGCTCCAGCGCAGCGGCGGGCGTTACGCCCTATGCACGATGTGCGTCGGGGTGGGGCAGGGAATTGCAGTGGTCCTCGAGCGCGTCTGACGCGCGAACCGGAACAGGAGGCAGGCCGATGTATGCCCAGATGGTGAAGACGGACACGAAGCGGGTCCGCAGCCTTGACGAGATGGAGCCGCAGGAGCGCGCCTTCCAGCAGCGCATCGACGCCGGCCAGAAGATCGAGCCGAAGGAGTGGATGCCGGAGGATTACCGCAAGACGCTGATCCGCCAGATCAGCCAGCACGCCCATTCCGAGATCGTCGGCCAGCTCCCCGAGGGCAACTGGATCACGCGCGCCCCGACCCTGGAGCGCAAGGCGATCCTGCTCGCCAAGGTCCAGGACGAGGCCGGCCATGGCCTCTATCTCTATTGCGCGGCGGAGACGCTCGGCATCAGCCGCGACCAGATGTACGAGCAGCTCCATTCCGGCAAGGCGAAGTACTCCTCGATCTTCAACTATCCGACGCTGAGCTGGGCCGATATCGGCGCGATCGGCTGGCTGGTCGACGGCGCGGCGATCATGAACCAGGTGCCGCTGCAGCGCTGCTCCTACGGCCCTTACGCCCGCGCCATGGTGCGCATCTGCAAGGAGGAGAGCTTCCACCAGCGCCAGGGCTTCGACATCATGACCGTGCTCAGCAAGGGCATGCCGGAGCAGAAGGCGATGGCGCAGGACGCACTCGACCGTTGGTGGTGGCCGTCTTTGATGATGTTCGGCCCCTCGGACGACGCCTCGGTGCATTCGGCTCAGTCGATGGCCTGGAACATCAAGCAGGATTCCAATGACGAGCTGCGCCAGAAGTTCGTCGACCAGACCGTGCCGCAGGCCAAATATCTCGGCCTTACTGTCCCCGACCCTGCGCTCAAATGGAACGAGGAGAAGGGCGGCCATGATTTCGGCGAGCCCGACTGGACCGAGTTCTTCGCGGTGATCGCCGGCGAGGGCCCGTGCAATCGCGAGCGGCTGGAAGCGCGGCGCAAGGCCTGGAACGACGGCGCCTGGTTCCGCGACGGGCTCACCGCCCATGCCAGCAAGCAGGCGGCGCGGCGCCAGGCCGCACGCATCGCTGCCGAGTAACGCACCGCCAGAAGGGAGCAAAGCAATGTCGAGCGAATGGCCCCTCTGGGAGGTCTTCATCCGCGGCCAGCACGGCCTCAACCACCGCCATGTCGGCAGCCTGCACGCGCCGGATGCGGAGATGGCGATCCTCAATGCGCGCGACGTCTATACGCGCCGCAACGAGGGCGTGAGCATCTGGGTGGTGCGCTCGGCCGACATCGTTGCCAGCGCCCCGTCCGACAAGGGCCCGCTGTTCGACCCGGCCAACGCCAAGGTCTACCGGCACCCGACCTTCTTCGATGTGCCGGACGAAGTGGGGCATATGTGATGGGCTCCCCGGCCTCTTCCTCTGCGGTTTCTTCGGCGGTTGCCGAGTTCGCGCTGCGCATGGGCGACAATTGCCTGATCCTCGGCCACCGCAATTCGGAATGGTGTGGCCATTCCCCGGCGCTGGAAGAGGACATTGCGCTCGCCAACACCGCGCTCGACCTGATCGGCCAGACCCAGCTCTGGCTTGGGCTCGCCTGCGAGGCCGAGGGCAAGGGCCGCACGTCTGACGAGATCGCCTTCCTGCGCGACGTCTCCGGCTATCGCAATCTCCTGCTGGTCGAGCAGCCCAATGGCGATTTCGGCCGCACGCTGATGCGGCAATATCTGTTCGACGCCTGGCATCTGCCGCTGCTGAAGGCGCTGATGGGTTCGGCCGACAAGCGTATCGCCGAGATCGCCGAGAAGGCCTCCAAGGAGGTCGCCTATCATCTCGAGCGCAGTGCCGACCTTGTCGTCCGCCTCGGCGACGGCACGGCGGAAAGCCACACCCGCATGCAGGCGGCGGTGGATTTCCTCTGGCCCTATACCGGCGAGATGTTCCTCGCCGACGCGCTCGACGAGGAACTGGTGGCGGCCGGGCTAGCGCCGGAACCGGGGTCGCTGAAAGCTGCCTGGCAGGAGCATGTCAGCAGCACTTTCGCCGCTGCGACGCTGAAGGCGCCGGAGAAGAGCTTCGCCCAGAAGGGCGGCCGGCGCGGCGTCCATTCCGAGCATCTCGGCTACATCCTCGCCGAGATGCAGTTCCTGCAGCGCGCCTATCCCGGCGCGCGCTGGTGAGGAGGCGCTGATGGACGCCGCCACCATCTCACGCCCGGCCGTTGCCGAGATCTGGTCCTGGCTCGCAGAGATTCCCGACCCCGAGATCCCGGTGATCTCGCTGGTCGATCTCGGCATCATCCGCGACGTCGCCTGGGCCGATGATCTGCTGGAGGTCACGGTGACGCCGACCTATTCCGGCTGCCCGGCGACCGGCGTCATCAATTTCGAGATCGAGCGCGGCCTGCGCGAGCACGGCATCGAGAAGCTCGTCCTGAAGCGGCAATTGTCGCCGGCCTGGACCACCGCCTGGATCAGCGCCGAGGGCCGCGCCAAGCTGCGCGATTACGGCATCGCGCCGCCGGTCGAGGGCACGGCCGCCTGTGCCGGCGCGCTGCGTCCGCTCGAAGTCAGCTGCCCGCGCTGTGGCTCGCAGCGGACCGAGCGGATCAGCCAGTTCGGCTCGACGCCGTGCAAGGCCCATTTCCGCTGCAGCGATTGCCTCGAACCGTTCGACTACTTCAAGAGCATCTGAGGGACCGATGGCCCGCTTCTTTCCGTTGGAGGTCGCCGATATCCGTCGCGAGACGCGCGACGCGGTGGTCGTCACGCTCGCGCCACGCGCGGAGGATCGCGCCGCCTTCGACTTCACCCAAGGCCAGTACCTGACCTTCCGCCGCGATTTCGAGGGCGAGGAACTGCGCCGCTCCTATTCGATCTGCGCCGGCAAGGACGAGGGCGTGCTCAAGGTCGGGATCAAGCGCGTCGATGGTGGCGCCTTCTCGACCTGGGCCAATGAGGACTTGAAGCCCGGCGACGTGGTCGAGGCGATGCCGCCGATGGGCGCCTTCCATGTGCCGCTGAAGCCGGAGGAGAAGCGGCATTATCTCGGCTTCGCCGGCGGCAGCGGCATCACGCCGGTGCTCTCGCTGATCAAGACAACATTGGCGCGCGAGCCGGGATCGCGCTTCACGCTGGTCTACGGCAATCGCTCGGTCAGTTCGATCATGTTCCGCGAGGAGCTGGAGGACATCAAGAACACCCATCTCGGCCGCTTCAACGTGGTCCATGTGCTGGAGAGCGAGGCGCAGGAGGTCGAGCTGTTCTCCGGCCGGATCGATGCCGAGAAGTGCGCGCGGCTGTTCAAGGGCTGGATCAACATCGCCGCCATCGACATGGCCTTCATCTGCGGGCCGGAGCCGATGATGCTGGCGATCGCGGCGGCGCTGCGCGAGCACGGTCTGCGCGACGACCAGATCAAGTTCGAGCTCTTCGCCTCGGCGCCGCGTCGCGGCAAGCATGTCGTCAGGATGGCCGCTGACACCGGCAAGGCCGCGACCTGCACCGCGACGATCACACTCGACGGCACGACGCGGGTGATCGAGATGGCCAAGACCGGACAGACCATCCTGGAAGCCGCGCTCGGGGCCAGTCTCGATGCGCCGTATGCCTGCAAGGCCGGCGTCTGCTCGACCTGCCGCGCCATGGTCGTCGAGGGCGAGGTCGAGATGGCGACCAACCATGCCCTCGAGGACTACGAGGTCCGCCAGGGCTATGTGCTGAGCTGCCAGTGCTATCCGCTCTCGGACCGGGTGGTGGTGACCTATGACCAGTGACGCCGACACCATGCCGCTCGAAGCCTATCTGGCGCAGGGCGGCAAGCTGACCACGCCCGAGAACGCGCCGCCGCGTTATCGTGGCGAATTGCTGCGGCTGATGGCGACCTTCGTCGACAGCGAGCTGGCTGGTGCCGCCGGCTTCGCGGATATCATCAACCAGGGGCCGGGCATCAAGGAGCGCATCGCCGCCTCCCGCATCGTGCTGGAGAAGCTCGACCATGCCGAGCGCGTGCTGGCCGTGATGGGGGAGTTCGGCGCCGACATCTCGCGCTATGCCAACCATCATCCCTGGGCCGAACGCGTGGCGCGCGACAGCGATCTCGGTGCCGCCCGTCACGGCGCCGACATGCGGCTCGCGGTGTTGCATTATCCGTTGCAGGGCTGGCTCGATGCGGTCGTGATGAACGTGCTGATGGGCCAGGCCGTGGTGATCCAGATCGAGGAGTTCGCCGGGCTTTCCTACCAGCCGCTGGGCGAGATCTTCCGCGCCATCCTGCCGCGCGAGCGCCGGCACAAGGAACTCGGCGAGGAAGGCTTGCGGAAGCTTTTGGATGACGCCGGCAACCGACCGCTCGTCGCCGCTGCGCTGGCCTATTGGCGCCCGCGCGTCGCTGCCAGCTTCGGCCGCGGCAGCTCGGCGCATTTCGAGACGCAGAAGAAGTTCGGCCTGCGCCACACCGGCAATGCCGAGCTCGCGGCCGCCTGGGAGCGGCAGCTGGACGAGCTGCTGCGCGCCATCGGCATAGCCTGACCAGCATATACGGCCCACGACGGCGGCAAGCCGCACATCGCGATCGACAAGGGATCTCAAGGGATGAACGCGCCAGTGAAGACCGTCCGCCAGCTCGAATCCTATATCGCCGGAGACTGGGTCCGCGGCGCCGGCAAGGCCGTGCCGCTGCTCGATGCCGCGACCGGCGCCGAGGTCGCGCTGATCGATGCGAGCGGCCTCGACATGAAGCGCGCCCTGAGCCATGGCCGCGAAGAGGGCGGCCGGGCGCTGCGCAAGCTCAGCTTCCATGAGCGCGCCTTGATGCTGAAGGCGCTCGGCCAGGCGCTGATGGAGACGAAGGAGGAGTTCTACGCGCTTTCCACCGCGACCGGCGCGACGCGGACCGACAGCTGGATCGACATCGAGGGCGGCGTCGGCACCTTGCTGTCCTATGCCTCGAAGGGCCGGCGCGAGCTGCCGAACACGCGCACGCTCGTCGATGGCGATGTCGAGGCGCTCTCGCGCGACAACAGCTTCTCCGGCCAGCACATCCTGACGCCGCTGGAAGGCGTCGCGATCCATATCAACGCCTTCAACTTCCCCTGCTGGGGCATGCTGGAGAAACTCGCGCCGACGCTGCTCGCCGGCATGCCGGCGATCGTCAAGCCGGCGAGCCAGACCGCCTATCTGACCGAATTGATGGTGCGGAAGATCATCGCGACCGGCATCCTGCCCAAGGGTGCGCTGCAACTGATCAGCGGCTCGGTCGGCGACCTGCTCGACCATGTCGATTGCCAGGACGTCGTGACCTTCACCGGCTCGGCCGCTACCGGTCGCAAGCTCCGCACCCATAAGGCGATCGTCGAGAACTCCGTGCGTTTCACCATGGAGGCGGATTCGCTCAACGCCGCCATTCTTGGGCCGGATGCCGTCGCCGGTACTGAGGAATTCGACCTCTTCGTCAAGGAGGTTGCCCGCGAGATGACGGTGAAGGCCGGGCAGAAATGCACGGCGATCCGCCGCGTGATCGCGCCGCGTGCCGCGGTCGAGCCCTTGATCAAAGCGCTCGGCGACCGGCTCGCCAAGACCGCGCTCGGCAATCCCGGCGAGGAGGCGACCCGGATGGGCCCGCTCGCCAGCCTCGCCCAGCGCGACGAGGTCCGCGCCCGTATCGCCGAATTGCAGGGGGATGCCGAGATCGTCGCCGGCGACCCCAGCCAGGCGAAGCTGACCTCGGGCGATGCTGAGGCCGGTGCCTTCCTGAGCCCGGTGCTGCTCTATTGCGACAAGCCCGGCGCGGCCAAGGCTGTGCACGATGTCGAGGCTTTCGGCCCGGTCAGCACGATCATCCCCTATGAGACGATCGACGAGGCGGCGGAGCTGGCCCGGCGCGGCAAGGGCAGCCTCGTCGCCTCGGTCTTCACCAACGATGCTGCCTTCGCGCGCGAGGCCGTCGAAGCGCTCGGGCCCTGGCATGGCCGCGTCATGCTCGGCAATCGCGTCAGCGCCAAGTCCTCGACCGGCCACGGCTCGCCCTTGCCGGTGCTGGTCCATGGCGGCCCGGGCCGCGCCGGCGGCGGCGAGGAACTCGGCGGCATGCGCTCGGTCAAGCACTACATGCAGCGCACCGCCGTCCAGGGCGCGCCCTGGCTGCTGTCGGAGGTCACCGGGCGCTGGATGCAGGGTGCCAAGACGCGGCAGGACGGCATCCACCCCTTCCGCAAGTCGCTCGCCGAGCTGGAGATCGGTGACCAGCTCGTCACGGCCTCGCGCACGGTGACGCTGGAGGACATCGAGCACTTCGCCCATTTCACCGGCGACACCTTCTACGCCCATATGGACGAGGAAGCCGCCAAGGCGAACCCGTTCTTCGATGGGCGCGTCGCGCATGGCTATCTGATCGTGTCGTTCGCGGCGGGCCTCTTCGTCGATCCGGCGCCGGGCCCGGTGCTCGCCAATTACGGCGTCGATGCGCTGCGCTTCCTGACGCCGGTCAATCCGGGCGACGCGCTGCAGGTGACGTTGACCTGCAAGCAGATCAATCCACGCGAGACCGAGAATTACGGCGAGGTGCGCTGGGACTGCACGGTCACCAACCAGGAGGCCCAGCTCGTCGCGCAATACGACGTGCTGACCATGGTGGCGAAGACCTGGCCGGCATAGTCGCCCTTCTGAGAAAAGGCGGCCTGCATCTCCTCAGAACCGCCTTCGTCATCCCGGACAAGCGGCGAAGCCGCGCAGCTCCGGGATCCATCGTAAGGCTCCGGAGCCCTCCGATGGATCCCGGGGCAAGCCCGGGATGACGGAATGGTTCCGAGGAAAAACGATAGGCTCCCGGCCGCCTATTTCATTGCGCTGGCGCCGTCGAGGAACAGCGCGGTGACCATGTCGGCATAGCCCTCGCGGCTCAGCGCGCCGCTCGGCCGGAACCAGGTGTAGACCCAGTTCAGGATGCCGAAGAGCGACATGGTGATGGGCGTCACCCCGGCGCGGTTGTCCGCCAGCGCCGGGTTGATGTCGACCAGCACATCCGAGAACGCCTTGACGATGCGGCGCTCCATCTCCCTCAGTTCCAGCCGCTGGGATTCGGTCAGCGATCCCGTGCCGTTGAGCAGAACCTGGTGGAAATTGGATGCCGTGCGGTAGTTCTCCAGCACGCCGCCGATCAGATGGCGCAAGCGCGCCCGCGGCTCGAGATCGGGCCGGTCGGCCTCGATGATCGCCGCCTCCAGCTCGACGAGATGGGTGCGGCCGATGTCGAAGATCAGCAGGTCCTTGCTCGGATAGTAATGGTAGAGCAGCGCCTTGGAGACGTTGTTCTCCTGGGCGATCTGCGCCATCGAGGCGCGCTCCATGCCGAGCTTGGCGAAGACGGCGGCGGCACTGTCGAGGATGCTGCGCCGCTTCTCGTCGAAATCCGCAGCCCTGGTGCGGGCCATCGCCTGTTATCCTTTCGGCCGGTTGTCGACGACCCGCCTGGCTTTACCGGCCGAACGCTCGACCGAATCGGGGTCGCCAACCTGTATCTTGGTGCTCACCCCCACCACGCTTTTGATGTGGTGCGCAAGTTCCCTGGCGGATGCAGCGCGGGCATCCACAGCGGCGGCGTGCGGCATCGCCTCGACATGCACGACCATGTCGTCCATCCGCCCGGCGCGCACGAGCTCGATCTGGAAATGCGGGGCGAGGCCGCCGCATTTCAGCAGCTGCTCCTCGATCTGCGTCGGGAAGATGTTGACGCCGCGCAGGATCATCATGTCGTCCGAGCGGCCGGTAATCTTCTCGATCCGGCGCATCGCCCGCGCCGTACCGGGCAGAAGCCGCGTCAGGTCGCGCGTGCGATAGCGGATGATCGGCAGCGCCTCCTTGGTCAGCGAGGTGAAGACGAGCTCGCCCATCTCGCCGTCGGGCAGGACTTCGCCGGTCTCGGGGTCGATGATCTCGGGGTAGAAATGGTCCTCCCAGACATGCAGACCGTCCTTGGTCTCGACGCATTCGCTGGCGACGCCCGGGCCGATCACCTCGGACAGGCCGTAGATGTCGACAGCATGCATGTCGAAGTCCTGCTGGATCTCCTCGCGCATCGCATTGGTCCAGGGCTCGGCACCGAAGATGCCGACGGCGAGCGAAGACTTACGCGGATCGATGCCCTGGCGGCGGAACTCGTCGAGGATCGAGAGCATGTAGGACGGCGTCACCATGATGATGCGCGGCTTGAAGTCCTGGATCAGGCAGACCTGGCGCTCGGTCATGCCGCCGGAGATCGGGATCACCGTGCAGCCGAGCTTCTCGGCGCCGTAATGGGCGCCGAGCCCGCCGGTGAACAGGCCGTAGCCATAGGCGACATGGCAGATGTCGCCGGCCCGCCCGCCTGCCGCCCGGATCGAGCGGGCGACGCAGGTCGCCCACATCTCGATGTCGTTCTGGGTGTAGCCGACGACGGTCGGCTTGCCGGTGGTGCCGGATGAGGCGTGAATGCGAGCGACCTTGTCCTGCGGCACCGCGAACATCCCGAACGGATAGGTGTCGCGCAGGTCCTTCTTCACCGTGAACGGGAATTTGGCGAGATCGGACAGCGTGCGGAGGTCATCCGGATGGACGCCGGCCTTGTCGAACTGCGCCCGGTAATGCGGCGAGTTGCGATAGGCATGATCGAGCGTCGTCTTCAGCCGTTTCAGCTGGAGCGCCGAGATCTCGTCGCGGGAGGCCGTTTCGATGGGATCGAGATCGCCCGGGCGGGGCGAAAGGTCTTCCATGGTTTCCTCCGCTTTGTCTTGTTTCGGCCGGAACGTTCAGCCCGGCGCGGGTATCGGCGTGCCCTTGACGGTGCGGGAGTGGCCGCGGAATTCCGCGACATGCTCGCCGTTCTGGTTCGTCACCTTGATGTCGTAGATGCCGCCGCGGCCGATGCGCGAGACTTCGTGCGCACTCGCGGTGAGGCGGTCGCCCTCGAAGGCCGGGCGTAGGAACGTCACCGAGCAATGCTGCGCGACGGTGTTCTGGTTGTAGCTGTTGCAGGCGAAGGCGAAGGCCGAATCCGCCAAAGTGAAGATATAGCCGCCATGGCAGGTCTTGTGGCCGTTGGTCATCTCGGCCGTGACGGTCAGCGACAGCGTCGCTTCGCCCGGGCCGACCGCGTCGAGACTCATGCCGAGGCTGCGCGAGGCGAGGTCCTTCTCCCACATCGCCTCGGCAGAGGCGCGGGCAACGGCGACCGGATCGGAGAAATCGAGGCTCATCGTCCGCTGAACTTCGGCTGGCGCTTGTCGAGGAAGGCGAGCACGCCCTCGGCATAGTCGGCGCTGCGGCCGGCCTGGCGCTGCAGATCGCGCTCAAGGTCGAGCTGCTGGTCGAGCGTGTTGCCGGCGGAGGCCTGGATCGCCTGCTTGATCAGGCCGAGCCCGAAGGTCGGGCCGGCGGCGAGCTTCCTGCCGAGCGCCTCGGCCTCGCTCATCAATTCGGCGTCGTCGACGGCGCGCCAGATCAGGCCCCAGGCGGCGGCGGTCTCCGCCGTCAGCGGTTCCGCGGTCAAAGCGAGCGCTTTGGCCCGGGCTTCGCCGAGCAGTTGCGGGAGGTTCCAGGTGCCGCCGGAATCGGGGATGAGGCCGATCTTGGAGAAGGCCTGGATGAACTTCGCCGAGCGGGCCGCAAGCACGATGTCGCAGGCGATCGCGATATTGGCGCCCGCGCCGGCGGCGACGCCGTTGACCGCGCAGATCACCGGCTTGTCGAGGCTGCGGATGAGGCGGATCAGCGGGTTGTAGAAGGTCTCGATCGTGCGGCCGAGATCCGGGGTGGTCTCCTTGCGCGGGTCGCGATCGCCCAGGTCCTGGCCGGCGCAGAAGCCGCGGCCGGCGCCCGTCAGCAGCACCGCACGGATGTCGCTCTCGTCATGCGCACGCTGGAAGCCGGCGCGCAGGGCCAGATGCATCTCGTCGTTGAAGGAGTTCAGCTTGTCGGGGCGATTGAGCGTCAGCCGCAGCAGGCCTTCGGCGAGCTCTATCTTGACCGTGTCGGACACGAGCCTTCCTCCCATGACGTCGCGGCCTTGGGCCGTCGCTCCAAAAAATTCCTTGCATAGTCCGAACGGTCGGTCAATTATTAAGTCAACGAAGGCGTGACTTGGTCTAAGGCGAAGGTTGCAAACCTGCCCCGAGGCTCAACCAAGCGCCATGCGGGGACGACGACGATCGCGCTCTGAGCGTTCAGCCGCGCGACGACGGGCGACATAAAAATACGTGGCACCGGGAGGAAACGATGAAGTTCAAAGTCTTCGGCAGCGCGCTCGCGCTGGCGCTCGGCCTGGCGAGTCCCGCTCTCGCCGACATCAAGATCGGCGCTTCGGTCTCCGAAACCGGGCCGGCCTCCTCGCTCGGCGATCCCGAGGCCAAGACGCTCAAGCTACTGGTCGACGAGATCAATGCCGCCGGCGGCGTGCTGGGCCAGAAGATCAAGCTCTTCCTCTATGACGACGGCGGCGACCCCAACAAGGCGCGCACCTTCGCCACCCGGCTGGTCGAGGACGACGAGGTCGTCGCCATCGTCGGCGGCTCGACCACCGGCACCACCATGTCGATCATCTCGGTCGTCGAGAACGCCAAGATCCCGTTCATCTCGCTGGCGGGCGCGATCGAGATCGTCGATCCCGTGAAGCCCTTCGTCTTCAAGACGCCGCATACCGACAGGATGGCCTGCCGCAAGATCTTCGAGGACATGAAGGCCAAGGGCTACAGCAAGATCGCCCTGATCTCCGGCTCCGACGGCTTCGGCGCCTCGATGCGCAAGCAGTGCCTGCAGGTCATCGGCGAGTTCGGCATCACCGTGCTGGCCGAGGAGACCTACGGCCCGAACGACGCCGATATGACCCCGCAGCTCACCAATATCCGCTCCAAGGCAGAGGTGCAGGCGATCCTCAATCCCGGCTTCGGCCAGGGCCCGGCGATCGTGACCCGCAACTATGGCCAGCTCGGCATCAAGACGCCGCTGTACCAGTCGCATGGCGTCGCCTCGAAGAGCTTCATCGATCTCGCCGGCCCGGCCTCGGAAGGGGTGCGCCTGCCCGGCACCGCCGTCCTCGTCGCCAATCTCCTGCCGGCGAATGACCCGCAGAAGGCGGTCGTCTCCGCCTATACGAGCGCCTACCAGGCGAAGTTCAACCAGCCGGCCTCGACCTTCGGCGGCTATGCCCATGACGGCTTGCGGCTGCTGGTCGATGCGATCAAGCGCGCCGGCAAGGCCGAGCCGAAGGCGATCCGCGACGCGCTGGAAGGTACGAAGGGCTTCGTCGGCGTCACCGGCACCTTCAACATGGCGGCGGGCGATCACCTCGGCCTCGACCTCTCGGCCTTCCGCATGCTCGAGATCAAGGGCGGCAACTGGGCGCTGGTGCAGTGAGGCGCCGGAGCGAGGGCGTCTGCGATCGCTGAGCGGCGCCCTCTCCGTCATGGTCGGCCTGTCCCGACCATCCACGTCTTCCTTCGGGCAGGGCGGTGTTCAAGACGTGGATGCTCGCCACAAGGGCGAGCATGACGAGCTGGACTGGCCTTCGGCATCTGATCTGGCCACGGGGAGCCTAGAGTGGCGGAACTTCTCCAGTATCTGTTGTCGGGCGTGACGGTCGGGGCGGTCTATGCGCTGGTCGCGCTCGGCTTCACCCTGATCTACAACGCCTCCGACGTGGTGAACTTCGCCCAGGGCGAGTTCGTCATGCTCGGCGGCATGATCACCTTCTTCGCCTGGCAGGCCGGCATCCCGTTGCCGCTGGCGGCGCTGCTCGCCATCCTCGCGGCGGCGACGATCGGTGTGCTCCTCAACAAGCTGGCGATCGAGCCGGCGCGTGGCGCACCCGTCGCCAGCCTGATCATCATCACGATCGGCGCTTCGATCTTCCTGCGCGGCAGTGCCCAGCTCGTCTTCGATAAGCAGCTCCATCGCTTCCCGAGCTTCTCCGGGGACGATCCGCTCAGGCTCTTCGGGGCGACTATGCTGCCGCAGGGCCTCTGGGTCATTGCCGGCGCAGTCGCGGTCTTCCTCGCTTTGTGGCTGTTCTTCGCCCGCACGCTGACCGGGAAGGCTGTGCTCGCCACCGCCAACAACCGCATCGCGGCCAGCCTGGTCGGCATCAACCCCAACCACATGATGACGCTGAGCTTCGCCGTTTCGGCTGCGATCGGCGCTCTCGCCGGTGTGCTCGTCACACCGATCACCTTGACCAGCTACGATCTCGGCGTGGCGATGGCGCTGAAAGGCTTCGCCGCTGCCATGCTCGGCGGCATGGGCGTCCCGGCCGGCGCGCTCGCCGGCGGCCTGCTGCTCGGGCTGATCGAGGCGCTGACCGCCGGCTATGTCAGTTCGGTCTACAAGGACGCCGTCGCTTTCGTCCTGATCCTGGTGATCCTGTTCGTGCGGCCGCAGGGCCTGTTCGGCCGCAAGGCGATGGACCGGGTGTGACGATGCGCCTGTCCCGCAAGCATCTCACCTTGCTCGTGCTGGCGGTGCTGATCGCGCTGGCGCCGGCCTTCTTCCCATCGAATTTCTACTACCGGATCGGCGCGCTGATCTTCGTCAACGGGCTCGCGGTCACCGGCCTCGTCGTGCTGACCGGCTTCGCCGGCCAGATCAGCCTCGGCCATGCCGGCTTCGTCGGGATCGGCGCCTATGCCTGCGCGCTGGCACCGGGCTATCTCGGGCTGCATCCCGGCCTCGCCATGCTGCTCGGCGCCGTGCTCTCGGGCGTCGTCGCCTGGCTGATCGGCCGGCCGATCCTGCGGCTCAAGGGCTATTACCTCGCCGTCGCCACGCTCGGCTTCGGCATTCTCGTCTCGATGGTGCTCGCCAACGAAGCGAAGATCACCGGCGGCCCTGACGGGCGCGAGGTCGCCGAGCTCGGCCTGCGCAGCGCGCTCGCTTCCATCGGCATCGGCCTGAGCAATGCGCAGTTCTGGTACGCCGCCACCGGACTTTCCATGCTCGCCGGCGCCTGGATCGCGCTCAACCTGCAGGACAGCCCATCGGGAAGGGCGCTGCGTGCCCTGCATGATTCCGAGGTCGCCGCCCGCACGGTCGGCGTCGATGTAGCCAGGCTGAAGCTCTCGGCCTTCGTGATCTCGGCGGTCTACGCTTCGCTCTCCGGCTCGCTGCTGGCGCTGATGAACCGCTTCATCACACCTGATGTCGCCGGTTTCCTGCACTCGGTCGAGTTGGTGACGATGACCGTGTTCGGCGGCGTCGGCTCGGTGCCGGGTGCCATCCTCGGCGCAGCGACCCTGACGTTGCTGCCGCAGTCGCTGACCGTGCTGCAGCAATACGAGAACCTCATCCTCGGCCTGATCATGATGCTGGTGATGATCTTCATGCGCGAGGGGCTGCTGCCGTCGATCATGCGCCGCCTGAAGGGGAGGGGCTGATGACGCTTCTCTCTGTCGAGGGTCTCGGCATCGATTTCGGCGGCCTGCGCGCGGTCAACGATGTCGGCTTTTCGGTGTCGCCGGGCGAGATCGTCTCGGTGATCGGCCCCAACGGTGCCGGCAAGACCACGCTGTTCAACATGATCTCGGGCGTCTACCAGCCCCAGCGTGGCAGGATCGCGCTCGACGGGCAGGACGTCACCGGCCTGGCGCCTAACCGGCTGGCCGAGCGGGGTCTGTCGCGCACCTTCCAGAACCTGCAGATCTTCCAGCGCATGAGCGTGCTGGAGAACGCCATGACCGGCTGCCACCTCAGGGAGCGCGGGCCGATCCTCGGCGATCTCTTCAGCCTGCCGTCCTCGCGCCGCCGCAACGCCGTGACGAGGGCGCGCGCGAGCGAGCTTCTGGAGCGGGTTGGCCTTGGCCGTGCCGCCGAGCGGGAGGCGTCCTCGCTCTCCTATGGCGCGCTGAAGCGGCTCGAGATCGCCCGGGCGCTAGCGCTGGAGCCGCGCATCCTCCTGCTCGACGAGCCGGCCGCCGGCTGCAACGCGGTCGAGACCGAGGAGATCGACCACCTGATCGCCGAGGTCGCCAAATCCGGCGTCGCGATCCTGCTGGTCGAGCACGATATGAAGATGGTGATGCGCATCTCCAGGCACATCGTCGTGCTCGATCGCGGCGAGAAGATCGCCGAGGGCGCACCAGCGGCCGTTTCGCGCGATCCGAAGGTGATCGAGGCCTATCTCGGCACCCAAGCGACGGAGGCGGGCCATGCTCTCGGTTGAGGGGTTGCGCTCGCGCTATGGACGCATCGAGGTCCTGCATGGCGTCGACCTGGAAGTCGGCTCGGGCGAGATCGTCACCGTGGTTGGCGCCAACGGTGCCGGCAAGACGACGCTGCTGCGCTGCATCTCCGGCGTCCAGCCGGCGAGCGGCGGCGCGATCATCTTCCGCGGCGAGGCGCTGAAGGCGATCCCCGCCCACCGCCGGGTCGGTCTCGGCCTCTCGCAATCCCCGGAAGGGCGGTTGATCTTCACCAACCTGACCGTCGAGGAGAACCTGCGGCTCGGCGCCTATCTCTTCGCCGACGAGCGCGTCGAGCGCGACATGGAAGACGCCTTCGCGATGTTCCCGATCCTGAAGGAGAAGCGCAATCTGCCGGCCGGCGGCCTCTCCGGCGGCCAGCAGCAGATGCTGGCGATCGGCCGCGCCCTGATGTCCCGGCCCGCCTGCCTGCTGCTCGACGAGCCCAGCATGGGGCTGGCGCCGATCCTGGTGGCGCAGATCTTCGACGTCGTGAAGAACCTGAAATCGCTCGGAGTCACCGTGCTGCTGGTCGAGCAGAACGCCTATGCGGCTCTCAGGATCGCCGATCGCGGCTATGTCATGGAGACCGGCCGCATCGGCATCAGCGGCACGGCCGAGGAGCTGATCGCCGATCCGCGCATCCGCGAGGCCTATCTCGGCATCTGAGACGCGGCGCGAATGCGCCCCGGCCTCAGGGCTTGTTCGGGTCGAAATGCTTGGTCAGCTTGTGGCCGTAGCCACCATAGTCCTGCTGCAGCGCCTCGCTCTGCGCGGCGAAGGCCGTGACCTGCTGCGCAAAGCGCGTCTCGAACATGAAGGCGAGCGTGCCTTCGAGCTTGTGCGGCTTCAGCTCGACGGTGCTCGCCTTCTCGAAGGCGTCCATGTCCGGCCCGTGCGGCAGCATCGTATTGTGCAGGGAAATGCCGCCCGGCACGAAACCACCCCCCGTCTTGGCGTCGTAGACGCCGTAGACCAGGCCCATGAACTCGCTCATCACGTTCATGTGGTACCAGGGCGGGCGGAAGGTGTTCTCGGCCACCAGCCAGCGGTCGGAGAAGATCACGAAGTCGATATTGGCGGTGCCGGGTGTCTCCGAAGGTGAGGTCAGCACGGTGAAGATCGACGGATCGGCGTGGTCGTAGAGGATCGGGCCGACCGGCGAGAAGCGCCTGAGATCGTATTTGTAGGGCGCGTAGTTGCCGTGCCAGGCGACGACGTCGAGCGGCGAATTTTCGATGTCGGCGGCCCAGAGATTGCCGCCCCATTTCACATACATCTTCGAGGGCGCATCGCGGTCTTCATAGGCCGCGACCGGCGTCAGGAAATCGCGGGGATTGGCGAGGCAGTTGGCGCCGATCGGCCCACGCTCCGGCAAGGTGAAGGCGCCGCCATAATTCTCGCAGATATAGCCGCGGGCCGGGCCGTTCGTGAGCTCGACCCGGATCTTGACGCCACGCGGGATGACCGCGATCTCGCCCGGCTCGATGTCGATGATGCCGAACTCGGTCCACAGGCGTAAGGAACCTTGCTGCGGCACGAACAGCATCTCGCCATCGGCGTTGTAGAAATACTCGTCCACCATGGACCGCGTGATCAGATAGACATGCGCGCCCATGCCGCCCTGGCTGCCGGCATCGCCCGCCGTGGTGATGCTGTGGACGCCCTCGACGAAGGAAAGCGGTTCCGACGGGATCGGAATCGGGCTCCAGCGCAGCGGCGCGATCGGCATGTCGACCTCGCGGGCCGGCGCGGTACGCCAGAGCCGGGTATCGACCTTCCTGAACGTGTTCCAATGGGCGACCGTCGGCCGGATGCGGTAGAGCCAGGAGCGCTCATTAGTGGTGCGCGGCGCGGTGAAGGGCGAGCCGGAGAGCTGCTCGGCATAGAGCCCGTAGGCGCATTTCTGCGGCGAGTTGCGGCCCAGAGGCAGGGCCCCCGGCAAGGCCTCGGTCTCGAAGCCGTTGCCGAAGCCGGACATGTAGCCGGCCGCGATCGCGCTCCTGGTCGTGCCGTCCTGCGCGGCAGCCGTGTTCCTGACGTTCATGACACCCTCCCGAAAGGCCCGCCAGCCCTCCTGCCACGGCCGTCTCGGCGCAGGCAGGAGCTATCATATAGTTGCGTTTGTAACCATTTCTCGTGTGACTAACAAGCGACGATAGCTCGCTTCGCAGACGCTCATGATCCGCATCATGAGCCGGCCGTTCGGGATTGGCGAGGTCTCGCCGAGGCCACCTCACGGTGACGCCAGTGGCCGAGAGCGAAATGCTTGCTCGGATTGCGCGAGGGAACAACACGTCGCAACGTCCTAACGTAATCTACATGTCTCGCCGCTTATGAATCCCGATCTCGCACGGCCGCGCGGCCTTGCGGCATCTGGCTGGGGGAAGCGGGTGATGCACGCCATAGTCGGGCGCGGTGCCGGAAAGCTCGTGGGCGCCGTGGAGCCCTCGCTCCTGCGCGACGAGCTGCTCGGCGAGATCTTCGAGGCTTCCGCCAGACGGACACCCGACCATATCGCCATCGTCTTCGGCACTGAGCGCGTCACTTACGCCGAGCTCGACGCCCGTGCCGACAAGGTGGCGCGTGCGCTACGGGCGCGCGGCGTCTCGGCCGGCAATTTCGTCGGCCTGTGGATGTCCCGCTCGCTCGACCTGCATGTCGCGCTGCTCGGCATCCTCAAGGCCGGCGCGGCCTATATCCCCTTCGATGCCGACGCTCCCCCTGAGCGCATCGGCGAATGCCTCGCCGATTGCGAGGCGAAGGTGATCGTCATCGACGACGTTACCGGGGCGAAGCTCGATCGGGACCTGCCCGCCGACGCCGCGAGCTGCCGCGACCTGATCGCCGCAGGCGCCGACGCCGCGCCGGTCGATCCGCGCGCTGACGGCGTGACGCCCGCGAGCCCGGCCTATGCGATCTACACCTCGGGCTCGACCGGCAAGCCCAAGGGCATCGTCATCGCCCACAGCAACATCTGCCACTATCTGCGCTCGTCGAACCAGATCTACGGCATGGCGGCGGACGACGTCTCCTTCCAGGGCGCCTCGGTCGCTTTCGATCTCTCGCTGGAGGAGATCTTCGTCCCCTATCTCGTCGGCGCGACGCTCTGGGTCGCCTCGGCGCAGGTGCTGGGCGAGGTCGAACGCCTGCCCGCGCTGATGGCGGAAGCCGGCATCACCGTGCTCGATACCGTGCCGACGCTGCTCGCCATGATGCCGCAGGATATTCCGAGCCTGCGCATCATCATCCTTGGTGGCGAGGCCTGCCCGCCCGCCGTCCGCCAGCGCTGGTGCCGGCCCGGCCGCAAGGTCTTCAACTCCTACGGGCCGACGGAGGCCACCGTCGTCGCCACCGTCGACGAGGTCACCCCGGACGAGGCGGTGACCATCGGCGTGCCGATCCCGAACTACACCTGCTATGTCGTCGACGAGGAGATGCGGATCGTCGGCCCCGGCATCGAAGGGGAATTGCTGATCGGCGGCCCCGGCGTCGCCGCCGGCTATCTCGGCCGCCCCGAGCTCACCGCCGAGAAGTTCATCGCCAATCCCTTCGGCGGTGATGGCAGCGACCCCGTGCTCTATCGCTCGGGCGATGCCGTCAGCATCTCCGAGAAGGGCAAGATCCTCTTCCACGGCCGCATCGACGACCAGGTCAAGCTGCGCGGCTTCCGCCTCGAGCTCGGCGAGATCGAGGCGAGGCTCTGCGACCTGCCCGGTATCGCGCAGGCGACGGTGGTGCTGCGCCGCGACGACAGTATCGACCGGCTCGTCGCCTTCGTGGTGCCGGACGCTGGCATTGCCTTCGACCGTGCCGCCGTGCGTAGCGCCCTGAAGGAGACCCTGCCGCCCTATATGGTGCCCTCGCATTTCGAGGAAATGGCGAGCCTGCCCCGCCTGACCTCGGGCAAGGCCGACCGCAAGACGCTGAAGGCAGCGCCACTCACGCTGGTCGCCTCCGCGGAAGAGCAGGAGGAGCCGCAGAGCGCGACGGAAGCGGCCTTGCTCGAAGCCGCCAAGCCGCTCTTTCCCGGCCAGGTGATCGGCTTCGAGGCCGATTTCTTCGCCGATCTCGGCGGCCATTCGTTGCTGGCGGCGACCTTCCTCGCCGGCGTGCGCGCCAATCCCGCTTTGCCGAGCATCACGCTGGAGGACGTCTATAGCCTGCGCACCCTGCGCGCGATCGCTGCCCGGCTCGACGAGCGCGGGCAGGCGAATGCGGGCCGGCCAGCGCGCGATCTCACCTTCGAACCGCCGCCGCTGCGCCGCCGCCTGCTCTGCGGGTTCGCCCAGCTCGCCTGCATGCCTATGCTGCTGCTGGCGCTAACCGGCCCCTGGCTGACGATCTACGTGATCTACGAGCTGATCACCTCGGACGGGGTGATCGAGCTGCGCGAAGTCCTGATGATGATGGGCATCTACGCGCTCGTTGTGCTCTGCGTCATGCTCGCCGGCATCGTCGGCAAGCGTCTCGTGCTTTGGCGCACGAAACCGGGGCGTTACCCGCTCTGGGGGGTCTATTTCTTCCGCTGGTGGCTCGCCCGCCAGTTCACCGCGATGATCCATCTCAGCCTGATGCAGGGCACGCCGCTGGCGAGCTTCGCCATGCGCCTGCTCGGCGCCAAGGTCGGCAAGGGTGTCTTCGTCAGTGGCTTCGAGGCCGGCGCGATCGATCTCGTCGAGATCGGCGACGACGTCACGCTCGGCGGCAAGCTCAGCCTGGCCAATGCCGAGGTGGTCGGCAACGAACTGGTGATCGGCACGATCACGATCGGCAAGGACGCCTATATCGGCACGTCCTGTGCCATCGGCCACGACACGGTGATCGGCGAAGGCGCCGAGCTCGCCGACCTGAGCGCGCTCGCCGCGGGCAGCCGGGTCGGTGCCTTCGAGCATTGGGACGGCTCGCCCGGCCGCCGCATCGGCGCGGTCGATCCCGCCGCCTGGCCGCAGCCCGCCCCGAAGCTATCGCTGCCGGTCAGGACCCTGCAGAGCGTTTTCTTCGCTGCCATGCTGCTGGTGATGCCGGCACTGGCCCTGCTGCCGATCTTCCCGGCCTTCATCATCCTCGATCGCTTCGACGGGCCGCTGCAGCAATTGGTCGGCATCGACTATCGCTGGGTTCTGCCGGTCATCGCCTGGCCGACCGCGATGGTGCTGATGCTCGGCACCGTCCTGTTCGTCACCGCGATCCGCTGGCTCGTGCAGCCGCGCTCGATCGAGGGCACGCATGCCATCGCCTCCGGCTACGGCCTGCGCAAATGGACCGTCGGCCTCGCCTCGGAGGTCATGCTGCAGAGCCTGTCCTCGCTGTTCTCCACCATCTATATGCGGCTCTGGTACCGGATGATGGGCGCGAAGATCGGCAAGGATACCGAGATCGCCACCAATTTCGCCGGCCGCTACGACATGATCGAGATCGGCGATCGCTGCTTCGTCGCCGACGAGGTCGTGCTCGGCGACGAGGATGTCCGCCGCGGCTGGATGACGGCCAAGCCGGTGCGCACCGGCGACCAGGTCTTCATCGGCAATGACGCGGTGGTGCCGCCCGGCGCCTTCCTGCCGTCGGGCTCGCTGCTCGGCATCAAGTCGAAGCCGCCGACCGATGTCCCGATGCAGCCGGGCGAGACCCGCTTCGGCAGCCCGCCGATCCTTTTGCCTTCGCGCCAGCGCTTCGACGATGCAGATATCGCCAAGACCTTCCGGCCGCCGCTCTGGCGCCGCGTCCTGCGCGCCGTTTTCGAACTGTTCAGCGCCTCGATGCCGACGATGATGTTCATCACCTTCGGCACCATCACCGCCGAGCTCTTCCTCTTTCCCGCCCTCGAACGCGCCCAGAGCTGGGGCGAGTTCGCCCCGGTCTTCATCGCATGCGCCATCGGCACCTCGATAGCCCTGGCGACGGCCGTATTGCTGGTGAAATGGCTGCTGATGGGCGTCTACCGGCCCGGCAATCGCGGCCTCTGGTCCTGGTGGGCGCTGCGCACCGAGGCGATGACGACGCTCTACTGGGGCACGGCCGGCGCGATCCTGCTCAATGCGCTGCGCGGCACGCCGATGCTGCCCTGGGTGATGCGCCTGTTCGGCGTGAAGATCGGCCAGGGCGTCTATCTCGACTCGACCGATATCACCGAGTTCGACTGCGTCAGCATCGGCGACTATGCCACGATCAACGCGACCGCCAACCTCCAGACCCATCTCTTCGAGGACCGGGTGATGAAGGTCGGCCGCATCGAGATCGGCAAGGGCTGCGCGCTCGGCGGGCTGACCACGGTGCTCTACGATACAGATGTCGGTGACCACGCCCGGCTCGGCCTGCTCACCATCGTCATGAAGGGCGAAGCGATCCCGGCGGGGACCGAATGGGCCGGCGCACCCGCGGCGCCAGCCTGATGCTCGCGACCTCAGCGGCCGATCCCGTCTACGAGGCCTATTCGCTCGGCGAGTGCGGCGAGGCGGCGGGGCCCGACTGGTCCTATCCCACGGCCAGGCGGTTGCTGCAGGAGCGCATCGATATCGCGATCACCTCGGCCTTGGCCGAGATCGGCGTGCTTGCCGGCGCCGATCGGGCCTGGATGTTCGAATACGACGCCGAACTTTTGCGTTTCCGCAATACGCATGAATGGAGCCGGCAGGGTGTGCGGTCCTTCGTCGAGGACCTGCAGGATACGCCGGTGACCATGATCGCCTGGCTCCACCAGTTCCTGGCGAAGGGCAGGGCGGTGATGATCAACCGGGTCGCCGAGCTGCCGCGCCCGGCTCGCCCGCTCCAGGTCGAGATGCTCAGGCAGGGTGACAAGAGCGTGCTCAGCGTGCCGGTCTTCCATGACGGGCGCCTGCGTGCCTGCATCGGCTTCGATGCGACCGCGGCTGAGCGCCGTTGGTCACCCGCCGAGATCGGGGCGCTGTTCCGCTGTGCCGAGCTGATCTCGCTGGCGCGCTATGGCTCGTCCCGCGACGGGCAGGCGCTCGCTGACACCGCCAGGACGTTCGTTCCACTGATCTATCTGCGCCGGCAGGGGCAGGTCGTCGGGGTCGACCCGCAAGCCATCCTCGGCGTCCGTTCGGCGCGCGACTATGCCAAGATCTGGCTGCGGGACGGCTCGACGGTGCTCGACCTGCGCCCGCTGACGCTCTGGGCCGGGCTCCTGTCGCCGGTGCTCTTCCTGCGCATCCATCGCACCGCGATCGTCAATCTCCAGCATGTCAGCGGCCTCGACCGGCGCGTTGGAGATCGCTGGACGATCGGGCTCGGCGGTCTCGCGGAAGCCTGGCCGGTGTCGCGGCCCTATCGGCAGGAGCTGCGTCAACGCCTCGGCGTGTGAGCGCTTGCCGTTGATTCGCGAGCGGGGGCGCCCACCGCCATTTAACTGATTTCTCACGATGAATCGCGTCAGAGGCGCTGTTCGTCGAACCGGCATGTCCATTCGTCGAAATCCGCTTGCGGTGCGGCGGGGCCGCGAAATCATTGCGGGGCCGATCGAGATGCCCGCACTGCCGATGCTGCTTTGCCGCCACCGCCGTCAGAGATCTGAATCCGCGCCGCAAGCCGAAGCTCGGAGCAGTGCGGATGGCCTGGCCATGACGGAAGTCGCAGCGAGGTCGGCCTTGGCCCCCAAACGAGAGAGTTGCGTTACGCTGCGCTCGTCCACGGCGCTTGCCGGGATGCTGGCAGGTGGAGTGCTGCTCGCCACCTTGATGGTGCATTTCGGAGCCGAAGCACAATCGCTGGGTGGCGGTGGCACGGGTGGTCGCCACGGTGTCAGCAAGCCGGTCGGCGGCGGAGCCGGCGGCAGCTCGAACGTCTCCTCCGGTGGCGGCGGCGGTGGTGGCGGCGGCGCCCATCACGACAAGAGGGTCAGCAACGCCAGCGGAAGCCATGGCGGGGCAGGCGGCAGCGGCGCGCACGCCAAGGGCGGTGGCGATGGCGGTGCGTCTGGCAATGTCGGCTTCATGGGCTGGACCGGCAATCCGGAAGGCCGGCCGCTGCCGGGTGGGCAATCTTTCACCGGCGGTGCCGGCGAGGCTGGCAAGCCGGGAGGAAAGGGCGACGACGGCCAGCCCTTCGGCGGCATCTGGGGGCATGACAGCGGCAGCGGCGGCGGCGGTGGCGGCGGCGGGACCGGCGCGATCCTGAGCGATACGAACGCGACCTTCCTCACGGCGCCTGTGACCGGCGGCAGGGGTGGGGACGGTGGCGCAGCCGGGAAGGCGGGCGCGGGCGTCGATGGCATGGTCGGCCTCATTCCCGGCTCCGGCTATGGCGGGGCGGGCGGTGGAGGCGGCGGCGGTGGCGGCGGCGGGATCGGTATCGTCCAGCTGCAATCCGGCGAACTCCTCGTCAGGTCCGGCATCGGCGGCGGCCAGGGTGGAGCCGGCGGGACAGGGGGGACTGGCGGTGACGGCGCCGGCTCCGTGATCGGCCAGAACTGCCCGCCGGGCCTGCCCTGCTTCACCTGGGGCATGGATGGCGGGGACGGTTATTACGGCGGCAGCGGCGGCTATGGCGGCGATGGCGGCGCCGGCGTCTATGCAGCCGGAACGAGCCCGATCATCGTCCAGAACCAGGGCACGATCCGCGGCGGCGATGGCGGGGCCGGCGGGGCTGGCGGCACGGGCGGTGGCGGCAAGAACGGCGGCGATGGGGGCAATGGCGGATATGGCGGCAATGGTGGCGACGGCGTCGTCCTGAGTGCGGGCGGCAGCATCGAGGTCCAGGCTGGCGGGCTCGTGACCGGCGGCAAGGGTGGTACCGCTGGCGCGGCCGGCGCAGCAGGATATGGCTCGTATAACGATATCCCACCGAAGAGTGGATCGGCCGGGCAAGCGGGGCGCGGCGGGCGGGGCGTCTCGGGCGGCGCTGGCGTCAGGGTCGTGGCGGCCGGCCGGATCGAAGGTGGCCTCAATGCAGACGGCTCACATTCGGACGCCATCAACCTCTCGGGTGGTGGCAATACGCTGGAATTGCAGGCGGGCTACCAGTTCCTCGGCAATGTCGTCCTTGCCCGTAACGACGGCAATCCGAACACGCTCGTCCTCGGCGGCTGGCAGAACGCCAGTTTCGACTTCGCCGCGCTGGGCGGCGCGACTCAAGGCTTCGGCACATTCGAGAAGGATGGCGCGAGCACCTGGACCGTCACTGGCACGGCCAGCTTCCGGACGATCAATGTCGAGAACGGCGAACTCGTCCTGACTGGAACCGCTCAGCTCGCGGCAAGCACTGCCGGGAGCATTGCAACCGAGGCCGGTTCACGCGCTTCGGTCAGGATGTCGGGTTCAGGCGCCAGATGGACCAATGCGGTGCCGGTCACCATCGGCGACAAGGGCGATGGCTCACTGACAGTTGCGAACGGCGCGTCCTTCGCCAGCGGCTTCACCTTGTTCCGTCCCGATCTGGGCATCTACACATTCGTCGGCAAGGAGGCGGGCTCCCGGGGCACGGTCGTCGTTACCGGCTCCGGCTCGCATTGGGACAATTACTCGGCGCTCGTCATCGGGCTCGATGGGACCGGCGATGTCACGATTGCCGACGGCGCGAGCCTCGACAGCTATGGCTATGCGGCCATCGGAGCAAAGTCCGGCGCACCCGCTTCCAGCGTCGTCGTCACCGGCGCCGGCTCGCGCTGGACGGTGCGGCGCGGTTGGAGCTATGCGGTCGATGCCGATATCGGCGTCGGCAGCGACAGCAGGCTGGTCGTCTCCGCCGGCGCGCGGGTCGAGAGCGATACGGTCGGCGTGGCGGGCAATGTCATCGTCACCGGCGCCGGCTCGGTCTTGGCGGCGGTCAATTCCGATGCCCACTATCGCGGCGACGAAGCAGTCGTGCTCTCTGGAAGGGATGGCCGTTCAGCGTCCGTGACGGTGTCCGATGGCGGCCTGGTCGACACCGGCAAGTATTTCATCGCGCTCAAGAACTATGGAGGGGCAAGCTCCCTCAACATAGGGGCGGCCGCCGGCTCGGCAGCGGCAGCATCGGGGCGCCTGAACACGGCTGGCATCAGGATCGCCAGCACGGGCGCGCTGGTCTTCAACCATACAGACAGCGCTTATCGGTTCGACGCCTCCTTGTTCAGCGACGGTGCCGGCGCGGGGACGATCAGCGTTCTGTCTGGCGTGACGATCCTGACCGGCGACAGCTCGGGTTTCTCGGGGGCGACGGCGGTGTCGGGCGCCACGCTGCGCATGGCCGATACGGCACGCCTTGGCGGCACGGTCGTGATTGCCAATGCCGGCCGGGTCGAGGGCGAGGGTTCGATCGGGGCGACAACGGTCGGTAGTGGCGGCACGCTTGCGCCGTCGGGCAAGACGTCGCTGAGGGTCAATGGTGACCTCACCGCCAATGCCGGCGGCACGATCAGGCCATCGGATGCCGCCTCGCTTGTCGTCAACGGCACGCTGACGCTCAATTTCGGCAGCAACTACGACTATCGCATCAGCGGCTACACGGCCTCCTCGCCGGGCTCGACGACGACGCGGGTCAATGGCGATCTCGTCCTCAATGGCGGCACGCTGAACCTGGCCAGCAATGCGATGCCGGCGATCGGCTATCACCGCATCTTCACCTACACCGGTAGCCTGACGGACAATGGTCTCGCCGGGGGAACGAGCCCGGACACGACGCCGGTGGCCTATTCCTACAACCTCGACACCACGCAGAACGGCAAGGTCGATCTCCTGGTCTCCCCGAACGGCCTCAATATCCTGCAGCTCTGGGGCACGACGGCGGCCGGCGGCAGCTCGGGCACCTGGACTGCCGGCAATGCGAACTGGTTCGATCTGGGCGGCGTCGCGGCGACGCAATGGGGCGGTGGTTATGGTGTCTTCCGCGGGCCCGGCGGCACGATCACCGTCGACGGCCAGCAGAGCGCGGTCGGGCTGCAGTTCGTCGGCGGCAGCTATACGCTGGTCGGCGGCGCCGGCGGCAGCCTGAACCTGCACGGCTACAATAATGGTGGCATCGTCATCACCACGCCGGAGATCCGCGTGCTCGACGGCGAGACCGCGACGATCGCGCTCAGCATCACCGGTACGGACGGGCTGGAGAAGACCGGCGACGGCACGCTGATCCTGTCGGGCGTCAACAGCTACAGCGGCGGCACCATCATCTCGGGCGGCACGCTGCAGATCTCGGCCGACGCCAATCTCGGTGCAGGCAGTGGCGGGCTCACCCTCGACAATGGCACGCTCCACACCACCGCCGACATCGGCTCGGCCCGCACCGTCACGCTGCGCGACACCGGCGCGATCGCGACCGATGCCGGCACGACGCTGACGCTCTCCGGCACGCTCGCCGGTGCCGGCGGGCTGATCAAGGCGGGCGACGGCACGCTGCTGCTGACCGGAACCAACAGCTGGTCGGGCGGGACCCTGATCACGGCCGGCACGCTCCGGGCCGGCAGTGCCGGCGCCCTGCCGGTGATGACCGACTGGGTCCTGACCGGCGGAAGGCTCGACCTCGATGGCCATGGCCTCACGATGCGCTTCCTCGCCGGCAGCGGCGGTGAGATTGCACTTGGGAGTGCCGATCTCACCGTCGATCAAGCTTCGGACAGCGTCTACGCCGGCACCGTCACCGGCGCCGGGCGCCTGCTCAAGGATGGTTCGGGAACCCTGCTGCTGACCGGGACCAGCAGCTATGCCGGCGGCACCGTGATCCGCGACGGCACGCTGGCGATCCTCGCCGACGCCAATCTCGGCGCTGCCGGCTCAAGCATCGCCTTCGACGGCGGCGGCCGCCTCGCCACCTATGCCGACATCACCAGCGGGCGCTCCATCACGCTCTCCGGCACCGGCACGATCGAGACCTATGCCGGCACCACCTTCACCCTCGGCGGATCGATCAGCGGCAGCGGCAGCCTGATCAAGGATGGCTGGGGCACGCTCGTCCTGACCGGCAGTGCGAGCCATGCCGGCGGCACGACGATTGCGGCCGGCATGCTGCAGATCGGCAATGGCGGCAGCACCGGCGAGCTTGCCGGGAATGTCGTCAACGATGCGATCCTCAGCTTCAACCGCGCGAACGACTACAGCTTCGCCGGCGCGATCTCCGGCTCCGGCGGCGTCGTGCAGGCGGGGACCGGCACGACGGTCCTGACCGGCAACAACAGCTATTCCGGCGGCACGCTGATCCGGGCCGGCGCCCTTCAGGTCGGCAACGATGGCAATCTCGGCGCCGGCGGGACGGCGATCACCTTCCTGGGCGGGGCGCTGCGCTTCGGCGCCTCGTTCAGCACCGACCGCACCGTGCTGCTGATCGGCGATGGCACGATCGATAGCAACGGCTACGACGCGACCCTGAGCGGCGGCGTCTATGGCGGTGGCGACCTGATCAAGACCGGTGCCGGCACGCTGACGCTGACCGGCACCAACGCCTATCGCAACACCATCGTCGCGGCCGGCACGCTCGTCGGCAACGCGGCTTCCATCTCCGGCAACGTCACCACCAACGGCATGGTCGTGTTCGACCAGCGCGACGATGCCAGCATCGCCAGCGTGTTCGCGGGAACGGGCCGGTTCGCCAAGGCCGGCGGCGGGGCGCTCGAACTGACCGGCGACAGCTCCGGCTTCTCCGGCTCGACCACGGTCTCGGCCGGCACGCTCGTCGTCAACGGCGCGCTCGGCGGCGCGCTCGAGGTTGAGGCTGGCGCCCGGCTGCAGGGCAGCGGCACCGTCGGCTCCACAACCATCCAGTCCGGCGCGACGATCGCGCCAGGCAACTCGATCGGAACCCTCACCGTCGCCGGCGACATCACCTTCGCCGCAGGTTCGACCTATGAGGTGGAGGTCAGCCCGGACGGCCGCGCCAGCGACCTGATCCGCGCCAGCGGCAAGGCGCGCCTGTCCGGTGGCTCGGTGCTCCATATCGGCGAGGACGGCACCTATTGGGCCAATCAGCGCTACACCATCCTGACGGCGAGCCAGGGCGTCGAAGGCCGCTTCGACGAGGTCAGCTCGCGCTATCTCTTCCTCGATCCGTCGCTGGACTACGGCGCCGACAGCGTCACGCTGACCCTGCTGCGCAACGACCTGGCCTTCGCCGCGATCGCCCGGACGCGCAACCAGGCGCAGACGGCGCTCGGCCTGGAGAGCCTGGGCGAGGCCAATCCGCTTTGGCTGAGCTTCACGCAATTACGCGACGAAGACGCGGCCCGGCAGGCTTATGACAGCCTGTCGGGCGAGGTCCATGCCTCGGCCAAGACGGTACTGATCGAAGGCAGCCAGATGCTGCGCGGGGCCGTATCCGACCGGATCCGCGCGGCCTTCGACGGGATCGGCGCGCCGCGCATCGCGACGCTGGCCTATGCTTCCAGCAAGGGAGCGATCGCGGCGGCGCCAGCGGAGAGTTTCGCGCTCTGGGCGCGCGGCTTCGGCTCCTGGGGCCAGACGCGTGGCGATGGCAATGCCGCCGCGCTGACGCGCTCGAGCAATGGGCTCGCCGCAGGCTTCGACATCGCGGCGGCGCAGGACGCCAGGGTCGGCATCACCGCCGGTTATTCGCGTTCAACCTTCGCGGTGGCGCGACGGATGTCGCGCGGCGAGGCCGACACCTACCATCTCGGCCTCTATGGCGGAGCCCGCTTCGATCGCTGGCGCCTGACCGGCGCTATCAGCCATGCCTGGCACGAGCTTTTGACCCGGCGCAGCGTCTCCTTCCCCGGCTTCGGCGAGCAGCTCTCGTCCAGTCATGGGGCGCGCAGCCTCCAGGCCTTCGGAGAGATCGCCTATCGCGTCGATCTCGGGCCGGCCGCGTTCGAGCCCTTCGCCAATCTTGCCTATGTCCACCTGCGCAGCGACGCCTTCACCGAGACCGGCGGCGTCGCCGCGCTCTCGGCAAGGGCCCAGCCGAGCGCCGTCGCCTTCGCCACGCTCGGCCTGCGGACACAGATGCGCTTCGATCTCGGCAGCCTGCCGGCGCGGCTCGACACCACGCTCGGCTGGCGACGCGCGGCCGGCGACATCACGCCGCTGTCGCTGCAGGGCTTCGCTGGCGGCTCGCCCTTCTCGATCGCCGGCGTTCCGATCGCACGCGACGCGCTCGTTGTCGGCGCCGGCCTGTCGTTGACCGTGGCGCCGGGCGCCGAACTCGCGCTCTCCTATGATGGTCAGCTCGCCGCGCGCGCCACTGACCACGCCGTCAACGCCCGCCTCGGCATGCGCTTCTGAGTGCTGCCGGATAGTCAACATCAATAAGTGACTCGTATTCCAGCGATTTGGTCGCTAGCGTGGTGGCTGTGAGTTGCGTAGCGATGAGGTGGTGTCATGCCGAACGCCGACGCCGTGATGATCTCGTCTTATGAAGAGCGGAAGGCTGCTGTGCTGCGAGCTGCACAGTTGCTCTCGTCCTCGATAGGCTCTGACGGCGAGCGCGAGTTCGAGCTGCTGACTGAGGCTATCGCGGACTTCGATATCCGCCAGGAAGCACTCGGCTATATCGAGATCCCGCCGGCTTTCATGCAGTTCCTGTCCCATGGGCATCAGGACCGGGCTGCAAGCGGCCGTCGCTGAGACGAGGAGGCTCTTCGGCTGGCCGAGCGCTGGCGGTCCGGGGCGCGCGATCGTATCGACGGCCGTCGATGCGTCATGCGGACCCGAGAGGACCGCTGCTTCACCGAAGATCGGCCACGTCGATGTCGATGGCGAAGAGGCGGCTGCCGCCCGGCTTGAGCAGAGGCGAGGGGGCGTTGCGCCCGTCGTCCAGGCGCCCGATCGAACAGGGCTCGATCGACATCACGCCGGCGCCCGGCCGCAAATCGCGCCAGAGCTGCAGAAAGGGCAGTTCGACGGCGTCCCAGCGGAAGGTGACGGTTGCCGCCTGGCCGTGCACGCTGCAGCTTGCCTGGGCACTGGTCGCGGGATGCAAGGAAGCCGGCACCATCGCGTCCTCTGGCACGGACAGCGGCCCCAGCAGGCGGTCCCCGTCGAGCTCGACCGTGCAGTCTTCGATCATCGGATAGCCGAGATTGAAATGGTAGAGCGCCATGACCGGGGCAGGCTCGGCGCCGATCACCGTCACCTGATCGCGGAGGCTGAGCGAGCTGCCGCCGATCGGCGCCTCGATCCGCCGCTGCAGGCGATAGCCGAGGCCGCCATGGGCCCAGCAGATCGCCTCGCCCTCGCAGAACAGCATCGGCACGGCGGCGTCCCAGTCCTCGCCATAGGCGGTGAGCCGCGCCGGAGTGAACGGGGCGGAGCCGTGAAGGGGCCTCCCGTCGGCCGGCTGGCGGATATGATCGAAGCCGCAGGTGTTGAGGAAACCGCCGAAGGCGGTGCTGAAGCGGCGCTCCCTGTCGGCCGGACCGGTATCGGGGCGGCGCAAGCCCGCGGGGCTCTGCCAGCCGAGCTGGACGCCGCGCCAGGACAAGGTCGCGATGTCCATCAGTCGCCCGACAGTGACCCAGAAATCGAGCCCGCCGCCGGTCGAGAAGGCGAGGGTCTCGATGCCGGCCTCGGGCCCGTCGGAGAGAACGATGCGGCGCACGCTGGCGAACTGCCGGGGATCGGCAGCGAGATGGCGTGGGAAGGTCGCCGGCTTGCGCATCGTCAGCCGCCAGAGTCCGGGGCAAGATCGATGCGGACGAAGGCTTCGGGCGGCGCGCCATTGGCCGTCATCAGGCGTCGCATCAGAGCCGCAAGCCGCGCCTCAGTGGCCGCATCGTTCAGGGGTGCTTCCTGTCCTGGATCGGTCGCGAGATCGTAGAGGCGCGTCTCGGATTCCAGCAGCCCGCCCGGGCCGTAGTTATTGTACATCGGCGAGCGTTCGATCACCGGTACCTTCAGCAGGTTCGCGCCCTTGGTGAAACCGAGCGGCGGCGAGATCGTCGCGCCCGCCAGCTCCTCGGTCGAGAAGGGCGAGAAGATGTGCGTCGGCATCAGAGTGTACTGGTAGAGTTCCTGCTTCGACAGGTCCTCAGGGAAGCGGTGATAGGTGTAGCGTCCGTCGGCCACGTTCACCGCCCCGCCGAAATAGCCGAACAGCAGGCCGTCGCGCAGCGCGGTGCCGTCGGCCATGCGGCAGAGCGAGATGCCTTCGTTCTCGGCCGGCGGCGTGGCGCCGAACAAATCGAGGAAGGTCGGCGCAAGATCGATCGACTGGCTCAGCGCCTGCGAGCGCGTGCCGTCGCGCTCGGGGTGGCGGGGGTCGTGCAGGAAGAGCGGGATATGGGCGACCTCCTCATAGAGGTTCATCCGGTTCTTGGCCCAGAAGTCATGCTCGCCGAGCAGGAAGCCGTGGTCGGTGGTGACGACGAGGGCGGTGTCCTTCCACATGTCGTTGGCGTCGAACCAGTCGAGCATCTGGCCGAGCAGGTCATCGCACATCGCCACGACCGCGTAATAGTTGGCGCGGAGCTCCTCGCATTCCGCCGGCAATTCGTCGACGCGGCCATAGCGTGGCCAGTCGCGGATCGGGCCGTTCCAGCCGGTGTCGAAGGCTTCCTTGAAGCGGGCCGGCGCGGTGAAGGGCTCGTGCGGATCGAAGGTCTCGATCTGCAGCAGCCAGTTGTCGGCGTCCTTGTTGCGCTCGAGGAAGTCGAAGCCCTCGGCGAAGCAGCGCACCGAGGGGAAATCCTGTTCTTCCTTGATGAACTCGCGATTGATGATGTTCTGGCCGAAATAGCTGCGGCGGGCGTCGCTGAACTGGCGCGCATGGTATTTCTCGCGCAGCCGTTCCCAATGCGGCTGCACCATCGCCTTCCAGCGATCGCCCTCCTGCCCGCGCACGAACTCGTAGGAATCGTAGCGGTTATGGTAGGTCGCCCCGCCATCCTCCCAATAATGGAAGTGGTCGGTGATCAGGTGGCTGTAGGTCCCGGTCTCCTTGTGCAGGATTTCCGGGAAGGCGTTGTCGAAGGGTTCGAGCGGGCCCCAGCTGCGATGCAGGAAAGTGAGCCGCCCGGTCAGCATGTCCCGCCGCGCCGGCATGCAGGGTAGGCTGCCGACATAGTGCTGGTCGAAGCTCACCGACCGGCGCGCCAGCCGGTCGAAATTCGGCGTCGGCACGCGCTTGCCGCCATAGCAGCCGAGCATGTGGCGGTTCAGCGAATCGAAGAGAACGAATACGGCCTTCACAGTGGTCTCCCGGCTCGGCTTCGCTGGCAGGGCGCTATTTCACGGCGCCCTGGGTCAGGCCTTTGACGATGTAGCGTTGGGCGAAGAGCATCACGATCAGAGCCGGCAGCATCGCAAGGCCAGCGCTGGCCGCCATCTGCGTGTACTGGATCTCGAATTCCTGGGCGAACTTGGCGATCGCGACGGGGACTGTCGCGGTCTGCTTCATCGTCAATGCCAGCGAGACCGCGAACTCGTTCCAGGAGAAGACGAAGGTCAGGACCGAGGTCGCGGCGAGACCGGGCGCGATCACCGGCAGCACGACGTTCCAGAGCAGGATGGGCGTGGTCGCGCCATCCATCAGCGCGGCTTCTTCGAGCTCCTTCGGCACCTCGCGGATGAAGACGCTCATCAGCCAGATCGCCATCGGCAGGTTGAGCGTCGCATGCGCCAGGATCAGCCCGGTGAAGCTGTTCTCCAGACCGACAGTGCGCAGCATGGTGAACCAGGCGCTGGCGAGCGCTACCGGCGGGATCATGTGGAAGACCAGCGTCCAGGCCAGGAAGACCTGTACCACCCAGCGCCGCCAGCGCGTGCGGTTGAGCGAGAAGGCGGCCAGCGTCGCGGCGCCGACGCAGAGCACAGTGCTGGCCACGCCGACGATGATCGAGTTGCGGTAATTGACCAGGAATTCCGAGGTCTTGGAGAACAGCACCTCGTGGAAATTGAAGAGGACCGGCGAGAAGGTCACCTCGCCCATCAGCAGTGAGATCTGGGTGCGAAAGCCCGCGGCGACCGTCCAGATCACCGGGACCAGCACGATCGCGGCGCAGATCAACAAGGCGGCGTGGATCGACCAGCCGGATGAGGCGCGTACCGATCGGCCGCTCATGCCCGGCCCTCCGAGCGGCGGCGCGCCGACAGCGCGACCACCAGCAGCAGGCAGACCAGGAAGATCACCGTCACCGACATCGCCGAACCGTAGCCCGCTTTGTCCTCGGTGAAGAAGCGCTGGTAGAGCGTGAAGCTGATGACCTCCGTCGCTGTGCCAGGCCCGCCCTTGGTCAGGAGATAGACCTCGTCGAAGACCTTGAAGGCGAGGACGAGGCGGAAGGCGAAGGTGACGATGATGGTCGGCATCATCAATGGCAGGGTGACATGGAGCAGTTCCTGCCAGGCATTGGCGCCGTCGATCTTGGTGGCCTCGTAGACGTCCTGCGGCAGGGATTCGAGCCCGGCCAGGAAGAGCAGGAAGCAGAACGGCGTCCAGTGCCAGATATCGACCATGATGACCGAGAGCAGCGCGATCCGGCCGTCGCCGAGCCAGTCGACCGGGCCGAGCCCGACAAGGCCGAGGACCTGGTTGGCCAGCCCGAAATCGAAATTGAGCATCAGCTTCCAGATCGCGCCGATGACGATGCCGGGGATCAGGATCGGCAGGATGAAGATGGTCCGGTAGAGCACGCGCGCACGGCTGACCTTGCTGACCAGCAGTGCGAGGCCAAAGCCGAGCAGCATCTGTCCGGTCACCGCCCCGAGCGCGAACAGGCCGGTGTTCCAGAGGCCGGCGCCGAACAGCGCATCGCTGAACAAAGCGCGGTAATGGTCGAACCCGGCCCAGCTGCGCACCGCCCGGCCCTCGGCCCAGGCGACGTTCTGGAAGCTGGTGAGGATGAGGCCGACGAGCGGGATGATGCTGAGCGCCAGCAGCAGCACCAGGGCAGGGGCAAGCGTCAGCCAGCGCCAGAGACGCTGGTCGGCACTCTCCGTCTGTCCGGCGATGCCCTGCGCATCGCCTTTTGCCGCGACTCCCGCCATGCCTCGATCCCCTTGCCGCCCGGATGTCACTTGAGCGGCTGGAGCCCGCCGGTCTTGTAGGAGTACTTCTCCATGATCTTGTGGATCTCGGCGGACATGCCGTTGAGGGCGTCGACGCTGGTGATCTCGCCGGCCACGGCCCGGTTGAGTCCGATCTCGAGCACGGCGATGACGTCGTTGGCCTCGGGGAACTGGTAGATGTTGACCGCATGCGGCAGGGCCTCTGCCAGCGGCTTCATCCAGCGATATTTGCGCTCCTGCGCGATCGGATCCTTGTAGACGGCGGCATGGACGGGGATGCCGCCGGCCTTCGCCGTCTCCATCTGGGCGTCCTTGGTCTGGAACCAGCGCAGGAACTCGACCGCCGCGCGCTTGCGGTCATCGGGCACGTTGCGCGAGATGCCGGCGAGCCAGTGTCCGAGGCCCGGCGCTGTCGGCAATCCCGGCTGCGAGGGCGGCGGCGCGAATTCGATCTTGTCGACGACGGCCGATTTGTTGGGATCGTCCATCTGCGACCAGGCGGCGATCACCATCATGATATGCGCGGCATGGCCGGTCACCATCGCCTGGATCACCTCGGCCTGGTCGGAGGCGGCCGTCTTGGGGTGGCCAACGGTGCGCGCCAGCCGGATGTAGTAGTCGAGCGCCGCGCGTCCCTCGGGCGAGTTCAGCGTCACCGAATAATCGCCGGCCGACTGGTCCTTGAAGATGCCGCCGCCGAAACCGTAGAGGTAGGGGTAGAAGTCGTAGGCGACGGTATGCGGCCCGCGGGCGCCGCGCTGGACGATGCCGTACATGCCAGGGGGCTTGTGGAACTTGGCCGCATTCGCCTCGAGCTCGGCGAAGGTCTTCGGCGCCGACAGCCCGGCCTGCTTGTAGAGGTCGCCGCGATAATAGAGCAGCGGGATCAGCGGCGAGACCGGCAGCGACATCAGCTTGCCGTCGGCCGTCACCGTCTTCTTCTGCGCGTTGTAGTAGATGGTGTCGCCGAGCGTGTAGATCTCCGGATCGAGCTTGAATCCGGGGTCGATGTCGGTGATCGCATCGAGGAACCCGCCGGCATACATCTCGGTGAACCAGCCCGAGTTCATGATCAGGATGTCGTACTGGCCGCGCTGCGCGCGCACCGAGTTGCGCTGCTTCTCCAGCGAGCCGGCAAAGGGATTGACGTCGAGCTCGACCTTGTTGCCGGTCGCCGCCTCATAGGCCTCGACCGTGCGGCGGAAGCTGGCGAACCAGGGCGACTGGTTCACCACGATGGTGATCGGCGCGAGGCCCTTGGCGTAGAGCGGGCGGATGCCGCCGGTGCCGAGCGCAGCGCCGAGGCCGGTGGCGCCCATCCCCTTCAGGAGATCGCGTCGCGGCAAGCGAAAGTCGAAGCTCATGTCATCCTCCCTGCGAAACCGTTCCACGTCAGTCTGCCGTCAGCTTAACTGTCTTCCCGCATTCGCGCGCCCTCAGCGGCAGAATACCGGGCTGGCCCAGGCCCACTGGCCGTTGGCCTGGCGCATGCGGACATAGACCCAGTCGCCGGACCGCAGCGGTTCGAGCGTGATCCGGCCCTGCCATTGCCACTGATGCGGACGGGGCAGGGGGAAGAGCCTGAAAGCGGGGCTGTCGATAGGGCCGAGATTGGCCGCCAGCGCCCCGCCGAGCAAGCGCTCCGCCGTCGCCTCGAAATGCTGGCCGTTGGCGTCGAGCACGAAGCGGGCATCGCTGCCGAGCCGCACGCGCGCAGCAATCGCCTGCATCGCCGGCGTCATGTTGTTCGGGTTCGACGATGCCGTGATCGAGAAGCCGATCCGATTTCCGTCGAGCGAGACCTCGTCCTCATCCTGCCCGTCGGCGTCGCCTTCGAGCGGCGAGACGACTTCGTTGCCGCGCAGGCGCGGTTCGACCGAGAGGATCTCGCCGCCCTCGACCCGCAGCGACCCGCTCCAGCGGTGCTGCTTGCCACGGGCGCCCCAGCCCAGTTCCAGCACGACGATCGTCTCCAGCCCGGCGCTGTCGCCATCGATCGGGGATGCCTCGACGTCCGGCACGACGCGCCGCACCAGCGCGCCGTTCCGGATGACGTCAATATAGTCGATATGCCCGGGCGCGACTGCTTCGAGGCTGAGAGTCGGGTCCGCGCCGGCCTCGACCTCGCCGCCCGGCATCGCCCCGCTGAGCGTGAAGAAGAGATGGGCGTTGTCGCCAGTCAGCGCGCCCGTGCGCCGCTGCATGATCGCATCCCAGAGGTCGTCGCGATCATTGCTGCCAGCATAGACCACGGAGCGGCCGTGCCCGTAGGATCCGGGATAGCCGCTGTGATGGTCGGTATTGCCCAGGAAGCCGAAGCGGTGGCCGAGATCGAGGCCGTGCCGCACGGTCGAATGGCCGTCGCTCGGGCCCATGGAATGCAGGAAGGGCCGGTCCATCACGGACGTCTCTGAGCAGCCATGCATGGAGACGATCTCCAGCACCGGCGACAGCTCCGGATCGAGCGAGGCCCAGTTGATGCCGCGGGCGCCGAGCCGGTAGCCGATATGGTGCGGGAAGGCGAAGGCACCCGCGCCGGCCTCGGCCCTCAGCATCGGCTTCAGCTCCGCCGGGCTGTCGGCCTTGAGGATCGGGCGCGGCGTCAGGTCGCGATAGACGATCGTGTAGTCGCCATGCGCGAAGGAGTGGATCTCATAGCCGGGAAAGACGGTGAAGCGGCCGGGCTTGTCGGCTGCGGCGAGCGTCGCGAAGTGCCCCGGCCAGAGCCTGTCCAGCCGCGCGAAGCCCTTGACGTGGAAGTCGACGATATGGGCGACGCTGGCATCGTCAACCGGCATGTCGGGCCAATAGGCATGGCCGGTCACCGAGACGAAATCGAGCTGCCGGCGTGCCCGCTTCAGCGCCTGTTCGAGGCTGCCATGGCCGTAGGAAATGCCGCAGTGATTGTGCAGGTCGCCGTAAAACGACCTGACCCCGGCCTTGGAGGCCAGAGGTGACAGCCTCACCGGAAGGCGCTCGCCAAGCATGCCGTTCCCACCCGCATAGTGTTCTTGTCGGCGGGCACGCTAGCGCGGTCCAATATATATTGCAATGTACCTCTGGCGAGGCCGTCAGGGTTGCTTCGGCGCCGCGGTGCTGCCCCGCACGACCTGGTCGCAATGGAGGTAGACGATCTGCGGCGAGAGCTGCGGCTGCTCGATCCGCCGCCTGATCGTCTCGACCAGTTTCTCCGCCGCCTTGCGCTGCGAGCTGCCTGCGATGGTCATCACGCCGAGATGCTCGCTCGGGACGTCGCGGTGGCCAAGCACGACCACGCTCAGATCGTTCGGCCAGTCGATCCCGAGTCGTTGCAGGCCCTGGGTGACGCCCAGCGTATCGGAGATGCCGAGCGTCAGCAGCGCGGTGAACGGCAGTCTGCCATCTTCGGACAGGAGTGGCGTCAGCGTGTCTGCGACCGCATCGAGCACGCTGTGGCTGGGGTGCTGGACCCGTTCGAGTACGATCGGTGGATGGAAGCTGAAGCGGCCCCGCTCGATAGCCGCATGGCGGCCGAAGGCGCGGCGCGCCGCCAGGATCGGCTGGGCCATAGTGTTGATTGAAACCAGGCCGAAGGAGCGGTGCCCGAGATCGACGAGCTGGCGCAGTGCCATCTCCAGCGCATCCTCCCAGTCGGTGCCGATGCGGTCGATATCGACGCCGGAGACGGTATGGCCGTCGACGACCAGCGCCTTCGCCTTCTGCTGCAGCAGATGCAGCAGGCGGATCGGGATGCTCTCGTAATGCGACTGCAGCACGACCGCGTCGAAATTCGGGATCGAATTGAGGATCTCGAGCAGATGGTCGGTATGGTGATAGGAGATCTGCACCACCTTGGCGTCCTGCCGCGACATCTCCTCGACGATGTAGTTCTGCACTAGGGCGCAGCGCTCGTTCATGCTGGCGTTCGACAGGATCAGAAGGCTGTCGAGTCCGCTCCCGCGGTCATTCTCGCCGGCCCGTCCCGCGCCGCCGCGGGTGACATAGGTGCCGCGCCCGACCTGCGAGACCAGCAGGCCCTCGCCCTTCAAATGCTCGAGCGCTTCCTGCACGGTCGCCTGGCTGACCTGATGCTTCTTCATCAGGTCGCGCACGGTAGGCAGGCGGGCGCCATCATCGAGCTGCTCGATCATCTCGGAGAGCGTCTTCAGGACGATGTTCGCCGATCCGTTGCGCATGGGTTCCCCTCGACAGCCTCCCGATGCGACGGCGCCGAAGCGTCCTGGCCGCATACAATCGCCACCAGCGCGCTGCAACCGGAGATACCGGTTTCGACTCGCTGAGCAGCATCATACGCACTGAAATACAAATTGCACTTTACAATTTATCTCCCTGCATTAGCCTGACCTCAGGGCCGGCTCCAAGACCGGGGGAGGAGTGCCGATGAGCTGCGCCGGCAATGTCTCGATATGCGAGCCAGACGCGACGCCTCGGGCAGGCCATCCGGCTCGGTCGCCCTTCATCCGCATCGAGGCCGTGCACAAGGCCTTCGCCGCACGCCAGGGCGGCGAGCTCACGGTGCTCGACAGCATCGACCTCGACATTGCCGAGAACGAGTTCGTCTCCCTGATCGGCCGCAGCGGCTGCGGTAAGACCACGCTCCTCAACATCGTCGCTGGCCTCGATGCTGCGACCTCCGGCCGGATATCGATCGGCGAGCGGCCGGTGACCGGCCCCGGCCAGGGGCAGGGCGTCGTCTTCCAGCAGCATGCGCTGTTCCCCTGGCTCACGGCGCTGGGCAACGTCTCCTTCGGTTTCCGCAAGGCGGGCCTGCCGCGCGAGGAACGTCGCGAGCGCAGCCTCGAATTGCTGCGCCTCGTCGGGCTGGAGGCGGCCGCCAACAAGTATCCGCGGGAGATGTCGGGCGGCATGCAGCAGCGCGTGTCGATCGCCCGCGCGCTCGCGCTCGATCCGCAGATCCTGCTGATGGACGAGCCCTTCGGCGCCCTCGACGAATTGACCCGCATCGAGTTGCAGCAGGAGCTGCTGCGCATCTGGCAAGTCAGGCGCAAGACCGTGGTCTTCGTCACCCATTCGATCGACGAAGCCCTGATGCTGTCGGATCGCATCGTCCTGCTCGCGCCCAATCCCGGCCGGATCCAGCGCATCTTCGAGGTGCCGATGCCACGGCCCCGCTCCCGTATCGAGCCGGGTTTCAACGCGCTCTACGACGAGATCTGGAGCGAATTGTCGTCATGAGCGCCCGGCTCGCCCGCGCCGCCAGCTCGCTCGCGGTCATCGCCGTGCTGCTTGCGGCCTGGGAGCTCGCCGTCGGCTACGGCCTGCTCAAGGCCTATCAGTTCCCGCCGCCGAGCAAGATCGCCCGCGGCCTCGTCGAATTGTCGCTCACCGGCTTCCCGACCGGCGTCTCGCTCTGGACCCATGCCGGCGTGACGATCTGGCGCGTGCTGCAGGGCTATGTCGCGGCCATCCTGCTCGCCGTGCCGCTCGGCCTGCTGATCGGCGCGCTGCCGGTGCTGGACAAGCTGAGCGCGCCACTCATCGTGTTCTGCCGTTCGGTCGCGACGCTGAGCCTCTTGCCGCTCGTCATCGTCTGGTTCGGCGCGGGCGAGCTGACCAAGGTCGTGCTGATCGGCTATGGCTGCTTCTGGACCATGCTGTCCAACGTGATCGCCGGCGTCCGCTACGTCGATCCCGTGCTGGTGAGGGCGGCGCGCTCCTTCGGGCTGCAAGGCGCGGAACTCTATCGCGAGGTCGTGCTGCCGGCGGCGCTGCCGCGCATCTTCGCCGGCGCCCGCATGGCGCTCGGCGTCGGCTTCATGGTCATCGTCGGCGCCGAGATGATCGGCACGATCCAGGGCCTGGGCGCCCTGATCATGGAAGCCCGCACCTTCTATCGCAGCGAGATCACCATCGTCGGCATGCTGGTGATCGGCCTGCTCGGTTTCCTGATCTCCAGCGGGCTCGCCGGACTCGAGCGCGTCCTCATGCCCTGGGCCGGCAATCTCGATCAGGTGCGGCGATGAGCGGGAGCGCGCTTCGTAGCAACGACCTTGCCCTCGGCGTCATCGGCACGCTGGCTGTGATCCTGTTCTGGGAAGCTGCGGTGCGCACGGGCCTGATCGACAGGGCGGTGTTCCCGAGCCCGTCGCTCGCCATTGCAGCCGCCGCCGAGCGTCTGACGGCGCGCCAACTCGGCGAGAACCTGTCCTGGAGCCTGGCCCGGGTCTTTTCCGGCTTTGCCCTCGGGGCGCTCGCCGGCGTCGTGGTCGGCGTCCTCGCCGGCTGGTATCGCCGCTTCGGGCTGATCGTGAGCCCGCTCGTCGAGCTGCTGCGGCCGATCCCGCCGCTCGCCTGGATTCCGCTCGCCATCATCTGGTTCGGCCTTGGCGAGCCCTCCAAGTTCTTCATCATCTTCCTCGGCGCTTTCTTCCCGGTCGTCACCGCCGCCTATCAGGGCATGCGCGGCGTCGACCCGATGCTGCTGCGCGCCGGCCAGACCATGGGCCTTTCGGGCGTGCCGCTGCTCCTGCGCGTCGCGATCCCCGCGGCCGCGCCCGACCTGGCGACGGGCCTGCGCATCGGCTGGGGCCTGAGCTTCGGCGTGCTCGTCGCCGCCGAGCTGATCGCGGCCGACAGGGGCCTCGGCTACATGATCATCGCCGAGCGCAACGCCGGCGGATCGGTCGGCGTCATCATCGTCGGCATCCTTTTGATCGGCGCCCTGAATCTCCTGACCGACGCGGCCATCGGCATGGCGATCCGGCATTGGGTCGGCCGCTGGCACGGCAGCTAGAGGCGATTATCCAAAACCAAGAAGGGGAGGTTCACATGAAGGCATTTTCGACGCAGTTGCGCAGTGCGGCGCTCGCCGGGCTGCTGACTTTGGCCGGCCTGCTGCCGGCGACGGCGCAGAAGATCGAGACCGACAAGCTCTCGATCAGCATCGGGCCGGACCTGCCCTTCCTCGTTCACATCGTCGCGAAGGAAAAGGGCTGGTTCGCCGAGGCCGGCTTCAAGACCGTCGAGTTCAAGACCTTCGCCTCCGGCAATCTCGCCGGCGAAGCCCTGCTCGCCGACCAGGTCCAGCTCTGGACGCCCGGCAACCTGCCGCCGGTCTCGATGGCGCATAACGGCGTGCCGGTGGTGATCCTCGGCACCAACGCCGTCAGCCACGGCCTGGAGAAGATCGTCGTCCGCAAGGATGCCGGCGTCGAGAACCCGGAGGACCTCTACAAGGTCAAGCTCGGCCTGCTGGTGAGCTCGACCTCCGGCGCGCTGCTCGACAATGTCGCCAAGCGCTACGGCCTCGATGCGAGCAAGATCAAGACCGTCAACCTCGCTCCACCAGAAGCGATGGCGGCGATGGCCAGCAACGAGATCCAGGGCATGGTATTCTGGGAGCCCTTCCCCTACCGCGCCGTCAAGGAGCAGGGCGCCAGGATCGTCCATAGCGGCACGACCAGCTATTTCGCCAAGAACAAGGGCGAGGCCGCCCCGGTCTCCAACAACCGCACGATCTGGGTCGCCTCGCAGGACTGGGTGCGCAAGAGCCCGAATGCGGCGAACGCTTTGGTCAAGGTGCTGCTCAAGGCGCAGGCCTATGTCGCCGACCCCGCCAACAAGGCGGAGGTGATCAAGATCTTCTCGGATTTCCAGAAGCAGCCGACCGAGATGAACGAGGTGCTGCTCGCCGACTACAGCTTCAATTCGAAAGTGGATCAGGCCTATGTCGACGACATGGCGGCGATCGTCGGCTTCCTGAAGGCGACCAACCGCATCCCGGGCCAGCCCATTGATGCGCTGACCTATACCTACACCGCCCCGCTGAAGGCGGTGGATCCGGCTCTGGTCACGATCGAGGGCCGATGGAAGCCCTGATCGCTGGACGCGGTGGCCTTCTTCCGGAGGCCGCCTCGCTCACCTCTCCTGAACCGGCGTCATTGTGCGAGGCATCATGAGCCGCTCCCCGTCAGATAAGGTCGCCGTGGCGCTGATCGGCGCGGGCTTCATCGCCGACTACCACGTCGGCGGCCTCCGGGCTGCAGGTGGGGCTGAGATCGCGGCCCTCGTCGGACGGCGACGCGAAACGACCGAGGCGCGCGCCGCCACACTCGGCATCGCCCGCGTCGAGACCGATTACCGGACGGTGCTCGACGATCCCGCGATCGACGCCGTCATCATCGCTTCGCCCGACAACACCCATGAACGCATCGCCATCGATGCGCTCGCCGCCGGCAAGGCCGTGCTGCTGCAGAAGCCGATGGCGCTCGACAGCGCGCAATGCCGCGCCATCCTGGCAGCAGCGACGCAGGCCTCGGCGCCGCTGAGCGTCAGCTTCATGCACCGCTACTTCCCGGAGGTGCTCTGGCTGCGCGAGCTGCTGGCGAACGGCAGGCTCGGCAGGGTTCATTCGCTGCGGCTGCGCAATGCCACGCCCGGCGCCGACTGGGCCGACTGGTTCTTCCGGCCCGGCGAGGTCTCGGGCGGGGTCGTGATGCAGCTCGGCGTGCACGGCATCGACCTCTGCCGCCATCTCTTCGGCGAGATCGGTGATGTCGAGGCGCGCGCACGGACCGCGCGGCCGGAGCGGCGACTGGCCGATGGCCGCACGGTTCGCACAGAGCTGGAGGACACCGTCGCTGCGACCTACGGCCTGGCGGACGGGGCGATCGCCAGCCATGAGATGAGCTACACCGAGCGGGCCGGCTGCGACCGTTTCCGACTCGAACTCTACACCGATGCCGGCACGGTCTTCCTGCGCACGGAGCGGGGTCCGGCGGCGCTGTTCGCGCCCGATCTGACCGGTGAGAAGGCCTGGGTCACTCCGCCGCTGGTCGATGCCCCGCTTGGGCAAGCCCATCACCGCCACTGGCTCGACGTCGTGCGCGGACTCGCGCCGGCTGATGGCACGGCACAGGCGGGCCTGCGCTCGGTCGAGATCGCAGAGGCGATCTATCACGCGGCACAAACCGGGCAACGGATGCCGGCCGCGCCCACAGCATCAATGGAGCCGAGATGAGCCTGCGGATCGCGATCCTGGGGGTCGCTCACTACCACGCCAATTTCTGGACGAAGGCCTTCCTGGCGAGCGAGGGCGTCGCTGTCGCCGGCGCTTATGATGCCGAGCCCGGGCGCCTCGAAGCCTTTGCCAACCAGCATGGTATTGCGGCCATCACCGATCTCGCCGCGCTGCTCTCGGGCAGCGATGCGGTCGCGATCTGCTCGGAAACCGTGAACCACCCGGAACTCGTCCGCGCCGCTGCGGAGAAGGGTCTGCCGGTGCTTTGCGAGAAGCCGCTCGGCGCCACCATGGCGCAATGCGACGCCATTGCCGCCGTCGTCGCGGAGACCGGCATCCGCTTCATGCAGAGCTTCCCGAAGCGCTTCGATCCGGTGAACCACGAGATCGCCGACCTGCTGCGCGAGGGCTCCGTCGGCCGCGTCACGCTGGTGCGCGTCCGGCATGGACACAGCCACGGCTTCGACCCGAATTTCCAGAAGGCCTGGTTCGTCGATCCCGCGCAATCGGGCGGTGGCACCTTGCTCGACGAGGGCGTGCACGCCGCCGATTTCCTGCACTGGCTGTTCGGGATGCCGGTCAGCGCCTTCGCGACGACCTCGTCCGACACGTTCGGCTTGCCGGTCGAGGACACTGCCGCGGCGGTCTTCCGCTATGAGAACGGGATGATCGCCGAGGTCACGACGAGCTGGGCTTTCGCCGCCGCCGACACCTCGATCGAGATCTACGGCACGGAAGGCACGATCCTGCTTGGCGGTGTCGACATCGCCTCGCGCCCGACGCGCGAGAGCGAGTTCCTCAGGGTATTCCGCCGCGAAGAGGGTGGTGGGAGCTGGGCCTCGTCGCCGACCGTGCCGCATTTCAAGACCGGCGTCTTTCACGAGCATGTCGCCTGGGCCTTCGTCAAAGCCCTCAAGGAGGGCGGGCCCATGCCGGTCACGCTCGACGATGGCCGCCAGGCCTTCGCGATGATCGATGCGGCCTATCGCTCGGTGCGCTCCGGCCGCGCCGAGTCGATCATGGTCTGAACGGAAAGACGAGCCCCTATTCCGATAGCCGACGGTCGGTGAAGGTTGCGGCCTGCATTGCCGAGATGCGCCAATCGAGCTCTCTGCCGAAAAGGCCGGCGGCCAGGCTGGAGTCGAGTGCGCTGTAGTGCGGGCGGATGACCGAGGAGCCGAGGTCGCTCATCGGGACACGAACCAGCTCAGGAGCCCGCCGCCCGGCGCGGCGAAGCGCGTCGAAGGCCGTGGCGACCCAGTCGGCCCGCGACACGGCCGGCGAGCCGGCCAGGTGGAGCAGGCGTGGGACGGTCTCTTTCGCTGCCATGTGCTCAGCAAGGGACAGGAGCCGCTCGGCCAGCGGGAAGATCGGCGTCGGCGAGCCGATCTGGTCGCTGGCAACCCGGACGACGTCGTCCTGTGTCCGCAGGAGGTGAGCGATGAAGTCCTTGCCATCGCCGAATAGCCAGGCGACGCGGGCAATGCAGATATCCCCGCCGGCGGCGAGAACCTGTCGTTCGGCGTCGGCCTTGAGCTCGCCATACAGGTTGACCGGCGACACCGGATCGGTTTCGCGCCACGGGCGATCCGTCGGAGCGCCGAAGACGTAATCCGTCGACAGGTGGATAAACGGCGTTCCGGCCTCGGAGCAGGCATGCGCTATATGGCCAGGTGCTAGCGCGTTGACGGCGTGTGCCCGCTCCGGTGCGCGTTCGCAGGCCTCGAGGGCGCTGATCGCCGCCGCATTGATGACGACGTCCGGTTGCAGCCGCGCGAGCGCAGCCTGAAAGGCGAAGGCATCGGAGATGTCGAGTTCGGCGCGCGACAGGGCCTGTACACGATCCCCGCCGACAAGCGACAGCACGCTGGCAAGCCGGCCGCTTCCGCCGCTGACGAGAATGCGGATATCGGACGGTCGTCCCTCGGTCATCGACTTTCAATCCCAAGCCTGGCGATCGTGAAGCAGGTGCCGGATGGCAATGTCGAGCAATCCTCCCTGGAATGGCAATCACGGCGGGTATGACCTTACACCCGCTGAATGTTCATAGCGCATGTCCGCGCTCGGGGAGGAGGTGTTCGATATCGAGGATCGCTCTGCCGCCGCTATCTGGTGACGGAACAATGCGAGGGAGCGCAGCGAATGTCAGCGCAACGCGAAGCTCTAGAGCACTTTCGAGTGGAGTGATAACCGGTTCGTGCGAAGAAAGCGTGATAAAACAAAGGTATAGAGTAATTCCGCAATTCGGAGAATTACGGAATTACTCTAGTAGACATCCGCCTGGTAGCGCCCTGCCTTTCGCAAGGCGGCGACATAGGCGATCGCCTCCTCGCTGGATCGGCCGCCATGTTCGGTGACGATATCAACCAGAGCGCGCTCGACATCCTTGGCCATGCGCTTGGCATCGCCGCAGACATAGAAGTGGGCGCCCTGTTCCAGCCAGGCGAAGAGCTCGGAGCCGCGCTCGCGCATGCGGTCCTGGACGTAGATCTTGTCCTTGCCGTCGCGCGACCAGGCCAATGTCAGGCCGGTGAGCACGCCCTCTTCCTTCAACGCGTTGAGCTCGTCTTCGTAGAAGAAGTCCGAGGCCCGGCGCTGATGGCCGAAGAACAGCCAGTTCTTGCCCTTGGCGCCGGTCGCCTTGCGGTCGTGCAGGAAGGCGCGGAACGGCGCGACGCCGGTGCCGGGGCCGCACATGATCACGGGCGTCTCCGGGTTCTCCGGCAGGCCGAAACCATGGGCGCGCTGGACATAGACCGGCACCTTGTCGCCGGGCTGGACGCGCTCACCCAGAAAGGTCGAGGCGACGCCCCAGCGCGGACGCGAGCCGATCTTGTAACGCACAGTGTCGACTGTCAGCGAAATCCGGCCGGGCGTGGCGTTGAAGGAGGATGAGATCGAATAGAGCCGCGGCTGCAGTGGGGCGAGCGCCTCGACGAAAGCCTCGGGCGAGAGCCGGGCCTGCGAGAACTTGTGCAGCGTGCCCAGCACGTCGAGACGCTCGAGGTCTCCATCGGGGTCCTCGCCGGCGGCAAGGCGCCTGGCCTTGGCGCGAGCCTCGCCGCCCGTGACATAGGACAGGAGCTGGAACAGGGCATCGGGGGCCGGGCCGAGGGCGCAGTCCTCCAGCAGCGTCCTGCGTAGCGACTTGCCGCCGATCTCCGCGTCCGGCCGGGCGCCGAGAAGCGCGATCACCGCGTCGACGAGGCGCGGATCGTTCTGCGCGACAATGCCGAAGGCGTCGCCGACGATGTAGTCGAGGCCGCTCTCGGAAAGATCGAACTCGACATGCCAGGTCTCCTTCTCGGAACCCTCGCCATTGAGTTTTTGGCGCGAGAGGAAGGTGGCGAGCGCCGGGTTCTCGCGAGAACGCCCAATCGGACCCGCCGGCACGACGGGCACAGCATCGACCGGTGCAGCGGTCGGCGCACCGCCTTCTTCCATCAGCGCCTTGAGCTGGCGCAGCGTCTCCTTTCCGCCAGGCGCGCAGAGATTGAGCCGGCCCTCCTTGCCCTCGGCGATCGCAGCCGAATAGGTCTCGCAGACATAGCCGCACTGGCCGCAATCCTGCTGGGCCATGGCGGCGAAGAGCTTGCGCGGCAAAGGCTTGCCCTCGGCAAGTTGCATGCGGTCGCCGATCGCCATGGCCGGGTCATGCCAGGGCGCACCGTCATCGGCCTCGCCCATCACGGCGGCATTCTCGGCCGGCGACAAGGCCGTCACGCCGGCATTGTCGAGCGAGAGCAGGCCGGCGAAGAAGCCGTTGAGCCAGGAGCGCTGCTCCTCGCTGAAGGGCGCGGTCTCCGGCAGGACCTGGACGAGCGGGTTCGGGGTCTGCACGGTCATGCCGCCTCTCCCGTTTCAGCGACCAGAGCCTGCAACGCCGCGATCTCGTGGCGGCGGGCGAAGGCGACGAAGCTCTCGTCGGGCGCGGCGCGATGGACCTGCCAGGTCCGCAGGATCGCCTCGACCAGGGCCGGCGCGTCCTCCGCCTTGACCTTCTCGCGGAAGGGCCGGGCCATGCCGCCGTCGACGCCATAGCCGCCGCCGACCAGGAGGTCGTAGCCCGGCACGGTGTCGCCCTCCTCGTTGACCGGCACCTTGGCGCCGATCAGCCCGAGATCGCCGATATAGTGCTGGGCGCAGGAATGATGGCAGCCGGTCAGGTGGATGTTGACGGCCGTATCGAGCGTGATGCGTGGCTCGCAATGGGCGGCGATGGCGAGCGCATCCTCCTTGGTATGGGCGGCGGCGAATTTGCATCCGGTCGCGCCGGTGCAGGCGATCAGCCCGGCCCGCAGCACCGAGGTTTCGGCGGAGAGGCCGGTCGCTTTCAGATTAGCGATGACGTCGTCGACCCTGCCGTCCGGCACGCCGGAGATCAGCAGATTCTGCCAGACGGTGAGGCGGATATCACCATCGCCGCACTGATTGGCGATGGAAGCGATGACGCGCATCTGCTGCACCGTGAGCTTGCCGACCGGCAGCGCAACGCCGACCCAGTTCAGGCCAGCCTGGGCCTGGGCGTGCACGCCGATATGGGCGAGCCGATCATAGACCGGCCGCGGCCCGACGAAGGCGGAGTCGATCCGGACCAGCCGGCGGCCGAGCGTCTCTTCGACGGCAGCGAGGAACTTGTCGAAGCCCCAGGCGTCGAGGACGTATTTGAGGCGTGACTTGTTGCGGTCGGTGCGGTTCCCGTTGGCGATGAAGACGCGCACGATCGCATCGGCGACCGCGATCGCGTTGGACGGGGCGACGATCACGCCGGTGTCGCGAGCAAGATCGTGATGGCCGGTGATGCCGCCGAGCGCGAGCCGGTACCAGATGCCGGGCTCGATTGCTGCGCCTTCGAAAGAAGCGCCTTCGCCGACCTCGATGGCCTGGAAGCCGATATCGTTGGTGTCCTCCAGCGTCGCGATCGAGCCGGCGCCGTCGAACGCGACGTTGAACTTGCGCGGCAGCCCGTAGAGCGAGCGGTCGTTGAGGATGTGGTGGTGCCAGGCGCGGGCGTGGGGGCGCGTGTCGAGGAGTTCGAGCGGGTCGATGCCGGCGGTCGCCGAGCCCGTGACGTTGCGGATGTTATCGGCGCCGGAGCCCTTCGCGGTGAGGCCGAGATCGGCGAGGCCTTCGAGCAGCAGCGGCGCGTTCTCGGCGCTGATCTCGCGGACCTGCAGGTTGGCGCGGGTGGTGACATGGCTGTAGCCGCCGCCGAGCCGCTCGGCGAGATCGGCTACTCCGGCGAACTGCCAGGCCTTGAGGATGCCGTTGGGGATGCGCAGCCGGCACATATAGCTGTTCTGCGCCGGCGCCACATAGAACAGGCCGTGATAGCGCCAGCGGAAATTGTCCTCCGGCTTGGGATAGCTGCCGGCCTCGGCCTGTTGCTTGAAGCGGGCATAGGCGTCGAAAGGATGCTCGGCGGCTTTCCACTTCTCCTGATCGACGAGCTTGCCACCGGCGGCGACCGTCCTGGCCTGCGCCTCGGCATGTTCCTTGTCGGGACCTGATGGTGCCGCACTGCCCGAGCCGCCGGCCCCGCCCAGCGGTCCTAGACCGCGCGCGGCGCGCGCCGACTGCAGGCCGCTCATGAAGCCTTCGAGGTAGCGCTTCTGGTCGGGGGAGAAGTCGTTGCTCATGACCGCTGCCGTCACGCCGCCTCGACGAAGCGATGGCGCTCGTAGAGGAACTTCAGCACCGCCTCGCGCGCGGCGATGTAGGTGCGGTCGGTGACCAGCTCCAGCCGCTTGCGCGGGCGGGCGAGGCGCACGTCGAGCACCTCGCCGATGCGGGCGGAGGGGCCATTAGTCAGCATCACGATCCGGTCGGAGAGCAGCACGGCCTCGTCGACGTCGTGGGTGATCATGATCATGGTGTTGCCGAGCGCCGCGTGGATCTGCATCACCGAGTCCTGCAGATGGGCGCGGGTCAAAGCGTCGAGCGCGCCGAAGGGCTCATCGAGCAGCAGGATCTTGGGTTCCATCGCAAGGCCGCGCGCGATGCCGACGCGCTGCTTCATGCCGCCGGAGATCTCGCCCGGCCGCTTGTCCTTGGCATGGCCCATCTGGACGAGGTCGAGATTGTGCATGATCCAGCCATGCCGCTCGGCCTTGCTCTTCTTGCTGCCGAAGACCTTATTCACGGCGAGCGCGACATTGTCGTAGACGGTGAGCCAGGGCAGCAGCGAGTGGTTCTGGAAGACCACGGCCCGGTCCGGCCCCGGCGCGTTGACCTCCTTGCCTTCGAGCAGGATGCAACCGGTCGTCGCGGGGGTGAGCCCGGCGACGATGTTGAGCAGGGTGGACTTGCCGCAGCCGGAATGGCCGATGATCGAGACGAACTCGCCCTTGTCGATGACGAGGCTGACGTCCTTGAGCACTTCCGTGGTCGCGGCGCCGCGCTGGAAGCGTTTGTCGACATGGTCGATCTTGAGATAGCTCATCGCTTCGTCCCCTCAGTTGGTCGCGGTGCCGCGGGTGACGACATGGCCGATGAGAGCGACGAGGCGGTCGAGCAGGAAGCCGACCACGCCGATATAGACCAGCGCCACGATGATGTCGGAGAGGCGCGAGGAGTTCCACGCATCCCAGATGAAGAAGCCGATGCCGACGCCGCCGGTCAGCATCTCGGCGGCGACGATGGCGAGCCAGGACAGGCCGACACCGATCCGCAGGCCGGTGAAGATGTAGGGCGCGGCCGAGGGCACCATGATCCGGTAGAAGAACTCGATCTGGTTCAGCCGCAGCACCTTGGCGACGTTGCGATAGTCCTGCGGGATGTTGCGGATGCCGACGGCGGTGTTGATGATCACCGGCCAGATCGCGGTGATGAAGATCACGAAGATCGCCGAGGGCTGGCTGTCGCGAAAGGCGGCGAGCGAGAGCGGCAGCCAGGCGAGCGGCGGCACGGTGCGCAGTACCTGGAAGACGGGATCGAGACCGCGCGTCGCCCAGATCGACTGGCCGACCAGGGTTCCGAGCAGCACGCCGACGATCGCCGCCAGGCTGAAGCCGATCGCGACGCGCTGCAGGGAGACCAGGATGCGCCAGCCCAGCCCGATATCCTGCGAGCCTGCCCAGTAGAACGGCTCGACGATCAGGTCCTTGGCCTCCTCCCAGATCTTGGTCGGCGGCGGCAGCGACGACTGGGGACCGGAGGCTGCGATCTGCCAGAACAGCAGGATCAGCGCGATGGTGATCAGCGGCGGCAGCAGGTTGACGAGGGCGCCTTTCGCCAGCGGCGCAAGCCTTGCCGCGAAGGGCTTCGCGGGGCCAGCCGGCAAAGGCAGGACTTCCGACGGCTTTCCCGAGAGGGGAACGACCGTCGCGCCCGCTATCGCGTCTTTCAAGACAGGCTGACCCATGTTCCAGTCTCTCCTCTGACCGAGCTCTTCCGTGGTGTTCGTCATGCCGCTTCGCTCGCGCGTGCCTGCGCGCCGATCCGGCGGATTTCAGGAAGGCATGAACCGCAATTGGTTCCCGCCTTGAGTTGGACGCCGATCTCCTCGGTCGTCGCTGCGCCGGCCGCGAAGGCGGCGCGGATGGCGTTCAGGCCGACGCCGAAGCAGGCGCAGACGGTCGGTCCGGGATCGGACCCGCCGGGATTGCGTCCCGAGAGCAGGGCAAGCCTGTTCTCGACGGTCAGGGCCGGATCGGCGAAGACGGCCTTGACCGTGTCCCAGAGTGGCGCGCGGCCAGCAGGAGCGAGGAAGAGGGCCGCCAGCAGCCGGCCTTCCCGGAGCACGGCACAGCGGTAGCTGCCGCCGTCACGGTCGATCAGCTCGGTCAATGCATCCGCGCCGAAACGCTCGCGCATCAGGTCCGCGATCGCATCGACGGAAGCATCGGTGGCGAAGAGCCGGCCGTCGCCGCCCTGCACGGCAAGCCTCGACCACCAGCTTCCGGCGGGCAGGGCAAAGGGCTCCCGCGAGAGGACGAAGCCTTCGAAGCGATAGGCGACGGGTGCGATGGAGACCGGCGTCGCCTTCATCTCGGGCTGGCCGGAGAAGGGGTCGCAGAGCGGCTGCGTCAAGGCTCCGATCCGCGCGTCGGACGCTGTCTCGTCCGACCAGTGAATCGGTGCGAACAGGTCCCCGCGGGAAACGCCGTCATCGGCGACGACCTTGAGCACGGCTCCGCCATGGGCACTGGCGAGGCGGGCGAAACCGCCCTCGACCAGCCCGAAGCGCGAGATCTCGGATGGGTGGAGATAGACCGAGGGCTCGGCGATGTGCGCGCTGAGCCGGGGGCTGAGGCCGGTTCTGGTCATGGTATGCCAATGATCGCGCACGCGGCCGGTGTTGAGCAGCAGAGGGAAGGTCTCGTCGGCCTCTGACGCAAGTTTCGGTGCAGCGAGCGGGCGCATCTGCGCGCGGCGTTCGGGGCCGAAGAAGTGCCCGTCGCCGAAGAGCCGCGCGGTGCCCTGCGGCCGATAGGCGGGGACCGGCCATTGCACCGGCGAGAGCCCGTCGTAGCCGGCCTTGCCGAGGCCGGCATGGGCGCCGATGTCGAAATCGCGGGTGCCACCGTTCTCGAAGGCCGAGAGCGCAGCGTGCTCGGCATAGATCTCGTGCGGACCGGCATAGGCGAAGGCCTGGCCGAAGCCGAGACGCTGGGCGACTTCGCAGACGATCCACCAATCCGGCTTCACCTCGCCCGGCAACGGTAGGAAGGCGCGCTGGCGCGAGATGCGGCGCTCGGAATTGGTGACGGTGCCGTCCTTCTCGCCCCAGGCAGCCGCCGGCAGGATATAATGCGGCCTGGCCGCGAGCGTGTCGTTGGAAAGGACGTTCTCGGAGACGACGAAGAGATCGAGCCCGGCGAGGGCGGCGCGCACCTTGTCGGCATCCGGCAGGGAGACCGCGGGGTTGGTCGCCATCACCCACATCGCGCGGATGCCGCCTTGGGCGACCGCCTCGAGCATCTGGACGGCCTTGAGGCCCTCGTGGCGGACGATATTGGGCGCTTGCCAGAAGCGGCGGACCCGATCGATCTCTTCCGCGCCATAGCCCATATGGGCGGCAAGCATGTTGGCGAGGCCGCCAACCTCGCGCCCGCCCATGGCGTTGGGCTGGCCGGTAAGCGAGAAGGGGCCGCAGCCGGGCCGCCCGATCCGCCCGGTTGCAAGGTGGCAGCTCAGGATCGCCGCGACTTTGTCGGTGCCTTGCGCCGACTGGTTGACGCCCTGGCTCCAGGCGGTGACGACCTGCGGCGTGCTCGCCCAGATCTCGTAGAAGGCCGCGATCTCCTCGGGCTTCAGGCCCGTGGCGGCGGAAACCGAGATGATGTCCGGCGCGATCTCCCGCGCATTGACGAGCGCCGCGTCGAAGCCGGCGACATGGCGCATGACATAGGTGCGATCGACGAGGCCGCGATCGGCAAGGTGGACGAGCAGGCCTGCGAAGAGCGCGGCATCGGAGCCGGGCTTCAGCGCCAGAACCATATCGGCGTCTTCCGCAGTCGCGGTGACCCGCGGATCGAGGACGACGACGCGTGCGCCGCGTTCCCGCCGGTTGTCCTGCATCCGCCGGAACAGGATCGGATGGCACCAGGCCGTATTCGAGCCGACGAGGACGATCAGGTCGGCGCTGTCGAAATCCTCATAGGCGCCGGGCACCGTGTCGGAGCCGAAGACCCGGCGCTGAGCCGCGACCGTCGAGGACATGCAGAGCCGCGAATTGGTATCGACATGGGGCGTGCCGATGAAGCCCTTCGCCAGCTTGTTGGCGACGTAATAGTCCTCGGTCAGGAGCTGGCCGGAAAGGTAGAAGGCGATCGCCTCGGGACCGTGCCTGGCGGCAATGGCCCGCAAACCGGCCGCAACGGCATCGAGCGCCTCGTCCCAGCTGACCCTGTCATAGCTGCCGGCGGCGTTACGCTTCAGCGGATGCAGCACCCGGCTGCCGAGCCCGAGCGTCTCGCCGAGTGCCGAGCCCTTTGAGCAGAGCCGCCCGCGATTGGCCGGATGGTCCGCATCTCCGGCGATGGTGGCGCCGCCCAGCCCGTCCGGCGTCGCCTTCACGCCGCAGCCGACCCCGCAATAGGGGCAGGTCGTGCAGGTCGCAGCCGGAGCGAGGGGAGCGTCGTGGCGCATCACGCAGCCATCCCGATGCAATAGCTCTCGCCGAAGGGCAGGTCGGCGCGGATCGCGCTGATGTCCTGGCCCGAGCGGATCAGCCCGAGATAGAACAGCGCGCCGCTGGCATCTCCGACCAGCACGCAACCGGCGAGCCGCCCCTGGCGCAGCACGAATTTGCGGTAGATGCCGGCGGCCGGATCGCGCAGCAACAGGACCTCGTCGTCCTCTCCCGGCTCGACCGAGCCTGCCGAGAAGACGCTGACGCCGCTGACCTTGAGATTGGTCGCCAGCAGCGAACCGGTATAGCGTTCCCGCACGCCGGCAAGTCGCGCGGCCAGCACGCGGGCCTGCTCATATGCCGGCTCGACCAGGCCATAGACCAGGCCGCGGTGCTCGGCGCATTCGCCGATGGCGAAGATGCAGGGATCGCTGCTGGCAAGGCCGTCATCGACATCGATGCCGCGATTGACGTCGAGCCCTGCCGCGACGGCGAGATCGACGCGCGGGCGCACGCCGATGGCGACGACGACCAGATCGGCCGGGATCACGCTGCCATCGGTCAACTCCACCGCCTCGACACGGCTCTTGCCGACGAAGCGCTCGGCCGTGCAGTTCAGGCGGATGTCGATGCCACGCGCCGTGATCTCCCCGGCAAGCAGGCCTGCGCCCTCGCGATCGAGCTGGCGTTCCATCAACCGGTCGGCGAGATGCAGGACCGTGACCTTGCCGCCGATCCTGGCGAGCCCATAGGCCGCCTCCAGCCCGAGCAGCCCGCCGCCGATCACCACGACGCGCGCGCCGGTCGCGGCAACGGTACGGAACAGCGCGACATCGGCGACATCGCGGAAGCTCGCGACGCCGGGCAGCTCCAGCCCGGGCACCGGCGGCATCAGCGGGCGCGAGCCGGTCGCGAGCACGAGCTTGCCGTAAGGCAGGACGAGACCGTCGGCCAGGGTCACGCACTTCGCCGCCCGATCGATGCCGGTTACCGGCCTGCCGTAGACCATCGAGACGCCGCGCGCCTGCCACCAGGCGGCGGGCTTCAGCTCGATCTCGGGCTCGCCGATCTCGCCTGCCAGCAGCGGCGAGAGCAGCACCCGATTATAGGCCAGCCGCGGTTCGTCCCCGATCACCGCGACGGCATAGCGTCCGAGCGCCTGCCGGCTGAGCTCGTCAGCCAGCCGCGTCGCGGCCATGCCGTTGCCGACGATGATCAAGGGCTCGGCCATGGCGTCAGGCCACCCGCTTGATCTTCAGCGCCTTGAGATAGTCCAGCGGCGCGGCGGGATCGAACTTCATGCCGTCGAAGAAGGTCTCGACGCCGCGGGAGTCGCCGCTCGCGGCATTGGCGACGCCGAGCGTCTTGGCGGCTTCCGACCACAGGTCCGAGCGGTTGGTCTTGTCGACCAGCGCCTTGATGTCGGTGTTCGTATCGAACTTGCCCCAGCGGATGTTCTCGGTGACGAACCAGCTGTCATGGCTCTTCCAGGGATAGGAGACGGTGCCGCCTTCGCCCCAGAACTTCATGTAGAGATTGGTGCCCTTCACCTCGCGGCCATTGCCGTAGTTGATGTCGCCCTGCAGGCGCTTGTTGATGTCGCCGACCGGGACGTTGAACCATTGCCGCTTGCCGACGATCTCGGCGAGCTCCTGACGGTTCTCCATTTTGTCAGCCCACATCTGGGCTTCCATCACTGCCATCAGGATCGCCTGCGTCGCCCTGGGGTTGGCGTCGACGAAATCGGCGCGCATGCCGAGGATCTTCTCAGGGTGCTTGAACCAGAGCTCGCCGGTGGTCAGCGCGGTGTAGCCGATGTTCTGGTTGACGAGCTGCTCGTTCCAGGGCTCGCCGACGCAGAAGCAATCCATGGTGCCGACCTTCATGTTCGCCACCATCTGCGGCGGCGGCACGACGATCACCTTGATGTCGCTGTCGGGGTCGATGCCGCCGGCGGCGAGCCAGTAGCGGATCCAGAGATCGTGGGTGCCGCCCGGGAAGGTCATGGCGGCGGTCAGTTCCTTGCCGGCCGCCTTCTTGCGCTCGAAGGCCTGCTTCAGCGGCGAAGCGTCCTTCTGGACGTTGAGATCCTTGTATTCGTTGGAGACCGAGATCGCCTGCCCGTCCTGGTTCAGGTTGAGCAGCGTGTACATCGGCAGCGGCTGGCCGTTCTGCATGACCTTGCCGGTCGAATAGAGATGCGTCTTCGGCCGCAGGATGTGGCCGCCGTCGATGCCGTTGTTCTTGAAGCCCAGCGCCATGTTGTCGCGCGTCGCGCCCCAGGAGGCCTGCTTGGCGATGTCCATGTCGGGGACGCCGTGCTTGGCGAAGAGACCCTTCTCCTTGGCGATGATCAGCGGCGCCGCATCGGTCAGGGCGATGTAGCCGAGGCGGGTGCCCTTGACCTCGGGACCGGCGCCTTGCGCGAAGGCTCCGGACGGCAAGGCAGTTTTCGCCGCAGCGAGCAGGGCGGCCGTGCCGGACAGATTGAGAAAGTCGCGGCGGCTTGGGCCTGCCTGCCGGGCAGCGAGCGTCCTGGTCCGGGTCTTGGAGCTGTACGTCATCGATCGCCTCTCGGTTGCTGAGCTGTCGCCTGCGTGAAACCAGCCCCGAACGCGAAAAACGCCGCGCGAAAGACGCCTTGGCAGGCGCATTCGACAGCGACGTTGCTGTGTCTTCCGGATCGGGGATGGCGCGGGCAGCGTTGGCCGCGTCGCATCGATCCCTACAAGGATCGTGCCAACCGCCTCGTGGCGGCCCCAGCCTTGAATTGCTATAGGTTCGCGGTGGCGAGGCGCATGCGGTGTGCCAGCGCTGCTTTGTTGCAGCGCACAATCGCGACGCAATTGCCTAACTAATAGGCTTATCGTTCATTGAAGCCAGAATGCCCTCGAAAGAGGCAGGCAAGAAGACATGGCGTGCGGCGTCGCACATCTGCGGGGTCGCGATGACCTGCCCGGCGCGCTGCATGCCGGCAAGAACCCAGTCGGCATCGTCCGGGTCAGGACGCAGGGCCTCCCGGCCGAAGCGGACGAACTGCTCGATCCGGCGCGTCGGCCGATTGCCGCCCTGGATCAGATCGCCATGGAGAATACGCTCGATGAGCTCCGCCGGCAGCGCGAGCCGGTCCGGAGCGGACAGGTGATGCGCCATGCGCGAGAAATTCTCCGGGCGGCAGGCCCAGGCGCTGGCCTTCAGGATTGCGGAGCCGAGCTTCGAGACGGCGGCCGGGCGCTTCTGCACGTCGTCGGCACGCCAGGCCAGGACCTTGTCATGGCAGTTGCGCCGGAGATCGACGCTGGCATGGACCATCGCGCCGACGCCGGCCGCCACCGCCGCCGAATTCCATGGCGCTCCCGCGCAAAAGCCATCGATCCGTCCGCTGGCGAGCGCTTCGACGGTCTGCGGAGGGGGCACGACCTCCAAACGGATGTCCTCGCCAAGCCTGAGACCACCCTTATCGAGCCATTCCCCGAGCAGGTAGATATGCGTCGAGAAGCCGAAGACCGCAGCCAGGGTCAGCGGCGGCAAGCCGGCTGCCTTGCGGCGCGCGACCATGGCGGCGAGCGCCCGGGCCGAGACGACCGTATCGGACAGATCGCCATCGGCCAGACGGGATAATTCCTCGAAGCGCCGGAGCGACAGGGTGATCGCGGCGCCATCCCGGTTGAGTGCCATCGGTGCCGCCATCGGGGCCTTGACGCCGCCGATGCCGAGCGTCGCGGCGATGGCGGCCGGGCCAAGCATATGGGCCGCGTCGAACAGGCGCACATTCAGCTTGTCGCGCAGATTCGACCACGAGACCTCGCGGACCAGTTCGAGGTTCAGGCCCTCGGCCTCGGCGAAACCCTCGTCCTTGGCCAGGACGACGAGCGCGCAATCGACCAGCGGCATGAAGCCGACCCGCAGGTGCAGCGTCGTCATTTCAGCATCTCCGCGGCGGTGATGAGGGAGCGGGCGATGTCGACGAGCTTGCGCTTCTCGTTCATCGCGGTGCGGCGCATCAGGGCATAGGCTTCGTCTTCCGAGAGGCCTTTCAGCCGCATGACGATGCCCTTGGCACGGTCGATCGTCTTGCGATCTTCGAGCTGGGAGCGGGCCTCGTCGAGCTCCTCGCGCAATTTGCGGAAGGCATTGAAGCGGCTGATGCAGGTCTGCAGGATCGGCTGCATCCGCTCCTTCTTCAGCCCGTCGACGATATAGGCGGAGACGCCGGCCTCGACCGCGGCCTCGATCGAGGCCGAATCCGACTGGTCGACGAACATGGTGATCGGCCGGCGGATATGCCGGCTGACCAGGAACATGTCGGCAAGGGCGTCGCGGCTCGGGTCCTCGAGGTCGATCACCACGACATCGGGATCGTGCGTCTCGATGGCGGCGACGAGGCCGGTCGTCGCGGAGAGGCGAATGAGCTGCTGGTAGCCCGCTTCCCGCAGGCCTTCCTCGATGATCGCAGCCCTGACCTGGTTCGCATCGACGATAAGGATCCGCAGATTGGGCACCATGCCTTGCAGACGTTCCCTGTGAAATGACTGGGCATCGCTCAATCAGGAATCGTGCCAGCGCGACTTGCTGGCCGCAGTCGAGTGGATGAGGCCCGGACACTGAACGTGGCCATGCAGCTGACGACCTGTTCGGACATGCAGAGCCGACTGCACTCCGAAGCGTCCTGATTCATGAACAGAAATTCACTTTCTCTCCTCTCCCGGTCGCTCTAGAAGCGGGTCTGTCGCGTCGTGTTCCGCGGTTTTTCGAATCGAGGCTGGAGAAGAGCGGCATGGTGCCGGGCTACAGGCGTGATCTTGCGGGACACGCGGTCGCACATTCGCTCTTGCGTCTCTCATCCGCGGCAGCCATCGCACTTGGCCTCGCCGGCTGCCTGCCGGCCGACCAGCGGCCCGAGCTTGGCGTCGCCCTCACGCGCAGCTTCGCCGCCGGCGAGAAACGCGCCGCCCCCGCCGTCTCGCCCGACTGGCCGCGCCTGTTCCGCTCGGCCGAACTCAATCGCCTGGTCGAACGGACGGTCGGCGCGAATTTCGACATCGCCATCGCCATGACGCGCATCCGGCAGGCCGATGCGCAGTCCCGCATCGGAGCGGCGACGCTCTATCCGACGCTGAGCGGCTCGGCCGACGGCTCGCGCAGCCTCCGACCCGGCACGCTCGGCTCAAAGCGCGGGCCGTTCAGCGAGAGCGTCGGCAACCAGTTCAGCCTCGGCCTCTCGGCGAGCTACGAGCTCGATTTCTGGGGCAAGAATCGTGCGACCGCCGATGCCGGGCGCTTCGCCGCCGAGGCGACGCGCTTCGACCGCGATGTGGTGGCGCTGACCGCGATCTCCAGCGTGACGAATAGCTATTTCCAGGTGCTGGCGGCGCAGGACCGTCTGCGCATCGCCCGCGAGAACATCGCGGTGGCCGAGCGGACGCTCAAGGTGATCCAGGCCCGGCTCTCCGTCGGCACCGCGACCCAGCTCGACATCGCGCAGCAGGAAAGCGTGGTGGCGCAGCAGAAGGCCTCCGTGCCGGCCCTCGAGCTCTCGCAGCGCCAGGCCAAGGTCACGCTCGCGGTGCTTGTCGGCGAGACGCCGGCCGTCATAGCGATCAAGGGCGGCAGCCTGAACGCGATCGCCGTGCCGACGGTGCGCGCAGGCCTGCCCTCGCAATTGCTGCAACGCCGGCCGGATATCGCCGAAGCCGAGGCCCGCCTCACCGCGCAGGAAGCGACGCTTCACGCCGCCCGCGCCGCGCTTTATCCGAGCATCAAGCTGACCGGACAGGGCGGGCTCGAAAGCGCGTTGCTGAAGAACCTGCTGCGGCCCGATGCGGCCTTCGCCTCGGCGGCAGCGGGCCTCGTCCAACCCATTCTCGACGGCGGCAACCTGCGCGCCCGGGTCGAGCTCGAACGCGGCACGGCCGACGAACTGATCGCGACCTATCGCAAGACCATCGTCAGCGCCTTCGCCGATGTCGAGAACGCGCTGATCGCGATCCAGGAGAACACCCGGCACGAGCGGCTGCAGGGCGAAGTCGTGGCCTCGGCCAGGCGTGCCTATGCCATCACCGAGCAGCGGCTGCGCGAGGGCACGATCGACATCGTGACGCTGCTGAACACCCAGCAGACCCTGTTCCAGGCGCAGGACCAGCTCTCGCAGATCAAGCTCCAGAAGCTGAATGCCTATGTCGAGCTGTTCAAGGCGCTGGGCGGCGGCTGGACCGAAGCCGACCGCCGAACGGCCATCATCGCGACCGAGGCGGCGGAATGAAGCGTCTTCTCATCCTTCTCGTGCTGCTCGGCGCCGCCGCCTGGGGCTGGCACAGCTATAATGGCGGCTGGATGCCCGGCGGCGAGGACAGCGTCGCGGCTGGCCAGCAGGGAGGCGGGCGCGGCGGCCGGCGCGCCCGCTTCGGCAACAATGAAGGGCCGATCCCGGTGATCGCGACCCCGGCACGTTACGGCGACGTGCCGGTCACCGCCGATGCCGTCGGCACGATCCAGGCGCTGAACACCGTGACCGTGCGCACGCAGGTCGACGGCAGGCTGATCGAGATCGCCTTCAAGGACGGGCAGGATATCCGGAAGGGCGATCTTCTGGCCAGGATCGACCCGACGACCTACCAGGCGCAATACGATCAGGCCATGGCCAAGAAGGCCCAGGACGAGGCGCAGCTCGCCAATGCCCGCGCCGATCTCGAGCGCTACGCCAAGCTCGCCCAGACCGATTACGGCTCGCGCCAGCAGGCCGACACCCAGCGCGCCACGGTGGCGCAGCTCGAGGCGCTGGTCCGCTCCGATCAGGGCGCGATCGACAATGCCAAGGCCTATCTCGACTACACCACGATCCGCGCGCCGATCGACGGCCGGCTCGGCATCCGGCAGGTCGACCAGGGCAACATCGTCCGCGCCTCCGACTCCAACGGTCTCGTCGTCATCACCCAGCTCAAGCCGATCGCCATGATCTTCAATCTGCCGCAGCAGCAATTGCGGGCGGTGAGCGCTGCGGTGGCGCGCGGCCCGGTCGAGGTCGACGCGCTCGACTCCGATGGCACCACGATCATCGACAAGGGCGTCGTCGAGGTCATCGACAACGTCGTCGACCAGACCACCGGCACGATCAAGGTCAAGGCGCGCTTCCCGAACGAGCGGCTGCAGCTCTGGCCGGGCCAGTTCGTCAATGTCCGCGTCTTCGTCGACGTGCTCAGGCATGTCGTGGTGGCGCCGACCGCCGCGATCCAGCGCGGGCCGAACGGCGCCTATGTCTTCGCGGTCAACGAGGATGAGACGGTGCGGCAGGTGACCGTCACCGTCGGCCAGCAGGACGAGACGACGGCCGTGATCACCGCAGGCGTCGAGCCGCCGGCGAAGCTCGTCACCACGGGCTTCGCACGCCTGACCGACAAGGCGAGGGTGCGCGTCTCGACGCCGGAGGAGGCCGCCCAGCCCCCGGCTGCCATGCCGGGCCGTCGCAGCACGCGCGAGCCGGGTCAGGGCCAGGGACAAGGGCAACGCCGGCAGCGCGACCGAGCCGCGGGCGATGCTGGTGGGGCGGGTTCTGCGGCTCCGGCACCGGACGCGACGGGCGGGCCGCCAGCCGGGAGCGATGGCTCGGGCCAGAACCGGCCGCGGCGCAATGGCGGGGCGCGCGAGGGCGCAGCACCCGGCGGGCAGGGTTCCCCGGCCGGCGGATCGGGTGCACAAAGACCGCAAGCGCAGCCATGACGGGGCAGCCGCGATGAGCGTGTCCGCGCCTTTCATCAGCCGGCCCATCGCGACCTCCCTGCTCGGCGTCGCGGTGCTGCTCTGCGGCATCCTCGGCTATCTGCGCCTGCCGGTCTCGGCCCTGCCGCAGGTCGATTTCCCGACCATCCAGATCACCACCCAGCTTCCCGGCGCGAATCCCGAGACGATCGCCTCGCTGGTGACGGCGCCGCTCGAGCGGCAGTTCGGCCAGATCCCCGCACTCTCGACGATGTATTCGCAGAGCTCCTTCGGGCTTAGCCAGATCACGCTGCAGTTCGACCTCGATCGCGACATCGATGCCGCCGCCCAGGATGTGCAATCGGCGATCAACGCGGCGGGCTCGACCCTGCCGCGCACGCTGCCCTATCCGCCGACCTATTCGAAGATCAACCCGGCCGATGCGCCGATCATGGTGCTGGCGCTGACCTCCGACACGGTCTCGCTGCGCCAGCTCAGCGATCTCGCCGACACCCTGCTCTCGCCGCGGCTCTCCGAGGTCTCCGGCGTCGGCCATGTCTCGCTCGAAGGCGGCGTGCGTCCGGCGATCCGCATCCAGGCCGATCTGGCGCGGCTCGCCGCCTACGGCCTCGGCATGGAGGATCTGCGCACCGCCATCGTCAACTCCAATGTCGCGGGCTCCAAGGGCGCGCTCGACGGCAACCATCAGGCCTACACCATCAGCGCCAACGACCAGATCGGCAGCGCCTCGGCCTATCGCGACATCGTCGTCGCCTATCGCAGCGGCGCGCCGGTCTTCCTGCGCGACGTGGCGGTGGTGCTGGAGGACCTCGAGAACAGCCGCGTCGGTGCCTGGTTCCGCGGCAAGACGGCGGTGGTACTCGACGTGATGCGCCAGCCCGGCGCCAACATCGTCACCACGGTTGCACAGGTGAAGCAGGAGATTCCGCGCCTGCGCAACGGCATGCCGGCCGGCGTCGAGCTGCAGATCGTCAGCGACCGCACCGAGACGATCCGCGCCTCGATCGCCGATGTCCAGTTCACGCTGGTGGTGGCCTGCGCGCTGGTGGTGCTGGTGGTGCTGCTGTTCCTGCGCACGGTACGCGCCACGATCATCGCGGGCGTGGCGCTGCCGCTCTCGCTGATCGCGACCTTTGCGGTGATGTGGCTCGCCGGCTTCAGCCTCGACAATCTCTCGCTGATGGCCCTGACCATCGGCACGGGCTTCGTCGTCGACGATGCGATCGTGATGATCGAGAACATCGTGCGCAACATGGAGCAGGGCAAGAAGCCGCTCCGCGCCGCCTATGACGGCGCCAAGGAGATCGGTTTCACCGTGATCTCGCTGACGGTCTCGCTGGTCGCGGTCTTCATCCCGCTGCTGTTCATGACCGGGCTGGTCGGCCGCATGTTCCGCGAATTCGCGCTGACGCTGACCATCGCGGTCGTGGTCTCGGCGGTGGTCTCGCTGACCCTGACGCCGATGATGTGCGCCCGCATGCTGCGCCAAGGCGGCCATGGTGCCGGTCAGGAGCGCGAGAACTGGCTGATGCGGCTGGCCGAGTGGCCGGTCACCGCGATGGCGCGGCTCTACGAGGTCACGCTCGGTTGGGCGCTGAAGGCGCGGACGCTCGTGCTGCTCGCCACCGTCGCCACGGCGGTGCTGACGGTGTGGATGTACATCATCATCCCCAAGGGCTTCCTGCCGAGCCAGGATACCGGCCTGCTCAATGTCGTGCTCGAATCCTCGCCCGACGTCTCCTTCAACGAGATGAAGCGGTTGCAGGAGAAGGCGACGCAGGCCTTCGAACAGGACGGCGACGTCACCGGCGTGGTCTCGGTGCTTGGCATCGGCCAGGCCAATGCCACCCTGAACACCGCCCGGCTGACGGTGACCTTGCGGCCCAAGGATGAGCGACGCGACGACGCGGTCGTGATCGCCGAGCGGTTGCGCCTCGCCGCCGCCGCGATCCCGGGTCTCGTGGCCTATGTCCAGCCGGTGCAGGACATCCAGATCACGACCCGCGCCAGCCGCTCGCAATACCAGTACACGCTGACCGGAGCCGAGCAGGCCCAGGTGATGGAATGGGCGCGCAAGCTCTCGGAGGCGCTGCGGCGCGAACCGATCGTGCGCAATGTCGCCAACGAGACGCAGGATGGCGGGCTGCGCGCCCATGTCGAGATCGACCGGGCCAAGGCAGGCCGGCTCGGCATCTCGATCCAGGCCGTGGACGACACGCTCTACGACGCCTTCGGCCAGCGCCAGATCGCGACGATCTACGAGCAGTCGAACCAGTATCGCGTGATCCTGGAGGCGGCGCCGCAATATCTGCGCGACCCCGCCGCCCTCTCGAAGCTCTACGTCACCGGCAACACCAACACGCAGGGCCAGACCAACACCGCCGGCACAACCACGGTGACGCAGAACAGCGTGCAGGTGCCGCTCTCGTCGTTCACCCGGTTGATCCGCGAGACCGCGCCGCTCTCCATCGCCCATCAGGAGCAGTTCCCGGCTGCGACCATCAGCTTCGACCTCGCGCCCGGCGAAGCGCTCGGCGATGCCGTCAAGATGATCGCCGCGGTCGAGCGCGAGATCGGCATGCCGAGTGCGATCTCCGGAGCGTTCAGCGCCGATGCGGCCGAATTCAACCGTTCCCTCGCCAACCAGCCCTGGCTGATCCTTGCGGCGATCGTGACGATCTATCTCGTCCTCGGCATCCTCTACGAGAGCTATGTCCACCCGTTCACGATCCTGACGACGCTTCCTTCCGCTGGCGTAGGCGCCCTACTCGCTTTAGTCCTGACCGGACGCGAGCTCTCGATCGTGGCGCTGATCGGCATCATCCTGCTGATGGGCATCGTCAAGAAGAACGCGATCATGATGATCGATTTCGCGCTCGACGCCGAACGGCAGGAGGGGCTGTCGCCGGAGGAGGCCATCGTCAAGGCCTGCCTGCTGCGCTTCCGGCCGATCATGATGACGACGCTCGCGGCGCTGCTCGGCGCCTTGCCGCTGGCGCTGGCGACCGGCACCGGAAGCGAGCTGCGCCAGCCGCTCGGCATCACCATCGTCGGTGGCCTGCTGCTCAGCCAGCTCCTGACCCTCTACACCACGCCGGTGATCTATCTCGCGCTTGAGAAGCTGCGCCGGCGCCTCGGCGGCGGCCGCGACGGTGTCGTGCCTCATCCTGATCCGGAGGCGGCCGAATGAGCGACGCTTCCGACGAGGACAAGGGCTGGAAATCGGTCAAGGGCCTGTCCGACGCCTTCATCCTGCGCCCCGTCGGCACCACGCTGATGGCGATCGGCCTCTTCCTCATCGGCATGGTCGCCTATGTCTTCCTGCCGGTGGCGAGCCTGCCGAGCGTCGACTTCCCGACGATCCGTGTCTTCGCCAGCCGGCCGGGGGCAGATCCGGCGACGATGGCCGGCAGTGTCGCAGCGCCGCTGGAGCGGCGGCTGGGTTCGATTCCCGGCGTCACCGAGATCACCTCGACGAGCTCGCTCGGCTCGACCTCGATCGTGCTGCAGTTCGACCTGACGCGGAACACCGACAGTGCCGCCCGCGACGTCCAGGCCGCGCTGAACGCCGCCGCAACCGATCTGCCCGGCGACCTGCCGACCCTGCCGCAATTCCGCAAGGCCAACCCCAACGCCGCGCCGATCCTGATCCTGGCCCTGACCTCGGACACGATGACACCGAGCGCGATGTACGATGCGGCCGACACCGTGATCGCGCAGCGCATCTCGCAGGTGGAAGGGGTCGGCGAGGTCACGGTCAACGGCGCCGAGCAGCCGGCGATCCGCGTGCGCGTCGATCCTGCCCAGCTCGCCGCCATGGGCCTGAGCCTCGACACGATCCGCACCGCTATCGTCAGCGCCAACACCGTCTCCGCGGTCGGCTCCTTCGACGGCGAGCGCCGCAGTGAGACCCTCTCCGCCAACAACCAGATCCGCGAGCCGGAGGATTACGGCAACATCGTCGTGCGCTCGGCGAAAGGCACGGTGGTCCGGCTCGCCGATGTCGCGACCGTCGAACGCGGCGTGCGCAACAGCCGCGCCGCCGGCTGGTACAACGGCAAGCCGGCGATCCTGATCACCATCACCAAGCAGGCCGACGCCAACGTCATCGACACCGTCGACCGGGTGAAGGCGCTGCTGCCCGAGGTCCAGCGCTGGGTGCCGGCCGGGATCCAGTTCTCGATCATGTCGGACCGCACGGTCACGATCCGTGCCTCGATCGCCGACATCCAGCACACGCTCTTGATCTCCATCGCGCTGGTGATGCTGGTCGTCTTCCTGTTCCTGCGCCGGACGACGCTGACCGTCGCAGCCGGCGTCACCGTGCCGCTCTCCATCGCCGGCACCTTTGCCGCGATGTGGGTCGCCGGCTTCACGCTCGACAATCTCTCGCTGATGGCGGTGACGATCTCGGTCGGCTTCGTCGTCGACGACGCCATCGTCATGATCGAGAACATCGAGCGCAACGTCGCCCGGGGCATCTCGCCGCTGCGCGCCGCTTTGCTCGGCGCCGGCCAGATCGGCTTCACCGTGGTCTCGATCAGCCTCTCGCTGATCGCGGCCTTCATCCCGCTCTTCTTCATGGACGGGGTGGCCGGCCGCTTCTTTCGCGAGTTCACGCTGACGCTGACCTTCGCCATCCTCGTCTCGACGGCGGTCTCGCTCAGCGTCACGCCGATGGTCTGCGCGCATTTCCTCAAGAGCGGCCCGCATGTGCCTGGTCGCTTCGACCGCGCCGTCGAGCGTGTGCTGGCGGCGATGACCGGCTTCTATGCCCGCACGCTCACGGTCGTGCTGCGGCATAGCTGGCTCATGCTGATCGTGATGGTCGCGACCGTGGCGCTGACCGTGCAGATGTTCCGCAGCGCGCCGAAGGGCTATTTCCCGCAGGACGACACCGGGCTCATCATCGGCTTCACCCAGGCTTCGACCGACATCTCCTTTCCGGCGATGGCGCAACTCCAGCAGCAGGGCGCCGCAATCGTCGCGAGCGATCCTGCCATCCTCGGCGTCGCCTCCTTCATCGGGGGCGGCGGCTCGGTGAACACCGGGCGCTTCTTCGTCAGCCTGAAGCCCCTAGAGGAACGTGGCCTGAGCTCGGCCCAGGTGGTCAACCGCCTGCGCGGTCGCCTCGGCTCGATCCCGGGCTTGCGCATCTTCCTGACCCCGGTGCAGGATGTGCGCGCCGGCGGGCGCCAGGGCCGCTCGCAATACCAGTTCACGCTCTGGGATCCCGATCTGCCGGAATTGCAGGAATGGGTGCCCAAGGTGCTGGAGCGCCTGCGTACCATGCCCGAGCTCGTCGATGTCTCGACCGATCGCGAGCAGGGTGGTTTGCAGGCCAATGTCGTGATCGACCGCAACAAGGCCTCGCAGCTTGGCGTCGCGATCCAGGCCATCGACAATGTGCTGGCGAATGCCTTCAGCCAGCGCCAGATCTCGACGATCTACGGCGCGCGCAACCAGTATCGCGTCGTGCTGGAGATCGCGCCCTCGCGCAGCCGCGATCCCAATGACATTCTCGATCTCTACGTACCCGGCCGTAATGGCACGCAGGTGCCGATGCGCAGCGTGGTCAAGGTCGAGCGCGGCACCGCTCCGCTCGTCATCAACCATCAGGGCCAGTTCCCGGCAGTGACGATCACCTATGATCTCGCCCCCGGCGTCGGTCTGCAGGAGGCGAGCGACGCGGTCGTCGCCGCCGTCGAGGGCCTGCATATGCCGGCCTCGCTGCGAGCGGAATTCGCCGGCGACGCCAAGGCGTTCACGCAAGGGGCCGGCAGCCAGGGCGTGATGATCCTGGTCGCGATCCTGGCGGTCTACATCATCCTCGGCGTGCTCTATGAGAGCCTGATCCACCCGGTGACGATCCTCTCGACCCTGCCCTCGGCGGGCCTGGGCGCGCTGATCGCGCTGCGGATCGCGGGAGCGGACCTCACCATCATCGCCTTCATCGGCATCATCCTGCTGATCGGCATCGTCAAGAAGAACGGCATCATGCTGGTCGACTTCGCCATCAGCGCCGAGCGACAGCGCGCGATGCCCTCGCGCGAAGCGATCTTCGAGGCCTGCCTGGAGCGCTTCCGGCCGATCCTGATGACGACGCTCTCGGCCATGCTGGGCGCGGTCCCGCTGATGATCGCGACCGGTCCCGGCGCGGAGCTGCGCCGCCCGCTCGGCATCACCATCGTCGGCGGCCTGATCCTCAGCCAGATCCTGACGCTCTATACGACGCCGATCATCTATCTCTGGATGAGCAAACTGACTGCCCGCCGGAAAGGCGAGACTGCGGACTCGCAGACGACCCCGGCCAGCACGGCGTCGAGCTGAGCATTCCGGCCGGGCTGAGATCACACCGCTCGCTCTCCTGTCCTGACTGTGTAGGATCGCGGCGGGCTGGAGGCGTTTGATGTTTCTGAGTGTGTTCGACGTCTTCAAGATCGGGATCGGCCCGTCCTCGTCGCATACGATGGGGCCGATGACGGCCGCGGCGCATTTCCTGGACCTGCTGCGCCGGCATCCGTCCCGCGATGATGCGGCGGCGGTCGGCGCCACGCTCTACGGCTCGCTCGCCTTCACCGGAAAAGGCCACGCCACGGATCGCGCCGTGGCGCTCGGGCTGCTCGGCTGGACACCGGCTGAGTTCGATTTCGACGCGGCTGCGCGGCAGCTCGAGGATCTCCAGCACAGCCATCGCCTGCGTCTCGACGGCTTGCCGCCGCTCGCCTTCGATCCCGCCACCGACATCGTCTTCGATTACGGGCCGCCCTTGCCCGGCCATGCCAACGGCCTCGTCTTCCGCGCCCGGGATGCTGCTGGCGCTGAGCTCTTGTCCGAGACCTATTATTCGATCGGCGGTGGTTTCGTGGTGACGGCGCAGGAGCGCGAGGCGCCGAAAGCGGCCACCACGGCATCCTCCTGGCCCTACCCGTTCGCGAATGCGGCGACGATGCTGCGCATGGCGCGCGAGAGCGGGCTCTCAATCGCGCAGATGAAACGCGCCAACGAAATCCACCTGCGGTCGGCGGACGAGGTCGACAATGGCCTTGCCCGCCTCTGGTCGGTGATGAACGGCTGCATCGAGCGGGGCCTGAGCCAGGAGGGCGAACTGCCGGGCGGCCTGCGCGTGCGTCGCCGGGCCGCGAAGATCCATCGGCAGCTGGAGGCCGAGCGGCAGAGCAATCGCGCCCAGCCCCACGCGACCTCGGACTGGCTCGGCGTCTATGCCATGGCCGTGAACGAGGAGAATGCCGCCGGTGGCCGGGTGGTGACCTCGCCGACCAATGGGGCGGCCGGCGTCGTGCCCGCCGTGCTGCGCTACTATCTCGACCACTGCGTCGGGGCCGAGCCCGGCCGGATCCCCGACTTCCTGCTGACGGCCGCGGCGATCGGCGGGCTGATCAAGCACAACGCCTCGATCTCCGGCGCCGAGGCCGGCTGCCAGGGCGAGGTCGGCTCGGCCGCGGCGATGGCGGCGGCCGGCTTCTGTGCTGTGCTGGGCGGCTCGCCCGAGCAGATCGAGAATGCCGCGGAGATCGCCCTCGAACACCATCTCGGCATGACCTGCGACCCCGCGGCGGGCCTCGTCCAGGTTCCCTGCATCGAGCGCAACGGCATCGGCGCGATCAAGGCGGTCGCGGCCGCCTCGCTCGCCTTGCGCGGCGACGGCTCGCATTTCATGCCGCTCGACAACTGCATCGAGGCGATGCGCCAGACCGGCGAAGCCATGAACGAGCGCTTCAAGGAAACCAGCCTCGGAGGCCTGGCCGTCAACCTGCCGGAATGCTGAGCCTTGGAGGCGAACCTGCGTTCGCTGGAGCGCCCTAGGTTCCGCAGAACGTCGCGATCACGCGCTCATGTGCGGCCGGCGGCCGGGCATGGTCCTCACGGCCGGGCTGCGCCTCGAAAGGCCTGGCGAGAACTTCGATCAGCGTCTCGAACGGGGCGAGATCATCGTGCTCGACGGCAGCCTGGATCGCTGCCTCGACCAGGTGGTTGCGCGGGATGAACAGCGGGTTGGTGCCCAGCATGGCATCCTGCCGCTCCTTCGCCGTCGCAGGCTCCCGCAGCAGGCGCTGGCGCCAGCGCTCCTGCCAGGCATCGAACGCGGCCGGATCGGCGAAGAGGCTGCGACAGGCGCCGGCGCCGTCAACCTGCCCGGCCGCCTCGCTCAGGCGCCGGAAGACCAAAGTGAAATCGGCCTCGCCGCGCTGCATCGCCTCGAGCAGCGCCTTGATGAGCTCGACGTCATCAGCCTCCTCGGTGGCGAGGCCGAGCTTGCGACGGAAGCCTGCGATCAGGTGCTGCTGGAATTGCGGATCGAACCGGCCAAGCGCGTCCTGCGCGATCGACACGGCCTTGTCGGGGTCGTCGGCCAGCAGCGGCAACAACGCCTCGGCCAGGCGCGCGAGGTTCCAGCGGGCGATCGGTGGCTGGTTGCCGAAGGCATAGCGCCCGTGCTCGTCGATGGAGCTGAACACCGTCGACGGATCATAGGTATCCATGAAGGCGCAGGGGCCGTAGTCGATGGTCTCGCCGGCGATCGACATGTTGTCGGTGTTCATCACGCCGTGGATGAAGCCTATCGTCATCCATTGCGCGACGAGCGCGGCCTGCGCGGCGACCACGGCCTCGAACAGGGCGAGATAGCGGCCATCACCGGTGCAGTCCGGGTAGTGACGCGCGATGACATGGTCGGCGAGCAGGCGCAGGGCCTCGACATCGCCACGCGCGGCGAAGAACTGGAAGGTGCCGATCCGGATATGGCTGGAGGCGACGCGGGTGAGGACGGCGCCGGGCAGCGCCGTCTCGCGCCGGACGACCTCGCCCGTCAGGACCGCAGCGAGCGCGCGCGTCGTCGGGATGCCGAGAGTGGCCATCGCTTCGCTGACGACATATTCGCGCAGGACCGGCCCCAGCGCCGCCCGGCCGTCGCCGCGGCGCGAGAACGGAGTCGGGCCAGCCCCCTTGAGCTGGAGATCCCGGCGCCTGCCATGCCGGTCGACCAGCTCGCCGAGCAGGATGGCACGCCCGTCGCCGAGCTGAGGGCTGAAGCCGCCGAACTGATGGCCGGCATAGGCCGTCGCGATCGACGCCGCGCCGGCCGGCACGTCGTTGCCGGACAGCGTGGCAACGCCCTCCGGGCCTTCCAGCCAGTCCGGGGACAGCCCGAGATCCACTGCGAGCGGCCTGTTCAGCCGGATCAGCCGGGGCGCCGCAACAGGAGTTGGAGCGACCTCCGCGTAGAAGCGCTGTGGCAGGCGCGCATAGGAGTTGTCGAAGGCGATCAAGGTCATCAATGGTAGATATACGCGGAAAGTGCCATCGCAACAGGAGGCCGAACGCCGGCGGGCGATCAGGCCGCTCCGGCCGGCTGTTCCCCGGCCGTGCTTTGCTCATTCGGTCGAGTCGAAATCGTCCTCGCGGGCGTGCAGGAGCGCGGCCAGCGTATGCAGGCCGAGATCGAGCTGCTCCATGCTCGGCGTCGAATGCGGGCATGGGAGACCCGCCCTGAAGCGGGCCTTCGAAGCCGATAGCGCGCTGCTCCGACAGCTATGGCTCCGCAGTCAGGCGAGACGTCGCCCGGCGCATCAGGTCGAGCAGGTGCAATGCGGCCGGCGTCAGTGGCAGGTCGGAGCGCCTGACCAGCACCAGCGGCGGCGCTGTCAGTTCTTCCTCGACCCTGATCGTGATCAGCGCCTTTCCTGTCATCTCGAAGCGCTCCCACTGCGCCGGGACCATCGCCAGCAGGTCGCTGTTGGCGAGGCAGGTCAGCAGGGTCAGAGCCGACTGGCTGCGCACCGCGAGGCGCGGTGGCGGCAGGCCGTGGCGGGCGAAGAAGGCATTGATCTCGTCGCTCGCATCGGCGGTGATCGAGGTCGTGACCCAGTCCTGGCCGACGAGCTCGCGCAGCGATGTCGCCGCCGCCAGCGGATGGCCGGCGCGGCACAGCACGATGCGGCGATTGTGGAACAGCACCTCCCGGCTGAGCTGCGGAACCGGCTGCGCCCCGCCGTCGGGACCGATGTAGAAGTCGACCGAGCCGTCGCGCAGGCGTTCCTCGAGCGTCGGATAGAACCCCTCGATGATATGCAGCCTGATATCGGGGTAGCGGGCGCGGAACGGACGCAGGCTCGGCGGTAGCAGGGCAAGATGCGCCGCGATCGAGAGCCCGACCGTGACCGTGCCGGTGCCGGCGCCTCTGAGCTGCTCGACCTCCTCGCGGGTGCGCCTGATCTCGGTCAGGATCGATCTGGCGCGGGCGACGAAGGCCTCGCCCAATGGCGTCGCCACCACGCCACGGGCACGCCGCTCGAACAGAGGCGCGCCGAGTTCCCGTTCGAGCAAGGCGAGGCTGCGCGTCAGCGCCGGCTGGGCGATCTGCAGATGCCGCGCCGCGGCCCGCATGCTGCCGCGCTCGGCGATCGCCACCACCTCCTCGAAGTGATCAAGCTTCATCGACACGGTCTCCGGACCCGGCTCATTGATACCGATCTGCTATCGCTCCTGCAATTTTTCCATCTGTTCAGGTATCTATAGCGGCATTAGCCATTCCTCACGAACAAGCAGCGGCCGCCTCGGAAAACCGGGAGACTGCCCTTTCGGGAGGACAGCATGGAGATCATCAAGCCCGCGTTCCATCACGTCACCTTCAAGACGAGCCGTCTTGACGAGATGGTGGCGTGGTACGGCACGGTCGTCGGTGCCAGGCCGAACTTCCAGGACGCCAACAATGCCTGGACGACCAATGACGAGGCCAATCACCGCGTCGCCTTCCTCTCTGCGCCCGGGCTTGGCGACGATCCCGACAAGCGCAGCCATAACGGCATGCACCACAGTGCCTTCGAGTATGGGAGCTTTGCCGACCTGATGTCGTCCTATGCCCGCCTGCGGGACGAGGGCATCCAGCCTGCCTTCAGCCTCGACCACGGCATGACGATCTCGATCTACTACAAGGATCCCGAGGGCAATTTCGTCGAACTGCAATGCGACACCTACGGCGACTGGAGGCAGTCGAGCGAATGGATGCGTTCCTCGCCGGATTTCGCCGCCAATCCGATCGGCACCTTCTTCGATCCGGAGAAGGTCTATCAGGCCCATAAGGGCGGCCAGGGCTTCGACGAGCTGCATGTCGCGATGCGCCGCGGCGACTACCAGCCCGCCGGCACGCCCGATCTCGGTCTGCCGGCGTGACCGGCGCTGCGCTCGCTCCGCAGGACCGGCTCGCGATCGAGCAGCTGATCCAGCGTCATGCCTGGCTGATCGATCATGGCGAGGCGGACAAGGTCGGCGCGCTCTTCGCTGACGAGGGGGCGCTCTACGGCATCGGTCCCGACAAGATCGGTCGCATGGCCATCGCCGAATGGGGCCGCCAGCGCGCCGCGATGACCGAACGCCGTTCGCGCCATCTTCAGAGCAACATCCTGATCGAGCCCGTCGCCCCGGATGCGGCGCGCGGCTGGGTCGCGCTGACGCTCTACCGCCATGATGGACCGGGCTCGGGATCAGCGACGCCGCTGCTCATCGCCGAATATGCCGATCGCTATGTCAGGGAGCCGGATGGCTCCTGGCTCTTTGCCGAGCGGCGGCTGACCGCCCTGTTCGGCGCCGCCTGACAAACTGACAGATTCATCGCCTCGCCACGCTGGCTGGAGGCGCCCGAGAAGGAGGACACCATGCGTCTCGCCACCATCCTGAGCGGCGGCAAGCCTGTTCTCGCCGCCTATCGCGGCCAGGAGCTGATCGACCTCGCCAAGGCCGGCCCGAGCTTGCCGGGCGACATGCTCGCCGTCCTCACAGGCGGCGAGGCGGCCCGCGCGGCAATCGCCAAGGCGCTCGACACCGCACCGGCCGCGGCCGTGCTCGACCCGCAGGCCGTGACCTTCCTGCCGGTGGTGCCGCGCCCCGGCAAGATCATATGCGTCGGGCTGAACTATGCCGACCATTCGGCCGAAAGCGGGTTCAAGCAGCCGGACTACCCGACGCTGTTCGGCCGTTTCGCTACCAGCCTGATCGGCCACAAGGCGTCCCTGATCCGCCCGAACCTGTCCGATCAGCTCGACTATGAGGGCGAGATCGCGGCGGTGATCGGCCGGCGCGCCAAGCATGTGCCGAAGGCGAGCGCGCTCGACCATATCGCTGGCTATGCCGTCTTCAACGAAGGCTCGGTCCGCGACTACCAGTTCAAGGCGCCGCAATGGACCGTCGGCAAGAACTTCGACGGCACCGGCGCCTTCGGCCCGGCGCTGGTGACATCGGATGAGCTCCCGCCCGGCGCACGCGGCCTCAGGCTCACGACCAGGCTGAACGGTGAGACCGTGCAGAGCGCCAGCACCGACGACATGGTCTTCGACGTCGCGAGCCTGATCTCGATCATCAGCGAGGCGATCACGCTGGAGCCCGGCGATGTCATCGTCACCGGCACGCCGGCGGGTGTCGGCGTGGCGCGCAAGCCCCAGCTCTTCATGAAGCCCGGCGATGTCTGCGAGGTCGAGGTCGAGGGCATCGGCCTCCTCGTCAACCCGATCGCGCAGGAAGCTGCGGAGCGGGCCGCAGCCTGATCGCAGATGGGGAGCTGAGAACCGTGATCAAGACCGGCAAGGACATCGACGTATTGATCGCCGGCGCCGGGCCGGTCGGCCTCGCGGCCGCGATCGAGCTCGGCCAGCGCGGCATTCGCTGCCTCGTCGTCGAGCGCAACGACCGCGTCGGCTACTCGCCGCGCGCCAAGACCACCAATGTCCGCAGCCGCGAGCATTTGCGTCGCTGGGGCATCGCCGACGCCCTGCGCGCGGCCTCGCCTATCCCGCCGGACTATCCTTCCAATGTTGTCTTCGCGACGCGGATGAACGGCCCCGAGCTCGCCCGCTTCGGCAATGCGTTGAACGGCAGCCGCGCCCGCAACGACCTCTATTCGGAAGAGGCGCAATGGGTGCCGCAATATGTGCTGGAGGAGGTGCTACGCCAGCACGCCGCCTCGCTACCCGGCGTCGAGATCCGCTTCAACACCGAGCTCACCTCCTTCGCCGATGATGGCCGCAGCGTCGTCTCGCGCCTGAAGGATGTGACCAGCGGCGCGGAGCGCGAGGTATCCGGCGCCTATTTGATCGGCGCCGACGGCGCGCGCAGCTCGGTGCGGGAAGCGATCGGCGCCAAAATGGAGGGCGAAGGCGCCTTCTCGAAGAACTACAACATCATCTTCCGCGCACCCGGGCTGGCATCGCGCCACGCCCATGGCCCGGCGATCATGTACTGGATGGTCAACGAGGAGGTGCCCTCGCTGCTCGGGCCGATGGACAGCGAGGGCCTCTGGTTCTTCATGGCGACAAAGCTCGCCAACGATGTCGACCCGGCGAGCGTCGATCCGGTCGAGCTGATCCGCCGCGGCACCGGCCTCGCCGACCTCGACATCGAGATCGTCGGCCGCGACCCCTGGGTCGCGCACCGCCTGGTCGCCGATCGCTATGAGAAGGGCCGCGTCTTCCTCGCTGGCGATGCCTGCCACCTGCATCCGCCCTTCGGCGGCTTCGGCATGAACATGGGCATCGGCGACGCCGTCGACCTCGGCTGGAAGCTGGCGGCGGTGCTGCAGGGCTGGGGCGGGCCCGAGCTGCTCGCGAGCTATGCGGCCGAGCGGCGCAAGGTGCATGAGCGCACCATCGCCGAGGCGGTGATCAACTACGGCGCCGTCGGCAACCAGCTCGTCCGCCAGGGTCTGGAAGAGCCGGGCCCGCTCGGCGATGCCACGCGGCGTGAGGTCGGTGAATTGATCGAGGCGACGAAGCTGCGCGAATTCCGCACCCTCGGCATCGTGCTCGGCACGCGCTACGAGGATTCAGCCATCATCGTGCCCGATGGCAGCGCACCGCCGATCGAGCACTTCATGCTCTATGTGCCCTCGGCCCATCCGGGATGCCTTGCGCCCCATCTCTGGCTCGCCGACGGGTCGTCGCTTTATGACCATTTCGGCCGGGGCTTCACCCTGCTCGCCACGGCTGGCGACGGCGCAGAGGCAGCGCCACTGATCGCAGCGGCGACCCGCCTCGGTGTGCCGCTGACATTGCTGCTGCCAGGTGATCGCCGTCTGCCCGCCCGCTATGGCGCGCGTTTTGCCCTGATCAGGCCGGACCAGCATGTCGCCTGGCGTGGCGATACGCTCCCGGCCGATTGCGAGGCGCTGCTCGCCATCGTCACTGGCCGGATGAAACAGGACGCCGCAATCGGGATACCAGCCACGGCCGCCTAGAGAAGACGCATAAGAAACAAGACGACAGAACGGGGAGGATACGATGAAACGGGGAGTGATCGGTGCCTTGCTCGGCGCGGCGCTGGCGGTGTCGCTGGCGAGCACCGGAGCCATGGCGCAGACCGTCGAGCTCAAGGTCTCGCATTACCTGCCGCCGAACCACCAGATGCACAAGCAGCTGGAAGCCTGGAGCGCCGAGCTGGCGCAGCGCTCGAACGGCCGGCTCAAGCTCGCCATCTTCCCGGCTGCGCAGATGGGCCCGATGCCGCGGCAATACGACCTCGCCCGCACCGGAGTCGCCGACATCGCCTTCTTCCTGCACGGCGCCTTGCCCGGCCGCTTCCCGCTGACCGAGATCTCGCACCTGCCCTACGCCTTCAATCGCGGCGAGGGGGCGAGCGCCAAGGCGCTGAGCACGGCTGAGGCCTCCGGCATCCTGACCGAGCTCTCCGGCAAGCTCGCCGCCGAGCACGAGGGCACGAAGCCGCTCTATTTCATCGCGACGCCGACGCTGAGCCTGTTCTTCAACCGGCCGGCGGTGAAGAGCCCGGCCGGGATGCGCGGGCTGCGCATGCGCCATAACGGGCCGATCGCCTCGGCGATGCTCGAAGCCTGGGGCGCGACGCCGGCTGCGGTGCCGCCGGCCGAGCTGGCAGATTCGCTGTCAAAGGGCACGATCGCCGGCATGTTCTTCAACTACGAGGCGGCGAAGTCCTTCCAGATGGCAGAGAGCGTCAAGTCGGTGACGCAGCTCGACGCCGCCGCGGGCACCTTCGCGCTGGTGATGAACGCGGAGAAGTACAAGTCGCTGCCCGACGACCTGCGCAAGCTGATCGACGATACGACCGGCCCGGCGGCAGCCCGCAAGGTCGGCGCCATCTATGATCAGGCGGAGGAGGAGGGACGAGCTTATCTGCGCGCCGCCAATGCCGAAATCCCCGAGCTCAGCGGCGCCGAGCGGGCCGCCTTCGAGGAACTCGCCAAGCCGATCACGGCGAGCTTCATCGCCAGGGTCGAGGCCAAGGGCATCAAGGCGAAGCCGTTCTATGACGAGCTGCGCGCCGCCGTGGCTGCCGCCAAATGAGCCCTGGCAAGCTCCGCCGCCTCGACCCCGCGCGGCTGCTGACCATGGCCGGCGCGCTGGCGCTTGCGGTCATGGTTCTATGGACGATGGTCGATATCGGCGCCCGGCTCGCCTTCAACAAGCCGCTGCACGGCACGCTCGACCTGGTCGAGGTCACGCTGGTGCTCGTCGCCTTCCTCGCCTTGCCGGAATGCTTCCGCCGCGACGAGCAGATCAAGGTCGATCTGTTCGACACGATGGTGCGCCCGCGCACGCTGGCGGCGATGCGGCTCGCCGGCGAGGTCGCGACGCTCGCATTCCTGGCCCTGCTGGCCGTGACCCTGATCCAGCCGCTCATGGATGCCTATCGCTTCGGCGACCAGAAGCCCGATCTGCCGGTGCCGATCTTCCTGCTGCTGCTCGCGATCGAGCTGGCGCTGATTGTCTCGATCTTCGTCGTGCTTGGCCGCGCGATCGGGCAAGCCCGAGCTTTCCCGCGCACGGCCGATGCCGTTGCCCCGCATCCTCCGGCCCTGCATGGCAACAACGGAGCCGCCTCATGAGCGCGACCTCCATCGGCCTGATCGGCATGGCGACCCTGGTCGGCATGATCCTGGCGCGCATCCCGGTCGGCGTCGCGCTCGGCCTCGTCGGCTTCGTCGGTTACGCCGCGATCGACGGCTTCGCCAAGGCGCGCCTCGTCTTCGGCGCGGTGCCGCTCGAACTCTCCTCCGCCTATGCGCTCTCCGTCCTGCCGCTGTTCACGCTGATGGGCGCGCTGGCGACGATGGCCGGCCTCTCGGGTGACCTGTTCCGGGCGAGCAATGCGATTTTCGCCGGCATGCGTGGCTCGCTCGCCATGGCGGCAGTCGGTGCTTCGGCCGCCTTCGGCGCGGTCTGCGGCTCCTCGCTGGCGACCGCGGCGACGATGAGCCGGATCTCGATCCCGCAAATGCTGAAGGCCGGCTATTCGCCGGCGCTGGCGGCGGGGGTGGTCGCGGCCGGCGGCACTCTCGGCATCCTGATCCCGCCCTCGCTGATCCTGATGATCTACGGCATCATCGCCCAGCTCTCGATCATCAAGCTCTTCGCCGCCGCGCTCATCCCTGGTCTCGTCCTGACCGGGCTCTATCTGCTGACCGTCTCTGTCTGGGTGCGCCTGCGGCCGGAGGCGGCGCCGAAGCTGCCGAGCGAAGGCAAGGCACAGGCGTTCCGGCTCGTCCTCAACATCTGGGATGTGGCGGCGCTTTTCCTCGTCACCTTCGGCGGCATCTATCTCGGCTGGTTCAGCCCGACCGAGGCGGCCGCCGTCGGCGCCTTCGGTGCCTTGCTGCTCGGGCTGCTGCGCAAGGGATTCGCCCGCGGCGACATCAGCACCGCCTTCACCGAGACGACGCGGATCACCGCCAACCTCGTGCTGATCGTGCTGGGATCGACGATCTTCTCCTATTTCGTCGTGCAGACCGGCATGGCGCAATCGGTCGTCAGAGGGATCACGGCGCTCGGTCTGTCGCCGCTCTCGGTGATGCTGCTGCTGATCGCCTTCTATGTCTTCCTCGGCTGTTTCCTCGAAGGCATCGGCATGGTGCTGGTGACGGTGCCGGTCCTGCTGCCGCTGGTGCTGTCCACTGGCTACGATCCGATCTGGTTCGGCGTGCTCCTCGTTATCGTCGTCGAGATCGGCCTGATTCACCCGCCGGTCGGGATGAACCTTTTCGTCATCCGGACGCAGGCGCCGGAGATCAGCCTCGGCGCGATGTATCGCGGGGTACTGCCATTCCTGGCCGGGCCCTTCCTGCTGATCGCGATGCTGCTCGTCTGGCCGGATCTCGCGCTCTGGCTGCCAAGATCGATGTCGCTCAACTAGGGCATTTTCGAGCGAAGCGAGCGCCGGCTTCGCGTGAAGAAAATACGATAAAACAAAGGCGTAGAGCAATTCTGCAGTTCGGAGAATTGCGGATTTTCTCCAGTGTGCGCTCAAGTAGCCCCGGAGCATCCGATGCTGTGACATCTGCGCGCCGCAAGCGGCCATTCGGACTTCGCTGGCAAGCGGCTCTGCCCTTTGCCGGCGCCGGGCCGACGCTTCGGCTTGCCTGGAAACGCGTTAGTTGGCTCGAGGCGACATCTGCGCCTCGATCAGTTCCGCCGTTCGCCGGTAGTGCGCGGCAAGAAGGGCCTGCGCCTTGTCGGCATCTCTCGCGAGCGTCGCGTCCATGATCTGCCGATGCTCGAGCGCCACGTCGCGCGTGCCCGTCGGCATCTTTCCCGCGAGCGCTGGCAGGCGATAGCGCTGGGTCTCGACATGAAGCTGGTCGGACAGGTTGATCAGCCGGCGAGAGCCGCATCTGGCGATCAGCGCGCTATGGAATTCCTGATGGCGGATTTCGAGCGTTGAGAGTTCGTCGACGCTGAGCTCGCGGCCGATCGGAGCGAGCCGGCGCACCTGCAGGTCCAGCGCATGGAAGGCCGCGACGATCCCAGCCTCCCAGTCATCGTCGCCGCGCTCGATCGAGCGCTTCAGAGCCTCGCATTCGATCAGCGACCGCGTCTCCGTCACATCCCACATCTCTTCGATCGAGACGGGAGCGACTGAAAAGCCGCGCAGCGCTGCCGCCAGCACGAGCCTTTCGGTCTGCAGCCGGTTCAAGGCCTCGCGCAGGGGCGAGAAACTCAAGCCGTAGCGCTGACGCAGGAATTCGAGCCGCAGCGGCTGGCCGGGCTCGAAGACACCCGCAACGATATCGCTCCGCAGCCGCCGATAGGCGGTTTCGGCCGCTGTGAACGACGCCTCGGGTGACGCCGTCTCGTCATGGCTCGCCATGGCTGCCGCATTCCGCTTCACGCGCACGATTCGATCCCATTCCTCGGTTCCGGGTCGACTCTACACGAATGCATATCTAACGCAAAAATATCTTTCTTTCGAAAATCCTGCATGCTAACCAAAATCACCCGATTGAGAGGAGGCCGCCATGTCAGCTCCGAAGCAGAACCATCGAGAGGACGTCGCCGGGCGCGCGAACGTCGAGGACACGCCAGAGCTGCTGGCCTATTACGAGGAGCTGGAGGCGCTCGAAGCGGGCGCGCTCTGGACCGTGGCCAACAAGATCGAGCCCTGGGCGCCCAAGTCAGCCTCCGTCCCCGTCCTCTGGCGCTATCGCGACCTGCGTGAGCATGTCTTGCGCTCGGTCGAGCTGGTGACGCCCGAAAAGGCCGGCCGCCGCGTGATCTACCTGAACAATCCCGGCCGGCGGGACGTCTCCGCCGCCGTGGGCTGGCTCTATTCCGGCCTGCAGGTCATGCACCCCGGCGAGACCGCGTCCGCCCATGCGCATTCAGCCTCGGCGCTGCGCTTCATCATGGAAGGCTCGGGCGCGTACACGATCGTCGACGGCCACAAGATGACGCTCGGGGCCAACGACTTCGTGCTGACGCCGAATGGCACCTGGCACGAGCATGGCGTCTCGTCCGACGGTTCGCCCTGCATCTGGCAGGACGGTCTCGACATCCCGCTGGTCAACGCGCTGGAAGCGAATTTCTACGCGGTCCATTCCGACCTGCGCCAGGCTGTCGGCTATCCCGTCGACGATATGACCGGGGCCTGGGGCAATCCCGGCCTGCGGCCGGCAGGCCATGACTGGGGCAAGCCCTACTCGCCGCTGCTGAAATACGAATGGGCTCCGACCTACGAGGCGCTGACGCGCTTTGCCAAGGTGACGGATGGCTCGGCCTTCGACGGCGTGCTGATGAACTACGTCAATCCGGTCACCGGCGGGCCGGTGATGCAGACCATCGGCGCCTCGATGCAGATGCTGCGGCCGGGCGAGAAGACCAAGGCACATCGCCATACCGGCAGCTTCATCTACCAGGTCGCCAAGGGCAGCGGCCATTCGGTCATCGACGGCAAGCGCTTCGATTGGCAGGAGCGCGACATCTTCTGCGTGCCGTCCTGGGCCTGGCACGAGCACGCCAACGCATCGGCAAGCGACGATGCCTGCCTCTTCGCTTTCAACGACATGCCGGTGATGAACTCGCTCGGCCTCTATCGCGAGGAAGCGTTCGGCGACAATGGCGGCCACCAGCCGCTCGCACTCTGAGGGCTGCCGATCATGCGTCTTGTTACCTATCGCAGCGCGATCGAAGCCTCGGCGCGTCTCGGCGTCATCGAGGACGATCTCGTCATCGACGTCGCCGCCCTCGGCGCCTGTGCCGATCTCGATCTGCCCTCGGCGATGCTCGATCTCATCGACCTCGGGCCGGCCGGGCTGGCGTCGCTGAGCGCGCTGCTGGACCAGTATCGTGGGCGCTGGCCCGCCCATTCGGCCTTCCCGCTCGTCAATGTCAGGCTGCTGGCCCCGATACCGCGCCCTCGAAAGAACATTTTCGGCATCGGCCTCAATTACGTCGAGCATGTCGCGGAATCGGCCGCGACGCTCGACACGCCGAAGGAGCTGCCGAAGCAGCCCGTGATCTTCTCGAAGCCGCCGACCAGCGTCATCGGTCCCGGCGAGGCGATCGAGCACAACGGCAGGATCACGCAGCAGCTGGACTGGGAGGTCGAGCTCGCGGTGGTCATGGGCCGCACCGCGCGCCGCGTCACCGAAGCCGAGGCGATGGGTTTCGTCTTCGGCTACAGCGTGATGATCGATGTCAGCGCCCGCGACAATCGTCGCGCCGGCCAGTGGATCTACTCGAAGGGCCAGGACACCTACGCGCCCTTCGGCCCCTGCATCGTCACGGCCGACGAGGTCACTGAGCCGCATGCGCTCGACCTCTGGCTGACCGTCAATGGTGAGACCAAGCAGCGCTCCAACACGCGCCATATGCTGTTCAAGATCCCGGTGCTGATCGCCGACATCAGCGCTGCGATCACCCTGGAACCCGGCGACATCATCGCCACCGGCACGCCGGACGGCGTCGGGGCAGGCCGGACGCCGCAGGAATGGCTCTGGCCGGGAGATGTGGTCGAAGCCGGTGTCGACGGCATCGGGCAGATCCGCCACCCCGTCGTGGCGGCCTGACATCCAAGCATCAACGACAAAAGGCCGCGGTCACAGCCGTGCCGACACGGAGGGGAATTCGATGAACAGGTCAGCATTCACACGCAGGATGATCGTCGCCAGCCTCGCATCGGCAGCCACGATCCCGATGATGCAATCAGCCTTCGCCCAGGCCGGCGCGAACGCTCCGGTCACAATCGGCTTCATCACCACGCTCTCGACGCCGGCCGGCTATATCGGCGAGGACATCCGCGCCGGCTTCCAGCTCGCCTTGACTGACGGCAAGCTTGGCGGCGTGCCTGTCATCCTCGCGGTCGAGGACGATGCGCTGAAGCCGGCGAACGCCAAGCAGGCGGCAGACCGGCTGATCCAGTCCGGCGTCAAGCTCTTCACCGGCGTGAACTTCTCGAACGTGCTCGCGGCCGTGGTCCCGGGCGTCCTGGAATCTGGCGGCTATTATGTCAGCCTCAATCCCGGCCCTTCGTCCTTTGCAGGCGAGCGCTGCCACCGGAACTATTTCGTCGCCTCCTACCAGAACGACGCCTTCCACGAGGCGGCAGGTCTTTCCGCCAACCGGCTCGGCTACAAGCGCGTCGCGCTGCTGGCGCCGAACTACCAGGCCGGCCGCGATGCGCTGGAGGGCTTCAAGCGCACCTTCAAGGGCGAGATTGTCGGCGAGATCTACACCAAGCTCGACCAGACCGACTTCTCGGTCGAGCTCGCGCGTGTCCGCTCGCTCGCGCCTGAGGCGATCTACCAGTTCCACCCCGGCGGCGCCGGCATCAACTTCGCCAAGCAATATGCCAATGCCGGACTGGGCAAGAGCATTCCCATGCTGATCCCGGCCTTCTCGATGGATGCGCATATGGTCGGCGCGACCGGCGATGCCGCGGACGGCATCTACGCCTCCGCGCTCTGGACGCCCGAGGCCACCAACCCAGCCTCCAAGGCTTTCGTCGACGCTTTCCGCAAGGCCTATTCCCGGACCCCGACCATGTATGCCCAGCAGGCCTATGACACAGCCAACCTGATCGGCAGTGCCCTCAAGGCGGTGAATGGCGACATCGGCAAGCAGGACGAGTTCCGCAAGGCGCTGCTGGCGGCGCAGTTCACGGCGGTACGCGGCAAGTTCTCCTTCGGGCCGAACCAACATCCGGTGCAGGACTACTATCTGACGAAGTTCGAGAAGCGCCCTTCCGGCGAGATCGTGCAGACGATCGTCCGCAAGATCGCCGAGGACTACGGCGACGCCTACGCCGCCCAGTGCAAGCTCAACTGAGCACTGAAAAATCGGCCGGCACGTTTGACGCCTGATTCACCGCGCAACAAGGGCGTGTGGAGATGATCCTCTTTGTCGAGCAGGCGCTCAATGGCCTGCAATACGGATCGATGCTGTTTCTGCTGGCATCGGGATTGACGCTGATCTTCGGGATCATGGGGGTGATCAATCTCACCCATGGCGCCTTCTACATGGTCGGCGCCTATTGCGCGGCATTCGCGGTGCTCTCCACCGGTTCCTTCCTGGTCGGCATTGCGGCGGCCCTGATCGGGGCCGGGCTCTATGCGGTGCTCGTCGAAGTCGCGGTGGTGCAATGGCTGTACCGCCGCGACCATCTCTACCAGGTGCTGGCGACGCTCGGCCTGATCCTGTTCACCAACGAAGCCGTGAGCATGATCTTCGGCCGTCGCCCGCCGCTGATGGACATCCCGTCCTTCCTGCAGGGCTCGGTGCCGCTGCTACCGGGCCTCGACTACCCGTTGATGCGCGTCGCCTTCATCGTCACCGGCGCGCTGGTCGCGATCGGCCTGTGGCTGCTCGTCAACCACACCCGCGTCGGCATGCTGATCCGGGCCGGTGCCGACGACCGCGAGATGGTCGATGCGCTCGGCGTCGATATCCGCCGGCTCTACACGCTGGTCTTCGGATTGGGTGGCGCGCTCTGCGGACTCGCCGGCGTCATGGCCGCGCCGCTGCTCGCCATCGAGATCGGCATGGGCGAGCGGGTGCTGATCACCACCTTCGTCGTCATCGTCGTGGGCGGTGTCGGCTCGGTTCGCGGCGCGCTGGTCGGAGCGCTGCTCGTCGGCATGGTCGACAGCCTCGGGCGGGCCTACATCCCGCAGCTCCTGCTCTTGTCGCTGCCGGCCACGACGGCCGACACGCTCGGCGCCGGGCTGGTGTCGGCCAGCATCTATCTGCTGATGGCCATCGTCCTGCTCGTCCGGCCCAATGGCTTGCTGCCGGCGAGGGGGTGAGGGTGATGATGACCTCCCGCCTCCGCCTGGTTGTTATCGCCGGCGGGCTCATCCTCCTGCTGGCCGCTCCCATTCTCGCCCAGCTGACCGGCTCGGCCGGGTTGCTCGGCCTTGCCAACCGCATCGCCATCTACGCCATCGCCGCTGTCAGTCTCGACCTGATCCTGGGCTATGGCGCGCTGGTCAGCTTCGGCCATGCCATGTTCTTCGGGCTCGGCGGCTACGCCGTCGGCATCGTCGCCTTTCACACCGCCGCGGGCGAACCGCTGTTCGGCTGGTCGGGCTCGAATGCAGCGCTGATCGTCTGGCCGCTGGCGCTGGTGGCCTGCGCGCTTCTGGCCGCGATCGTCGGGGCGCTCTCGCTGAAGACCAGCGGCGTGCAGTTCATCATGATCACGCTCGCCTTCGCGCAGATGGTCTTCTTCGTGCTCGTCTCGCTGCAGAGCTATGGCGGCGATGACGGCCTGCTGCTCGACCGGCGTAATACGCTGCCCTTCATCGACCTCTCGCGGCCGACGACCTTCTACTATGTCTGCGTCGCGATGCTGATCGGCTGGACGGCCTTCTGTTCCAGGATCGTGAACTCCCGCTTCGGCCTCGTCCTCCAGGCGCTGCGGCAGAGCGAGCGGCGCTCGATCAACCTCGGGGTCGATCCGTTCCCGTTCCGGCTCGCAGCCTTCGTCATCTCCGCCGTCGGGACCGGCCTCGCCGGCGTGCTCTGGGCCAATTACGCCCGCTTCGTGTCGCCCGACATGGCCGTGTGGAGCAAGTCGGGCGAATTCATCGCGATCGTCGTGCTCGGCGGGCTGGGAACGCTGCTTGGCCCGATTGCCGGGGCCGCCGTCTTCATCGCGCTCGAGCAGCTCCTTTCGATCTGGACCGAGCATTGGATGATCGTGATGGGGCCGATCCTGACGCTGGTCGCGCTGTTCGGCCGCCGCGGTCTCGCCGGACGCCTGTTCGGAGAGCGAAATGGCTGAAGTGTCCTCTCAGCAGCAGGCACCGATCCTGGCGATCGACGGGCTGCGCAAGGCCTTTGGAGCGCTGGTCGCGACCGACGATGTCACGCTCGATATTCGCGCCGGCGAGCTCCATGCGCTCATCGGCCCGAACGGCGCCGGAAAATCGACGCTGATCACCCAGATCTGTGGGGAATTGAAGCCGGATACCGGCCGTATCCTGTTCGACGGGCGCGACGTCACCCGGCTGCGCCCCCATCTGCGCTCGCGGCTCGGGCTCGGGCGAACCTTCCAGATCACCCAGCTCTGTCCCGACTTCAGCGCAATCGAGAACGTGCTGCTGTCGATCGAGACCCGGGGCGGCGGCTCGTTCGACATGGTCTCGAACCCGCGCGGCAATGCCGGCGCCATCGCCAGTGCACGCGAGCGGCTCGCCGAGGTCGGCCTCGGTGATCTCGCCGACAGGCCGGCGGCGACACTCGCCCATGGCCAGCGCCGGCAGCTCGAGATCGCTGTCGCGCTTGCACGCGAGCCGAAGCTGCTACTGCTCGACGAGCCGATGGCCGGGCTCGGGCCGGAGGAAACGGCGGCGATGACCCGGCTGCTCGGCGGGTTGAAACGGCGCTACGCCATCCTCCTCGTCGAGCACGACATGGACGCCGTGTTCGCTTTGGCCGACCGCGTCAGCGTGCTGGTCTATGGGCGCGTCATCTTCACCGGCACGGTGGCGGAGGTACGGAGCGATCCCGCAGTCCGGGCCGCCTATCTCGGGGGAGAGCCGGCATGCTGAGCGTGCGCGAACTCGCGGCCGGCTACGGCCATGCGCGGGTCCTGTTCGGGCTGTCCTTCGAGGCCCGCACCGGCGAGGTCGTATCGCTGATTGGCCGCAACGGCATGGGCAAGACGACCACGATCCGCGCCATCATGGGACTGACTCGGTCCACCGGCGGCGAGATCGCGTTCGATGGCCGGCCGCTTGCCGGGCTGGCGCCGAACGCCATCGCCCGGCTCGGCATCGGGCTGGTGCCGGAAGGGCGGCGGGTGTTCCCCTCGCTGACGGTGGAGGAAAACCTGGTTGCCACCGCCCGCGGCGGCAGCGCCGGGCATTGGACCTTGCCGCGCGTCATCGAATTGTTCCCGCGCCTGGGCGAAAGGCGGCGGCAGTCGGCGAGGACCTTGTCGGGCGGCGAGCAGCAGATGCTGGCGGTCGGGCGCGCACTCATGACCAACCCGCGCCTCCTCATTCTCGACGAGGCGACGGAGGGACTCGCGCCGCTGATCCGCGCCGAGATCTGGCGCTGCCTACAGACGCTCAAGGCGGCAGGGCAGACCATCGTCGTCGTCGACAAGAACCTGTCGGAGATGGCCTCCCTGGTCGACCGCCACCACGTCGTCGAGAAGGGACGGATCGTCTGGGCCGGCACGCCGGCCGCGCTGCACGACGATCCCGATCTCGCCAGCCGCTATCTCGGTCTGTGAGGACATTGCCATGGCGCTGACAGCCAGCGAACCGGTCTATCGCGGCTTCGACCGCGCCACGCTCGACCGCGAGTACAATGCCCGTGAGAGCGTCGCCTCCTTTGACGCCGAATATGCCAAATACGCCTCGGTCAGCGCGCAGGTGCAACGGGAGCACGAGCGCATCGCCGGCATCGTCTATGACGAGGGCAGCGGCGAGACGCTCGACTTCTATCCGGCCGAACCTGGCGCCCCGCTCTTCCTCTGGGTCCATGGCGGCTACTGGCGGGCCAGCTCGAAGGACGACAACGCCTTCGTCGTGCCGGGCCCGAAGGCTCATGGCTTTGCCGTCGCGGTGATGAACTACACGCTGGCGCCGCAGGCCTCGCTCGACGAGATCGTCAGGCAGACGCGCGCTGCCGTTGCTTTCCTCCATGCCCGGCGCGCGCAATACGGTCTTGGCAGCCTCGCCGTCGGTGGCTCCTCGGCCGGCGGTCACCTCGTCGGGATGCTGCTGGCCGGCGGTTGGCAGGCCGATTTCGGACTGCCGGACGATGCCATTAGGGTTGGTCTGGCTCTGTCGGGACTGCACGACATCGAACCGCTGCGCTCCACCCATGTCGATGCCTGGCTCTGTCTGGACGATGCCGCGATCGCCCGCAACAGCCCGATCCGGCACATTCCCCGAAATTCGACTACGACATTGCTGGCCTCGGTCGGCGGGCTGGAAACCAGCGAGTTCCGACGCCAGACCGCTGACTATGCTGCAGCCTGGATCGCGGCGGGGCATCGCAGCGAGGTGATCGCAATGCCGCGACACAACCATTTCGACATAGCGCTGGACCTCGCCAGCTCCGATGGCGTGCTGGCGCCGGCTCTCGCTGCAGCGATGGGCGCCATGCCCGGTCGCTCCTGACGACAAGACCGAGGTCGAGCATGATCTTCGACATGGGCGCACTGCCCCCACAGGACCGCTACAAGATCATGACGGCGACGATCGTGCCGCGGCCCATCGCCTGGATCACCACGCTGTCGCGCGACGGCGTGCTCAATGCCGCTCCGTTCAGTTTCTTCAACATGATGGGCAACGACCCGCCGACTGTCGCCATTGGCATCATGCCGAAGGCCGGAGCGCTCAAGGATACCGCCGCCAATATCCTGGAAACCGGGGAGTTCGTCGTCAACCTGGTGGCGGAAACCGACGCTGCGGCGATGAACGTGACCTGCATCGATGCGCCGCCTGAGGTCGACGAGGTGGTCCTCGCCGGGCTGGAGGCCGCGGCCTCACGCTTCATCTCTCCGCCGCGCATCCGAACGGCGCGGGTCGCATTCGAGTGCCAGGCCCTGACCTCGCTCGTCACGGGGCCGCTGCAGACGATCGTCATCGGCCGCGTCCTGTGCGCCCATGTCGAGGACCGTTTCGTGCTGGATGCGGAACGCTGCCATATCGACACGGTGGCGCTCGAGCTTGTCGCCCGCATGCATGGAGGGGGCGCCTATCTGCGGAGCTCAGACCTGTTTCATCTGGAGCGGCCGAGCTGGGCCTCCTGGCAGGCGAAGGCCTCCCAGGAGGAGCGCGTCGCCACGAGCTGAGCTGGTCCTGTGGCGATTCTTCTGCAGGGCGATGCATCCGAATCCGGGACCTGCGTCGAGAGGCCGGAGCAGTCGTCGCACTTCAATGGCTCGACAATGAGCGGGCCAAGCGCGGCCAATTGATTGAGCCACTACCGCTACGCATCCAACCCGATAAGCCAATCGTTATCGCGGTCGAGCTTCTGCCGCTGAAGCCGTATGTTGAAGACGCGTTCCAGTTCGGGATCGTGGACCACCGACTCCGCATCTGCATCGGCCACTACTCGCCCGGCTTCGAGCAGCACGATGCGGTCGCAGAAGCGGGCTGCGAGATCGAGGTCGTGCATGATCACCACGACGACGGCCGTCTCGGCCAGCGACCGCAGCCGATGTGCCAGATCGAGCCGGTGGCGAATGTCCAGGCTGGCGCCGGGTTCGTCCGCGAGAATTATGCCCGGGCGCGGGGCGACGGTCGCGGCGAGCATGGTGCGCGCCCTCTCCCCGCCCGATAGCGCATTCCAGCGGCGGCCGGCGAGATCCTTCAACCCGTGCTCGCCGATGAGATCGGCAATCGGACGAGACGCGGCAGCGCGGCTCGCGCCCAGCGCGACGATCTCCTCGACCGAATAGTTCCAGGCGGGCTCGAGCTGTTGCGGGAGATAGCCGGCCGCCGCACCGCGTTCGGCCGCCGACCATTTCGTCAGATCACGGCCCTGCCAGAGGACCTGCCCGGCATCCGGCTGGCGATAGCCCGCCAGGACGCGCAGCAGCGTCGACTTGCCGGCGCCGTTGGGCCCGACGAGGCCTGTCAGTGTCCCCAGGCTGAAGCTCAGCGAGACATCGTCGAGTAGCCGCTTGCCGCCGGCTTCAACGCGGATCGAGCGGCATTCGATTCCGGTCATGCCCTGAGCCTCCGCGCCAGCAGCAGCAGGAAGAACGGTCCGCCGAACAGCGCCGTGATCAGCCCGAGCGGGACTTCGGCCGGCGGCAGCACGGCGCGCGCGATGCCGTCGCAGGCGCAGACGAGTGCAGCGCCGATCAAGGCGCTCGCCGGCAGCATGGCGGCATGGCGCGGCCCGGCCCACCAGCGCGCCAGATGCGGCGCGATCAGGCCGACGAAGGCGACGAGCCCGCCATAAGCGACGGCAGCGGCGACGATGCCGGCTCCGAGCAGGACCGCGATCCGGACGAAGCGGGCGGGATCGAGCCCGAAGGCGAAGGCCTGCTCCTCGCCCAGCCCGAGCAAGTCGAGCCCGCGCGCCAGCTTCATTGACAAGGCGAGCGCAGCGATGACCAGCGCCGATAGCAGCAAGAGCCCAGCGATATCCGGCGTCTGGATCCCGCCCAGCGTCCAGCTCAGCACGACCTGAAGGTTCACCGTGTCGTCGGAGAGGGCGAGCATCAGGAACGATCGCAGCGCCCCCAGCATCGCGGCAATCGCGACACCGGCGAGCAACAGGCCTGCCGTATCGGGCCGTCCATGCAGGCCGGCAATGGCGAGGACCAGCCAGGTCGCGCCCCAGGCACCGAGGAAGGACAGCCCGGCAAGAGCGGGCCCGGCGGGCAGGCCGAGCGGCACGAGGAGCGCGATGGTCGCGCCGATGGCAGCGCCGCCCGCGGAACCGAGCAGATAGGGCTCGGCCAGCGGGTTGCGGAACACGCCCTGGAAGATCGCGCCGCCCAGCCCCAGCAGCGCGCCAACCAAAGCCGCAGCCAGCACACGCGGCAGCCGCCAGACCATCAGGAGCTGGCTTTGCAGCGAGGTATCGCCCGACAAGGCTGCGACCAGCCTTGTCGGGCTAACCCAGTCATGGCCCGCCATGGCGCCGAAGGCGAGCGTCAGCAGGACGGCGAACACAAGGAGGGAGATACGTTTCATGGCTGGGCCGTCCGCCGCAGCAGTGCCGCCAGCTTCTCGATGCCGTCAACGGTGCGCGGCCCGGGGATCAGGAATTCGGCGCGCGCGACCAGATGGGCGTTGCCGCTGCGGACGGCGCGCAGCAGGCGCCAGCCGGGCTGGGCGACGAGCGCATCGAGCTCGTCCTTGCGTCCCGCGAAGAGCAGGATGTCGGGATCGGCGGCGATCACCGCCTCGGGCGAGACCTGGGCGACGATGGTGCGCTCCAGCGCGTGGCGCCCACCGGCCTTGACCATGGCATCGCCGGTATAGCTGTCGGCGCGCGCCACCAGCACCAGCCCGTTGCCGAGGCGGCCGGTGATCATCACCATGCTGGGTCGCCTCGCCGGAGCGGCGGCTTCGACCGCGGCAAGGCGCCGCTCTAGTACCTTGGCGACAGCATCACCGCGCTCCGCCTCTCCCGTCGCCTGCCCCACCAGGCGCAAATTGGCCATCACCTCGGCGACGCTGCGGCTGAGTAGAACGATGACGGGAATGCCGAGCCGGCGCATCGGCTCGATGAGCAGGTGCATCGCCTGGCGCGAGGGCGTGACGATCAGCAATTCGGGCCGCTGCGCGACGATGGCGTCGACCGAAAAGCCGAGCCGTCCGCCGACCTGAGGCCGGTCGAGGACCTCCGGCGGATAGCGCGTATAGGCCTCGATGCCGACGACCCGGTCTGACAGGCCAAGCGCCGCGACCAGCTCGGTGTTCGAGGCGAAGATCGGCACGATCCGCTGCGGCGCGCGGGCGATCTCCACCACCCGTCCGAGCGCATCGGTCAGCTGAACGGGCTCGGCTGCCGCCGCAGAGCAGATTGCGGGGATCAGTGCCAGGATCAGGCCGAGCGAGCGCAAGCGGGTCATCCGAGCGTCAGAACCGCGCCTGCAGGCCGGCCTGGACCTCAAGCCCCGGCATCGAGGTTCCGTAGCCGCCATTGGCGAAGCGGGAATCGAGCTTGTAGGGCTTCTTGTCGAGGCCGATGAAGATCGGGTGCTCATTCTTGTTGAAGAGGTTGTTGACCAGCGCGAACAGCTTCACGCCCTTGGCGATCTCGACCTCGCCGCGCACGTTCCAGACCCAGAACGGGTTCTTGCGGTGAATCCAGTCGCGGTTCGGCTCCGCGGTGGCGACGAGGTTCTCCTCGGTGTTGTACCACATCGGCCCATAGAGCGTGCCGGAGACCTGAACCGACCACGGATACTGCACGCCGCTCTGGCCGAAGCGCGTGCCGATCGCCGCCTGGTACTGGTACATGCGCTCCGGCTTGCGGCTGTTGGCGGTAACGGCGGCGCCCTTGTCCTCCATGTCGAAATTCCAGGCGCCGTTGCCGAACACGGACCAGCGCCAAGCGGTATCGCTGTATCCCGCGAGCTTCAGGATGTCGGCATCGGCCTGCAATTCGACGCCGCGCACGACGACGTCGCCGGAATTGTTGGCGTAGTCGGAGGTGTTGGCTACGCCCGGCCGGGCTCGGGTGATGATGCGGTCGGAAATCACGTTCTGGAAGATCGCCAGGTCCAGGCGCCAGCCGTCGCCGGCATAGGCGGCGCCGGCCTCGACCTGCTCGCTGGTCTCCGGCTTGAGCGAAGGATTGCCGAAGATGCGCCCGCCGCCCAGCGTGTTGAAGTCGGCGGCGAGTTCGGTCGCCGTCGGGGCGCGGAATCCGGTAGCATAGCCGACGCGGAAGGTCAGCCGGTCGGTCGCCTTGAAGGTCGCGCCCGTCGAATAGGTCGTCGCCTGGTAGTCGACCTCACGCGGGCGCTGGCCGGCGAGGTTCGGCGTGTACTCGAAGCTGGTCGTGCCGAAGGTCCGGCGCACGCCGGCGCGCAGCGTGACGCGATCGTCGAAGAGCTTCTGCGAGTCCTCGACATAGAGCGCGTTGACCGTCTCGGACTGGTTGTTGTCCTGCGGCGAGACTGGCGCCAGCGGATTGCCGGGAACGCCGATGCGGTCACGGGTCGAGCGCAGGGTGCTGCGCTCCCAATCCCAGCCGGCGAGCAGGTCGTTGCCGGCCCAGAGCGTCATGCTCGGCTGGAAGCGCGTGCCGACGACGTTGAGTTCGCGCCGGTTGTAATCGGCCGCCGTGCCCGGCGCCGGCAGGCCGGTGCCGCCGCGGATGACCGGCGAGGCCCAACGGAAATTGTCGACGTCCTGCACGGCGTAGCCCTGCAGCATCCAGCGATACTGTCCGCCGGGCAATTGCCCCCGATAGGTGACGTCGAAGGAGTTGTTGTAACGATCCTCCTGGCTGATCGTGTTGGCCCCGGAGCCGCGGAAGCCGACATCGTAGATGCCGTCGGTCCGCAACGTCGTCTCGATGCGGTGGTCGGGATTGATCTGCAGGCCGAGCGCGCCGGCGACGCCGAGGCGCTTCCAGCCGGTGTTCTCCATTTTCGAGCCGCCGCGGCCGGAGCGGTAATCGTCGCGTGTGCCGCCGGAGATACCGGCATAGTAGTCGATGCTGTCATAGAGCCCGCCGGTCTGGGCCTTGCCCTGCAGCAGACCCCAGGAACCGCCGGCCCCCTCAATCATCGTGCCCGGCGCTGTGCGGCCGGTCTTCAGGATGATGTTGATGACGCCGCCGATATTCTGGCTGCCATAGACGACAGAGGACGGGCCGCGGATGATCTCGATGCGCTCGACATCGGCCGTCGACAGCTTGGACAGGTTGGCCGTGCCGGCGCGCCGGCCGTTCATCAGCACCAGCACCTGGCTGCGGAAGTCCTTGCCCTGTCCGTCGGTGGCGCCGCCGCGGATGTTGATCGAGGTCTGCCCGGGCGTCCATTGGCTGAAGAAGCCGACGGCGTTCTCAGCCAGCAGATCTGTGAGCGACTGCGCATGGGTGCGCTCGATCTGCGTGGCATCGATGACCTGGACAGTGCCGGGGATGCTGCTGCGCGGCTCGGGACGTCCGGTGGCCGTCACGACGAGCTCGTCGAGCTTGATCTCGGTTTGCGCGGCGGCGGGGGCGCTCGCCAGCGTCAGGCAGGTCGCGGAAAGCAGGCAGGCTTTGCGGGAAATCGGGCGGATCATGGCAGGTCCCAGACGAGGATGGCCGAGCGGCGATGGCAGGAAAGGCGGAAGCCGGCCGGTGTCGGCACGGCCTGCTTGTGGAGATGATCGAACAGCTCGGGCCGACGCGGATCGTCGGGCGGCCAGCTGAGCCGGTCGGCCTGGAAAGTCGCGAAGGCGGCGAGGTCCGGCAGCTCGAGCGAGAAGGTCCAGTCCGTCACGTCGGAGCGATCAGGCAGATCGGAGCCGAGCTTCGGTAGCACCAGATCGATGCCTGGCGTCTCGTCCTCGCGATGCCAGTCGCGCGGCAGGCAGGCGGCGAGGATGAGCCCTTTCGGAGCCGCCTGTGCCGGCACGACCCAGACGATCTGACGGCGCGCCCATTGCCGGCAGCGCGCGAGGAAGGCGAGCGGATCGTGGAAATAGCCCGGCATCGTCGCCGCCAGGACCGTGTCGGCGGGCTCGCAGACGATGCGCTCGTCATTCCAGCCGAGCGGGATGATCTGCGGCCGTTCCGTTCTCAGTGCGAGACGCGCCTGCATCACCGGCGACGGCTCGATCACCGTCCAGCGGCTCGAACGATCGAGCAGGGCTGCGCCGAGCTGGCCGCCGCCCGCGCCGACATCGACGAGATCGCCGATATCCGAGGTCAGGCGGCGGATGAGCGGCGCCACGCGCGACGCGTAGTCGGAGGTATCGATCGCGCTGGCATAGAGCGCGAGAGGGTCGAGCGAACCGGCATTCGCTCGAGTGGAAGCAGGAAGAGCAGCAGGCATGCTGCGCCTATGAATGATATGTTATATCATTACAAGATACCATGCCGGTCATAGGCATGGCTGGCTCTGTCTGGCGCCGGTGGCGGCAGCACTGTCCCAACTGCGTGGTCATCGTCGTCAGCCCCTCGCTGTGCGGAACAGGGCTGCTCGGAAGCGCGGCAGATACGGCGGCTATCGCGGCCGGATATGCTGCGATCCGCCGGACACCCCGCCCGCGCGACATCAATACGCCGTCGGGGCAGGTCTCCTGGCTCGCGGATCAGTGCTTTCGACCGTCTTCCCAGCGCGTTGGCGCCAGTGACATCGGGGCCGAAAACTCACCGCTTACAGTTGCGGGGGCAGCTCCGGATTGGGCGATCGATGCCGCACCGGATTCCCTCTTAGCTTCGGATCGCTCCGAAGACCTCGACGCGCGTCAACCTATATGGCGGGATTGTGGCGTCAACCCGCAATGCTGGCATCGTCGCGCGAGCTGTGGATGGCGGCTCGTCAGCTTGGCTCACCTGCTTCACTCCCAGCTCAGCGCGCCGCCGTTCTGGCACTCGATGACGCGGGTCTCGAAGAAGTCCTTCTCCTTCTTCAGGTCCATCGCCTCGCTCATGCAGGGGAACGGATTCTCGGTCTCGGCGAAGACGGGGGTGAAGCCGAGACCGACCGGGTGATGGCGCATGTTTGAGCGGCGCGCTTCGGGGATGGTGTAGAAGTTGATGTCGACGACATCCACTCGCCGCGCGTGCCCGAAGTCTCCGAGATGAAAGAGCTGCTCCATCTCGCGCGTCAGTGCCTCGGCGACGACCAGCTCTGGATCAACCCGGATTGCGGCCTCAAGACGCGCAAATCGGAGGAGGTCAGGCCAGCGTCGATCAACATGGTCGCAGCGGCTCGGGCGCTTCGTCTGCGCGATGCTGAGGAGGCTGCGGCCGCTAGCCTGGACCGGCCCGGCACAGGGCTTGTTGACGATCGCCCCGTGCCGTCTGCCGATCTGCGGCCGGCCGCACCATGCGCAGCCGGCGATGATGAGGCGGCCTTGCGGGCCGGCGCGGTCACTCGGCCGGGGTGAGGAGGGGCTCGTCGAGCAGGTCCGGCAGCTTGCCGCTCAGGGCGGCCTGGAGCTGGTCCTGGTCGAGCTCGCCCTCCCAGCGCGCCACCACGATCGTCGCGACCGCGTTGCCGATGAAGTTGGTGACGGCGCGGCATTCCGACATGAAGCGGTCGATGCCGAGGATCAGCGCCATGCCCGCGACCGGCACGGCCGGAACGACGGAGAGCGTGGCGGCGAGCGTGATGAAGCCGGCGCCGGTGATGCCGGCCGCGCCCTTCGAACTCAGCATGGCGACGAGCAGCAGCAGGACCTGGTCGCCGAGCGGCAGGTGGATGTCCATGGCCTGGGCGATGAACAGCGCCGCCAGCGTCATGTAGATGTTGGTGCCGTCGAGGTTGAAGGAATAGCCGGTGGGGACCACGAGGCCGACGACCGAGCGCTTGCAGCCGGCAGCCTCCATCTTCTCCATCAGGGTCGGCAGCGCCGCTTCCGAGGAGGATGTGCCGATGACCAGGAGGATCTCCTCCTTGATGTAGCGGATCAGCGCCAGGATCGAGAAGCCGTTGTAGCGGGCGACCGCGCCGAGCACGACGAGCACGAAGATCGCCGAGGTCAGGTAGAAGGTGCCGATCAGCATGGCGAGATTGGCGACGGAGCCGATGCCGTAGCGGCCGATGGTGAAGGCCATCGCGCCGAAGGCGCCGAGGGGGGCGGCCTTCATCAGGATCGCGACCAGCTTGAAGATCGGGATCGACAGTGTCTGCAGGAAGTCGGTCACCGGCTTGGCGCGCTCGCCGACCAGCGAGAGCGACAGGCCGAACAGCACCGAGAAGAACAGCACCTGCAGGATGTCGCCGGAGGCGAAAGCGCCGACGATCGTGTTCGGGATGATGTTCTGCAGGAAGCCGACGATGCTGGAGTCGTGTGCCTGGGTGGCATAGCCCTGCACCGACTTGGCGTCGAGGCTGGCCGGGTTGATGTGCAGGCCGCTGCCCGGCTGGATCACATTGCCGACCACGAGGCCGACGACCAGCGCCAGCGTCGAGAAGGTCAGGAAGTAGATCATCGCCTTGCCGGCGACGCGCCCGACCTTCTGCATGTCGCTCATCCCGGCGATGCCGGTCGAGACGGTCAGGAAGATCACCGGCGCGATGATCATCTTCACCAGCTTGATGAAGGCATCGCCGAGCGGCTTGAGGGCCGCGCCCTGCTCCGGCCAGAAATGCCCGAGCAGGATGCCGGCCGCGATGGCCGCGAGCACCTGGACATAAAGGTGCTGATAGAACTTCCGGGGACGAGCCGGCTGGTGGGCCGACGCCTGGTCAAGCGTGATCGCCATGGTTTCCTCCGTAGGGGCCTAGCTCGCGGGTTCTTGCTGTTCTCGACGCCGCTGAGGCCTTGTTGGCAATCGTTGTGCCAACATTGGGATGCAGGAATAACTACGTTATTCCAGTATCTTACGTGATCGATATGTTCGCCGAAGGGTGAGGATTGGCGATGATCCGCACGTAGTCAGGTTGATTTGCGCGAAATTCCGCACATGATGGAGCATGAACAAAACCCCGTCGGACGAACGTGGTCGCTGGATCGTCAGGCGCCGCCTCTGGCTCGTCTTCGCGCTCGTGACCGTGGCCATCGCCACCGTCGCCTTCTTGATCGCGGGCGATGCCGGCCGCGGCCGCGCCATCGCGGCGATGCGGACCCGAGCCGCCGATGCCGGGACGCTGGCGCTCGCCATCCTGCGCGGTGAGCTGGAGAAGCAGCGCGCCCTGCCGGTGATCCTGGCGCGCGACCCTGATGTGCGCTCGGCCCTGAGGGGCGCAGACAAGCATGCGCTCGACCTCAAGCTGGAGGCGATCGCTCGCGAGACCCGCGCGGCGGTGATCTATGTGCTGGGCAAGGACGGTGTTGCGATCGCGGCCAGCAACTGGCGGGAGCCGACGAGCTTCGTCGGCAACGACTACGCGTTCCGGGACTATTTCAGCGGCGCGTTCACTGGCGGCACGGCGGAGCAGTTCGCCCTCGGCACGGTCAGCAAGCGTCCTGGCCTCTACATCACCAGCCGCGTCGACGATGGCGGGGAGCCGCTTGGCGTCGTCGTGGTCAAGATCGAGTTCGACCAGGTCGAGGCCGATTGGCGGGCGCTGGGCGGCCAGACCTTCGCCGTCGACCAGCGCGGAGTCGTGCTGATCTCCACAGTCACGGACTGGCGTTTCCGGACGGAGGTCGCGCTTTCCCCGCAAACGGCGGCGGAGATCCGGCAGTCGCTGCAGTTCGGTGCGGCACCTTTGACGCTGCTGCCTCTGCGGAACGATGGAGAGGTCGTGCGGGGCACCGGCTCCGCAGCCGGCACGCATGTCGCCTCGCGCATTCCGATCCCGACCACGGACTGGCAGCTCGAGGTGCTGATGCCGGTCGGCGCGGCGATCCGCGACGAGCAGGTCCGCCTGCAGACGCTGGTGGCGCTCCTGCTCATGCCCGGCGCTGCGCTCGGTGCGTTCGCGCTGCGGCGGCGCCAGGTCAATCTCGCGCGGCGCAATGCCGAGGCCAGGGTCAAGGCCGAACTCGAACGACGCGTCGCCGAGCGCACGCTCGAACTGGCGGGTGCGAACGACCGACTCGTCGAGGAGATGGCGGAGCGTACGCGGGCGCAGGAGCGCCTGTCAGATGCGCGCGAGGAGCTGGCGAAGGCCAACCGTCTGGCGACGCTCGGTCAGGTCACGGCTGGCGTTGCCCATGAGATCAACCAGCCGCTCGCCGCGATGCGTACCTATGCCGAGAACGCCCGTGCCTTCCTCGTTCGCGCCGATGCGGCCGGCGCCGATGGCGCGTTGGCCAGGATCGTCGGGCTGACCGATCGCATCGGCACCATCACCGATACGCTCCGGGGCTTTGCCCGGCGTGGCGGCGGGCCGCATGGGCCGGTCGATCTCGGCGAGGCGATCGACGGCGCGCTGATGATCCTCGACGCCGCGCTGCGACAGGCAGGCGTAACGCCGAAGCTTCCGGCCACGGCCGAGCCGGTCTTCGTGCTGGCCCGGCTGGTCGAGCTGGAGCAGGTCTTCGTCAACCTGATGCGCAATGCGCTCGAGGCCATGGCCGAGGAGCGCGACAGACGCGCGCCGCAGCTCTCGATCGATGTCGCGATCCGGGGCGAGCAGGTCGATGTCGCCATCATCGACAATGGACCGGGCCTCGACGACGCCGCGCTCGCTGCGCTCTTCGCGCCGTTCCGCACGACCAAGCCGCGCGGGCTCGGCCTCGGGCTGGTGATCTCGCAGGACATCGTCACCTCCTTCGGCGGCACGCTCTCGGCGACGAGCCGCCCCCGCGAGGGCACCATCTTCACGATCAGCCTGAAGAGGGCCGCATGACCGCTCCCGCCAGCGACCAGAGCGCCATCGAGGTCGCCTTCGTCGATGACGATCCGGACCTGCGCGACGCCAACGCCCAGGCACTGCGCCTCGCCGGCTTTGCCGCGATCCCGCTCGCCTCGGCGCAGGCCGCCCTCGACCGGATCGGGCCGGGTTATGCCGGCGTCGTCGTCACCGATGTTCGCATGCCAGGCATGGACGGCATCGAGCTGTTCAGGCGCCTGCGGGCGCTGGACGCCGACATCCCGGTGGTCGTGATCTCCGGCCACGCCGATGTCGCCATGGCGGTCGAGGCGATGAGCGAAGGCGCCTACGACTTCATAGCCAAGCCTTATTCCAGCAATCGCCTGGCCGAGACCCTGAGGCGCGCGGTCGAGAAACGCGCGCTCGTCCTTGAAAATAGGCGGCTGCGCTCGCTGGCCGAGGCACCTGGTGAGGAGATCGCGCTGCTCGGCGAGGCGCCGGCGATCATCCGCCTGCGCCAGACCATCCGCGATCTCGCCGATGTCGATGTCGATGTGCTGGTCCTGGGCGAGACCGGCACCGGCAAGGAGGTCGTCGCCAACCTGCTGCACCAGCAGGGCCGCCGCCGCAGCAAGCCCTTCGTCGCCCTGAACTGCGGAGCCTTGCCGGAGAGCGTGATCGAGAGCGAGCTCTTCGGCTACGAGGCCGGCGCCTTCACCGGCGCCCAGAAGAAGCGCGTCGGCCGCATCGAGCATTCCAGCGGCGGCACGCTCTTCCTCGACGAACTGGAAAGCATGCCGCCTGCGGCGCAGGTCAAGCTGCTGCGGGTGCTGGAGGGCCGCGAGATTTCGCCGCTCGGCTCGAACGAGCGGCGCCGGGTCGACCTGCGCGTCGTCGCCGCGACGAAGCTCGACCTCGGCGATCCCGCCCAGCGCGGCGATTTCCGCGAGGACCTGTTCTACCGCCTCAACGTCGTCACCTTGCGGATTCCGCCGCTGCGCGAGCGCCGCCGCGACGTACCGCTGCTCTTCGCCCAGTTCCTTGCCCGTGCGGCGCGCAAATATGGGCGTGACGTGCCGGCGCTGGACCGCAGCATCGAGCGCCATCTCGTCGAGAACGCCTGGACCGGCAATGTCCGCGAGCTCGTCCATTTCGCTGAAAGGGTGGCGCTCGGTGTCGCCGACATGCCTGTGGCGCCGGTCCAGGGCGATATCGTGGTGGCCAATCTGCCCGAGCGTCTGAGCGCGATAGAGGCCAATCTGATTCGGGAGGCGCTGGAAGCCAATCGCGGCGATGTCCGCGCAACTCTCGAGACACTGGGTATCCCGCGAAAGACCTTTTACGACAAACTTGCCCGTCACGGCATCGACCGCGTTTCTTATGTAGTTGAGGAGTAGATAAGCTCCCGGATGAATGACGAGTGTTCTAGAGGATCTCCACAATTTTTCGAATCGTGGAATTCCTCGATATCTTTTTTATCGCATATTTCTTACACGAACCGGTGTCAATTTCGCTCGAAAACGCTCCAGGAGCGACCGCGATGGCGAGTCGACGAGGCCCGGATCTGGCCTGTAGCCGACACTCAGAATGTCCGCCTTCGGGCAAGTCGATGACGCGGCCATCACGCCATGGCTGCCTCAGACGAAGGCGAGCGGCCTGCCATTGTCCGGATGGGGCATCACGCCGACCTCGACGCCGTAGATCGCGCGCAGGACGTCCGGCTGCACGATCTGCTCGGGTGTCCCGCGAGCGACCAGGCGCCCGGAATGGAGCGCGACGATCTCGTCGCAGAAGCGGGCCGCCATGTTGACGTCGTGCAGCACGACGACGATGCCGAGGCCGCGCTCGTGCGAGAGCCTGCGCACCAGTGTCAGCACCTCGAGCTGATGGGCAAGGTCGAGCGCCGCGATCGGCTCGTCGAGCAGGAGGCATTCGGCATCCTGCGCCACCAGCATGGCGAGCCAGGCGCGCTGGCGCTCACCGCCGGACAAGGTATCGACCAGCCGATCTGCGAAGGGCTCGATATCGGTCAGCGCCATCGCCTCGCGAACCTTGTCGCGATCGCGCTGGCCAAAGCGGCCGAGGGCGCCATGCCAGGGATAGCGCCCGAGCGCGACCAGCTCGCGCACGAGCATACCGGCGGCAGGGGGCGTCTGCTGCGGCAGATAGGCGATCTTGCGGGCGAAGGCGCGGCTGTCCCAGCTCTCGATCGGGCGCCCGGCAAAGCGCAGGGTGCCACGCGAGAGGCGTTGCTGCCGTGCCAGCAGCTTCACCAGCGTCGACTTGCCCGAGCCGTTATGGCCGAGGATGCCGATCACCTTGCCCGCGTCGAGATCGAGCGACAGCGGCTCGAGCAGGACACGATCGGCGATCGAGAAGCCGACGCCCTCCAGGGCGAACAAGGGGGCGCTCGCCTGTGGCGCCGCCTCGATCGCCGGGGGCATTGCGTGGGAGCGCTCGGCTGCGCTCGCAATCGCTTCAGTCTGCATCACTCACCATGATCGTGCACGTCGGCGTGACCCCGGCGCCAATAGGCGGCGACGAGATGGCGGTCCTTCGGCAATTGCTTCTCCGCCCGCAGATGCTTGCGGATCGCGCGCGCCGCCGCCTGCTCGCAACCGGCGAAGACGAAGGGTGCGCCCTGCTCCGGCAGGGCGATGTCGCGCACCGCTTGCAGCAGCAGCTCGGTCGAGCCGGCCGGCGCGCTGTCGCGATGCAGCCAGGTCACCTCGATCGCCGCGTCGGAGGCGATCTCCTGCCGCTCGGCCGCATCCGCCACTTCGATGACGATGCTGGCGCGGGCGGAGCTGGGCAGGTTCTCGGCGATGCGCGCGATCGCCGGCAGCGCCGTCTCGTCGCCGCAGAGCAGGTACCAGTCTGCCGGGACCACATCGCCGCCGCCGGGGCCGAGCAGGCCGACGCGATCGCCCGGCTTCGCCTCGCGCGCCCAGATCGAGCCCGGCGAATCGTCGTGCAGCACGACGTCGATGTCGAGCTCGCCGCGGGCATGGTCGATCGCGCGGATCGTATAAGTACGCTTCGCCAGCACGTCGTCACCGTCAGGCCAGATCACCCGGCTATCGGGACCGACGCTGGGCCAGACCGGTGGACGTCCGCGCGGCGGGATCAGCACGCGCACATGCAGGCCTCCGGTCGCGAAATAGCCGGGATCGTCGCAGGCGAGGGTGACGCGGCGCATCGCCGGGGTGATGTCGCGGGCGCGGCGCACCACGACCTCGCGGAAATAGGGGATACGGCTCTCGCCCGCGGCGTCTCCCTGCCAGCCCAGCGTAATGGTCTCGCCTTCCGCGAACTCGACGAGATGCTCGGCGACCGAAGACTTGACCACGAAGAGATAACTCTCGTTCGGCGAAGCGATGGCGATGCGCAATGCACCTGCCCCAGCCTCCAACTCGACCGCTCCGAACGGGCCCTCCAGGCGCGCGCCGCCCGGCTGGCGCGTCACCGTGCCATGGCTGACGAAGTGGTCGCAGAGCCGGTCGAGCATGCCGGCCGGGTCCGCCAGGGCGACCCGCGCCTTCGCGTGCAAGGTGGTTTCGTTAGCCATGCCGGCGTCCCGTGCGGTTCAACAGCCAGATCAGATAGGGCCCGCCGATCAAAGCCGCAAACAGCCCGGTCGGCACCTGATAGGGGAAGGCGACGAGGCGCGCGAGCCAGTCGGCGAGGATCATCACGCCGCAGCCGGTCAGGATCGATGCGACAAGCTGGTCGCGGGCACGCGCAAAGCCGGCGAGGCGCGCCAGATGCGGCGCGATCAACCCGATCAGGCTGAGTGGGCCGATCAGCAGCGAGGCGACCGCGGTTGCCAGCGCCGCGACGGCAGCAAGGACGAGGCGGCTGCGTTCGACCCCGAGGCCGAGGCTGCGGCTGGTCGCTTCGCCAAGCGGCATGAGGTCGAGCCAGCGCGTCGCCAGAAAGAGCGGTGCGATCAGAACCAGGCAACCGACCAGTCCGACCCAGACCTCGATCTCGCCGGCGCGGTTGGTCGAGCCCGATAGCCAGGTCAGCAGCACATAGGCGCGCAGATCGCCCTTGGCGAGCGCGGTCGAGACCAGCGCCATGCAGAGCGCGCCCATGGCGATGCCGGCAAGCAGCAGGCGCTGCGAGCCGATGCCGGGCCGGCCCGCCAGCACCAGCATGATCAGGAGCACGCCGAGTGAACCGCCGGCGATGCCGATCAGCATCGAGAACGGGCTGAACGGCAACAGTGCGAGCGCCAGTGTCAGGCCGACACCGCCGCCGGCACTGACGCCCAGCACTTCCGGCCCGGCCAACGGATTGGCGGTGAGGCGCTGCATCAGGCAGCCGGCGGCGCCGAGCAGGGCTCCCGCGGCCCCCGCCGCAATCAGGCGCGGTCCGCGGAACGGCAGCAGTTCGGCAAGGAGGTCGCCTGTCGCCAGCCCCCAGCCCTGCGGTCCGCGCCCGAGGACGAGGCCGAGCACGGCGATCGCGGCGATTGCCGCAGCGAGTGCCGCGAGCCGGGGCCACGGCCGCGCTATCCGGCGCGTCGGGGCCATGGCATCGACGCTCTGCGCCAGCGGGGCAGGCGGCACGCGATGCATCAGCCAGAGCAGCAACGGCCCGCCGAACAGAGCGGTGGCGGCCCCGGTCGGAGCGAAATCGGCGAAGCCCGAGCCGAGCAATTGGACAGCGCTGTCGGTGATCGAGAGCAGGAGAGCCCCGACGGCCGGCGCCGCAAGCAGAAGCTGACGCGGGGTGCGCGCGCCGATCTCGCGCGCCAATGCCGGAGCGGCGAGGCCGACGAAGCCGATGACGCCGACCTCGGCGGTGACGCTGGCCGCCAGCCAGATCGCGACCCCGAGCACGGCGATGCGGGTGGCGTGCAAGGCAAGCCCGAGGCTTCGGGCCGTGCCGTCGTCGAGGCTGAGCAAGGCGAGCGGGCGCAGCAGCAGCGCCGCGGCGAGCCAGCTGAGCAACAAGCACGGGCCGAGCGACAGGGCGCCATCCCAGCTCTGCTGGTTGAGCGAGCCCGCCCCCCAGATGAAGAGCGAGAGCATGTACTCGCCCTTGGCCAGGATGACGGTCGCGCTCAGGGCGGCCGCGAGCAATGCGACGACCATGCCGGAGAGCACCACGGTCAGCGGCTCCAGCCCACGCCGCCAGCTCAGGCCGAGCACCAGAGCAACGGCGGCGACCGCCCCTGCCAGCGCGACGCCTTCGCGCGAGACGACGATCGCGGCGGGCGCGAAGGCGGTCGCGACCGTCAGCGCCAATTGCGCGCCCGAGACGACGCCGAGCGTCGAGGCGTCGGCAATCGGGTTGCGCAGGACGCGCTGCAGCAGCAGGCCGGCAAGCCCGAGTGCGGCGCCGCAGATCAGCGCGGTCACCGAGCGCGGCACGAGACTGTGCCAGAGCAGAATGGCTTCCAGCGGACGCGCAAGCTCGGCCGGGGCGGTTAGCGACGGGCGCGTCATCACGATGGCGGCGAAGAGCGCCACGGTCACGAGCGCAGCGGCGAGCCAGATCACCGATGGACGTAGCGGCTGCGAGCGCATGGGCATGATGGCCTCAGCCATGGCCCCGCTCCGCCGGCAGCGCCTCGCCGAGAAGCCGCGCGAAGCGTCGCGCCGCCGGCAGGCCGCCGAACGGGTTGATCGAAGCGAGCTGCAGCACACGCTCCGCACGCACGCTCGGCAGGGCGTTCCAGAAGGTGCTGCCCGCGAGCACGTCGAGCGCGCCGGGCGGGACCGGCGGGATCAGCGCGATCCAGGCGTCGGGCATGCGGGCCAACGCCTCGATGCCGACCGGGGCCATGGCGGAATAGCTCGTCGCCTCCGTCCAGGCATTGGCGAGGCCGAGCCGCTTCAAAACCTCGCCGAACATGCTGTCGGCGCCGAAGACGCGGAAATGCCTGGTATCGCCGAGATTGATCGGGATGACCGGCCGCACCGCGTGCGGCTTCAATCGCTCGCGCAGACCCGCGAATTCCGCCTCGGTGTCGGCGATGTAGCGCTCGGCCTCCTCACTCCTGCCGAGACGCGCGCCGATACTGCGCATCATCGCCGCTGCAGGCTCGTAGGGCGGGCGGCCGGGCGCGTAGATCGAGAAGCGCTCGACCGGCGCGATGCGGGCGAGCCTCGGCTCCGAGCTGACATAGAAGCTCGACGAGTAGATCAGCTCGGGACGCGAAAGCAGCAACAGCTCGAAATTGACCGTGCCGCGCAAGCCGAGATCGGTGATGGTGTTCGGCACGGCCGGCTCGACCGCGACCTCGCGGAACTGCAGCAGCTCGGGAGCGGCGACCGGTGCTGCGCCGAGCGCGAGCAGGGTCTCCAGCACCGACCAGTCGACCGTCGCGACGCGCCGTTCGGCGGCATGAGCGGCCGACGGCAGCGCAGCCGCCGCCAGCATGGCGAGTGCCTCGCGACGTCTCGGAAAGGCGCTTCGATCGGTCATATCAGCGGGTCTATCACGGGCAGAGGCCGCGGCAGACCGCGGCCTCCAGGGCATTCGGGCAACTGAGCTCCTACCACTTATAATTGGCCGAGACCGTGATGGTGCGGGCATCGCCATAGCCACAGCCGGACTGGCCGTTGCAGCTCTTCACATAGGCCTTGTCGAACAGGTTGGTGACATTGAGCGCCATGCCCCAATTGCCGATCTGGTAGCGGATCGCGGCATCGACGACCGTCGCCGCCGGCACCTTCAGCGTGTTCTCGGCATTGGCGTAGGAGCTGCCGACATAGCGCACGCCGGCGCCGAGGCCGAGGCCTTTGAAGGCGCCCTCCGGCACGGTGTAGTCGAGCCAGGCCGAGGCGGTGACCTCGGGCACGACCACCGGCGTCTTGCCGACCAGCAACGGACGGGTGTCCCGTGTCGTCTTCAGGTCGAAGGCGGTGAAGGAGGCCAGCACCTTCAGGTCCTTGGTGATGTTGGCCTTGGCCTCGAACTCGAAGCCGCGCGAGGTGACCTCGCCGAGCTGTTGCTGCGCGAACGGGTTGATCGCGGTCGGCGCCGGGTTCAGCACGTTGCGCTTGGTGATGTGGAAGACCGAAGCCGTGAACAGCGCGTCCATGAAGGTCGGCTTGTACTTCACGCCGGCCTCGAACTGCTGGCCTTCCTCCGGCCGGAAGGGCTGGCCGGGCCCGCCGAGCAGGTTCGGCACGGCGTCGAAGACCGGGGTGAAGAAGGTCGCGGCGCTGACATAGGGGGTCAGCCCGTTGGCGAACTCGTAGCCGAGGCCGGCGCGGCCGCTCCAGGACGCTTCCTTCTTGTCATAGGTCGGCGAGAACAAGAGGCCGGCCGGGCTGACCGACTTCTTGTCGACATAGTCGTAGCGACCGTTCAGCGTCAGCAGCCAGCCGCCGCCGAAGCGGATCTGGTCCTGGGCGTAGAAGCCGATCTGGTGATGCTTCAGGTCCTGATTGAGATAAACGCCGGTCGGCCCCTGCGTCGCACCATAGACCGGATTGGTGACGCTGATTGTGGTCGCGCCGCCCGAAGCCTGGGTGTGGTCGATGTTGAAGTACTTGTAGTCGACGCCGAAGAGCAGCGAGTGCTCGAGCGGGCCGGTGACGACCTTGCCGTCGATCCGGTTGTCCACCGTGAAGGTCCTGACCCGCGTCCGCTCCTGGAAGCCGATGCGGTAGAGCTGGTAGTCGGGCCCGACCGGCTGCAGCCGGTCGCCGAAGGGCGCGTCGGCGCCGGAATAGCCGAAGCCGTAGGGGCCGAGTTGCGAGCCCTTCATCACGCCGTAGCGCAGGTTCTGCGTGAAGTTCCAGTTGTTGGCGAACTGGTGTTGGAACTCGTAGCCGAGCAGCGTCTCGGTGCGCTGCTGATCGTCGATCGAGGGCTCGCCGAGGAAGGCCTTGCGCCGGATCTTGCCGAAGGGCGCGTTCACCACCGTGCCGACATAGGGCAGGAAGCCGCCGCCGACATGGATCTGGTCGAGCGCGGAATAGACGCCATAGGCGGTGATGCGGGTGGCGCCGGTCGGCTGATAGGTGATCTGCGGCATGATCGTGCCGCGGAAATCCTTGGCGACGTCGGTGTACTGGTCGCCACCGGAGAGCTTGCCGGTCAGGCGTGTGCTCCAGACCCCCTGCTTGTCGCTGAGGCCGACGTCGATGCCGACATAAGCATTGCCCCAATTGTTGATGCCGGCTTCGACATAGCCGAAATTCTTGCCGTTGGGGCGCTTGCTGACGAGATTGACGATGCCGCCTGGCGTCGAGCCGCCATAGAGCACCGAGGCCGGGCCTTTCAGCACCTCGACGCGTTCGAGCAGGAACGGGTTGATCTGGAAACCACCGAAGCCGTAGCCGTAGAGTTGCAGACCGTCCATGAAGACGCCGGTCTGCGTCGCCTGGAAGCCGCGGATGAAGATCCAGTCGGTATCGGGGTCGGGCCCGAAGGCCTGGGCAGCGACGCCGGCCGTGTAGCGCAGCGCCTCGTCGACCTTGAGCGCCTTGCGGTCGTCGATCTCGTCGCGGCCGAGCACCGACACCGCCTGCGGGATCGCCTGGATCGAGGTGTTCGCCTTCGAGCCGGTGGCCGAGCGCGTCGCGACATAGCCGGTCACCGGGCCGGTCGTCGTGCCGCTTTCGCCCTCGACCGTGATGGTGTCGAGCTGCACCGTCGGGACGGGCTGTCCCTGCGCGAGAGCAGCGCCGACGCAGAGCACAGCGAGTGAGACAGTCGACCCAAGAAGAAATCTAGTCTTCATCTTCTGCGTGTAACACATTTCCGATCTCGGCCCCAGCAATTGCCGCCATTTCAGAACTGATCAAATTTAGAATCGTTCAAAGGCGGGGTTCAGCTTTCCGTTGGGCAATATCAGCATCGCCGGACGGGGGATTGATCGTTCCTGTCATGCATTGAACGTTCTTGGGTGTGCGTCTACAATTGTGCTGATCACGTTGCATTTTGAGCACGCGCTGCAAGGGCGATTCCTCGCCGCTTGGGAGGCTAAAGATGGGTTTCCAGCCGCGCATGCGTTCGGTCCGGGAAGGCATCAGCGTCATCGGCTCGCTGAAATACCGCGTCTGGAACGGCGTCGTCGCCGATCTCTGGCAGGCCGAATGTCAGGCCGGCGCGAGCGGCGAGTATGTCTCGGAGCATCCGCGCCTGTTCGTCGTGCTCGACAAGGTGGGCGGCAATTTCGAGACCCGGCTCAATCGCAACGAGCCCGGCATTTCCAGCAGCGCTCGTGCCAACGCCATCAGCTTCATGCCGGCTGGCGTGCCGGTCTGGGGCCGCACGCAGCAGCGCATGCGCATCCGCCATCTCGACCTGCATTTTGACGCCGCAACCGTCAGCGAGCGGCTGGGGGAGGCGTTGTCGCCGGAACGGCTGGCACAGCCGCGCATCGCCTTCTCGAATCCGCGCATCCTGACGCTGGCACGGCTGATCGCCGATGAATGCACCGAGCCCGACGCCCGGCACGATCTCTATGGCGACGGACTCGTGCTCGCGGTGCTGATCGACCTGTTCGGCGTGCGTGCCAACGCGCCGCGCCGGCGCGCGCCATTGAGCAACTGGCAGCTCAAGGCGGTGACCGACTACATCGGCGAGCATGCCGCAGGCACGATCCGCCTGCAGGATCTCGCCGAGCTCGTCGGCATGTCGCAATCGCATTTCAGCCACGCCTTCAAGGCCTCGACCGGCCTGCCGCCGCATCAATGGCAGCTCAAGGCCCGCATCGAGCGTGGCCAGCGCCTGCTCGCAGCGGGTGACCGGTCCCTGACCGAGATCGCGGCCGATGCCGGCTTCTCCGACCAGGCGCATTTCACCCGCGTCTTCCGCCGCATGGTCGGGGAGACACCGGCCGCCTGGCGTCGGGGCACTGTGGGTCGCGTATCGACCTAGATCATCGCGCGTCCGATCGGGCGCGGTCACGATGATCTATCACTTTGTTATCGCAACGGATTTTCCGGGAAGCGGATTCCGTTTTTCGGTCCGATGCTCTAGCCAGCCATCTCCGGTGACCGGCTCCAATAAGCGACAAGCTTCTGTCGGCCATCGATGAAGCAGGGCAGCGTCCGGGCCTGCTCGCGCAATTCCCGGACCGACGACTTCTCGCCAGCGACCCAGAGATAGCCGCCATCCTGTGCACGCGGGGCGTTCGCGAGCAGATTGCCTATCACGCTTTCAGCGATGCCGTTGCCACTGCCGGTAAGCCAGGTTACGCGAGCGCCGGGATGGTCCGGCAGGTCCTGGACATGCGCTTCGTCGGCGAGCTCGACGAAGATGTCGCTGAAGATTCCGGACGGCGTCTGTTCGAGGATGCGGGCGACGGCCGGGAGGCCGGTGGCATCGGCGATCAGCAGCTGCCAGCGCAGGTCGACCGGCGGCACGTAAAGTCCCCGCGGGTTGTTGATGACGATGCGCTCGCCGACGGAGGCCGTCATCGCCCAGTCGCTGGCCTGCCCGCCCTCATGCACGACGAGATCGATGTCGAGCTCGCGGCTCACTGCGTCGAAGCGGCGAACGGTGTAGGTCGAATAGCGGACGCGGTGCCGCTCCTCCGGAAAGGTCCAGCGCCCGTCGGCTTCGATTGTCGGCAGGACGAGTTCGCCGCTCTTCGGGTCGGGAAAGAACAAGCGGATGTATTCGTCGGGAATCCCCGTCGAGCGGAAATTTGCGAGGCCGTCGCCGGAGAAGGTCAGCCTGACCATGCCGGGTGTCAGCATTTCGCGCCGCGCCAGTGTCGCTTCGTGAAAGGGCTTGATCATGGGCTCGCTGGCTTGGTCGACGCTGCTCATGGCGGCGCTTCTTTCACGGCTCGACCCCGTAGGCAAGCGACTTAGCTGCTTGATTTCTTTAGATTATCTCTAAATCATCGTCGTTGTCGCGGATGGCCGGCGCTGTTATGGACGCGTCAGGGAACGGCATTTGCGGAGCCAATCTGGGCCATGTCCACGAGCCTCGATGACATCGAGAGCCTCTATGCGCTGGAGCAACGCCGGCTCGAACGGCTGGCGGCGCGGCGCGTCGGACCATCCAATGCCGCCGATGTCGTGCAGGACGTCTTCATCACGCTGTGGACCCGGGCGCGCGAGCAGATCGGCTGCTCCTCGGCCTATCTGACGCGCGCGACCCACTACACGGCGATCAGCCATCTGCGCGCGGAGCGCCGGCGCGCGAGCCTGTCGCTGCGCATCACCGAGGAGCAGTACGTCGCGCCCGTCGTGCAGCCTGACCAGGCCGTCGCGGCGCGGCAGGAGCTCGCGCGCCTCGACGATGCGATCGCGGCCCTGCCGGATCGGACCCGCCAGATCTTCCTGCTCAACCGCCTGCACGCCTGCTCCTATGAGGAGATCGCAGCCGCGCTGGGGCTCTCCTACAGCACGGTCGAGCGCGAGATCGCACGGGCCCTGCTGGCCTGCCGCGACGCGCTGCGCTAATTCCGGACCATGTCCGACGAGCGGCAGATCGAGAAGCAGGCCATCGCCTGGTTCACCCGGATGAACGGCCGGCCGTCGACGGCCGACCGTGACGACTTCGCGCGCTGGCTCGCTGCTTCGACTGCGCATGAGCAGCATTACGCGAATGTCGAGCGGCTCTGGGCCGATCTTGGCCCGTTCTCCGACACTGTCGAACGGCGCGAAGCCGCCGCGCTCGCCGGCCCCTTGCAGAAGATCGAGGAACTGCGACGTCAGCGCAGTCGTGGCAAGGTCGCGGCCGGTGCCGTGCTCGGCTTGCTGCTTTGCCTCACGGCGGCCTGGCTCTGGCTGGAGCGCCCGCATCTCCTCGATGATTGGCAGGCGGACTATGCCACGGCGCGCGCCGAGCAGCGCAATGTGACGCTGGCCGACGGCTCGACCGTCCTGCTCGACGCCGACAGCGCGATCGCGGTCGATCTCAGCGCGACCGAACGCCGGGTCGAGCTCGTCCGCGGCACCGCCTTCTTCAGCGTCGTTCCGGGGCAGGCGCCCTTCACCGTCGCCGCGCGCAACGGCGAAGCGCGCGTGCTCGGCACCCGTTTCGAGGTTTCCGCCGAGGCTCGCGAAGTCAGTGTCACGCTCGACAGCGGCAGCGTCGAGGTCGCCCTGCGCGACGGCAGCAGTCGTCTCGTCCTGAAGCCGGGCGAAAGCGTGACCTATGCAGACGCCGGCCTCGGCAACGCCCATGCCGTCGATCTCGCCGAGGCCACGGCCTGGCGCCAGGGCCGTTACATCTTCACCAATGCCCGGCTGGCCGATGTGCTGGAGCGGATCGGGCGCTATCGCGGTGGCCGTATCCTGGTGACGAGCGGGGGGCTCGGCGATCGGCGCGTCAGCGGCAATATCGCGCTGCGCGACGGGAATGCGGCCTTGGCAGCCGTGCAGTCCTCGGTTGGCTTCCAGGTGACCACGCTCGGCCGTCTGACACTCGTCAGCCCCTGACCTGCGGGCTGCTTCGGCCCCCGCAAACTTTTTTCTCCGAACGGTGAGGGTGGTGCCCACTCCCAGGCGACAAGGAGATGAAGGCGGCGCGCGACAGGTGCGCGGAGCTGTCGGCATCGCCGGGTTTCGGGAAGGTTGGGGCATGGGCAAGGCAAGGTTGGGCAGGATGGGGCTCCTGCTGGCGACGACGATGTTGGTCGGCGCCGGCACTGCAGGCGCGGTGAGGCCGGCGCAGGCGCAATCGGCCTACAGCTTCAACATTCCTGCCAAGCCGGTGCGCGCGGCGATGAACGACATCGTGCGCGTGACCGGGATCGACGTCGTCTTCGCCGAGACCGCCGCCGCCTCGCGTCGCGGCAACCCGGTGAGTGGCTCGCTGACCACCGGCCAGGCGGTCGCCGCACTGCTGTCAGGCACCGGCCTGTCCTATCGCTTCAGCAATGCGACGACGGTCGAGATCTTCGATCCGGCAAGGCCGCAACCGGGCGTTGGCGGCGTGCCGGCTGGCGCGATCCCGCTCGATACGATCAACGTCACCGGCGCCGGCGTGCCGGGCCTGGCGCCTGCCTATCCAGGCGGCCAGATCGCCACTGGCGGCCAGCTCGGGGTGCTCGGTGCCAAAAGCGTCATGGATGCGCCGCTCACCGTCTCGAACTACACCGCCAAGCTGATCGAGGATCAGCGGGCGCAGTCGGTTGCCGATGTCGTCAAGAACGATTCCGCCATCCGCAATGTCGAGTCGACCAATGTCGGCAACGCCAATTACTTTGTCATTCGCGGCATCCAGATCGGCAACGCCGCGGTCGGCTTCGGCGGGCTGTTCGGCATCGCGCCGAATGCGCAGACCACGCTTGCCGGCATCGAACGGGTCGAGGTCATCAAGGGGCCCGGCGCCTTCCTCGGCGGCCTCTCGCCGAGCGGCGTCGGCGGCGTCATCAACCTGATCCCCAAGCGCGCCGGAGATGAGCCGCTGACCCGCTTCACCGCGACCTGGATCGGCAACAGCCAGTTCGGCGGCCATCTCGATGTCGGCCGCCGCTTCGGCGCCAACAAGGAGTTCGGCGTTCGTGCGAACCTGCTCTACCGCGACGGCGGCACGCCGATCAGCCAGCAATCGCAGACCCTGCTCAACGGCACGCTGGGGCTCGACTATCGCGGCGAGGCCCTGAGGCTTTCGCTCGATGTCGGCCACCAGATCCTGAACACTGACCGGATGAACAACACGGTGACGCCGCTCGCCGGCCAGCGCGTGCCGCGGCCGATCAAGCCCGACAAGACCTATGTCTCGCCGTGGAACTACAGCAAATTCGCCGACACCTACGGCATGCTCTCGGCCGAATACGACATCACGCCCGATGTCACCGTCTATGCCAAGGGCGGCGCCAGCCGGATGGACTGGGACCAGGCGGTCGAGGCCGGCTCGCGGCTGATGTCGAACGGCAACTACACCGCGACGAGCGCTGTCTACCAGATCGACATCAACCGCCATTCCGGCGAGACCGGCCTGCGCGGGCGCTTTGCCACGGGCCCCGTCGAGCACGAGGTCGCGGTCTCCGCCAACACCCTCTATACGGGCCGGGCGGGCGCGCCGCAGCCGACGCCGGTGGTGACGCAGTCGAACATCTACAATCCGCGGTTTTCGGTGATGCCGTCGATCGGCTCGCCGATCCGCTACAAGCAGAACGAAAGCACCTTCAGCAGCGTCTCGGTCTCCGACACGCTCTCGATTCTCGACAAGCGTGTCCAGCTCACGCTCGGCCTGCGCCAGCAATATGTGGAGGCCAAGACCTTCGCAGCTGTGACCGAGGCGGTAACTTCGCGCAACAAGAGCAATGCGCTGACCCCGATGCTGGGGCTCGTCGTCAAGCCGCTCGAGAACGTCTCGCTCTATGCCAGCTATATCGAGGGGCTGACGGTCGGCACCGTCGTCGGCAATACCTTCGCCAATGCAGGCCAGATCCTGCCGCCCTTCGTCACCAAGCAGTACGAGGCGGGCGTGAAGGTCGATTGGGGCACGATGCTGACCACGCTCAGTGCCTTCCATACGACGCAAGCTTCGGGCATCGCCAACACGGTGACCAACACCTTCAACGACAATGGCGAGACCCGCTATCGCGGAATCGAGCTCAATGTCGCCGGTGAGATCACCCAGGGCGTGCGCGTGCTCGGCGGCGTGACGCTGCTCGACGCCAAGCTGACCCGCACGCAGGACGGGCTCTATGACGGCAACACCGCGCAGGGTGCCCCGCGCGTGCAGGCCAATCTCGGCATCGAATGGGACCCTGGTTTCGTCCGCAACCTCACCTTGTTCGGGCGGATGATCTACACCGGCTCGAACTATGCCGACGCCGCCAACCTGCAGAAGCTCAAGGCCTGGACCACCTTCGACATCGGCGCGCGCTACAAGATCGAGCGCGCAGACGGCAAGCCGATCACGCTGCAGGCCAATGTCACGAACCTGTTCAACAAGGCCTACTGGACGACCTATCCGGGCTTCAACCTGCTCTATCCGAGCGAGGCGCGCATGGTCTCGGTGTCCTCGACCTTCGAGTTCTGAGCAGGGTGCGGGGCAGAACAAAGCTCTCGCGGCGCGCCTTCGCGACCGGAGCGGCAGCGCTGCTCTGCGGCGGTGCCGTAACGGCTGCGCCAGCCAGGCGGCAGGTCGAGACCTCGCTCGGCCGGCTCGATATCCCGGCTATGCCGCAGCGAGTCGTCGCGATCGACTCGCGCATCGGGCTGGAGCAGGCGCTCGCCTTCGACCTGCCACTGGTCGGCTACAGCCACAGCCGGGCGCGGCCCTGGGTGCCGGTGCCGGCGAGCGTGCCATTCCTGGCCGCTCCGCCCGATCTCGAGCAGATCCTGATGCTGGCGCCGGACCTGATCCTGTGTCCGGACAGCGCGCCGAACTCCGACTGGTGGCCGCTGGCGCGCCTGCCGGCGATCGCTCCGGTGCTGCCGAGCAATCACCGCATCACCTGGCAGGAGAATCTCACCCGCCTCGGCGGCTGGCTCGGCCGTCTGGAGGCGGCGGCATGGATCATCGCCGCCCATGCCGAGACGATCATGGCAATTCGGATGCGGCATCGGCGAGTGATCGAGCGCACGCTCGTCGCCGCCGTGCACTATGACGCGGTCAAGCGCCGGCTGCTGGTCCGCAGCGCCGGCACTCGATACGGCCTGGTCATGCCGGCACAGGTGCTCGCCGAACTCGGCGGCCGCGAGGTCCGGGCTGATCGGCTCGGCCCCAATGGCGAGGTTGCGCTCGATTCCTTCGGCGACGTGCTCGGCACGGTTGATGGCATCCTGCTGATCGATTTCGGCGACGGCGGGCCGCGAGTGCTGGCGCGCGAGCCGCTGTGGCAGCGCCTGCCGGCGGTGAAGGCCGGCCGGGTGGAGACCGTCGCCGGCAACTGCACCTTCGGCTCGCTCTACACGGCGCGCTACCTCGCCCACGCCTGGGATACACTCTTCACGCGGCTTTCGGCATGACCGGCGGTTGGCGCAGTGCCCTCATGTCCGGCTCCCTGCTTGCCGCCGCTATGCTGGCCAGCCTGCTCGCCGGGGCAAAGCTGCTGCCGCCAGAGAGCCTCCTCGACCTGCTGCAAGGGCGCGACAGCGAAGCGGCGCTGATCCTCCTGCAGCTGCGCCTGCCGCGGCTGCTGCTCGGCCTCGTTGTCGGCGCGGCTCTCGGCACGGCCGGCGCGCTCATCCAGGCCGCGACGCGCAACCCGCTCGGCGATCCCGGCCTGCTCGGCATCAATGCCGGGGCGAGTCTCGCGGTGATCATCGGCTCGGGATTGTTCGCGCTCGGCCCGGAGGCCAGTATCTGGCTCGCCTCCAGCGGAGCTGCACTGGCGGCGCTCGCCGTGCATGCGGTTGCGGGCGCGCCGCGTGGCTCCTCAGCACCGATCAAGCTGACGCTCGCCGGTGTCGCCGTCACCGCCTTCTGCTTCGGCATCGGCCAGGCGATTGCGCTCGCAGACCCGGCGCGCTTCGATCTCGCCCGCAACTGGCGGGTCGGTGCGCTCTCCGGCGATGGCCTCGCGCTGCTACCCGCGATCGCACCGCCGCTGCTGATAGGGGCGGTGCTCGTCGCACTGCTCGCGCCACGGCTCAACCTGCTCGCGCTGGGCGAGGATCGCGCCGCCGCCCTCGGGCTCAGCGTCGGCTGGACACAAGCAGGCTGCCTGCTTGCCGTCGTGCTGCTGGCAGGTGCGGCTGTTGCGGCTGCCGGGCCGATCGCCTTCATCGGCCTTGCCGCGCCACATCTGGCGCGCCGCTTCGGCGGCGTCGATCAGCGACTCGTGCTGCCCGCAGCCGCCCTTATAGGCGCGGCGCTCGTCACTGCCGCCGACACGCTCGGGCGCGTGGTGGCGCCGCCGGCGGAACTACCTGTCGGTATCGTCAGCGCGCTGATCGGAGCGCCGATCCTCGTCCTGCTGGCGCGGCCCCGGCGCAGCGAGACATGACGATGCCGCTGGCCTCTGAGGTTCCGGCGCAGGCCGGGTCATGCCGCGATGCGTGCACCACCCGCCGCGCCCTGGCGATCGACCTCGGTCTTGCAGTGGCGTGCGTCGGCCTGGGCTTGCTCGCGCTGACGCTCGGGACCATGCCGGTCTCGCTGGCCGATGCCGCTCGCGCGCTGGCGGGAGACGCGGCAGCTCCGGTGCAGCTCGTCGTGCTCGACTGGCGGCTGCCGCGCATCCTCGCCGCACTCTGCGCCGGCTCCGCGCTCGGCATGGCGGGAGCCCTGTTCCAGACATTGCTCCGTAATCCTCTCGGCAGCCCGGATGTGATCGGCTTCGATGCAGGAGCCTTCTCCGGCGCAATCCTGGCGATGCTGGCCGGGGCTGCGGCCTCGATCGTCGCGCTGGCCTCCTTCGCTGGCGGGCTTCTCGCCGGGCTCATCGTCTATGCCGCGGCCGGCGGCGGCCATGTCGAGCGCAACCGCCTCATCCTGATCGGCATCGCGGTGGGCGCCGGATTCACCGCCCTGAACGACTGGCTGATCTTCACCGCCCCGCTCGATTCCGCCCTGATCGCGGCGAGCTGGAAGCAGGGTGCGCTCGCCGGTGTCGATCGGAGCCGCCTCGCGATCGGAGCGGCGATCCTGCTCGTGCTGCTGCCATTGGGGCTGGCCTGCCGCCGCACGATGGCTGCGCTTGCGCTCGGCGACGACAAGGCGATGTCACTGGGCGAGCCGGCGGGCCCCGCGCGACTGCGCCTTGGCCTCACCGGCCTGTGCCTGACTGCCGCAGCCACTCTGATCGCCGGGCCAGTCGGCTTCGTCGCGCTGATTGCCCCGCATGCGGCACGCCGGCTCGTCGGCAGTGCCGGGCTGCCACTTTCGACCTCAGCCTTGTTCGGCGCGCTCTTCCTGCTCGGCAGCGACTGTGTCGCGCGCCTCCTGTTCGCGCCACGCTCGCTGCCGGTCGGCGCGGTCACCGCCTGCCTCGGCGGCCTCTATTTCGTCCTGCTGCTGCGGAGCAGGCTGCGGCGCGGTGCCGAGTCATGACCACAACCGCCCCCCTCGAAGCGCGCGGCCTGCGTGCCGGCCACGGCAGCAGGGAGATTTTGCGCGGGCTCGATCTGGCCTTTCCCCGCGGAGGCTTCACAGTCATCGTCGGCCCCAATGCCTGCGGTAAGTCGACCCTGCTGCGCACGCTCGCCCGTCTGCACGAACTCTCCGGCGGCAGCGTCCTGCTCGACGGACGCGCCATCGCCGATTTCAGCCACCGCGAACGCGCCCGCAGGCTGGCTGTCCTGCCGCAGGGAGCCGAGACGCCCGACGGAATTTCCGTCAGGGAACTCGTTTCGCGGGGACGCCACCCCCATGGTGGCTTGTTCAGCCGCTGGTCGGCCGATGACGAGGTTGCCGTGCTTGACGCCATGGCGGCAGCCGGCGTTGCCGATCTCGCGGCGCGCCGCCTCGACGAATTGTCCGGCGGGCAGCGTCAGAAAGCCTGGATCGCCATGGCGCTCGCCCAGGCAACCGATCTCCTGCTGCTGGACGAACCGACGACCTTCCTCGATCTCGCCCACCAGATCGAGGTGCTGGAACTCTGCCGGACGCTGAACCGGGCGGGAAAGACGATCGTCGCGGTCCTGCACGACCTCAACCAGGCCGGCCGTTATGCCAGTCATCTCGTCGTGATGAAGGATGGGACGATCCATGCGCGAGGCAGCCCGGCCGAGATTGTCACCGGCGGACTGATCGAAGCGGTCTTCGGAGTGTCCTGCGTCGTCATTCCGGACCCTCTGGCCAGCACACCGATGATCGTTCCGGCCTTCAAGAAGGACTGAGACCGGGCGGGTGCCGGCGCGGCTGGACCGCAGGCCTCAAATTCCCGAGCTGGCCCTGCCGTGCGCCGAGCTCGGCGCGATCCCGAACTCGCGCCGAAACAGCCGGGCGAAATGGCTGGGGTTGGAGTAGCCGACCTGGAACGCGCCTCCGTCACGCCGAGATTGCCGCCCTCGATCAGCGTGCGGGCGCGATCGAGGCGGGCGCGCTGCAGGAAGGCATAGATCGGTGAGCCGAACTGCTCGCGAAAGCGGGCCTTCAGTTTCTTCCCGTTGAGGCCTTCCATGTTCGCAACATCGCTCTGCGCCATATGCCGCGGCGCTGGCTCGGACGCTATTTTCTCAAGGCGATCAAGAAGGAGATCGCGCTGCTCGACGCGTGACCGCGGACTTGCAGATTCCGCCGAGCCTTTAAAGCCAACCTGTCCATCTTCAAGCTGTTCACGCTGATGCTGGTCCTGATGCTCACCGTGCGGATGGTGCAGTTGCAGAGTGTCTCGCGTCTCGTCCTGGTCTTCCTCGCCGCCCCACTTGGCATCATCGGCGCCGTGCCCGGCCGATGATCCTGACCGCCTTCGCTGCGCAGGTCTGCGACAAGGGAGTGCCGCCCGGCGCAGACGTCCGCTCTTGCGGCGATGTCCCAAAGTCTGCCCCTCGCGCCAAGCGGCATTGCTCGCTTTCGGCGGCAGACAAGGCTTTCCCAGGGCTCACCAGGTCACGGTCGTCCCAACTCCGATCACGCGGCCGCGTCCGACATAGGCCACAGTTGCTCCCGGCGCGTAGGTGAAGCCATAGGAGAGCGGCCGCTCGTCAAGCAGGTTCCTGCCGAAGGCGTAGACCTTGAAATTGTCCTTCTCCCAGCCGACCTGGCCGTTGACGATGTGGTAGGCCTCCAGCTTGGCGCCCGGGCTGTTCTGCACATCGCTGTAGCGGCTGCCGACGAACTGATATTCGGCACGGGCGTTGAAGTAGCCGGGCAATCCCAGAGGCGCGGCGGCGACGCGATAGGACAAGGCGACATTGGCGGTGAACGTCGGTACCTGCGGCACCTCGTTGCCGGCGCGGACGCCCGAGGTGAGCGAAGCCAGCGTGACGTCGACGATGCGCGACTTGGTCCAGGCGCCGCCGGCCGTCAGCTCCAATCCTTCGGCCAGCCGCGCAGTGACGCTGCCCTCGAGGCCATAGCTGCGGAAGGCCTGATTGGTCAGGAAGGGCAGGAAGGTCGCCGGATCGAAGCCGGTCAGCTGGCCGTCCTTGACGTCGTTGTAGAACAGCGCGGCATTGACGCGCACGCCGTCGGCGATCTCCGCCTTGGTGCCGAGCTCGTAGGCCCACGACTTGGCCGGCCGGAACGGTGTCGATACCAGGCCAAAGCCGGCAAAGGTCGCCGTCTTCTCGAAGCCGCCCGAGGCATAGCCACGCGCCGCCGAGACATAGCTCATGACCTTGTCGGTCCAGTGATAGGACAAGGCCAGCCGGCCGGTGAGATAGGTGTCGTCGAAGTCGTTGCGCTGGACGAGGGACGGCACGGTGCCGGGGAAGCCGTTCGAGAGATAGCTGCCGCTGAACTTCTGCCGGTCATGGGCGATCCGCAGACCGCCCGACAGATCGAATCCGCGGCCGAGCGGCACCGTCGCGTCGGCGAAGCCGGCGAGCGTCTCACTAGCGATCTTGTTGTCGAAGGTGCCGTTCAGGGTCGGCGAGTACGCGGTGCCGTAGACCCGGTGAGTCTGGTAGTCGGAGCGGAAATAGCTCGCCCCGACGACCCACTGCACGGCTGAGCCCTCATGCGAGTTCAGCCGGATCTCCTGGTTGAAGATCCGCTCGCGGTCCTCGTAGTAGATCTTGTCGGCGAAGGGGTTGTTGAAGACGAAGGCCGGGAAGCCAGTCGCCTTGCTGAACAGCAGCGAGTCGGTGAAATCGCCGAGATTGCTGAGCTTGATGTCCTGATAGCTCGTGGTCGAGGTCAGGATGAAGGGCTCGAACCGCTTGCTGACCTTGAGCGAGCCGTTGGCGATCTCCTGGCGGTTCCGCGGGCGGATGTCGATGCCGCTGGCCGGATAGTTCGGCTGTTCGCGCAGGATGAAGGCGGAGTTGTGCCTGGTGTCGCGTGTGTAGCCGCCGGTGATGTCCACGGTGAGCGTATCGTCCGGTGTGAAGCGCAGCGTGCCGCGGGCGGCACCGAGACGGGCGCCGCCCTCCTTGCCGCCGATCACTACGTTCGGGATATCGCCGTTGAAGTTCTGGACGCGGACGGAGGCGCGCCCGGCGAGCCTGTCCTGGATCAGCCAGCCCCCGGCCGTGCCCTGGACGAAGCCGTGGCCATGAGTGCCGGCCTCTGCATCGACCCGGAATTCCCGCTTGCCGTCGGCCGGCGTGCTGACGACATTGATCGCGCCGGCGAAGGCGTTGCGGCCGAAGGTCGTGCCCTGCGGCCCGCGCAGGACCTCGATCCGTTCGACATCGAGGAAGGGCGAGCTGATCGCCGACAGGGTCGTCGGCACACCGTCGACCGACAGGCCGATCACGCTGTCGAGCGAGTTCAACGCGGTGCCGAGCGTGCCGACGCCCCGCATCGTCATGTAGCTCTCGCCGAAGCGACCGAAATCCATGAAGTTCGTGCCCGGCGACTGGCGCGCCACATCGGCGATCGGATCCAGGGACGATGGCGGCACGGCTTCCGGCGTCAGCACCGTCGTTGCCATCGGCAGGTTGGCGTCGGCCTGCGGGCGTTTGGTTCCGGTGATGGTGATCATGTCGAGCTGGATGGTCTCACCGCCCGCTTGCGCCACCGCTGGCCCGGCGAGCCCGAGAACCGCGAGGAGAGTGATCGACGTTCCGCCCAACACGCTCGACCGAGCAGCCCTGTCCATGATCGTCGCCCCAGATTCGCAAAAGCCTGGAGCGATCCATACAGGTGCGGCGCCTGAGGTCGCCACGTCGGAACTATCGAATGAACTCGAAAAACCTTCGCAAAGCCAAATATTTGTTAGATCATCTCTAAACTGATTTTTGCTGTTTTATTTTACCTGGTCTCGTCGCGCGGCGAGCGGCCGAAATATCTTCTATAGGCCGTGCTGAATGCCGACGGCCTGGCGAAGCCGACGCGATGGGCTGCCTGTGCCACGCTCAAGCCGTGTTCCTGAAGCAGGACACGCGCCATCAGCAGCCGCTGGTCGCGGACATGGCCGAAGATCGTCGTGCCGAAGACCGTCTTGAAATTGGCCTGCAAGGTCGTGACGTTGACGCCGACCCTGCGAGCAAGCTGCAGGCTGCTCGGTGTGTTGACCAGATCTGAATCCAGGATTTCGCGGGCCTCCAGCACACGCTCGTAATGGCGGCGGCCGAGCAGCGCCATCAGCCGCCGCTCCTGCTTCAGGAGTTCGGCGACCTCGACGACATAGGCCAGCGCATTGCTCTCCAGGAAGAGCTGGCCGAGCCGGCCGTTGTAGGGATGATCGAGGCACAAGCGGGCGATCTCGAGCAGGCGCGCTGAGCGCCCCAGCGTCTCCACGCGGAACTCACCGGAAATGAACTCGTGCAACGTGGCGAGACCGTCATCGGCCATATCCGGGCCGAAACGCTCGAAGAAGGACGGTTTCAGGATGAAGCCGGCCGTGCGGAACCGCCGCCCTGAGGTCATCGGGCTGCGATAACGCACTGTCCGGCCGAACCCCATCAGGTTGGCGCGACCAGGCGGACGAACGATGCGGCCATGGCCGACGACCTCGGTTTCGACCCCCTCGCCGTGGAGCATGATTCCACAGAGGAGTGCGGGCTCAAGATCAATGGTGAGGTTCTGATCGCAGATATAGGTGACGTCGCTGGCCGTCAGCATCAACCCCGGCTGCGCCTCATGTGCCAGCACCCGCCCGGTGTAGATCGGGGTTTCGAGCGTCGGCGGCGTTGCATCGACCGGGTGCACGCCCAGTGAGAACTCGGCGCCAAGCCTGACCAGATCGGAGGTGGTCATGCCGCCGGCGGGGACTAAGTTCTGCAATGCCATAGGAATTCGAGCTTTCTGGAATGATAATAATTGGCGATATCATGTATTAGTCGACCGCCTAGTTCGAATGACAATGTAATAGAAAATAGTACATGACTCAATCGGCTTAAATTTGGAATTTCGCATCCCGTAGATATTTTCAATTACATAATCGAGTGGCTGGCGCCCACGATTTGACAGCCCGATCCAGCCTATGCACCGCAGCGCCCGACAAGCGGAGGTTCGAACGTGGCGGCCGGATTCCAGAAGACGATGATGAAGGCCCTGGGGGCGACCGACCATGTCATGACCGTGCTCTCGGTCACTGACATCACGCCGGCCTTCCGCCGTATCCGCTTCTCAGCACCGACCATGATCGATGGGCGGGAGACCCCGACGGCGAGCTACATCCGGCTCTGGGCGCCAGATCCAGTCGAGCCCGGCAAGGTTCACCAGCGCGGCTACACCCTTGTCGAGCCCGATGCCTCGACCGGCGAGGTGAGCTTTGATTTCGTCCTGCATCGGCCAATGGGGCCGGCCTCGGGCTGGGCCGCCGCGGCCAAGCCCGGCGACACCATCACCGCCTCCTATTACATGTTCCACAAATTCGAGCCGCCGGAGAATCCGGAAGGCTATCTGCTGATGGGCGACCCCGCGGCGATCCCGGCGATCAACGCGATTCTTGGAGTCCTGCCGCCGGAAGCGCCGGTCGTCGTGATCCTGCAGGCGCACCTCCCGGGAGACGCTGCCATCCCCATCGCTGGGCATCCCGGCGCCGAGGTGCTGTGGACCGGGCCCGGCACCGGAGCGCTGGCAGCCGCCGTTCCCGTTCGCGACTGGTCAAACTGGTATGCTTGGGCTGCGGCTGAGAAGGATGCGGTCAAGGAGTTGCGGGCGACGCTGAACCGCGCGCACGGTTTCCCGCTCGCCGACATCAAGCACACCGCCTACTGGATGCACGGCAAGGCGATGCGGCTGCGCAAGCAATCGAACCAGCCGGGCGCGGCGGAGGAAACGCCCGCCGCGGCGCCGGTTCCGATCGCAGCACGAGCCGAGGCCGGGCCGCGCCCGCGCTGGCGCTCGCAAGGTGGGCAGGAACTCCTGGCTGGCCTGCGCTGGACGCTGCGCGCCGCCGGGCTGCTGCAGGGCTTGATCTCGCTGATGCAGCTCGCCCCGCTGGTCCTGCTCGCCGAGCTCGGACGGCGGCTGCTCGCCGGGGAGAAGAGCTGGGAGGCCCTGTCGCCGCTGATCCTGTGGGCTGTCGGGCTCTATGGCGCTGCAGCAATGCTGTCGGCGGGTCTGATGCTCTGGCTGCATGCGGTCGATGCGCGTTTTGGACACGCGCTGCGCCTGTCGATGGTCGCCAAGCTGGCGCGACTGCCGCTCGGATGGTTCACCGACCGCAATGCGGCGGCAGTTCATCAAGCCGTGCAGGAGGATGCCGGCCGGCTGCACTACATGGTCACCCATGCCGTGCCGGATGTGGTCGCCGGCATCGTCACGCCGATTTCCGTCATCACCTATCTGTTCACGGTCGATGCCGGCCTTGCGGGCATGCTGTTCCTGCCGCTGATCGCCTTCGTCGCGCTGTTCAGCCACATGATGCGCGGCGTTGCCGACAAGCTGGTCGAGTTCGCGAATTGGACCAAGCGCGCCAACGCGGCCGCCAGCGCTTTCGTCGAAGCCCTGCCGGTGGTGCGCGTCTTCGGCGGCGATGGCCGGGGCCTGCGGACGGCATTGGAAGGGCAGGCCGGCTTCCTCAATGGCTGGCAGCGCCCGATGGCCGGGCGCAAGGTCGCCTCGCAGCTGGCGATCCAGCCGCCGGCTTTCCTTCTGCTGATCACCGCCGCCGGCTGCTGGCGCATTCTGTCGGGCGGCATGGCGCCGGCCGATCTGCTGCCATTCCTCTTCCTCGGCACGGCCTTCGGCGCGCAGATCATGTCGGTGATGTACGGCTTCGTGCCGGTACGGGAAGCCAGGCAGGCGGCGCAGCGCATCGGTGTGCTGCTCGAGGAGGCTGAACTCGACCGTCGCCGCTCCTCGCGAGAGCTGCCGCCAGGCCCGCTCGGCCTGCGCTTCGACAGCGTGAGCTTCAGCTACAAGCCGCGCAAGCCGGTGCTGCAGGACATCGACCTCGTTCTCCAGCCCGGAACGCTGACAGCCCTTGTCGGCCCGAGCGGGGCCGGGAAATCGACGCTGGCGGGACTGCCTGGCCGCTTCCATGACGTCACCGGCGGCGCTGTCCGCCTGATGGCCGTCGACGCCGAGATCGACATCCGCGAACTCAAGCCGCAGACGCTGCAACGCGCCGTCGGCTTCGTCTTCCAGGACGTCAAGCTGATCAAAGCGTCGCTACGGGAGAACATCGCCCTGGCCAGGCCCGGCGCGACCTTGCCGGAGATCGAGGCTGCGGCGCGTGCCGCGCAGATCCACGAGCGCATCCTTGCTGCGCCGCGTGGCTATGACAGCGTTGTCGGCGAGGATGCGCGCCTGTCCGGCGGCGAAGCGCAGCGCCTGTCGATCGCCCGGGCGCTGCTCGCCGACCCGCCTATCCTCGTGCTTGACGAGGCGACGGCGTTCGCCGACCCCGAATCCGAGCATCTCGTCCAGCAGGCGCTCGGCGCGCTGATCGGCCGGCGCACCGTGCTCGTCGTCGCGCACCGGCTCCACACGGTCATGCATGCCGATTGCATCGCCGTGATGGAGGCAGGCCGCATCGTCCAGCGCGGCCGACATGAGGACTTGCTGAATCGGCCCGGCCTCTATCGGGACCTCTGGCAGGCGGGCGAAAGGAAACAGGCATGATCGTCCAGGCTTTGCTGCCGCCGGAGGCTCGGCCCCGGCTGGTGCCCTACGCGCTGCTGGTGATCGTGGCGGCCTGTCTGCGCGCCACTTCGGCGCTGCTGCTCGTGCCGCTGCTCGGTGAGCTTTTCTCACCGCAGCCGCGTGCAGCCTTGCCCTGGCTCGTGGCGCTCGCCGCGAGCGTCGTCGCGGGCTGGACGCTTGAGCGCCATCTCGTAATCCGGGCCTTCGATCTCGGCTTCGCGATGATGACCTCGATGAACCGGCGCCTCGTCGACCATCTGCTCGCCGTGCCGATCGGCTGGTTCGGCGCGGAGCGGCAGGCGCAGGCCAAGAAGGCGCTGGCCGGCGCCGTGCCCGAGCTGTTCGCCAGCTCGGTCAATCTCATGACGCAGGCCTCTATCTGCCTCGCATTGCCACCGGCGGTCGCTTTGGGGCTTCTTTTCGTCGCTTGGCCGCTGGGGCTTGCGACGCTGCTCGCCGTCCCGCTTCTGTTCGGCGCGCTCTTGCTCGGTGGCCGGCTGATGCGCCGGGCCGAGGCCGATTACGCGGCGGCGTCGGAGGAGGCGGCGGCGCGCACCGAGGAATTCGCCCGCTCGCAGCTCGTCCTGCGCGCGGCGGGGCGGACTGGAGCGGCCGGCACCCCGCTCGGCGAGGCGATCGACGCGCAAAGGCGCAACGGCCTGCGCATCCTCTGGTTCACCTTGCCGGGGACGCTGGCCTTCTCGCTCGCCATGCAGGCGACGCTCCTGGCGATGGTCACCGTCCTGGCGCTGATGTTCGCAGAAGGGGCGATCGACCCTGCCCGCACGGTCGCGCTGATCGTCGTGGTGCTGCGCGTCCTCGAGCCGCTCAACACGCTCGCCGAGCTGTTTCCCGCGCTGGAATCGACGCATGGCGCGGCCAGGCGCACGCTTGCCATTCTCGATGTGCCCGCTCAATCGAAGCCGGAACGGGATGCTCGCCCAGAGGCCCCCGCTGTCGAATTTCGCAATGCCGGCTTCAGCGCGAATGGACAGCGGATTCTGGACGGCATCTCCTTCGCGGTTCCGGCTGGCACCACGACCGCGATCGTCGGCCCGTCCGGTTCGGGTAAAAGCACGATCCTCTCGCTCGTCGCGCGGCTGCACGATGTCGATGTCGGCGAAGTCCGTGTCGGTGGCCAGGACGTCCGCGGCTATCTGCCGGGCACGCTGATGGACCAGCTCGCCATCGTCTTCCAGACCGTCCAGCTTTTCGAAGGCGGCATCGCCGAGAACATCCGGATCGCCAGGCCGCGGGCCGGCGAAGAGGAATTGCGCGCGGCCGCGGCTGCAGCGGGCGTGGACGAGATCGTCGCCCGGCTGGGCGGATGGGGCGCGCCGGTCGGCGAAGGCGGAGGCGCATTGTCGGGCGGCGAGCGCCAGCGCGTCAGCATTGCCCGCGCGCTGCTCAAGGACGCTCCGATCCTGCTGCTGGACGAGGCGACGAGCGGGCTCGACACCTTGAACGAAGCGGCGGTCGCGGCTGCGCTAAACGGTTTCGGCCAGCGGACCGTCCTGATCGTGGCGCATCGGCTGGAAACGATCGCGCATGCCGACCGGATCGTCTTCGTCGAGAACGGGCACGTCGTGGAAACAGGTATGCGCGAGACGCTGATCGCGAATGGCGGCCGCTTCGCCGATTATTGGCGCCACCGCCGGGATGCGCAGGGCTGGCAGATCGACAAAGCCACTGCAAGCCTTTGAATTTTTTAAATCATCAGGAAAATCAACCCCTTAGGGGATTGCTGGCGGACAGGGCGGGATTCGAACCCGCGATACGGTTTCCCGTATACACACTTTCCAGGCGTGCGCCTTCAACCACTCGGCCACCTGTCCGGCGCGCTGCTTATGGCGTCCATGCGCGCGACTTTCAAGGCCTAAAGCCATCGGCTGCACAGGGTTGCGTGCAATTGTCCTTTGTCGTTGCATGCTCGCGGGCGAGGGGACACATGCAGATGCGCCCGCGGCAGGTCGTCGGGCATTTGCGGCGCCGGCTGTGATGGGATGGGGGAAGGCTTGCGGTTTCTCGTCAGGGTGCTGGGTTACCTCCTCGTCGCCGGCGGTTTCGTCGCGCTGCTCACCGATGGCGCGCGCTCGATCGCCAATTCGGCCCTGCGCTTCACGCCGCTCGGCGAGACCGCGCTGACGTTTCTCGGCGAGCGCTTCCGTCAGCTGCAGCCGGCCGTCGAGCGCAACATCCATCCCATGCTCTGGGACCCAGTGCTGGTCCATGTGCTGCAGGTGCCGACCGCAGCGGCCGGGTTGCTGCTCGGCTTGCTGCTCCTCTGGCTCGGTGCGGCACCCAAGCCGGTGATCGGCATCGTCACGCGGCGGTGAGCATCTTGATGGGCCTGGTCACCGCCCGCCGGTCCTGTTGCTGTAGATGATCGCCACCAATGCTGTTGTCGTGATCAGCATGTGAGTTCTCTATATGTTCTTGCAACCCTGGCGCGCTTCCGCTAGCGTCATTGCGCGGGGCTGGGGTGGGCTTGGATGGTGACGCGGGTCGCGACGGTGGCGTTCGAAGGCATCGAGGCGCGGGCCGTCGATGTCCAGGTCCAGGTCACGCCGGGCGGCGTCGCCTTCATCCTCGTCGGCCTGCCGGACAAGGCCGTCGGCGAGAGCAAGGAACGGGTCCGCGCTGCGCTGATCGCTTCGGGGCTCGCTTTGCCGGCCAAGCGCATCACCGTCAACCTCGCTCCGGCCGACCTGCCGAAGGAAGGCAGCCATTACGATCTGCCGATTGCACTCGGCGTCATGGCGGCGATCGGCGCGATTCCCGCAGATGCGCTCGCCGGCTACACCGTGCTCGGTGAACTTGCCCTCGATGGTTCGATTGCGCCGGTTGCCGGTGTCCTGCCGGCCGCGATCGCGGCTTATGGCCGAGGGCAGGGGCTGATCTGCCCCGCCGCGAGCGGGCCGGAAGCGGCCTGGGCGGCCGGCGATCTCGACATCCTCGCACCGCGTTCGCTGATCCAGCTCGCCAACCATTTCAAGGGCACGCAGGTGATGGCGCGGCCCGAGCCGGCCGTCGCCCGCCAGAGCGGGCCGCTGCCCGACCTGCGCGACATCAAGGGCCAGGAGAGCGCCAAGCGCGTGCTCGAGATCGCTGCCGCCGGCGGCCACAACTTGCTGATGAACGGGCCGCCCGGCGCCGGCAAGTCGATGCTGGCGAGCCGTCTGCCCTCGATCCTGCCGCCGCTGGATCCACGCGAATTGCTCGAAGTCTCGATGGTGCTCTCGGTCGCCGGCCATCTCGCCGATGGCAAGTTGACCGACCGGCGCCCCTTCCGCGCCCCGCATCATTCGGCCTCGATGGCGGCGCTCGTCGGAGGAGGCCTGCAGGCCCGGCCCGGCGAAATCTCGCTCGCCCATCATGGCGTGCTCTTCCTCGACGAATTGCCGGAGTTCCAGGCGCAGGCGCTCGATGCCCTGCGCCAGCCGATGGAGACCGGCGAGGTGCTGATCTCGCGTGCCAATCACCGTGCCGCCTATCCCGCGAAGTTCCAGCTGGTCGCGGCGATGAATCCCTGTCGCTGCGGCAAGGCGACCGAGCCGGGCTATGCCTGCCGCCGCCAGCCGAACGAGCGCTGCATGGCGGGCTATCAGGCCAGGATCTCCGGCCCGATGCTCGACCGGATCGACATCACCATCGACGTTCCGGCCCTGACGGCGGCCGATCTCATCCTGCCCGCAGCGCCCGAAGGCTCGGCCGAGGTCGCCGCCCGCGTCGCTGCGGCACGCGCTCGCCAGTCGGTGCGCTATGCCGCGCTCGGCCTTCCCGGCGGGACGACCAATGCCCGCTGTCCTGCTGCGTTGCTCGACGATATCGCACGGCCGGATGCGGCCGGGCTTGCGCTGCTGCGCAGTGCTGCGGAGGCGATGCGGCTGACGGCGCGCGGCTATCACCGCGTGCTCAAGGTCGCCCGCACGCTCGCCGATCTCGATGGCGAGGATCAGCTCGGGCGCATCCACCTCGCCGAGGCGCTGTCCTATCGCTCGCGCATCGATCAGGCCGCACAGGCTGCCTGACGAAGGATTGCCGCCTGACGAAAGGTTAACGAAACCATTCAAACCATCCGGCATCCTCGCCGGTAGGGCGAACTCTTTCTCAAGAGGGGGCGTGATAGATGGGATGGCATGATCGAGCTGCCGTCCTTTCCTATCCTGTTGACCGGCGCCGCCATCGCCGTGGCGGTCGCCTGTGCCGTGGTCGCGATCCGGCTGCTGCGGGAGCGGCGTGAGGTCACGCAGCAGGCGAGGGTGCTGACGGCCGATGTCGAGAAACTGAGCGACCGGCTCTGGGTGCTTGCCGACAGCGAGGAACGCTATCGCAGCCTGATCGAGGCGCAGGGCGATCTGATCGTGCGCCGCAGCGAGGGCCGGATCGTCTATGCCAACGCCGCCTATGCGGCGCTGATCGGCAAGAGCGAAGCGGAGGCCGTCGGCAGCGTCGAGCAGCCGCGCGTGCGCAGCGCCAGGCCGGTGCAGGCCCTGCCGGGGGGCGCCCGCGTCGTCGACGAATGCATTGAGACGCAAGAGGGCGAGCGCTGGCTCTCCTGGGTCGAGACGGTCGTCCCTGTCGCCGCCGGGCAGACCGTGCTGCAGCGGGTCGGCCGCGAGATCAGCGGGCGCATCGCAGCTGAAACGGCACTGGAGGAAGCGCGCAGCCGGGCCGAGGAGGCGAGCGCCGCCAAGTCGCGCTTCCTGGCGACCGTCAGCCACGAATTCCGCACCCCTCTCAACGGCATCCTCGGGATGGCCGACCTGCTCGGCGACACCAGGCTCGACCCGGAGCAGGCGACCTATGTCAAGGCGCTCAGAAGCTCGGGCGAGGCGCTGCTCGGCCTCGTCGACGACATCCTCGACTTCGCCAAGGTCGAGGCCGGCAAGCTCGAACTCACCGACGCGCCGTTCGATCCCGTCGCGCTGATCGAGGACGTCACCGAATTGATGGCGCCGCGCGCCCAGGCGAAGGGCATCGAGATCTCCACTTTGCTCGGGCCTGAGCTGCCTGGAAGGCTCCTCGGCGATGCCGAGCGCCTGCGTCAGATCCTGCTCAATCTCGTTGGCAATGCCGTGAAGTTCACGCAAGCGGGCGGTGTCGGCATCGAGGCCGATGCTGTCGCTGGTCAGTTCGTCGTCGCCATCGCCGATACCGGGCCGGGCATTCCTGCCGAGCGCCTGGCGACGATCTTCGAGGAGTTCGAGCAGGGTGGCATGACCGGCCATCGCGACCAGGCCGGTACCGGTCTCGGCCTCGCCATCGCACGCCGGATCGCCCGCGCCATGGGCGGGGACATCGAAGCCAGCAATCGCGCGGACGGCGGCGCACTGTTCCGGCTGGCCTTGCCACTGCGAGTGGACACTGCCGAAGCCGCGCGCCCTGCCTCGCCGGCCTGGCAGGGCCGGCGTATCCTGATCGCATCCTCTGCGCCGTTCAGTGCCGGCCATATCGCTGTCTGCCTCGAACGGACGGGCGCTGAGGTCCTGCGGGCCGCAGATCATGCGCAGGCTCTCGCCATGCTCGCCGGTGATTCGGCTTTGTCCGCCGTGCTTGTCGATCGGAATCTCCCGGGCGGTGAGGTCGAGGCTGTTGCAGCCGCGGCGCGACACGCCGGCGTCGCCGACATCGTGATCCTGCTGGCGCCGGCCGAGCGCCGCAGCTTCGGCTCGCCTTATGCCGCCGGCTTCACAGGTTTCCTCGTCAAGCCGGTCAGGGCGCGCTCGCTGCAGGTGCGGCTCGATCCGGTCGGGCGTTCGCAGGGCGGGGACGGCGCGGTGCCTGCCGCCGATGCCTCGACGGAGAAACCCGCCGCGGGCCTGCGGGTCCTCGTCGCCGAGGACAACGAGATCAACGCGCTGCTGCTGACCCGCACATTGGAGCGGCTCGGCTGCATCGCGGTCTGGGCGCATGATGGCGGCGAGGCCGTCCGCCTGGCCGAAGAGGCCCGTTCCGGCCGGTCGGCCGGTTTCGACCTTGCCTTGCTCGATGTCCGCATGCCGGTGCTGGATGGGCTCGGCGTCGCCAGGCGGATCCGTGCGGCCGAGAAGGCGCAAGGTCACGCCCGGCTGCCGATCGTCGCCGTCAGCGCAAACACGGCGGAGGAGGACAGGCGCGAGGCGCTTGCCGCCGGCATGGATGATTGCCTGGCTAAGCCGCTTTCGCGCGAGCAGCTGCGCGGCTGGATCGAGCGGCTTTCGCAGCTGCGAACGGAGCAAATGCTGTCGGCCTGAGCCGGGTTTGCTCCACAGGCGGTTGGCTTCGTCATCACAGTGACGTAGTTTTGTCGCGATCCCGTAAGACGGTCGGCGCAGAGCTGTCATGCGCCGATCTGAGATCGCAGGGGCCAGACCGTCCATGACGCACGACGTTTTTCAGGGTTCCCGTCAGCCGGCAAAGCAGAAGCTCGCCGGTCAGGCCCTGTTGCAGCGTTTCTCCCCCTCGAACCTGCTGGCGGCCGGCAAGCAGCTTGGCGGCTTCGCTTTCCCCGGCGCCGACGCTCTTTTCGGCACGCTAGGCCGCTCCGGCACGCTCGAGGTCCGGTTGGCGCGTGGCCCGCGCGAGATCTGGCGGGCGCAGCGCCTGCGCTACCGCGTATTCTACCAGGAGATGTCGGCCAAGCCCGATGTCATCTCGCGCATGTTCCGCCGCGACGCCGACCGATTCGATGCCGTCTGCGATCATCTCCTTGTCATCGACCATGCCGCGCGTGGCCGCTTCGGTGGGATCAAGCCCAAGGTCGTCGGCACCTACCGGCTGATGCGCGAGCAGGCCGTGGCCAAGCTCGGTGGTTTCTATACCCAGTCCGAATTCGACATCGCGCCGTTGCTGGCGCGCCATCCCGATCTGCGCTTCCTCGAGCTCGGCCGTTCCTGCGTGCTGAAGCCCTATCGCACCAAGAAAACGGTCGAGCTGCTCTGGCACGGCATCTGGGCCTATTGCCGGCATCACCGCATCGACGCGATGTTCGGCTGCGCCAGCCTGGACGGCACGGACCCCGATCTGCTGGCGCTGCCGCTCAGTTTCATCCATCACCACGCCACCGCCCAGGGCGACTGGCGCGTCGTGGCGCAGCCCGATCGGCATGTGGCGATGGACCGGCTACCGGCCGGCATGGTCGACGCAAAGCTCGCGCTGAAATGCCTGCCGCCGCTGGTGAAGGGCTATCTGCGCTTAGGGGCCCGCTTCGGCTCCGGCGCCGTGATTGACAGGCAGTTCGGCACCACCGACATCCTCGTCATCCTGCCGGTCGCGGCGATCGACCGGCGCTATCTCGAATATCTCGACGGCGAGGCCGGGCGCTACGCTGCCTGATTCGGACTTACCCGCCGGCGGCAGCGAGGTCGCGCAGCGCCTGCCGATACTCCGGATAGCGGAAGGCATAGCCGAGTTCGCGTTTCACCAGCGCGTTCGAGACCCGTTTGTTCTCGCCATAGAAGCTTGCAGCCATCGGCGAGAGCTTTGCGGGATCGAACGGGGTTTCCGGCGGCGGGGCGAGCCCGGACACCTCGGCAGCGAAGCTGACCACATCCTGCGGCGGCGCCGGCTCGTCATCGGTGACGTTGTAGATCGCTCCCGCACGCGGCTTTTCGATCGAGGCCATCAGCACGCCGGCGATGTCGTCGACATGGATGCGGTTGAAGACCTGGCCGGGCTTGACCAGCCGGGTGGCGGTGCCGGCCCTCAACTTGGTGATCGGGTTGCGGCCGGGGCCGTAGATGCCGGAGAGGCGGAAGATCTGGACCGGCTTGCCGCTGCGCTCGCCAAAGGCGAGCCAGTCCTGCTCGATCTCCAGCCGCTGCCGCGAGCGTCGGCTGGTCGGCCGGCAGTCGGCGGTTTCGTCGATCCAGGCGCCGCCATGGTCGCCATAGACGCCAATGGTCGAGAGATAGCCGATCCAGCGCAGCTTCTCCGCCACCGCGAGTTTCTCAGCCAGAGCACCGAGCACCGGATCGCCGTTTTCGTCGGGCTGGGCCGAGACCAGCACTGCGTCCGCCTCGGCAAGGATCTTGGCGAGCGGCGTCGACACCGCAAAGCCGCCGAAGACCAGCGTATGCAGCCCTTGCTTGCTGAGCTCGCCGGCCTTCTCGGCCGAACGGACCGTGCCGGTGACCTCCCAGCCCTTGGCCAGGGCGGCGCGCGCGAAGAACCCGGCGGAATAGCCGAGGCCGAAGATGACGAGCTTCATGCTGATACCAGTTGGTTCGGGGAAGGCTGAGCCCATTCGGCCCTGACCTCGGGGTCGGTTTCTCGCACGAGGCGTGCCGGCGCGAGTTCCGCGGCGCGGCTGGGCACGAGCTGCCAAAGTGCCCAGGCCGCCATCGCCCTCACCAAGGGCGAGGGATCGTCGAGCAGCGCCTCGGCGCTCTTGGCCAATGTTGGATCGCCGCTGTTGCCGATCGCGATCAGGACATTGCGGATGAAGCGGTCGCGGCCGGTGCGCTTCACCGGCGTGCCGGCGAAGAGTGCGCGGAAGGTGGCATCGTCGAGCGCGGCGAGATCGGTCAGCGGCAGGGCGTCGAGCTCGCCCTTCAGCGCCAGGCGCGTCACATGCGAGGCTTCCGCGAACTTGTTCCAGGGGCAGACGGCCAGGCAATCGTCGCAGCCGAAGACGCGGTTGCCGATCCCAGCGCGGAATTCGGGCTCGATATGGCCCTGATGCTCGATGGTGAGATAGGCGATGCAGCGGCGCGAATCGAGCTGGTAGGGCGCCGGGAAGGCCTTGGTCGGGCAGATGTCGAGGCAGCGCGTGCAGGAGCCGCAATGGTCGCGCTCCGGCTCGTCCGATGGCAGTTCGGCCGAGGTGTAGATCGCCCCGAGGAAGAGCCAGGCACCATGCTGGCGCGAGACCAATACGGTCTGCTTGCCCTGCCAGCCGAGCCCGGCGGCCTGCGCCAGCGGCTTTTCCATCACCGGGGCGGTGTCGACGAAGACCTTGACCTCGGCGTCGCCGCGTGCCGCCAGCACGCCAGCGATGCTCTTCAGCTTGCCCTTGATCACGTCGTGATAGTCGCGGCGGCGGGCATAGAGCGAGATCGCGCCGCGGTCGCGCTGTTCGAGGACGGCGAGCGGATCGCCTTCGCCGGCATAGCTCATGCCGAGCATGACGATCGAGCGGGCAGCCGGCCACAGGGTTGCCGGATCGGCACGCTCCGCCGTGCGCTCCGTCAGCCAGGTCATGTCGCCGTGATGGCCGGCCTCCAGCCAGCCGGTGAGGCGCGCGGGTGCTTCCGGAATCGCATCGACGCTGGCGACGCGCATCACCGAGAAACCCTCGGCCTTGGCGCGCGCGGCGATCGCGGCCTTGAGCTTGTCGGGGCTCAGAAGTCCAGGTCGTCGTAATGGGCCGAGGGCGCCATGCCGGGAATCCGGTCGCTCAGCAGCGGCCGGAAGCTCGGTCTGGACTTGATCCTCGCATACCATGCGCGGGCGGCCTCATCCTCGTCCCAGGGCACGTCGCCGAGATAGTCGACGCAGGAGAGATGCGCCGCCGCGGCGAGATCGGCATAGCTCAGATTGTCGCCGGCGAGCCAGTTCCGTTTCGCCGTCAGCCAGGCGATGTAGCGCAGATGATAGCGCACATTGCCGCGCGCCGCGCGGATCGCGCTCATCTCCGGCGGGCCGCCGCCCTCATCCCGGCTCATGAAGCGCTTCATCACCTTCTCCAGCACGAGCGGACCGGTGATCTCCTCGTTGAACTTGATGTTGAACCAGTCGAGCAGCCGGCGCACCTCGATGCGTCCGCCGGGCCCCTCCGGCAGCAGGCGCCGTTCGGCCAGCGCCAGCCCGCGGGTCTCGTCGAGATACTCGGCGATCGGTCCCGGGCCGGGCACGACGAGGCCGCTATCCTCGCGCAGCACCGGGGTCGTCCCGGCCGGATTGAGCTCGAGGAACTCGCGCCGCCGTTCCCAGACGCGCTCTTCGACCAGCGTGGCGTCGAGGCCGAACTCGCCGAGCGCGAGCCGGATGAAGCGCGAATGCGGACAGAGCGTATAATGGTAAAGCGTGGCCATCGATTACTGGAACTGAGGACGGTTCGGATGAGGTAGGCCGGCGCTGATGCAGCGCAATAGAGCGCCCCCGTATAGGCCTGCCGGCTAAGCCTAACAACCCGGGACCGGGTGAAGCGGCGGATTGCGCAGAAATCCTTGCCGGTCTGGTAACCAATTTGCAAAGACCCTGCGCCATAGCTTTAACGCGTTCGGCAGGCTTTTGTTGCGCCGCACCCGCAAGGCTCGGAAGGACCCTCCCATGCATGACCTTCTTGTCGCCGCCGTGCTCGGCGTGGTCGAGGGGCTGACCGAATTCCTGCCGGTGTCCTCGACCGGCCACCTGCTCCTGCTCGGACATTTCCTCGGCTTCGAATCCAAGGGCAAGGCCTTCGAGATCCTGGTCCAGCTCGGGGCGATCCTGGCGATCCTGCTGGTCTATTTCCGCCGCCTGCTCGATATTGCTCTGCGGCTGCCGAGCGACCCCACTGCCCGGCGCTTCGTCCTCGGCGTGCTCGTCGCCTTCCTGCCGGCGGCGGTGATCGGCGCGCTGGCGCATGGCTTCATCAAGGGCGTGCTGTTCAACCCGTTCCTGGTCTGCTGCACGCTGATCGCCGGCGGCCTCGTCCTCCTCGTCGTCGACGAGCTGGAGCTCGAGGTGAAGCATCACGACGCCACCAAATTCCCGCTGCCGATGTATCTCAAGATCGGCTTCATCCAGTGCCTGGCCATGGTGCCGGGCGTCTCGCGTTCGGGCTCGACCATCGTCGGCGCGATGCTGCTCGGCGCCGACAAGCGGGCCGCGGCCGAGTTCTCCTTCTTCCTGGCGATGCCGACCATGGCCGGCGCCTTCGCCTATGACCTTCTGAAGAACTACAAAGAGCTGACGAGCAACGATCTCACCCTGATCGGCATCGGCTTCGTCACCGCCTTCATTGCCGCGCTGATCGTAGTGCGCAGCTTCCTCGATTTCGTCTCGAAGCGCGGTTTCACGCCGTTCGCCTGGTGGCGGATCATCGTCGGCTCCGCCGGCCTCGCCGGGCTCTGGGTCTTCGGCTGAGCTTCACTGCGGAGCGGGCAGGGGCCCGCGCCAGGTTCCCAGCAGCATCTCCAGGAAGCGCTCTGCCGCCGGCGCCAGCTTGACGCCGCGGCGCCTGACCACGCCGATCGTGCGCGAGACCTCGGGGTCGCGGATCGGCCGCGTCACGATGATCGGGTGGTCCGCGCCCGGCGTCGCCAGCTTCGGCAGCACGGATATGCCGAGGCCGGCCTCGACCAGGCCGAGCGAGGTCGAGAGGTGCGTCACCTCGAACGACCAGTCGAGCCTGACCCCGATCTTGACCAGCGCCGCATCGAGAATGGCGCGGTTGCCGCTGCTGCGGCTGACGGTGACCAGCGGATGACCTTCGAGGTCGCTCCAGCCCAGTGACGATGTCCCCGCCAGCGCATGATCGTGCCGGCAGGCGAGCACGAAAGGGTCGTCGATAAGCGGCTCAAAGCTTAGCTCGGCATCGGAGCCGCCGATCAGGTTGACACCGAACTCGACCTCACCGCGCGCCACCGCCTCCAGCCCGTCATTGGCCGAGAGGTCGAGGATGCGGAAGCGGATGTTCGGGTACTGCGCCTGGAAGCGCGCGATCACCGAGGGCAGGAAGTAGAAGGCGGCCGTGGGTACGCAGGCGAGCGCGATCAGTCCGGCCCGGCGGCTGCCGAGATCGCGCATGGCGAAGATCGATGAGTCGAACTCGTCGAGCATGCGCCGGACCAGCGGCAGCATCTCGCGCCCGACCATGGTGAGCGCGACCCGGCGGGTCGTCCGCTCCAATAGTGCTGCCCCGACTGCGTTCTCCAGCCGCTGGATGCGCCGGCTCAGCGCCGGCTGCGACATGTTGAGCGCCTCGGCAGCGCGATGGAAGCCGCCGAGCTCGACCACCGAGATGAAGGCGCGCAGGTCGAGGGCTTCGAAATTGATGCTCATAGCGTATCAATAGCGCCGATCTCTGCATTTCACAGCGATTATTCGATCTGGGAAGACAAGGCATCGCCAAACGCCGGGTGACGCCCTTGTCCGCTCCCTTCCAGCTTCCGCATGCTCAGGCTCTGCGCATCCCCTGCGTGCTGATGCGCGGCGGCACCTCGCGCGGCCCGTTCTTCCTGGAGCGCGACCTGCCGGCCGATCCAGCGGCGCGCGATCGCGTCCTGCTTGCCGCGATGGGCTCGCCGCACATGTTGCAGCTAGACGGGCTTGGCGGGGGCAACTCGCTGACCAGCAAGGTCGCGATCGTCAGCCGCTCCAGCCGGCCCGATGCCGATGTCGATTATCTCTTCGCCCAGGTCGCGGTCGAGCGCGCCCATGTCGATCTCAGTCCGAACTGCGGCAACATGCTCTCCGCCGTCGGTCCCTTCGCGATCGAGGCCGGCCTGGTGCCGGCGCTCGAGGGCGAGACGCTGGTGCGCATCCACAACCGCAACACCGGCGCGCTGATCGAGGCGGCCGTGCAGACACCGGGCGGCGTCGTCGCCTATGACGGAGCGATCGCGATAGACGGGGTTGCTGGCACCGCCGCCCCGATCAAGCTCGGCTTCCTCGAAGCGGTCGGCTCGAAGACCGGGGCATTGCTGCCGACAGGCCGCGCTCGCGAGGAGATCGACGGCGTCCCCGTGACGCTGATCGACTACGCCACGCCGATGCTGCTGCTGCGGGCCACCGATCTCGGCCTTGCCGGCGACGAGACGCCGGCCGAGCTCGATGCCAATGCCGCCCTGCTGGCGCGCCTGGAAGAGCTGCGCCGCGAGGCCGGGCGCCGCATGGGCCTCGGCGATGTCGCCGGGCGCGTCATTCCCAAGATCGGCGTGCTCTCGCCCGCGCGCCGGGGCGGCAGCCTGACTTCGCGCTATTTCACGCCGGACCGCTGCCATCGCAGCCATGCCGTCACCGGGGCGCTTTGCGTCGCCGCGGCGAGCCGGATCGCCGGCAGCGTCGCCGCCGAGATGCTGGGCCCGGAGATCGGCTCGCTGGTCACGGTCGAGCATCCGAGCGGCGCCATCCAGGTCGACCTTGCGCTCGACGCCGCCGGGCAGGTGGTCCGCGCAAGCCTGGTGCGCACCGCGCGCCGCATCTTCGAAGGAAACGTCATCGTCCCCGCCAGCGCGATCCTCGCACTTGCAGAGAGGGCGGAAACGGGAGGAGAACTGACCCATGACGATCACGCGCCGCCATCTCTGCAGCCTGATCGCGGCCGCCGCGGCCAGCACCTGCCTGCCTGAGTTCGCTCAGGCTCAGGCCGCCTTTCCCGACAAGCCGATGAAGCTTCTGGTGCCCTATGCTGCCGGCGGCGGCACGGACGCGATCGCGCGCCTCGTCGCGCAGGGCGTCGGCGAGCGGCTTGGCCAGTCGCTGGTGGTCGAGAACAACGGCTCGGCCGGCGGCAATCTCGCCACAGCCCAGGCGGCGTCGGCTGCCCCCGATGGCTACACCGTGCTGATGGCCAATCAGGGCCCGATGGTGGTCAATCCGCATCTGTTCAAGAATGTCCGGGTCGACCCGCTCACCGCCTTCGACCCGCTGACGCTGATCTCGGCGGCGCCGCTCGTCGTGGTGGTCGCACCGACCTCGCCGCACAAGACGCTGGCCGAACTGGTCGGCCATGCCCAGAAGAACCCGGGCAAGCTGACCTATGGCTCGGCCGGCAACGGCTCCGCCAGCCATCTGGCGACGATCTTGCTAGCGCAGACCGCGCAGTTCGAGGCCGTGCATGTGCCCTATCGCGGCGCCGGCCCGGCGCTGACCGATCTGCTCGCCGGCAACAGCGACTTCATGATCACCACCGTGCCCTCCGTGCTCGGCCTGATCGAGGGCGGCAAGGTCAGGGCGCTGGCGGTGACGGGCAAGGCACGCGCCAAGCTCTTCCCGGAGGTGCCTTCGGTCTCCGAAAGCGGCTGGCCGGACTATGAGGCGACGGCCTGGTACGGTTTCGTCGTGCCCAAGGGTACGCCCAAGGATATTGCGGCCAGGCTGCGCCAGGCGACGGTCGAGACGATCAACAGCCCGCTCATCCGCGAACGCCTGCAGAACGAGGGTGCCGAGCCGATCGGTAACAGGCCCGAGGAGTTCGCGGCGATGATGGATGCGGAGTCGCGCCGCTGGGTCGGGATCATCAAGCAGGCGCGTCTCGCCATCAACTGATAGCGCTCAAGCGATCCGCTTGTCCGCGGAATCGCAGAGATCGGCGACGACGCAGGTCTCGCAGACAGGGCGCAGCGCCTTGCAGGTGTAGCGCCCGTGCAGGATCAGCCAGTGATGCGCGTGCCGGCCGAACTCGGTCGGCACCGCCTTTTCCAGCCCGAGCTCGACCTGCAGCACGTTCTTGCCGGGAGCGATGCGCAGGCGGTTGGCGACGCGGAAGACATGGGTGTCGACCGCATGGGTGATCTCGCCGAAGGCGATGTTGAGCACGACGTTCGCGGTCTTGCGGCCGACGCCGGGCAGGCTCTCCAGCGCCTCACGCGCGGTCGGCACCTCGCTGCCGAACTCGGCGATCAGCTTCTCGCAGAGCGCGATCACGTTCTTCGCCTTGTTGCGATAGAGCCCTATCGTCTTGATCAGCTCGCGCACCTGGTCTTCGCCCAGGGCGAGCATCTTCTCCGGCGTATCGGCGAGCTCGAACAGTCGCTTCGTCGCCTTGTTGACGCCGGCATCGGTCGCCTGCGCCGAGAGCACGACGGCGACCAGCAGGGTGAAGGCGTTGACATAGTCGAGCTCGCCTTTGGGCTCTGGTCTCTGCTGCCGGAAGCGGCTGAAGATCTCGTGGATCTCGGCGGCGCTGCGCGGCTTCGGATTCGTGATCCGCTTCGACGGTGGGCTGCGGCGTTTTTGGCTGTTCGGCGCGGGCATTGCCGCGTTATAATTCGCGGATGACCTTGGGCAAGTCCAATTCAGATGACGTTACTGAAGCGGCCGAACAGCCGGTCTTCGATGCGACGATCACGCCGCATCGCTCGCTCGGCCAGAACGGCTTCCGGACCGTGATGACGCTGGTTTGCCTGACCAGCGTCGCCGCGTCGATCCCCTTCATGGTGCTTGGCGCCTGGCCGGTCGCCGGCTTCTTCGGCCTCGACATCCTCGCCTTGTTCATCGCTTTCAAGGTCAATTTCAATGCGGCCCGCGCCTTCGAGCGCATCGTCGTGACGCCGCTCGAGGTGCTGTCGCGCAAGGTCTCGCATCACGGCCGTGAGAAGATCTGGCGCTCCAACCCCGCCTGGACCAAGCTCGAGCGCGAGGATGACGAGGATTACGGCCTGCTCGAGCTTTCGCTGGTTTCGCGCGGCCAGCGCACCGTGGTCGCCTCCGCGCTGTCGCCGGGGGAGCGCGAGGGTTTTGCGCAAGCGCTCGGCACGGCGCTCGCCAAGGCCAAGCGCGGCCCGAATTTCGAACCCGCCTGAGCATGGCCGCCACGGTCATCCCCCTGATCGCATGGGCGGTGATCATCATCGTTATCGTCGCGGCGGTGCGTGCCAACCGTGGCCCGCGCGGCCCACTGCCCGCCCAGAACGGCGGCGAGGAAGCGGTCAGGGCCTATGGGCTTGTTCTGCGCGACAAGCTCGATCGCGCTCTGTTCGGCCCGGTGCTGGCGGGGCAGGTCTGGGATCGCGTGATCACCCGCCCGGTCGGCGAGGGACTGATTCACGAGTTCCACCGCGATTACTGCGGTCACGGCCTGATCCGCACGCAAGGCGGCGTGAAGCTCTGCGACATCCTCGATGGTCACCATCCAGGCGCGGCCATTGCCGAATGGCGCTCGCGCGAGGATTTCGTCGCCTTCTTCGCCGAGCAATCGGATTACAGCTGCAGCGGCTGGGACGAGGGATCTCCGGTCTTCTTCACCGACGACGAATGGCACCGCAACAACCAGCGCCTCACGCGCAAGAAGCTGCTGCGCTTCGTTTGAGGCAGGCCTCAGGTCGTCCGTTGCGCCAGCCAGATCGTATGACCGCCGCAATCCGGGTCCTCGACGACATGCTCGACGACGGAAAATCCGTTCGCGTCCAGCAGCGCGCGATACTCGGCCGGGTCGAGGCTGCCATGATAGAGCGGCTCGCCCTCGAATCTGCCGATCGCCTCGCCATGAGCCGGGCCGCTGGTGAAGAGCAGCGCCGCCCCATCTGCCGCATGCGCCCGGAACAGCGGGAACATCCGCCGCTGGTCGTCGGGCGTCAGATGGAAGAAGCTGTCCCAGGCTATCAGCCCGTCGAAGCGCCGGCCGAGCGCGAGTTCGCGCATGTCGCCGACCTGCCAGTCCTGCTGCGGGAAGCGCTCGCGGGCGAGCGCGATCAGCGGCGCCGACGAATCGATGCCGGTGACCGCACAGCCCCGCTCGATCAGATGCCTGGCGATCGGCTCGCCCATGCCGCAGCCGATATCGAAAACCGAGGGCCGGGCCGGCAGCGGCGACAGGAAACGACCGAGCCACCGCGCTTCCATCAGCTTTCGGCCGCGCTGACTATCGTAGGCGGCGGCGTGGCGGGTGTAGAGCGAGACGATGGCATCGGCAGAGGCAGGCATCTGTGGATGTCTACACGTCTCCCACGGCGAAGACGAGCTTGTCAGCTTTCGGGTGGGAGACGCATGCTGACACGATTAGCTTCGTGAACATGAGAGATCAGATCGCGAGGACAGAAAGATGAACGCCCATTCCAGTCTCAGGACGGCGATGAAACCGATCGTAGTCTCCAATGCCGTGCTCGCCCGCGCCACGGAGGCCATCCCCTCGGAAGCCGATTTCCCGGCGGTGGTGCCCGGCTCGGATTACGACACCGTGCGCCGCATCCTGGCCTACATCACCAACAACTGGCGCCAGCAGCCGACGATCGAGGCGATCGCCGATGCCGCCGGCGCGACCCCGACCGACGTGCATCATTTGTTCCGGCGCTGGTGCGGGCTGACGCCCAAGGCCTTCCTGCAGGCGATCACGCTCGACAACGCGAAGGGCCTGCTGGCTGCCTCCGCCAGCATCCTCGATACCAGCTTCGAGGTCGGACTCTCCGGTCCCGGCCGCCTGCACGACCTCTTCGTCACCCATGAGGCGATGTCGCCGGGCGAGTGGAAGACCGGCGGCGAGGGCCTGCGCATGTCCTATGGCTTCCACCAGTCGCCTTTCGGCGAAGCGCTGGTCGTGGTGACCGAGCGTGGCCTCGCCGGTCTCGGCTGGGTCTCGAACAATCTCGACGGCGGCAAGGTGATCGGCGGCCGGGCCGAGGCGCTGGCCGACATGATGCGGCGCTGGCCGCATGCGGACTATCGCTTCGATCCGCAGAGCACGGCGCCTTACGCGACGCGCATCTTCGAGCCGGGCAGCTGGTCGCCGCAGACGCCGTTGCGCGTCGTGCTGATCGGCACCGATTTCGAGGTCCGTGTCTGGGAGACGCTGCTGCGCATCCCGGTCGGCTGCGCCACCACCTATGGCGACGTCGCCGGCCATATCGGCAAGCCCTCGGCGGCTCGCGCGGTCGGTGCTGCGGTCGGCAAGAACCCGATCTCCTTCGTCGTCCCCTGCCACCGCGTCATCGGCAAGTCCGGCGCGCTCACCGGCTATCACTGGGGACTGACGCGCAAGCGCGCCATCCTCGGCTGGGAGGCCGGGCAGGTCGCCGGCGGCGAGGCCGCTTGAGTCGAAAGCCTACTGGATGGTTGGAGCGGGCGCTGCCGCAGGCGGGGGCGCCCGCCTTGCCGTGGCCGGGCGCGGCTTCGCCGTCTCGGGCTTCGGCTCGGGCAGGCCGAGGCGGGCGCGGATCGAGGCGGCGCGCGCCTCGGTGATGCGGGCGCCGCAAAAGCCGTGCGAGCCCTCGCGCTGGAAGTCGCGGCAGATCTGCGCGCGCTCCGAGGAGAAGCCGGCCTGTTCGCGGGCGATCGTGCGTTGCTCGGTCAGGTTGGCCTTGGCCGATAGCGCCCGATAGCCCTCCCGGACAGCAGTCTCCGCCTTGCTGCGCTCGGCCTCGGTCTCCTTGGCGCGGGCCGGAAGGGTGCGGACGTCCGGCCCCCAGACGCCGCGGGGATCGATGCGGCAGGCGGCGGCCTCGATCACGCAAGGCTGCTCCGGCTCGGTCACCAGGAAGGCGCCGTCGAGCACGTCGAAGACGATCGGGCAGGCCGCGGCTTCCAGCTTGTAGCGCGGTAGCCCTGCCGGCTTGCCGAGCGAGGTCACCGGCACCGGCGTATCGCCGAAGGAGATGGCGCAGGGTTCGACGAGGTTGCTGGACTGGAAGCCTTCGGCCCGCAGCTTCAGGCCATAGCCGCTGCCGGTCTTCTCCAGCGTTGCTTCGCCGAAGCCGCCATTGCGTCGCAAGGTCTTGCCGAGAAGCGAGTCTTCGCCGGGGATCTTGATGGCCGGCATCGTGCGCGGGCGCGGCGCCGACGACTGGCCGCCGACCGAGGCCGGCGCCGATTGCTGGGCGCCGGGCTGGTTGAAGGGCTGCGCGCCGGGAAGCTGCAGCGGCTGTGCCATGGCTGCGCCTGCAAGGCCGAGCCAGGCCAGGGCTGCACCGGCAGCGAGGCGATGGGCAGTCGGGCGGCGGAGCGTCGTCACGGCTGTTTCCTGGTGGCGCAAGGTCCATTCTGAATGGAGTGGCTACGCCGGTTGCGCAAGAGCATGCGCGCAACACTTACCCGGAATGGTCAGCTCTGCGAATTCTGTGAGGGATACTGCATAAAGCCGATTCTTAATCCGGCTCCGCGCCTTGCAAGCAGGCCGTCACCCTCCCTATATACGCCGCGAAGCGATGGTTTTTACGGGCCATCGGGGCCGGATTGCGCCAGGCGCCAGCAGTCACATGCGAACGCTGAAACGCAGGGCCGGTCGAATTTTGTTGTAACCGGCGGGCGAAGCCGGGTCGGGGCCTTGAGGCTCCGTTCCGTCGCTTCGGCCGCCAGACGTGGGTATCCCGGGTTCGTTCGCCGCGGAAGGTGGGGGCGATCCGGGGCCATGGGCCGGGGAGCGGCGTCCTACGCGCGCTCTTCCGGCGATCTGCTAAATCGAAAGGGATCCCATCCATGGGTAAAGTCATTGGTATCGACCTCGGAACCACCAATTCCTGCGTTGCAGTGATGGAAGGGTCGACGCCCAAGGTTATCGAGAATTCCGAGGGCGCCCGCACCACGCCCTCGATCGTCGCCATCACGGATGACGGCGAGCGTCTGGTCGGCCAGCCTGCCAAGCGCCAGGCGGTCACCAATCCGGAGCGCACCTTCTTCGCCATCAAGCGCCTGATCGGGCGCACTTTCGACGATCCGATGACCAAGAAGGACATCGATCTCGTTCCCTACAAGATCAAGAAGGCCCCGTCGGGCGACGCCTGGGTCGAGGCCGACGGCAAGGATTACTCGCCCTCGCAGATCTCCGCTTTCACGCTGACCAAGATGAAGGAGACCGCGGAGGCCTATCTCGGCCAGCCGGTGACGCAGGCCGTCATCACCGTTCCCGCCTATTTCAACGACGCCCAGCGCCAGGCCACCAAGGATGCCGGCCGCATCGCCGGCCTCGAGGTGCTGCGCATCATCAACGAGCCGACCGCGGCCGCGCTCGCCTATGGCCTCGACAAGAAGTCGGCCGGCACCATCGCGGTCTATGACCTCGGCGGCGGCACTTTCGACGTCTCGGTCCTCGAGATCGGCGACGGCGTCTTCGAGGTGAAGTCGACCAATGGCGACACCTTCCTCGGCGGCGAGGACTTCGACATGCGCCTGGTCGAGTATCTGGCGGATGAGTTCAAGCGCGAGCAGGGCATCGACCTGAAGAAGGACAAGCTCGCCCTCCAGCGCCTGAAGGAAGCGGCCGAGAAGGCCAAGATCGAACTGTCGACCACCGCGCAGACCGAGATCAACCTGCCCTACATCACGGCGGATGCCTCGGGTCCGAAGCATCTTGCCATCAAGCTCTCGCGCGCCAAGTTCGAGAGCCTGGTCGACGACCTGATCCAGCGCACCATCGAGCCTTGCCGCAAGGCGCTCAAGGATGCCGGCCTGTCCGCGGGCCAGATCGACGAGGTCGTCCTGGTCGGCGGCATGACCCGCATGCCGAAGGTCCAGGAAGTCGTGAAGCAGTTCTTCGGCAAGGAGCCGCACAAGGGCGTCAACCCTGACGAGGTCGTCGCCATCGGCGCCGCGATCCAGGCCGGCGTGCTGCAGGGCGACGTTAAGGACGTGCTGCTGCTCGACGTGACCCCGCTCTCGCTCGGCATCGAGACGCTGGGCGGCGTGTTCACGCGCCTGATCGACCGCAACACCACGATCCCGACCAAGAAGAGCCAGGTCTTCTCCACCGCCGAGGACAACCAGGGCGCTGTGACGATCCGGGTCTTCCAGGGCGAGCGCGAGATGGCGGCCGACAACAAGATGCTCGGCCAGTTCGACCTGATGGGCATCCCGCCGGCCCCGCGCGGCATGCCGCAGATCGAGGTGACCTTCGACATCGACGCCAACGGCATCGTCTCGGTGACGGCGAAGGACAAGGCCACCAACAAGGAGCAGCAGATCAAGATCCAGGCTTCGGGCGGTCTTTCCGAGGCCGAGATCCAGAAGATGGTCAAGGATGCCGAGGCCAACGCCGCCGACGACAAGAAGCGTCGCGAAGTGGTCGAGGCCAAGAACCAGGGCGAGAGCCTCGTGCACTCGACCGAGAAGTCGCTGAAGGACTATGGCGACAAGGTTTCGGCGGCCGACAAGGGCGCGATCGAGACCGCGCTCGAGGCGCTCAGGACCGCGCTCACCGGTGAGGATGTCGAGGCGATCCAGGCTCGCACCAACGAGCTGATGCAGGCGTCGATGAAGCTCGGCGAGGCGATGTATGCCGCCAGCCAGGCTGAAGGCGCTGCCGCCGAGGGCGCCGCTGCCGAGGAGCCCAAGAAGGACGACGTCATCGACGCCGACTTCAAGGACGTCAGCGACGACAAGGGCGACAAGAAGAAGAGCGCGTAAGGCGCGCTCGTCATCAACCGTGACGAGGATGGCCGGGCTTGACCCGGCCATTCCTTTAAGGTGATGGCGTCGCAGGACATGACTCGCCGGTCTGCGCGATAGGGGCAGGGCGGCGCAGGGACAGCTGGTTGAATGTCGAAGCGCGACTATTACGAGATCCTCGGGGTCTCCCGGACCGTGACGGAGGTCGAGCTCAAGGGCTCCTTCCGCAAGCTCGCCATGCAGCATCACCCGGACAAGAACCCGGGCGACAAGCAGGCCGAGATCAAGTTCAAGGAGATCAACGAGGCCTATCAGATCCTTTCTGATGGCCAGAAGCGCGCGGCCTATGACCGCTATGGCCACCAGGCCTTCGACAATGGCGGCGGGGGCGGCGGCCCGGCCGACATGTCGGACTTCATGTCCGACATCTTCGAATCCTTCTTCGGCGAGGGCCGCGGGCGCGGTGGCCCGCGCGGCGCCAATTCCCGCGAGCGCGGTGCCGATCTGCGCTACAATCTCGAGATCGGCCTCGAAGAGGCCTATTCCGGCAAGAACGAGACCATCCGCGTCCCGACCTCGGTTTCCTGCGAGGTCTGCTCCGGCACCGGCGCCAAGACCGGCTCGAAGTCGCGCCAGTGCCCTACCTGTGGCGGCCATGGCCGCGTGCGCGCCAGCCAGGGCTTCTTCTCGGTCGAGCGGACATGCCCGACCTGCAATGGCCGCGGCGAGATCATCGACGATCCCTGCACCGGCTGCCAGGGCGCCGGCCGCGTCACCCGCGAGCGCACGCTCTCGGTCAACATTCCAGCCGGCGTCGAGGACGGCACCCGCATCCGCCTTGCCGGCGAGGGGGAGGCTGGGCTGCGCGGTGGGCCGGCAGGCGATCTCTACATCTTCCTGTCGATCAAGCCGCACGCCATCTTCCAGCGCGACGGCGCCGACCTGTTCTGCCGCGTGCCGATCGGGCTGACCTCGGCCGCGCTCGGCGGCGAGATCGAGGTGCCGACGCTGAACGGTGACAAGGCCCGGGTGAAAATCCCCGAGGGCACGCAGACCGGCAAACAGTTCCGCCTGAAGGCCAAGGGCATGAGCGTGCTGCGCTCGCGCGAGATGGGCGATCTCTACATCCAGGTCCTGGTCGAGACGCCGCAGAAGCTGACCGCCCGCCAGCGCGAATTGCTGATGGAATTCGAGCGCGAGAGCTCGGGCGCTACCCATCCCGAGACCGCCGGCTTCTTCGGCCGCGTCAAGGATTTCCTCGGCGGCCTCGGCGGCTCTGCCTGAGACGAAAAAACGGGCGCCTCGCGGCGCCCGTCTTGCTTCGATCGGAGCCGGCCTGATGCTCAGGCCTTGTCGATCACTTTCTTGACCGCGTCCTTGGCCTTGCCGACCGCCTGCTGGGCCTCGCCCTTGCGCTCCTGCGCGATGCCCTCAGCCTGGAGCCCGGGCTTGTTCAGCGCCTTGCCGGCGGCCTGCTTGACGTTGCCGGCGGCCTCGTTGGCCAGGCCCTTGATCTTGTCGGTCGTGCTGCCCATGGACGCTTTCCTTCTCGAATGATCCGCGATCGGCGCCTCGGCGCCGGTTCGGATGGGAGAACGTCACGGCCGAGCTTTGGTTCCTTTCCTCAAGCCGGTGTGATCGTCTCGGCGATCGCCCGCAGCGCTCGGCCCGTAGCCTCATCGGCGGGGAAGAAAGTTTCCAGCGCCAGTTCCGACAAGGTCACGTCGACTGGCGTGCCGAACACCGTCGTGGTCGAGATCAGCGAGAGCTGGGTCTCGCCCAGCCGCATATGCAGCGGCAACACGATCGGCGGCTCCGCCTCCTCCTGCGCTTTGCCCTTGACGATCGGCGTGGCCGGGACGGGATAGCTCAGCAATTCGGTGAGGAGTTCGGCGAGCAGCGGGTCGGCGGTGGCGCGGATCTGCTGGCGCAGCCGGGCGATGAGATGGCCGCGCCATTCCGCGAGGTTGAGGATCGCTGGGGCGAGCCCGCGCGGATGCAGGCTGAGCCGCAGCACATTCACAGGCGGGCGCAGCAGGTCGGCGTCTTCGACGACCGCGAGCATCGGCGCGATCATCTTGTTCGCGGCAAGCAGGGTCCAGTGCCGGTCGACGGCGACGGCGGGGTAGGGCTCGTGCCCCTTGAGCAGCAGGTCGATCGCGCTGCGGGCTGCCTGCAGGCCGGGATCCTCCAGCGAGCGTTCGAGATAGACCGGCGCATAACCGGCCGAGAGCAGGAGCGCATTGCGCTCGCGCAGCGGCACGCCGAGATGCTCGGCGAGCAGCAGGACCATGTCGCGGCTCGGGACCGAGCGGCCGCTTTCGACGAAGCTGAGATGCTTCTGTGAGATCTCGGCTTCGAGCGCGAGGTCGAGCTGGCTGAGCCGGCGCAGCTGACGCCAGTCGCGGATGAGGTGCCCGATCGCGGGCTGCTGATGCTTGTTCATGATGGGCAAGCTAGCCGTGAGCGCGCCGCCATCCAATTACCTCTGGCTTAATCGACCGGCCGCCGGGCTTTCGTCAGCATGGCCTCCATCAGCAACCGCCCCGGACAAGATGGGGCCGACCGGAGAACGACCATGGCCTTCATCCAGCCCTCGCGTTTCCTGCGCAACGCTCTCGCCCTCGACGCCGCCGCCTGCGCCGCGACCGGCCTGCTGCTCAGCCTCGGCGCCGGCACCCTCTCCGGCCTGCTCGGCTTCCCGGCCGAGTTCCTGCGTGGTGCAGGTCTGGTGCTCTTGCCTTGCGCCGCGCTGCTTGCCTTCTTCGCCAGCCGGGCGCGTCTGCCGCGCCACGCGATCTATGCCGTCATCGGCGTCAATATCCTCTGGGTCGCCGACAGCGTGCTGATCCTGGTCGCCGGCTGGTTCGCGCCGACCACGCTCGGCATCGCTTTCGTTCTGGCCCAGGCCGCGGCGGTCGCCGTCGTCACCGAGTTTGAAGTGATCGGCCTGAAGAGGTCGGTGTTGGAAGGTGAGATGAAGGCCGCTCTCTAATCGCAATCGGAGACAATGCAGGCGCGAGGAACCCCTCTCCCGTGTGGGAGAGGGGGCAGGGGTGAGGGACCGCCCTCGAACGCAAGGGTACATCTCCTCTCTTGCTTCGAGCCTTGATCCGCTCGCCCTCTTCGGAGCTGCCTGGCCCTCACCCCTACCCCTCTCCCATCCGGGAGAGGGGATCCCGCGCTTTATGACCATTTGTCACGCAACTGTCGCAAGCGCTCACTAGCCGGAAGGCCTGCCTCCTCACCCTGCGGAACAGGACCGTCCCATGCGCAAACCTCTCGTCCTTGCGGCTCTCGCGACGCTCCTCGCCGGCGGCACCGCGCTCGCCGAGCCGACCTTCAACCGCATCGCCACCTTCCAGGTCCCGCTGAACCTGCCGGCCGATCGCGACCTCAAGAAGAAGACGGTTGCGGAGATCATCTCGGCCAACGAGGCCGGAACCCTGCTCGCCTATACCGATGCCGAGCAGAAGGCGATCGGCCTGATCGATATCACCACGGCCAATGCGCCCAAGCCCGCTGGCTTCATCCCGGTCGGCGGCGAGCCGACCTCGGTCGTCATCCTCGGCGAGCGTGCCTTTGCGGTCGTCGTCAGCTCCGGCGACAATTTCAAGGAACCGGCCGGCCATCTCGCCACCATCGATCTGAAGACGAAGCAGGTCACGGCGACCTGTGAGCTCGGCGGACAGCCCGACTCGATCGCCCTCAGCAAGGACAAGGGCAAGGGCAAGCTCGCCATCGTCATCGAGAACGAGCGCGACGAGAAGCTGAACAAGGGCGACTTGCCGCAGCTCCCGGCCGGCAATCTCACGCTGGTCGGCCTCAAGGGCGGCGAGGCCGACTGCGCGTCGAAGCAGATCGTCGATCTCACCGGCATCGCCGCGGTCGAGCCGACCGATCCGGAGCCGGAATTCGTCGACGTCAACCTCGACGGCCTCGCCGTGGTGACGCTGCAGGAAAACAATCACCTCGCCATCGTCGACACCAAGACCGGCAAGCTCGTCGCGCATTTCCCGGCCGGCACGGTCGATCTCACCAACATCGACAAGACCCGCGATGGCCAGATCAAGCCGGTCGAGGAGCTGAAAGGCGTGCGCCGCGAGCCCGATGCCGTGCGCTGGCTCGACAATGATCGCTTCGTCACCGCCAATGAAGGCGACTGGAAGGGCGGCTCGCGCGGCTTCACGATTCTTCGCAAGGACGGCACGGTCGAGTTCGACTCCGGCAACATGGTCGACCATATCGCCATCCGCCTCGGCCATTATCCGGAGAAGCGCTCGGCCGCCAAGGGCAGCGAGCCGGAAGGCATCGAGGTCGGCACCTATAATGGTGAGCGCCTGTTCTTCGTCGGGCTGGAGCGCGCCTCGCTCGTGCTCGTCTTCAAGGACGAGGGCCCGGGCAAGGCGCCGCGCTATCTGCAGGCCCTGCCGGGCGGCATTGCTCCGGAAGGCCTGCTCGCCATCCCGCAGCGCAACCTTTTCGTCAGCGCCTCCGAGGCCGATCTCGGCGAGAAGGACGGGCCACGTTCGGCCGTGACCATCTATGAGCGCAGCGAAGCGCCGGCGGCCTATCCGACCATCGTCTCGGCCGATGTCGATGGCGTTCCGCTCGGCTGGGGCGCGCTCTCGGCGCTCGCCGCCCATCCGGAGCTGCCGGGCCGGCTCTTCAGCGTCACCGACAGCGCCTATACGCCCTCGCGCATCCTCGAGATCGACGCGACGAAGAAGCCAGCGACGATCACCGGCGCGATCACCGTGACCAAGGACGGCAAGCCAGCCTCCTATGATCTCGAGGCGATCGCGGCGCGCCCCGGCGGCGGCTTCTGGCTCGCTTCGGAAGGCGCGCCCGAGCGCAAGGAGAAGCCGACGCAGAACCTGCTGCTGCGCGCCTCGGCCAAGGGCGAGATCGAGGAGGAGATCGCCCTGCCGGAGGAGTTCGCCGCCAAGGCAATCAACCAGGGCTATGAGGGCGTCGCCGTCACCGGCACCGGCCAGGACGAGACCGTCTGGATCGCCGTCCAGCGCGAGTGGAAGGACGACCCGAAGGGCAAGGTCAAGATCCTTTCCTACAAGCCCTTCACCAAGAGCTGGGGCATCCTCCACTACCCACTAACCGCTCCTTCCGCCGGCGCCTGGATGGGCCTGTCCGAGCTGACCTATCTCGGAGACGAGACCTTTGCGGTGATCGAGCGCGACAACCAGTTTGGCGCCAAGGCGGTGAAGACGCTCGCGACCTTCTCGGTCAAGGGGCTGAAGCCGGCGCCGTTCGGCTCCTCGGAGATCCCGACGGTCGAGAAGACGCTGCTGCGCGACCTGACGCCCGAGCTGATGAAGCTCAGCGGCTACGGGCTCGACAAGGTCGAGGGCATGGCGGTCGACAAGGCGGGCGATCTCTTCGTCGTCACCGACAATGACGGCGTCGACGATTCCTCCGGCGAGACCCAGTTCTTCGCCTTCGGCAAGCTCGCGAAGTAAGCCGGTATTGAGAATACCGGTCGATACAGGCCACCGGCTGCATCATGTCTCGCCGTCATTCCGGACGAGCGGCGAAGCCGCGCAGCTCCGGAATCCATCGTAGAGGATGACGCTCTTCGATGGATTCCGGCGCTCCGCTTCGCTGCGGCCGGAATGACGCGGCTGGGCGATAGATGAAGCGCCACCCGACACACACCTTGCTGTCGCTGTCGGTGCGTGTCCTACTCCCATGACAAGGGGAGGGCGACGCATGACCCAAGGGGTTCTGTCACAGAGCAGCTCGCCCTCTCATGGCGAGCACCACGGCCCTCTTCCGGCCTTGACGCTCGGCGCCCTCGGCGTCGTCTATGGCGACATCGGCACCAGCCCGCTCTATGCGCTGAAGGAAGCGGCCCGCGCCGCGAGTGCCGGCGGGGCCCTGCAGCCGGGAGCGGTCATCGGTTGCGTCTCGATGATCCTGTGGTCGTTGATCTTGATCATCTCGCTCAAATATTCGCTGCTGATCATGCGCGCCGACAATCGCGGTGAGGGTGGCATCATGGCGATGCTGGCGCTGCTCAAGGCACGCCATGCCAAGCCGGGCTCGGCCCGGGCCTATGTGCTGGTGGTCGGCCTCGTCGGCGCCGCACTGCTCTATGGCGACGGCGCCATCACGCCAGCGATCTCGGTGCTCAGCGCGATCGAGGGCCTCAAGGTCGATGCGCCGTTTCTGGCCCCGGCGATCGTTCCGTTGACCGCAGCGATCCTGATCGGCGTCTTCCTCGTGCAGAGCAAGGGCACAGGCTTCATCGGCAAGCTCTTCGGGCCGATCATGCTGCTCTGGTTCATTGCGCTCGCATTGCTCGGCATCCGGGGCATCCTGATGGCGCCGGGCATTCTGGCTGCGATCAATCCCTTCAACGCTCTCTACTTCATCACCCACACCGCCCCGGTGGTCGGATTCGCGGTTCTCGGCGCGACCTTCCTGGCGGTGACCGGTGGTGAGGCGATGTATGCGGATATGGGCCATTTCGGCCCGCTGCCGATCCGCATCGCCTGGCTGACGGTGGTGCTGCCGGCGCTGATGCTCAACTATTTCGGCCAGGGCGGCCTGCTGCTGACCCAGCCCGGGGCGATCGACAACCCGTTCTACCAGCTCGCCCCGGACTGGGCGCATTACCCGATGGTCTTCTTCGCGACGGCTGCCGCAGTCATCGCCTCGCAGGCGGTGATCACCGGTGCCTTCTCACTGACCCGGCAGGCCGTGCAGCTCGGCCTCTTCCCGGCCATCCACATTCAGCACACGGCGCATGATCAGAAGGGGCAGATCTACATCCCGATCGTCAACTGGCTGATCTGCCTGGCGACCCTGACCTCGGTCTTCATGTTCCGCTCATCCGATGCGCTGGCCGGCGCTTACGGCATTGCAGTGTCCCTGCTGATGGCGATCACCACCGGGCTGGCGGCGCTGATCGCGCTGAAATGGGGCTACAACCCGATCCTCGTCGTGGCGGTCAACGGCTTCTTCCTGCTGATCGACCTCGCCTTCTTCTCGGCCAACCTGTCGAAGCTGCACGAGGGCGGCTGGTATCCGCTGCTGCTGGCGCTGGTGCTGACGGTGGTCATGTTGACCTGGCGCCGAGGCCTCGCCTTGGTCGAGGCGGCCCGCAGCCGCCAGCGCGAGCCGGAGAAAGCCTTCCTCGACATGCTGGCGACGAACCCGCCGCTGCGCTTGCCGGGCACGGCCGCCTTCCTCGCCTCGGCTGCGCGCGGGCTGCCGCTGTCGCTGACGCATTTCGTCCGCCACAACCACGCCCTGCACGAGCGCATCCTGCTGGTGACTGGCAAGCTCGAGGAGATTCCGCGCGTCTCCGACGAGAACCGGATCGAGCTGATCGAGCTCGCGCCCAGCGTCACGCGCGTGATCCTGCATTTCGGCTTCATGGAAACGCCGCATATCCCGAACGGCTTGCGCTGCGGCATCGAACGCGGGCTGCTGCCGGGCGTCGATCTCGCCGGGATGTCCTATTATATCGGCCGCGAGACTGTCATTCCGCGCGCTGAGATCGCGGGCATGGCGATGTGGCGCGAAGCGCTCTTCGCGTTCATGCAGCGCAATGCCGAGCGGTCCGCTGCGCATTTCCACATCCCGGCCAAGCAGGTCGTCGAGGTCGGCGTGGAGATCGAGATCTGATCGCCGTACCGCGGCGTCACCGGTAAAAAAAACTGGTCATCCCGGGCGACCGGGATGACCAGCGTTATTCTATCGGATGGTGTCAGAGACCCAGCTTGCGCTTGCGCTGGCCGAGCGTGCGCAAGCGCAGCGCGTTGAGCTTGATGAAGCCGGCGGCGTCGCGGTGGTCGTAGGCGACGGCGCCCTCTTCGAAGGTGACGAGATCCTGGTCGTAGAGCGAATACGGGCTGGAGCGGCCGATGACATGGACGCCGCCCTTGTAGAGCTTGAGCCGCACCTGGCCGGCGACGAACTCCTGGCTCTTGTCGATCAACGCCTGCAACATCTCGCGCTCCGGCGAGAACCAGAAGCCGTTATAGATCAGCTCCGCATATTGCGGCATCAGCTGGTCCTTGAGATGGGCGGCGCCACGGTCGAGCGTTATCGACTCGATGGCGCGGTGCGCCACGGCGAGGATCGTGCCGCCGGGGGTCTCGTACATGCCGCGGCTCTTCATGCCGACGAAGCGGTTCTCGACCAGGTCGAGCCGGCCGATGCCGTTGTCGCGGCCGAGCTCGTTGAGCCTGGCCAGCAGCTTGGCCGGCGAGAGCTGGACGCCATCGATCGCGACCGCATCGCCCTTGGCGAAGTCGATCGAGATCACTGTCGGCTTGTCCGGCGCCTCCTCGGGCGAGATTGTGCGCGAATAGACATAGTCCGGCACTTCCTGTGCCGGGTCTTCCAGCACCTTCCCCTCGGAGGAGGCGTGCAGCAGGTTGGCGTCGACGGAGAACGGCGCCTCTCCGCGCTTGTCCTTGGCGATCGGGATCTGGTGCTGCTCGGCGAAGGCGATCAACTGCTCACGCGAGCGCAGATCCCATTCGCGCCAGGGCGCGATCACCTGGACATCGGGCTTCAGTGCATAGGCGGTCAGTTCGAAGCGGACCTGGTCGTTGCCCTTGCCGGTCGCGCCGTGGGAAATCGCATCGGCGCCGACGCGGTCGGCGATCTCGATGAGCTTCTTGCCGATCAGCGGGCGGGCGATCGAGGTGCCCAGCAGATAGACGCCCTCATAGGCGGCATTGGCCCGGAACATCGGGAAGACGTAGTCGCGGACGAATTCCTCGCGCAGGTCTTCGATATGAATGTTCTCCGGCTTGATGCCGAGCAGCAGCGCCTTCTGGCGGGCCGGCTCCAGCTCCTCGCCCTGGCCGAGGTCGGCGGTGAAGGTCACGACCTCGCAATTATAGGTGGTCTGCAGCCACTTCAGGATGATCGAGGTGTCGAGTCCGCCGGAATAGGCGAGCACGACCTTGTTCACGCGCTTGTCGGCCATGGACTGGTCTTCCTGCAATGGCGGCACGAGGGCTCGTGCCTGGAGTAGAGAATGCGACCTGGCCGGCCGCATTTCGGACGTAACCGGGCACTATCGCAGGGTTCGGGGCGACGCAATCGGAACCTTCTGATCGATCTGGCGTCATCTGCTGATGGATTGCTGCCTGCGATGCGGGCGGAGCGAAGCGTTGCTGGTTGGGGGTGAGATGCCGAATCGTCCTGTTCTGGATTTCTGGTACGAGTTCGCGTCGACCTATTCCTGCCTCAGCGCTCTCAGGATCGAGGAATTGGCGGAGGCAGCCGGGGTGAGCGTGCGCTGGCGGCCGTTCCTGCTCGGGCCGATCTTCGCCGCGCAGGGCTGGACCAGCTCCCCCTTCAATCTCTATCCGAACAAGGGCCGCTATATGTGGCGCGATGTGGCGCGCCGTGCCGGCCGCAACGGATTCGCCATCGTCCGTCCCGAAGTCTTCCCGCAGAATTCGCTTGTCGCGGCGCGGCTCGCGCTGGCCGGACGCGAAGCCGGCTGGCTGCCGACCTTTTCCAAGGCCCTCTTCCGAGCGCAATTCTGCGAAGGCCGCAATATCGCCGAGGAGGCGGTGCTGAACGCGGCATTGCGCGAAGCCGGGGCCGATCCCGCCAGCGCTTTCCCGGCCTCGCGCAGCGAGGAGGTCAAGGGCCGGCTCAAGGCCGAGACCGAGCTCGCCAAATCGCTGGGCATCTTCGGCGCGCCGACCTTCGTGACCGGTGACGGCGAACTGTTCTGGGGCGACGACCGGCTGGAGGAAGCGCTCGGCTGGGCGACAGACGGGCGCTAGCCGCCCGCCGGCGGTGCCGGCCGCGACCATGGCCCATGCATCGCCGAGGTCTGGGCGATCTCCGGCAAAGGCTGCCTTTCGCTGATCTTCGGCGGGCCGGGCGGTGCTTCCGGCGGCAGGCGCCCGCCGGCGGTCTGCACCAGCGCCTGCACCCGCTTGGTGACGGAAGGATGGGTCGAGAACAGGTCGGCGAAATCGTCGGGATCGTTTTCGAAGCACATGTCCATCACGCCTGACGGAACATTGTCGATGTCGGCTCGTCCCGAGATCTTGAGCAGCGCCGAGATCATCGCGTCCGGGTTCTTGGTCAGCTCGACGGCCCCGGCATCGGCGAGATATTCGCGGGCCCGCGACAGCGACAGCCGGATCAGCACGGCGAGCAGCCAGGCCACTGCGATCACCGCAAAGCCGAGGATGATCGCAAAGCCGCTGCCCTTCTTGTCGCCGTCGGAGGAGATGCGAACCCGCCCGAGATTGCGGAACAGCACCTCGCCGACGAAGGAGATGATGCCGGCGATCACCACGGCGATCACCATCAGCCGGACGTCGCCATTGCGGATATGCGTCAGCTCATGGGCGATCACCGCCTCGATCTCGGCGTCGTTGAGCTGCTCGATCAGGCCGGTGGTCAGCGTCACCGTGAATTGCTTGTCGTTGACGCCGCTGGCGAAGGCATTGAGCGCGTCGCTCTGGATGATGGCGAGCTTCGGCGTCACCATGCCGCGCGAGATGCAGAGGTTCTCCAGCATCCGGTAGAGCTTGGGCTGGGCCTCCCGCGTCACGCCTTCGGCGCCCGAGACAGCCTCGATCAGTCCGACATTGATCTTGAAGCCGATCAGGACCCAGGCGCCGGTGGCGAGCGTGATGAAGGGCAGCCAGGACCAGAAGCGCTGGCCGACGAAGCTCAGCACCGTGCGTCCGCGCGGCACCCCGACATAGCCATAGCCGACCAGCATCACGCCCCAGACGGTCAGGTAGACCATCAGGAAGAGCCCGATGATCAGGGCGGTCGACCTGATCCGGTTGTTGCGCTGATGGGTGTAGAGCCCGAAGGCTTCCCCCGGCATCGCCGCAGCTCCGTTGTGACGCCTGTCGCGGCGCTCAGAACTTCACGGTCGGCGCGACTTCGATCTGCTTGCGCGTCTCTTCGCCGACATCGAAGAATTCGCGCGGGGAGAAGCCCATCTGCGGCGCGAAGAACACCGCCGGGAAGGCCTGGATCGCCGCATTGAACTCGCTGACCGCGTTGTTGAAGAAGCGCCGGGCCGCGGCGAGCTTGTCCTCGACATTGCCGAGGTCCTGCTGGAGCTGCTGGAAGTTTGCGCTCGCCTTCAGGTCCGGATAGGCCTCGCCCAGCGCCAGCAGGCGGCCGACCGCGCCGGTGAGCTGCTGTTCGGCCACGGCCTGGTCGTGCGGGCCGGTTGCAGCCTGAGCCTGGTTGCGCGCCTTGATCACCGCGTCGAAGGTCTCCTTCTCGTGAGTGGCGTAGCCCTTCACGGTCTCGACCAGGTTCGGGATCAGGTCGTGGCGCTGCTTCAATTGCACGTCGATGTCGGCGAAGGCCTGGTTGACGCGCTGGCGCATCGCGACGAGGCCGTTATAGGTCATGATCAGCCAGACCACGACGACGACGATCAATCCAAGGACGACCCAACCCATGGTGTTCTCCTTCGGCTCAGGCGATCTTGCGGCACAGGCAATCTCGCCGGCAACCTTGCATGAAGGACGACGCTAGGGAAGGCGCCGTCGCTCGCAGCGAGCGCTTTGCGCCGGTCAGGCCGGCTTTCCGACGCTGCTGCGCGCCATCATCCTGACTGTCGCGATCACCGCGACCGCCGAGATCGCCGTCGCCAGCGAAAACAGCGCGCCATAGCCCAGCGTATCGGCGAGCTTGCCGGCCAGCATCGAGCCGGCAAGGTAGACCAGCAATTGCGCGCAAGCGAGGATGGTGAAGTCGGTGCCGGGCTGCTCGGAGGTCGTCACCGCCATGAACAGCGAATAGAGCGCGACGATCTCCATATAGCGGATCAGTGTCTGGAAGCCGGCGGCGCCGAACAGCGGCCAGGCGCCGACCACGGCCCCGAGCGCATGGCAGGCGAAGAGCAGGAAGCAGAGCGTGCGCAAGCCTCCAAGCAGAGCCAGCACGAAGGCGATGCCCCGGCGTTTCACCAGCCAGGCGGCGATCGCCGAGCCGGCGAGGCCCGCCGTCGTCGCCGATATCCCGGAGAGATAGCCGATCTGGTTGAGCGGCACGCCGGCATCGACGAGGTAGGAGCCCTCCATCGCCTTCACCAGCCCCTCGCTCGCGCGGTAGATCAGCGCGATCCAGAGAATCTGGCGCGCTTCCGGCCGGCGCAGGAAGGCCCGGATCGACGGGCGCTTGGCCGTCTCTGCCGGCGTCGGATCGCCCTCGCGCATCATCGCCGCCGCGACGAGCGGCAAGAGCGAGATCGCGGCGATGGTGACGAGCATGCCGGTCCAGCCGATGGCATGGTGCAGGACGAGGCCGAGCGTGCCGCCGATGACGACGCCGAAGGCGATCGAACCGCCCTGGATGGCATTGCCGATCGCCCGGTCGGCCTCCGGCAGATATTTCGCGGCATAGCCGTCGGTGGCGATGTCCTGCGTCGAGATCAGCAGTGACGCGACGAAGCCGATCGCGATGATCTTGGTGACATCGAGCGGTCCGACCGCGATCAGCGCAAGGATGCACAGGATCGTGCCGGTCTGGGTGATGAACACCCAGCCGGCCCGGTGCGCCCGGGCGAACGGCCTGATCCGGTCGATCCACGGCGCCCAGACGAATTTGATCACCAGCGGCAGGAGCAGGATGCTCATAGAACCGATGGCGGTGCGCGAGACGCCGGCCTCGCGCATGATCGGCGGCAGCGCCGCGACGAAGAGATAGGATGGGATCGCCTGCGCGAGATACAGGCCGCCGAGCACGGCGAAGAGCCGGTAGCGTGCCGCATTGCTGGTCGGCGCTGCGCCGATGGCCGCTTCGCCCGCGCTCATGCCGCTCTCCGGTGCTTCAGCAGGAAGGCACGGGCCGCGGCTTCGTCCGTCTCCAGGCTGATCGGGAAGGACCAGAGCCGGCGAAAGACGTCGGCCATCGCCTCAGTCGCGCCCGGGCGGACGATCGCGCAGGCGCCGCAGAGCGCGCCGAACTGGGCCCGTGTCCGCTTGAACCAGATCGCCTGCTCGCGCTCGCCGGCTTGCGATAGCTTGCGGCCGCCGCCGAAGACGGTGAGCAGCAGGAAGGGCTCCTGCCGCCGGCCGAGCTCGGCGAGCGCGTCGAGATAGGCGCGCTCGTCATTATCGGCATAGGGCGGTGCGAAGCGTAGCGTCACGATGCCGTCGGCGTCGCTGTCGAGGCTGACCATGGTCAGAAGGTCTTGCGGAAGCCGAGCGTCACGGTGCGGCCCCAGGCGTAGTTGGCGAGGTTGCGCACCGAGGTCGCGGTCGGGTTCTGGTAGTTGCGGTCGAACAGGTTGTTGACCGCGACATAGGCCTCGCCCTCGAGCACCGGGGCGGTGAAGGCGACGTTCATGGTGGCGGCGCCCTTCAGCTTGTTGCGGGTGCCGCGCAGGTCGGTCGCGACGTCGCGATCCGAGAAGGCCTCGCCTTCGAGCCTGAGCTGCATGCCATTGGTGAAGCGATAGCTGCCATAGAGCATGCCGCGATAGGGCGAGCCGATCCTGTTGTTCGGCAGGGCGCTGTCGAGCTTGCGGTCGCCATTGGTGTCGTAGCGGCCCTCGCGATAGGAGAGGACCGTGCCGAGGGTGAACTGCTCGGTGACGGCAACGTCGCCGGTCGCCTCGACGCCCCAGATTCGTTCCCGCTGCTGCGAGATCGTGTTGCTCGCCTGGTCGAAGGTCACGCCTTTGCTGGACGTGCTGATGAAGCCGGTCAGCGAGCCCTTGAAGATACCATGGCTGCCGCGGATGCCGAGTTCGTAATTGTTGACGATCTGGGCTTCCGGCGCGATCGCGGCATAGCTGATGCTGCGCCGGTTGGCCGGCAGGCAGTTCACATTGGTGACCGGGCAGGCATAGGCAGTGGAGATGCCGGCCCGCCTTGTGAAGGCGCCGACATCCGGCAGGGCGAAACCCTGCGAGAAGCCGCCGAAGATCTCGCTGGTCTCGGAGAGCTTCACAGTGGCGCCGAGATTGCCGGTCCAGGCCTTGTAGTCGAACTTGCCGCCGGTGACGTTGAGCGCCGGCAGCACGAAGCTCTGATAGCCCTGCGCATTGTTGGCGGCGACCGCCGCATAGGCGGCCGGGCGGACATAGTCGCTGACATCCAGCGAGAAGTATTCGTAGCGCAGGCCGCCGCGCAGGGTGATCCGCTCGCCGATCGGGATCTGCAACTGGCCGAAGGCGGCGCTCGTCGTCTGCTTCAGTGGCGTGAACACGTCCTGGCCATTGGTCAGGGTCTGCCAGGTCTTCTCCTGGTTGAGGTCGCCGCCCCAGGTGAACTTGGCGCCGGGCAGGATGCGATCGAGCGGGGTGTCGATCGTCAGGTTCACGCCGCCGCGCTGCGAATAGAGCGTGGTCTGGTTGTCGGGGCTCGTCGGCGAGGCCGGGTTGAAGGAGTAGTAGACCTGGCTGTTGTAGGGGTAGGAGAAGGCCGAGTAATTGAAGCGCTTCTTGATGTCGTTGTAGTAGCCGAGCAGGCTGAGCTTGCCGAGGGCGAAGTCGCTGTCGCTGTAGCGCAGCGAGACCGACTTGGTGTCCTCGATGACGTTCTGGCCGGTGTAGAGCCGGGTCCGGTCCGGCCGGGCGAAGGGCGCGGCGTAATTGGTCAGGTATTTCGGGTCCTGATCGAAGGCGATCAGCGAGCCTTGCAGCTCGATGCGCTTGCTGGCGTCGAAATCATAGCCGAGCTTGGCGAGCAGGTTGCCTGCCTTGTAACGGTCGCCGCCACCCTGGCCGAGCAGGCCGTCGGAGGGCAGTTCGCGCCCCTTGCCGTCATAGGTGCGGCCGGCGCCGCGGGCGCTGCCGGAGATCAGGTAGTCGAAACCGTTGGGGATCTTGCCGGAGACGGTGACCGAGGCTTCCGGCGCCAGCGAGCGGCCGAGAGCCTGGGTGAAGCCGCGCACGGCGGTGTTGACCGTGACACGCGGCTTGCCGTCCGCCGCCTTCTTCGTGATGAAGTTGACGGTGCCGCCGGTCGCGCCGGCGCCGTAGAGGCTGGAAGCACCGGCGACCATCTCGATGCGCTCGACCGTGTTGAGGTCGATCAGCGAGAGGATGCGCGAGACGTCGCGCAGTGGCGTGTTCATCGGCACGCCGTCGATCAGCACCAGCAGGTCGCGGCCGCGATAATTCTCCGAGGCGCTCGATACCGTCTGCGTCGACATCGAATAGCCCGGCACCAGCTTGCCGAGCGCCGCCGCGGCGTTCGGGTTGAACTTGAGCTGCTCCTCGATCTGCGCCCGGTCCAGCACCTGGATCGATTGCGGCGTCTCGGCCGTGCTGCGCTCGGTGCGCGCCGCCGTGACGGTGATCGTGTCGAGGTCGATGACATTGGATTGGGACGGCGACTGCGCCACCGCAGCCGAGGCGCAAAGCAGAGCCGGCAGGCTGATGGCGAGGGAAGCGCGCTTGCTCATGAAGACACCTGTCGTCGTTGGTCCGGATCGGTATCCAGGGCGGGTAGGTGTCGCTCCGGGTCTTTCGATCTGAAGTTGTGGTGCCGTTTCGATCTTAGTTTAGAACTAGAATAAACTAGCTTTATTCATTGATCTCTGCGACAAAATCTCTCGATGTGTTGAGTTCTTGCATTCTCTAAAGTTATAGCGAAAGCATCATCTTGGACTTGCGCGAACGCGCTATGGGACAAAAGCGAACTCTGGTGCGGGACGAGATGGCTGTGGCAGCGCTGCAACGGTCTGGTGGCGCGAAGGCTGCCGAGGGCGAGACCTTCGCGCCGTTCTGGCTGGTCTCGGGCGAAGCCGCGTCCGAGGAAGTCCAGGCGATGGCGCACAGGGTTTTCGGACATGTGCCCGAGCGCGATGACATCCGCGCCGAGGCCGCCTTGCCTTTCGCTGCCCGCAGCATGCTGACGACGCGGCCCGATATCGGGCTGATGTCCTGCTTTTCCCCGGCGACGCCCTGGACCTGGCCGGCGCGACAAGGCGGGCAGGAGCCGCGCTACATCCTCGTCCGCCCCTCGGATGGCCGCTGCGTGATCGAGCAGGCGGGACGCCGCATCTCGCTGCGCGCGCGGGATGCCGCCGTTGTCGATCTAGCACAGGAGACGCGCTTCACTCTGGTCGAGCTCGGCCGGATCGACCTGATCGCGCTCGATCCGGTGCGTTTGCCGGCGCTGAAAGAGCTCGCTTCCGACGAGCTGATGCAAACGATTCCGCGTGGCAATCGCGGCCTGCAGGTACTGGCGCATTACGGCGCGCTGCTCTTGCGCGGCCTGTTTCCGCTCAACTCGGCGCCGCTGCGCGATCTCGCCATCGGCCATGTCCACGATTTGATCGGCGTGATGCTGGCCGACCGCAGCGCGCCGCCCGCTACGGCGACGCCGCGGCGTGGCGGCCGGCTCGCTGCGATCAAGGCCGATATCGAGACCAGGCTGGAGCGGCGCGAGCTCTCGATCGACATGATCGCCGGGCTCTATGGCGTGACTCCGCGCGCCATCCAGAAAGCCTTCGGCGCGGAAGGGCGCACCTTCTCCGACTATGTGCTGGAGCGGCGACTCGAACGCGCCTGGCTCAAGCTGATGTCGGCCGAGGACGCCGCCGTCACGATCAGCGGCGTCGCCTTCGAGGTCGGCTTCGGCGACCTCTCCTATTTCAACCGCAGCTTCCGCAAGCGCTTCGGCCGCTCGCCTTCGCAGGTCAGGGCGGGCTGACGCCCGCTATTTCGGCGAAACCGGCGCGTTTTCGGCAAAGGCCGGAATGGCGCGGCAATGGCCGGCGATCTCGGCGATATTGGGCCATTGCGCGATATCAAGCCCGATGCGGGTGGCTCCGACCATCTGCGGGAACAGCACGATATCGGCGATGGACGGCCGGTCACCGACGACGAAGCGGCCGGTACGCCGCCTTGCGATCAGCGCCTCGACGGCGCCGAGCCCTTCGCTCACCCAATGCCGGTTCCAGCTCGCGACCTCCTCGGAGCCGACGCCGGGAAGGCTTCGCAAGCGATTCCCGATGCGCGGCGGGAGCAACGCATGGATCTCGACGACGATGGCGAGCGCGATCGATCGGGCGAAGGCTCTATCCTCCGGCTCTGCAGGTAGCAGCGCCGGCTCAGGCTGGATCTCGTCGAGATAACCGACGATCGCCAGCGACTGAGTGAGCAGTGCGCCCTTGTCGGTGAGGAGCGCGGGAACCAGCCCTTGCGGGTTGAGAGCGCGGAACTCCGGGCTTCGGCTGGTCGCATCGTCGCCGAAGATGGTGATGCGTTCCTCCTCGACCTTGAGCCCCTTCAAGGCGAGCGCGATGCGCACCCGCGCGGTCGCCGACGAGACTTCGTTGACATAGAGCTTCATGCTGTCCTCCCGTTCTTGTCCGGATTGGCGGCCTGCTCAGCCGAAGGTGAAGGCGTAGGCGCGGGCGCCGGGGTCGAGGAATTCGATGCTGAAGTCGCGCGCCTTCACCGCATCGTCCTGGCGAACCAGCTGGTAGAGCCGCTCGTCACCGATCGTGCCGTAGCCCTCGGCGTCGATGTCGGCGCCATGGGCGCTACCCGGCGCGGCGCCATCGATGGTGACGCGGAAGCGGACAGGCGGGCTGCCGGGCGCGCGGCCCATGACCAGATGCAGGTCGCGGGCATGGAAGCGATGGTTGATCCGCCCGCCCGCCTGCTGCGACGCGACGAACTCGCCGGCGATGGTCCAATTGCCCGACAGGCTCCATTGGTTGAGGCGCGGGGCGGTAGCGGCCTCGTAGCTGGCCGGCGCGTCGGCCCTGATCCCACCGGGCGAGGCGAAGCCATTGGTCCGGGCATGGCCGAGATAGGTCTCGGGCGAGCGCAGATTGGCGAAGTCGGGTGCTCCCTGCGCGCCCTCGGCCGAGACCTTGGCGACGCCGGGCTCGACCTTGCCGCCAGCTTCGGCGAGCAGCGACTGGATCACCCGCTCGGAGGCGGCATAGTCGCCCTCGCCGAACTCGTGATGGCGGGTGCGCCCCTGCGCGTCGATGAAATAGCGCGCCGGCCAGGCCTGGTTTCCGAAGGCGCGCCAGACCGCATAGTCGTTGTCGATCGCGACCGGATAGCTCACGCCGAGCGCGGCGACGGCCTTGCGCACATTGGCGGGGTCCTTCTCGAAGGCGAATTCCGGCGTGTGCACCCCGACCACGACGAGGCCTTGATCCTTGTACTTCTCGGCCCAGGCCCGGACATAGGGCAAGGTGCGCAGGCAGTTGATGCAGGAATAGGTCCAGAAGTTCACCAGCACGACCTTGCCGCGCACAGCTTCGGCGGTGATCGGCTCGCGGTCGAGCCATTGCCTCGCGCCGAAGAGCGGCTTGGACACGGGCTGCGCCTGCGCGCTCGTAACCAACTCGGGCATGCCGGGAGAGGTCAGGTCGATCAGCCGCTGCTCGATCGCGGCAGTGGTCGGTGCCGAGAGGCGAGTGAGGACGCTGCTGTCGAAGCCGAAGGCGATCGCAACGCTGCTCGCGACCACGGCGACACCAAGGCCGCGGCGCAGCGGCTCGACCGAGGCGGCAGGCCGCCGCGCCCAGGCCAGCAGCCGGTTGCCGAGCAGCAGCACGGCAACGAGCGTGGTGGCAGCGCCGGCGGCATAGGCGAAGAGCAGGAGCGCGGTGTTGAGGCTCGGCCCGCCCAGGGCCGCACTCGCCAGGATCAGCCCCAGCACCGGGCCGGCGCAGGGCGTCCAGAGCAGGCCGGTGGCGACGCCGAGCAAAGCCGAGGAGGCCGGCCGCAGGTCGCTGCGGCCGTCCGCGCCCGCCAGGCGTATCAGCCTCTCGCCGACCGCGGTCAGCGGGCCGGCCAGGCGCGTGGCCAGGGCCGGGAACAGCAAGGCGAGCCCGAACAGCGCGACGAGTCCGAGTGCGACGGTGCGCCCATGGTGATTGAGCGCGATCGCCCAGTTGCCAGCGACAGCAGCGAGGCTCGCGACCCCCGCGAAAGTCAGAGCCATGCCCAGCAGCATCGGCAAGGTGCTGGTCCGGAAGGGCTGGCCGGCCCGCGTCAGCACGAAGGGCAGGACCGGAAGGATGCAGGGGCTGGCGATGGTCAGGACGCCGGCGAGATAGGCCAGAACGAAGTTCATGAGATCGTCTCCTCAGGCGACTGTCAGGACCGAACCGTGCCGCGCCGTGGCGGGGCGTCAGACGTCGTGATCGGGCTTGGGCCGTAGCTGCGCGGCCCGGTGAAGGCGCTGCAGGTCATCGCGAAGCTCGCGGTCGCGGCCAGCATCGCGGCGGCCAGCAGGCGGCGCAGAGCCGAAATCGATTCTGCTGGGCTCTGGGCGGGCTCCGTGGCGGTCAAGGGAACGATGCGGGTCATGCCGTCCTCCAGTAATTTACTTATCGAACGATTTGATCGTGCGATAAGTAAATCAACGAGACGAGTCACTCAATCGCTTGAAAATAAATCGTGCATCAAATATCTGTGAGCGATCCTTCGCCGGGAGATGCGCATTGATTGACGAGACAGGACAGGCGGATCAGCCAGGTGGGGCCGACAGGCTGCCGGGGCTCGACGAATTCCTTTGCTTTGCGGTCTATTCGACCAATCTCGCCTTCAACCGCGTCTACAAGCCGCTGCTCGACGAGCTCGGGCTGACCTATCCGCAATATATCGCGCTGGTCGCCCTCTATGAGGAAACCGACCAGACCGTCGGCCAGCTCGGCGACAAGCTCTTCCTCGATTCCAGCACGCTGACGCCGCTGCTGAAGCGGCTGGAGGCGATGGGCGCGGTGACGCGCCGGCGCGATCCGCAGGATGAGCGGCAGGTCCGCGTCAACCTGACCGCACAGGGCCGGGCTCTGCGCGAGCGGGGCAGGGCGGTCCGGGTCAGCATGCAGCGGGCGACGGGCCTGGCTCCCGAGGGGCAACGCCATTTGCGCGAGGCGATGGTGCGGCTGCGGGGAAACCTCACCGCAGCCGAACATGAGCGCCGCTCCTGAGCAGCGGCTCGGTCAGGCGGCGACCGCCGCCAGTCCCAGAGCCGGCTGGATCTCGGCAAGCAACTCGTAGGAGCGCTTGCGGGCGGCGTGATCGAAGATCGCCGAGGCGACGATCAATTCGTCCGCTCTGGTCTTCTCGATAAAGGCCTGCAACTGCGCCCGCACGCTCTCGCGCGAACCGACGAAGGAGCAGGCCAGCATGCGCTGCGCCTGTGCCTTTTCAGGCCCCGACCAGTAGGTATCGATGTCGTCGATCGGCCTCGGTAGCAGGCCGCGCCGATTGCGCAGCATATCGGTGAAGCGCTGCTGCACAGAGGTGAAGAGGCGCTGCGCTTCCGCGTCGGTCTCGGCGACGATGACGTTGCAGCCGACCATGGCATAGGGCTTGTCGAGCTGCGCCGAGGACTGGAAGCGCTCGCGATAGACGGAAAGCGCGTCCATCAGCGCATCCGGCGAGAAATGCGAGGCGAAGGCATAGGGTAGCCCGAGCACGGCGGCGAGCTGCGAGCCGAACAGGCTGGAGCCGAGGATCCAGAGCGGCACATTGGTGTTGGTGCCCGGCACCGCCTGGATCACCTGGTCCGGTTGCAGCGGGCCGAGCAGAGCCTGCAATTCGAGCACGTCCTGCGGGAAGCGCTCGGAGGCATCGGCCTCGCGCCGCAGCGCCCGCCATGTGCGCTGGTCGGTGCCGGGCGCGCGGCCGAGCCCGAGGTCGATGCGGCCGGGATAGAGTGTCTCCAGCGTGCCGAACTGCTCGGCGATCACGATCGGCGAATGGTTCGGCAGCATGATGCCGCCGGCGCCGACGCGGATCGTCTTTGTGCCTTCGGCGACATAGCCGATCGCGACCGAGGTCGCGGCGCTGGCGATGCCGGTCATGTTGTGATGCTCGGCCAGCCAGAAGCGGGTGTAGCCGAGCCTCTCGGCATGCTGGGCGAGGTCGCGGCTGTTGTGGAGGGCGTCTGCTGCGGTCGAACCCTCGGCAATGAAGGCGAGGTCGAGGATGGAAAGCGGGAACATCGGGCTTTTCCCTTGCATCGCTCCGGCTTGGCGCCGGGCTTCGCGCGGAAAGATCGGGAGCCGCAGCCGCGCCCGCAACCCGTCCGGGCGCATATGCGCCCGGCTCGCGATGAGGGGTCAGGGGCTGGCGACGGTGAGATAGGGACCCGGCGCCTTCTCCGACGGGCCGGCCAGTGCGGGCACCTGGTTGCGGATCGCCGGCAGGCTTTTCAGATAGCTCGCCAGAGCGAGCGCGTCGGCATCGGTCAGCTTTGCATAGCTCCGGTACGGCATTGCAGGAGCGAGCATGCGCCCATCCGGCCGGGCGCCGGTGCGGACCGCCTTGACGATGTCCTGCTCGCTCCAGCGGCCGAGGCCGGTGTCAGCGTCCGGCGTCAGGTTCGGCGGGTAGAAGGTGCCGAGTCCGGGAATCTGGAAGCCGACCTCGGAGCCGGCGAATTTGCGTGCCATGTCCGGCTTTCCGAGGAAGATGCCGGGCGTGTGGCAGCCGGCGCAATCCATGATGTTGGCCAGATACTCGCCGCGCTGGATGCGCTCCTTCGGCGCGGCGGTCTGCGCCTGTGTGATGGTCGCCGTGAGCAGGGCCGCCGCGAGGGTCGCTGTGCCGGCCAGGAATCTGTGCATGCGTGAAGCTCCTTTCACGACTGCACGCAGATGCGCAGCCGGCCCCGGTTGATGGCGGTGTCAGAACGCTATTCGCTGCTGGAAAGGCCCCGCATCCCTGCAGTTGGCGGGCTTGGTTCGCGCCCGCCGATTGTTGTCATGAGGCTGACGTAACGGCAAGTAACCCGAAAGCCTTGCCCCGCTCGGTCGGATCGACTACATCAGCCCCGTCCGAAGGGCCGTGATCGATCACAGCCGGGGGCGGCCAAAGCGGCCGGCTCCCGTTTCGTGTTTGGAAAACGGATCGTCGGATGCGGATCGGCCCCTGCGGCCAGGCGCCGCCGTCCATGGGATGGCACGCTCCGGAAACCGGAGCACCGCGCGGATCGATCCGGAACGCAGCACCAACCCAATCGGCGCCATGCCGGACATCCGCGGGATACGCGGCCGGCGTTCAGGAGCACATATGTCAGCTGTCGAAAGCTATAGCGCGGGCCGCGAGGATTTCGCCGCCCTGCTCGAGGAATCGTTCACCCGGAACGAGGCCCTCGAAGGTACCGTCATCAAGGGCAAGGTCGTTGCCATTGAGAAGGACATGGCGATCATCGACGTTGGTCTGAAGACCGAAGGTCGCGTCGCCCTCAAGGAATTCACCGGCCCGGGCCGGGACGAGGAGCTCAAGGTCGGCGACGAGGTCGAGGTCTATCTCGACCGGATCGAGAACGCGCTCGGCGAAGCCGTCATCTCGCGCGACAAGGCCCGCCGCGAAGAGAGCTGGGTCAAGCTCGAGAAGGCGTTCGAGGCCCGCGAGAAGGTCATGGGCAACATCTTCAACACGGTCAAGGGTGGCTACACCGTCGATCTCGACGGCGCCGTCGCCTTCCTGCCGCGTTCGCAGGTGGACATCCGCCCGATCCGCGACGTCGGCCCGCTGATGGGTCAGCCGCAGCCCTTCGAGATCCTCAAGATGGATCGTCGCCGCGGCAACATCGTCGTCTCGCGCCGCACCGTGCTCGAAGAGACCCGCGCCGAGGCTCGCTCCGAGCTCGTCGCCTCGCTTGAAGAGGGCCAGGTCATCGACGGCGTCGTCAAGAACATCACCGAGTACGGCGCGTTCGTCGATCTCGGCGGCATTGACGGCCTGCTGCACGTGACCGACATGGCCTGGCGCCGCGTCAACCATCCGTCCGAGGTCGTGACCATCGGCCAGACGGTCAAGGTCAAGATCATCAAGATCAACCAGGAGACGCACCGCATCTCGCTGGGCATCAAGCAGCTGCTGGCCGATCCGTGGGATGGCATCGCCGCCCGCTACCCGGTCGGTACGCGCCTGAAGGGCCGCGTCACCAACATCACGGACTACGGCGCGTTCGTCGAAGTGGAGCCGGGCATCGAAGGCCTGATCCACGTCTCCGAGATGTCCTGGACCAAGAAGAACGTCCACCCCGGCAAGATCGTCTCGACCTCGCAGGAAGTCGATGTCGCGATCCTCGAAGTCGACCAGGTCAAGCGCCGTATCTCGCTCGGCCTCAAGCAGACCCTGCGCAACCCGTGGGAAGTCTTCGCCGAGCAGCATCCGGCTGGTGCGGTGGTCGAGGGCGAGGTCAAGAACAAGACCGAGTTCGGTCTGTTCCTCGGCCTCGAGGGCGACATCGACGGCATGATCCATCTGTCGGACCTGGACTGGAACCGTCCGGGCGAGCAGGTGATCGAGGAGTACAAGAAGGGCGACATGCTCCAGGCGGTCGTTCTCGATGTCGACGTCGAGAAGGAGCGCATCTCGCTCGGCCTGAAGCAGCTTGGCGGCGATCCCTTCGTGGATGCCGGCGAGTTCAAGAAGGGCCAGGTCGTGACCTGCGAGATCATCGACGTCAAGGACGGTGGTCTCGACGTCAAGATCGCCGGCACGGACATGACGACCTTCATCAAGCGCGCCGAAATCGCGCGTGACCGTGCCGAGCAGCGCCCCGAGCGCTTCGCGGCCGGCGAGAAGGTCGACGCCCGCGTCATCCTCTTCGACAAGAAGGCCCGCAAGATCCAGGTCTCGATCAAGGCCCTGGAAGTGGCCGAGGAGCGCGAGGCGATGGCCACGTACGGCTCGGCCGACTCGGGTGCTTCGCTCGGCGACATCCTGGGCGCCGCCCTCAAGAAGGCGACGACCGACAAGAAGTGATCATCAGGCCGCGACTAGCGGCCTGACCAATCCATCGGCCCGCGCGGAGAAATCCGCGCGGGCTTTTGTTTCGGCCGAGGGCGTCATTCTCGGGCGGAGCGAAGCGTAGATCCGAGAATCTCGGGACCAGAGAGCACTGGTTTCCGAGATGGTCGGGTCAAGCCCGACCATGACGAGATGAGCCGGAGGTGAAGATGCAGGACGCAGCGATCGGGATCGATTTCGGCACCACGAACAGCGTGGTCGCGCTCGCACGTCCTGATGGTTCGGTGACGACCCGCAGCTTCGCCACCAGGCAGGGCGCCGTCGACGCCTATCGCTCGGCGCTGATGTTCTGGCGCGAGGGCCGCCCGCCCCACGCCCATGTCACCCATGTCAGCGGCCCAGACGCGCTCGACATGGCGCTCGGCATGACCACCGAGCACCGCTTCCTGCAATCGCTGAAGACGCATCTGTCGAGCCGCGCCTTCCAGGAGACGCGCCTGTTCGGCAAGCTCTTCCGGCTGGAGGACCTGATCGCGGTCTTCCTGAGCGACCTCTCCGCCGGGCTGGACGGTCTCGGCGAACGCAGCGTCCTCTCCGGCCGCCCGGTCGTCTTCGCCGGCGACCGGCCGGATGAAGAGCTAGCCCTGACGCGCCTCTCGGCCGCCTATGGCAAGGCCGGGATGAGCAAGGTCGATTTCGCCTATGAGCCGCTCGGCGCGGCCTACTGGTATGCCCGTGAGCTCAAGACGCCGCAGACCATGCTGGTCGCCGATTTCGGCGGCGGCACCAGCGATTTCTCGGTGATGCGTTTCGAGCCCGGCAGCAACGGCACCCTGCAGGCCGTTCCGCTCTCCCATGCCGGTGTCGGCGTCGCCGGCGACACTTTCGACTACCGCATCATCGAGCACGCGGTCTCGCCGCTGCTCGGCAAGGGCTCGGACTACCTTTCCTTCGGCAAGCGCCTGCCGATCCCGGCGCACTACCATGCCGCTTTCGCGCAATGGCACCGGCTCTCGCTGATGAAGAGCAGGGAGACCATGACCGAGCTCAAGGCGCTGATCCGTGACGCGGTCGAGCCCGGACGGCTGGAGGATCTGATGACGGTGATCGAGTACGATCTCGGCTACGAGCTCTACCGCGCCGTCTCGGCGACCAAGATCGCCTTGTCCTCGCAGGAGGAGGCGCAGCTGAGCTTCGACCAGATGGGCGTACGCATCGACCGGACCGTGACCCGGGCCCTGTTCGACCGCTGGATCGCCGAGGATGTCGCTGCGATCGAAGGTGCTCTCGACGAGGCGCTGGCCGCTGCCGGGGTCGCCGGCGACAAGATCGAGGCGGTGTTCATGACCGGCGGCACCTCCTATGTGCCGGCTGTGCGCGCCCTGTTCGACCGGCGCTTCAGCCCGCAGCGCATCCATATCGGCGACGCCTTCCGCTCTGTCGCCAGCGGCCTCGCTTTGCTCGCGCTCGACCGGCAGCGGGCGCTCGCCGCGGCCTGAGCCGGGCATCCTGTCGCGCTGATTGTTGCCTTGCCCCTCCTGCACCGGGGGGCTACATCACAGGGCCCCTGGAGCCCGCGCCGCCCCGCTTGCCCTGCAAGCGATCGGAGCGAGGCCTCTGTCGCAAAGTGAGAGCCGGAGCCGCCGACATGTCGTCCGATGCCGATCTGCTCGCCGATCGTCGCAGCCTGCGGCGCAAGCTCTCGCTCTGGCGGTTGCTCGCGCTTGCCGGCGTCGTCGTCATGGCCGTCGTCGGCGCGCTCGTCTGGAGCGGGCGCCTGCCCGGCAGCACCGCCCAGGCGCATATCGCCCGCGTCACCATTTCCGGCTTCATCTCCGGCGACCGCCGCACGCTCGACCTGATCAAGTCGCTCGAGAACAGCCGCGCCAGCGCCGTGCTGCTCAGCATCGACAGCCCCGGCGGCACGGTGACCGGTTCCGAAGCCGTTTACGATGCAGTCCGCCGCCTTGCCGCCAAGAAGCCCGTGATCGCGGTGGTTGACGGTATCGCTGCATCCGGCGGCTACATCGTCGCGCTCGGCAGCGAGCGCATCGTCGCCCGCCAGACCTCGATGGTCGGCTCGATCGGCGTGATCGCCCAGATTCCCAATGTCGCCCGGTTGCTCGACACCATCGGCGTCAAGTTCGAGATCACACGGTCGAGCCCGCTCAAGGCGGCGCCGAGCGGCCTCGAGCCGACTTCGCCGGAGGCGGCCGCCGAGACCGCGCGGGTGATCGCCGACAATTACGACTGGTTCAAGCGGCTGGTCGGCGAGCGCCGCAAGCTCGCCGACCCCGAGATCGCCGCAGTGTCCGACGGCCGCGTCCATTCCGGCCGCCAGGCGGTCAAGCTCAAGCTCATCGACGAGGTCGGCAGCGAGCAGGAGGCGATCGCCTGGCTTGAGCGCGAGAAGGGCGTCGGCAAGGATCTGCCCGTGCGCGACTGGCGTCGCCGCAGCGAATCCTCCTCTTACGGGCTGTGGAGCGCAAGCGAGGCGATGGCGCGGGCCGCCGGCCTGGAGGCGCTCGCGGCGCTGCTCGCGCGCGCTGCCGAAGCTCCGGTTGGACTGCGGCTTGACGCGCCCCTGGCGCTCTGGCAGCCTGCCGTCGAAAAGTGACGATGTTACAAGCGGTTATATTGGACCCATGATAAAATCAGAACTCGTCCAGCGCATCGCCGAGCGCAACACCCACCTCTACCAGCGCGATATTGAGAACATCGTCGGCTCGATTCTCGACGAGGTCGTCAAGGCGCTCGCGCGCGGCGACCGGGTCGAGCTGCGCGGCTTCGGCGCCTTCTCGACCAAGGAGCGCGCCGCTCGCGTCGGCCGCAATCCGCGCACTGGCGATTCCGTCAAGGTCGACCAGAAATTCGTGCCGGTCTTCAAGACCGGCAAGGAGCTGCGCATGCGGCTGAACGGCAAGGGCGGCTGAGCCGGCTGGAGGAGCGGAATGAAGGCTTTCTTCAAGGCGCTGGTGCTCGTCCCGGTCGCGCTGATCGTGGTGCTGTTCTCGGTGGCGAACCGCGCGCCGGTCCGGGTCTCGCTCGATCCGATCAGCCGCGACGCACCGGCGCTTGCCCTCGACCTGCCGCTTTTCGCCGTGATTCTCGCCGCCATCGCCGTCGGCATCCTGATCGGCGGTTTCGCCTCCTGGCTGGCGCAGGGCAAGCATCGCAAGGCCGCCCGGGTCAACCGCCGCGAGGCCGAGAAGCTGCGGGGCGAGGCGCAGTCGCTGCGCGCCGCCGTGCCGGATTCGGCGTTGCCGGCGCTGACCAACCGCGTCTGACGCCAGCATCATGCGCTTCTTCTCCGCCGCCGAGATCGACGGCCTGCTGAATTTCCCCGCTTTGGTCGATGCGCTCGCCGAGGCCTTCCGCGGCGACATCGTCACGCCGGTGCGTCACCACCATGAGGTCGAGCGCCCGGATGCGGCTGCGACCCTCCTGCTGATGCCGGCCTGGACGGCGCCGGAGGAAAAGCCGGCCTTCCTCGGCACCAAGGTCGTCACGGTATTCCCCGGCAATGCCGCGGTGAGCCTGCCGAGCGTGATGGGCAGCTATCTCTTGATGGACGGAGCGAGCGGTGCGCCGCTCGCAGCGCTGGATGGCGCGCGCCTGACGCTGTGGCGCACCGCGGCGGCCTCCGCGCTCGCCTCGCGCATGCTGGAGCGGCCGGATACCAAGCGGATGCTGATGGTCGGGGCTGGCGCGCTTTCGACCTTCCTGGTCAAGGCGCATCGCAGCGTGCGCAATTTCGAGGATATCGCGATCTGGGCACGGCGGCCCGAGGCTGCCGCCGAGGTCGTGGCCGAGCTCGCGCGCGACGGCATCGAAGCGCGCATCGCTGACAATCTTGAGGCCGAGGCACGCCAGGCAGACCTCATCTCCTGTGCGACGCTGTCGCGTGAGCCGCTGATCCACGGCCGCTGGCTGAAGCGCACTGCCCATCTCGATCTCGTCGGCGCCTTCAACCTGTCGATGCGCGAGGCCGATGACGAGGCGCTGCAGCGCGCCCATGTCTTCGTCGATACGCAAGCCGCACTGCACGAGGGCGGCGACGTCGCCGTGGCGATCAAAGCCGGCGCCTATACGGCTGAACAGGTTTCGGGAACGCTGGCCGGCCTCTGCCGTGGCGAATACGACGCCGCTGCCGAGCGCGATGACGTGACCCTGTTCAAGTCGGTCGGCACAGCGCTCGAGGATCTCGCCGCCGCCATGCTGGTCTGGAAGCTGGCGAACTAGCCAGCTCAACGCCACGGTCATTCCTGCGTATGGCCCAGTCTAGATACTGGTCGATGCGAAAATGTTTCCGTGCATGATCGTGCAACGTTGAGACGTCAGTCGATAGTCGACGACTGGGATCAGCTTGCCGTTCGGAATTCCGTAAAAGAAAAATTTTTTGTCTTCGCGAGTGGATTTCAGCTGGGTCGAAGCCGTGCAGGAGCGGAAATCTCCGCTGATCTTGATATTGATGTATTGGCGTCCCCAGGGATAGATCCGCTCTCTGATCAAGGTCGTTCCCGTGGTTGTCCACCTCTGCCCGATCGGGCCGTGCGACCAGACCTGTCCCCAATCGACAACCTCGGCTCCGCCCGCTCCGACAAGCGTGCGGCCCGTACGCGCGCTTGTGCCGGATGCGCCTGAAAAATCGAAGAGGCGGCCCTTCTCACTGACATAGACCTTGATCGTTCGCGTGTTGATGGTCTCGCCCATTCCGCCGGCATTGCCGTCGAAAACATGTCGCGCATTGACTTCGATATCGAGGGAATATCCCCGCAGCTTGTCGGCGAGCTGTGCCTGGGCGGAGTCCACACAGGCTGCTGCCGCCAGCAACGACAGCGCAAATAATGTCCTGCGCATGACCCTGTCCCGAAGCAGAACTCCGCCGTGAACACTGTAGCGACGGAGCTTCCCCTCACAAGCATACAGAGGATGTAACCCGGTGTGGGCGGGCTCAGACCCTGACTGCTGGGCCGCCCAGGGCTCCAAGCAGCCACAGCACGATCACGATGGTCAGTACCAGGCCGACCACGCCGCCGAGGCCGGCGCCGCCATAGCTGCGATGGCCGTAATACCCGCCGCCGCCGAGCAGGATGACGAGCAGGATGATGATGAGCAGGGTGGACATGGTACGCGCCCCTTCTTTCGTCCGCCCGCCTCGTCAGTTGTCGCGAGCGAGCATTGGAAGAACGTCGGGCGCGAACCGTAAGTTCCGTGCGGTCAATCCGCCTTGATGCCGACCTCGCGGATCAGGCCGACCCATTTCGTCTGCTCGGCGCGCACGAAAGCGGCGAGCTCCGCCGGCGTGTTGCCGACCGGCTGGGCGGCGAGCTGGTCCATCTTGCCGCGCACCACGGGGTCGGCGATCGCCGCCTTGGTCTCGGCCTGCATCCGGTCGACGATCGCCTGCGGCGTCTTCGCCGGCGCGAACAGGGCGAACCAGGAGGAGACGTCGAAGCCCGGCACGAGATCGTTGATCGGCGGGAATTCGGCGGCGGTCGGCGCGCGCTGCGCCGTGGTGACGCCGAAGCCGCGCACGGTGCCGGCACGGACCTGCGGCAGCGCCGCGGTGATGTTGTCGAACATCAGGTCGACGCGCCCGCCGATCAGGTCCTGCATCGCCTGGGCCGAGCCGCGATAGGGCACATGAACCATCTTGATGCCGGTCAGCTTCTGGAAGAGCTCGCCGGCGAGGTGGATCGAGGTGCCGACGCCGGAGGAGGCATAGGTGAGCTTGCCGGGGTTGGCCTTGCCATAGGCGATCAGCTCGGCGGTGTCCTTGACCTTCAGTGTCGGGCTGACGACGAGCAGGTTCGGCACCAGCGCGACCATGGTGATCGGGGCGAAATCGGTGAGCGGATCGTAATTGACCTTGGCGTAGAGCGCCGGATTGGCGACGAGGCCGACCGAGACGATCAGCAGCGTGTCGCCGTTGGGCTCGGAGCGCGCCACCGCCTCGACGCCGATATTGCCGCCGGCCCCGGCCCGGTTCTCGACCACGAAGCTCGCGCCGAGCGCCTGGCCGACCTTGTCGGCGACCAGCCGGCCGAGGATGTCGGTCGCGCCGCCGGCCGTGAACGGTACGACCAGTTTGGGCGTGCGCCCTTGCGGCCAGGTGCCCTGTGCGCGGCCAGCCGCGGGCAAGGTGAGCGCGGCGCCGAGGCCGCCGAGCAAGGCCCGGCGGTCGAGTGTGAAACGGCTCATCGTCGGATGTCTCCTCCAGATATGCTCACCGATGGGCTTGCTGCCCGTTCTTCGGCAGCGAAGACGCTGCCGGCTCCCATGCGTCCTGTCCAGCCCATTGAACCGGCGGTGGCTTGACCTCGGTGCGAGCGGCCTGCGATTCTGCGGCCATGCAAACGCTTCGTCGCTTCGCCCCCCTGATTCTCCTGCCGTTGCTGATGACAGCGGGAGCTGCGCGCGCCCAGTCCACCGGCGAGGCGGAGGCAAAGACCCGCGCTGCCAATATCGCCGCCTATCCCGATGCGGCGCGCGCGCTGTTCGGCCAGAAGACCACGCCGGCCGCCTTGAGGGCGCGCTCGATCGGCTCCTATGCCCGCGGCTGCCTGGCCGGCGCGACGGCGCTGCCGGTCGATGGCGAGAACTGGCAGGTCATGCGGCTTGCCCGCAACCGCAACTGGGGCCATCCCGAGCTGATCTCCTTCCTCGAGCGGTTCGCCAGCGAGGTGCCGAAGCTCACCGGCTGGCCCGGCCTCCTGGTCGGCGACATCTCGCAGCCGCGGGGAGGGCCGATGCTGACCGGCCATGCCTCGCACCAGATCGGGCTCGATGCCGATGTCTGGTTGACGCCGATGCCGAGGAAGCGGCTCGACAGCGACGATCGCGAGAACATGTCGGCGGTCAACATGGCTCGCTCCGACTGGCGCGACGTCAACCCGAAGAACTGGACGCCGGCGCATACCCGTCTGATCAAGGCGGCGGCGAGCGAGCCCAGAGTCGAGCGCATCTTCGTCAATCCCGCGCTCAAGGTCGCGCTCTGCCGCGAGGCCGGCGCGGACAAGACCTGGTTGAACAAGGTCCGGCCGATCTGGGGCCACAACTACCATTTCCACATCCGCCTGAGCTGCCCGGCCGGCATGGAGGGCTGCCAGGGTCAGGAGCCGCCCAATTTCGGCGATGGCTGCGGCGCGGAGCTCGATGGCTGGGTCGAGAAGCAATATCAGGCGATCTTCAACCCGCCCAAGCCGAAGCCGGGCCCGAAGCCGAAGCCCAAGCCGCCGATGTCACTCGATGCCTTGCCGGCCGAGTGCCGGCAGGTGCTGGTCTCGCGCTAAGGCGTCAGCTCGATAGCCCGCCGCGCATTTCCTCTGTCATAGTCGCGTTCCAGCTTGGTCGAGCGGGACGTATTCCGCTTCGCGCGCGGCTTCGCTGCTGACAGTGGAGGACGTGATGAGTGCCAGGCCGACCATCGTTCTCGTTCATGGCTTCTGGGGCGGAGCCGCTCATTGGAGCAAGGTCATCGTCGAACTGGCCCGCAAGGGCCATTCCGGGCTCCGTGCGGTCGAGATGCCGCTGACCTCGCTCGCCGATGATGCCGAGCGCACCCGCAAGATGGTGAAGCAGCAAGCGGGGCCGGTGCTGCTGGTCGGCCACTCCTATGGCGGCGCCGTCATCACCGAGGCGGGCGATCTGCCGAATGTCGCAGGCCTCGTCTACATCGCCGCCTTCGCGCCCGATGCCGGCGAGAGCCCCGGCGGCATCAGCCAGGCGACACCCCCGGCGGCGATCGCCAATCTCGCTCCCGACAGCGACGGCTATCTCTGGATCAACTACGACAGGTTCCATGAGAGCTTCTGCCAGGATCTGAGCGCCGACGAGGCGCTAGCCATGGCCGTCGGGCAGAAGGCGCCGCTGGCGTCGACCTTCGGCGATGCCATCACCGCGCCGGCCTGGAAGGCGAAGCCGAGCTGGTATCAGCTCTCCACCGATGACCGGATGATCCATCCCGACAATCAGTACCGCATGGCCGAGCGGATGAAGCCGCGCCGTATCCTGACGCTCGATGCAAGCCACGCCTCGCTGGCCTCGCGGGCAGGAGAGGTCGCTGCCCTGATCGACGAAGCCGCTCGCGAAGTCGCCAAGGTCTGAAGAGTCGAGGTGGTCGCGGCGACCCGTATAGCGGGCCGCCGCGGCAGTCCTATCGCCGTAGCGACCCGGTCTGCTGGCCCTGCGACCGGTAGGCGAACGGGTCGTTGCGCGGGTTGATCGGCGGCTCCTCGCCCGGCTGGGCACTGTCGATGATGCCGTTGCCTTCCTCGTCGCCGACGATCAGCTCCTCGGTCGGCGGCGTCGAGCCCGGAAGCTGCAGCGGCCCGCGCATTTCGCTCGGCGTCGGCTGCGGCTGGTAGCGCCGGCTCATCTGCGGCTGCCCCTCTTCTTCGATATAGCGCCGCTGGCCGTCGAGCCCGCCCTGCTGCTGATGAGCGACCGGATAGCCGCCGCTGACCGCGCCCGGCGGACGCAGGCCACCGCTCGGCTGGCGCAGCAGGCCGCCGGAATTGCTTGCCACCATCGGCGGCGGCAGGCTCTGGCGCGTCGCCGGCTGCTGCTGTTGCAGGGCCATCCGGTCGGGCCGTGCCGGGTCCGGCGGCGGCAGGTTGTAGTTGGGCTCGTATTTGATCACCGGCTTGCAGATGTGCCGGCCCTTGGAATGACGGGCCAGGTCGATGTGGAAATGGTCGTAGTGCATCGGATCGGCGCCGGGGCCGAGCACGGTCGAGAAATGCTCGCAGGCACCGACGAAGATCTCGCGCAGGAAGGCCTGCTCCTCCGGCGCGCCGCGCCAGCCATCCTTGACGGTGACGACGCGGTTGTCGTTCAGCCGGAAGGAAAAGACGTCGACGGCGTTGCCGAAGGCATGCTCGGATGTGCGGCTCGTGCCGGTGCCGTTGTTCATGGCGCGGCAGGAATAGGAGCCGGCGCGGATCTCGATCACCTGCGCGCCGAGCACGTTCATCGCTGCCGGCTGCACCACTTCGGTGAACCATTTGTCCGTCGTCGCGACCACCGGGCAGGCCAGGGTCGCATTGCTGGTCAGCGCGACGCTGCCATTGGCGAAGGCCGCGACCTTGAGCGGCTTCTCCATGCCGCAGGTGCCGGGGCCATCGATCGCCTTGCCGCGCAGGCTGACATAGGCCGAGAGCTGCACCTGGCCCGAGGACAGGCACTGGGCTTCGGCCTGGTCACGCCAGGGGGCGCGCTGCGGCTTCTGGAACTTGCCGCAGCCGGCAAGGCCGGCGCCGATGACGCCGAGCGCGAGGAGGGTGAGGTGAACGCGACGCATGACCGATCAAATGCGAGTCGTTCGATGAACGGTTTGTTGACCGGCTGCGTCCTGGAAGCCACGGGCGGATTAACTTTGCCGATGGCGTTAAGCAGCAGTTAAAGCGGTTCTTTTCCGCAGCGCGGACATTAACCTCAGGATTTCGGATTTGCCTTTGCGGTTCGGCGGTCCTGCAAGCTCAGCGAGGTTGCGCTACCCGGGGCGGCACTCCAACTTACGCCGCAACGTCATGGCCTCGCGCCATCGGCGTCCCGCCGACAGGGCACGCCAGGCAAGGCCGGCGCCTCGCCCGCCATCCGAGGAAGTTTCTCGATGTCCGATCTCTCCGCTTTTCCGATCACGCAGCGCTGGCCGGCCCAGCATCCCGACCGGCTCCAGCTCTATTCGTTGCCGACGCCCAATGGCGTGAAGGTCTCGATCATGCTGGAGGAGACCGGCATCCCCTACGAGCCGCATACCATCGACATCGGCAAGAACGAGACCTGGACGCCGGAATTCCTCTCGCTCAACCCGAACGGCAAGATCCCGTCGATCCTTGATCCCAACGGCCCCGGCGGCAAGCCGTTCGCCCTGTTCGAGTCCGGCGCGATCCTGGTCTATCTCGCCGACAAGGCCGGCAGGTTCCTTCCCACCGATCCGGCTCGCCGCTACGAGACCCTGCAATGGGTCTTCTTCCAGATGGCGGCGATCGGCCCGATGTTCGGCCAGGTCGGCTTCTTCCATAAGTTCGCCGGCCGCGAATACGAGGACAAGCGCCCGCGTGACCGTTACGCCAATGAGAGCAAGCGCCTGCTCGGCGTGCTCGAGACGAGGCTCGCCGGCCGCGACTGGCTGATGGGCGACGAGTATACCATCGCCGACATCGCGACGCTCGGCTGGGTCCGCAACCTCGTCGGCTTCTACGGCGCCGGCGAACTGGTCGAATACGACAAGCTCAAGCTCGTCCCGAAATGGCTGGAGCGCGGGCTGGCGCGCCCGGCGGTGCAGCGCGGGCTGGAAATCCCGAAGCGGCCGGGTTGAGGTGTCCGTCCGTCATGGTCGGGCTTGTCCCGACCATCCACGTCTTCCTTTCGCGAGGGCGGTGTTCAAGACGTGGATGCTCGCCACAAGGGCGAGCATGACGGTGCAGTGGCGGCCGCGCGCGTCGGCGCTGCCCTTCAATACTTGATCACCCCGAACCGCCGGAACGCATCATGGATGCGGTCGGCATAGGCGTTGAAGCTCGGATAGTCGCCGAGATGGGCCGGCCGCGGCCGCGGCAATTCGATCTTGATCTCGTCGACGACCCGGCCTGGCGTCGGCGACATCACCAGCACCCGGTCGGAGAGGCCGATCGCCTCTTCGATCGAGTGGGTGATGAAGACTACGGTCTTGGCCGTCTCCAGCCAGAGCATTTCGAGATCGTGCCGGATCTGCGTGCGCGTGATCGCGTCGAGCGCGCCGAAAGGCTCGTCCATCATCAGCACTGACGGGTTGTGGATCAGCGCACGCGCGATCGAGACGCGCTGGCGCATGCCGCCGGAGAGCTGCTTCGGATAGCGGTCGGCGGCATGGCTGATGCCGAGCTTGGCGAAGAGCTCCAGCGCCCGCTCCTTCGCCGGTGCCAGCGGCAGGCCGCGGATCTCGGCCTGCAGCATCACGTTCTCCAGCGCCGTCCGGAATTCCAGCAGCAGATGGTCCTGGAAGACGATGCCGATATCGGTGAGCGGCTCGGTCAGCTTCTTGCCGTTGACCAGCAATTCGCCGCCGCTGGTCGGGATCAGCCCTGCCGCCATCAGCATGAACGTGCTCTTGCCGCAGCCGGAGGGGCCGATCAGGCTGACGAACTCACCGCTCCGGATGTCCAGCGTCAGACCATCGACGGCGGTGAAGCCGCCGAAGGTCTTGACGATGCCGCGTCCCTCGATCGAGGCGGCGGCGCTGGCGGCTGTCGCGCTCACGAGCAGGCCGGGGCCGAGGCCGGGAGCAGCTCGGTCGTGTAGTAGTCGCTGATCGGCTTGTCCTTGGGCAGGCCGAGATATTGCGTCAGCAGGTCGAAGCTGACGGTCCAGTTCTTCTCCGGCACCTTACCGAGCGAGGTGGCGCCCGGCGCGCAGAGCAGCTTGTTGACGACATCGAACTGCGCCAGCACCTGCGCCTTCTTCACCGAGGGGAATTGCGCGACGACCGCGTCGGCGGCGGCGTCCGGGTTCTTGCGGGCGGCGTCCCAGCCCTGCAGGCTCGCCTCGATGAACTTCTTGTAGAGCTCGGCATCGGCCTTGATCTTGTCGTCGCGGGCGATGATCGAGAGTCCGACGGTCGGCACGCCGACATCGCGATAGAAGATGTCGCGCACCTTGAAGCCGCGTTCGCGGATCTGGACCGAGTGGAAATCGGCACCGCCGAGGATGGCATCGACCTTCTTCTCCAGCAGCGCGCCGACGAAGGCGCCGGGATCGATGTTGATGACATCGACCTTGCCCTTGTCGATGCCGTTGCCGGCGAGGATGGCGTCGAGCAGCGTCGTCTGCGCCGTGCCGGGCTGGACCGCGAGCTTCTTGCCGACGAGATCCTTGGGCGAGGCGATGCCGCTGTCCTCCAGCGCGATGATGGCAAAGCCGTTGGTCTGCAGCACGGGGGCGACGATCTTCACCGGCGCGCCCTTCGTCCGCAACTGCATGGCGGCCGGGGCGTCGGCAAAGCCGACATCGGTCTGGCCCGTCGCGACCATCTGCGCGGTCGTGCCCGAGCCCTTGCCTTCCTCGATCGTCAGGTTGATGCCGGCCTTCTCGTAGAGGCCCATCTGCTTGGCCATCATGAAGCCGGCATTCGGCGCCGCAGCTAGGAAGTTCAGCGTGATCTTCATCGGCTTGCCGCCGGCCTGGGCGAGCGCGCCGCTCGTGCCGAGCGCCAGCATGGCGGCGGCGGTGAGCAATGTCCTTCTCAGCATGGTCGTTCTCCCTGTGGTTCCGGTTTGCCCGGATTGATGGTCGATGTCGTCGGATCAGCCCTTGCGCTGCCAGGGCATCAGGAGCACTTCGAGCCAGTCGACGAGGTAGCTGAACAGGATGCCGACGGCAGACAGCGCCACCAGGCAGGCGAAGATCAGCGGCATGTCGAGGAAGCTGGTGCCGCGCAGCAGGAGATAACCGAGGCCGGCATTGGCGCCGACGAACTCGCCGACGATCGCGCCCGTCGCCGCGAACACGGCCGAGACCTTGAGGCCGGCAAAGATATAGGTGAGAGCCGCCGGCACCCGGACATAGCGGAAGGTCTGCCAGGCGGATGCGCCCATCGAGCGGGTCAGATAGAGCACGCGCTCGTCCAGCGCGCGGAAGCCCGTCATGCTCGCGACCAGCGTCGGGAAGAAGCAGAGCAGGAAGGTCAGCAGCACCTTCGGGAACAGGCCGAAACCGAACCAGACCACGAAGAGCGGCGCGATCGCGATCTTCGGCACGAGCTGGAAGAAGACGATCACCGGATAGATCGCCTTCTCCAGCAGCTTCACCGAAACGATGATGTAGCCGAGCGGGATCGAGATCACCGCCGCCATCAGGAAGCCGAGCACGATCTCGTTGGCCGTCACCAGCGTATGCCGGAAGATGTCGGCGCGATCGATCCAGAGCCGCTCGAAGAAGGCGCTCGGCACCGGCAGGATGTATTCGGGGATGCCGGCCATCGGCACCAGGAGCTGCCAGGCGACCAGCAGCACGGCGAAGCTTGCCAGCGGCCAGGCGATGGCCGAGACCCAGGCGGCGGCCTTGCCGCTGGCCTGTTGCGTGGTCGCTGTGGTGGCGGTGTCGCTGCTCATGCTGATGTCTCTGTCGGCGCCAACCGTATGGCTGCCTCGCTCGAAACGGCGGGGAGGGCGCCGATCTGTCGCCGCCTGAGCGGCCAGATCGCCGCCATGTCCTGCGCGGCGCTGGCGAGCGCCGTCGCGATCTCGCTTCGGCGCGCCTCGTGCATGCGTGGCAGCGGCCCGGCGACGCTGAGCGTGCCGGCAACCGGCGCGCCTGCATCCGGCCCGGCGCGGAAGGTCGTCGCCATCGCGACGGTGCCGATCTCGCCCTCCTCGACCGCCAGCGCGTAGCCACGATTGCGGGTCTCGCCGAGATGCCGCCTCAGCGCATCGACATTGCCGAGCGCATTGGGGCCGGTGCGTCCCTCGCCGTCGAAGCCGCGCGCGCAGACGATGCGGAGCGCCTCCTGCTCCGGCAGCGAGGCGAGCCAGGCCTTGCCGGTCGCCGTGGCGTGCAGGACAGGCCCCATCCCCATCGGCGGCTCGTAGCGCAGGCCGGCGGTCGCGCCCTGGGCGCGGGCGATCCAGGTCAGGCTCTCGCCCTCGACCACGGCGAGGCGGCAATATTCGCGGGTGGCGCGGGCGAGCCCGTCGAGCACGATCTGGCCGGCATCGGGCAAGCCGCGCAAATCGAGATTGCGGAAGGCAAGCTGCGACAGCTTCAGCGTCAGCCCATAGGCGCCCGATTGCGGGTCCTGCGCGACGAAGCCGCGCTCGCCGAGGCTTGCGAGCAGACGATGGGTGGCGCTGACCGGCAGGTCGAGCCGCTCGGCCAGCACGGTCAGGTCGGCGCCCTCGGCCTCGTCGGCCAGCGCCTCCAGCAGCTTGAATGCACGCTCGACCGCCGCGATCGTCACCCGTCCCCGCCCCCTGTCTTGATTAGAATTGGAAATCATTTCCAATTTGGATTTCATTTTCGTATAGAGAGAGGGCGAGGCCGAGTCAACGCGCCCCGCAGGCCGGTGGAGAGAACGATGAGCCTGGCAGGTGAGGGAGCGGTCGCGATCTGGCACGACATCGCGCCGGAGGGCAGGGCGGAGTTCTATGCCTGGCATGGCGAGGAGCACATGCCCGAGCGGGTCGGCATCCCCGGCTTCCTGCGCGGGCGCCGCTATGTCGCGATCGATGCCGATCTCGAATTCTTCAATCTGTACGAGGCGCAGACCGTCGAAGTGCTGAAGGGGCAGGACTATACGACAAGGGTCAATGCGCCGACGCCCTGGACGTTCTCGGCGGTGAAGCATTTCCGCTCGGTGGCGCGCGCGATCTGCCGTGTGTCCCACACCAGCGGTCCGGCCCAGGGCGGGCTGATCGCGACCTTGCGCTATGACGTGCCGGACAATATCGCCTCGGCCCACAAGGCGGCGCTCTTGCGCGGGCTGGTGCCGGACCTGCTTGGGACGCGCGGCGTTGCCGGTGTCCATCTGCTGACAGCGGACGCGCAAGCGAGCGGTGCCGCCACCGCCGAGCAGAAGGCGCGCGGCGTCGCCAATGCCGTGCCGAGCTGGGTGCTGCTGCTCGAAGGCTGGGGCGACGAGGCCGAATTCGTCGCACTGGCGCGCGAATCCCTGTCGGCCGAGGAGTTGCAGGCGCTCGGCGGTCAGGGGCCGTTCTCGCTCGGCCTCTACCGCCACCAGATCACCCGGACCAAGACCGCCTGGAGCGCCGGCTGATGAGCACGCGCTACGATCTCTCCGGCCGCCATGCTGTCGTCACCGGCGGGGCCGGCGGGCTCGGCCGTGGCATCGCCCACGCGCTGATCGAGGCCGGCGCCAGCGTCACTCTCTGGGATCAGGATGCAAGCAGCCTGGCGCAGGCCGTGAGCGAGCTTGGCCGCCGGGCGAGCCAGCGTCAGCTTGACATCCGTGACGTCAATGCGGTCGAGGCGGCGGCCGATGCCGCAATGTCCAACCATGGCCGCATCGATATCCTCATCAACAATGCCGGCGTGCTCGGCGAAGTCAGGCCGATCTGGGAGACGACGCCCGACAACTTCCAGCGCGTGCTGCAGGTCAACCTGTTCGGCGCCTATCTGGTGACGCGCGCCGTCGTCGGCCGGATGCTGCGCCAGGCGCCGCGGCTTTCGCCGGACGGCCATCCCCTGCGTGGCCATGTCGTCAGCATCGCCTCGATCCAGGGCAAGGAGGGCATGGCGATGGCGGCCGCCTATTCCGCCTCGAAGGCGGGCCTGATCGCCCTGACCAAGAGCGTCGCCAAGGAAACGGCGCAGCAGGGCATCATCGTTACGGCGGTGACGCCGGCCGCTGCCGAAACCGCGATGGCCAAGGAGATCTCGGCCGAGCGGCGTGCCGACATCATGTCGCGCATCCCGATGGGGCGCTTCGTCGAGGTGGCGGAGGTGGCGCGGCTGGTGCTCTGGCTCTCCAGCGACGACTGCTCCTTCTCGACCGGCGGAATCTTCGACCTCTCCGGCGGCCGCGCGACCTACTGAGCCGCGCGCTCCAGCGGCGCACCGGCTGCATACCCCGTCTGCGGGGGGGCGTTCCCGGCTTCCTTTCGGCGCTTGGCCTGTGCCAGCATGACCGCATCGGCGGCCTCGCCGCGCAGATTCCAGGGACAGGTCCATGCTTTCGGTTCGCGATATCGCTCGCCGCGTCGCCAATGGTGAGGTTTCCGCCCAGGCCGCCCTTGCCGACAGCGAGCGGCGAATCGACGAGCGCGATGGCGACCTGCGCGCCTTTGCAGCCCGCCCCGAGACTCTTAAGGCAGGCGAGGGGCCGCTCTCCGGCGTTGCCGTCGGGGTCAAGGACATCATCGACACCGCCGAGTTGCCGACCGGCATGGGCTCTTCGATCTATGACGGCTATCAGCCCAAAGCCGACGCCCCGATCGTGATGGCGCTGAAGGCGGCTGGCGCGACCGTAGCCGGCAAGACCCAGACCACGGCCTTCGCCTTCCTCGATCCCGCTCCGACCCGCAATCCGCACGATCCCTCGGCAAGCCCCGGCGGTTCCTCGGCAGGCTCGGCCGCGGCCGTCGCCGCCAGCCTCGTCCCGCTCGCCATCGGCACCCAGACCGGCGGCTCGGTGATCCGTCCCGCCGCCTATTGCGGCGTCGCGGCGATCAAGCCGTCCTACGGCCTGCTGCCGACAGTCGGTGTGAAGCCCTTCTCCTGGTCGCTCGATACGCTCGGCCTGATGGCCGCCAGCGCCGACGATCTCGGTTTCGCTCTGGCGGCGCTGACCGGCCGTGCCGATCTCGATGCGCCCGAACTGGCGCTGGACGGGTTGAAACTCGGTCTCTGCCGGCAGGAATTCACCGATAGGCCGGAGCCGGCTTGCGAGGGCGCGCTGCAGCGGATCGCCGATTTCGCCCGCAAGGGCGGCGCGACTGTCCTCGACATTGCGACGCCTACCGAGCTCGCCGAGACCTTCCATGCCCATGGTCCGTTGCAGAATTGGGAGGCGACCCAGGCGCTCGCCTGGGAATACGCCAATCATCGCGAAGACCTGCCGCCGAAGCTGCGCGCCTATCTGGACGAGGCCCGCGCCACCACGCCTGACGACTATGACGCAGCCCGCGGCACTGCCCGGCGTGGCAGGCATGCGGCCGAGCGCTGGTTCGGCGAGGTCGATCTCGTCCTGACCTATGCCGCGCCGGGCGAGGCGCCGGAGACGCTCGCCTCGACCGGCGATTCCAAGTTCAACCGGCTTTGGACGCTGCTCGGCACGCCCTGCCTGACCGTGCCGCTGATGCGAGGCCCGCGTGGCCTGCCGGTCTCGTTCCAGCTCATCGGCCGCTTCGGCGACGATGCCCGCGTCATCGCCGTGGCGCGGGCGCTCGAGCGCCTGATCCTGATGCCGGCATGACGATCTCTCGGCGAGATCTGGGCTCTCGTCCCGCATGGGACAATATTGCGTCGCAACAACTTCGGCTTGATTGTGGCGGAAAGGATTTATGCTGCATTCGGCAATACTAAAAGCTTCTGTCCGGAAGGTCTTGTTCGGGACTATCCACAAAGCAGTTCAATGATTTAACCGCTGATTAAGAACGCTTCTCTGCTGCGGCCTCCGCTGCGGCGACGCAGCCACTTGCGGCGGCCGCCGTTTCTGCTAGCTTCCATGTCAGGTCAATGACAAGGAGGGTTCACATGAACCTCACGCTAAGTCTCGACCGGTTGGCCATGGGAGCAGCTTTCGCGCTGGTTCTGGCGATCGTGATCGGAGCGTTCTGACGGGGAAGTCAGTCTCGAGTCGAAAAGACCAACAAGCCAATTGAAGAGCGTCGCGGGAGAGGCCCCGCGGCGCTTTTCTTTTCGGGCGCTTGCGACATCAGGAAAGCACGCCGTCATTCCGGGGGGCACCGCAAAGCGGTGGGCCCGGAATCCATGACCATGACGATCGCACGAAAAGGCGCCGTCATTCCGGCACTCCGCTTCGCTACGGCCGGAATGACGGCATTTCCGTTGGAGCGGGCGTGGAGACGGCTTCCGGGCTCGGGCCTTCAGCCCGCCCCGGAATGACCGGATGACTCCATTCAGCTTTCGGGGCAGGGATTTTCCGTCACTTGCCAGGACATCAGATTGGTGACGCGGCCGCAGGTGGCCAGGCGGCGGCCCATGGTGGTGCGGATACAGGACATGCTGCCTTCCGCGATCTTTTTGCCGTCGTTCCAGCAATAGCAATAAGGCTCGGGCGCCTGCGCCAGGCGCGGCCTGTCGAGGGCGACGGCTTTCTCCTGCGCCAGGATAGGGGAGGTCGACAGTAACAGGATCGTCGCAGAAAAAGCCGATAACAGCAGCGTTGCGGCGTGAGAGCGCGGTAGCCTCCGAGGGGATCGGACCATGGCTCGCTCCTGTCCTTCGCCTGATCGGCGTGACGGTGCGGAAACCATAGCATAGTGAAGCCGGCCACCCAATATGATCGTTGCCTGTCACCCGAAGGTTCAGGTCGCCCGCACCTTGCGAAAGTCGTACGACCCAACCATATTTCGGGTCCAGTGAGCCGATCCCGGCTCCGGGAGGAACCATGTCACTGATTTCGCTCGCCCGTCGTGGACGTGCAATCGCCCTCATCGCTGGCGCTCTTCTGCTGGTGCCGATCATCGCCGAGGCCGCTCCGGGCGGCCGCAGCTTCGGCAGCCGCGGCTCGCGCAGCCAATCGCAGGTCGCGCCGACACCGACCGCGCCCGGCTCCTCGTTCCAGCGCAGCCCGACGCAGGCGCCCGGCCCATCGGCCGCTGCCCCGGCTGCCGGCGCAGCGGGTGCAGCCGCCCAGGCGGCCCGCCCGTCCATGGCGCGCAGCCTGATGATGGGCGTCGCTGGCGGCTTGCTCGGCGCTGGCCTGTTCGGCCTGCTCTCGGGCGCTGGTTTCGGCGGCATCGCCGGCTTCCTCGGCCTGCTCTTCCAGGTCGCGCTGATCGGCGGCCTGATCTGGCTGGCGCTGCGCCTGTTCCGTCGCCGCAGCGAGCCGCAGCTCGCCAGCGCCGGTGGGCCGCTCGGCCGCGAGGCTTATCAGCCGCAGCCGGCCGCTCCCGCGATGGGTGGCGGCGCTGCCGCGGCTTCTGCCGCCAAGCCGGTCGAGTTCGAGCTGCAGGGCGCCGACTACGGCACCTTCGAGCGCTTGCTCTCCGAGGTGCAGTCCGCGATCTCCGACGAGAACATTGCGCGCCTGCGCCAGATCACTACGCCGGAGATTTCCGGTGCGCTCGAGGACGAGTTCGCCGAGAACGCCCGCAAGGGACTGATCGAGAAGGCGGCCGAGGTCAAGCTGCTGCAGGGCGACCTTGCGGAATCCTGGCGCGAGGACGGCTACGACTACGCCACCGTCGCGATGCGCTTCAGCCTGCTCACCGCCATGGTCGAGCGCAATGGCGGCAAGGTCGTCGAGGGCCATGCCACCATCCCGCGCGAGGTCATCGAGCACTGGACCTTCGTGCGCTCGCGCGGCGGCGAGTGGAAGGTCGCGGCGATCCAGCCGGTCGAGTAGGACCGCGACGACACCCGAAATCTGGACGGCCGGGCTTTGCCCGGCCGTTTTTCGTTTCAGGGACCATCGAAGCGCCCTATAGGCAGATGTGGCGTCGATGTCCGGCGCCTGCCTTGGCTATCTGGAGCGTTTCACCATGAGCGACATGCGTCTCGTCGTCGTCGGCGCCGCCGGCCGGATGGGCCGCTCGCTGGTCAAAGCGATCCATGACACGCCTGGCTGCGTCCTCTCTGCCGCGATCGAGCGCCCAGGTTCGCCTGTGCTCGGCCAGGATGCTGCCGTGCTCGCAGGCCTGCCCGCCGGCGGCGTCCTGGTCAGCGACGATGCGCTCGCCGCCTTCGTCGAGGCCGAGGGCGTGCTCGACTTCACCATGCCCGAGGCCACCGTCGCCTTTGCCGGCCTCGCCGCCCAGGCCCGCATCGTCCATGTCGCCGGCACGACAGGGATGGAGCCGCAGCATCTCGCCAAGCTCGAAGCGGCCTCGCGCCATGCCGCAATCATCCGCTCCGGCAATATGAGCCTCGGCGTCAACCTGCTGGCGGCGCTGGTGCGCAAGGTCGCGGCGACGCTCGGTACCGACTGGGACATCGAGATCGTCGAGATGCATCATCGCATGAAGGTCGATGCGCCCTCCGGCACCGCCGTCCTGCTTGGCGAGGCAGCGGCGCAGGGCCGTGCCGTCGATCTCGCGGAATCCCGCGTCGCGGTGCGTGACGGCCAGGTCGGCGCCCGCCAGCCCGGCACGATCGGCTTTGCCGCGCTGCGCGGCGGCACTGTCATCGGCGACCACAAGGTGATCTTCGCCGGCGCCGGCGAGCGGTTGGAGCTCGCCCATGTCGCCGAGGATCGCAGCCTGTTCGCGCAGGGCGCGGTCAAGGCCGCGCTCTGGGGCCGTGGCCGCAAGCCGGGCTTGTACTCGATGGCCGACGTGCTCGGCCTCGACAAATTCTGATGACCGCGCTCGCCGTCGCGCCGGGCGTGACGCATTGGCCGGGCTACCTCGATCCCGCGGAGCAGGCGGCGCTGGTCACCGAGCTGCGCGAGGCGGCGCGGCAGGCGCCGTTCTATGTGCCGCGCATGCCGAAGACCGGAAAGCCTTTCTCCGTCAGAATGACAAACTGCGGTGCTCTCGGCTGGGTCTCGGACGAGCGCGGCTACCGCTACCAGCCACTTCACCCTGAGACCGGCACGCCCTGGCCGCCGATCCCCGCGCGGCTGCTGCGCGCCTGGGAGGAGCTTGCCGGCTACCCGCACCCGCCCGAGGCCTGCCTCGTCAATTTCTACGAGCCATCAGCGAAGATGGGCCTGCACCAGGATCGCGACGAGCAGGAGTTCGACGCGCCGGTGCTCTCGCTCTCGCTCGGTGACACCGCCGTCTTCCGCATCGGCGGCACCAGTCGTGGCGGCAAGACTGTCTCGCTGAAGCTGGCCTCGGGTGACGCACTCGCCTTCGGCGGCGAGGCGCGGCTGGCCTATCACGGCATCGACCGCATCCTCGCGGGCTCGTCGAACCTGCTGCCGCAGGCGGGGCGGATCAACCTGACCCTGCGCCGAGTGACGAAGCCCTCAGTTTGAAGGCCTGGGCGCATCGTCGCCCGGCAGCTTCGGGAATGACCAACCGAACAGGAGCGAGCCGGCCCGCAGGCCGAAGCCGGCAGCGATCCCACCCAGCATGACAAGGATCGGGGCAAGGCCCATCTGCGCGAGGCCAACCGTCGTGGCCGCCCCGGCGGCTGCGGCGGTGACGTAGAAGTCGCGGCTCCACAGCACCATCGGCCTGTCGCCGGCGAGGAGGTCGCGGATGATGCCGCCGAAGGTCGCGGTCATCGCGCCGAAGGCGATAGCGGAGGGGATCGGCACACCGGCCGCCAGACCCTTCTGCGCGCCGACCACGGCAAAGAGTGCGAGCCCCGCCGCATCCGCCCAGATCAGCAGGCGCTTGGCGCCCCAGCCGTCGAGCATGCCGGGCTTGAAGTAGGCGATTGTCCAGGCCGCCAGGGCGACGGCCGTACACAGCATCACGTCGGACGGCGCCTCGATCCAGAACACGCGCCGGTCGAGCAGGAGATCACGCAAGGTGCCGCCACCGACGCCGGTGACGGTGGCGAGCAGGATGAAGCCGAACGGGTCCATCCGCTTGCGGGCGGCGACCAACGCCCCGGTCAGGGCGAAGACGACGACGCCCGCAGCTTCGAGCACCTGTCAGTTCGCCGGCTTGTCGCCGGCATCGGCGGCCGGGTTCTCCGAGCCGTTGGCGGCAGCCTTCGGCGCGCCTGCGGAGACGCCGACCAGCGCCGGGCGCAGCACGCGCTCGCCGATCTTGTAGCCGGTCTGCACCACCTTCGAGACGAGGCCCTTGGCGATGCCGGCGTCGGGCGCTTCGAACATCGCCTGATGCAGATTCGGGTCGAACTTCTCACCCTGCGGGTCGATCTTGCGCACGCCGTGGCGCTCGAGCGTCTTCAGGAGCTCGCGCTCGGTCAGCTCGACACCCTCGACCACGGCCGAAAGCGCGCTGTCGGCGGCGGTGCGGGCCGTCTCCGGCACGCTCTCCAGCGCACGGCGCAGATTGTCGGCCGAACCGAGCAGGTCGCGGGCGAAGCTCGTCACGGCATAGGCCTTCGCGTCGGAGATCTCGCGCTCGGTGCGCCGGCGCAGATTCTCCATCTCGGCCAGGGTGCGCAGCAGCTTGTCCTTGAGGTCGTCGCGCTCGGCTTCGAGCAGGGCGAGCGGGTTGGGCGCCTGCGTTTCGCTGGCCTGCGTCTCCGCCACGTCCTGATTCTCGGTCTCCGGCTTCGGATCGTCCTTCGCAGGGTTCTGCGTCATTCCATCATCCCAATCGTTGATCGTCATGCATCATTGCGGCGCTGCCTGTCGGCGCACCGGCTTCGCTGCCGATATCGGGCTTCGGCCGGGCGAAATCAAGCACGGGCCACGGTCTTGGCCTTGCCGGAGGCCTGCTTGTCGAGCTCCAGAGTGAACACGGCGAGCAGGGCCTGGCGAATCACCAGCTGGCGTCCGGTCGAGGTGATCTTCGCCCCGGTGAGGTCGGTGACGTAGAAGACGTCGACCGCCTTCTCGCCGAAGGTCGCGATATGGGCCGAGGCGATGTTGAGGTTGAGCTTTCCGATCGCGGTGGTGAGATCGTAGAGCAGGCCGGGCCGGTCGAGGCCCGACACCTCCAGCACCGTGTGCCGGGACGACAGGACGTTGTCGATGATGACTTCGGGCGCGACCTGGAAGGTGCCGCCGCGCGGTGGCGGGGCCCGGCGCTGGGCGACGAGGTCGGCAATCCTGATCTCGCCCTTGAGCGCGCGCTCGATCGCCGCCGCGATACGCTCGGCCCGGCGCAATTCGTCGTCGTCGCGCTCGAAGGCGCGCGAGACGAAGATGGTGTCGAGCACCAGCCCGTCGGTGGTGGTGAAGATCTGCGCATCGACGATGTTGCCGCCGGCCGCCGCGCAGGCCCCGGTGACGATGGCGAGCAGGCGCGGATGGTCGGGCGCCAGCACGGTGAGCTCGGTCACGCCGCGGAACTGGTCGGTCTCGACACGGGTCGCCGTGGTGCGGCCGGCGACCTCCGCCTCGCGCAGGAAGCGGGCATGCTGCTCCTGCCGCTCGGGCTCGACCTTGAGCCAATAGGCCGGATAGTGCCGGGCGAGATAGGCGGCGCGCTCCTCTTCCGTCCAGTCGGCGAGGCGGGCCTCGAGCGCCTGCTGCTTGCGCTCGACCCTGGCCTTGCGTTCGATGCCGGAATGGCCGCCGGCGAGCACGACCTCGGTCTCGTAATAGAGCGTGCGCAGGAGCTGGCCCTTCCAGCCGTTCCAGACGCCGGGCCCGACCGCCTTGATGTCGGCGACGGTCAGCACAAGCAGGAGCTTCAGCCGCTCCAGCGTCTGCACGATTCCCGCGAAGCTCTCGATCGTCTTGGGGTCGCCGAGGTCGCGGCTCTGGGCGACGGTCGACATCACCAGATGGTTCTCGATCAGCCAAACCACGGTCTCGGTCTGCGCCTCGGTCAGGCCGAGCCGCGGGCAGAGCTTGCGGGCGATGCGCGCGCCGGCGACCGAATGGTCCTCCGGCCGGCCCTTGGCGATGTCATGCAGGAACAGCGCGACATAGAGGGCGCGCCGGTTGGTGATCGTCGCGAAGATCGAGTTCGCCAAGGGATGCTCGGCTTCGAGCTTGCCGGCATCGATCTCGGCCAAAATGCCGATCGAGCGGATCAGGTGCTCGTCGACCGTGTAGTGATGATACATGTTGAACTGCATCATCGCGACGATGCGACCGAAATCCGGGACGAAGCGGCCAAGCAGCCCGGATTCGTTCATCCGCCTGAGCACCGCTTCCGGCGAGCGCCGCGCCGTCAGGATCTCCAGGAAAATCCGGTTGGCCTCGCGGTCCTGCCGCAACTGGGGCGTGACGAGCCGCAGCGACTGCGTCACCAGCCGGCTGGTGTCGGGATGGATGGCGAGATCGTCGCGGCTGGCGATCTCGTAGAGCCGCAGAAGATTGACCGGATCGCGCTTGAAGGCGTCGTCGTCGATGACGGCGAGGCGCTGGCCCTGCAGGGTGAAATCGGGATGGCCGAGCGCGCGCACGCGCCGCCGCTTGGTGAAGGAGCCGATCAGGTTGGTCAGGCTGGCGCGCGGCTTCTGCTGGCGTGCTTCCAGCGCGGCGCAGACGATCGCGGTGAGGTCGCCGACATCCTTGGCGACGAGGAAATACGCCTTCATGAAGCGCTCGACCGGGGCCTGGCCGCTACGGCCGGCATAGCCGATCGCTGCTGCGACCTGGCGCTGCAGGTCGAAGGAAAGCCGCTCCTCGGCCCGCCCGGTGATGAAGTGCATCCAGCAGCGCACCCGCCAGAGGAATTCCTCCGAGCGTTGGAACATCGCGAATTCGCGCGCATCGAACAGCCCGGCCTCGACCAGTTCGGCGGGATCGTCGACGCGATAGGAATATTTGGCGATCCAGAACAGCGTGTTGAGGTCGCGCAGGCCGCCCTTGCCGTCCTTGACGTTGGGCTCGACCAGATAGCGCGACGAGCCGGCGCGGGCGACGCGGTTCTCGCGCTCGGCGAGCTTGGCCTCGGTGAAGATAGCGGCCGTGCCCTCGGCGATCTCGGCGCCATAGCGCCGCTGCAGATCGGAGAACAGGGCCGCATCGCCGCAGATCAATCGCGCTTCCAGCAGCGCGGTGCGGATCGTCATGTCGGCCCGGCCTTCGCGGATGCAGTCGTCGACCGAGCGCACGGAATGGCCGACTTTCAGCTTCAGGTCCCAGAGCGGGTAGAGCATCGCCTCGACCACGCTCTCGCCCCAGGCGGTCTGCTTGTCGGGGAACAGGAAGAGCAGATCGACATCCGAGCCCGGCGCCAGCGTGCCGCGGCCATAGCCGCCGACCGCGACGACGGCGATGCGTTCACCGGCGGATGGATTCTCGACGGGATAGAAATGCCGCGTCGCCGCGACATGCAGGCTGGCGACAATGCTGTCCATCACGCCGGAAAGCCGCTTGGCGCAGGAGAGGCCGTTGCGGGATTTGGCCAGGATCTCGCGCGCCGATTGGCGACCTTCCTCGAGATTGTCGCGCAGCGCATCGACCAATGCGCTGCGCAGGCCGGCGCGATCGTCCTCGTCGAACTGCCGCGCCAGCTTGCCGACCGCAGCCATGGGATTGTCGATGAACTCGGCGAGGCGGGGGGCTGGCTTGTCGGGGGAGGGCGGCACTGAACGAGGCTCTTCGAGGCTTTCGGCAGACGCGACGGTTGCCGTTCCCTAGCATGAACGAGGCCAGACGCGGAAACATAATTCAACAAGATAATAATGTGAAATTACGATTATCACGTAATTCTATGTCTTGTTTGACAAAGAGAACGATCGAACCTATCAATCGGACACGCGCCGATTTGAGCCAGCAGCTTGCGGGCGCGAAACAAGTGCAGCTAAAGCGGGGGCGCCGGAGGCTGATTGCTTCCACCCCTTCGCATAAGTCGATCGAAGGGGAACGCCATGCTCATCTCAGCTCTGACCCGCCGCGCCGTGCTCGCCGGTCTCGCCGCAGCCTCGCTCGCCCTCGGCAGCGCGCAGGCGCAGGCACCGAAGGAGATCCGCGTCGATTATGCCACCTACAACCCGGTCAGCCTGCTGCTGAAGGAGCGCGGCATCCTGGAGAAGGCACTGGAGGCCGACGGCATCAAGGTGCGCTGGGTGTTCTCGGCCGGTTCGAACAAGGCGCTGGAATTCCTCAATGCCGGCTCGCTCGATTTCGGCTCGACCGCCGGCGCGGCCGCGCTGATCGCCAAGATCAACGGCAACCCGATCAAGTCGATCTATGTCTATTCGCGGCCGGAATGGACGGCTCTGGTCACCGGCGCCAAGAGCGAGGTCACCAAGGTCGCCGATCTCAAGGGCAAGCGCGTCGCCGTCACCCGCGGCACCGATCCGCACATCTTCCTGGTGCGCTCGCTGGCCGATGCCGGCCTGACCGAGAAGGACGTCAAGCTCGTGCTGCTCCAGCATGCCGACGGCCGGCTCGCTTTGGAGCGCGGCGATGTCGAGGCCTGGGCTGGGCTCGACCCGATGATGGCCGCCGCCGAAGTCGAGGCTGGCGCCAAGCTTTTCCACCGCAAGGCTGCCGACAACACCTGGGGCGTTCTCAATGTCCGCGAGGAGTTTTCCGAGAAGAATCCAGAGCTCGTCCGCAAGGTGCTGAAGGCCTATGAGGAGGCCCGCGCCATCGCCCTCGCCAATCCGGCCGAGGTCCGGAAGGCGCTGGTCGAGGCGACCAAGCTCTCCGATGCGGTGATCGAGCGCCAGCTCACCCGCACCGAACTCACTCACAGCACGATCGGTGCGGCGCAGGCCGATACCATTCTCGCCGCGGGCCTCGCTTTGCAGCAAGCCGGCGTCCTGCCCGCCAATGCCGACGTCAAGGCGATGGTCGATGCGCTGATCGACAAGCGCTTTGCCGCGACCAACTGAGCGGACATGATCGCGGGCCGATGAGCACGATCGAGATTGCAGACGCCGTCGATGAGACGAAGGCCACGCCGCAAGCGCGGCCGGCGTCGCGCGCCGGCCTGCGGCTCGCCGGCTTCCTGCTGCCGATCGTCCTCGCGATCCTCTGGGAAATCCTCGTTCGGGCCGGCCTCGCCAATGGCCGGCTGATGCCACCGCCCAGCGTGGTCGGTAAGACGCTCTGGCAGCTCGCCGTCAGCGGCGAACTCTGGACCCATGCGTGGGCGACGCTCTGGCGCGTCGGCGCCGGCTTCGGTATCGGCGCCGCCATCGGCACCGCATTAGGAGCCCTGACCGGCGCACTGCCGCTGGCGCGCGGCCTGCTCGACCCGACCTTGCAGGCTTTGCGCGCCATCCCCTCGATCGCCTGGGTACCGCTCTTCATCCTCTGGTTCGGCATCTTCGAGGCCTCGAAAGTGGCGCTGATCGCCGTCGGCGTCTTCTTCCCGGTCTACCTCGGCGTCGCCGCTGCGATCCTCTCGATCGACCGCAAGATCGTCGAGGTCGGCCGCGTCTTCCGCCTCGGCCGGCTCGCCATGGTCCGGCGCGTGCTTTTGCCAGCAATCCTGCCCGACTGGTTCACCGCGCTGCGCGGCGGGCTAGGGCTCGGCTTCATGTTCGTCGTCGCTGCCGAGATCATGGGCGCGAGCGAGGGGCTCGGCTATCTCCTGGTCGATGGCCAGCAACTCGGCCGGCCCGACACCATCATCGCCGCGATCATCGCCTTCGCCGTGCTGGGCAAGCTCGCCGATGGCCTCCTGCTCGCGCTGACGCGCCCCTTCCTTGCCTGGCAGGACACCGCCAGGGACAGGCTCTGAGGACGCGATGCTGGTCTTCGACCATCTCTCCAAGACCTATGCCGACGGCACCCGTGCCCTGTCAGGCATCGACATCTCCGTTGCCGCCGGCGAGATCCTGGCGCTGGTCGGCGGCTCCGGTTGCGGCAAGACCACGCTGCTGCGCCTCGTCGCCGGGCTCGACCGGCCGAGCGAGGGACGCATCCTGCTCGACGACGCCGCCATCACCGAGCCGCGCGCCGATGTCGGCGTGATCTTCCAGGAGCCGCGCCTTCTGCCCTGGCTCTCGGTCGCCGACAATGCCGGCTTCGGCCTCAGCCATCTGCCTGCCGCGGAGCACAATCGCCTCGTTACTGGCGCGCTCGCCCGCGTCGGTCTCGCCGGCTACGAGGCGCGCTGGCCGCGCGAGCTCTCCGGCGGCCAACAGCAGCGCGTCGCCATCGCCCGCGCCCTCGTCACCCGGCCGAAGCTGCTCTTGATGGACGAGCCCTTCTCGGCACTCGATGCCACCACGCGCGCCAGCCTGCACGGCCATCTCCTCGCGCTCTGGGAGGAGAGCCGGCCGACCGTGGTGATGGTCACCCACGATGTCGAGGAAGCGGTGACGCTGGCCGACCGCATCGTGGTGATGCAGCCGCGGCCGGGCCGCATCTTCGACGAGCTCGACAACCCGCTGACCCGCCCGCGCGACCGGCTCTCGCCCGCTTTCGAGGCGATCAAGCGCGAGGCGCTACGCACGCTCGACCGCTCGCTCACCGACAGCGAGCCGCGCCAGCACAAGGCCGCCGAGAGTGCCGGGATGTGGTGGTAGGCGCCACGCAACCGTGTCAGCATCGGGCGATGGAGATCATGCCCATCCCTCGCGAGACGATTGCGACTGCCCGGCTCGCCTTACGGCCGTCGACGCCGGTCGATGCTGAGCGCGCTTTCGAGATCCAATCCGACTGGGCGGTGACGCAGATGCTGCGGATGGCGTCGTTCCCGCCCGATCGCACTGAGATCGAAGCCTGGTTCGCCGGCCATCCACGCGAATGGGCGGCAGGGGCGGCCTATCGCTTCGCCGCGATGCTGGATGGGCGGATGATCGGCCTGATCGATCTCGACGAGATCGCCGATGGCGAGGGCGAGCTTGGCTATTGGTTCGAGCAGGCGGCCTGGGGGCAGGGCTTCGCCTCCGAGGCGGCCCGGGCGGTGGTCTGGTTCGCTTTTGCGGAAGCCGGAATCCGGTCGCTCCGTTCGGGCCATGCGGCCGACAATGTCGCCTCTGGCCGGGTGCTGGAGAGGTTGGGTTTCCGCTTGCTCGACCGGGTCAAGCGTCCCTCGCGTTCGCGCGGCGAGACCATCCTGCAATGCCGCTACCAACTCTTGCGCGCCGACCTCGCCGAGTACGATCGGTCGTTTGACAAAACGGACGCTCAGACCTTATGAAAGGACACGCGCCGATTTGAGCCTCAGCTTGCGGGCGCGAAACAAATGCAGCTAAAGCGCGGGACGACGGGCGGCCTTGAGGCCGTCGGCGCTCCTTCCGCCTTATTTATGGATGGAGCCAGTTATGTCGGCTGATTTTCTTACGCTCTCCCGCTCTCCCGAAAACGCTCTGCCGCGTCCGGCTGCTGGCGAGGTCGTTGCCCTGCTCGGCGCTCCGGAGGTGCGGGCGGTAGCCCTGCGCGGCTTCGCCGGCCTGCGTGCCGACGAAGGAACGGTGCCGACTGCCGAGCTCGGCCTGCTCTGTGCCCGCCCGCGCTTTTTCCCGTGGCTCAGCCTCATCGAGAATCTCGCCTTCGCCTTGCCGAAGGCGACACCATTCGAACGCGAGGGCCTGATCGCCAATGTGCTGGTCCGCGTCGGCCTCGCCGCACAGGCAACGCAGCGGCCGGGGACGCTCTCGCCGGAAGGGCTGCTCCGGCTCGCCATTGCCCGCCTGCTGCTGGTCAGGCCGCGTCTGCTGCTGATCGATGAGCCCTTCGCCGCGCTAGATGTGCAGGCGCGCGACCGGCTTGCCGCCTTCCTGGCGGAGCTTTGTACGCAGGGGCGCCCTGCCGTCGTCATCGCCACCGGCTCCGTCGACGAGGCCGTGCGTCTGGCCGACCGCATCCTCGTTTTGCCGCAAGAGGCGGGGCCCATCGCCTTCAGCCTCGACAATCTGCTGTCGCGCCCGCGCGACGAGCGCTCCGTCGGTTTCGTCGCTCTCCGTCGTGAACTGCGCCGGGCACTGGAAAAGGAAAGCCGGCATGTCCCTGCCGCGGTGGAGGCTGCCGCCTGAACCGGCTAGACAGGCGGCGACCCGTTTCTGCCCGAGGACCCAAGACCATGGACATCACCGCGCTGCGCGCCCTCCAGGCCCCGCTCAAGGACAAGTATCGTGAGGCGCCGGATGCGGCGGTTATCACGCTGAAAGCCAAGGGCGAGCTCGACGACCAGCACATCGCCTGCAAGGTCGAGACCGGCCGGGCGATCGCGCTCGCTGGCCTGCACCCGGCGACCGGTGGCTCCGGCGCCGAGCTCTGCTCCGGCGACATGCTGCTGGAAGCCCTCGTCGCCTGCGCCGGCGTCACGCTCAAGGCGGTCGCGACCGCGCTCGAGATCGACTTGAAGAAGGGCACGGTCCGGGCCGAGGGCGATCTCGATTTCCGCGGCACGCTCGGCGTCGCAAAGGATGCGGCGGTCGGCTTCAAGGCGATCCGCCTCTCCTTCGACGTCGAGACCGACGCACCGCAGGAGAAGCTCGACACCCTGCTCAAGCTGACCGAGCGCTACTGCGTCGTCTTCCAGACGCTCAACGTGAAGCCGGGGCTCTCGGCCAATCTGGCGCGGGCCTGATCAGGCCGGCAGCGGGCGCGGCGATCCATCCGCTTCCGTTGCCTCCGGTTCCTGCGAGATCGGCGCCGTCATCGGGTCGATGATCGCGAAGGGGCGCTCGGACATCTGCTCGGGCGCGGCGCGCTGGCGGATGCGCAGCCCGGCGAGGGCGGCGAGCAAGGCGCTGATCGCGGCCATGAAATAGAGCAGCCCGTTGATGTCGAGGCGCGCCATCACCTGCGCGCCGAGCAGCGGGCCGAGTGCCGAACCAATGCCGCTGACCAGGATCAGCCGGCCGCTCACCGCGACGACGCGGTCCTGCGGCATGCGGTCGAGCGCATGCGCGACGCAGACCGGATAGAGCGTCGACATGAAGCCGCCGAGCAGGGCGGCCACCGGCAGCACTGCGCCAAGATGGCGGGGCACGAGATCGAGCGCGACGGCTGCGACGGAGAAGCCGAGCGCCAGCCCGGCCAGCACGATCCGGCGGTCGCCGCGATCGGAGAAGCGGCCGACCGGGACCTGGAAGGCGAAGCCGCCGAGCACCGCGACCAGCATGAACAGCGCGATGGTCTCCTGCGGGATGGCATTGCGCGCCATCCAGGCCGGGAACAGGGCATAGAAGGCGCTGCTGATCATGCCGGCGATGACGCAGCCGATCACCGAGATCGGCGCCTGCCGCGTCAGCTCGCCATAGGGCAGCGAAGCCTCCGCCGGCAGCGTCGGCGCTTCCGCGCGCGTCGTGCTGACCATCACCAGCGCCAGCGCGAACAGCGCGACGATGATGTTGAACGGAACGGCGGTCTCGACCGGGAGCTTGCCGATCAGCAATTGCCCTGCCGCCAGCGCGAGGAATGTGCCGACCATGTAGATCGAGAAGATGCGGCCGCGCTGCTCCGGCGGGGCCTTGGCGTTGAGCCAGCTCTCGGTGGTGATGAACAGGCCAACGCAGCCGAGGCCTATCGCCATCCGGCACAGGATCCAGCCGAGCGGCGAAACGAAGAGCGGCATCGCCGCCGTCCCGACCACGACCAGACCGGCGAAGGCGGCATAGGCCCGGATATGGCCGATGCGCTGGATGACGCGACCGCAGCCGACCGCGCCGATGGTGAAGCCGATAAAATAGGCGCTGAGCACCAGGCCGGTCAGCGTCGGCCCGAAGCCCTCGCTCGTCAGTCGCAGCGACAGGAACGTGTTGAAGAAGCCGTTGGCGAGCTGCACGAGGCTCGTCGCGGCGATGAGCGTTCCGATCTGGACGAGCAAGGGTCACGGCCTCCGGCGCAGTCTGGGAAGGCCTGCAACTCAACGCCGGAATGTGATCTCGCCATGGCAACCGGGCGAACCGCCCGGCGCCGCGTCACTCCGCCGCCTTCAGCTTCGCGGCCTTGGCGAAAGGCAATTGTGGCTCGTTCGGCCTGGCATCGTCGAATTCGAGCGCGCCGATCCTCTCGGCCCGGCCGGTGACCTTGCCGGTCGAGGTCTTGATCTGGGCGACGTCGTCCTGCGCCTGGCGGAAATGGCTGTCGAGCTTGTCGACGCGCTCGCCGAGCCGGCGGACATCGTCGAGCAGCTTGCCGACCTCGGACTGGATCACCTGCGCCTCCTCGCGCATGCGGGCATCGCGCACCAGCGACTGCATCAGCTGGATCGCCAGCGCCAGCAGCGAGGGCGAGACGATCATCACCCGCGCCCGGTGCGCCTTCTGGATGACATCGTCGAAATGCTCGTGCAGGTCGGCGTAGATGGCCTCCGACGGCACGAAGAGCAGTGCCATGTCCTGTGTCTCGCCCGGCAGGAAATAGCGCTCCGCGATATCCTTGACGTGTTGGCCGACATCGGCGCGCACCCGGGCGGAGGCGTGCTTCCTGGCCTCGTCGCCGCGGGCCTCGCGCAGCAGGGTGAAGCTCTCCAGCGGGAACTTGGCGTCGATGACGAGGCCGCGCCCGTCACCCGGCAGGGTGACCAGGCAGTCCGGCCGCTTGCCGGTCGAGAGCGTTGGTTGAAACGAGAAGAAAGCCGCTGGAAGACCGTCGCGGATGATCGCCTCCATCCGGCCCTGGCCATAGGCGCCGCGCGCCTGCTTGTTGGCGAGCACGTCCTTCAGCGTCACCACCTCGCCGGTGAGCTCGGTCAGGTTCTTCTGGGCGTTGTCGATGACGGCGAGCCGTTCCTGCAGCTTGCCGAGGCTCTCATTGGTCTGGCGGACATTCTGCTCCAGCCCGGCGCCGACCTGCTGGCGCAGGCCGTCCATCCGCTCGGCCATGATGCGGGCGAGATCGCCCTGCCGGGTCGAGAGGATCTCGGCCATGGTCTGCATGCGGCCGCTGAGCTCGGCCTGCTGCCGGTTCATCTCGGCGACCTTGTCGTCCATCTCGCGGGCACGCTCGGCCGCCATCGCCGCCTCGATCTCGCGCCGGCGCGAGCCGCGCCATGACGAGAGCAGCGCCAGCACCAGCAAAGCGAGCGTAAGCCCGGCGAAGCCTAAGGCAGTCTCGGCCCAGCTCACGGGACGCTCCAGCAGGACGAAGGCGATCTGGTTCATGCCGCAAGCCTACACGATCCCGGTCGTAAATCCAGAACATAAGCGGAACAGTTTGACCGTTTCGTCACAACCGCTTATGTCCCGGCAACTCCTGAAAACGTCCCAGAGCGCCCTATGGCCATCCGCCCTCTCGTCATCCTGCCCGATTCGATGCTGCGCAAGGTTTCCGCGCCGATCGGCGACATCACGCCGGAGATCCGCAAGCTGGCGGAGGACATGCTGGAGACGATGTACGACGCGCCGGGAATCGGCCTTGCGGCGATCCAGATCGGCGAGCCGGTCCGCCTGGTCACGCTCGACGTCTCCAAGAAGGCCGAGGAAGGCGAGGAGCAGCAGCGTGAGCCGATGGTCTTCATCAACCCCGAGGTGACCTGGCGCTCGGAGGAGCTGAGCTCCTATGAGGAGGGCTGCCTATCGATCCCCGAATATTACGAGGAGGTCGAGCGGCCGGCGCGGGTCAAGGTCGCCTATCGCGATCTCGACGGCAAGGCGCAGGAGATCGAGGCCGACGGCCTGCTCGCCACCTGCCTGCAGCACGAGATCGACCATCTCAACGGCGTGCTCTTCATCGATTACCTGTCGCGGCTGAAGCGCGACCGGGTGAACAAGCGCTTCGCCAAGCAGGCGAAACGGGACAGCGCGGCCTGAACGGCTGGAGCGTTACAGTATGAGCTTGCGCGTCATCTTCATGGGCACGCCGGATTTCGCCGTGCCGACCCTGACCGAGATCATCGGTCAGGGCCACGAGGTCGTCTCCGTCTACACCCGCGCCCCGGCGCCGGCCGGGCGCGGCATGGAACTGCGACCCTCGCCGGTCCAGGTCACGGCCGAGCGCTTCGGCATTCCGGTGTTTTCGCCGAAGACGCTGAAGAACGCCGAGGCCGCCGAGATCATGGCCTCGCATCAGGCCGATGTCGCCGTCGTCGTCGCCTATGGCCTGATCCTGCCCAGAGCGATCCTGGAGGTGCCGGAGCTCGGCTGCCTCAACCTGCACGCTTCGCTCCTGCCGCGCTGGCGCGGTGCCGCGCCGATCCAGCGCGCCATCATGGCGGGGGATGCCGAGACCGGCGTCTGCGTCATGAAGATGGAGGAGGGGCTCGATACCGGCCCCGTCGCCATGGTCGAGACGCTGGCGATCGACGGCAACGCCACGGCCGGCGACATGCATGACCGGCTTGCCGGCCTCGGCGCTGACCTGATGGTCCGGGCGCTCGCCGCCCTCAGCCGCGGCGGGCTCCGCTTCACGCCGCAGCCGGAGGACGGCGTCACCTATGCCAGCAAGATCGGCAATGACGAGGCCAGGCTGAGCTGGAACCGGCCGGCACAGCAGGTCCATGACGTCGTGCGCGGCCTTTCGCCCTTCCCGGGCGCTTTCGTCGAGGTCGATCTCGGCAAGGGGCCGGAGCGGCTGAAGCTGCTGCGCACCGCTCGCGCCGGTGGCGCGGCCGAGCCGGGCACGCTGCTCGATGATGAGGGCACCATCGCCTGCGCGGTCGGGGCGGTGAAGCTCCTCCAGGTCCAGCGCGCCGGCAAGGGGCCGATGAGCGCCCAGGAGTTCCTGCGTGGGGCGCGGCTGTCTGCCGGATCGAAGCTGTAGTTCGATGCCCCGCTACAAGCTCGTCATCGAATATGACGGCACGCCCTTCTCAGGCTGGCAGCGCCAGCTCAACGGGCCGTCCGTGCAGCAGAGCGTCGAGGAGGCGGTCGAGGCCTTCTGCGGTCATGCCGTGCGCCTGCATTGCGCCGGGCGCACCGATGCCGGCGTCCACGCCACCCATCAGGTCGCCCATGTCGATCTCGACAAGGAATGGCGCACCGATGTCGTGCGTGACGCGAGCAACGCTCGGCTGAAGCGCCTGCCGGTGGCGGTGCTGAGCGCCGAGGCCGTACCGGATACCTTCGATGCCCGCATCTCGGCGACGCGGCGCTATTACATCTACCGCATCCTCGACCGGCGGGCGCAGCCGGCGCTCGATGCCAACCGCGTCTGGCACGTCCCGGTCAAGCTCGACCACGAGGCGATGGATCGCGCCGCCAAGGCGCTGATCGGCCATCACGATTTCACGACGTTCCGTGCCGCCGAATGTCAGGCCAACAGCCCGTTGCGAACGCTCGACCGCTTCGACTGCAGGCGCGAGGGCGCCGAGATCGTCGCCTATGTCCATGCCCGCTCGTTCCTGCACCATCAGGTCCGCTCCATGGTCGGCTGCCTGAAGATGGTCGGCATGGGGCGCTGGCCGGAGAACAAGGTCGGCAAGGTGCTGGCGGCGCGCGACCGCTCGCAATGCGCCGCGCTGGCGCCGCCCACCGGGCTCTATCTGGCCGGTGTGGATTACTGAGGCCAGATCACTGAGACGAAGTCAGAACCCGGCCAGCCCGAAAATCTTCAGCACGGTATAGTCGGCGAGCACGCTGGCGCAGGCGATCGCGCCCGCGACGCCGCTTTTCGCACCGAAGGTGGCCCTGGCGACGCAATAGCGCAGCCTGAGCACGATCGCGGCGAAGGCGAAGCTCTGGAAGCCGGCTATGCCAGGGTTCGACCAGCCCAGCGCGAACACCGTCGCCGGCACCGCCATCAGCGCCGCCGAGAGGATGCCGGCCCAGTTCCAGGCGATGACGAAGCTGGTGAAGCGGGGATTGCGGGTGAGGCCGGGCGCGAGCCCGACCAGCAGCGCCGGCACGGCGAGGATCGCCAGGATCTCGGCGGTGACGATCGCGGCGATCAGGCCGGGCGCGTCGAACAGCCCGCCGCTATTCGACAGGCCCGCCAGCGTCCGCTCGGCCGCCAGCGCCGGGATCATAGAGGGCACGACCAGCACGAGCGCGAGATAAGAGCGCCAGAATCCCTCGCGGCTGAGGTCTAGATCTGGCAGGGCTTTCGCGTCGGCCCGCAGCAGGCGCCAGGAGGCGGCGAGCGATCGCGTCACATCGTCGGCAGCAAGCCTCATGGCCCAACCCTCCGGGCGTCACGACATTAGACTTTCGTCTAATTGTGGGCGTCAGGGTCGGTTCCGTCAAGCCTGCTGCACTGCAGCGAAATAGGTCGCCAGTAAACGATGCGTGATCCGCTCCAGCGTGACGAGGTCGGCAGTGGCGACCCGCTCGTCGATCTGGTGCATGGTCTGGCCGACGACGCCATATTCGACCACCGGGCAGTAGTTCTTGATGAAGCGGGCGTCGGAGGTGCCGCCGGTCGTGGACAGGGCAGGGCGCTTGCCGGTCTCGGCTTCGACGGCATCGGCGGCCATCGCCACGAACGGCCCTGGCTGGGTCAGGAAGGCGACCGCATTGGTCGGCTCGAAGCTGACCTCGTAGCGCACAGTGTTGCCGGCCGCCTCGCGCAGTCGGCGCTCGATCTCGGCCGCCAGTGTCGCCGGCGTCCAGAGGTCGTTGAAGCGGATGTTGAACACGGCCTTTGCCTGTGCCGGGATCACATTGGTCGCGGGATTGCCGACATCGAGCGTCGTCACCTCGAGATTGCTCGGGTCGAAATGCTCGGTGCCGGCGTCGAGCGGGCTCGCCTCGAGCCCAGCCAGCAGCCGAACCATGCCGCGGATCGGGTTCTGGGCGAGGTGCGGATAGCCGACATGGCCCTGCACGCCCTGCACGGTGAGCTTGCCGGTCAGCGAGCCACGCCGGCCGATCTTGATCATGTCGCTCATCGCGACCGGATTGGTCGGCTCGCCGAGGAGGCAATGGTCGAAGCGCTCGCCGCGCTGGTCGGCCCAGGCGAGGAGCTTGACCGTGCCGTTGACGGCCGGCCCCTCCTCGTCGCCGGTGACCAGGAAGGCGATCGAGCCCGGCGCATCCGGATTGGCGCGGCGATAGCGGATCGCTGCCGACACCATCGCCGCGAGCCCGCCCTTCATGTCGCAGGCACCGCGGCCATAGAGCACGCCGTTGACGATTTCTGCCGCGAACGGGTCATGCGTCCAGGCGGCGAGATCGCCGGGCGGGACGACATCGGTATGGCCGGCGATGACGAAGACCGGCCCCTCGCTGCCGATGCGGGCATAGAGGTTCTCGATATCCGGCATGCCGGGTTCGGAGAAGGTCGGTCGCTCGACGCTGAAGCCCTCGGCGCTCAGCACGGCATCGAGCAGCGCCAGCGCGCCGCCCTCTACCGGCGTCACCGAGGCGCAGCGCACTAGGGCTTGGGTGAGGGCGACCGGATCGGTCGGGTCGAAGGCGAGGGGGGCAGGTGTGTTCTGGCTCATCGAGCCGGTTTAGCAGCGCCTTTGTGCTCTGCAAGCGGCGCATCGCGGTCGACGCCGGGCATCAATCCGAGATCGACCAGCGCGACCAGCCAGGCCATCGTCGAGATCGCGATCAGCGAGGGCGCCCAAGCATAGTCGAGTAGCGGCTGCACTTCCCGCGGCAGCACGATGGCACAGACCAAGAGGATGCCGAACAGCGACGAGCCGCCCCGGTCGGTGGCGCGCTTGGCTGCCAGCGCCGCCCAAGGAAACAGGGCAAAGGCATTGGCGAAGGCGACGATCTTCGCCGCGGCATATTTGTCCGCGACCTGCGGCGCAGCCCATTGGACCGCCAGCAGGCAGAGGGTGAGCGCGATGCTGCCCAGCCAGAACTGGCGCAGGCCGATGCGGCCGTCGAGGTCGGTGAACAGGCGGATTGCGGACATGGGCAGGCTCCGGTCCCGTATCCTTGCACGGAGAGGGGGCGGAATGAAGCATATGGTGAATAAAAGGTTAATGTGCTCGAACCGATTGTGGCGCCTGAGAAAATGCTTGAACACGGCCAAGCGCGCCGCTAGCTCCGAGACGTTCTCCGGATTTTTGAGGAGGCCATTCGCCTGACAGGCGGATGGCAAGTTGACTGAGCGGCGCGCGGCGCCGCCGAGCGAGGTTTTGGGCATGACCATCCGTCTGCACCGCGGCGATCTTCCCGATGGGTTCGAACCGGGCCCGATCCTGGCGATCGACACCGAGACGCTCGGACTCAACCCGCAGCGCGACCGGCTCTGCGTGGTGCAGCTCTCGCGCGGCGACGGCACTGCCGACGTCGTCCAGATCCCGAAGGGCGCCCCGGCGCCGGCCAATCTCTGCCGCGTGCTTGCCGATCCCGGCGTGCTGAAGCTGTTCCACTTCGCCCGCTTCGACATCGCCGCGCTCGAAAAGGCCTTCGGCGTCGTCACCGCACCGGTCTATTGCACCAAGATCGCCTCCAAGCTGGTGCGCACCTATACCGACCGGCACGGGCTGAAGGATCTCGTCCGCGAGCTCCTCGGGGTCGAACTGTCGAAGCAGCAGCAATCCTCGGACTGGGGCGCCGACACGCTGACCGAGGCGCAGCTCGGCTATGCCGCCTCGGACGTGCTGCATCTGCATGCGCTGAAGGCGAAGCTCGACGTGATGCTGGAGCGCGAGGGCCGCGGCCATCTCGCCAAGGCCTGCTTCGACTTCCTGCCGACGCGCGCCGAGCTCGATCTCGCCGGTTGGCCAGAGGTCGACATCTTCGCGCATACGTAAATTTGAGGTATTCCAGCTAAGGTCATCCGTCTGGCAGTCGCCCGATCGGTCGCTTCTGCCTGTCGGTATGCGCCTCGGTTCGACATGAAAAAGCCGCTGGTGGCTGGCAATGGGCGGGCATGAGCTTGGCGATCACGACTCCTGAGACACACAGTCCGGCGGCGATGCGGGCGCAGATGCGGCAGAGCGCCTTCCAGGCGGCGCGCCGGCATTCCGTGCTCGTGCGTCTGCTCCGGCGGCTGATTCCGGTCGGGGCGATCGCCGCGGTGGTGGGGTTGATCATCGTTCCCTTCCTCAACCCGCTGCGCCATGCCGGCAATTTCTCGCTGGGCGGGATTAGCCTGTCGGGCGGCAAGGTGGTGATGGAAACGCCGAAGCTCGCCGGTTATCGCAAGGACAACAGCCCCTACGAGGTCACGGCTGAATCGGCTCTGCAGGACGTCCGCAATCCCACGCAGATCGAGCTCCTGCAGATGGTGGCGCGGGTGCTGATGAAGTCCGAAGGCTGGATCAACATCAATGCCCGCAGCGGCCTGTTCGACCAGCAGAAGGAGAAGCTGAAGCTGGTCGACGACGTGAAGATCCGTACCGATTCTGGCTATGATGTCCGCATGCGCACCGCCGACGTCGATTTCAAGGCCGGAACCGTCAACTCGCGCGAGCCGGTGAAGGTCAATCTCGGCACGACGACGGTTGACGCCGATACGCTTGACGTGAAGGACAATGGCGCGCTCATCACCTTCGAGGGGCGCGTTCATGTCCTGATCGAGAATGCGCCGGCCCGCAGCCTGGCCGGTCCGGAGCGCGAAGGTAGCACGCCCAATCTCGAAGCTCTTCGCCCGGCCGGCAAGCCGTGAGATCATCGCATCCAGCCACGCAGGTCAGCTACAGGTCACCGATGAAAGCTCTCGCTCTCGCTCTCGCTGTTCTGGTCGCTCCGGCGCTCTCGACAGCTGCATTTGCTCAGCAGCCGGCCGCCAAGCCGGCCAAGGCCCGCGGCGGCGCGCCTGGCTCGCCTTTCGGCGGCATGGGCGGCGACAGCAAGGAGCCGATCAAGATCGACGCGAACAAGCTCGACGTGCTCGACAAGGACAACAAGGCGGTCTTCTCCGGCAATGTCGTCGCCGTGCAGGGCGAGACGACCGTGCGCTGCTCGGTGATGACGGTGTTCTATGAGGGCCGGGGGCAGGGTGGCGCGGCCAAGCCCGCCCAGCCTGCCGCGCAGGGGCAGGGCGCCAATGATGGCGCGATCAAGCGCATCGAATGCAGCGGGCCGGTCACTGTCGTCTCGAAGACCCAGGCTGCGACCTCGGACAATGCCGTCTTCGATCGCGCCAACAATCAGGTGATCATGACCGGCAACGTCGCGCTGAACGACGGCCCGAACATCACCCGCGGCGACAAGCTCGTCTACAACACGCAGACCGGCATCGCCAACGTCACGTCGAGCGGGCGCGTCCAGGGCTTCTTCGTGCCGAACTCGGGGGACAACAAGGACGGCAAGGACAACAAGGCGGGCGCCAAGCCGGCAGCCTCGCCGACCAACTGATCTTCCCTAGATCACGATGATTCTGAGAGTTTAGAGCAGGATTTCAGCGAAAAACCGGTTCTCACTTTTTCGCATCCTGCTCTTCGGCAGGGGCGGCTGCAGGAAGGCGTTGCCAGTTCGGCGCGCCTCGCATACCAGAGCGGACCCATGTCGAACGCCAGCAGCGCGAATTTCCTCCAGTGACGATATCCACCTCTCCGCCTCCGGAGGCTGGCCAGCAGGCGCAGCCCAGTCCAGCGCGGCCGGCGAAGGCGCCGGCGGCGCCGGGGCTGTTCGGCCGGCTTTTCGGCAGGGGCAAGGACAAGCAGGCGGGCGAGGACGAGGCCCTGCCTGGCCCGATCGCGAGCGCGGTCGGCGGCGCCGGCATCCTGGCCGTCAGCGGCCTGCGCAAGACCTATGGCGCTCGCAATGTCGTGAGCGAGGCCTCGCTCTATGTCCGCAATGGCGAGGCGGTCGGTCTGCTCGGCCCGAACGGCGCCGGCAAGACCACGATCTTCTACATGATCACCGGCCTGGTCAGCGCCGATATGGGCGTGATCTCGCTGGAAGGGAACGACATCACCAACCTGCCGATGTACCAGCGCGCCCGGCTCGGCATCGGCTATCTGCCGCAGGAGGCTTCGATTTTCCGCGGCCTCTCGGTCGAGGACAATATCCGGGCCGTGCTCGAGGTGGTCGAGCCGAACCGCAAGAAGCGCGAGCGCGAGCTCGACAAGCTGCTCGACGAGTTCAACATCAGCCGTCTGCGCAAGGCGCCCTCGATCGCGCTCTCGGGTGGCGAGCGCCGTCGCTGCGAGATCGCCCGCGCGCTTGCCGGGCGGCCCTCCTTCATCCTGCTCGACGAGCCCTTCGCCGGCATCGACCCGATCGCGGTCGGCGACATCCAGGAACTGGTCAGGCAATTGACCGATCGCGGCATCGGCGTGCTGATCACCGACCACAATGTCCGTGAGACGCTCGGCCTGGTCGATCGCGCCTACATCATCCATTCCGGCCGGGTGCTGACCGAAGGCTCGCCGGCCGAGATCATCGCCAACGCCGATGTCCGCCGCGTCTATCTCGGCGAGGATTTCCGGCTCTGAGGCATCCGGCGCGCTGTCGTCCCGCCGACGATATTGCAGTGCATTAACTTCCCGGCGCAAAAGCCCGGTCAGGGCTTTGACGCGGTCGCGGTCGGCGGTTAGTCTGTTCCACAGGCAAGAACCGTGCCGAATTGCCGCAGGCTGAGGAGTCGGGATCGCGATGGCGATGATGCCACGCATGGAGCTGCGCCAGGGCCAGTCCCTGGTGATGACGCCGCAGCTATTGCAGGCGATCAAGCTGCTCCAGCTCTCCCATCTCGAATTGCAGAGCTTCGTCGAGGGCGAGCTGGAGCGCAATCCGTTGCTCGAGCGCGGCGACGAGGCGCCCGATGCCGGCTCGCTCAACGGCGCCGGCGAAAGCCCGCTCGCCGCCGATGCCGAGACTTATGCCCGCGCCGAGAGCCTCAACACCCAGGAGGGCATCGAGGGCCGGCTCGGCACCGGACTCGACAATGTCTTCCAGAACGAGCAGCCCAAGGCGGCGCGGCTGGAGACGCAAGGAACCGACAGCCTGCCGATCATCGGCGGCGCCTATGGCGGCTCCGGCGGATCGTTCGACGAGGGGCCCGAGGGCTTCGAAAGCGGGCTGACCAGCGAGCTCTCGCTGCACGAGCATCTCGGCGCCCAGCTCGACCTCGCCGTGACCGCACCGGCCGAGCGCCTGATCGGCAGCCACATCATCGATGGCGTCGATGATTCCGGCTATCTGACCGAGCCGCTGGCCGACATCGCCGAACGCCTTGGTATCGATCTTGCCAGGGTCGAGCAGGTGCTCGCCATCGTGCAGAGCTTCGATCCCAGCGGCGTCGCCGCCCGCGATGTCGGCGAGTGCCTGGCGATCCAGCTGCGCGACCGCGACCGCTACGATCCGGCCATGCAGGCTCTCATCGCCAACCTGCCGCTCCTCGCCAAGCGCGACTATGCCGCCCTGAAGCGCATCTGCGGCGTCGACGACGAGGACATCGCCGACATGGTCGCGGAGATTCGGCGGCTCGACCCCAAGCCGGGGCGCGCCTTCGGCGGCTCGGCAGCGGAGACGGTGGTGCCTGACGTCTTCATCCGCGCTGCGCCGGACGGTTCCTGGCTGGTCGACCTGAACCCCGACACCTTGCCGCGCGTGCTGGTCAACCAGACCTATCATGCCCGCGTCACGAAGGCGGCGCGCAACGATGCGGACAAGGCCTTCATCGCCGAATGCCTGCAGACGGCGAACTGGCTGACCCGTTCGCTCGAGCAGCGCGCTCGCACCATCCTCAAGGTCGCCAGCGAGATCGTGCGCCAGCAGGACGGCTTCTTTGTCCATGGCGTCGAGCATTTGCGCCCGCTCAACCTCAAGACCGTCGCCGATGCGATCGGCATGCACGAATCGACGGTCTCGCGCGTCACCTCGAACAAGTACCTCGCCTGCCCGCGTGGGGTCTTCGAGATGAAATACTTCTTTTCCGCCGCGATCGCAGCGACCGGCTATGGCGAGGCGCATTCGGCCGAGGCCGTGCGGCATCGCATCAAGCAGATGATCGACGACGAGCCGCCGCGGGACGTGCTTTCGGATGACGCCATCGTCACCAGGCTGAAAGAGAGCGGCATCGATATCGCTCGCCGCACCGTAGCGAAATATCGGGAATCGCTGCGCATTCCCTCGTCGATGGAGCGCCGCCGCGAGAAGGCGGCGCTGGCGCTGGCGGGGCGCTGAGGGGCGAGCTGTTCCAGGCCCGGCGTGCGGTGCAGCACAGATCTTCTTTTGTTCCATGAGGTGCTCGCAGGCTTGCCCTGTCGCCTGTGCAACTGCGCGAGACCGCGCATTGACAACCCCATGAGGCCGTTCTTACCTCCTTGAGATGGTCGGCTACGGACCATGGCGACAAGAAGGGGAAGCACTCCATGAGCTTGCGAATCTCCGGCAAGAATCTCGATGTCGGCGAGGCCCTCCGTGGTCAGGCCGAGGCCAGGGTCGCCGCAGCGTTGGGCAAGTATTACGAGGGCGGCTATCAGGGCCATGTCACCGTCGGCAAGGACGGCACCGCCTTCAAGACCGATGGTGTCCTGCATCTGTCTTCCGGCATCACGCTCGAAGCCTCCGCCACCGCGCATGATCCCTATGCCAGCCTCGACAAGATGGCCGAGCGCATCGAGAAGCGCCTGCGCCGCTACAAGCGACGGCTGAAGGACCGCGCCGCTGCCGCCAATGGCCGTGAGCCGGCCTTGGAAATCCCCAGCTATGTGATCGCCGCTCCCGATGAGGATATCGAGGAGCACGAGGCCGACCACGCTGGCGAGAACCCGGTGATCGTGGCCGAATCGACCAAGTCCCTGCACCAGATGACGGTTGGCGATGCGGTCGCCGAGCTCGATCTGACCGGCGCGCCTGTGGTTATCTTCCGCCATGCTGGCAATGGCCGCATGAACGTCGTATACCGCCGCCGCGACGGCAATATCGGCTGGATCGATCCGCCGGCTTCTCTTTCTTGAAGTCCCGCCGCTGATGGGGATCGGGTGCCGGCCGGGATGCCGGTGGCGCCCGCATCCCGGCACGGGACATGCATGGATTGGCCTATGACGCTGACCGATCTTCTCCGGCCCGATGCGGTGATCTCGCCGCTACGCGCCAATTCCAAGAAGCAGGCCCTGCAGGAACTGGCGCAGCACGCCGCCGTGCTGACCGGCCTGCCCGAGCGCGAGCTGTTCGAGGCCCTGCTCCAGCGCGAGCGCCTGGGCTCGACCGGCATCGGCGACGGCATCGCGATCCCGCATGGTCGCATGGCCGGCATCGACCGCCTCGTCGGCCTGTTCGCCCGCGCCGAGAAGGCGATCGATTTCGAGGCGCTGGACGGCCAGCCGGTCGACATCATCTTCGTGCTGATCGCTCCGGAAGGGGCGGGGGCCGATCATCTCAAGGCGCTGGCCCGCGTCGCTCGTGTGCTGCGCAATCAGGCGGTGCTGGAGCAGGTTCGCCACGCGCATGATCCGGCCGCCATCTACGCCATCCTGGCGGAGACCGCCGCCAAGGCAGCCTGAAGGCGCCCGCACGAGGCGGCCCCCTTCCTTTGAATGATGACAGTCTAGGCTTGGAGGCCTTGCCCCGAGCGGCTATGACGCGGCCGAAGCTGTGAGGCGCCGTGCGCGGCGCCCTCGAACCGCGGAGTGCCGCCGATGGCCTATACCCATGTCGATCTCTTCCCCCTCGGCGAGGACAAGACGCCCTACCGCTCGCTCGGCAACGAGGGCATCAGCGTCGAGACGCTTGGTGGGCGCGAGGTCCTGAGCGTCTCGCGCGAGGCGATCAAGCGGCTCTCCGAGCAGGCCTTCATCGACATCAACCATCTGCTGCGTCCAGGCCACCTCGCGCAGCTCGCCAAGATCCTCGACGATCCCGAGGCGACCGGAAACGACCGCTTCGTCGCTTATGACCTGCTGAAGAACGCCAACATCGCCGCCGGCGGTGTGCTGCCGATGTGCCAGGACACCGGCACGGCGATCATCATGGGCAAGAAGGGCCGCAAGGTCTGGACCGAGGGCGATGACGAGGCGGCGCTCGGCGAGGGCGTCCATGATGCCTATCTCAAGCGCAACCTGCGCTATTCGCAGGTCGCGCCGCTTTCGATGTTCGAGGAGAAGAACACCGCGACCAACCTGCCGGCGCAGATCGACATCTATGCCGAGGGTGAGGACGCCTACAAATTCCTCTTCGTCGCCAAGGGCGGCGGCTCGGCCAACAAGACCTTCCTCTTCCAGGCGACGCCTTCGCTCCTGACCAGGGACCGGATGATGGCGTTCCTGAAGGAGAAGATCCTGACGCTCGGCACCGCCGCCTGCCCCCCCTATCACCTCGCCATCGTCATCGGCGGCACTTCGGCCGAGCAGAACCTCAAGACGGTCAAGCTCGCCTCGACCAAGTATCTCGACGCGCTGCCGACGCAGGGTTCGCCCTCCGGCCACGCCTTCCGCGACCTCGAAATGGAGGAGGAGGTCCACAAGCTGACGCAGGCGCTCGGCGTCGGCGCCCAGTTCGGCGGCAAGTATTTCTGCCATGACGTGCGCGTCATCCGCCTGCCGCGCCACGGCGCCTCGCTGCCGATCGGCCTCGGCGTCTCCTGCTCGGCCGACCGCCAGGCCAAGGGCAAGATCACCAAAGACGGCATCTTCCTCGAGGCGCTGGAGACCGATCCGTCGAAATACCTGCCGGAGATCGACGAGGCCAAGCTCGGCGGTGACGTCGTCAAGATCGACCTCAACCGGCCGATGAGCGAAATTCTCGCCACATTGACGCAATACCCGGTGAAGACCCGGCTCTCGCTGACCGGAACGATCATCGTCGCGCGCGACTCGGCCCATGCCAAGATCCGCGAGCGGCTGGAGAACGGCCAGGGCATGCCGGACTATCTGAAGAATCACCCGGTCTATTATGCAGGCCCGGCCAAGACGCCCGAGGGCTTCGCCTCCGGTTCCTTCGGCCCGACCACGGCTGGCCGGATGGATTCCTTCGTCGACCAGTTCCAGTCCTTCGGCGGCTCGATGGTGATGCTGGCCAAGGGCAACCGGTCCGCGCAGGTCCGCGAGGCCTGCAAGGCCCATGGCGGCTTCTATCTCGGCTCGATCGGCGGCCCGGCGGCGCGCCTCGCCCAGGACTGCATCCGCAAGGTCGAGCTGCTCGAATATCCCGAGCTCGGCATGGAGGCGGTCTGGCGCATCGAAGTCGAGGATTTCCCGGCCTTCATCGTCATCGACGACAAGGGCAACGACTTCTTCAAGGAGCTGAATCTCGGATGATCGTTCGTGCTGCCGTCGCCGCCCTGCTGACCCTGGCTCCTGCTCTCGCATTGGCGCAGCCGCGCCCCGTTCCGGCGACGTGCACGCGTGACCTGTTCCAGAACGAGGCGGCGATGCGCCAGCGGCAATACAAGATGCAGCAGGTCGCCACGGCCGACCAGGCGACGCAATGCGCGGCCTGGCGCGACCATGTCGTCTTCATGCAGAAGGCACGCTCGGTCTTCGCGACCTGCCAGACCGGCCGGCAGCGCGAGGAGAATGTCGCCCAGATGGACCAGTCGCTCGCCGACTACCGCGTGCTGCTCGCCAATCGCTGCGGGCGCCGCTGACTACCTGATCTCTGGCGGCTCGCCGAGCTCAGCCTTGAAGAAGGCGAGCACGCGCGCGTTGAAATCGGTGTGGAAGGCGGCCCGGTCGAAACCGGGCTGGTCGCTGCAGAGTTCTGCAGCCGATTGCGCCAGCTCGGCCGGGCAGGGCGGCAGGAAGGAGAAATGCTGGGAGCCGGGCGCGAGGCGGAAGTCGGGCTTCGTCGGCAGCCAGCCTGCTATGTCCACGATACTTTCCGGAGTGACGCCGTCGCCGCCGCGTTCCGAGCCCCAGAGCTGAACCGGCACCCGTACATTGCTGAAGCTGTCCTGCGTGAAGAAGACGCTCAGCGGATCGACAATGACCGCCGCCTTGATGCGCAGATCATGGCTGAGTTCCGGAAGCGTTCCCATGCGGACCTGCTCGCAAAGCGGTTCGCTCTTGCCCTCGCAGAGTCTGAGGCGCTTGCCGAACTGTGGATTGGCGCCGACGGCGACGAGCCCGGTATAGCCACCGCGGGAAAAGCCGAAGAAACCGATGCGCTCGGCATCGATCCTGGCTGCGTCCGGCCACGAGTCTAGCATATAGTCGATCGTGCGCTTGATGTCGGCCGGGCGCTCGACGAAGATCGGGAACTCGCGCGTCCGGGTCTGGTCCAGGCTGGTGTCGCCGGGATGATTGATCGCGACGACGATGAAACCGGCATCAGCGAGAACCTGCGCCGTGTCGCGATGCCCGAGGAAGCTGCCGGTTCTGCCGTGCGAGACCACGATGAGTGGACGCTTCTCGCCGGCGAGAGGGCAGTTCATGCTGACAGACATGACAAAAGGACCGATCCGCGCCTCGCTCACCGGCTGATTGCACGGGTACCAGACCGCGCCCTTGAGCGGCTGGAGCGCTCCTTCAGCAGGAATGTCGACAGGCTTGAAGCCGGTTGCCTGTGCCAGCGAGGCCGCAAGGCAAAATGCAAGGCTGGAGACGAGATGGCGGAGAGTCATGGCGGGCTCGCGCTGCGGATGGGAATGAACAGATCGGTGCGCAGGGCGGCAGGGGCGATCTCGCGCGACGAGGTATCGAGATAGTGCTCCAGCGTCGGCCGGTCGTCCGGCTCATAGCCGCTGGCCGGCATCCATCTCGTATAAATGGCCTGTGCAGCCGCGTTGATCCGGGTGTATGGGCCGACCAGCCGGTGCACGGCATATCGGCCGCCGGGGATTTCCAGCGTCTCGATTTCCGAGTTTTCTGGCCAGGGATCGGGCGAGGCGATGGCGGCGTAGTATCTGAAGCGGCCGGCATGTTGGGGATTGCCGAATGAGGCGCCCCATTTCTCCGAGATGGTGCGTGGACCAGCGCGCAGGCGCAGCTGTCGATGCGTATGGGGGATGGTCGCGAACGATCCGACGTGTCGCAGCGCACGAAGTTGCCGTGTCGGCCGCTCGACGATCGCAACCGCCGGCAAGGTAGAGTCGCCCGGGAGCAGCGGCGCCATTTCGGCAGCGTCGAACGCCTGCTTCATCTGTTGCCGGAAGGCGCGTGGCGGCTGCCCGGTGAACTCGTGGAAGGCACGGGTGAAGGCTTGCGGGCTGTCGTAGCCGACCGCCAGAGCCACTTGCGTGATGCTCTCATTAGAGCCGGTCAGCAGACGGGTCGCGAGCGCCAGCCGGACGCGGCGGACGGTGGCGGCCACCGTCTCGCCGACGACGCCCGCATAGACGCGGTGAAAATGAAAGGGCGAGAAGTTGGCGAGGCGCGCGAGATCGTCGAGACGGAAGTTGGCCATCGGGTCGGCGATGATGGCCGCGACCGCGCGTGCCACGCGGGTGCGATAATCCCGTTCTGTTCGATCGTTGGCCATGGCTGGTAGCTTGCCCTATCGCTGCGCCGGAAACTTAGCTGCTTTTGCTAAAATGTCCGGGTGTCGATCCGTGCATCGCCTCATCCTGCCCCCGGATCGCCTCATGGATATGAGTGCTGGGCTCGCCTTGCTTCCGAACGCGGCGGGCGAATGGGTTTGGGCAAGGCGGCGTTTGGAGTATGGCACTCGTGCAGGCGCTTCTACCGTTTGCACGGCTGGTTCGATTTGAACGATGACGGGATGATGGAATGACTGACGACGTGACCTCCCCGCTCGGCATCGCCGTCGTGCCGGTGACGGCTTTCCAGCAGAACTGCTCGATCGTCTGGTGCACGCGCACCAAGGAGGCTGCGGTCGTCGATCCCGGCGGCGATGTCGAGCGCATCCGCGGCGCGCTCAAGGAGCTCGGCGTCACGCCGGTCGCGATCTGGCTGACGCATGGCCATATCGACCATGCCGGCGGCGCGACCGAACTCGCCGGCGTGCTCAATCTGCCGATCATCGGTCCGCACGAGGCCGACAAGTTCCTGCTCGACGCATTGCCGCAGCAGGGCCTGATGTTCGAGATGCGCGGCGTGCAGGCGGTGACCCCGACGCGCTGGCTCGCCGAGGGCGACACCGTCTCGGTCGGGGATGTCGAATTCTCCGTCCAGCATGTGCCGGGGCATACGCCCGGCCATGTCACGCTCTTCCAGAAGGACCTGCGCTTCCTGCTCGCCGGCGACACGGTCTTCGCCGGCTCGGTCGGCCGCACCGATTTCCCCTATGGCAACCACAAGGACCTGATCGGCGGGATCAAGGGCAAGCTGCTGCCGCTTGGCGACGACGTCCAGTTCCTGCCCGGCCATGGCCCGGCGAGCACGCTCGGCGAGGAGCGCAAGACCAATCCGTTCCTGCAGGGGAATTCGCACTAGCAGTGCCGTCATTCTCGGGCGGAGCGAAGCGCAGACCCGAGAATCTCTGGACGAGAAGGCGGCGGTCGGAGCCTCATCCGGGCTGAGATGCTCGGGGCGAGCCCGAGCATGACGCGGTTGAAAGGTGCCCAGAAACGCTAACGGCCATGTCCGGAAGGGCGCGCGTACATCCGGCGTCGCTGCCTTCGGGTTCATGGCCGTCTTCAACGGAACGGAGGGCGGTGGAACGCCCTCGACATTGCCGTGACCCCGATATGGGATTGTGATCCCGTCATTGCAAGGGGCAGGTCCAGGAAAGTGGGCCACGTGTTTAGGCGCCAGACTGCGTTGCCGGTTTCGCTGCCCATGCGATAGTCGCGGCCATGTGGGAGATTCTGTCCGCCTATTGGCCGCATATTCTCGGCTTCGTCTCGCTGGCGTTGACCGTGGTCGCCGCCAGCCATGCTGCGATGACCAAGGACGAGGTCCGTGCCGCCATCGGCTGGGTTGGCGTCATCGTGCTCTCGCCGATCATCGGGCCGCTGATCTATGCGGTCGGCGGCATCAACCGTATCCGCCGCGCCTCGATCGTCTCGCAGCGCCGGCACGGATTCGGCGTCCTTTCGAAGGCGCAGACCTTCGAGGTCTCGGATGCCGAGGTCGCCGGCGATGTCGGACGCCGCTTCGCTGCCCTGAAGACGCTCGGCGACAAGGCGACCCGCCGCCATCTCAAGACCGGCAATGCCATCACGGTGCTGAGGAGCGGCGACGAGGCCTATGCCGCGATGATTGCGGCGATCACGTCGGCCGAGCGTTCGATCATCCTGGAAACCTATATCTTCGACCGCGATCCACTCGGCCTGCGTGTCGCCGACGCGCTGATCGCGGCCCATGGGCGCGGCATCGCGGTGCGCGTGCTGATCGACGCTGTCGGTGCCCGCTATTCGGTGCCGAGCATCGTCGGCTACCTGCAGAAGGGCGGCGTGCCGGTCGACGTCTTCAACGGCAACATCATCATCGGCCTGAGATTGCCCTATGCGAACCTGCGCACGCACCGCAAGCTGCTGGTCGTCGACGGGCGCATCGCCTTCGCCGGCGGCATGAACATCCGCCAGGGCTTCACCACCGAATTCGCCGGTGACGTCGCCGCGCACGATACGCATTTCCGGGTCGAGGGGCCGGTCGTCGAGGATCTGTTCGGCGTCGCGGCCGAGGATTGGCGCTTCGCCTCCGGCGAGGAGCTCACTGGCGATCTCTGGGCGGTCACGCCTCAGGCCGCAGCACAGGGGCCGACCGTGCTGATGCGTGCCGTCGCCTCCGGCCCCGACGCCAGCCTGGAGACCAACCACAAGCTGCTGATCGGCGCCTTCTCGGTGGCGCGGACCTCAATCCGGATCATGTCGCCCTATTTCCTGCCGGATCGCGAATTGATCAGTGCGCTGGTCACGGCGGCGCGGCGCGGCGTCGCCATCGACATCGTCGTGCCCGATGTCAACAATCTCGTCCTGGTCGACCGCGCCATGCGGGCGCAGTTCGACCAGGTGCTGAAGGATGGCTGCCGGATCTGGCGCGCCACCGGCTCCTTCGACCATTCCAAGCTGCTGGCGATCGACGGGACCTGGGCCTATGTCGGCTCGTCCAACCTCGATGCGCGCTCGCTCAGGCTGAATTTCGAGATCGATCTCGAAGTGCTCGACGAAAGCTTCGCCCGCGGTATCGAGGAACGCATCGATGCGGCGATCGGAAGGGCGCGTCCGGTCACGCTGAAGGAATTGCGAGCGAGATCTTTCCCCTTGCGCCTGCTCGACCGGATGCTCTGGCTCTGCTCGCCATATTTGTGAAGCGGGCGGCGTTTCGAAGCGGCCTTTGCCGTCATGGTCGGGCTTGTCCCGACCATCCACGCCTTCCTTCCAATGAAGTGTTCAAGGCGTGGATGCTCGCCACAAGGGCGAGCATGACGCGTAAAGGCTCAAGCGTCGAACACGCCCTTCAAAAAGTCCTGCTTGCCGATCTGGAAGCCGTTCTCGCGCAGGATGTCGTAGGCGGTCGTGGCGTGGAAGTAGAAGTTCGGCACGGCGAAGCGGGTGAGGTAGTCGGCGCCCTTCATCGTCACGGTCGCCGAGGGGCCGCGCGGGAAGGTCACGTCCTTGTCGAGGCCGGCATCGAGCGCCGCCTTGTCGATCGACGCGATGAAGTCGAGGGTTTTCGCGATCCGCGCCTTCAGCTCCTCGAAGCTCTTCTCCTCGTCGGGGAAGCGGGGATTCTCCGCCCCGCTGACCCGCGCTGCCGCGTTCTTGGCGAAATCGGACATGAGCTGAACCTGCCGGGTGAAGGACAGCATGTCCGGCGCGAGCCGGCTCGCCAGCAGCACCTCCGCCTGGATCTTGCGTTGGGAGGCCTCCGCCGTTGCCTTGTCGAGGATGGCGTCGAGCGCCTTCAGGGTCTGGATGAAACCAGGGAAGACGGCGTCATAGGCGGAAAGCGGCATCGGAAGACCTCACCAACGAAAACGGGCCCGGAAAGGGCCCGCTGCGTTCGTCGATATAAGCCTTTTGCCGCCGATGTCAGCGGGCGCCTGTGTCAGTCCTTGGCGCGCTCGACATAGGAGCCGTCGGCGGTCATCACCACGATGCGGGTGCCGACGCCGACATGCGGCGGCACGGCGCTACGCACGCCGTTGGAGAGGATCGCCGGCTTGTAGGAGGAGGAGGCCGTCTGGCCCTTGGTCACCGGCTCGGTCTCTGCGACCTCGAGGGTGACGCGCTGCGGCAGCTCGATCGCGACGGCTCGGTCGTCGAAGACCGAGAGCGTGACCTTCATGCCTTCCTGGAGATAGGGCGCCATGTCGCCGACCACGTCGCCATCGACCGGGAGCTGGTCGTAGGTCTCGGGGTTCATGAAGACGTACTGCGCGCCGTCCTGGTAGAGATAGGTGAAGTCGCGATCCTCGACATAGGCGCGCTCGACCTGCTCGGTCGTCTTGTAGCGCTGCGTGACCTTCACGCCGTCGGCGATACGGCGCATGTCGATCTGCGTCGTCGGCGTGCCCTTGCCCGGGAAGAAGCTCTCGGCCGAGAGCACCGAGCAGAGATGCCCGTCGACTTCGAGGACGTTGCCCTTGCGGACGGAAGAGGCGATGACCTTGACCACGTGACTATTTCCTTGGCTGGCGCGGGCGCTGTCCGCGCGCTATGCGAAATCCTGTGCCGCGCCACTACCGCATTCGGGACGTAAACGGAAGCGCGCAGGCCGGTTTGCATGGCTTTCGGCGCAGAGAGATGTGATGAGCCAGACCCACCCGCCCTTCTGGCGGCCGGACATCCATGCCGACCGGCGCCCGGCTCTGCTCGCGCGCGGGCGGATCAAGACGGCGCTGCGGCGCTGGTTCGAAGCCCGCGACTTCATCGAGGTCGAGGCCGCGATCCTGCAGGTCTCGCCGGGGAACGAGACGCATCTGCACGGCTTTTCGACGGTGTTGATCGACGATGCCGGCGCCGGCTATCCCTATTATCTGCACACCTCGCCGGAATTCGCCGCCAAGAAGCTGCTGGCGGCCGGCGAGCCGCGCCTATTCGATTTCGCCCGGGTCTTCCGCAATCGCGAGCGCACCGCGCTGCACCATCCAGAGTTCACCATGCTGGAGTGGTATCGCGCGGGGGAAGACTATGAGGCGCTGATGCGCGACTGCGCCGCGCTGCTGGCCGAGACCGCCCGCGCTGCCGGCACGACGATGCTGCGCTGGCGCGGCAGCGAGGTCGACCCCTTCGCCGAGCCCGAGCGCGTGACCTTGCACGAGGCCTTCGCTTGCCATGCCGGCATCGACCTGCTGGCGACGATCGCGGGCAATGGCGCGGTCGATCGTGCGGCGCTGGCTGCGCAAGCCCAGGCCGCCGGCATCCGCCTTGCCGAGGATGACAGCTGGTCCGACGTCTTCAGCCGCGTCCTCTCCGAGAAGGTCGAGCCTGAACTCGGCCGCGGCCGCGCCACCATCCTGTGCGAATACCCGATCTCTGAGGCGGCGCTGGCCCGGCCCAAGCCTGGTGATCCGCGCGTCGCCGAGCGTTTCGAGTTCTATGCCTGCGGCGTCGAGCTCGCCAACGCCTTCGGCGAGCTGACCGATCCGGCCGAGCAGCGCCGGCGTTTCGAGGCCGACATGGACGAGAAGCAACGCATCTATGGCGAGCGCTATCCGATCGACGAGGATTTCCTCGCGGCGCTCAGCCTGATGCCGCAGGCGTCCGGCATCGCGCTCGGCTTCGACCGGCTGGTCATGCTCGCCACCGGCGCGCGCCGGATCGAGGATGTGCTCTGGACGCCGGTCGCGGAACCGGGCAGGGGAGGGCGATGACGATCCACCAGCCGCCCGGCCAGCCGCTCAGGACGCTCGACGCCCTCGTCGAGCGTGGCCTCATCGCGCCCGGAAAGCGTGAGGCGCTGGCAGAGGTGGCGAAGCGCTATGCCGTTTCGGTGACGCCGGCGATCGCGGCGCTGATCGATCCGGCCGACGAGGCCGACCCGATCGCCCGCCAGTTCATTCCTGATGCGGCCGAGCTGACGACCCTGCCGGAAGAGCTCGCCGACCCGATCGGCGATGAGGCGCACTCGCCGGTCGAGGGCGTGGTCCATCGCTATCCTGACCGGGCCTTGCTCAAGCTCGTCCATGCCTGCCCGGTCTATTGCCGCTTCTGCTTCCGCCGCGAAATGGTCGGCCCCGGCGGCGATGCCCTGACCGGCGACAAGCTCGACGCTGCGCTCGCCTATCTGACCTCCCACCCGGAAATCTGGGAGGTGATCATGACTGGCGGCGACCCGTTGATCCTCTCCGCCCGGCGCGTGCGCGAGGTGGCGAAGCGCCTCGCCGCGATCCGGCATATCAAGGTGGCGCGCTGGCATACGCGCGTGCCGATGGTCCAGCCCGAGCGTATCACCGAGGACTATGCCCGCGCGCTGCGCATCCCCGGCAAGGCGAGCTACATCGCCGTCCACGCCAACCATCCACGCGAGTTCACCGCGGATTCGAAGGCAGCGCTGGCGCGCCTCGCCGATGCCGGCCATGTCCTGATCAGCCAGAGCGTGCTGCTCAAGGGCGTCAACGCCGATGTCGCGACGCTGTCGGCGCTGATGCGCGCCTTCGTCGAGAACCGGGTCAAGCCCTATTACCTGCACCATCCCGATCTCGCGCCGGGCACCTCGCATTTCCGGCTCTCGCTGGCGGAAGGGCAGGCGCTGGTCAAAAGCCTGCGCGGCAACCTTTCCGGCCTGTGCCAGCCGACCTATATCCTCGACATCCCCGGCGGGGCCGGCAAGATTCCGGTCGGACCCGCCTTCCTTTCGGGCTGCGAGACGCCCGGCGCGCAAGGCTTCGCGGAGGATCGCCATGGCGACCTCCACGCCTATCCGCCGGCCTGACGTAAGCCTCGCCGCGGCGTTCCGCGAAGGATCAAAGGCCATGCTGACCCCCTCCGCGCCCGACAAGCTGCCGCTCGCGATCGTCTCCGACATCGCCTGCCCCTGGTGCTTCATCGGCAAGACCCGGCTCGAGACCGCGCTCGCCAACCACAATCTCACCGAGCGCGTGGCCATCACCTGGCTGCCCTATGAGCTCAATCCGGAGATGCCGGCCGAGGGCATGGACCGCACAGCCTATCTCGATGGCAAGTTCGGCCCGGGCAAGCGCCGCGAGATCGAACTGCGCCTGTCCGAGGCGGCGCTGGAGAGCGGCGTCACCTTCAACTGGGCGAAGGTCACGAAAAGCGTCAACACCCGCATGGCGCATATGCTGGTCGCCGCTGCTGCGACCGTGCAGCGCGGCGGCGAGATGACCGCGGCGCTGTTCAAGGCCTATTGGCAGGATGGGCGCGACATCGGCGACTTCGAGACGCTGGTCGCGATCGCCGTCGAGCAGGGCTTCGACGAGCAGGCGGCGCGCGACGAACTCGCCAATGACGAGTTGCGCGAGACCATTATCGGACTTGAGGCGCATGCCCAAAAGGTCGGCGTCACCGGCGTGCCCTTCTTCATCGTCGACGGCAAGCTCGCCGTCTCCGGCGCCCAGCCGCCGGAGGTCTGGACGCAGGTGTTTGCGCAGGTGCTGGCGGGCCGGCAGCAGGGCGACGAGGATGAGTGAGGCGTTCTGCAGCGCATCCGCTGTGGGATCGAAAAAAAGATCTGTCTCAAAACTGAGATAATCCTTGCGCCGCAGCTCGAATTGTGCCTTTCACCCAAGAGCAGGTGGAGGGCAGGGCGATGACGCAGAAGATCAACGATCTCCGGGACCGCATGATCGTCGCGCTCGACGTGCCGACGGTCTGGGACGCCTATCGCATCGTCTCGACGCTCGGCGACGGTGCGAGCTTCTACAAGATCGGTTATCGGCTTGCCTTCGCCGGCGGACTCGATCTCGCTCGCCAGCTCGTCACCGAGGGCAAGAAGGTTTTTCTCGATCTCAAGCTGCACGACATCGGCAATACCGTCACCGAGGGCGTGGAGTCGCTGACCAAGCTCGGCGTCACCTTCCTCACCGTGCACGCTTATCCGCAGACCATGCGCGGCGCGGTCGAGGGCCGCGGCGAGGCGGCGCTGAAGCTGCTCGCCGTCACCGCTTTAACCTCCTATGACGATGGCGACCTCAAGGATGCCGGCTACGGGCTCGCGGTGCGCGATCTCGTGCGCATGCGCGCCCAGCAGGCCCGCACCGCCGGCGTCGACGGCATCGTCTGCTCTGCCGCCGAGACCGAGATCGTCCGCGATGTCATCGGCCCCGACATGGCGATCGTCACCCCCGGCATCCGCCCGGCCGGCAGCGCCGCCGGCGACCAGAAGCGCACGCTCACCCCGGCCGAGGCGATCCGCGCCGGCGCCGACCATCTCGTCGTCGGGCGTCCCATCATCCGCGCGGCAGACCCGCGTGCAGCGGCCGCCGCGGTCATGGACGAGATCGCGAGCGCCGCTTAGTCTGCCGCTCCTTTCCATCGGATACGGACACGGCAATGCCCAAGGGATATGTGATCGGTCGCGCCAAGGTGACCAATGCGACGCAATGGGCGGTCTACGCTGCCAAGGCCTCCGAGGTGATCAAGCAATATGGCGGCACGCCTTTGGTGCGCGGCGGCCAGATGTCGGTCGGTGAAGGCGAGGGCCGGGCCCGCAACGTCGTCCTCGAATTCCCCGATTACGCGGCGGCCAAGGCCTATCTGTTCTCGGTCGAGTATGGCGAGGCGCGCAAGCTGCGCGAGGGCGCCGGCGAGATCGACCTGATCGCGGTCGAGGGGGCGTGAGCATGGCGAAAGGCTACTGGATCGCCCGCGTCGACGTGCAGAACGAGTCGGAATACGCCACCTACCGCTCGCTCAACGCCATCGCCTTCGCCAAATACGGCGCCAGGTTCGTCGTCCGCGGCGGCGAGTACAAGCTCGCCCGCGGCGAGGGCCGCAAGCACAACGTCGTCATCGAGTTCAAGGATGTCGAGACGGCGCGGGCCTGCTATGACTCGCCTGAGTATCAGGCGGCGGTGCAGCACCTCGCCAAGGTCGGCCCGGTCGATCTGGTCATCATCGAGGGCTATGAGGGCACGCAGCCGGGCGATTGAGCCCGGCTCCCGCATTCAAACTCTTTTCAAGTCATCCCGGGCGACCGAAGGGAGACCCGGGATCCATGCCTGAGCCTCTTTCGGAAAGGCTCCGGAATGGATCCCGGATCAGCGCGGCTTCGCCGCTCGTCCGGGATGACTAACCTTGTGGGTCGACTGCTCAGCTCTCGAACAGCGTCCGGAACCGGCTCGGCTGCGAGCGCAGATACTGTTTCGGCGCCTTGACGCTGGCGCCGAGATGGGCGGCAGCATGCCATGGCCAGCGCGGCTCGTAGAGGATGCCGCGCGCCAGCGCGACCATGTCGGCATCGCCGCCGGCGACCACCGCCTCGGCATGCTCGTAATCCGTGATCAGGCCGACGGCGATGGTCGGCACGTCCGTCGCCGCCTTCACCGCCCTTGCCAGCGGCACCTGATAGCCCGGCGACAGCGCGATCTTCTGCGCGGCCGAGACGCCGCCGCTGGAAACGTGGATGAAGCTGACGCCGCGCGCCTTCAGCGCCTGCGAGAAGGCGATGGTCTGGCCGATGTCCCAGCCGCCCTCGACCCAGTCGGTCCCGGAGACACGTACGCCGACCGGGATCGTGGCCGGGACCGCCTCGCGCACCGCGTCGAAGACCTCGAGCGGAAAGCGCATGCGGTTCTCCAGCGAGCCGCCATAGGCGTCGTCGCGCTGGTTCGCCAGTGGCGACAGGAACTGGTGTAGCAGATAGCCATGGGCGCAATGCAGCTCGATCGCCTGCAGGCCGAGCCGCACCGCCCGGCGCGCCGTTGCGACGAAGGCCTCACGGATCCGCTTCAACCCGGCTGAATCGATCGGCAGCGGCGGCCGGTCCTTGGCCTGCATCGGCAAGGCCGAGGGCGCGAGCGTCTGCCAGCCGCGATCCTCGAGCGGGCGCAGCCCGCCGCCGGTCCAGGGCGAATGGACCGAGGCCTTGCGGCCGGCATGGCCGAGCTGGATGCCGATCGGCATGTCGGAGTGGCGGCGGATGGCGTCGAGCACGCGCGCCAGTGCCGCCTCGTTCGCATCGCTCCACAGGCCGAGATCGTCCGGGCTGATCCGCCCCTCCGGCTCGACCGCCGTCGCCTCGATGATCAGCAGTCCGGCACCCGACAGGGAGAGATTGCCGAGATGGATCAGGTGCCAGTCCGTCGCCGAGCCCTCCTCGGCCGAATACTGGCACATCGGCGCGATCACGATGCGGTTCGAAAGGTGCAGGCCGCCGAGGTCGAAAGGCTGGAAGAGCTGGCTGGGCATGGACGTCTCCGGGCAGACGATCAGGGCGAGATCAGCCAGATCGCGAGGGGGAAGGTGAGGGCGGCTGCGGCAGTCGAAATCACGATCGCCGCCGCGATCGGGCGGCTGCCGGTGTCGAAGCGTTCGGAAATGACGAAGACATTGGCCGCGATCGGCAGCGCTGCATAGAGCACGCCGGCCTGGACCCAGAACGGATCGAGCTTCAGCACCAGCGCCAGAACCACCCAGGTCAGCAGGGGATGCAGGACGAGCTTGCCGACGACCAGTGGCAGGACGCCGCGCAAAGGCAGCCTGCCCTGCCGGCTCCACTGGAAGGCGGCGATGCCGAGCGCGAAGACGCCGACCGGCGCCGCCGAGGCGCCGAGGAAGAGCAGGAACCGCTCGACCGGTTCCGGCAGCGCGACCCCGCTCAGCGACAGGGCGATGCCGGCCATGATCGAGAGCATGAATGGGTTGACGATCGTACCCCGGAGGAGCCGGAGCGCGATCGCCAGCGGCGAACCCCGGCCGCGTCCGGCCTCGATCAATCCGATCGAGAGCGGCACGATCAGGGCGGTGTCGCAGATCAGGCCGATCGCGATCGGCGCCGCGGCGCCGTCGCCGAGGAAGGCGAGCATCAGCGGGATGCCGAGGAAGGCGAAATTGCCGCCGACCAGTGCTTGGCCCCGCGACACGGCATTGGTGAAGGGCAGGCCGAGCAGGCGCCGCTGCACCGCGATGGCGAGGGCGAGCACCGCGACCCCGATCAGCGCGAGCGCCGCGAAGAAGACGGCGTTCCACAATTCCGCGATAGGCTGGCGCGACATCACCCGCAGCACCATCGCCGGCGTCGCCACCATGAAAGCGAAGGTGTTGAACACCCTGACCGTGTCGGCCGCGAACATGCCGCGCCAGGCGGTGAAGGCGCCGAGCGCGATCACCGCGAAGAAGGGCGTGCTGGTGGCGAGGAACTGCAGCATGAACGGACCGGTCGCCCGCCTGGCGGGCCTGTGCGATCGCGCTAGCAGATTTCAGCAAGGCGCGCGGCTGCCATGGGCGCATAGGGCCTGCGCTTGGATGGCGTCTAATGCCGCTCCGCTTCCGCAGGGGCAGTCTTCGTGCCGCTGCCGCGGCGTGCCCTCAGCATCGGTTCGACCACGAAATGCATGCCGACAAGGCAGATCCCGCCGACGATGAGTCCGAAGACGGCGGAGGCTGCGGCGGTGGTCAGCCATTCGAGCACGCCTGTGAGCGCCGGCCAGGCGCGCCCGACCGTGATGGCGACATCGTGAATGACATGCTCGATCCCGGCGAGCCCATAGCCGGCGAGGCCGTGGATGATGATGCCGCCGCCGACCCAGAGCATCGCCGCCGTGCCGATCGCGCTCAGCAGCTTGAGGAAGGGCGGCATGCCGCTGACGAGGCCGCGGCCGAGGAGCCGGACCGGGAGGATGCCGCTGCGTGCGAGTGCGACGCCGGCATCGTCCGCCTTCACGATCAGGGCGACGACGCCATAGACCAGCACGGTCATGCCGAGGCCGACCACAGCCAGCACCAGCGCCTGCATCCAGAAGGAGGAGGCGGTGACGCCGGAGAGCGTGATCGCCATGATCTCGGCCGAGAGAATGAAGTCGGTCTTGATCGCGCCGGCGATCTTCTGGTCTTCGAGTTCCCGGGAGTCGAGAATGTCGGTGCCACCCTCGCCGACGGCCTCGTCGTGATGCGCATGCGGCACGACGAGCTCATAGACCTTCTCGAAGCCCTCGAAGCAGAGATAGGCGCCGCCCGCCATCAGCAGCGGGGTGATCGCCCAGGGGGCGACCAGGCTGAGCACCAGCGCCGCCGGCAAGAGGAAGAGCAGCTTGTTCTTGAGCGAGCCGAGCGCGATCTTCCAGATGATCGGCAATTCGCGCTCCGCCGCGAAGCCGACCGCGTAGCGCGGCGTCACCGCGGCATCGTCGATGACGATACCGGCTGCCTTGGCGCCGGCCTTGGTCGCTTGCGCGGCGGCATCGTCGAGCGCGGCCGCGGCGACCTTGGCCAAGGCGGCGACGTCGTCGAGAAGGGCGAACAGTCCCGAACTCATGGCGGTCTCCAGGCGAGGCCGCGAGGCGGGCGGCTGCGGGGCTGATAAGCGATCCGATTTGCCCTGATATGACAGCAGCGAGGCGCCCGTAGGCAAGCGGGAGCGGATGCGGGCTTGACTCCGGAGCGGTTTGGAGTCGCTTTATGTCTGGAACAAAAAGTGAACATATGCTCCTATGGCCAATGCATCCACCCACTCCCTGGCTGTCCTGCGGCAGAGCCTCGCTCTGGCGGGGCTGGCGCGCGAGCTTGCGCCGGTGGAGCGGGTCGCGTTCGGATCGCCCTCGCTGGACGAGCCTTTGGGCGGCGGCCTCGCGCGCGCCGCTTTGCATGAGGTCTACGCCTCGGCCGGTGCCGACCTGCCTGCCGCGACGGGGCTCGCCGCGGCGCTGGCTTTACGCGCTGCCGGCTCGCGACCAGTGCTCTGGGTCCGGCAGGATTTCCTCGACGCCGAGGCCGGGCGGTTGCACCCGCCGGGCCTGGCCGAGCTCGGGCTCGATCCCGCGCAGATCCTCCTGGTCAGAGTCCGGGATGGCGAGGGGGCGTTGCGGGCAGGCGCAGAGGCGGCGCGCTGCGCCGCACTCGGAGCGACCCTGATCGAGCCCTGGGGCGCGCCGCGCCAGTTCGACCTGACCGCCAGCCGGCGCCTCGCTTTGGCGGCGGAGACCTCTGGCGTCCTGACCCTGCTGTTGCGGGTAGCGGCGCAGCCGGAGCCCAGCGCCGCCAGCACGCGCTGGCAGGTGCGCGCCTTGCCGTCGCGGGCGCGGGAGGCGGAGGCGCCGGGCGATCCCGCTTTCGGATTGCGGCTGCTGCGCCATCGCGGCGGCCTTGGTGAGCGTGAGTGGCGTGTGGAGTGGAGCCGTGACGAACGATGTTTCCGGGACAGGATCGGGAGCGAGGGAGGCAGCAAAAATGGAGCGGGAGATGCAGCGCCGCTATCTCGCCCTCTGGTTTCCCTATCTGGCGAGCGAGCGCCTGCGCCGGCGGAACTCCGCCGGGCCGGATGAGCGCCCGCTCGTCCTGGTCGAGAAGGATCGTGGCGCGCTGCGTCTCGCTGATTGCGACAAGCGCGCCGTCGGGCTCGGCCTGACCCGAGGGTTGACGCTGGCCGACGCCCGCGCCCGCATCCCGGAGTTGACGGTGGTCGAGGCCGATCCCGCTGCCGACCAGCGCCTGGTCGAATGGCTCGCCGCGCTCTGCGACCGTTTCACCCCGCTCGTCGCGCTCGATCCGCCGCATGGGCTGGTGCTCGACATCACCGGCTGCGCTCATCTTTTCGGCGGCGAGGCGGCCCTGCGCCAGCGTGTCGGCCGCAGCATGGATTGGCTCGGCCTCACCGTCTTCGCCAGCATCGCCGGCACACCGGAAGCTGCCCGCGCGCTCTCCCGCTTCGGCCGCTGCGCCATCTCGCTTCCCGGCGAGGATGAGCAGCGGACGCTGCCGTTATTGGTCTCCGCGCTGGAGGCTTCGCCGGAGACGGTGATCGCCTTGTCGCGCGCCGGGCTGAAGACATTGGGCGATCTCGCTGGCCGTCCCTCGCACACGCTTGCCGCCCGCTTCGGCGAGGCGCTGGTTACGAAACTGCGCCGCATCCTCGGCCATGAGGATGCCCGGATCACGCCCTTGCGGCCGCCGCCCGATTGCGTGGTCGAGCGGCATTTCCCCGATCCCTTGCAGGATACCGACGGGCTCGAGGAGATCGTCGCCCGGCTGCTCGGCGAGGCTGGGCGCCTGCTCGAGGCGCGCGGCGAGGGCGGGCGCGCCTTCGAGATCAGCTTCTTCCGCAGCGATGGCGCGGTGCGTCGCCTCGCGCTGGAGACCGGCCGGCCCTCGCGTGACGTCGCCGCGATCCTGCGTCTCTATCGCGAGCGCATCGACAGCCTGGCCGACCCACTCGATCCCGGCTTCGGCTATGACGCGATCAGGCTGGCCGTGCCGGTCTGCGAGCCGCTCGGCACGCCGCAAGCGAGCCTCGACGGGCGCGCCGTCGAGGAAGAGGCGGTCGCCGACCTGGTCGACCGGCTGGTCGCCCGCTTCGGCCGCGAACGCGTGCTGCGCTTCGTCGCGCAGGACAGCCATCAGCCCGAGCGCGAGGCTGTGCTGGTGCCGGTTGCGGCCCGCAAGGCGGACGAGACGCTATGGCCCGCCGCCCAGCCGGACGAGCCGCCGGCCCGCCCGCTCCAGCTGTTCGAGCCGCCGCAGCCGGTCGAGACCCTGGCCGAGGTGCCTGATGGACCGCCCTTGCGCTTTCGCTGGCGGCGCGTGCTGCACGAGATCGCCCGGGCCGAGGGGCCGGAGCGGATCGCGCCGGACTGGTGGCGCGACGGGCCCGGCGAGCACACCCGCGACTATTACCGCGTCGAGGATGCGCAGGGCCGCCGCTTCTGGCTCTTCCGCGCCGGCCTTTATGGCCGCGAGACGACCGCGCCGCGCTGGTATCTGCACGGGCTGTTCGCATGACGACTTATGCCGAACCCGTCGCCGCGACGAACTTCTCCTTCCTGCGCGGTGCCTCGCCGGGGCCGAACCTGGTGATGACCGCGTTGCTGCTCGGCCAGGCGGGCCTCGGTATCGCCGACCGCAACACGGTCGCCGGCGTGGTGCGGGCCTGGAGCGCGCTCCGTGATCTGCGCGAGGACGGACTGCCACCGCGGGAGAAGCTGCGTCAGGGCGGCAGTCCCGGCGAATATATCTGGGTCGAGAACCCGGCTTTCGCAGACCTCCCTTTTACCGCGGAATGGCTCCAGGCGAAGGCGCAGGCGTTCAAGCTCGTCACCGGCAGCCGCCTCGTCTTCGCCGACGGCACGCCCGACATCGTCGCCTATCCCGCCAATCGCGCTGGCTGGGGCCGGCTCTGCCGCCTGCTGACATCAGGCAATCTGCGCGGAGCCAAGGGCGAGTGCATCCTTTGCCTCGACGACCTCCTGAACGATGCCCGCGACCTCCTGCTGATCGTCATGCCAGAGCGCCGGCTCGACGGCTTGCCGGAAATCCTCACCCGGCTCGATGCCGCCGCGCCGGGCGCGGTCTGGCTCGCGGCCACCATGTCGCGTCGCGGCGATGATCGCCGTCGCCTTGCCCGGCTGAAGGCGATCGCGGCGCCGACCCGCACCCCGCTGATCGCGACCAATGACGTGCTCTACGACGCGCCCGAGCAGCGCGACCTGCAGGACCTGCTGACCTGCATCCGCGAGGGCACCACGATCGACAAGGCCGGCCGCCTGCTCGAGGCCAATGCTGAGCGCCACCTCAAGCCGCCGCAGGAGATGACGAGGCTCTTCAGGGAGGCGCCGGAGGCGATCGAGGAGATCCAGCATCTCTTCGGCCGTATTGAATTCGACCTTGGCGAGCTGGAATACGAATACCCGGACGAACCCATTCCACCGGGCTGGACGCCGCAGGGGTGGTTGGAGGAACTCGTCCGTCGCTGCTGCGAAATTCGGTATCCCAACGGTGTGTCGGAGAAGGTCCAGAAGCTGCTGGTTCAGGAGCTCGCGCTGATCGCAAAACTCGATTACGCTCGTTACTTCCTCACCATCCGTCAGATCGTCGAATTCGCCGAAAGTCGCGGCATTCTCTGCCAAGGGCGCGGTTCAGCAGCAAATTCTGCTGTCTGTTATGTGCTCGGGATCACGGCGGTAGACCCGGCCGAGAGCGACGTGCTGTTCGAGCGCTTCATCTCGACCGAGCGGCGCGAACCACCCGATATCGATGTCGATTTCGAGCATGAGCGGCGCGAGGAGGTGATCCAGTGGATCTACAAGACCTATGGCCGCGAGCGCGCCGGCATCGCTGCGACCGTGATCCATTACCGGCCGCGCAGCGCCATGCGCGAGGCCGGCAAGGCGCTGGGGCTGACCGAGGACGTCACCACTCGCCTCGCCTCGACACAATGGGGTAGCTGGGGCTCGGGCATCACCCGCAACCAGATCCGCCAGGCGGGGCTCGATCCCGACAATCCGGTGATCGCTCGGGCCGTGCGGTTTGCCGTGCGCCTGCTCGGTTTCCCACGCCATCTCTCGCAGCATGTCGGTGGTTTCGTGCTGATGCGCGGGCGCCTCGACGAGACGGTGCCGATCGGCAATGCCGCGATGGAGAAGCGCACCTTCATCGAATGGGACCGCGACGATATCGATGCGTTGCGCCTGATGAAGGTCGATGTGCTTGCTCTGGGCATGTTGACCTGCATCCGCAAAGCCTTCGATTTGCTGCGCCAGCATGAGGGCGAGGATTTCGGACTGGCCGATGTCCCGCAGGATAATGACGAGACCTACGACATGCTCTGCGAGGGCAAGTCCCTCGGCGTCTTCCAGGTCGAGAGCCGGGCGCAGATCAACATGCTGCCGCGCCTGAAGCCGCGAAAGCTCTACGATCTCGTCATCCAGGTCGCGATCGTCCGCCCCGGCCCGATCCAGGGCAACATGGTCCATCCCTATCTGAAGCGGCGCGCCAAGATCGAGGACGTCACCTATCCGTCGCCCTCGCCGGAGCACGGCCCGCCCGATGAACTCTATGAGGTGCTCAACAAGACGGAGGGCGTCCCGCTCTTTCAGGAGCAGGCGATGCGGCTGGCCATGGTCGCGGCGAAGTTCAGCGACATCGAAGCCAACGGGCTGCGCAAGGCGATGGCGACCTTCCGCAATGTCGGCACCATCGGCCAGTATGAGGCGATGATGGTCGAGCGCATGGTGACGCGCGGCTATGAGCGCGATTTCGCCCAGCGCTGCTTCGAGCAGATCAAGGGCTTCGGCAGCTATGGCTTTCCCGAGAGCCATGCCGCCTCCTTCGCCAAGCTGGTCTATGTCTCCTCCTGGCTGAAATGCCATTACCCGGCGATCTTCGCTGTGGCACTGCTGAATTCGCAGCCGATGGGCTTCTACGCTCCGGCCCAGATCGTCCGGGAGGCGCAGGAGAATGGCGGCGTCGAGCCGCGGCCGATCGACGTCAATTCCAGCGCCTGGGACAATCTGCTGGAGCCGGGAGGTCCGGGTTGGAAAAGCCCCTGGGCGCTGCGCCTCGGCCTGCGCCAGCTCGACAGCTTCAAGGAAGACTGGGCGGAGCGCCTCGTTGCCGCGCGCGCCGAGGGTTACCACGATGTCGAGGAACTCGTCCGCCGTGCTCGCTTGCCGGCCCGTGCCATGCGCCTGCTCGCCGATGCCGACGCTTTCCGCTCGCTCGGGCTCGACCGGCGCGAGGCGCTCTGGGCGGTGCGCCGCCTGCCGGATGACGAGGCGCTGCCATTGTTCGAGGCGGCGCAGGCGCGTGAGCTCGGTGCTGAGCAGGCCGCTGCACTGCCTGCTATGCCGCTCGCCGAACATGTCGTCGCCGACTACCAGACGGCGCGGCTCTCGTTGAAGGGTCATCCGATGGGCCTGCTGCGGCCCCGATTCGCCCGCGAGCGCGTCGCCAGCTGCGAGCAGATGTCAGCGATGCGCGACGGTACCTGGGCGAGCGTCGCCGGCGTCGTGCTGGTGCGCCAGCGTCCCGGCAAGGGCAATGCCATCTTCATCACGCTGGAGGACGAGACCGATATCACCAATGTCGTGCTCTGGGCCCGCGATTTCGAGCGCTTCCGTCGCGAGGTCATGGCGGCGCGGCTGCTGCTGGTCGAGGGCAGGGTGCAGAAGAGCCCGGAGGGCGTCGTCCACCTGATGGCGAAGCGCGTCGTCGATCGCTCGGCCGAATTGCTCAGCCTCTCCGATACCCATCGCGCCGAGATCGTGCTGACTCGCGCCGACGAGTTCCAGCATCCGCAGATCCCGCGGGCGCGCCATCCCCGCAATGTCCGGATCCTGCCGAAATCCCGCGATTTCCATTGAGGCCAACTGCCCATTCAATGCGGGCACAGACGTGACTAGATTGTCGGTTCCGCTTTCAGGACGACCGCAGGCCCAAGGAGACAGCCCATGGAGATCATCCGCGCCGGAACACGGCCATCGGCGAAAGGGCCTGGCGACTGGTTCAGCGGCACCGTCCGTATCGATCCGCTGTTCAACCCGCATGCACCCGAGCGTGTGCAGGGCGCCAGCGTCACCTTCGAGCCGGGCGCGCGCACAGCCTGGCACACTCATCCGCTGGGCCAGACCTTGATCGTCACGGCCGGCTTCGGCCGGGTGCAGCGCTGGGGCGGGCCGGTCGAGGAGATCAGGCCGGGCGATGTCGTCTGGTTTCCGCCGGGCGAGAAGCACTGGCACGGCGCCGGGCCGGAGACGGCGATGACGCATATCGCCGTTCAGGAGACCAAGGACGGCAAGGTCGTCGACTGGCTGGAGAAGGTCACCGACACCGAATATGACGGCCGCGGCCCGGCGGTGATGTGAGGCCGGCAAAGGCCTTGAATATGAAAGGAAAAGGCGGCCCTCAGGCCGCCTTCTTGCCCGCGTCGAACGGGATCTCGATATCGACGGCAAGCGTCGAGACCTGGGCGCCGCGTTCCATGCGGACGGTGACCTTGTCGTTGTCGACCTGCACATGCCTGGCGATCACCTGCAGGATCTCGTCGCGCAGCTTGGTCACGAGGTCGGAGCCATCGGAAGACAGGCGCTCATGGGCGAGCAGGACCTGAAGGCGCTCGCGTGCGGCGGGGGCCGATTGGGTGCGGAAGAAGAGACGACGCAGGTTCATGCCGCTTTCCTTCCGAAGAACTTGCCGAAGAAGCCGCGCTTCTCGCCGGGGATGGTGACGGGGAGGCTCTCGCCCTTGAGCCGGCGCACCGCGTCGAAATAAGCCAGCGCAGGGGCGCTGCGCTCATCGGCCAGCGTGACGGGCGAACCGATATTGGAGGCGCGCAGCACGTCCATGCTCTCGGGGATGATGCCGAGCAGCGGGATCGACAGGATTTCCAGGACGTCGTCGACCTTCAGCATGTCGCCGCGCTCGGCCCGGGCCGGGTCGTAGCGGGTGAGCAGCAGGTGCTTCTCCATGCGCTCGCCGTTCTCGGCCTTCAGCGTCTTCGAGTCGAGCAGGCCGATGATGCGGTCGGAATCGCGCACCGAGGAGACTTCCGGGTTGGTCACGACGATCGCGACGTCGGCATGGCGCATGGCGAGGGTGGCGCCACGCTCGATGCCGGCCGGGCTGTCGCAGATCACCCAGTCGAAATGGGTCTTCAGCGCGCCGATGACCTTTTCGACGCCCTCGGTGGTGAGGTTGTCCTTGTCGCGCGTCTGCGAGGCCGGCAGCAGGTAGAGCGTCTCGACGCGTTTGTCGCGGATCAGCGCCTGCGTCAGCTTGGCTTCGCCCTGGATGACGTTGACGAGGTCGTAGACCACGCGGCGCTCGGCGCCCATGACGAGGTCGAGATTGCGCAGGCCGACATCGAAGTCGACGACCACGACCTTGTCGCCGCCTTGTGCCAAAGCCGCGCCCAGGGCGGCGGACGATGTCGTCTTGCCGACGCCACCCTTGCCCGATGTGACCACGATGACCTTGCCCATTGACCTCTCCTAGTTCCTGGGAACGCGCCGTCTGTCGATTTAAGCCATTGATCCGGCGGTGAAGGTCTCACCTTCCAGCCAGAATTGGGCGGGCTTGCCGCGCAGGCCGGGTTCGAGCTCCTCGGCCGTCTTGTAGAAGCCGTCGATGGCGACCATCTCGGCCTCCAGCTTGCGGCAGAAGATGCGCGCTGTGGCGTTGCCGAGCGTGCCGGCCATCGCCCGGCCGCGCAGCGTGCCGTAGATATGGATAGAGCCGCCGGCGATGACCTCGGCACCGGAGGCGACCGAGCCGAGGATGGTGATGTCGCCCTCGGTGAAGATGGATTGCCCGGACCGGACTGGCTGGGTCACGACCAGCGAGGCCGGCACGCCGGTGGTTGGCAGCGGCGCTGCGGGCATGTCGGCCACGCTCTCGACGGCAGCAGGGGCAGGGGTCTCGTTGACCGGCGCGGCCGCAGGTTCCTCGATGTCGCCGGTCGCCTTGCCGCCCGACATGGCTGGCGGGAGGTCGGCGCCGAGCATGGAGGGGCGAGCGCCCTCGATCCCCATGATCCGGACATTGCGGGTGCCGAGCTTGCCGACGAGGTCGCGCAGCTGCGCGCGGTCGATTTCCAGCCCTTCGACGTCCAGCACGACCGGCCGCCGCAGGAAGAAGCCGGCGGAGCGGCCGGCGAGATCGTCGAGCCGCACCAGCCAGTCCTCGAAGGGCAGCTCGGGTGTCAGCGTCAACGCGAGATAGGAGCGCCCCTTGAGGCGGATCGGCCGGGGTTGGGTTAACACGGCGGTCATCTTGGTAAATTTTCGGTTCCCCAGATGTAGGAATCGAATGGTTAACGAGCGGTAAATTCCTGGGGCGCTTTCCGGAGGGAATGCCTCGCCAGATGCTGAGCAAGATCCAAAAAAGCGTTTATTATCAAATAAATACAAAATCTCCTGCGCCGGAGCGCGAAGCTGTGGGCGGCGAGGCGAGCTGTTGTGGAAGCATTTGTTGCCGCATGAGCGCTGCTGCGGCGCTCCATTCCCCGAAAGGGCCGATGGCTGTTGTGAATGCTGCGTTTTGCCCTGTGTCCGCGCATCCCGGACGATGGGTCCCGGCGAGGTCTGAGCTGACCGAATCGTGCGACCTGGTCAGCTCAACTGCTCGGGCGAGCGACCGATCCGCGGCTGTGCTGCCCGCCACCGAACGGATTGACTCACATGAGAGTTCATTTCAAAATCATGCACGATCCAAGATGCAGGATGAAAAGCATTGAGCGGTGCGCGCAAGATCGAGCGGGTCGTGCTCGGCGACCAGGTCTACGAGGCGATCAAGGAGCGCATCCTCGACCAGGCCCATGCGCCGGGCGAAAAGCTCAATGTCGACGGGCTGGCGCGCGAGCTGCAGGTCTCCTCGACGCCGATTCGCGAGGCGCTGGCCCGGCTCGTGGCGGAGGGGCTGGTCAAGGCCGAGCCCTTCATCGGCTTCGCCACGGCGCCGCTGCCCGACCGGCGCTATTACGAGGACGTCTACAATTTTCGCGGCGTGATCGAGCCTTGGGCTGCGGCCGAAGCAGCGCGGCGCCGGCCTGGTCCGGACGTGATCCAGACATTGCGCGGCGAGGTCGCGGCCATGATGGCGGGCGAGCCTTCGCGGGAGTACCGCAGCCATCGCGGCTTCACCGAGGGGGACGACCGTTTCCACCGCATCATCCTGCAGGCCGCCGGCAACCAGGTCGCGCTCAAGAGCTATGACGACCTGCGCTTCCACCTGCACATCTCGCGGCTCTATCTGACGCGCGAGCAGGATGTCGGCCTGACCCATCAGGAACATTTCCGCATCGTCGACGCGCTCGAAGCCGGTGATCCCGATGCCGCAAGCCAGGCCATGCGCCTGCATCTCGAAGGATCCTACGAGCGGCTGATCAAATAGCCGGACTGCCCCGAGGTCGAAAACGACCCGGTTCACCATCAGGGAGGACAAGCATGATCCTAAGACGCATCGCCGCCGCGGCCTTGATCGCCGGCAGCTTCATCGCGGGCGCGGCGCAGGCGCAGACCCTGCGCTTCGGCCACGCCAACACCACCGCCGAGATCGCCGGCGAGCTCTTCCAGGAATTCGCCGACCGGGTGAAGAAGGGCACGGGGGGCGCCGTCACCATCAACGTCTTCCCGGCCGAGCAGCTCGGCAAGGAGGTCGATCTCTTCAAGCAGGTCAAGGAAGGCGCGCTCGACCTCTCAGCCCCCTCGATGGCGGCGGCCTCCTCGCTGGTGCCGGCGCTGGAGATCCCGAGCGCCCCCTTCCTCTGGAAGGACTGGGGCGAGGCCGAGGCGATCATTCGCTCCGACGCCTTCGATCCCGTGTTCGACGAGCTGCGCGATAAGCACAACATCGTGCCGGTGACCCGCATCTGGTACTGGGGCTGGCGCAACATGACGACGCTCGACCGCGCCGTGAAGAAGCCCGAGGACATGCACGGGCTGAAGATCCGCGTGCCGGAGAGCCCGGTCTGGGTCGAGATGATCAAGGCCTACAGCGCCGCCCCGACGCCGGTGCCCTTCGGCGAGGTCTATACCGCGCTCCAGCAGAAGACGGTCGACGGCCAGGAGAACCCGATCCCGACGATCTTCTCGCGCAAGTTCTACGAGGTGCAGGGCTTCGTCGCGATGACCAAGCACATGCTCCAGAACAACATGATCGTCATCAACAAGGACAGCCTTGCCAGGCTGAAGCCCGAGCATCGCGAGGTGCTGTTCGCGGAAGCTGCCCGTGCCTCGGCGATGAACACCTATCTCCAGCAGAAGCGCGAGGCTTCGATGCTGGAGGACATCCGCAAGTCCGGCCGTTCCAAGATCATCGAGGACGTTGACCGGGACGCCTTCGCCGCCAAGTCCAAGGTCGTCGCGACCGCGATGGAAGGGCGCTGGGGCAAGGCCCATCTCGACCGCGTGCTCGCCGCGATCGAGACGCAGCGCAAGCGCTAGTCCCAGCAATGACCGGCCTCACCCTGATCCGGCGGCTCGACGACTGGTCGAGCCGCGTGGAGAACTTCGCCCTCGCCGTGCTGCACGGCACCATCGCCCTGCTGGTCTGCGCCGCTGTGGTCTTCCGCTATGTGCTGAGCGATCCGCTGACCTGGTCGGAGGAACTCATCCTCATCCTGTTCGGCTGGATGATCTTCCTGGGCATCGCCAACGCCTTCCATGCCCGCACCCACATCATCATCGACGTGATCGTGCTGTTCGCGCCGCGCTGGCTCTGCTTCGCCTTCGGCCTGCTCGCCTTCACGGCCACGGCGGTCGTGCTGGGAACGCTGACCTTCTTCTCCTGGCGCTATCTCCAGCGCGAGCTGCCCAACCTGACGCCGATGCTCGGTATCTCCGCCGGCTGGGCGATCGCGCCGCTCTTCATCGGCAGCGTGCTCTCGCTGCTGCATCTCCTGCGCAACCTGATCGACGAGGGCGTCACCGGCGTGCTCTGGTCGGACATCACCACGCGCGAGTGACGGCCATGGTGACCACGCTTCTCCTCACCTTCGCCGTCCTGCTCGTCGTCGGCACGCCGATCTGGATCGCCATGGCGGGCTCGGCCCTGCTCGCGATCTCGATGGAAGGCATCCCGCTCACCGTGGCGGCGCAGCGCATCGTCGCCGGCGTGCAGTCCTTCCCGCTGCTGGCGATCCCACTGTTCACGCTCGCGGGATCGCTGATGAACGCGTCGGGCATCTCCGAGCGCCTGTTCAGTTTCACCAAGGCGCTGGTCGGCCATATCCGCGGCGGCCCGGCCCATACGCTCGTCGTCGGTGAGGTCTTCCTCTCCGGCATCTCCGGCTCGTCGGTGGCGGACACCGCCGCCGCGGCGCGGGTCTTCGTGCCGCAGCTCGAGAAGATGGGCTATCCGCGCGCCTTCGGTGCGGCGCTCTCGGCCATCGCCGGCACGCTCGGCCCGATCATCCCGCCGTCGATCCTGATGGTGGTCTATGCCTGGCAGGCCAATATCTCGCTCGGCAAGCTCTTCGTCGCCGGCATCGTACCCGGCCTCGTCATGGCCGGCTGCATCATGGCGACGATCGCGATCCTGGCGCTGAAGCGCGACTTCAAGCCGGCCGGCGCCTTCTCGCTCGGCAATCTCTGGAAGGAGTTCAAATACGCTTCGCTCGCGCTGCTGATGCCGGTTCTGATCATCGTCGGCTTCCGCGCCGGACTGTTCACCGCGACCGAGATCGCCGGCGTCGCCGCCGCCTATTCGCTGGTCGTCGGCATGTTCGTCTACCGCTCGATCAGGCTCGCCGACCTGCCCGCGATCCTGGTCGGCACGGCGCGCGAGACGGCGGTTATCCTCGCCATCGTCGCGGCGGCCTCGCCCTTCAGCTGGATCCTCGCGGTCGGCCAGACGCCGCAGCTCGTCACCAGCTATATGAGCTCGATCTCGACCGATCCGCTGGTCGTGCTGCTGATCCTGAACATCGCCCTGCTGATCGCCGGCATGTTCATGGAGACGATCGCGATCATGATCATCCTGGTGCCGATCCTGCTGCCGCTGCTGATGTCGCTGCAGATCGATCTCGTGCATTTCGGCATCGTGCTGCTGGTCAATCTCGTCATCGGCCAGGTCCACCCGCCGGTCGGCGTGCTCTGCTTCGTCGCCATGGCAATTACGAAAGTCCGGCTCGGGCCGCTCTTCCGCGAGCTCTGGCCCTTCCTGATCGCGCTGCTCGTCGCGCTTGCCATCATCACCTATGTGCCCGCGCTCAGCCTCTGGCTGCCGCATGTGGCCGGCTTCTGAGGGACATCCATGACCAGGATCAGCGAAGTCGAGATCGTCGAGTTCTCGTTCAAGGCGAGGAATATCGGCCGCTCGGCCGAGAACGCCCGCGCCATCTACAATATCGGCTACAAGCCCAATTCCGAGCTGGAGCTGACCAAGTTCGCCGTCGTCATCCGTAGCGAGGACGGCGCCGAGGGACAATATGTCATGCACTGGGGCGGCACCCGCGCCACCATGGCGCAGACGCTCTCGCTCGCGCCCAACATCCTCGGCCGCAACCCGGATCACCGCGAGGAGATCTGGAACGACATGAAGCGGGAGCTGCGCCAGCATGACGGCATGGGCATCGGCCCGATCGACATCGCGCTCTGGGATCTCGCGGGGAAACGCTTCGGCGCCTCGGTCTCGCAACTGCTCGGCGGTTTCCGCAGCAAGCTCAAGACCTATGCCTCGACCTATCACGGCGACCGCAATGGCGGGCTCGACAGCAAGGAGGCCTTCGTCGACTTCGCCGAGGCCTGCTACGATCTCGGCTACCGCGCCTTCAAGGTCCATGGCTGGCATGATGGCGATGCGCGCGAGGAGGCCGCCAACGTCCTGCATGTCGCGAAAGCGGTCGGCGACCGCATGACCCTGATGCTCGACCCCGCCAATGAGCTCAGGACCTTCGCCGACGCGCTCTATGTCGGGCGCGCCTGCGACGAGGGCAACTACTTCTGGTACGAGGACCCGATGCGCGATTGCGGCGTCTCGGCCTTCGCCCACAAGAAGCTGCGCGAGATGCTGAAGACGCCGATCCTGCAGACCGAATATCTGCGTGGCTTCGAGCCCAAGGCCGATTTCCTGATCAATGGCGGCACCGACGCGCTGCGCTCCGATCCCGAATACGATCTCGGCATCACCGGCGCGATGAAGATCGCCCATCTCGCCGAGGCCTTCGGCGTCGATGTCGAGATCCATGCCTGCGGCCCGGCCCATCGCCACTGCATGGCGGCGACCCGCAACACCAATTTTTACGAGCTGGCGCTGGTCGGACCGGATTGCCCGAACGCGGTGCCGCCGGTCTATGCCTGCGGCTACAGCGACCAGCTCGACGGCGTCGGCAAGGATGGCTGCTTCCCGGTCCCGACCGGGCCCGGCCTCGGCGTGACCTATGACTGGGACTATATCCGCGCCCATGAGACGGCACGGGAGGTGTTCAAGCTCTAAGGCCCCGCGGAGTTTGCACACTTTCGCGCCTTCGATTCGATGATATCACCTGCGTGGGGAGAGGCTTTGGGCTCCACCCCATCCCGCATCTGGCTTCGTCGATCGGCGCTATGAACTCTACCTCGGGACATGACCAAGGCATCACGGTCGCTTCCGGATCCGCCACCGGCCCGATCGTCGCCCTCGGTGAGCCTCTGAGCTTCTGGGGCGGCGTCGATCCGGCGACGGGGATGGTGATCGACGTGCACCATCCCGCCCATGGCGCCTTGCTCGCCGGCGCAGTGGTGCTGATGCCGACCAGCCGGGGCTCCTGCTCAGGCTCCGGCGTGCTGCTGGAGCTGGCCCTCTCCGGCAGGAATCCCGCCGCACTGGTCTTCGCAGGCCCCGAGGACACGCTGACGCTCGGCGCGATCGTCGCCTCCGAGATGTTCGGGCGCCGCATCCCGGTCATCCGCCTGTCCGAAGCGGCTTTCGCCATCCTCTCCTCTGCACGGCACGCGACGATTACGCCGGATGGCGTGTCGGCTGATGACGGGCGGGTACGCATCCCTCTCGCCGCCGCAGCGGATGCCGGGCTGCGATTGTCCCCTGCCGACCGAAGCATGCTCGATGGCAAGGACGGGATCGCCGCCCAGCAGGCAATGCGCATCCTCGTCGCCATGGCGAGCCAGCAAGGGGCAACCGAGCTCCTCGATGTGACGCGGGCGCATGTCGATGGCTGCATCTATGCCGGCCCGGCCAATCTGGTCTTCGCCGAGAAGATGGAGGAGCTTGGCGCACGCGTCCGCATCCCGACGACGATGAACGCGATCTCCGTCGACCATGCGAACTGGCGCCGCCAGGGCGTCGCGCCCGAGTTCGGCGAGCCGGCGGCGCGCCTTGCCGACGCTTATGTCCGCATGGGCTGCCAGGCGAGCTTCACTTGCGCGCCCTATGCCCTGCCTGAGCCACCGGGTTTTGGCGAGGCGATCGGCTGGTCGGAATCGAATGCGGTGATCTTCGCCAATTCCGTGCTCGGCGCCCGCACCGCCAAGCATCCGGACTTTCTCGATTTCTGCATCGCCGTCACCGGCCGCGCGCCGCGCGCCGGCGCCTTCCTCGACGAGGGGAGGCGGGCGAGGCGAGGGGTCAAGGTGGAATTGCCGGAAGGTGCCGACTCGGCCGCCTGGCCGCTGGTCGGTTATCTTACGGGCCTGGCCTCGCCCGACCGGATTCCATTGATCAGGGGCCTGGCAAAGACGCAGCCGACGCGAGACGATCTCAAGGCGCTCTGTGCCGCCTTTGGCACGACCTCGGCGGCGGCGATGCTCCATATCGAGGGCATCACGCCGGAAGCGGACGGTCTCGGCGGCGTCCCCGAGGACGAAGTCGTCATCACGCGCGAGCACCTTGCCGTCGGCTGGCGCAAGCTGAGCGAGGGGCCCTCGGACGTTGATCTCGTTGCCATCGGCAGCCCGCACGCTTCGCTCGACGAATGCCGGGCGTTCGCTACGCGGCTGGGCGGTTGTCCTGTCGCCGCGACGCTTTCCGTCATCATTACGGCGGGGCGGGAGGTGATCGCTGCGGCGCAGGCCGACGGCACGCTGGCGAAGCTCCGGCAAAGCGGCGTCGAGATCATCCCCGATCTCTGCTGGTGCTCGATCACCCGTCCGGTCTTTCCGGAGGAGGCGAAGGTGGTCCTGACCAACTCCGGAAAATACGCCCACTACGGGCCGGGACTCTCCGGTTGCGCCATCAGGCTGGGGACGCTCGACGACTGCGTTGACGCGGCGTTGACGGGTGCAGCTCCGACGCGGCTCCCCACCTGGCTGGCCTGAGCCTTCGCTGTCGGCGGGCTTGACGGTGCGGCACGGCCTTATAGGGTGGCCGCGATCGAGGTTCTCCGGATTGCATCCGGAGCTAAGAGGGAATTCGGTGAGGCGCACTTGCGCCAAAGCCGAGGCTGCCCCCGCAACTGTAAGCGGCGAGCTCTCCGTCCATCGTCCACTGGCGCCGACAGCGCCGGGAAGGCCGGGCGGAAGCGGCACTGACCCGCGAGCCAGGAGACCTGCCCCGGTCGTCGAAGACGTCTTTCGGACGGGGTGTTCCGGAGCTGTGTGTCGATGGCGGCGATGCCCTCCATCCATCCACGCCCCTGCGCAATTCCCCGCCTGCCATCTCGGGGAGCGATGAGACCCATGTTCACGAAGACCGTCCGCGCCGTCGCGCAGAGCTTGACGGCTGCGTGCAGCCCATCCTATCAGAAATGCAACATTGTTACATTTGAGGCTTGTCCCTTGCCGGCTACCCGTCTTCTCGCCCGCCTGCTGAAAGCGTCCGTCGCGGCACTCTTCGGCACCGTGATCGCGGGTGCCGCTCTGGCGGCTCCGACACAATATCCGCTGACCCTTGAGAATTGCAGGGAGAGCGTGACCTTTGCGGCCCCGCCCAAGCGCGTCGTCGCGATCGGTCAGACCCAGACCGAGATCCTCTACGCGCTCGGCCTTGGCGATCGCGTCGTCGGTACGGCGGTCTGGTTCTCGCCGGTCGCCAAGCCCTATGAGGCCGTCAACGCCAAGGTGAAGCGCCTCGCCGACAATGATCCGAGCTTCGAGGCGGTGCTCGCCGAGGAGCCCGACCTCGTCACCGCGATGTTCGAATGGCATGTCGGGCCGAACGGCATCGTCGGCAAGCGCGACCAGTTCGCCAAGGTCAAGGTGCCCACTTACGTCTCGCCGACAGATTGCGTCGGCAAGGACAATTCCGGCGCCGGCGACGGCGTGCGCACCCAGATGTTCACGATGGAGCTGGTCTATCGCAACATCCGCGAGTTCGGGCAGATCTTCGACGTTTCCGACCGAGCCGAAGCCCTCGTCGCCGAGTTGAAGGCGCGCGAGGACAAGGCTGTCCAGGCCGTCGCCAGCCTCAAGGCCAGGGATGTGCCGGTCGTGGTCTGGTTCTCCAGCCGGGATATCAAGGGCGACGGCTTCATGGCCGGCAAGAACGGCGTGCCGGCCTATATCCTGTCGAAGCTCGGCGCCCGCAACATCATCACCACCAATGAGGAATGGCCGCTGGTTGGCTGGGAGAGCATCGCCGCCGCCAACCCCGCGGTGATCGTCACCGTGAAGATGGATCGCCGCCGCTTCCCGGCCGACGACATCGAGAAGAAGCTCGATTTCCTCAAGACCGACCCGGTCGCCAGCAAGCTCGATGCGGTGAAGAACCAGCGCATCGTCATCATGGATGTCGGCGCCACCCGCGCCGGGCTCGACACGGTCGACGGAATCGAGGCGCTCGCTAAGGCGATCTCCGGCTTCGGCCTCGCCCCTTGAGCCACGCTGCCCACGGCCCGAACTGGCCGGCGCGGATCGGCATCGCGCTGGCGTCGTTCGTCGCGCTCACCGTCTCGGTGGCGCTGGCGGTGACGATCGGCGAGATGCGCATCCCGTTCGATACGGCGCTGCGGGCGCTCGGCAACGGGCTGTTCGATCTCGATTTTCCGGTCAGCGCGATCCAGCAGGGCGTGATCTTCGATTACCGCCTGAGCCGGGCGCTGATGGCGGGCTTGTGCGGCGGAGCGCTCGCGCTCTCGGGCGCGATTCTGCAGGCGCTGCTGCGCAACCCGCTGGCGGAGCCGTACGTCCTCGGCATCTCTGCCGGCGCCTCGACCGGCGCCGTCGCCGTGCTGATCCTCGGCGTCGGCATCGCCGGCACGGCGCTGAGCGTCTCGGCCGGAGCCTTCATCGGCTCCTGCGCTGCGCTCGCCGTCGTCGCGCTGCTGGCGACGGGGGCGGGCGGGGCGAGCGATCGCGTCATCCTCGCCGGCGTCGCGACCTCGCAGCTCTTCAATGCGGCGACCGCGACCATCGTGACGACGATGGCCAGCGCCGAGCAGGCGCGCGGTGTGATGTTCTGGCTGCTCGGCAATTTTGGCGGCGTGCGCTGGCCCGATCTCTGGATCGCCGCACCGGTCGCCTTCATTGGCTTCGGCATCTGCATGCTGCACGCCAAGGCACTTGACGCCTTCGCCTTCGGTGTCGATGCCGCCGCCTCGCTCGGCGTCGCGGTGACGCGAGTGAAGGTCGTACTCTTCGCCACTACGGCCGTGATGACCGCGGTGATGGTCTCGATCGTCGGCACGGTCGGCTTCGTCGGTTTGATCATTCCCCATGCCGCCCGCTTCCTCGTCGGTTCCGGCCATGCCCGCCTGCTGCCGGCCTGCCTCGTCATTGGGGCGATCTTCATGATCCTCGCCGACATCCTGTCGCGCGTGCTGATCCCGCAGCAGATCCTGCCGATTGGCGTGGTGACGGCGCTGTTCGGCGCGCCGGTCTTCGCGCTGATCCTTTATCGCGCGAGGCGTGCCGTATGACGCTCGCGACGCGTGAAGTGCGCTGGGGCGCCGCCGGCCGGATGATCGTCGACGGGGTGACGCTGCAGGCGGCGCCCGGCCGGGTGCTCGGCCTGATCGGCCCGAACGGCTCCGGCAAGTCGAGCCTGCTGCGCCTGCTCTGTCGCCTGCGCAATGTCGCGAGCGGGGTGGTCACGTTGGATGACCGTGACATTGCCGCCGTGCCACGGCGCGAGCTCGCCCGGCGTCTCGCCTTCGTCGAGCAGCAGGCGACGACCGAGATCCAGCTTTCGGTCTGCGACGTCGTCCGGCTCGGCCGCACGCCGCATCGCGCCGCGCTGGCATCCTGGAACGATGCCGACGAGGCGGCCGTGAACGAGGCGCTGGCGCGGGTCGGGCTCACCGAGCGGCATGACCAGCTCTGGCACACGCTTTCGGGGGGAGAGCGCCAGCGGGTCCATATCGCCCGCGCGCTGGCGCAGAAGCCGAGCGAGCTCATCCTGGACGAGCCGACCAATCATCTCGACATCCAGCACCAGCTCTCGATCCTCGGCCTGGTCCGCCGTCTCGGCATCACCTGCATCATGGCGCTGCACGATCTCAACCTCGCGGCGATGTTCTGCGACGAGATCGCATTGCTGCACGAGGGGCGATTGCAGGCTGCGGGGGCGCCGGGCGAGGTCCTCACGACCGAGGCGATCCAGCGCATTTTCGGCGTCGCGGTCTCGATCCGCGAGGGAGCGTCGGGACGCCGTCATATCGAATATCTGATCGAACCGGAACGGAGGCAGTCATGAAGCCCGCTGAGGCGCAGGCAGAGGTTTCCGACTACTGGACCCGGCGCGCGCCAGCATTTGACGGCGTCGCCTCCCATATCGCGCAGGCTTCGCTCTGGCGGGATGTCCTCGCGGCCGCCTTCGAAGCGGACGGCGCGAAGGACGTCGTCGACCTTGGCACCGGCACTGGCGCCTGTGCGCTGATCGCAGCATCGCTCGGACATCGCGTGCGAGCCTGCGACGGCTCGGAGGGCATGCTCGCCGTGGCCCGGCAGGCGGCCGAGGCCTCCGGGCTCGACGTCGCCTTCGAGCAAGACCTGATCGAGGACGCATCGTTCGCGCCAGATACCGCCGACATCGTGACACTGCGCAATGTGCTCTGGACGCTGCCTGATCCGATGGCGGCTCTGCGCAAGGCACACCTTATCTTGCGCTCCGGTGGGCTCGTGCTCGTCTCCGACGGTCTATGGTCGACCGCCGCGCAATATCGCTCGACCTATCCCGAGATGCTCGCCGCCAGCCTGCCGCGCCATGACGGGCTGACGGAGGAGGATGCGAGGGTGATGCTGACCGAAACTGGTTTCGGTCCGGCGCAGAGCTGGCAACACCTGTTCCCGGCCTCGCCCTATCCCGGCGACGTGCCGATGTTCGTGCTGACGGCGAAGAAGGGCTGATGCTCGCCATGGGCGACCTCGCGCACCAGGCTATTTTCCCGCCTGGCGAGCATAGGCATGCGGGCTTGCGCCCATCTCCGCCTTGAACGCGAAGATGAAGGCCGAGGCCGAGCCGTATCCCAGCTCCATCGCGGTCTGCGTCACCGACATCCCGCCACTGAGCAATTCAATCGCCCGGAACAGACGCAAGCGGCGCTTCCATGAACGCAGCGGCGCACCGATCTCGGCCTCGAACCGCCGCGTCAGGGTCCGGCTCGACAGGCCGAGTTCCCGGGCCCAGTCATCGGCACTGCGCTCGTCGGCCGGGTCCAGATAGAGCGCCTCGCAGAGTGCGGCGAGGCGGCCGTCGCGTGGCCAAGGCAGGGCTGTTGGCAAGGTCGGGGCCCGCCGCAACTGGTCGAGGATGAGGGTCACCACCCGGCTGCCATAGCCGTCGCTGTCGTCCTGCCCCTCGATCGCCGCGGCTTCGACGATCAGGGCCTTGAGCAGCGGCGACACCGCCAGCACCGTCGGCGCGAGCGGCAGGCCGCTTCCGGCTTCGGTCGCGATCCAGAGGCTCCGGAATTCCGCGCCGAGCAGCGATCCCACGCGATGTGACACACCTCTCGGCAGCCAGGCCGCCTGATCGGGCGAGGTGGTGAAGGTCTGTCCGACCGTGGAGACGGTCAGCACCCCGTCGATCGCGTAGACCAGCTGATGCCAGTCATGGGCGTGCTCCAGGAAATGATGCCGGGGCGGAATCGATTGCGCCCGCATGGTCATCGGTCGCGGCGGCAAGGCATCCGGCGGGGTAGTGATGATCGACCAGCTCATGGCATCCCCGTTTTGTCTGATATTCTATATTTTTTGGCAAAGCATCGAAAGAAGGTCAGCGGGCTTTCTGATAGGCGATGGGAATGGCAGGCGAGGCGCGATGCGCTTGCCGCAACCGGTTCGTCTGCGAGGGGACCTTGCCGATGCCTGATACCGATCGTCGTGGCTTGCCGGTCTCGACCGGTTCTCCGGAGGCTGCACGCCTTTATCGCGAAGGTGTCGATCTGCTGCTCTCCGCATGGCCGGGTGCGATCGAAGCCCTGCAGCAGGCGATCGAGGCGGATCCGGACTTCGCGCTGGCTCATGCCGCACTGGCACGTGCGCTGGCCGTGCGCGCTCAGCCCGTGGAGGCTGCCGCTCGCATCGCCCTGGCATCGAGGATCGTCGAGCTCAACGGAACCGCGCGCGAGCGCAGCCATGTTGCAACGCTTGCTCTCGCGATCGCGGGGCAAGGCGCCAAGGCACTCGATGCGGCGCTCAAGCATGCGGAGAGCTGGCCACGCGACGTCATCATCCTCTCGCTGCCACTGGGGGCCTTCGGCCTTTTCGCTTTCTCCGGGATGAGGGGACACGATCAGGCCCGGGTCGATCTCTGCGAGCGCTACGCCCGGAGCTTTTCTGCGGATGACTGGTGGTTCCTGACCTATCGCGGCTGGTCCCATGCCGAGAATGGCGCGGTCAGGCTCGGACGCGACCTTGCGCAGCGGGCCGTCGAGCTACGCCCGGCCAATGCCAACGGGGCGCACGCCCTGTCCCATGCGATGTTCGAGGACGGGGCGGCCGACGAGGCGGAGGCTTTCGTCGGCGGCTGGCTGCCGAGCTATGACCGCTCCGGCATCCTCCACGGCCACATCGCCTGGCACGAGGCGTTGTCGGCGCTTGAGCGCGGCGATTCCGCCCGGGCGATTGCGATCTACGAGCAGCACGTCCAGCCATCGGTTTCACTGGGCGCACCGATCAACATCATGACGGATGCGGTCTCGCTGCTCTGGCGCCTGCAGGCCTACGGCCATGAGGTGCCGGCCGGGATGTGGGAGCGCGCCAGGTCCTACGCCCAAACCAGGTTCGCCAAGCCAGGCTTGGCCTTCGTCGATGCCCATCTCGGCCTGGCGGATGCGGCAACCGGCAACAAGCGCGCGGCTGTAGAGCGTATCGACGCGCTGACCAGCCTTGTCGAAGTCGGCACGCTCGTGGCCGGCCCCGTCGTTCCGGCGATCTGCCGGGCGGCACTCGCATTCGCGCAGAGTGACTATGCCGGTTGCGTCCGCATCCTCGAACCCCTGGCCGGCGAGGTGGCCCGGATCGGTGGCAGCGGCGCTCAAAGGGAAATCTTCGAGGACACGCTTTTGCTCGCCCTGATGCGCAACGGTGAGGTGGTCAAAGCGCGGGACCTGCTCGATAAGCGCTTGCATCGCCGACCTTCGCCGCGTGACATCGCCTGGAAAGCCCAACTCGCCGCATGACCACGATATCCACTCTTCCGGACGCCGAGGCGGCGATTTCGCTTCGGCAGGAACGCAGCAATGTCCTGCGGCTGGCGATCTGCCAGGCCCTCGCCGGCGCCAATGCCACCGTCGTTTTCGCCACGGGCGCGATCGTCGGCGACATGCTGGCGCCCAGCAAGGCGCTCGCGACATTGCCGGTCTCGATCTTCGTCGTCGGAATGGCGCTCTGCACGCTGCCGGCCGGCGCCATCGCGCAGCGCTACGGCCGCGGCAGGGTGTTCATGCTAGGCACCGGCAGCGGTGTCCTCGCCGGTGTGCTGGCAAGCCTCGCCATGCTCGTTCAATCGTTCTGGCTGTTCTGCCTCGCCACCTTCTGCGCCGGCGTCTATGCCGCGGTCGTCCTGTCCTTCCGCTTCGCCGCGACCGATTGTGCCGCGCCGGAGCGACGCCCGCGCGCCTTGTCGGCGGTGATGGCGGGCGGCGTCTTCGCTGGGGTCATCGGCGCGCAATTGGTGACGCTTACGATGAATCTGTGGCCGCCTTATCTCTTCGCTGCCACCTATATCGGCCAGGCGGCTGTCGCGGCGCTCTCTGCCCTCATCCTGCTCGGCGTCAAGCTGCCGATGCCGACCGCAGCGGAACAGGGCGGCGGCGGCCGGCCCCTCGGCGTGATCGTGCGTCAGCCCCGCTTCATCCTCGCGGTGATCTGCGGGGTCGTCTCCTACCTCTTGATGAACTTCCTGATGACGGCGGCACCGCTGGCGATGAAGCTCTGCGGGCTCTCCCAGGAATCGGCCAATCTCGGGCTGCAATGGCATGTCATCGCCATGTATGGGCCAAGCTTCTGGACCGGGCGCCTGATCACGCGCTTCGGCTCGGCGAAGGTCGTCGCCGCCGGTCTCGCCCTGACCGGCGCGGCCTCGACAGTCGGCTTGTTCGGTATCGACGTCACGCATTTCTGGGCGTCGCTGATCCTGCTCGGCCTGGGCTGGAATTTCGGCTTCGTCGGCGCCTCGGCCATGGTGCTGGAATGCCATCGCCCGGAGGAGAAGGCGCGCGTGCAATCCTTCAACGATTTCGCGGTGTTCGGCACGATGGCGGTGGGCTCCTTCCTCTCCGGAGGCCTGCTCTCCGCCTTCGGCTGGAACATGGTGCTGATGCTGTCCTTCGCGCCCCTGCTCGTCGCGATCCTGGCGCTTGCCGCCGGGCGTCGCGCAACGGCCTAGCGCTGTCGAGCCGGCCCGCCTGGTCGAGGCGGGCATGGCGACCGCGGATGAGGCGCTACTTGCCCGGCCTTATCCGGAGTTTTGAACGATTATACATATAAACTATTGTAATTGCTTGGATTTTTGATCTCGATTAAGCTGCTCGCGTATTCGCCGCAGCTTATCGTTCCGAGCCTTTTCCCATGAACAGCCAGTCTCTCCTGCCGGTCTCGATCGGCTCTGGATGCCGCGATCGCGCCCGCGGTCTGCCTCGCCCTGTGGCGATGCGGCCGACACGGACCGTCGGCAGTGCCACGGTCTTCAAGGGCGAGACGGAGATCGGCATCGAGCATCATGGCGAGCTCTATCGCCTCAGGATCACGCGGCAGGGGAAGCTGATCCTGACCAAGTGACGGCCGCCCTCGGGGCGCATCGCCGCAGATCAGATGGCCGCCTCGTGCGGCCGCGACGGCTCGATCCGGCCATGCCGCGGACGGGCCGGCAACCGCAAGGGATCGAAACCATGACCAGCGCCACTGAAACAGGCGTGCCGGACGGGCGCCTGCCGAAGCGCCAGCGCCACAAGGTGGCGCTGCGGCGCCTCGACGTCCTGCGCGTGACCGATCTCAGCCCGTCGATGCGACGGGTGACACTGGGCGGCCCTGAGCTCGAGGGCTTTACCAGCCTCGGCTTCGACGACCATGTGAAGATGTTCTTCGCAGCGCCTGGCGAGATGAACCCGGTTCTGCCGATCGTCGGCCCGGACGGATTGGCCTTCCCCGAAAGCGGCCCGCGGCCGCTGGCGCGAGACTTCACCCCGCGGCGGCATGATCCGCAGGCGGGTGAGCTCGATATCGACTTCGCTCTGCTGCATGAAGGTCCGGCCAGCAACTGGGCGGCGCAGGTCAAACCGGGCGATTCCGCCTGGATCGCCGGTCCGCGCGGCTCCTTCATCGTTCCCTTCGATTTCGACTGGCACCTGCTCGTCGCCGACGAGACCGGGCTGCCCGCTCTGGCGCGGCGTCTGGAGGAGCTGCCGCAGGGCAGCCGGGCTCTTGCCCTGATCGAGGCTGGTGGAGCGAGCGAAGAGCTGCCATTGCATCGCCCGGCCGGCATCGAGGTGATCTGGGTTCATCGGGCTGCGGGCGCGGAAGCGGGTACAGCACTGCTTGCCGCCTTGCGCACTCAGGCATTCCCGGTTGGCGACTACTTCGCCTGGCTCGCCTGCGAATCCAGTGCCGCCAAGCAGCTGCGCAGCGTCCTCGTCGATGAGCGCGGCGCCAATCGCAAATGGGTCCGCGCCCATGGCTACTGGCGCCGCGGCGCCGTCGCCGTCCACGACAATTTCGACGAGTGAGGCGGCCGACCCGCCATACAACGACATCTGCCGAAGCGAGAGGAGACCAGCAATGGCTGCCGACTTCGACCATGTGCTGACACACGCCGAGCAGCGGCGTCTCGACGCCGCCTTGCAGACGCTCTCGGGGAGGGCGACCCGAAACGAGCCGGCGACGCCGGCCCCGACCGAATACGAGGAGCATGTCTGGCTCGCCCAGCAGCAGGCTCCCGAAGCGGTGCTCAAGCATGTCGTGGCCTGCCGGCTGACCGGCGCGCCCGATCTGGCGCGCCTCGTCGGAGCGATCCGTGATGTCGGGCGCGCCTGGCCCGGCCTGAACGCCCGCTTCCGCTTCAGCGAGGACGGCGAGCTGCACAAGCGCTTCGCCGGAGAACAAGGCCGTATCGTCAGCCTGATCCGGGTCGAGACGCCGGAGCAGGCTGTCGCTGCGATCCTCGATCGGCAGGCAGCGAGTTGGGACAGCGATGGCGAGCCGCCTTTCGAGGCGCTCGTGATCAGCTGCCCGCAGGAGACGCTTCTCGCGCTGGTCCTGCACCGCGTCCTCGACGCCGCATACCCGGCTGCCGAGCTTCTGCGGGCGCTGGGCAACGCTTATGCCGATGAGCCGATACCGCCCGCGCCCTTCGCAGCATGTGCTCCCGGCACGCCGCTGCTTGCGGCGGGCGACGCCTCGGCGATGCTGCCGGGCTGGATGCGTCGCGGAATCGTAGCTTCGGAGATCGTCGATTTCGGCAATCTCCGTGCCGCACGATCCGAGCAGGCATTGGCCGGTCGATATGGCACCACGATCGGGCTGCAGGCCCTGAACGGTCTCGCGCCGGACGCATCGGATCAGGCGATTCTCGCTTATCTCGCCGCGCTGTTCGCCCACTATCTCTCCGCTTTGTCCGGCAAGCGCGAGATCGACCTCGTGATTCCGAGCGGGCAGGCCGCCCAGATCGGCGATCCCCCGTCATCCGTTACAGGTGGAGACGCTCTCCTCTTGACGGTGGACGGACAGGCTGCGGCGGAAGCGATCGCCTCCGCTATCCGGGGCGGGCTCGGCCGGGCGGCGGGTGTTCCGGTGTCGGCGACGCGACGCATCGGCAGGGGCGAGCGGCCGATCCTGTTCGTCAGCCGGCTCGGCGACCCCGCGGGCAGCTTGCAGATGCCGGGCGTATCAATCGAGCGGCTGCCGCTGCCGACCCTGGAGACCCGCCCCGATCTGGCGTTCTCGGTCGGACGCAGCAAGCAGGGCGGCGTCGCGATCGAACTTGTCGCGGGGCAGGGGCTTTCGCGGGAGATCGGTCCCGTCCTGCTGGAGCGCTTCCTGGCCTGGTTGAAGGAAGGGGAGGTCGCCTTGCCGGGCGTCTCTCCGGCCATGGCAGCCGACAAGCTGCAAGGGGGCAGCGCGATCGCAGCCGAGGAGCCAGCCGCCGATGCGGTGACCGCCCTCATCCTCGCCGAGTTCCGCGCCGCCCTCAACGCGCCGGAGCTGGGGCCGGACGATGATTTCTTCGATCATGGCGGCCACTCGCTGATCGCGACGCGCATCATCGGCCGCCTGCTCAGCCAGCACGGTATCGAGCTGCACTTCAACGACCTGTTCAGCTATCCGACCGCCGCGGCGCTCGCGCTCAAGGCACGACGCACTGGCGAGACGAGCCCGGAGCCGTCGCGAGCCGCGCAGATCGAGGAGGCGCCGAGTGCGCCGCTGTCGCTGGCGCAGGCCTCGCTGTGGAAGGCCTATGCCGCCTTCGGCTTCAATGAGATCTTCAACCTGCCCTTCGCGCTGGACTTCCTCGAGCCGGTCGACGAAGCGCTCTACGGGCGCGCCTTCACCGATATCCTCGAACGTCACCCCGGCCTGCGCAGCCTGTTCCGGCGCGAGGGTGACGAAGTGATCCAGCAGGTCGTGCCGGCGGCCGAGCTGTCGCAATACAAATGGTTCTGGACGAGCGCCGAAAGCGTGGGCGTCGCTCGTCATGACGAGGCGCTGCATCATTTCGACCTGGCGAAGGAATTGCCCTTCCGCCTGCGTTTCCTGATCGACCCCGCAACGGGCCGGCAGGTACTGTCCTTCCTGTTCCATCACGTCGTGCTCGACGAATGGTCGGTCAACCTGATGATGGACGAGATCGCCTATTGCTACCGCGTGCGCGCGGCCGGCGGCATGCCGGTCTGGTCTGATGCGCCGGCACCTTTCCACGAATTCGCCCGACTCCAGGCCGCCGCCGGCGTCGACCAGGCGCATCTCGGCTACTGGACGAACATGCTGCGCGGGGCGCCGCAGCCGCAGCCGATCCTTCGGCGCCAGGACCGCGCGGAACCGGTCAGCGAGGAGGCGTCGGCCGCTGGCGGCTGGGTCGAATTCAAGCTCGACCGGGATGCAACGGAAGGCCTCTATGCCCTCGCCCGACAGAGCAGCGCCTCGCTGTTCAACGTGGTCTATGCCGGCATCGCCGCGTCGTTGCGCCAGCTCGGCTCTCTGCCGGAGCTGGTGGTCGGCACCTCGGCCTCAGGCCGTAGCGAGGCCGCCTTCTTCGACACGGTCGGCTACTTCACCACCGTCGTCGCCCATCGCATCCGCTTCGACGAGACGATGAGCCTTGGCGGGCTGGTCGGTCTGGTCAGGAATGTGGTCAACGAGTCGATGCCGGCGAGCGAGATCCCGATCGACCTGGTCGAGGAGGCGCTCGGCATGACACCCGGCCGCGACCATCTCTTCGAGGTCTTCATCCAGATCCACGCCAAGAACAAGCTGAACGGCGAGCTGGTGCAGCCGGACGGCCGCAGCATCGCCTTCCGGCAGGTCGATCCCGAGCGGCACGAATCCATGCTCGGCCTGCATTTCGAGGTGATGGAAGAGGCGGACCTTGCTGGCGAGCGCTCGATCCGCGTGCTGATGAGCTATCGCTCCGAGCATTACGGGCCGCAGGAGGTCGAGAAGATCACGGCGACGACCAGCGCTGTCTTCACGCTGATGGGCCGGGCTGGCGGGGCGCAGGTGACGCTGGCCGAGCTGGGCGCGCATCTGCCGGAGGGGTGAGCCACCTCGGCTTTATCAGGTTGATTCAAGCGGCTGATGAAGGGCGCTGGGAACCCTTCTCCCGTGTGGGAGAAGGGCAGGGATGAGGGCCTGCCCTATCCCCTGAAGGCGCTGCGCTGCCGGCTCACACCAGGCTGAGCGCATCCTCTTGCTGCTCCACCAGAAGCTCTGCGACCGGAAGAGCCAGTGCCTCGGGTGCGAGCGAGCGCGCGAGAAAGGCCGGCAACGCCTCGCCATGCCGCTCGAACGGCTCCCGGGCGAACATGGCCGGGTCGGCCGACATCGCAAATGACAGCTCGCTGCCATCGTCCTCGCCGCGGAAGGTGAGGTCGATGCCCTCGCCCTGGCCGCTGCCCATGATCTCGCGCGTCACCTTGCAGCCATGGAAGCTTGGCGCGCTGAACGGCAGCACATTGATCAATGGCGAGAAGAAATAGCGGCTGCCTGCGGGCATGCCGTTATCCATGGCGATCTGTTCGATCCGGTAGCGGCCATGGCGACGCTGGCCCCTCAGCGTGGCGGCGTTCTCGCGCAGGACGTCTTCGAGGCTCTCCTCCGGTCCGAAGGAAAGATGGAAGGGCAGGATGTTGACGACCATGGCGGGCGTGTGGGCGGCAAGGCTGCCCCAGCGGCTCATGAAGGGCAGCCAGAAGGGCAGGATCTCGCGCCCGTCGATCCGTTGCCGTGGCAGGCTGCGCGACAGATAGAGCCCGGAGAGCAGCACCAGCAGGTCGGGCCAGCCGATGCCGGTTTCCTGCGAGAGCCGGAGCAGGCCGGCGCTCACATTCGCCGGCAGGGTGCCATAGACCTCGTGCGGCGCTTCGCCGGCCTGCTTGTCGCCGCGATGCAGCACCGGCAGCGGAGCGTGCGCGGCGAACGCGTCCCGCCAATAGGCGCGGTCGCTCTCATGCCGGCGGCTGGCGCGATAGGCCTCCTCCTCCGCGATGAAGCTGGCGAAGGGGTGGAAGGCTGGGCCGGTCTCACACCCAGTAAGGCGCTGCGAATATAGCTGGCCGCAGCGCTGCTCGATCAGCGTGAAGCCATAGCCGTCGAGGACGATGTGGTGGGCGCGGATGTACCAGAGATAGCGCCGCTCGCCGACGCGCAGGAGCCAGCTCGCCGCAAGGCCGTCGCCGCGCAGATCGAGCGGCGCCGCGACATCCGCTTCCATGCGGAGCTGCGCATCCTGCGCGGGGTCGGCGGCGCTTCTGAGGTCGATCTGCTGGAGGACAGGCCGCAGTTGCGGATCACAGCTTTGAAGCGGCGTCTCGCGGCTCTCTTCGACATGGAAGCGCACGCAGAGCGCGTCGGATTCGGTAATGGTCTGGATGATGGCCGCGACTAACGCTTGCTCGTCGGTCACGCCGTCGATGTCGAGGCAATGCGCCACGGTCGCGATCGGCTCGTCGGGATGGAAGGTGAATTCCTCCCAGAAATCGAGCTGCGGCAAAGTGAGCGGCATCAAAGCGCGGCTCGAATCGGCCTGCGACATGGGAATCTCCTGTTCGGCTATGCGGGAGGCGAGCTGCCTCACCGCTCCTGGTCGCGGAGCAGCAGCGCGACCTGCCCGGCATTGCGGCAGCGCAGCAGCTGATGCGGCGTCAGATCGGCCTTGAGCTCGTCGCGGATTCGGCTCGCCACGGATTTGAGGTGCGACGGCAGCAGGCCGAGGCGGACGAAGTCGGTGGTATCGTCGATCTCCGGCGAGGCCGGCTGGCCGAGCACGGCGAGGTAGAGGTCGAGGATTCCTCGGCTGCGCGCGTTGACCGGCGGTGCCGCCTTTGCCGCCGCCGGTTCGCGGCGCTCGGCGGCAGCAGCCAGCAGCTCACGAGCCCTGCGGCGATCAGGCTTGCCGTTCGCTGAAAGCGGCAATGCCTCGGCCTCGACGAAGCGGGTCGGAACATGCGAATCCGGCAATACGCGCCTTGCATGGGCGCGCAATTCGGCAGCACTCGGCTTGCCCGCTTGCACCGGCACGTAGACGACGCCGATCTCGGCCTCGCCGCGCTGCTCGCTGCCGGAATCGACCACCAGCAACTGGCGGATCTCGGGATGGGCGCCGAGCTCCGCCTCGATATCCGGCAATGAGACGCGCACGCCGCGAACCTTGACATAGCCGTCGACCCGGCTGGCGAAGAGGATGGTGCCGTCATGGCGATAGCGGCCACGATCGCCGGTGCGGAAGGCGCGCACCGGCTTGCCGGCTTCATCGGCGACGGTGACGAAATCGCTCTGGCCGAGCACGCCGTCCTGGAGATAGCCGAGCGCGACATTGACGCCGGCGGTGTGGATGCGCCCGACGACCTCCGGCGGGCAATGCTCACCGCGTTCGTTCAGGATGAAATAGCGGTTGCCCGGCAGCGGCCTGCCATAGGGAACCTGCCCGGTGTCCTCAGGCGCGATCTCGTGCCAGATGCTCCAGATCGTGGTTTCGGTCGGTCCGCCGAGCGAGACCAGCCGCAGCGTCGGATCGAGGCGGCGCAGTTCGGCGATCACCGCCGGCTTGATGTAATCGCCTCCCTGGGCGATCAGCCTGAGCGAGCGCAATTCGTCGCCTTGTCGACAGGACAGCAGCATCTCCAGGATCGCCGGCACCGAGCACCACAGGTTGACCTTGTGCTCGGCGACGAGCCGGTTCCAGGCGATCGCGTCCTTCTCCTCGCCCGGCGCTGGCTGGACCAGGGTCGCGCCGGCCGTCAGGCAGCCGAACACGTCGAAGATCGACATGTCGTGATGCAGCGGCGTCACCGAGATGAAGACGTCGCTTTCCGTCGCTCGCCAGTTCTCCAGCGTGCGGCCGATGACGTTCGAGGTCGCCCGGTTCGAGAGCACGACGCATTTCGGCCGGCCGGTGGTGCCGGAAGTGTAGAGGTAATAGGCGGGCTCATCGCTGGCCGAGCGCGCGTCGAGTGCCGGCAGGAGAGCCAGCGGATCGGCCGGTGCCTCGCCTGCAAGCAGGGCATCGGGCGTCACCGCCTCATGCCCTGTGATTGGGGCCGTCGATACCACCAGAGCGGGCCGGCAATTGGCGAGGAGATAGTCCAGCCGTTCCGGCGGCGAGGCCGCGTCGATCGGCACCCAGATCGCGCCGGAAAGCGCGCAGGCGAGCGTGATCGCGCTGTGCTCGGGCCCGCGCGGCAGGCAGATTGCAACGACATCGCCCTTGCCGACGCTGCGCTCGCGAAGCGCCGCGAGCGCTTTGCCGACATTGGCGCCGAGTTCGCCATAGGAGATCCGGCGGTCGCCCGAGATCAGGGCCACCTTGTCCTTGTCCCCCGCGAAGAGATTGTCGGCGATGCGCTGCAGGAAGCGGCTGCAGGCGAAGTCTTCCTCCGAGCTGTTGAACAGATAGTGGCCGAGGTCGAGCATCTCGCCCCGCACGATCTCGAAGGCGCCGCGATCGCAGATCGAGGCGACCTGCCGGTCGAGCGCGGCGAGGATGTCGCGCACGATCCGGGGGGCGATCGCCTCGCGGGCATAGTCGATCTCGACGATGAGATTGCCCTCCTCATCGTCGCGGAAGCGGATATCGACAGCGACCTGCGGCGTCTGGGTCAGGCCGGCATGGCGACGGATGTCGGCATCCATCGCCAGCTTCGGCCAGCCGAGGCCATTGGTGACGACGACAGGCAGGGCCGGGCCGCCCGGATGGGCATTCATCAGGAGCCGGCTGATCTGGACGCCGGATTGCGAGAGGTGTTCCAGCCCCTCCAGCACATCGCCTTGCAGGGCCTGCGCGCGCTCGTGGAAGCTGCCCTGCCGCGCATCCCAGTTGACGGCGATGAAGCTCGACCGGTTCGCGAACTCGGCCGAGGCGGCGGGGGCGACGGGGATCCCGACGCAGAGCGCACCTTCGTTCAGCCAATGCGACAGGGTCTCGAGAATGACCGCTGTCACCGCCGTGTTCTTGAACAGGCGCTCCCTGGCGGCGAGGCGGCAGAGCGCGGTGAAACGCTCGCGGGTGATCGTCAGGCTCTCGCGCTCGTAGCGCGAGGCGGGAATCGCCTCCAGTGGCTTCGTCCATGGCAGTTGCGGCGGACCTTCGACGGGCTGAAGCTTCCGGGCCCAGTAGGCGGCGTCCTCGCGCCGCTTCGCCTCGTCGGCCGGCGGCGACAGGGCAGCAGCCTCTAGGCTCGGTGTTTCCCCGCCCAGCAGCTCGACCAGCAGCGAAGCAATGGCGCGGCCATCGAGGATCAGGGCATCGAAGCGGGCAAAGAGGATGTAAGTCGCTTGATCGGAGTCATCCGCTTCCGGCTCCGGCAACCGGAACACCGTCACGTTCCAGGGCGAGCGCGTGAGGTCGAACAGGCGATGGGCATAGTCCTCGCGCTGCCCGTCGATCCAGGCAAACGCTTCTGCCTGAGACAGACCGCGCAGATCGATCTCGTCATAGTTGACGGCCGGCTCGGGCGAGACCCATGAAACCCGGCGCAGTGCATCGATATGCGTCCGCAGGGCTGGATGCCGCGCGACCATGGCAAGGAGGCGCTGCGGCAGCGCCTCGATCTCGATCGCGCCGCGATATTCGCGGAATTCCTGCATGGCGACGCCGCCCAGCGGCAAATGCCGCTCGCGGCCGAGCAGATAGGCCTGCTGCAGGTCGGTCAGCGGCGCTTCGTCCCGGCCGATGGCTCCGCCCTGCGCGGTGTCGGAAAATTCATCCCGCATCGATCGTCTCCAGGAAGATGCGCGCGATCTCGTCGGAGGCGCCGCCGGAGCGGCGCGGACGAGATTGGCGAGGCTGCGAGGCGTCGCGGCCTCGCCGAAATCCGCATGCGACGGCATGCCGGTGGGGCAGTAGCGGTCGAGGAAGCGGGTGATCTCGGCCTGGGCGGCCTCGGCGATCACGCTGCTGCCGTTCACTGCTTCGCCCGGCGACAGGCGTCCGAGCAGGCTGACCAGCATGTCTTCGGTCGGGCTGGCGGGCTCGCGGCCCGGACGAGCATTCGCCGCGGTCGGTGCGCCGTCGAGCGCCTCCGGCTGTGCCGCAACCTTGCGCAGCAGCGCGACATAGGCCTCGAAGGTTTCGCGGGCCCAGACCTCCGGCAACGCGTCGAGGCGGACATCCCAGTTGATCAGGATGCCGCCGTCGCAGGCCGCGACCTGGGCATCGATTGCCACCTGCGGCCCTTGCGAAATCACCCAGTTCATCGGGCCGAAGACGCGAGTGACGGCCTCGCTGAAGAGCTCGCCGCCGGAGAGCCCGAGGCCGGCGGTGAAGACCACCGGTGCGGTCTGTACCGTGCCGTGCAGTCGCGACAGGTCGCGCATCACGCTGACGCCGGGATAGCCGTCATGGGCGATCAGCTCGACCATCTGGCGGCCAATGTCGCGGCACAGCTCGGCCAGCGTCGTCGCCGCAGCGAGGTCGGCGTCGAGGATCAGGACGTTCGAGAACTCGCCAACGATCCGCTCGACATCGGGAACGAGCGGCGCACGCCAGAAGCTCGGCACGTTCAGGCGAAAGCGGGCCTGTCCCGTCGCGCGGCCGAGTACGGTTGCGAAGAGGCCGAGTGCGAATACGGACGGTGTCACCCGCAGATCGCGGGCACGTCTTTCCAGTGCGCGGCGCTCATCGGGCGAAAGCCGGGCCGCCAGGCGCTCGCTTGCCGGCTCTGCTGGAGCAAGAGGTGCTGCGGGCAGAGCGGGCGCCGGGGGGACGTCAGCGAGACGGGCGCGCCACCAAATCCTGTCGCGCTCGCGCCGTTTCGCGCCTTCGGCTCCGGCGGCTGCCAGAGCCAGCCAGTCGAAGAAGCCATGAGAGGCGGGCGCCTGCGACTGATCCGGATGCTCGTAGAGCCGGGCGAGGTCTTCGATGACGACCCGGAAGCTGTTCGGGTCGATCGCGATCATGTCGGTGTCGACATGCAGCCGGCAGGCGCCATCGGGCAGGAGGGTGAGGCCGAACGCAGCCGCCTCGCCGTGGCCAAGATCGAGCCGGCGATGGCTCCAGCTCCGACGCTTGGCGAGGAGGAGGGCTTCCCGCGCATCTGCCGAAAGCTCCCGCATGTCCTCGACATCGAGCGGCAATGGATTGGCTGCCGGATCGAGATGCTGGCAGCCTTCAGCATCGATCCGCAGCCGCAGCATCGGATGCAGCCGGCAAAGCCTGCAAACGGCGTCGCGCAGCCGCTCGGGCTCGACGCCGGAGCCGTCGAACTCGCCATAAAGATGTGCCGCTACCCTGCCGAGAGCGTCAGAAGACTGGCGGCCGACCCAATAAGCGGCCTGCATAGGGGTTAATTGTTCTATGTTCATGGCATTTGTTTTGAAGATTTATAATCAGTTTTCTTAAGTTGATTTCGATTGACATTGCTTCTTACGAAAGCAAGAAGCTGTCAATGCTTGCGATCAGCATCGTGAATGAAGCCTCTTTAGAAGTAGGATAACTTCAATGCTGGAAAATTTAGCCTTGAAACAGAACTTTAATTTCAAATTTGGTGCTTTATTCGCATCAAATGGCCGAGAGTTGTTGTCGTCTGGAATCCATGAATGGATCTCCGTGCCGGCCCGTGGCCGGCAGGATCGCGGACAGGGTTTGCACGCGGCGGTTGAGGCTGCTTTCGAGCGGGCCAGGCGGGCAGGGCAGGCCAATCCGATCCTGATCGGCGCCATCCCCTTCGATGTGCGCGAGCCTTCTTGTCTCTATGTCCCGGCCGCCTATGAATGGCGCGAGCAGGCGGCCCCGGCCGAGGCCGCAAGCGAGCCTTCGGGCGTTCCCGATCTGCTCGACCAGCGCAGCCTTCCCGACGAGGACGGCTTCAAGAAGGCGGTCGAGCACGCCATCGTCAATTTCCGGCACAGCGATGTCCGCAAAGCGGTGCTGTCGGTGGTTCGCGAGTTGCGCTTCGCCGGGAGCATGGATGTCGGCCGGCTGCTGGCTAGCCTGCGCGCCCAGAACAGCCAGGGCTATCTGTTCAGGGTTCCCTTGCCTGACGAGGGCGAACTGGTCGGAGTCAGCCCCGAATTGTTGATCCGCAAGGAAGGCGGTCGGATCGTCTCGAACCCGCTGGCGGGCTCGGCCAAGCGGCAGCGCGATCCGCTGGCTGATCGCGTTGCGGCCGAGCAACTGGAGCGCTCGCAGAAGGACCAGTACGAGCACCGGCTGGTGATCGAGAACATCCGCTCGATCCTGGCGCCGCTCTGCGCGGAACTCGACGTTCCCGATGCTCCTTCGCTGATGAGCACGGCAGCGATGTGGCATCTCTCGACGCGGATCGAGGGCGTCCTGAACGACCCGGCGATGACCGCGCTCCAGCTCGCCTGCATCATCCATCCGACGCCGGCGGTCTGCGGCTTCCCGACCGAGAGCGCCCATAAGCTGATCCGCTATGTCGAGCCCTTCGAGCGCGGGCTGTTCACCGGCCTGGTCGGCTGGTGCGATGGGCAGGGCAATGGCGAATGGGCGATCACCATCCGCTGCGGCATCGCCCGGCGCGACACGCTGCAGCTCTTCGCCGGCGCGGGGATCGTCGAGGCCTCCAATCCAGCCTCCGAATGGGAGGAGGTGCAGGCCAAGCTCGGCACCATGCTCAGCGCCTGCGGCCTCGCCGCCTGACATCCGAGGACCATGGCATGACCATCGACTTCCAGCGCTGGCCCGCGGAATTCGCCGCGCGCTATCGTTCGCGCGGCTACTGGCTCGACCAGCCCCTGACCCGCGGTCTCGACACACAGCGGCAGGAGCGTCCCGACGCGATCGCGATCATCTGCGGCGACAGGCAGATCAGCTATGCCGAACTCGACCGGCGGGCCTCGAGCCTGGCCTTCCGATTGAGCGAAGCCGGGCTCGGGCAAGGCGATACCGCGCTGGTGCAACTGCCGAACTGCGCTGAGTTCTACATCGTCTTCTTCGCGCTGCTGAAGATCGGCGTCGCCCCGATCAATGCGCTCTTCAGCCACCGCAAGCTGGAGATGACCTCCTATGCCCAGCAGATCGAGCCAAAGCTGGTGATCGGCGCGCGCTCACATGAGCTCTTTGCCGACGACAACTTCACCGCCGAGCTCAGGGAGCTCTCGCCGCGCCTGTCGCTGGTGCTGCTGCTCGGCGGCAATCGCGCCTATAACGATCTCGAGCGCTGGCTGGCGTCCGAGACCAGCGCTGCCCCGGCCGGCTCGCCATCGCCTGCCGACGAGGTCGCCTTCTTCCAGCTCTCGGGCGGCAGCACCGGCACGCCGAAGCTGATCCCGCGCACCCATAACGACTACGACTACAGCGTCCGGGCGAGTGCCGAGATCTGCGGGCTCTCGCCGCAGACGCGCTTCCTTTGCGCGCTGCCGGCCGGGCACAATTTCCTGCTGTCCTCGCCCGGCGCGCTCGGCGTCTTCCATGCCGGCGGCTGCGTCGTGCTGGCGGCGAGTCCCGAGCCGCTCGCCTGCTTTGCTCTGATCGAGAAGCACCAGGTCGACATGGTCGCGCTGGTGCCGACGGCGGTGGCGCTCTGGCTGGAGGCTGCAGGGAGAGAGAAGCCTCGGCTCGACTCGCTTAGGCTGATGCAGGTCGGCGGTGCCAGCTTCGCCGAGGCGCTGGCGCGGCAGGTGCCCGGGGTGTTCGGCTGCGCGCTGCAACAGGTCTTCGGCATGGCCGAGGGGCTGGTGAACTACACCCGCTTCGACGATGACGACGAACTTGTCTTCACCACGCAGGGGCGGCCGATCAGCCCCGATGACGAGGTCAGGATCGTCGACGAGGACGGCGACCCCGTCCCGGAGGGCGCCAGCGGCGAGCTGGCGACGCGCGGCCCCTACACCTTCCGCGGCTATTATCGCGCGCCCGAGCACAGCGCGAAGGTCTTCGACGCGGAGGGATTCTACTACTCCGGCGATGTCGTCCAGCGCGTCCGCGGCGGCTATCTGCGCGTGGTCGGCCGGGTCAAGGACCAGATCAATCGCGGTGGCGAGAAGGTCGCGGCCGAGGAGATCGAGAACCTCTTGCTGCGCCATCCCGAGGTGACGCATGCGGCGCTCGTCGCCATGCAGGATGTGCTGCTAGGCGAGAAGAGCTGCGCCTTCATCGTCGCCCGCGATGCGGCCCTGCGCGGGCCGGCGCTGCGGCGCCACCTGCTAGAGCTCGGCGTCGCCGAATACAAGCTGCCGGATCGCGTCCGCTTCATCGAGACGATGCCGCTCACCCCTGTCGGCAAGATCGACAAGAAGCGCCTGCGCGCCGAGCTCGTCTGATCCATTCCTCCCGTACCGAGAGATTCCATGGCCATTCCGCAGATCACCGACTACCCGATGCCGGCGGCGAGCTCGTTCCCGGCCAACCGCACGCAATGGCGGCCAGACCCCAAGCGCGCCGTCCTGCTGATCCATGACATGCAGCGCTATTTCCTGCGCTTCTACGATGCGAAGGGCGCGCTGCTGCCGCAGCTGATCGGCAATCTCGTGCGCCTGCGCGACTGGGCCCGGGCCAATGGCGTGCCGGTCGTCTATACCGCGCAGCCGCATGAGCAGCCGCCGGGCGACCGTGCCTTGCTCAATGACATGTGGGGGCCAGGTCTCACCGTCGCCGCGCCCGATCTCCAGGAGGTCGTCGCCCAGCTGGCGCCGGGGCGGGAGGACATCGTCCTGACCAAATGGCGCTATAGCGCCTTCAAGCGCTCGGACCTGCTGGAGCGCATGCGCACGCTTGGCCGCGACCAGCTCGTGATCGGCGGCGTCTATGCTCATATCGGCTGCATGGTGACGGCGGTCGACGCCTTCATGAGCGATATCCAGCCCTTCCTGGTCGGCGATGCCGTCGCCGATTTCTCCGAGGCCGAGCATCTAATGGCGCTGCGCTATGTCGCGACGCGCTGCGGTGCGCTGGTCTCGACCGATAGCCTGGCGGGCGTGACGGAGCGCCCGCAGGCGACGCGTGAATGGCTGCAGGCGCGCGTGCTCGAACTGGTCGAGGACGAGACGGAGCTCGATCCCGAGGAGAACCTGATCTTCTACGGGCTCGATTCCGTGCAGGTTATGGTGCTCGCCAGCGAATTGAAAGAGCGCGGCGTCATTGTCGGCTTCGATGATCTCGCCCGTGTGCCGACGCTGAACGGCTGGTGGTCGCTGATCGAGCAGCGTCGCCTGGCGGCTTGAGCCGGAGCGCCGATGGAGAGCGGACCGGAGCTGCTCCATCCCTGGCAGGGCGAGCCCATCGACTATCGCTGCGTCGCGCTGCGGTTCTCGCGGGAGCCGGGGTCGCCAGGCCTTGGCATCGCCCTGCCGGATCGGATCGCGCGCGCTGCACCCCGGCGCCGCGCGGAATGGCTGGCGGGCCGGCGCTGCGCCAGCGAGGCCCTGCGATTGCTGACCGGGCAGGGCGCCTGTCCCGGCATGGCGCCGGACCGCTCGCCGCTCTGGCCCGACGGCACCCTCGGCTCGATCTCGCATAGCGGCGACATGGCCGTCGCGATCGCCGCGCGTGCCGGTACCTGCCTTGCCATGGGCATTGACATCGAGCGGGTCATGAGCGGGCAGGCGGCAAGCGAGATCGCGTCCGAGGCTTTGACGCCTTGGGAGCGCCACCGCTTCGAAGGCGATGCCTTCTCGGTGACGCTGGCCTTCTCGGCCAAGGAGAGCCTGTTCAAGGCGCTGTATCCGCTGCTGCGCCGCCCGATGTCCTTTCAGCTCTCCGAGCTGATCGCCCGGGATGACCAGGGCACGGCGCGTCTGCGCCTCGTCGAGGAGCTGTCGCCGGAGTTCCCGGCCGGCCGCGAGGTCGAAGCCCGCTTCGCACGCCTTGGCGACCTGCTGCTGACGCGCGTGCTGGTCCTGGCTTGATGGCGGCGTGCCACCCGCCTTAGCGCGGGTGGCAGAACTCGAGGATATGGAAGGGGGACGCGGTTGGCGTGACCGAGGCGGTTTCGAAGCCGCTCGCGGCCAGCAGCTGCGAGAACTCGCCGGCGCTGCGCTCCTGCCCGCCCATCAGCACCATCATCAGGAGGTCCTGCGAGGTCTCGTTCGGCCTGGCGCGGGCGGGGTCGACCATGATGTCGACCACGACGAAGCGCTCAGGCCCCTTGGTCGCGGCTTTCGCATTGGCGAGGATGCGGCCGGCTGCAGCGTCGTCAAAATCGTGCAGGATCCGGCTGAAGACATAGGCGTCGCCGCCGGTCGGGACCTCGTCGAAGAACGAACCGTGCTGCACCCGGGCGCGCCCCGCCTGCACCAGTTCGGCGAAGCGCGGATTGAGCGCCTCGGTCGCCCGCGGCAGCTCGAAGAGCACGCCCGTCGTGCCGGGATTGCGGCCGAGCAGTTCAGCCAGCAGCGAACCGTCGCCGCCGCCGACATCGATTATCGTCTCGCCGGCCGCGAACTGGATATGGCGCACTGCGACGCCGATCAGCGCCGTCGCGATCGCGCGCATCTGGATGTCGAAGCGCTCCTGCGCCGCCTCGTCCTGGCTGAGCCAGCTGAAGAACGGGCTGCCATGGGCGAGCTCGAAGGCAGGCGTGCCGCTTTTGATCTGTTCGCCGAGCCGCTCCCAGGCGCGCCCATGCAGCGGATCGAGCTCGAAGCGAACCCAGGGCACCAGCGAATGCGGATGGCCGGGAACGAGGGCACGCGTCGTCGGCAGGGCGACATAGCGGCCTGCCTCATCGCGGCCGATGATCTCTTCGTTGACGAGATGGCCGAGCAGCCTTGCCAGCAGCTCGGCCTTGCCGCCGATACGCCCGGCGAGCTCGCCGGCGGTCTGCGGCCCCTCCTGCAGCAAGGCGGGGATGCCGAGCTCGACCGCGGTGCGGATGCAATGGGAGGTGCGATAGGCGGCGATCTGCTGGAGCAGGCGCAGAGGCGGGCCGGGCGGCGGCGCAGCCGGGCGCGACAGGTCGTTCATGCGAACCTCCTTGCAGGACAGTGGGGCGGGCTGGGGCGCGGCGGGCGCAGTCGCTCGCCGCCGCGCCACCTTGTCAGGCGCACAAGTTCGCTGGTTCAGAACGTGCCCTTGATGCCGGCGCCGAACATGCGCGGCTCGGTCATGCTCGCCTCGGTGCCGCCGATGCCGCGGTTCTGCTGCATATAGGTCGGCTTGCGCTCGTCGAAGATGTTCTTGACGTAGCCATAGACCTGAAGGTTGTCGGTGATCTGATAGCTCGCGCGCATGTCGGCGATCGTATAGGGCTTGATCAGGTAGAGACGCGTATTGGCGACGTCGGAATAATAGCCGTCGGTGTGGCGGAGCTGGGCGGTGAGGTTGAGCTTGCTGGTGACGTCCCAGCTCACGCCGAAGCTCAGCATGTAGCCCGGCGCCTTGGCGAATTCGTTGCCCTTGTAGCCGGCATTGGCGGAGATCTTGTCGATCTCGGTGCGCAGCAGGCCGGCGCCGGCCTTCAGCGTCAGATTGTCGAGCAGGCGATAGTCGGCGTTGACCTCGAGCCCGTAGGCATGGGCCTTTTCGGCATTGATCGCATAGGACTGCACCACGCCCGTCGAGAGCACGACCGGGATGAAGTACTGGGCGTTCTGGAAGTCGGTGTAGAACAGGTTGCTGCTGACGTTCAGCCGGTTGTTCAGCAGGCTGGCGCGGGTGAACAGCTCATAGTTCCACGATGTCTCTTCCTGGAACGGCTGCCACCGGCCGGCGGTGAGGTTGAGCGAGACGCCGCCGGGATTGTAGCCGCGATTGACCAGCGCGCCGACGGTCCAGTCCGGCGTCACCGCATAGGCGATCGAGGCCTTCGGCAGCACGGCCTGGAAGGTCTTGTCGAAATCGACGCCCTGCCGCGCGAAGACGGTCCGCCCCTCGCGCTCGATCTGGTCCTGCTGGAAGCGCAGCGAGCCGGTGAAGGTCCAGCGATCGGTCAGGCGATAGCTGACCTCGCCGAAGATGCCGAGGTTGCGCTTGGTGTCGTCGAAGGTCGACTGGCCGGTGAGGTAGAGGATCTCGTCGGTCTTGGTGTGGGCATAGTAGACGCCGGCGACACCACTGATGACATCGCTCTGGTCGCCATAAGTCAGCCTGAGCTCGTTCGAGATGTTGGTCTGGTTGATATAGGCGTCGCCATTGCCGAGCAGGCCCGTCTTCCGGCTCACCGAGAGGTCGGTGTATTGCGTCTGGTTGAACAGCTTGAAGCGGTTGCCGAAATCATAGCTGAGATCGAGGATGCCGGTGTTGCTGTTCTGCTTGAAGCTCGGCATCGTCGTGGTGACGTGCTTCAGCCGGTCGAACGGGGCCGACGCCGCCTCCTGGCTCGGCCGGTTGCTCTCATTGCGCGAATAGGTGAGCTTCGCCTCGAAGCCGGGCAACTCGCTCGGGCGCCAGAGCAGCTTGGCCCGCAGGTTCAGGTTCCGGAAGTCCTGGTCGGCATAGCGTGTCTGGAAGTTCGGGCTGATGTAGTCGATGAAGGTGTCACGGCCGGAATAGTCGAGCGTGATGCGCCCGGCGAGCTGGTCCTTGATGATCGGTCCCGACAGCATCAGTGCCGCGCGCCGCGTCGCATAGCTGCCGAACTCGGTCAGGAAGGCCGCTTCGCGCGTGAAGGTCGGGTCCTTGGTGTTGACGATGATCGCGCCCGCGATGGCGTTGGCACCCTGCGATGTCGTCTGCGGCCCGCGGAAGACCTCGATGCTCTTGACGTCCCAGGGCGAGGTCGCGCCGAAATAGAACTCGTTGTAGCTGAGATAGTGGCCGTCGACATTGATCGTCGCGCGCGGCACGGTGCCGCCCCAGAACGAGTTCTGGCCGGTGAGCGGCCCCTGGGTGTCCTGGCCGCGGATGATCGGAGCACTGACCGTGTCGCTATAGGTCACGTTCGGCGTGCCGACGAGGATCTCGGATACGGTTGCGTTTCCGGTGTTCGCCCGGGCGATGTCCTTGTCGGTGATGACCGAGACCGACGAGGCCGTGTTCTTCAGATCGCGCTCGACCTTCTCGCCGGTGACCGTGATCGCATCGAGCTCGATCGTTCCGGCTGCCGGGGCCGGATTGCTCTGCGCGAAGGCCGGCGTCGCCGCTGCGACCGCGATGAGCGATGCGAAGCTCACGCTGCGCATCAGGACAAGCTTGGACGACATGATGTTCCCCACCACCCGATCAAATCTCGCTGGCTGGGGACTAGGCCGTGGCTCGCGAGGTCACATTGAATGATCCTACAGTGCGGGACGCATTCCGCATGTCAACACGAAGCGGGCACAGGATCGCCGCATTGCCGCCTCGCTGTGCTTTTCCGGTCGCAGTTTTCGGCCTGGCATGGCGTGGTGTTTGGAAGCGCTCGAATGAGGGCGGTGCTTGTCCCCGGCAGGCTCCCGGTGCCACAAAGCGCGGGCCGGCATCTGCCGCGCTTTCCTGCCGCGATTCGCATGACGACCAGCCTCAGCACCAAACGCTCGCCGACGATCCAGTCGGTCTCGATCGCCGCCCGCTTCCTCGACATCCTGGCCAAGGCGGACGGGCCTCTGGTGCTGGGCGAGATCGCCCGGCGCGCACGGACCGGCTCGTCCACCGCCCATCGCTATATGCAGAGCCTGGTGCGGGAGGGGCTGGCGGCGCAGGACGACGTCACCGGCCATTACGATCTCGGCCCGGTCGCGCTCAGCATCGGGGTCCGCGCGCTCAGGCGCATCGATGCCGTCGAGGTCGCGGCCCGGGCGATGAAGGCGCTGGCCTCCGATATCGCCGCCAGCTGCGGCGTGGCGATCTGGACAGAGCGCGGCCCGACCATCGTGCGCTGGTATCGCAACACCGATTTTGCGCTCAGTACGGTGACGCTGGGCGACGTCCTGCCTGTCGACAACACCGCCTGCGGTTTCGTCTTTCAGGCGCATCTGCCGAAGGAGGTGATCGCCGCCGCACGCAAGCTGCAGCCGGCATCCTTCCGCGGCAGCCGCCCGCCGGCCGAGATGCTCGACGCCGTCAGGCGCGACGGGGGAGCGGAGCTGAACGAGCATCTGTTCTCGCTCCTGACCGGCAAGGCGGCGCCGGTGTTCAATGCGCTCGGCGAGATCGCCTGCGTCGTCACCACCGTCTCCTTCGTGAAGACGGCTGAGGCCGAGGGCCATCGCGCCGCCTTGTTCGCGGCGGCGCAGGCGGCGACGCGGGACTCGGGTGGCGCCTGAGCTGCATCACAGCTCTTCGTCGATCCGCAGATGCTGGCGCAGCGTCGTGCCTTCATAGTTGCTGCGGAACAGGCCCCGCCGTGCCAGCGCCGGAACCAGCTCCTCCAGGAACAGGCGCAGCGATTCCATGGAGCCGCCGGGGATCGCGATGACGCCGTCGATCGCTCCGGCCTCGAACCAGGCGGTGATCTCGGCGAGGACGTCGTCGACGGTCCCGACGCAGACCCAATGGGCCGAGCCGATGACTTCCGGCCGCGCCAGCACCTCTGCCACCGTCGGCTCGTTCGTCTCGATGAAGCGGCGCAGCAGCTCGGCATGGGTGCGGCTGCGCACCGGCGTGTCGAGCGGCGGCAGCATCTCAGCTGTCACCCGCGCCTCGGGCGGCAGCTCGCCAAGGTCCAGCCCGAGGACGGACTTCACCATCTTGCGCCGTTGCTCCGGCTTGAGATGAGCATGCGCCCGCGCATGCAGCGCCCAGGCTTCCTCGCGCGTCTCGGCGAGGAAGAAATGCAGGCCCGGCAGCACCCGCACCGAATCCGCGCTGCGGCCATGCCCCTGCGCGCGCCGGCGCAGGTCGCTGCGCAGTTCGATGCCGGCTTCGCGATCGGGCATGGCGGCGAAGGTCGCGTCGGCGATCGAGGAGGCGAAGTCGCGCCCGATATCGGAGGCGCCGGCCTGGAACAGCGGCGGCGGGCCCGCTGCGTGGCCGGGCACGTTGAGCGGCCCTGTCACGTTGAAGAACTCGCCGCGATGGTCGATCGCGGCGCTCGGCGCCGTGCCTGTCAGCGCTTCATGCGGATAGCTCCGCCAGAGCTTGCGCATGACATCGGTGAACTCGGCAGCCTTGCGGTAGCGGACCTCCGGCGGCGGCATCGGCGCATCGCCGAAATTCTCCGCGCCCTCGATCGAGGTGACGATGTTGAGGCCGACGCGCCCTTTGCTGATCCAGTGCAGCGACTGGATCTGGCGTGCCACCACGAAGGGCGGGTTGAAGCTGGTCGAAACGGTGGTGACGAGGCCGATCCTGTCGGTCTGGCAAGCCAGCGCGGTCAGCAGCAGCGTCGGGTCGAGGCCGACGAAGCCGCTGCCGGCGGCGCCCGGATGCAGCAGGAGGTAGTCGGGCTTGAAGACGAAATCGAGCTTGGCCTGCTCGGCCATCCGCGTCAGTGCGAGATTGAACGCGACGGGATCGCGGGCCGGCCCGGCGTCCGGATCATCCGCTGCTCTGCCCTTCAGCCAGGTCGGCGTCAGGCTCAGTCCGATGTGAAGCTGCTTTGCCATGGTCAGTTCGACCGGTCGCTGGAGTGCGCTGCCCGCGCTTGCCCTTTGGGCACGATGAGCGGGGTTCCCGCGATCGGGTCGGGGATGACGATGCAGGGCAGGCCGAAGACTTCTTCGATCAGTGCGGCCGTGACGATGCCCGCCGGGCTGCCCTCGGCAACGATCGCACCCTCCTTCATCGCGACGAGATGCGAGGCGTAGCGGCAGGCCTGGTTGAGGTCGTGCAGGACCGCGACGACCGTCCGTCCCTGCGCGTTGAGCTCAGCGAGCAGGTCGAGCAGCTCGATCTGGTGGGCGATGTCGAGGAAGGTCGTCGGCTCGTCGAGCAGCAGGATCGGCGTCTCCTGCGCCAGCACCATCGCGATCCAGACCCGCTGGCGCTGGCCGCCGGAGAGCTCATCGACCGGGCGCGTCGAAAGCGTGTCGACGCGCGTCGCCCGCATCGCGGCAGCGACCGCCACTTCATCCGTCTTCGACCATTGCCGCAGGAAGGACTGATGCGGATAGCGGCCGCGAGCGACGAGATCGGCGACGGTGATGCCGTCAGGAGCGATCGCGCTCTGCGGCAGCAGGCCGAGGCGCCGCGCGACCTCCTTGGCCGGGCGCTCGCCGATCTGCCTGCCGTCAAGGATCACCTGGCCGGCGGCCGGTGTGAGCAAGCGCGACAGGGCGCGCAGCAGGGTCGACTTGCCGCAGGCGTTGGGGCCGACGATCACGGTGAAGGAGCCGTCGGCGATCGCGACCGAGAGGTTGGTCGAGATCGTACGCGCCTCGTAGCGGAGCGTGAGGGCATCCGCGTGGAGACGGGAGTCGGGCTGCGAAGTACTTTTCAATTCTTCCAATCTACAGTCGATGCCATCGAATTCGTTGCCTTCGACGGCATCCCTTTCGGCTCTAGTTGTGGTAAAGCAGTCACCGCGAGCGGTTTTACGCTCGATAACTGACTCTCCGATCTCAGTCCATATTGCATGGCGGAATGCGATCCGTCATGAGGGATAGTGTGCATGTGCGCTGACATGCGGAACAGTGGTCGGAGCTTGCTCCTGACCCGTAGGCCGATACAGCCCAGATACCGACGATGCCCCTGATCAAGCTCTTCATCGCCATCATCACCATCGCGGCTGGCCTCAGCGGGATTGGCCAGCCGGTCCAGAGTCAGGATACGGGCTGGCCCCGCACGATCAGGCACGCTGCCGGCGAACTGACGCTGGTGAGGAAGCCGCTGCGCATCGTCTCGACCACGCCGAGCGTCACCGGCATCCTGCTGGCGATCGAGGCGCCGTTGCTGGCGAGCACGGCGACGACGCCGAGCCCGCTCACCGACGACAAGGGCTTCTTCTCGCAATGGGCTGGGGATGCCGACAAGCGCGGCGTCAAGGTGCTCTATCCCAACTTGAAATTCGACATCGAGGCGGTGCTCGGCTGGAAGCCGGATCTGGTGATCGCCTCGACCACCGGCGCCGACAGCATCCTTCAGCACAGGGCCGAGCTGGAGGCGCTGGGCGTGCCGACCCTGGTGGTCGATTATTCGAGCCGGAGCTGGCAGGAGCTTGCGACCGATCTCGGCAAGGCGACCGGCCTGGAAAAGGAGGCTGCCGCCGCGATCGCCCGCTTCGACGCCGATCTCGCCGTCGCAGCGACCGTCATCGCAGCGAAGGGCACCAAGGCCAGCATCGTCGGCTACAACATCGCCGGCAGCTATTCGGTGGCGCGGACCGCCAGCCCGGTTTCCAAGCTCGTCTCGGCTCTGGGGTTCGAGGTGGTCAGCCTGCCGGCGGAGCTGAAGCCGAATTCGGCGCGGCCCTCGGATTTCGAGTTCTTCTCGCGCGAGAATCTTTCGGCCGCGATCGCTGCCGACACCGTCCTCCTCCTGCGCGCGACGCAGAAGGACGTCGAGGCCTTCCTGGCCGAGCCGGTGCTCGCCAATCACCCGGCGGTCGCCGGCAAGCGGGTCTATCCGCTCGGGCTGACCTCCTTCCGCATCGATCCCTATTCCGGACGCCAGGTCATCGAGCGCTTGCGCGAGAGCTTCGCCAAGCGATGAGATGGCATAGGCGCCGGTGGTGGCTCGCCATCGGCATCATCGCGCTCGCTCTGCTGGCGCTGGCGAGCCTTGCGGTTGGCTCGCGGCCGATTCAGCCCGCCACCGTTCTCGCCGCGCTGCGGGCTTATGATCCCGGCAACGATCTGCATCTGGTCGTCTGGCAGTTGCGGGTGCCGAGGCTGATCACGGCCGTTCTCGCCGGCGCGGCGCTTGGTCTCGCAGGGGCGATCATGCAGGCGGTCACCCGCAATGCCCTGGCCGAGCCCGGCCTGCTCGGCATCAATGCCGGCGCGGCGGTCGCTGTCGTGCTCGGGGTGACCCTGCTCGGTCTGACGCGGCCGATCCATTATGTCTGGCTCGCCGCGCTCGGAGCCGGCCTTGCCGGCGCTGTCGTGTTCCTGCTCGGGCGAGCGCATGAGACCGGGACCAATCCCGTCCGGCTCGTCCTCGCCGGCGCTGGCCTCTCGATCGTCCTCGGTGCGATCACCGGCATCATGGTGATCAACGCCTCGCCGATCGCCTTCGACAATTTTCGCCATTGGGCCGCCGGCTCGGTGGAGGGAGCGAGCTTCGAGGTGGTCGCCGTGCTGGCAGTCGGCGTCGCGGCGGGCTTCGGCGTCGCCTTGTCGATCGTCGGCGGTCTCAACGTCCTGGCGCTCGGGCAGGAGCTAGGCCAGGCGCTCGGCGCAGCGCCGCGCACGATCTGGCTGTCGGCCTGTCTGGCGGTGATGCTGCTGGCTGGCGCCGCCACCGCCGCGGCTGGCCCGATCGGCTTCGTCGGCCTGATCGCGCCGCATCTGGCGCACGCGCTCGTCGGCCCGGATCATCGCTGGATCCTGCCAGCCTCGGCGCTTTTCGCCGCGCTGCTCCTGCTCGGCGCCGATGTGATCGGGCGCGTGGTCGCGGCTCCCTCCGAGATCGCCGCCGGCATCGTCGCGGCGCTGCTTGGCGGCCCCTTCTTCATCATGGCCGTGCGCCGTTTCCGGGTGAGCCGGCCATGAGCGGGCTTGCAACGCTGAGGCTGGGGCCGTTTTCTCTGCGCTGGCGGCCGCGCACCGCGCTGGTCTGCGCTGTGCTTGCCGGAGCAGCCCTTGCCCTCGCCGTCGTCTTGCTCGGCACGGGCACGCTCGCCTTTGCGCCGGCCGAGGTCGTCGCCGCCTTGTTCTGCAGGGGCGAAAACCCGATGGCCGAGCGAGTCGTATGGGGCCTGCGCCTGCCGCGCGTCGTTACCGCGGCTTGCGTCGGGGCGGCGCTCGGCATGGCCGGGGCGATCTTCCAGTCGATCTCGCGCAACGCTCTTGGCTCGCCCGACATCATCGGTTTTACCACCGGAGCGGCGACCGGCGCGATCGTGCAGATCATCCTGTTCGGCGCCGATCCCTTCGCGGTCGCGCTGGCGGCGGTGCTCTCGGGCATGGCGACGGCTGCGCTCGTCTTCCTGCTGGCGCTGAAGGGGCGCGTCACTGGCGGTTACCGGCTCGTGCTGGTCGGCATCGGCGTCGGCGCGACCCTCTCCGGCGTCAATACGATCCTGCTGGTGGCGAGCGATCTCGACCGTTCGATCTCCGCCCAGATCTGGCTGGCCGGTTCGCTGACAGCGCGCAGCTGGTCCCATGCCGCCCCCGCCGCTCTCGGCCTGGTGCTGATCGTGCCGGTCGCGCTCCTCCATGCCCGGCGCCTTGCTCTGCTCGAAATGGGCGACGATGCTGCCAGCCAGCTCGGCGTCCCCGTCGAGCGCACGCGGCTCGCCATGGTGCTGACGGCCGTCGGCCTGACCGCGATGGCGACGGCAGCGGCCGGGCCGATTGCCTTCATCGCCTTGGCTGGCCCGCAGCTTGCCCGGCGCCTGTGCGGCTCGCCGGATGTGCCGCTCCTGCCTGGAGCTGCGATGGGCGCGGTTCTGCTGCTGGCGGCGGATCTGGTCAGCCAGCGCGTCCCGACCGGCCTCAACCTGCCGATCGGCCTGACGACCGGACTCCTGGGCGGGATCTATCTGCTCTGGCGGCTGGCCCGCGACGAGAGGGTCTGAGCGGCGATTGTGCCGGCGGGAGGTCACTCAGGTCAAAGGTCAACGAGATGTCGCCCGATGGCGCCTACGAAACTCGGGGTTATTCAGAACGCGACCTCCGCCGCGACAAAACGCCATGGGCTTCCGCATGAGGAGGGAGGGGCTCCCTGACGAACCCCAGCTCGATGAATTCGGACATGACGGTGTGAGTTCTGTCGAGAACGAGCTTCCAGCGAGGAGGAAGAGCATAGCTTTCGCGCTCGATCACGACGTCATCCTTCTTGTTATGCCAGTGCCGCCATTGTTTGAGATATACCGTTTCCCTCGTCAGCCTGTCGATCTGCTTCACGTAGAAATCGACCTGATCCGGCCTCATCTCGTGAAGGCTGGAGATGGACACGGATATATTGATGAAATCATCAGGGATGAGCTCGATCTGAGAGGGATCGAGAAACACGATGTCGGCGCTCTCCAGCCTTTCCCGGACCGACTCGAAATCGGTGAAATTCTCGGGTCCGAAAATGGTCTTCTCCGGCAACGTCTGTTGCAGATACCAAGCGGCGGTACTCAGCGCCGGCTGGATGTCGACGATCATATACCGCACGTTCCTGGTCGAAAGGGCGACATAGGCAAGCCGCCCATAGCCGGCGCCGATTTCGAGAACGCGCGCGGGTCGCTCGGCATCGAAGTTCATGGTGAGGCGCTCGACCGCACACCATTCGTCCAGGGAGTTCGCCAGATCTTGCGAAATGAGCTTTCCCTGTAGACGGACGCGAATGGGATTTCCGACGACCGGCTCTTCCAGATTCTCATGATACCGGTGCGGGTCATGACAGGCCGCATGATACCAACGCAGTGCCGTGAAGAAGGCATAGAAAGACAGATACCCCGGCCTGTTGAACGGATTCCCGCCTTCGAAGGAAACGACGTCGGAGGGATCAAGCTCATTCGACGTCTCCGCGACTGCGGAAATCGGCCAGAAGCTCGGCCTTTCCTTCCAGAAATCCATCAGATTAGCGACTTGAGGATCGGTAAAGTCGCCCGGGAGCCACTGGAAGTAGTTATTGTTGATCGTTCTTTTGAAGTTCTTGAGTTTGCCCCCTTCTATCGCGAGGGCATTCCTCGCTTGCATGTCACGCCAGAAGGCCGACGGCGTAAAATGACCGCCTTCTGCGTCCGGGATCTTCACATCAGGACTCGCGCCTACGTCCTCGAGCAATGTTGTGATCCGTCGAATATTGGTTTCAAACGAATAGTCGTCCTTGACGAACTGGAAGCCGGCCTTAGACAGGGCATTCCACAGCGCGGGATCGGTATAAGCGCGCACAACCGCCTCGGCGAAATCCTCCGGCGTGTCGGCCACGAGCACATGCTCGCCTGGAATGATCGGCGTCCCCTCGACGGCTATCGTCGTCGCCACGGTGGGAAGGCCGGCCTGCAAGGCCGTGCCGACCTTGCCCTTGATCCCGGCACCGAACCTGAGCGGTGCGACGGAAAGCCTGCACCGTGCCATAAGGGGGTCGAGGTCTTCGACGAACCCGAGCACCTCTATTCCGGCGCCGGCCAGCTTCTCGACAACCGGCGTCACCTGGCTTCCCACAATCAGGAAACGCGCATCCGGCACCCGCGCGCGGACAAGAGGCCAGACCTCCTTCGCGAAGAAGACAACGGCATCGACATTCGGCGGGTGCTGATACGTGCCGACGAACATCATATCGGCCCGAGCATCGAAGCCGGGCACGTCGAGTTCTTTCGGCACCTCCCGGACGAGCGGGATCAGATGGACCTTGGCGCCCGGGATTTCCTTGGACAGCAATTGCTGCTCGAAGCTGCTGACAACGATGGTGGCGTCACTCTTGGCGATGGACGCGTATTCGCTCTTCTTCATGTCCGCAGCTTCGATGGCGAGTGCCTTGTTCGAAGTGAGCGCGGCCTCGCGCTCAAGTCTCATGAAGTGAACATCGACCATATTGAAGACGATCTTGGCCGACGGTGCAAATGTGCGGACGAGGTCGATGTATTTCTCGGCGATATACGCCCGGCAAAGAACAACAGTTTCGATGCGCTCTCCGAGCTCGCGAAGAATTTCCTCGATCGAGGAATAGCGCGGATACCAGACGGCATCGATTCCAAGAAGCAGGAGGTGGTCCGTGTACTTGCCACGATGAATGAAGTTGCTTTCTGGGACGAACATGAGCTCATAGCCGAGGTCGAAGAATATCCTCATGAGATTGAGGGCTTCGATCGATCCGGCATTTTGATCCGGCGTGGGCGTGTCCGCATCGACATAAAGGAGGATCGGCGACTTGTGCCGATTCTTGTCGAAACTCAGTTCGGATTTGTCGATTTCAGCGGGATGCGTGGTCACGAACCGCATCCAGTCGTCGCGGCGCTCGGCTTCTCGATCCTGCTCTAACGGCGGCGTGTTTTCAACGACCGCAGCCTGAGGCATGTAAAAATAGCGCTCGTTCCATTTCTGCATCTGCGCGCCGAAATCGGCGAAGGCACCATGCAGCGACTTATACTCCACATTCAGCCCGCCTGCGGTCGCCAGCAGGGACGCGCGCGCAATCAGGACGCGCAGCGAGAAGTCTACGCGCTTCGACGAAAGGTTCGAAGCATCGGAGCCGGGTGTCTTGAGAGTGATCGCACTCTCCGGCAAATGGCGCGCAAACCGCCCTCCCATCGATTGAACATCACCGTTCTTGGAGACGACCTTCGCCGCTAGGGCCCCGTTAACGGCGAGCCCCTTGGCAATCGCCTCAAAGAAGCCAGGCCTTACGGAAAGGCCGCGCTCCAGGATGACGACATTGTTGCCGCGCATCTTGTGAAGTGCCTGCTGGGCTGCCAGGACCGGCGACGTGCCGGGGGGGAATGGGCAATAGGTGACATCGTCCCTGCCTGAAAAAGCGATCGGGGAGACATCTTTAGCCCCGATGTCGATAACGGTGACCTCGGCCGTGAAAGGAGAGAGATCGCTTACGATCGAATGGATCACGCCGAGTGTCGTCAGCGTGGGGCCGGCAATGACGATAATCGAAAAGTCCGGAGTCTTGTCGGCCGGCACCGCGTCGAGTCGCGACCAAGGGCCCTCCGACAACACCGTCTTCGCCTCGGCGGCGGGGCGTGTTGCATCCGGGTGGGATTTCCAGTTCGAAAAGCTCTGAAGACGCTCGAATGTTCCCGGCGAGAGGCGAAACAGCCCTTGCTTCAGCCGGAAGCGACGCTCCAGAGAGAGAGGTAGAACCAGCCAGATCTTGCGCCCCACCTGTTCCAGCACCCTGACGATCCGGCGAAGGCCACCGCGCACGCTGGCTTTGATGCGGTGACGAATTCCGGGCAAAGTCAGATAATTCACAGACTTGGCAACGAAATTCAACGCGACGCCACGAACGCTGTTAGTTTTCAGATATTCATCAGCCAGGCGCTGAAAGCGATACAGGCCAAAGCGGAAGTGCATATAGAGATTAAGGTGGAACAAAATCGCCACCAGTCTCGGAGAAAATCTGACATGGCCGGCCCTGACAATATGAATGGTCAGTGGCAGGAAGGGAAACATTCTCCAAAGCCAGAAGCGATGTTCTCGTGCGACGAGATTCGCATAGACCTGCGGATCGCTGGAATCACGAACCATCAGGACATCGGGCAATTCCAGATGTTTTCCATAGCTCGTTGTGCTTCCGGCGACAGCCCAATCGATGCCGAAGAAGCTGCGGATCGGGAAGACTTTCTGCAGGACCTCCGTGCGGAACACGCCATAGTAGCGGCTATTGTCGGCCGGGTTCGTGAAATACTGGGCCGCGTTCTCCCGCGCCGTGCCCAGCAGAGGAAACGTCCCCGTCGACTTGTGGCTGGGGCGGCCGTCAACCGTGAACAGCACCCGCGATTGGCTAAGAATGCAATCCGGCCGGTCCTCGAGCGCTGTCAAATGACGCTCGATGAAGACCGGCGCCCAAAGATCATCCGCCGCAGCCCACATGAAATAGGGCGTGTGCGCTTCCATCAACACGAAACGGAAGTTCATCGCCGCTCCGAGATTCGTCGCCTGGCGAATGTAACTGATACGCTCATCGAGGCGCGCGTATTCGGCGCAAATTTCGCCTGTCTCATCCGTCGAACCGTTGTCCGAGATGATCAGCTTGAAATCCTGAACGGTCTGAGCTTGCAGGCTGTCCAGCGCAGCCCGCAATGTCGCCGCGCCGTTATAAACAGGCATCCCGATCGTGATGATCGCCACGTTTGCGTGTCCTCGTTTGCCGTCAACCCGTGGACTAGCAATCCATTGGGAGTTTGAGAATGATCAGACCCGCCAAGCGGCGGCGCCCTTTTCCGTGAAAGTGCAGGTCATCACGTCGCCCCTCTCCTTCTTCAGGGTCCTGAGTACCTCGGGGCGACGCATTGGCTCGACTAAAAAAAATATGAACCCCCCGCCGCCGGCGCCGGAGACCTTTCCGGCACGGGCACCTGCCGCCTTTGCCACTTCGAGAATATGGTCGATCTCGGGGTTGCTGATGCCTTCCGCCATCATCTTCTTCGATGCCCAACTCTCGTTGAGGATGGCGGCAACTTCATCCAGATCGCTCTTCAGCAGCGCGATCTTCATTCGCAAGGCATCGCTCTTGATCCGGTGCATCGCTTCCAGCGCGTCGGCCTTGGATTCGCTCACATTGGCGGTTTGGCGCTTGATGATGGAGGCCGAGTCGCGTGACGTTCCGGTGAAATAGAGGACGATCTGGCTCTCGAGCTCGTGCAGTGTCGATTCACGGACGCGCAGGGGGTTGACGATCACCCGATCGCTCATGAACTCCATGAAGTTGATTCCGCCGAAAGTGGCCGAGTACTGGTCCTGCTTTCCGCCGGATTGTCCCGCGTCGATCCGTTCGATCTCGTAAGCGAGCTGCGCGACGTCGTATTCTCCAAGCGGCAGGTCTAGAAGTTCCTGGTAGGCTTGGATCATCGCCACGACGAGGGTGGAAGAAGAGCCGAGGCCGGATCCTGCCGGTGCGTCGCAATATGTGGTGACGCAGACGGGAAAGGGCTCGTTTCCAAGGAAGTCTCGGACGATCCGCTTGTAGACGGCTTGGTGAAGGGAGAGGCCGGATGCACGATCGAAGGAAAAGTCGAGATCGCCTTCGAAGGTCGTTTCCCGGTCAGCTGCGACAAAGGTCACTTTGCGCGTCTTCGGCAGGGAAATCGCTGCGTGAGCGTACATCGCGATCGTGGCATTCAGAACAGTTCCGCCGAACTGCTCGCTATACGGAGAAACGTCGGTGCCTCCGCCGGCAAGTCCCAGGCGCAACGGTGCACGTGCACGGACACTCGAACCCTCGAGTTGTTCCGAAAGACCCTTGAGCCTGCCATACATTGTTACAAACCCGGGTGCTCGCCTATGGGGATTCAACGATGTCGTAACCAGGCAAGCGCTGCCGCAGGTCCGAAGCCGGAACAGCCGCGCACAGGGGCCCGGATCGGCCGCGCGCTCAGGCGGACGCTGACGAAGACGGGGAAGGGGCCTTGCGCGCGATGATGTAGTTGCTCCATCCAAGCGCCGACCAGAAACCCATCTGCCGCCAGATCATGTTGTCGAGCTTGTGCCCGCGCGCCATCAGCTCCTCGGCGATGATGCCGAGGTCGATTTCGCCGCCCTCAACCATGGTGAAGCCGTATCTCGACAGCTTTTCTCTGACGAGATCGACCTCGTAGGTATGCTGATGGGTGCCATCGTCGAAGAAATTGCATGTCTGGAGAGTGAACCCCTTTTCCTTCAGATCGGCCGCCTTGGGAAAGGCCATCGTCTTGGGATTGGGCCACTCGAAATAGATGCGCGCGCCGTCAGCTGCCGTTTCTGCGATGTAGCTGAATAGGTTGTCTAGATTGGACAGATGCTCGATGAGGTGCGAAGCCAGATACCCGTTGAAGCGGACTCCGGGAAAATTCGGGCGGCCATCGTCCAGATTAACGACATCCCAGGCTTCGTAATTCTTGGAATGCTGGCCGACTGCGAGATCGACACCGTACATGCGAATATCTTTTCGCACCGGAGGCATCCACTCACGCCAGAAGGAAAGCCCCCCGGTACTCGCGCCGATATCCAACAGACGCGCATCCGCAGCCAGGGTCTTCAGGAAACGGAAGCGCGGATACATCAGCCAGAACGCGTGTTCGAGCTGCTCATCGGCGATCGGAAGCGATGGCTTCCGATCAATGAGTCGGTAGATGCGGTCGGTATCCAAGGATTTCTCCAGATCCGTAGAGAGGGCGGACGCAGATAGCCTGCTGCCCGGCACTCACGCAATGCGTTTGAGATAGCAATCGGGCCAGCCGGTGATCACCTGGTCCAGATCGCTTTCGTTAAAAAGCCACTTCGGCTGCTCCAGCACGAACTCGGGGTGGCGCGCCAGGAATTCCTCGTTAGCCGCACAAGGGTTATCGTGCGCCCATTCGGGTTTACCGCGTGGAGTGTCGTAGACGTCACGCATGATCCCGTCGGTCGAAACGATATACGAGCCGATGCTCACGAGGTCGCTATAAGCATCGAGCTCTGCGGCAACATGGGCCTTGCTGTGGTTGGAATCGAAGATCACGAGGACCCGTTCGCCAGGCTTGATCAACGATTTGATACGGGCAACGATCTCCGGATCGATCGAAGACCCTTCGATCATGGTAATCATGGAGGCCAGCTCGTGCTCTTCGAGAGCCCGGCGGTTATGCGCGCGAATCTCGATATCGACGCCGATGACCCGGCCATGCCCCATCGCCTTCAAAAGCGAGGCGTAATAAATCAGTGACCCGCCATGGGCGATGCCTGTCTCCACGATGACGTCGGGCTTGACCTGATAGATGACTTCCGCGAGGCGCACCATGTCCTCGGGGTGCTGCACGATCGGCCGTCCCATCCAGGTGAAGGTGTAGGGATATTTCTGATCCCAGCTCAGCTTCGTCCAGAGCTCGGAGACGGTCTCAAACGCCTCCTTCGAATAAAGCGGCATCTTCCGTTCGCTGCCATTGGCAGAGACAGACACTGTTCGCACGTCGGTATCGATCGTTATTTTCACGGGAAAGCTCTCTCGTCGTGTTCAGCTGCCACCGGGCACGCGGTCAGGCGTGCCTCAGCCCTTTTCAGGATGGCGAAAAACGTGGTGAGGGTAGATCTGCTCCGACAAGAGCCCATCGCCGCGAACGACGGCTTCTTCGACGGCCTCGGTCGCGCCGATGCAACTCGAGACGACGGAGTCGTCGAAGACATAATATCCGCGGCTGACCATATGCGGCTTGGAAACCAGATAGGAGTACTTCACGGCCTCGTAGATATCGCAATCGACATGCGCGAGGGCCACGGTGCCGGCCTCCTTCAGGACAGCCGACGCCGTATCTTCGAAGAACCCCTTGACGACGGTCACGTTGTCCAGCCCCAAGCGCGTCTTGGCGCTCAGCACTTCCTCGTAGCTGGTGTTCTGGAAATCGCCGGCATTGTGTGCGTCGACCGACTTGTCGGTGACCGGCATGCCCTCATAGCTATCCAGCGCGTAGACGCGTGCCTGCGGCAGGAACTTCCTCGCCAGCGCGCCCATGAAGAAAGCCGATCCGGCGCGATAGGAGCCGTATTCGACGATGTGGCCGTGCGGCAGGCGAGGAAGGAAGAATTTGACCAGAAGGAATATGTTCATCAGTCGGTCAATCGACACGACCGAACGGCCACGCGCGAACTCGAAAGCGTCGATGTAGTCCGGGTCGGCGGCGACCTTGCTGCGCAGGTCCCCAAATTCGAGCCCCCATCCACGCTGGTATCCCTCGTAGACGCTGCGCCCTCCCCGCATCTGATCCGGTATGCCACCGATTTCCGGCAGATACGTGGATTTCGTCATGATATCAGCCTTCTTTCAGGGATCACATTCTAAGGAAGCTACTGGCCAGTGCGCCGGAAATGAGGCCAATCTCGGAGATGCTTCCCAAACCGACCGACCGCGCGGCAAGAGCAACGCGATGCCTCCCAAGATCACTCGGGGAGTGCCTTATCAAGTCCGGAGCGGCGTCGTCAATTGCTCGGTGGCTTTGTTTCCTCGGAACTGCCTGAGCCGCCTGCCATGCCGTCGTTCGAAATGCGGCCCTCAACACCGAGATGTATCTACTAAACGCTGAGATGCCACCGCTACTCAACGTCGAAGGCCTCGAAAGCCGCATCCAGATTGATCAATCCGTCCATGATCCGGATTCGGCGCACGTCGAAGTGCACGATGCGGGATCGCACATCGGCCATGACCTCTTCGGAAGATGCTATTCCGAGATCAATGAAGCAGGCGCCGGCCGCCACCGCCATCGGGAAGCGGAACCGGTATGCCCGCTGCGTGCCCGGAAGCCCGGGCGGGAGGGCAAGATCCATCCAGCCGGTGTGATCTGCATAGACCGTCACCCCTTTGCCGGTTGAAACGGTCAATCCCACGATCGGCTTTTCGACCATGCGGTTGAATTGGACTTTTAAATACACCTCAACGATCGCGCCGTTGTCGATCAAGGGCGAATTCGCTCTTTCGTCCGAAAATATAAGGAAATCAACGATACAGGCGTCCTTGTTGCCGTAACGAACTTCACTCTTGTTATACAATGGATTCAAGATGCATCGGTCTTCGCCGTCTGCGGTCTTCTCGGCTAGGAAGCGCGAAACCTCCGCGGCGCCGCGTCCGTTCTTCGGGTCGCTTTCGGAAGCCTCCTTATGAGGGAGAGCCTCCAGGGGCTGAGAGAGGCCGTCGCCAGAGGGGAGGGCGCTCGTCGAATCCGAGGCCGGATTGATTTGCAAGCTGCCGGTCGTCATGATTTCCGTGAAGCGGGCAACGATCCGTCTTGGCTCTCCCGCATCAACCACGCGCCCCTGATGAAGCAGGATGGCCTCGTCGCAGAATGCAGTCACCGATGCGCGGTCATGGGTGACGTAAAGGATGGTCTTTCCGGCCTCCTGGAACGATCTGAATTTCCTGAAGCATTTCTCCTGGAATTTGGCGTCGCCCACGGCCAGAGCTTCGTCGACGATCAGGATATCCGGATCGACATGCACCGCCGCGGCAAAAGCGACCCTCATGAACATTCCCGATGAATAGATCTTGACCGGCTGGTCGAAGAAATCCCCGACATCCGCGAACGCCTGTACCTCTTCGATGCGTGCCTCGATGCTCCGTTCGTCGAGGCCCATGATCATCGCATTCGTTATGACGTTCTCGCGGCCGGTGAGGTCAGGGTTAAAGCCAGCTCCCAGTTCCAGCAGGGCTGCGACACGCCCACGAACATCAACCGTTCCCTGCGTCGGCTGCAGCACCGAGCAGATGATCTGCAGAAGCGTCGATTTGCCCGATCCGTTGACGCCGACGATGCCGATCGTCTTGCCTCGCGGCACATCGAGATCGACGTCGCGCAAGGCCCAGAATTCGCGGTGATAGGACTTCCGGAAAGGACTCAGCGCTTCCCGGAGTCGGTCGCCGGGCGACGCAAACAGACGGTAGATCTTCGACACGCCCTGCAAGCGAATCGCAAGTTCGGCCTCCGGAACTGCCGACTGAGCCGCGGGAGCCATCATTACAGAACGTCCGCAAAATGATGTTTCAGGCGTCGATAGGTTTGCAGTCCTATCATGAGCACTGGAAGGACGACTACCCAGAAGCGAAGGCTGTCAACTAAGGAAGGCATGGCGAGGGTCGGCAGGAATGCAGCCCTGTAGAGCGAAAGCACATACGTCATCGGATTCCAGCCGATGATCGCCTGCGCTCCCGCGGACAGGACCTCCTGCGACCAGACGATCGGGGTCATCCAAAACCAAAGCTGCAGCAGCAGGCCGGTGATCTGGCCGACGTCCGACTGAAAGGCGTTCAGCGCGGAGGTGAGATAGGCGAGGGCGCCGGCGAGTGCCACGAGACAGATGAATGCGTAGACAAGGATGAGCAGGCGCGGCGTCGGCCAAAAGCCGTTGATGCTCACGATCGCGAAAGTGATGCCCAGGAGGCCGGCATGAATGATCGCAGCCGCCGTGATAGGGATTGCGGGAAGTATCTCGAGCGGAAAGGCGATCTTCTTCACGAGATGCCCTTGGGAAATCACCGCCGACGAGCCGTTTGCTACCATTTCTGAAAAGCACAGCCAGGGCACAAGTCCGGTGATGAGGAGCAATACAAAAGGCGCCGAGCCGCTCGACGGCATGCGCAGCCCGTATTCAAAGATAAACCAGTAGACGAACAGCATGACAGCGGGCTGCGCCAGGGCCCATGTCGTGCCGAGCGCCGTCGAGGCGTAGCGGTCGCGGACTTGGCTGCGAGCAAGACGCCAGATCAGCTCGCGCTTGGTCCACAAGCTGGGGATCAACGGCCGCTCAACGAGCATTCTTGTCCATCTCCGACACAGCTCCGCTGAGCAGCCCGCCTTCCGACAGGAATTTCCGAAGATCCCCCCCCGGAAAAAGATGTCCTGCAATGCCGAAGGCGTCCGCGGCGGCAACGTCGTGAGCCTGATCGCCGACGAGAAAGCTGCGCTCGCGGTCGATGGGGAACTGCTCCGAAATATCGCGCAGCATGCCGTCGCCGGGTTTGCGACGATCGCTGACATTTCTGTAGGATGCAATCACGGCATCCGGATGATGGGGGCAGTACTCGAACCGGTCGATATGCGCTCCAATGGCCATCAATTCGCGCTGCATCCAGCTATGGAGGTCCATGACTGCCTGCTCGTCATACAGGCCGCGTGCCACCCCAGCTTGATTGGTGACAACGAAGGCATACCAGCCGCGGTCGTTAACGGCTTTGACCGCCTCGCGGGCGCCTTCGACCCAGGTAATCTGGTCTGGGCGATGCGCGTAACCGACATCCATGTTCAGCACACCGTCGCGGTCGAAGAAAACGGCCGGGCGCGTGCGCCGCGTGGGGACTTCGGTCTGGGCGCGCTCAAAATCGTCGGGAACGCCGATATCGATGAAGTAGCCATCATAGACCCGACCGCTCAAGCGGCCGGACGCCGCAAGTTTCGGCAGAACATCCATTTCGAGTGAGCAGAAATCGCCGTCCAGTTCTGCCAGAATCTCCCGGCTGAGCAGATAGACGCCGCCATTGACCGGACCCAAGGCGGTAGGCTTGGCACTGAAAAAGCCGGTCACCTTTTCGCCGGCAAGGCCGATACGTCCGTAGCGCCCGCCTGGAGGAAGGGCCCTCAAGGCCAATGTTCCGAGCCAGCCGGGCCGCATCTCTACCGTCACGAGGTCGATCAGGTTGAAGTCGAACAGCGTATCGCCGTTGAGCAGCATAAAAGTCGAATCCAGCATATGAGCGGCATGGCGGAGCGCTCCACCGGTGCCCGCGGGTTCCGGCTCGACCACGCATCGGACGGCGGCTCCCCAGTCGCCTTTCTCATAACGCTGCTGGATCACCTCTGCCCGGTAGCCACAGGACAGCACAATCTCCTCGATGCCATGCCGCGACAATGTCTCGATCAGTGTATCGAGAAACGGCCGGCCTCCGACGGCAAGCATGGGTTTCGGAGTGTCCGCCGTCAGGGCTCCGAGCCGGGAGCCCTTTCCGCCAACGAGGATGACGGCCTGCCTCAGCACAACTCGTTCTCGACGATGCCACACAACAAGTGACCGATAGCGATATGCATCTCCTGAATATGATTAGTCTGGTCGGATGGAACCTTGAGGCACATGTCGCAAAGCGAGGTCATGGCGCCGCCGCCGCTGCCCGTCATACCGACGGTTGATATGCCGAGCGCCCGGGCTGTTTCCAGCGCCTTCACGACATTCACGCTGTTGCCCGAGGTGGAAATGCCGATCAATACGTCGCCGGCCACGCCGATTCCGCGAAGCTGCCGCGCAAAGACCTGATCGAAACCGTAATCGTTGCCGATCGCGGTCAGAGCCGAGGTATCCACGGTCAGAGCTAATGCGGGAAGTGGTCGCCTGTCCTTGAGGAAGCGGCCCATCAGCTCGGCGGCGAGGTGCTGGGCATCGGCAGCGGAGCCGCCATTGCCGCAGAGGATGATCTTGCGGCCGGCCTTCAAGGCAGCCACCAGAATTCCCGCGCAGGAAACAACTGCGGGCGCCAAGGGTGCCAGCCGAGTGAAATTGTCGGCGACAGTCGTGAAATAGGCTTCAACTTCTGACTGCATCACTCTCTCGAATCGTCCGGTGGAGTGCTCGGCTTATAGCTACTGGAGATGGAACAAGTCCATTCAATCGCCGATTTGGGCGTTGTCATGCTGCTTTTGCTGCCACCACGCGATCGCATCAGCCAGACCGGTCTGCAAACTATGCCTGGGCCTGTATCCTACCTCGTGACGCAGTCGGGTTACGTGGGGGACCAGCACGGGCGGGTCGTCCGGACGAAGCGGCAGGGCTCCATAGGCGATCAAATCACTGTGGCCAGTCAGAGTGCCGATCAGGCCGACGACGTCCGCGAGACTCACCTGCTCGCCGGTCCCGATGTTGACCGGGCCAACAACATCACCAGCAGCGAGGGTGGCGATCGCCTCTCCAGCATCGGCGACATGCATAACGTCGCGGATCTGGGTGCCCAGGCTTACCTTGACCGTCTCGCCGCGAAGCAGGCCGCGCACGACGCTGGGTACCAACCGCGCCTCGCCCTCATGCGGTCCGTAGACGAGAAAGATGCGTGCCCAAGCGAAGGATATGCCTCGATCGGCCGCGAAGCGCGAGGACAACCGGAACACCGTAGCCTTGCAGTCTCCATAGCAGTGCCAGGGCTGCAGCGGCGTCGACGCTTCGAAGCAAGTGCCGGCGTTCCAATCGTATTCCGCGCAGGAACCGACGCCGACGAAACGACGCCCGCCCTCTGCCGTGAAGGAGCGGATCAGGTTCAGGCTTGCGGAAACCCAGTCATAATTGGCTTCCGAGGTCCAGAAGCTGCCATGAGTGGTGTCCCATGCCGCATGAACCAGGATCTCGGGCTGCCAGTCCCGCAGGACCTGACGGGTCGCCGCGGGGTCCATCAAATCCACCGTGAACCAGCGCGCGCCAGTAATCAGAGGATCAGGTTTGGACGACGTGGTCGCAGCCACCTCGAAACCGTGCGCCGCAAGGGCGGCTACGATCTGGCGGCCAACGAAACCGCGGCCACCGGTCACCAGCGCGCGGGTCAAGGTGTGAAATCCGGATAGGACGCGTCGCGCGTCGACACAATCCGCTTCTCGGCTACGGGCCAGTCGATGCCGAATGCCGGGTCGTTCCAGCGTACGCCGCGTGCAGCTGTCGGATCATAAAACTCGGAAATAGCATAGTGGACAGTCGTGTCGTCGACCAGCGTCTGAAAGCCATGCGCCACGCCGATCGGAACGTAGAGAGAATAGCCGTCGCCGGCCGTCAGTTTGATGCCGTACCATTTCAGAAATGTCGGTGAGTCCGGCCGGAGGTCGAGTATGACATCAAAAATGGCGCCCCGACTCACATTGATCAGTTTCGTCTCAGGAGCTGGGGTAACCGCATAGTGCATTCCCCTTAGGGTACCCGCCCTGACATTAGACGAGAGGCTGCGTTGCGGCCAGTTCGTTTCGAGACCTGCGGCTGCGAACTCACGCTCGCAGAAGACCCGCTCGAATGATCCGCGCTCGTCGCTCAACCGTTCGGCCGTGACCAGCATTGCGCCTGCCACGGTCGTTTCGGTAAAGATCACGGCAGCACGTCCACCGTCGGGATGGGCACGACGAAGCGCCCGCCCCATTCCCGGATTCCCGCCAGCTGCTCCATGATCTCGTTCTTGATGTTCCACGGCAGAATGAGAACGTAGTCCGGCCGGGCCTCGAACAGCGCATCAGGCGCCCTTACCGGTATGCGTGTGCCGGGCAGCAGGCGTCCCTGCTTCGAGAGTGCCTTGTCGACAACGAAATCGATGAAGTCGGTGCGGATTCCGCAATAATTCAGCAGCGTATTCCCTTTTGCCGCCGCTCCATATCCGACAATCCGTCGATTTTGACGCTTTGCCTCGATGAGGAACTCCAGCAGCTGCCTCTTGGCTTCGCGTGTACGCTCAGCAAAGGCGTCGTAAGTTTCCAGCCGCAAAAGGCCCTTGGCCGCCTCTTCCGCCAATACAGCTTCGACGGCCGAGCGTGCCGTCTCCCCGGCATGACCGGCATGCTGAGCAAAGATCCGGAGCGAGCCGCCGTGTGTCGCGATTTCCTCGACATCGACGATCCGGAGCCCGTGATGAGTAAAAATACGATCGACGATGCTCAGGGAAAGATACGAGTAGTGCTCATGATAAATCGTATCGAACTGAACGCCCTCGATCAACCTGAGAAGGTGAGGGAATTCCATGGTGATCGTGCCGGACTGCTTAAGGGCGATCGCCAGTCCCGCGACGAAATCGTCGATATCCGGCACATGAGCGAGAACGTTGTTGCCCAGCAGTAGGTCGGCGGCACGCCCCTCGTTCCGCAGCTCGGTCGCCAACTCGCGACCGAAGAAGCGCACGAGCGAGGGGACGCCGTGCTCTCTCTCGGCCACTTCCGCGGTATTGGCCGTAGGCTCCACGCCGAGGACCGGGATGCCCATCGCGACGAAGTTGCGCAGCAGGTAACCGTCGTTCGACGCGACCTCAATAACAAGAGATTCCGGGCCGAGCTGCAGGCGCGGAACCATCGCCTCGCAATAGGTCTTGGCGTGCTCCATCCAGCTCGACGATGTCGAGGAGAAGTAGACGTAGTCGTCGTGAAAGTTATCCGTCGCGGAGGTATGCGCAGGCAGCTGGACGAGAAAACAGTTGCTGCACACATAGACGTGCAGCGTATAGATGAGTTCGGCCTTTTCGGCGTTCTCCGGTTTGATAAAGGCATTCGAGATCGGGCTCGTGCCCAAATCACAGAAGGTCCGCTCGAGGGGAGTCGAGCAATGGCGACAGCTGTTGATAATCACTTCGCCTTCCCTGCGGAGCTATAGGCGTGTATCTGCGACAGCGTCACGGCCTGCATGTCGGCTCCGGCACCGTCGGATTTATGCCATTCGACGATCTTTGCCAGAGCCTCCGGGACGGTCAGTCTCGGCTTCCATCCAAGGAAGCTGCGTGCCTTGGCGGAATCCAGCTTCAATATCCGGGCCTCGTGCGCCCCGCTTTCGGGATCGTGCTGCCAAGATGCCGGGCCGCCCCAGAGCCGCACGAGTTCGTTCGCAATCAGCCGGACGGGGATGACGCTCTCATCGGAAGGGCCGAAATTCCAGCCGTCGCCAAATTGAGCAGGCTCATGCCACAGCTTCTCTACGAGCAGGAAATAACCCGCCAAGGCGTCCATCACATGCTGCCAGGGTCGGATCGATTCGGGCTGACGGATGAAGACCGAGCGGCCCTGCTCCAAGCCGCGGACGAGATCGGGTACTAGGCGCGCATCGGACCAATCCCCGCCACCGATGACGTTGCCAGCCCGTGCGGTCGCCAGGCCGATCCCCTGTTCGGAAAAGAACGACCGCCTGTAGGCCGAGGTCAGCAGTTCCGCGCAGCCCTTGCTGCTGGAATAGGGATCATAGCCCCCCATCGCTTCGTTTTCGCGATACGGCCAGACCCATTCGCGGTTTTCGTAGCATTTGTCGGAGGTCACGACGAGGACGCTCCGGACATGACCGCTCAGGCGCGCTGCCTCGAGGACGTGGGCCGTGCCCATCACATTCGTCGCAAAGGTCTCGACAGGCTCGTTATACCCGCGCCGCACGAGCGCCTGCGCCGCCAGATGCAGCACGATTTCCGCCCGGCTTTCCGCCACTGCGCGCTTCACGGTGTCGAGATCGCGGATATCGCCGATGATCGAGCGTGCGACCTCGCCGACCTTCGCACGCTCGAAAAAGGACGGTGTTTGATCGGGAGCCAGGGCCAGCCCTGTCACCTCCGCGCCCATGCTGCGCAGCATTAGCGCGGACCAGCCCCCCTTGAAGCCGGTATGGCCGGTCAAGAGGACGCGCTTGCCTTTCCAGAAGGAGGCGTCCATCACCAAACGCGCCAGGGAGCGGCGCCTCCGGCCCAGGCCTCTTCTAATTGCAGCTTGTCGCGCAGCGTATCCAGCGGCTGCCAGAAGCCGCGGTGCATGAAGGCCGAGAGCTGCCCTTCTGAAGCCAGCCGTTCCAGCGGCTCGCGCTCCCAGACGGTCTCGTCGTCGGCGATGTAGTCGATCACCTTGGGCGACAGCACAAAGAAGCCACCATTGATCCAGTTTCCGTCACCGCGCGGCTTCTCGATGAAGCTCTTGACCTGAGTTCCGTCAAGATCCAGTGCACCGAACCGGCCGGCCGGCTGGGTCGCCGTAAGCGTGGCGAGGCGGCCTTCCCTTTCATGAAAGGCGATGAGGGCGTTGATGTCGACATCGGCTACGCCATCGCCGTAAGTGAAACAGAACGTTTCGTCGCCGATGAATTCACGCACGCGGCGCAAGCGTCCGCCCGTCATCGATGTATCACCAGTGTTGACCAGGGTGACACGCCAAGGCTCAGCCTTTGCTCTATGGACATGCATAGAGTTGGACTCCATGTCGAATGTCACATCTGACATGTGTAAAAAGTAATTTGCGAAATATTCCTTGATAAAATAGCCTTTATATCCAAGGCATATAATAAAGTCATTTATGCCATAGCTGGAATAAATCTTCATTATATGCCAGAGAATAGGCCGGCCGCCGATTTCGATCATCGGCTTCGGCCTTATGCTTGTCTCTTCGCTGATGCGCGTGCCCAAGCCGCCGGCAAGAATGACCGCCTTCATCAGTACGCAAACTTTCTAGCGAGCCGCATGAATTTCGATTCTATCACGTGGATTCTCAGCAAATGCATTGAAGCGCGGCACTCCTATCAGGTCCCTAAGGGTATCGCAAGCAGCAAGCCTCTGCCGCCGGGTAGTGTTTATCTCAAGATATTCTATCTAAATCAACGGTATATTGTGTTATTGATGGCTATGAAGGCATCGATATTTCAGATAAATTCTGTATTTCGATGTATATAATATAAATCTAAGTGCTGTATTTTTAATAATTACAACAAAAAATTAAAATTGTTGGTACTCATCATCGAGATAAAGGAAATGTTTTCTAAATTGAAAATGTAGCTTCTATCGCGGCGTCAAGAAAATTGCTCATGGAATATTTATTCCGTTCCAAGTTCAGTCTCTCAACGATGCTGCGATATAGGGTCGGCTGAAGAATAAGGCGGCTTATTGCCTCTGCCAGCGCGGGGCCGCTCGCGGCGCTCGCCAGAATTCCGGTCTTGCCATCCTCTACCTGTTCGCGGAGACCGCCGATGGGTGTGGCCACGACGGGAAGTCGCGCTCCGAAGGCCGCTGCCGCCACGCCCGACTGACTGGCCTCCACATGCGACAGCACAACGGCATGGGCGCTGGCCAAAGCACCTGCGATCTCCTCGCCCGTAAGCCAGCGGTTAACGACTTCGGCATTGAGGCTACCTAGTCGTCGCTCTTCGCCGGCGAGTGTGCCTTCCCCATAGACGCAGGGCAGAACGTTGAAGCCCTGACCTCTTAGTGTCTCCACGGCGTCGACGAATAAAGGCAGGCCTTTATAGGGCATTATTCGGCCAAGAAAGAGCAGCCTGAAGGGTTCTCCCTTCTCAGGATATCGTCTTTCCTTCAGGTCGGAATAGGTCAGATCCGGATGAAACAGGGTTCTGATGCGCGACGCGGGAACGCGGTTGCTGGCGATGAGCTCGCTCGCCACCTGCTTGCTCAGCGTCAGGACCGGTCTGGCCATGCGCAGCGGCATGTCGAGGAGCGGCTTCACGATCGCCGTCCGATCACCCGGATGGGCGGAGGCATCATGTACGATTGTCGCGTAGCGCACGCCGGTTCCGTCAAGAGCGGAGATCACCAATGGTGACCAGACATGTGGCATGAGCTCCAGCACCGCCTGGATGCGATGTTGCCGTGTATATCGCGTCAGGCGTCGGCGAAGGCCGGGGACTCGCCAGAGGCCCGTTATTGCGCCGCCATGCGAGGAAAACGTATCGATTGGCAGTAACGGGACGTCTGCTTCTTTAAACTCTGCGAAGCTCTCGTTCTGTCGCGAAACTGAGAAAGCGGCTCGGATGCCCTTGTGCTTCCGCGCCGCTCGCGCCGCCTCGAGCGCGAACTGCGAGAGTGCGCCCCGTCTTCCCCAGAACGTAAAAAGGATACCTGGTAGCTCATCCATAGGTTTCGTCATCAAGCTGGCAGTGCGCTAGCCGGTGCAGAGGGCGTTGAGAACGGATACTTCGGCGCGGCCGGTTCTCCCCCTGGTCGAGGACTCGGCAACCTATGGCGACGCGGTGAAGCCGGCGGAAGGCTAGTGCAGGAAACCGGCATCGCGCACGATACGGAGCGACCTGGGCGCCGGACTGCGGAAAAGCCTGCGCGCACGATTGCAGTCTTTGGGTAAGAGCCTAGTCCGCAAGATGCGGCGGACTCTGCAGGAGAGCAGCTGTGCCCGTTTTCGAGCGCTTCCAGGAAGGAGCCATCACCAGGGTCACCCATGTCGATAAACACTCGCGAACCTGTACGGGTTTTTCCCGACGATGTCAGAGGGCTTGGCAAGCTGGCGTTGCCCGAGAAGATCCAAATCCTTCATTCCCAGTCATTTTTTTGATTCCAAACGGTTTTTAGACCGGATGATCGCCCCAATCTACCCCCCGTAGGGTAACACGAACAAGCGACTTGATCGCATTTCATGGCGGACATCTCGGCCTTCATCAACCAGTCCATGACGAGGCAGGGAACAGGTTGATCACGGCCGCCAAAGAGAGCCAGTCTGCTAATTCCAAGGAAGCCGCCCTCGTTTCTGAGGCGATGGCGCTCCCCGGTTCCAAGATGATGGCGCCCCCGGAAGCGAGCCGTGCTGGACGTTGACTGTTGTTGTGTCGTTTCGACCTTGGGTTAAGCCTGAGGTTAGGCTTTGGCGCGGCGCATACTGTTGCCGTCGAGCTCGAGACGATGGCATTGTGGACGAGCCATCGAGGATGGCGGCGGCATAGGTCGGATCGCCGAATTTTCACGATGCCACTTTCCTTGATCGTCTTGTGCGAGCTATGCGCGCTCGCAGCGTGCTGATGTCATACTCGGGAGGTTCGGTCTGCCAGGGTTACTCCTTGGTGAGCTGGCACCCGTGCAGCCATCCCCGGCGAGATTGTCGAAGACAGTTTGCGGCGTGACGCCCGGAGCGACGGCGGCCCCTTGAACGGAGTAAGATCCGTCCGGCCATCGGGCCAGACTGGCGCTGGGTCCCGTTGATCTTGATTATGGGGGTGTCTCAGCGTTTGCGCAGGAGCCAGGCATTCTCGCCGCCCTGGAACGGGCAATCGCGTGCCGTGACGAAGCCTTGTGCTGTCCGGCGTCAGCGCTCTTGAGACAATTTAGGGGGGCGGGAAGGGAGGATCTCTGGATCATCGAAATCATTTCGAGTGACCAGCGCCAGAAGCTGAAGGCCTGCAGGGCGGGCCAGCCGCGGTCGTCCTACGGAAGCCCGGCGCGAAAGGCGCGGTAGACCTCGCCGGCGAGCGCCTCGATCTGGCGGTGGGTCAGGGTCTGGGCGCCCTTGCGGATCTCGTCCCAGCGGGCCTGCAACTGGGCCAGCTTCTGCGTGAATGCGTGGCGCGCCCGGGCCGGGTCCTTGGTTCGCAGCGAGGCCTTCTCGATATCGCGTCCAACGCGGCCCAGTACGCCGCGCGGGACGCGCGCGCGCAGATAGAAGGCGCCCGTTTGAGGGGGCCTCGAGGGAGTTGCCATCGTCAAGGCTATGTGTACCGCTCCTGTGCATTAGTGAGCAGTTGCAAGCCCTTTACGGGTATTTTCTCGTTATTTCACAAGGTATTGGGGGGCTGGTGCTGCGAGAGAGGATTGAACTCTCGACCTCTCCATTACCAATGGAGTGCTCTACCACTGAGCTACCGCAGCAGGACCGGGATATGCTGGCGTTTCGGGGTCGATCGAGGACCCGGAAGGCGCCGCGCCGTTCCGAAGCGGCGTCCTGATGCCACAAGCCCCGCCCCGACGCAACCTGTTACGTACATATCCCTGCACATGAAAATGAAGGGCTGTTGAGCGCTCCCTTCACACGGGAGGGGTCACAGGTGCGATCTCCGGGCACCGTCAGTCCGGCAGAAGCAGGCGCTGGTCGATGCGGAAGAGCCTGCCGTCGCCGAGGAGATGGGCGGAAAAGCCGAGGCCGAACAGCGGCCGGAAGGCGGCGTCGCGGACGTTGAGACCGCCGGCATAGGCGCCCATCGCCGGCATGACGCAGCGGCTAGGGGAGAGCGCAAAGCAGCGTCGGCGCAGCGCCCGGCCGCGCATCCGCACCTTGGCTGCCGGATGCAGGTGGCCGGCGATCTCGGGCAGCGCGCCGGCGGGGCTCGGCTCGTGCTGCAGCCTGACGCCGCGCAGCTCGAGCTCATCGGCTACCGTGCCGCCCATCGCGGCCGAGATCGCCGGGTCGTGGTTGCCGCTGACCCAGAGCCAGTCGCGGCCGGCCTGATAAGTACGCAAGGTGGCAAGGCAGCCCTCGTCGATCCGCGCCTCGGCGCCGCGATCATGGAAGGAATCGCCGAGCGCGATCACGCGCGCCGGCTGGTAGCGCAGGATCGCGGCACCGAGCAGCCTGAGCGTCGCCGCAGAATCATAGGGTGGCAGCAGCACACCGCGGGCCGCATAGGCCGAGCCCTTCTCCAGATGCAGGTCGGCGACGACGAGCGTGCGCTCATCCGGCAGATAGAGCGCGCCGGAGAGGTCAGGCACGAGCGCCAGCCGGCCGAGCATGAACGCCTCGGTCGCCAGGTCTCCCGTTTCCTTCGCCGCCAGGTTCACGCCATCGCCTCTTCGAGCATCTGCGCTTCCGCCTCGGCCAGGATCTCGTCGGCCGCTTCGCCACTGACCGCCTCGCGTCCGATCTCCAGCATGACCGAGACCGAGAGCGGCGAGACGTGATCGAGCGGCTGATGCACGATTCGCCCGCTGATCCGTGTCAGCATCTGACCGAGACGACCGATATCGAGCAAGCCGGTCGCCGCATCGGCGCGCGCGGCGCGCAGCAGCACATGGTCGGGCTGGTGCCGGCGCAGCACATCGTAGACGAGGTCGGTCGAGATCGTCACCTGCCGCCCGCTCTTCTCCTGCCCGGGAAAGCGGCGCTCGATCAGGCCGCCGATCACGGCGCAGGAACGGAAGGTGCGCTTCATCAGCGCCGATTCGGCCAACCAGTCCTCGAGATCGTCGCCGAGCATGTCCTGCGCGAAGAGATCGTCGAGCGAGAGCGCCCCGCGCGCGATTGCCGCGCCCATGTCGCCGAGCGTCCAGACGCCAAGACCGTAATCATTGCAGACGAAGCCGAGCGGCTTCAAGCGCGCCCGCTCCAGCCGGCGCGTCAGCAGCATGCCGAGCGTCTGGTGGGCGAGGCGGCCCTCGAATGGGTAGGCGACCAGAAAGAAGCGGCCTGCGCGTGGAAAGGTCTCGACCAGGAGTTCGCCCGGCTTGGGCAGGCGCGATTTCAGGCGCTGCGCATGCAGCCAGGACGAGACCTCGTCCGGCAGCTTCTCCCATTCCTTCGGTGTGGCGAGAATGGCGCGGACGCGGGCTGCGAGGAAGGTCGAGAGCGGGAACTTGCCGCCGGCATAGGAAGGGATCTTCGGGTCGGTGCCGGCGGCGGTGCGCGAGCAGACCACCTCGTTCTCGACGATGCCCTCGAAGCGCAGCACCTCGCCGGCGAAGATGAAAGTGTCGCCCGCCGTCATCGTCTCGGCGAAATACTCCTCCAGCTCGCCGAGCACGCGCCCGCCGCGGCTCAGCATCTGCTGGCCACCGGGACGGGCCGGCCGGGCTCGCCCGAGCCGGACCTTCAGCATGGTCGATTCGACGATGGTGCCGACATTCATCCGGTATTGCTGGATCACGCGGGCATTGCTGGCACGGTAGAGCCCGTCCTTGCTGCGCCTGAGCTTGGCGAAGCGCTCATAGCTCTTCAGCGCATAGCCGCCGGTCGCGACGAAATCGACGACGGCGTCGAAATCGGCACGGGTGAGATCGGCATAGGGCGAGGCTGTCAGGACCTCCTCATAGAGCGCATCGGGATCGAAGCCGTCGGGGCAGGCGACCCCCAGCACATGCTGGGCGAGTACGTCGAGCGCCCCGATCCGAGGCGGCGGCGTATCCTGCGCAGCCTCCGCCACCGCATCGAGTGCGGCGCGGCATTCGAGCAATTCGAAGCGGTTTGAAGGGACCAGCAGCGCCTGTGAAGGCTCGTCCATCCGGTGATTGGAGCGGCCGATGCGCTGCATCAGCCGGCTCGCGCCCTTGGGCGCGCCGACATTAATGACAAGATCGACATCGCCCCAGTCGATGCCGAGATCGAGCGTCGCGGTGCAGACGACGGCTTTCAGCTTGCCGGCCGCCATCGCCGCCTCGACCTTGCGGCGTTGGCCGACATCGAGCGATCCGTGATGCAGCGCGATCGGCAGCGTCTCATCGTTCACGCTCCACAAGGCCTGGAACATGAACTCGGCCTGCATGCGGGTATTGACGAAGACCAGCGTCAGCTTGTGCTGTTGGATCGCGGCATAGATGTCGTCGACGGCATGGGCGGTGATATGCCCTGCCAGCGGCAGCCGGCGGCTCGTATGCATGATCCCGATCTCGGCTTTCGCACCGCCCTTGACGGTGACGATGCCGGACGGCGTGCCGGCGCCGCCGAGATAGGCCTGCAGATCGGCCGGCTCGCGCACCGTCGCCGAGAGGCCTACCGCGCTCATCTGCGGTGCCAGCGCGCGCAGGCGGGCAAGATCGAGCGAGAGCAGGTCGCCGCGCTTGGAGGTGACGAGCGCGTGCAATTCGTCGAGCACTACACGGCGAAGCCCAGCGAAGAAGGGCTTGGCATCGCGATGCGAGACCAGCAGCGCCAGCTGCTCCGGCGTGGTCAGCAGGATATCCGGCGGTCGCTCGATCTGGCGGGCGCGCTTGGCAGGCGAGGTGTCGCCGGTACGGGTCTCGACTTTGACGTCGAGCCCCATTTCCCGGATCGGCGTCTCCAGATTGCGGGCGATGTCGACGGCGAGCGCCTTCAGCGGCGAGACATAGAGCGTGTGCAGACCCTCGCGCTCGCCGCCGCGCTGGGTCAGTTCGACCAGCGAGGGCAGGAAGCCGGCGAGGGTCTTGCCGGCGCCGGTCGGCGCGACCAGCAGGGTCGAGCGCCCGGCGCGGGCCTCCTCCAGCAGAGCGAGCTGATGCGCCCGCACGCTCCAGCCGCGGCTGGCGAACCAGGCGGAGAAGGCCGGTGGGAGAGGCGAGGGCGCATCCATCGAGCGACAGAGATAGGCTCTGTCGAACGAAAAGGGAACGGTGGGTTCGTGCCATTCTCGGGCGGAGCGAAGCGCAGGGCCGAGAATCTCGGGACCAGAAGGCACGGATCAACGCCTCATTGGGCCGGAGATGCTCGGGTCAAACCCAAGCATGACCCCGGTCAGCGCTCCGCGATGACGATCAGTCCCGGCACCGGCTCGCCGCGGTCGATCCGCGTGCTCCGCGGTTCGACCAGGACGGGTTTCAGCTGCGCCTCGCCAAGCGCATCCCTGAGCCAGGCCCCGGCATGGGCGAAGCGCCGGTCCTGGCCGACGGCGATGCCTTCGCCGTCATGGCTCTGCACGGTGAAGGCGAGGAGCCCGCCCGCCTTGAGCACCCGGGCGCTCTGATGGAAGCAGGGGGCAAGATCGCCCAGATAGACGAAGACGTCGGCGGCGATGACGAGATCGGCCGAGGCGTCTGGCCGGCTCGCCAGGAAGGCGGTGAGGCCGGCGGTAGCGAGCTTGTCGTAGAGGGGGCCGCCACCCTCACGCGTCTTGGCCTGCGCCTTGGCGATCATCCGCGGTGAGAGATCGCAGCCGGCGAGGAACTCGATCTCGGCGCGGATCGCCTCGCCCATCAATCCAGTGCCGCAGCCGAGATCGAGGGTCGTCCCGAAATGGAAGAGGCGGCTGGCCTGTTCGCAATGGCGGGCTAGCGCGTCCTTCAGCAGCGCCGGCGCCTGGTATTGCAAGGTGCCGACGAGATGGCTGTCGAAGCGCTCGGCATAGCCGTCGAACAAGGCCCCCGAAAAATTCTCCGAGGTGGCCTGCTCGGCCGCGAGCGCGCCGATGCGAGCGAGGTCGAGCTTGGCGCCGACATGGTCGTTCGGGTCGAGGTCCAGGCATTGCCGCCAGGCGGTGGCGGCCTCTTCATTGTGCCCGAGTGCTTCCTGGGCCAGCCCGTAGAGATGCCAGGCGGCGGTGAAACCGTAGTTCTCGGCGAGCGTTTGATCGAGGATGTCGATCGCCGCCTGCGGATCGCTATCCTTCAAGGCCGCCTCGGCCCAGGCGTAACGACGGTCGAGGCGTTCATCCCCGGAACTGGCGGAGTACACGCTGCTGCCCTTTTCGATCATGCTGCGGGTTTAACGAAGGCAGATGACACTGGCCAGACGATGAAGCCTTCCGATCTGCTGACGCCGACCCCGGCCGGGCTCTATTGCCCGCCGGCGGACATCTACATCGATCCGGTTCGCCCGGTGGCGCGGGCGCTGATCACCCACGGCCATTCCGACCATGCCCGCGCCGGCCATGGCGCTGTGCTGGCGACGCGTGAGACGCTGGCGATCATGGCGCTGCGCTATGGCGAGGCGTTCACGGGCTCGCAGCAGCTGGCCTCGCCCGGTGAGACCGTCCGCATCGGCGCGGTCGATTTCCGGTTCGTTCCGGCCGGCCATGTCCTCGGCTCTGCCCAGATCGTCGTCGGGCACAAGGGCCTGCGCATCGTCGTCTCCGGCGACTACAAGCGCGAGCGCGACCCGACCTGCGCGCCCTTCGAGCCAGTCACCTGCGACGTCTTCATCACCGAGGCGACCTTCGGCCTGCCGGTGTTCCGCCATACGCCGGCTCATGCCGAGACGGCAAAGCTGCTCGATTCCGTCCGGCTCTTTCCGGATCGCACCCATATCGTCGGCGCTTATTCGCTGGGGAAGGCGCAGCGGCTGATGGCGCTGATCCGCGAGGCCGGCTACGAGCGGCCGATCTTCATCCACGGTGCGGTCGAGAAGATCACCGAGCTCTATCAGGCCGAAGGCATCCCGCTCGGCGATATCCGTAAGATCGAACCCGGCGAGCGCAAGGCCGAGGGACGCAAGGCATTTGCCGGCGAGATCGTCATCTGTCCGCCAAGCGCGATCCAGGATCTGTGGTCGCGCCGCTTCCCGGATCCGGTCACCGCCTTCGCCTCGGGCTGGATGCGGGTTCGGGCGCGGGCTCGCCAAAAGGGCGTCGAACTGCCGCTGATCATCTCCGACCATGCCGATTGGGACGATCTTCAGGCGACGATCCGCGAGGTTCAGGCGAACGAGATCTGGATCACCCATGGCGAGGCCGAGGCGCTGGCGCATTGGTGCGGCACGGTTGGCCTGAAAGGCATGCCGCTGCATCTCGTCGGCTATGGCGACGAGGGCGAAGCGGAGCCCGAGGCCAAACCGGCGGAGGCTTCGGCATGAACCGCTTCGCCTGGCTGCTCGACCGCCTCGCCTATGAGCCGCGCCGCAACGGCAAGCTCGCGCTGATCGCCGACTATCTGCGCACCACGCCCGATCCCGATCGCGGCTATGCGCTGGCGGCGATGACCGGCGGGTTGGTCTTCCAGAACGCTAAGCCCGGCCTGATCCGCGCCTTGATCGCCGAGCGCACCGATCCGGTGCTGTTCGCACTCTCCTACGATTATGTCGGCGATCTCTCCGAGACGGTCGCGCTGATGTGGCCGGCGCGGCATGGCGCGAACGATGTGCCGCATCTGCCCGATGTCGTCGCCGGCCTGCAAAAGTCCGGCAAGACCGAGATGCCGCGCCTGATCGCCTCCTGGCTCGATGCGCTCGACGAGACCGGCCGCTGGGCCCTGCTCAAATTGATCACCGGCGCCCTGCGCATCGGCGTCTCCGCGCGCCTCGCCAAGACCGCTGCCGCGAGCCTCGGTGGCATTCCGGCCGACGAGGTCGAGCAGGTCTGGCATGGGCTGGAGCCGCCCTACACCGCGCTCTTCGCCTGGCTGGAGGGCAGGGCGCCGCGGCCGGAGGCGACCGATCCGGCGCCGTTCCGCCCGGTGATGCTCTCGCATGCGATCGAGGACGGCGATTTCGACAAGCTCGATGCCGGTGAATTCGCCGCCGAATGGAAATGGGACGGCATCCGCGTCCAGGCCGTCGCCGGCACGCGCGCCGACGGCAGCCGCATCGTCCGGCTCTATTCCCGCACTGGCGAGGAGATCGGCGGTGCCTTCCCCGATCTGACCGAGGCACTGACGCAGGATGGCGCGATCGACGGGGAATTGCTGGTGATGCGCGATGGCGCCGTCCAGAGCTTCAACACGCTGCAGCAGCGGCTCAACCGCAAGCAGGTCACGGCCAAGATGCTGGCCGAATTCCCCGCCCATATCCGCGCCTACGACCTCCTGGCCGAAGCCGACGACGATCTGCGCGCCCATCCCTACACCGAGCGGCGCACCAGGCTGGAAGCGTTCCTCGGCCGGCTCGACAGCGCCCGCTTCGATCTCTCGCCGCGCATTACCTTCGCGAACTGGGAGGAGTTGACGGAAGCCCGCGCCGACCCGGCTTCCGCCGGGGCAGGCGCCGATGCCGAGGCGGTCGAGGGCTGCATGCTGAAGCGGCTCGATTCGCCCTATCTGCCCGGCCGGCCCAAAGGCTACTGGTACAAATGGAAGCGCGATGCCCGGCTGGTCGACTGCGTGCTGATGTATGCCCAGCGCGGCCACGGCAAGCGCTCCTCCTTTTATTCCGACTACACTTTCGGCGTCTGGCGGGTCGGGGAGGCGGGGGCGGACGAGCTGGTGCCGGTCGGCAAGGCCTATTTCGGCTTCACCGACGAGGAACTCATCGAGATCGACCGCTATGTCCGCAAGAACACGCTGAACCGTTTCGGCCCGGTGCGCGAGGTGACGCATACGCTGACGAGCGGCCTGGTCTTCGAAGTGGCGTTCGAGGGGCTGCAACGCTCGACGCGGCACAAATCCGGCATCGCCATGCGCTTTCCCCGCATCAACCGCATCCGCTGGGACAAGCCGCCGGGCGAGGCCGATCGGATCGAGGCATTGGAGGCGTTGCTGCCTGCCAACTAGCGATACGCTGTGGCCTCTGACGATTGGAGCATTGACAGGGTAAGATGCCCGGCGCTTGAACTTTCGAGGGGGAATCGCGCGGCATCTTGCCGGGCTTTGGCGCGCGGAGGGCATGATGACACGGATCGTGATCGCGGACGATCATCCGCTCTTTCGTGGCGCTTTGCGCCAGGCGGTCTCGCATGGGCTGGCAGGTTCGGAGGTCAGCGAGGTCGGCTCGCTGGAGGCGCTCGGCCAGGCGCTCGCCGAAACCTCGGACATCGATCTCATCCTGCTCGATCTCTCCATGCCCGGCGTGCAGGGCTTTTCCGGTCTGCTCTTCCTGCGGGCGTCCTACCCCGAGATCCCGGTGATCGTGGTTTCGGCCAATGACGATCCCGCCGTGATCCGCCGCTGCATCGAGTTCGGCGCGCTCGGCTTCCTGCCCAAGACCGCCGAGGTCGCGCAGATGGGCGAGGCGATCCAGGCCGTGCTCGACGGCGGCGTCTGGACTCCGCCCGGCGTCGATCTCTCCGCACCGGTCGATCACGAGACCGCCGACATGGTCCGCCGCCTCGCGACGCTGACACCGCAGCAGGTGCGCGTGCTGATGATGCTGTCGGAAGGGCTGCTCAACAAGCAGATCGCCTATGAGCTCGGCGTCTCCGAGGCGACGGTCAAGGCGCATGTCTCGGCGATCCTGACCAAGCTCAACGTCGACAGCCGCACCCAGGCCGTGATCGCCGCCGCCAAGATAGCCGGCGCCGGCTGGGCGGCGCAGGGCGCTTCGGCGACGAGCTGAGGCGCCGGGCGGTTGACGGCGGCGTTCAGGCCCGGTTCAAGCAGGGTCTGATTTGTCTTACGCGGTCGATCCGAGGGGGATTTCCATGGCCAATGGCGGTGGCACCGAGCGTTTCCTGGGCGGTTCCGTCCTCAGCGTCCTCGTGCGCCTGTTCTTCATCTCGCTGCTGGTCGGCGCGGCCATGGCCTTCCTCGGCTTGTCGCCGCGCAGCCTCTTCGACTCGGCGCTGCGCTTCGTCCGCTCGCTCACCGATATGGGCTTCGACGCGGTCCGCGAGGTCGGCGGCTGGGCGCTCGCCGGCGCGCTGGTCGTGGTGCCGCTTTGGCTGATCAGCCGGTTGTTTGCGTCGAAGCGCTAAACGACGCTGTCGTAGCAGATGAAGGCGAGCTTGTTGCCGTCGGGATCGCGGACATAGGCGCCATAGAAGTCGCCGCCATAGCGCGGCCTGTGTCCGGGGCCGCCTTCATCCTTGCCACCATTGCACAGCGACAGCCGATGCAGGCGGTCGACCTGTGCCGGGTTGTCGGCCCGGAGCGCCGTCATGGTGCCGTTGCCCGCGCTGGCCTCTCCCTCGAACGGATAGCCGATCGAGAAGCGGCTGACGCTTGGGTCATCCTTCCGGCCCCATGACGCTGAGGTCGCGTCGAGCCAGCATTGCTCGAGGCCCATTTCGGCAAAGAGCGGATCATAGAAGCGCAGAGCGCGGGCGAGATCGTCGACTCCAACCGTGGTGTAGATGATCATTCCGGCTTCCTCTGCGAGCTGCCGTCAGATCGTCTCCCCGCGCGCGATCGCTTCCGCATCGCGCCCGACCAGCGCGTCGAGCCGTGGCAGCCCGGCCTTGCGCACCTGCATGTCGAGCCCGCGCTTGACCTCGCCGACCAGCCCCGGACCTTTGAACACCATCGCCGAATAGAATTGCACCAGGCTTGCGCCGGCGCGGACCTTGGCGAAGGCGGTTTCGGCGGAATCGATGCCGCCGACGCCGATCAGCGGGAACTGGCGCTCCACCCGCAGGAAGGTCTCGGCGAGGATGCGGGTCGAGGCCGCGAAGAGCGGCTTGCCGGAGAGGCCGCCGGTCTCGGCCTTGTTGTCGCTGCGCAAGCTCTCCGGCCGCGCGATCGTGGTGTTCGAGACGATCATGCCGTCGACCTTGCGGCGGCGCGCGACCGCGACCATGCCGTCGAGCTCGGGCATGGAGAGGTCCGGCGCGATCTTGATCAGCACCGGCGTCGGCTTAGCCCCAGCGGCCGCCTCGTCGCGGGCGGCGAGGGTGCGTGCGATCAGGTCGTCGAGTGCGTCCTCGGCCTGCAGGTCGCGCAGGCCCGGCGTGTTCGGCGAGGAGACGTTGACGGTGAGGAAATCGGCGAGCGGAGCGAGCCTGCCTGCCAGCACCGCGTAATCGGCGCTGCGATCGGCCGAGTCCTTGTTGGCGCCGAGGTTGACGCCGACGATGCCGCCCTTCTTCCGGCGAGCGGCCAATCGCGCCGCGACCGCCTCCATGCCCTCGCTGTTGAGGCCATAGCGATTGATCACTGCCTCGTCCTCCGGCAGGCGGAAGACGCGCGGGCGCGGATTGCCCGGCTGCGGCAGCGGCGTCACCCCGCCGATCTCGACGAAACCGAAGCCGAGACCCAGCGCGCCGTCTACCGCTTCGGCATTCTTGTCGAAGCCGGCGGCGAGCCCGACCGGATTGGCAAAGCGCAGGCCGAAGGCCTCGACCGCCAGCGACGGCGGATCGGCAGCCGGCCGCAGCGGCGGCGCGGCGGATAGCGCCGCGATCGTCAGCCGGTGAGCCTGCTCGGCGTCGAGCTTGTGGATCAGCGGCCGCGCCAGGCCGAACAGCGCACCGATCACGCGACATCCTCCGGGAAGACGTCCTCTGGAAAGACATGGCCGCTCTCGCCTGACGGCAGCGGCGCGATCCAGCGCGCCCGCTTCGGGTCGAGCGTGGCATAAAGATGCGGGAACAGCGCTCCGCCTCGCGATGGCTCGTAGCGCAGGGCTTCACCGAGCGCGGCGTCGTCGAAGGCGATCAGCAGCAGCCCGTCCTGGCCGGCGAAATGCCTGGCGGCGGTCTCGCGGGCCTGCGCGCCGGTCGAGAAATGGATGAAGCCGTCGGCGATGTCGACCGGCGCTCCCTGGAAGAGGCCTGCGGCCTCGGCTTCGCGCCAGAGCGCCTCGGGACAGATCTTGTAGATGAGCGGCATGGTGCCGGACATATCGCCTGACGGCCGTCGGCAAAAGCGGAAACCGTGCCGCACCGCGCCGCTTCGCAGTTTTCTTTGCCGGGTGCCGGTTCGCTTCCGCCGGTGCTCTGTCTGAAAGTGAAAAAAAGCGGCATGCGGAGCCAGGTGGCGTTACGAATCAGATTGAATTCTTATATGATAGGGGATATTTCCTATTTGTATCCCCGCTTTGCGCCGCGCCGGCACCATCAGGAACGAGGCCTCTCCGCGATGCTGTCCCATGACCAGATCTGGAGCGCGATCGACACGCTCGCCCAGCGTTATGGCCTGACGCCATCGGGCCTCGCCCGCAGGGCCGGGCTCGACGCCACCACCTTCAACCGCTCGAAGCGCATCGGCGCCGACGGGCGCGAGCGCTGGCCCTCGACCGAATCGATCGCCAAGATTCTCGCCGCGACCGGCGCCTCCTTCGACGAGTTCATGAACGTCGTCCGCCGCGGTGCGCCGCCGGCGCATACGATCCCGGTGATCGGCTTCGCTCAGGCGGGCTCCGGCGGCTTCTTCGACGATGGCGGCTTTCCGGCCGGCTCCGGCTGGGACGAGGTCGCCTTTCCCGGCCTGCAGGACGAGAAGGCCTATGCGCTCGAGATCGCCGGCGATTCGATGCTGCCGCTCTATCGCGACGGCGACACCATCATCGTCTCGCCCGGCGCCGCGATCCGCCGTGGCGACCGGGTGGTCGTCAAGACCGTCGAGGGCGAGGTGCTGGCCAAGCAGCTCAGGCGCCAGACCGCGAAGACGGTCGAGCTTGCCTCGCTCAACCCCGAGCATGCCGATCGCGTGCTCGCGCTCGCCGAGATCGCCTTCATGGCGCGGGTGATCTGGGCGAGCCAGTAGCTGCCTCGTGTCCAGCGGGCTGCGAGGCGCTACGCCGTCACGCGGTGCGCCGGCAGCGATACGGTAAACACCGCGCCGATCTCGGACGGTTCCAGTGCGATCATCCCGCCATGCAGCCGCACCAGCTCGGCGGCGATGGCGAGGCCAAGGCCGGTGCCGCCGGGGTTGACCGAGCCGCGGAAGGCCTGGAACAGGTTGTCGCGCGCCCGTGGCGGTACGCCCGGCCCGTTGTCGGCAATGCGCAGGACGATCTCCTCATGGCGCCGGCCTGCGCTGATCCGGAGCGTCGGACTGCGTTCGCCGGCTTCCATGACGCCGTCGAGCGCCTGGATCGCATTGCGCATCAGGTTGGAGAGTACCCGCGCCATCTGGTCGGGATCGCAGGGGGCGATCACCTCGGCCGGTACCTCGTTGGCGAAGGCGATCGTGCCGTTCTCGCCGAGGCCGAGCAACTCGGCCTGCTCGGCGACGAGCTGGCGCAGCGCCACATCGCGCAGCGCCGGCGTCGCCTCGGTGGCGCGGCCATAGGCGAGCGTCGCCTGGCAGAAATCGATGGCGCGCCCAAGCGTTGCGATCAGGCGCGGCGCGAAGCGCCTGATTTTCGGATCGCGCGTCTCGGTCAGCCGGTCCGACATCAGCTGGGCCGCGGCCAGCATGTTGCGCAGGTCGTGATTGATCTTGCTGACGGCGAGGCCGAGCTCGGCGAGATGCTTCTTGGCCCTGAGGTCGTCGGCGAGGGTCGCCTGCATGCGTGCGAGCGCCCGCTGCGCCTCGCCGATCTCGTCGGCGCGTGCGGTCGGCTCGATGATCCGGCGCGGATTCTCCGGGTCGTGCTCGAATTCCATCACGTTGGCGGCGAGATGCCGGATCGGCTGCACGATCAGCCAGTTGAGCGTGAGATAGACCAGCCCCGCGGTCAGGATCGAGATGATCAGCGTGACCAGCGTCAGGTTGATCGAGAATTTCAGCATGGCGCGGTGCAGCGGCCGCTCGTCGATGACGATCTCGACGAAGTCGGCGGCGCCGACCGCCTGTCCGACGACACGGATCGGCATCTCATGCGAGGGGCTGACCAGCGTCGCCACTGATTCGACGATCGACTGCATCCAGCTCTGGTCGCGCAGGTCGACGGTCCTGGCGACCTCGTGCGGCATCGAATCGAGGCTGAGCAGGCGGCGCGCACCGCCGACGCGTGCGGCGATGGCGGAGGCGCCGACGCCGGCCAGCAGCCGCTCCTCGCTACCCTCGGGCAGGCCCTCGGCCGGGGCGTTTTCGAGCACCAGCACGGCGATCTGCGCCGCCGCGAGCCGGTCGTTCAGCCAGTTACGCCGGAAGTTCGCGACCGAGGGCAGGTAGATCAGCACCTCGGCCAGCATCACGAACAGGATGGTCAGCAACAGCAGCTTTGCCGACAGGCCAAGCTGCGTCGGCCCGCGCGCAACGCTGATCGACAGGGTGTTGGGATCGAACCGTCTTACTGACATCAACAGCCAGTCTATCCGAAACGGCTGAGGAAGCCGATGAGGCGGCGGATGCCGGGTTTTGCCGCGAGCGGCGCCTGGAAGGAGAGCGCCGCCTTCTGCGACAGCTCCGACAGGCTTTGGGATGGCGCGATCAGCCCGGCCATCTCCGTGACGTTCATCCGCTTCTGGATGGCGAGCCCCCAGGGCACGATCAATTCGGCCGCCTGCGCTCCGGCGATGACGACACCGAGGATGCCGCCCTTGCGGTCGGTCACCAGCTTGATCAGCCCGTCCGTCTGCCGCTCCGCCTGGGCGCGTGCGCTCTCGGCATAGGGAAAGCGCAGCACCCGGATCGCGCCCTGCGCGCGCGCCTGCACCTCGCTCAGGCCGACGCTCGCCAGTTCAGGCCGGCCATGGACGGTGCGCGGCACCCATTCGCGCCGGAAGCGGACAGGCTGGCGGAACAGGGCGTTGCGGAGCACGAGGCTGGCCTGATGCTGGGCGGCATGGCTGGACATTGCCCCTGCGGCTGCCCCTCCGGCGCAATCGCCGATGGCGTAGATGCTGCGATTGGCGGTCCGCAGCGAGGTGTCGACGACGATTCCGGTCTCGTCGCTGCGAACGCCGGCGAGGTCGAGCTCGAGGCCTGCGATGTTCGGCCGGCGCCCGTTCGTGGCCAGCAGATGCGTGCCGTCGATCCTGATCTCGCCGTCGAGCACGAGCCGCGGCCGCTGGCGATGACTCTCGGCACGCAGGATCGGCCGGCCCTCATGCAATGCGATGCGGTCGCCGAGCAAAGCGCGCCTCACGACCCCGACCGCTTCCGGATCCTCCTCCGGCAACAGGCCTTCCCGCGCGATCAGCGCGACCTCGCTGCCGAGCGCGCGCATTGCCTGAGCCAGTTCGACGGCGGCGGCCGTGCCGCCGAGCACGATCAGCCGCTCCGGTCGCTTTGCCAGGTCGAAGACGCTGTCCTCGGTCAGGCAGGGCAGTTCGGCCACGCCAGCAATATCGGGCGCCGCCGGCTGAGAGCCGGTGGCGATGACGAAGCGCCGCGCCTTGACCACGGTCCCGTCGATGACAATCTGGCGCCGGTTCTGGAAACGGGCCTCGCCCTTGAGCACGACGAGGCCGAGCGCGGCGAGGCGCTCATCCGAGTCGTTCGCGGCCAGCCTGGCCGATATCTGGTCGAGATGGGCCCGCACGCGCCCGTAATCGATCTCGCCAGCGTCCGCGATGGCTCGCGCACGCCCGGCCGCGGCCCGCAGGGCCTGGCCGCGGGCGCCTTCGTTGAGGGAAAACGCATTCCCACCCTGCCGGACCAGCACCGTCCGGGCGCCGAATAGTGCGGCCGCAGTCGCGACCGCCAGCCCGCCCGGGCCATCGCCGATGACGCAGATATCCGGCGTCAGCGGCTCCTTGCTGGCTGCTGGGCTGGCGGTTTCGCTCACGCCGCGTCTCCCGGTCACTGTTCCGCTGGTGCAGATGCGGTGCCGCTGCGGCAGAATCAAGTTCGGCGCTGCGATCGTAGCGTCGAAGCGGTGAATTCCGGCAATACGACGGCGGAGCCCGCCTTCAGGCGATCTTGCGCGGCTCGTCGCCCTTGCCGAATTCCGACACCGGCTGCGGCCGGCCGAACAGATAGCCCTGCGCCCGCTGGGCGCCGAGCAGTTGCACCGCCATGCGCTGCGCCTCGGTCTCGATGCCCTCGACGACGACGTTCATCGACAGGCGCCGGGCGAGCTGGCAGACCGCCTCGATCACTGCCTTGGAGGCTTCGTCGCTGTTGACGTCGCGGCTGAAGCTCTGGTCGATCTTCACCTGCGAGAACGGGTAGGTCGAGAGATAGGCGAGCGAGGAATAGCCCGTCCCGAAATCGTCGAGTGCGAACTTGACCCCGATCGCGCGCAGTTCGTTGATGACTTCGAGCGTCGTCTTGTTGTCCTCGATCAGCAGCGATTCTGTCACTTCGAGCGTCAGGCGGCCCGGCGCGAGATGAGCGAGGAGCAGCGCGTTCTTGACGGTCTCGACGATCCGGCGCGGCTCGCGGAACTGCAGCGGGGAGATGTTGACGGAGACGCCGATCCCTCCCGGCCATTTCGCCGCGTCGCGGCAGGCCTGGCGGATCGCCCAGTCGCCCATGCCGGCGATCAGTCCCGACTGCTCGGCGATCGGGATGAAGACGCCGGGCGGCACCATCCCGCGTGTCGGGTGCCGCCAACGCATCAGTGCCTCGCGCGTCACGATCTCCTGCGTGCGCAGGTCGATGATCGGCTGGTAGTAAAGCTCCAGCGCGCCCTCGGCGCTGGCCTGGCGCAGATCGACCTCGATTTCGTGGCGTTCGAGCATCTCCTCGGCCATGGTCGGGTCGAAGAAGGTCGCGGTGTTGCGGCCGGCCGCCTTGGCCTTGTAGAGCGCGGTGTCGGCATGGCGCAGCAGGTCGGCCGGGGTCGCACCATCCACCGGGGCGAGCGCGATGCCGATGCTGGCCGTGACGTAGACGGTCTTGGTATCCAGCTCGAAGGCGCGGTCCATCGCCTCGATCATGCGCTGCGCGATCATCCTGACCGTCGCGACATCGGTCGCCGGCAGGATCAGGACGAACTCGTCGCCGCCGAAGCGGGCAAGAAGGTCGTTGTGGCGGATCGCGCTCTTCAGCCGCGCCGCCGTCTGGACCAGCACCCGGTCGCCGATGTCGTGGCCGAGATTGTCGTTGACCTGCTTGAATCCGTCGAGATCGATATAGAGCAGCGCGAAGGTCTCTCCGGTCCGCTCCTGCCGGCTGAAAGCTTCGACGAGCTGTGTATTGAACTCGAAGCGATTGGCGAGCCCGGTGAGCTCGTCGAAGCGCGCCATCTGCTCGATCCGCGCCTCGGTCGCCTTCCGCTCGGTCGCATCCTCGGTCAGCATCAGCACGCCGCCTTCGGCCGCGGGCGCGATGGTGACGACGAGCATGCGGCCGTTACGCGACTGCAATTCGTAGACAGCCGCCTGCTGCGTCGCCTGGACGCCGTCGAGGGCCGCTTTGATGTCGCGGACCTGCTCCGGCGTCATCACCTGGCGCTCGACGAGGAAGCGCGCGATCGCGCTGATCGGCGTGCCCGGCAGGGCAAGCGTCTCGGGAATGCCGTAGAGGGCCGCATGCGGCGCGTTCGAGACTGCAAGATCGAGCTTGCGGTCGAACATCGCCAAGCCGTGGATCATCGTGTTGAGCGCGGCGTCGAGCGTCAGGTTCTGCGAGCGCAGTGCCGTGGCCAGCGCCTTGGACTGCTTGGTCGCGTCGCTCAGCGCCAGCAGGTTGCGGTGCAGCGAGTTGGTGATCGCGATATTGGCGACGACATAGAGGAAGGCGAAATAGCCGATGTACTGGTAGTAGGGATTGTGCGCCTGGATCAGGCCGACCGCCATCGGCACGCAGAAGGTGAGCAACTGGACGGCGACGAATTTCGGCCGTCCGGCATTGCGCGCGACATAGCCGGAGGCAAGCGCGATCGTCGACGATACCGAGGTGATGTGGGCGGCAGGGTCGTCCGTCCAGGCCAGCGCGGCATAGCAGCTGAAGCCGAGCACGGCGCTGAATACGGTCGCGCCGAAGAAATACTCCCGGTCCCAGCGCGTGGTCTGGGCGAGCGTGTCCTCGGAATGGTCGAGGCGGCGATAGCGGACCACGGTGATGATCCGCATGACGACGACCAGCGCGACGCAGATCGTCAGCGCCATGAACAGCTCGGCGCTCGTCGAGACCCAGCACAGGAAGGGCGTGAGAATGCCGGCGATGCCGCCGGGGATGATCGAGCCCGGCGATGAGAAGAGCGAGGAGACCAGCAGGCGATAATCGGCGAGATCGACCGCGCTCCGGCCGTCATGTCCGGCCGGCTGCTCTGCGATCGCTCTATCGGTGCTGGCGCTATGCAACCGGTTCGCCACTCCCGCCATCCACTCCTGCCTTGTGACGGTCACCGGAGAGGCGGGTGCACGACCCCTTCCTTTGCCGCATCATCTAACGGCTTTAAGAGGGAAAGGTAAAAGTTTCATGAGGGTTACGCGGCGGAGTCGCGCGATCGGCGCGAACGCCGGCCGCGCCGGGACTTTCGGCTGTCCGCTCAGGCGGCGCCGGCGCGGGCGAACGCCTCCTCGGGGCCGCGCTGATAAACGCGGGCCAGCATGCGGTCCTGCGTCTGGGCGATGCGCTGCAGCTTGGAGATCGCGCTCGGGTGCAGGCGCAGCATGCAGTCGGTCCAGAGCTGGCCGAGATATTCGAGCTCCTCGCGCAGATTGCCGGCGCGGCGGTTGAAGGCCGAGAACAGCGCGGTGCGGGCTGCGTGGATCGGCAGCGAGTCGGAGGCGTATTTGCGGATCCAGTCCTCGCCCGTGCCGGTCGGCACCACCGCTTCAAGCCCGCCAGCAGCCAGGAATTCGGCCGCGCTCATCTCCTCGCCCGATTGCAGCATGTGCTCGGCGGCCCGCGGGCCCATCCGGCGCGACAGGACGCCGACGGCGGTGATCGGGAAATGGTTGAACTTGATCTCGGGGTAGACGAACGAGGCCTGCTCCTCGGCGATCATGACGTTGCATGAGCGCGGCGCATCGATGCCGCCGCCGATCGCCTTGGCATGGATCGTCGACAGGGTCACGGCCATGCCGTTGAGGCCGCTGGCATTGCGCAGCGCGCCTTCGACCGAGAGCCGGGCATATTCCGCCAGGGCCGGGCGGTCGTTCTTGGCGAGGCAGTCGAGATAGAAGTCGAGGTCGCCGCCGAGGGTGAAGAACGGCCCGGTACCGCGGAAGGCGAGGAAGCGCACCGGCGCGTTGTGGTACTGCTCCGGCGCGCCCCAGAGATCGATGATCGCCTGCTGCACCTTGCCGAGGCTCTCGAGCAGCTGCAGCGTGAAGACCGGCTTCAGCTCCGGCTTGATGGTGACCCAGAGCAGGCGCAGCTCCTGCTCATAGGCGAGCTGGATTTCCGGCAGGAAGCCGGCGTGACGGCGGATCGTCTCGATCACCTCTCCGTCGGCGAGCTCGGCAGCGGCCTGGCCGCCGACCGTCGGTGCATAGCTCTGAAACATCGCGTCGTCTCCGCCTCGTTCCGCACCCCTCGACGCCGCCGAGGGTAGAGAAAGTTAATAATCTGTAAACGCAAACTGCCGGAAATGGTTAATTTCGTTAGGCTTTATTCGTTAATGCCGAAGTCGGCTTAGGGTCTGAAAACGCATCCATCGGTTGCCTCGCCGTTGCCGCTATCGTTGCCGTCGATGCACGCAATGGGCGTGCCAGCATAACACTCGTCGGTCAGGGTTGCCGAGATAATAAAAATTTTACCAATTGCAGCAGGGCCTTGCGGCTTCTGCCGGCGGGGCGGCGCAGCTTGTCGATCCGGCGGGCCGATGCGGCTGCAGGCCGCCTTGGGGCAGGGCTGTTTCATCCGGAGACCGGCGACGCCGCAGTTGTGCCGCAATCGACCGTGCAAGGAATGTTGTGCCGCCGTCCTGGTCTTGTCCGGGACGGGCTGAGCGGCTAACCATGAATCAACGCCCGCCGCCGCAGGGTTGCAGGCATTCCGACGAGCTGACGCCTTGAGCCGCCAGACCGAAGCCGAGGATGAGAGAAGGGCGCGCCTCGCCGCCGCCCTCCGCGAGAACCTGAAGCGCCGCAAGGCGCAGGCAAGGGCCCGGCGTGCCTCGGACACGGCGGCCGAGGACACGCTACCGCCCGCCCAGGCCGAACCTCCCCGGTCCTGATCCCCACCCTTTCCGGCCGGCGCCTCCCGCCGGCTGTCCTGCAGGACGAGCCCGATGGACCGTATCCGCATCACCGGCGGCCAGCGCCTCAATGGCGTGATCCCGATTTCCGGCGCGAAGAACGCAGCCCTGCCGCTGATGATCGCGAGCCTCCTCACCGACGAGACGCTGACGCTGACCAATGTCCCGCGGCTGTCCGACGTCAGCGCGCTCTCGCGCATCCTCTCCAATCAGGGCGTCGACCGCTCGGTCGCCGGCAAGCGCATCGGCCAGAGCGCCGAAACCGGCCAGACCGTTGCGTTGACCGCGCGCCAGATCGTCGACACCTGCGCGCCCTATGAACTGGTCTCGACCATGCGGGCGAGCTTCTGGGTGATCGCGCCGATCCTGGCCCGCATGGGCGAGGCCAAGGTCTCGCTGCCCGGCGGCTGCGCCATCGGCACGCGCCCGGTCGATCTTCTGCTGATGGCGCTGGAACGCCTCGGTGCCACCATCACCATCGAGGGCGGCTACGCGCTGGCACGCGCTCCGAAGGGGCTGAAGGGTGCCGAGATCGTCTTCCCGAAGGTCACGGTCGGCGGCACCCATACCGCGCTGATGGCCGCCGTCCTCGCCGACGGTACCACGGTGATCGAGAACGCGGCGCGCGAGCCCGAGGTGGTCGATCTCGCCGTTTGCCTGAACAAGATGGGCGCCAAGATCGAAGGCGCCGGCACCTCCACCATCACCATCCGCGGCGTCTCGCGCCTCGGCGGCGCGCATCATGCCGTGCTGCCGGACCGGATCGAGACCGGCACCTACGCCATGGCGGTGGCGATGACCGGCGGTGACGTCCTGCTCGAAGGCGCGCGCGCCGACCTGCTGCAGGCGGCGCTGGACGTGATGAGCCAGGCTGGCGTCGACGTCTCCGAGACCAATGAGGGCGTCCGCGTCCGCCGCAACGGCGCCGCGCTGGAGCCGGTCGACGTCACCACCGACCCGTTCCCGGGCTTCCCCACCGACCTCCAGGCCCAGCTCATGGCGCTGATGACCAGGGCCAAGGGCACCTCGCGCATCCGCGAGACCATCTTCGAGAACCGCTTCATGCATGTGCAGGAGCTTGCCCGTCTCGGTGCCAAAATCCGGCTCGACGGTGATGCTGCCTATGTCGATGGTGTCGAGAAGCTCACCGGCGCCCCGGTGATGGCGACCGATCTGCGCGCCTCGGTCTCGCTCGTGATCGGTGGCCTCGTCGCCGAGGGCGAGACGATGATCAACCGCGTCTACCATCTCGACCGCGGTTTCGAGGCGCTCGAGGCCAAGCTCAGCCGTTGCGGCGCCCAGGTCGAGCGCATCAGCGGTTGACGATAGGCGATGCCGCCGCCAGATAGGGCCGAGAGCATTTTCGAGCGAAGTGGACACCGGTTCGCGTGAAGAAAATGCGATGAGACAAGAGCTTCTATGTCCGACCCCGCCGCCGAGCCGCTGAAACTGATCGCCTTGGACGCCGACGATCTGTCGGTGATCTCGGCGCATCTGCAGGACGCGGTGCTGAAGCGCGGGGACATCGCCTATCGGCCCGCAGAGAAGCGTTTTGCCCTGGCGCTGCGTCGTTTCGACTGGGAAGGCGCGGCGCAAGGGCATAAGCGCCGGCGGCTCACTGCCCTCCATTTCGAACGCGTGACGGCGGCGCGCAGCAGCAAGGTTGCGGCTGGCGATGCGGTGCTCAGTCTGCTTGCCGTCACCTTCGCTGAGATCGACGGCCCTGCCGGGCAGGTGACCCTGCATTTCTCCGACGGCGCCGCCATCCGCCTCGATGTCGAGTGCATCGAGGCACAGATGAAGGATCTCGGTCCGATCTGGGAAGCCGTCGCGACGCCGGCCCACCCGGACGCCGGCTGAACCACACCTGCGGTCAGGATTGCCCCATGCCGATCAGGCTTGACGCACGCGATGCCGGTTTCGAGCGGGAGTTCTCTGCCCTGCTCGCGATGAAGCGCGAGGTTTCCGAGGATGTCGACCAGGTCGCGGCCGGGATCATCGCCGATGTCCGCGCCCGTGGCGATACGGCGCTGATCGACTATACCGAGCGCTTCGACAAGCTCTCCCTGACGCCGCAGACCCTGCGCGTCACGCAGGGCGAGATCGAGGCGGCGCAGTCGGCCTGCACGCGCGAGCAGCTTGCCGCGCTGGAGACGGCCCGCGCCCGGATCGAGGCTTATCACCTGCGTCAGAAGCCCGCCGATTCCTGGTCCCGCGATGCGCTTGGCGTCGAGAGCGGCTGGCGCTGGAGCGCGGTCGAGGCGGTCGGCCTCTATGTGCCGGGCGGCACGGCGAGCTATCCCTCCTCCGTGCTGATGAACGCGGTGCCGGCCAAGGTCGCTGGGGTCGAACGCCTCGTCATGGTCGCGCCGACTCCGCGCGGCGAGGGCAATCCGCTGGTGCTCGCCGCGGCGAAGCTCGCCGGCATCGATGAGATCTACAGGATCGGCGGAGCGCAGGCCGTGGCTGCGCTCGCCTATGGCACTGCGACGATCGCGCCGGTCGCCAAGATCGTCGGGCCCGGCAACGCCTATGTCGCCGCCGCCAAGCGCCGTGTCTTCGGCACGGTCGGCATCGACATGATTGCCGGCCCCTCCGAGGTGCTGGTCCTGGCCGATGCCGACGCCAATCCCGATTGGATCGCGGCCGACCTGCTCGCCCAGGCCGAGCACGACACTGCCGCCCAGTCGATCCTGATCACAGACGACGCCGCGTTGGCGGACGCGGTCGAGCGCGCGGTCGAAGGCCAGCTCCGCACCCTGCCGCGCGCCGGGATCGCGGGCGCAAGCTGGGGCGACTTCGGCGCGGTCATCCTGGTCGAGACGCTCGCCAGTGCGATCCCTCTGGTCGACCGGCTGGCGCCGGAGCATCTCGAGATCATCGCCGCCGATGCTGAAGGGCTGGCGGGGCGCATCCGCAATGCCGGTGCGATCTTCCTCGGTGGGCACACGCCCGAGGCGATTGGCGACTATGTCGGCGGCTCGAACCATGTCCTGCCGACAGCGCGCTCGGCCCGCTTCTCCTCCGGGCTCGGCGTCCTCGATTTCATGAAGCGCACCTCGCTGCTGAAATGCGATCCCGAGTCGTTGCGGGCGCTCGCCGGCGCCGCGACGGAGCTTGCTGAAGCCGAGGGCTTGCAGGCGCATGCGCGTTCCGTGACGATCCGACTCAACGACTGAAGCCGGGCCGCGATTCTGCGCCGGTATTCAGCTGGGCGGAGGGGACATGTCGGAACGCAACCATCTGGTCGCCGTCACGCTCGACGAAGCCTCGCTCGGGCGCAGCAGTGCCGACCAGGAGCATGAGCGGGCCGTCGCGATCTACGACCTGATCGAGCGCAACCACTTCGCTTTGCCGGATTTTGACGGCGGCCCCTATGCCGTCCACCTCGCTTTGGTGGAGCGCCGGCTCGCCTTCGAAGTGAAGAGTGCGGATGGTGCCCTGCTCGTCACCCACCACCTCTCGCTGACTCCGCTCAAACGCATCATTAAGGACTATCAGCTGGTCTGCGACAGTTATTACGCCGCCATCCGCACAGCCACGCCCTCGCAGATCGAGGCGATCGACATGGGACGCCGCGGATTGCATGATGAGGCGGCGGTTCTGCTGGTCGAACGGTTGTCGAACAAGGTCGAGATCGACAATGAGACGGCCCGTCGCCTGTTCACCCTGATCTACGCGCTGCACTGGAAGGGCTGAGCGCTTGGAGTTGCCCGTACCGCGCAAGCTCCAGAGCGTACTGTTCATGTGCGCCTACAACGCGGTGCGCTCGCCCATGGCGGAGGCGCTGGCCAAGCACTTCTTCGGCAAGTCGATCTATGTCCAGTCCGCCGCCGGCAAGCGCAAGGGCGAGCTCGACCCTTTTGCGCTGTCGGTCCTCGACGAGATCGGCATCGACGCGCATAAGCACAAGCCGAAGACGGTCGAGGAGCTGGAGGAATGGGAGGGGCTCAATTTCGACCTGATCGTCTCGCTTTCGCCGGAGGCGCACCACAAGGCGCTGGAACTCACCCGCACACTCGCCGCCGAGGTCGAGTACTGGCCGACCCCCGACCCGACCATCATCCAGGGCTCCCGCGACCAGGTGCTCGACGCCTATCGTGCTGTGCGTGACGGGCTGATGCAGCGGATCAAGGTGCGGCTGCGATCCTGAACCCTACTGGATCAGGACCGCGCCGCCGCAGCGCACGCCGCTGACCCAGCTGTCGGCCTGGCCCAGCCCTATCCCGAGCGTGTTGAGCAGGCTGGTCAGCACCTGGTCGAGCGGCGCCGCCGCGCCGGCGATGACGCCGGAGACGGCGCCGTCCAGGCCGGGTATGGGAAGGCCCAGCCCCAGCAGCTCGACGCGCAGGTCGAGATCCCCCACGAGCCGCGACAGCAGGCTCGCGACGAAGTTCTGGGTCGAGGTCGTCTTCTTGTCGGCTCGCTGGATTTCGGCATAGCTGAAGCTGACCGGGGTTTCGCTGGTGTTGCTGATCGTGACATGCGCCCGAGCCGTCACCTTGGCGAGCCCGAGCAGGTCGAGCACCGTTGCGGCCGGTGGATTCGGCCGAGTGCTGAAATTGCTGAACTCGGCATTGGAGACCTGCCCGATCCAGGCATCCATGACGGCCGGCGTCACGCCGAGCGTCACCCGCGAACTGGTGACGTCGCCGGCGCCGCAGGAGATCGCGGTCAGCCGGGCCGTCGCAGACGCCAGCTCCAGATAAAGCGGCAGCTTGACCAGCGAGGCCTGGCCGCTGCCGACGAGGGTGAGCGTGAGCAGCAGGCGTGTCTGGGCCGTGTGGACGCTCGCTCCGGCGCGGCCGACCCGGACGAGGCTGGTTCCGACCGGCCGTTCGCCGATGGCGAGCTTGAGCGAGACTGCGGCGAGGCCGGGTACGTTGACCGCGAGGCCGAGATCGAGCTGGCGCGAGCCATTGGCAATCTGGGCCGCAGCCGAGATCAGGTCGAGCGCCGCCAGCGAAGCCTTGAGCGGCACCTCTTCGCCCAGCTGCCGGCCACCGTAGATGCCGAACGAGACGAGGCTCTGCAGGTTGATGCGCTGGCTCGAGCTGCCGAGGGCGCTGGAGAGACGCCCCAGCGCCGCGATCGCATCGCTGCTGGCTCCCTGGTCGCGAGCCGCATCCTGGGCGGCCAGAACGATGTCGCCGATGCGGACATTGGCGCGCAGGGCTTCCTCGAAGGTCAAGGCGGAGATCGAGGCACGCGTCGCCAGCCGGCGGGTGAAGCCGAACAGGTCGATCCGCGCTCGCGCCAGTCCCTCATAGTCCATCACCGACAGCGACACGGTGGTGCCGAGCAGGCTGCCGAGCAGGCCGTTGAGGGCGCCGTTCTCAACGCGGAGCAGCCGCGAGCCAATGGCGAAGGCCGCTTGCGCATCCTGCGCGGCGATGGCCTGCGTCACGATGGCGACCTCGCCGCTCTCGCCGCCCAGGCTGGAGGCCAGGACGCGGCCGAGGATCAACGGCGTGGTCGCTCGCATCTCGACCCGGGCTGCGTTGGCAGCCGGCCCCGAGCCCTGCCGGAAGCGCGCCTCGGGTGTCAGTCGCGCATCGGGCGTATAGGTGCCGGTCTGGACTGTGCCGACGGCGCCGGCAGGAAAGCCGTTGCGGCTCGCACTGGCCCGGGCCGCGTTCGTGGCACGCTCGAGATCGGTTGCGGCGGCGAGCGCCGCGAGATCGGTCGCGGTCTGCTGCCGGCGCTTCTGGTAGAAGAGGCTCCCGACATCGACCGCCATCGTGCCGAACCCGAACAGGACCAGGGAGGTGCCGGCGAAGACGATGGTCGAGAGGCCGCGACGGTCGGCCAGGAACGTCCGGAACGAGCGGATCATGAGGGCCTCCTGTCCGGTCGGCTCGGTGATTGCATCAGTAGCCACCGCGCTGAACGACGGCGCGGCGCTCGACGACCGGCATCGGCAGCGCGACCATCGAGCTGAGCCGGTTGAAGACGCTGTCCGAGTAGTCATAGACGACCGTGACCTCGAAGCTTGGCGCCGGGGCGCCCAGCGCGGTCGTCCGGACTGTCAGCTTGCTCGGTTCGAGGAAAGCGTAGGAGCCGATGTTGCGGGTGATGAAGGAGCGGGCCAGCCGCTCGCGCTCGGCATCGTCGAGACCGGCTACGGAAGCCCGCGCTGCCTCCGCGGCAAGCTGCTGCACGCCGTGGTAGACTCCGAAGGCGTGGCCGTAGCCGATGATCCCGAACAGCAGCATCAGCAGGATGGGAGCGATGAAGGCGAACTCGACCGCCGTGCTGGCTGATTGGTCGGTTTCGAACGCAAGAGGATCGTGCCGCATGGCGTGCCGCCCGTTGTTTTAACAACTATAAGTTGTAGAGACGAGCAATTGACGAAACGTAAAAGTTGTACTTTTGACCCGTTCCAGATTGTGAAGGGCGCGCGGGGGCTTAACAGAAATTTAAGAGACGCGGATCAGGAACATTGTTGAAGGCAACGTTGCGTTAGCCATGCCGAGAGCCGAGCCGAGGATGAGCCTTGTCGCGTTATCGACCGCATCCCGTTTTCGGCTCCGGCAATGGCGTGACATCGGCCTGATCGCAGGTTTGGCGTTCTGCTCCGGCCTTCTGGCCCTTGCGAGCCTGCCCGGGCCTGTCGCGGGGGCGCCCGCCCCACTGGCTGCGATCTTCCCGCCCTGGATCTCCGGCGAGGAGGCGATGGCGCGCAGCCTGGCCTCCGGCGCCGGGATCCTGCGGCAGGGGACCGTCCCATTCGTCGTCGTTCTCGCGCCGGAGACATCAGCAAGGCCCGCCGGCGCCCTGCTGATGCTGCGCCTCGACGGCCTTGCCGGCTGCATCATCTCATCCGAGGCCCAAGCGAGTAGCCTATGACTTTGACTTTGCCCGGCCTGCGGGACCTAGTTGCGCGCTGCCTCATCGGCCTTGCTTTCATACATGTCCCGCTGCTCGCATTGGCGTCTCTGGCGCAGTCCGGCGACGGGCTGATCCCTGCACTCGGTGCGCTGATGCTCGCGCTCGCGGCCCTGATCGTCTATCGCAGTGTCGGCGCGACGCTGCTGGCGCAGAGCGTGATCGCGATCGCCCTGATCGGCCAGGTCTCGATCCTGGTCGCCGTCTTCTCCGGGCACCCCTGGCAGCCCGACATGCACATGTATTACTTCGCGGTGCTGGCGCTGCTCGCCGGCTTCTGCGACTGGCGGCCGATCATCCTGGGCGCCGCGCTCACGGCGGCGCACCATCTGGTGCTGCAATTCGTCCTGCCCGCCGCCGTCTTCTATCAGGGCGGCAATCTGCTGCGGGTTATGCTGCACGCCGTCATCGTGGTGGTCGAGACGGCGTTCCTCGCGGTGATCGCGGTGATGACCGCCCGCATCTTCGCGCAGACCGAGGCCAATCTGCGCCGCGCCGAAGAGGTTGCGGAGCGCGAGCGTCTGGCAAGCGAACGCGAACGGGCCCTCGCCGACGATGCGGAGGCGCGCGCCCAGCGCCTGCGCGCGATGGTCGAGAGCTTCCGCGACGAGATGGACGGCGCCATGGCGGTCCTCGACAAGGCGTCGGAGGCGATGCAGGTCGATGCCCGCGGGCTCACCGGCGCGTCCGACCGGGCCCGCCAGCAGATCGCGCTGGTCTCGCGCAGCTCGACCGAGATGACGACCAGCATCGAGCAGACCGCGGCGGCCAGCCAGGAGCTCGCCTCTTCGATCGCCGAGATCGGTCGCAATGTGTCGCAGACCGCCGACAGCTCGCAATCGGCAGCGAAGCTGGCACGCGCCGCCAGCACCGAGATCGAGGCGCTGGCGCATACTGGCGAAAGCGTCGGCGCCGTGGTCGAGATCATCCGCGGCATCGCGGCGCAGACCAGCATGCTGGCGTTGAACGCGACGATCGAGGCGGCCCGCGCCGGCGCCATGGGCAAGGGCTTTGCCGTCGTCGCCAGCGAGGTGAAGACGCTCTCGTCGCAGACGGCGACAGCGACCGCGGAAGTCGCGCGCTCGATCGAGGCGATCCAGACTGCCTCGCAACGCTCGCTCAAGTCGATCCGCGAGATCGTCGCGGCGATCGGCGAGGTCGAGACTGTCTCGGTCGCGATCGCCTATGCGGTCGGCGAGCAGGATCGCGCCACGGCGGAGATCGCGAAGGAAGTCCAGATCTCCTCCGACGGCGCCAGCCGCAGCGCCCAGACCCTGCAGAGCTTCGAGATGGTGACCGAGCGCACCTACGCCGCCGCCGGCAGCCTGCAGAGCTCCTCCAACGATCTGGCTTCGCAGGCGCAGCGCATCCGACGCGAGGTCGCCGAGTTCTGCGAGCGTGTCGCCGCCGCCTGATTACCAGGCTCGGCCGGGGCCGGTCGCACCGAGCTTCAGCCAATCTCCGAGCGTCGCCGCGATGTCGGCGAAGCTCTCGCGGCGGCCTAGCAACCCGGGCGGCACATCAGGCCCAAAGGCCAGGATCGGCACGTGCTCGCGTGTATGGTCGGATCCTGGCCAGCTCGGGTCGTTGCCATGGTCGGCGGTGATGACGGCGAGGTCGCCCGGCCGGAGCAAGGCCTCGATCTTGGGCAGATCGCGATCGAAGGCTTCCAGCGCTGCCGCATAGCCGGGAATGTCGCGGCGATGGCCATATTCGGTGTCGAAGTCGACGAGGTTGACGAAGCAGAAGCCGCCATCCGGCAGCTGCTCGAACGCTTCCAGTGCGGCCGCGAACATGGCGGCGTTGCCGAAAGGCTTGATCTCCTCGCCGGTGTTCCGGTGGGCGAAGATGTCGCCGATCTTGCCGATGGTGACCACGGATCGACCTTTGGCCACGAGCCGGTCGAGAATGGTCTCGTCCGGCGGCGGGATGGCGAAGTCCTTGCGATTGCCGGTTCGGGTGAAGCCGGTCTCGATCGTGCCGACAAAGGGGCGGGCGATGACGCGGCCGATCCTCAGCGGGTCGACCAGGACACGGACCTTTTTGCAGAGAGCGTAAAGCCGCTCCAGGCCGAAATGCTCTTCATGCGCCGCGATCTGCAGCACCGAGTCGACCGAGGTGTAGCAGATCGGCTTGCCGGTCCGGATATGTTCCTCGGCCAGTTCGTCGATCACTGCCGTACCTGAGGCATGCTTGTTGCCGAGGATGCCGGGCAGGGCCCCTTCGCGGATGATCGCCGCGATGAGATCGGGCGGGAAGGTGTTCTCCAGCGCGGTGAAATAGCCCCATTTGAACGGCACCGGGCAGCCGGCAATCTCCCAGTGGCCGGAGGGAGTGTCCTTGCCCTGACTGACCTCGACGCCATAGCCATACCGCCCTTGCGGAGCGTTGGGTCGTATCACGCCGGCGAGCGGCCTGCCGGTCGAAGCCTCGCAGGCATGGCTGAGGCCGAGGCGGGCGAGATTGGGGATATCAAGCGGCCCGCGGCGCAGGCCTTCGCGATCGCCGCGCCCCTCGGCGCAGGCTTCGGCGATGTGGCCGAGCGTATCGGAGCCCGCATCGCCATAGGCGGCCGCATCCTGCGCGCCGCCGCAGCCGACGGAATCGAGCACGATCAGGATGGCGCGTGCCATCAGTCGCGCACCGCAGCGCTGTTCGCCGACTCGATGTTGAGGGCGGCGGCGAGCAGCGCCTGGGTATAGGCCTCGCGCGGGCGCTGGAAGATCTCCTCCGCCGGCCCTTCCTCGACGATCTTGCCGTTCTGCATCACCACCACCCGGTGCGACAGCGCCCTGACCACCTTGAGGTCGTGGCTGATGAAGAGATAGCCGAGCTTGCGCCTGGCCTGCAGCCCGCGCAGCAGCTCGACGATCTGCGCCTGCACGGACATGTCGAGCGCCGAGGTCGGTTCGTCCAGCACGACGAATTTCGGGTCGAGCGCCATGGCGCGGGCGATGGCGATGCGCTGGCGCTGGCCTCCGGAGAATTCGTGCGGATAGCGGTCCATGGTTGCAGGATCCAGACCCACATCGGCGAGCGCCTGCGCCACGATCTCGCGCTGGCGCTGATAGCTCAGCTCCTTCTGCTGGACGGTCAGACCTTCCGCGACGATGTCGGCGACCGACATGCGCGGCGAGAGCGAGCCATAGGGATCCTGGAAGACGACCTGCAGATCCTTGCGCTTGGGCCTGACAGCCTTGCTCTTCAGCCCGTCGATGCGGTCACCGAGGAAGACAATCGGCCCCTCAGACGAGATCAGCCTGAGGATGGCGAGGCCGAGTGTGGTCTTGCCGGACCCGGATTCGCCGACGATGCCGAGCGTCTCGCCCTCACGCACCTTGACCGAGATGCCATCGACCGCCTTCACATGGCTGGTCGTGCGCCGCAGCAGCCCGGTCTTGATCGGGAACCAGACTTTGACCGGGCCGGCTTCCAGCAGGATAGGCGCGCCGTCGGGGACGGGCTCCGGCCGGCCCTTCGGCTCGGCGGCGAGCAGGCGCTGGGTATAGGCATGCTGGGGATTGCCGAAGATCTCCGATACCGGCCCGTGCTCGACGATCTTGCCCTTCAGCATGACGCAGACCCGGTCCGCGATGCGCCGGACGATGCCGAGATCGTGGGTGATGAACAGGATCGCCATGCCGAGACGCGCTTGCAGCTCCTTCAGCAGCGTCAGGATCTGCGCCTGCACGGTGACGTCAAGCGCCGTCGTCGGCTCGTCGGCGATCAGGAGGTCGGGCTCGTTGGCGAGCGCCATCGCGATCATCACGCGCTGGCGCTGGCCACCGGAGAGCTGGTGCGGATAGGCGTCGAGCCGGCTCGACGCATCGCGGATGCCGACAAGGGTGAGCAGTTCGAGCGTTCGGGCGCGCGCCTTCTCGCCGCGCAGGCCCTTGTGCAGTTCGAGAATCTCGCCGATCTGCCGCGCGATGGTTTGCAGCGGGTTGAGCGAGGTCATCGGCTCCTGGAACACCATGGTGATGTCGTTGCCGCGGACCTTGCGCATGGCGTCCTCGTCGGCCGCGATCAGGTCCTGGCCGTTGAACAGCACCTTGCCGGAGGGATGGTGCGCAGCCGGATAGTTCAGCAGCTTCAGGATCGACAGCGCCGAGACCGACTTTCCCGAGCCGGATTCGCCGACGAGCGCCAGCGTCTCGCCCTTGGCGATCGCGAACGAGACCTTGTCGACCGCGAGCGTTTCCTGCCCGCCCTGGCGGAAGGCGACGGAAAGGTTCTGGACGGAGAGGAGGGGGGCGGTCACGCGAAGGTCTTCCTCGGGTCGAAGGCGTCGCGCACCGCCTCGCCGATGAAGATCAGCAGCGACAGCATCAGCGCGATCACGAAAAAGCCGGAGAGGCCGAGCCAGGGCGCCTGCAGGTTCGCCTTGCCCTGCGCCAGCAACTCTCCGAGCGAGGGCGAGCCAGGTGGCAGGCCAAAGCCGAGGAAGTCGAGCGAGGTCAGCGTGGTGATCGAGCCGTTGAGGATGAAGGGCAGGAAGGTCAGCGTCGCCACCATGGCATTGGGGAGCAGGTGCTTGACCATGATCGCCCGGTTGGAGAGGCCGAGCGCGCGCGCGGCGCGGACATATTCGAAGTTGCGTGCTCGCAGGAACTCGGCGCGCACCACGCCGACCAGCGCCACCCAGGAGAACAAGAGGAGGATGCCGAGCAGCACGAAGAAGCTCGGCGTGATGATCGCCGCGACGATGATCAGAAGGTAGAGCGCGGGAATGGAGGTCCAGATCTCGATGACGCGCTGGAAGATCAGGTCGGTCCAGCCGCCGAAATAGCCCTGGATCGCCCCGGCGGCGATGCCGATCACCGAGGAGATCGAGGCCAGGATCAATCCGAACAGCACGGAGATGCGAAAGCCGTAGATCAGCCGCGCCACGACGTCGCGGCCCTGGTCGTCGGTGCCGAGCCAGTTCCATTCGAGCTCGCGGCAGGTCATGCCGCCGGTTCGCTCCGCGATCGGCCGGCATTGCTCGTCCTTGAGCATCCAGGTCGGTGGGGCAGGGGCGGGCACCGGCAGGTCGAGATTATGCGTGCGGTAGGAGTAGCGGATCGGCGGCCAGATCGCCCAGCCATTCGCTGCGATCTCCTTGGCGATGGTCGGGTCGCGGTAGTCGGTGGTGGCGAGGAAGCCGCCAAACTTCTCCTCGGGATAGTTGACCGCGACCGGGAACAGCGTCTCGCCCTTGTAGCGGACGATCAGCGGGCGGTCGTTGGCGATGAACTCGGCAAAGAGCGAGAGCATAAACAGCGCCAGGAAGATCCAGAACGACCACCAGCCACGCTTGTTGGCCTTGAAGCTGTCGAGCCGGCGCCGGTTGATCGGCGAGAGCTTGAGCCAGCCCTGCTTCATCTGCGGGGGAGCCGCAGCGGGCTCGGCCGAGCGCAGGGTCGGAGGCGGAGCGTCGAGAAGTGTGTCGCTCATGCTCACGCCTCCCGCGATTCGAAGTCGATGCGCGGGTCGACCCAGGCATAGGTCAGGTCGGTGATCAGGTGCACGAGAAGGCCGATCAGCGAGAAGATGTAGAGATTGGCGAAGACGACGGGGTAGTCGCGATTGACGATCGCCTCGAAGGAGAGGAGGCCGAGGCCGTCGAGCGAGAAGATCGTCTCGATCAAGAGCGAGCCGGCGAAGAGCGCATGTACGAAGGCGCCGGGGAAGCCGGCGATCACGATCAGCATGGCGTTGCGGAAGACATGGCCATAGAGCACGCCGCGCTCCGACAGGCCCTTCATCCGCGCCGTCAGCACATATTGCTTCCGGATCTCGTCGAGGAAGGAGTTCTTGGTGAGCAGCGTCGAGGTCGCGAAGGCGCCCAGCGCCATCGCCAGCACCGGCAAGGCGATATGCCAGAAATAGTCGCCGATCTTTCCTAACAGGCTGAGCTGGGCCCAGTTCTCCGAGGTCAGGCCGCGCAAGGGGAATATCTGCCAGAACGAGCCGCCGGCGAAGAGCACGATCAAGAGGATCGCGAACAGGAAGCTCGGAATCGCATAGCCGATGATCACGACCGCGCTTGTCCAGGTGTCGAAGCGCGAGCCGTCCTTGACCGCCTTGCGGATGCCGAGCGGGATCGAGATCGCATAGGAGAGCAGGGTCATCCACAGGCCGAGCGTGATCGAGACCGGCAGCTTCTCCTTGATCAGCTGCAGCACAGGGGCGTCGCGGAAATAGCTGCGGCCGAAATCGAAGGTGGCATAGTCCTTCAGCATCTTGAAGAAGCGCTCATGCGCCGGCTTGTCGAAGCCGAACTGCTTCTCCAGCTCCTTGATGAAGGCGGGGTCGAGTCCCTGCGCGCCGCGATAGGCCGCGCCTGAATCCATCGCCTGCGCCCCGGCATCTCCGCCGGAGCCACCGCCGACGCGCTCGGCCGCGCCGCTGTTGGGATTATTGAGCTGTGAGATGATCCGCTCGACCGGGCCGCCCGGCGCGAACTGCACGATGACGAAGGAGATCAGCAGGATGCCGAACAGGGTCGGCACCATCAGCGCCAGACGCCGGGCGATGTAGTTCAGCATTCCAGCTTATGCCTTCCCGATCCGCTTGGCTTTCTCGGGATCGTACCACCAGGTGCCCGGCGCGCCGGAGCTGAATTTCGGCTTGGTCTGCGGGCGCTCATACATGTCCCAATAGGCCAGCCACTCGCTGGCGTTCCACCACATCGGGATCCAGTAGCGCCCGGCCCGCAGCAGCCGGTCGAGGCATTTGGCTGCCACCACCACTTCGGCATAGCTGTCGGCCTTGCCGATCGTCTCGATCATCGCGTCGATCGCCGGGTCGGCGATCCCCCCGACATTGCGCGAGCCGCGCGTCTTCGCCGCCTCCGAGCCGTAGACGACGCGCATCGTGTCGCTCGGGATCGAGCTGCCGCTCATCGCCCGGCTGATCACGTCGAAGTCGAACTCGTCGAGCCGGCGCTGGTACTGAGCGCCGTCGACGATGCGCGAGGTCGCGTTGATGCCGAGCCGCTTGAGATTGGCCTGGAAGGGCTGGGTATGCGGCTGCAGCGAGGGTGTCGAATCGAGGAACTCGATCTCGAAGGGCTGGCCGTTCGGCAGTTTCAGCACATTGCCGTCGCGCTTGCAGCCGGCTGCACGCAACATCTCGTCGGCGCGGCGGAGCAAGGCGCGGTCGCTGCCCGAACCATCCGACACCGGCGGCAGGAAGGGGTCGCCGAAGACCTCGTCCGGCACCTTGCCGCGGAACGGCTCAAGCAGCTTCAGCTCCTCCGGCGAAGGCTTGCCGACCGCCTTCGAATCCGAGTTCTCGAAATAGGAGGTCGCCCGCGAGAAGGACGAGAACATGATGTTCTTGTTGGTCCACTCGAAGTCGAAGGCGAGGCCGAGCGCCTCGCGGATGCGCGGATCGGCGAATTTCTCGCGGCGCAGATTGTAGATCCAGCCCTGCGAGCCGATCGGCTCGGTCTTCGGCAAGGCCTCCTTCTTGACCTTGCCCTCGTGGATGGCGGGGAAGTCGTAGCCCGTTGCCCAGATGCGCGAGGTGAACTCCTCCTGGAAGGTGATCACGCCGCTCTTGAAGGCCTCGAACGCGACCTGGCGGTCGCGGAAATACTCCCAGCGAACGCGGTCGAAATTGTTCTGGCCGACATTCACCGGCAGATCCTTGGCCCAGTAGTCCGGCACCCGGTCGAACTCGATGAAGCGGCCCTGCTCGAACTTGCCGACCTTGTAGGCACCCGAGCCGAGCGGCGGCTCCAGTGTCGAGGCCTCGAAATTGCGGGTCGACCAGAATTTCTCCGAGAACACCGGCAGGCCGGCGACGACGAGGTGCAGGTCGCGGCTGCGCTTCGGCGAGAGCTTCACCACGAGGATGTCGTCGCTTTCGGCGACCGCTGACTCCATCTCGCCGAGGATCAGCCGATAGGTCGGATGGCCCTTGCTCTTGAGCAGGTTGAAGGAGAAGGCGGCGTCGCCGGCGGTGACGCGCGAGCCGTCATGGAATTTCGCCTCCGGCCGCAGACGGAAGCGATAGGTCAGCTTGTCCTGGGAGACCACGACGCTCCTCGCGATCAAGCCGTAGAGCGAGCCTGGTTCGTCGCCTGAGCCGGCCATCAGGCTGTCGAAGCAGGCATCCATGCCGGCCGCGCCGTCGCCCTGCAGCACATAGGTGTTCAGCGTGTTGAAGGTGTCGAAGCTCTGATTGCCGCCGGCACGCTTGATCTGGATGGTGATCGAGCCGCCTTTCGGCGCTTTCGGGTTCACATAGGCGAAGTGCGGGAAGTCAGCGGGCAGCGCCAGCTCGCCGAAGGTCGAGAGGCCATGGACCTCGTTTTCCTGTGCCAGCGCCGTCGTGAGCGAGGCCGGCAGTGCGGCCGCGCCTGCGAGCGCGCCGCCGGCTTCGAGCAGCCTGCGGCGAGTGATCCGGATCGCCATGCGATACCCCTTGCGATTCGTCGTCCGATTATGTCGTGGCGCTGGGACAATGCCAGCGTTGCTCACATTCGTCGCGATGGTGACGGCAATTGCATGGCGCCGACAAGCAAAAGCCGGGCTTTCGGCCCGGCTCATGACGTCACATCGGCGCGAGAAGCGCTGCCAAATCAGGGCTTCGGCAGCGGCTTCGGCGAATCGGCGAGGCTGTTGAGATAGGCGACCACGTCGGCGCGGCTCTCAGGCCGGGCGATGCCGGCGAAAGCCATGGCGGTGCCGGGGACGTAGGCCTTCGGGTTCTTCAGGAAATGGTCGAGCGCGTCGGCGTCCCAGTTCTTGTCGTTGCGGCCCTTCATCGCGGCCGAATAGCCGAAGCCGGCGACCGAGCCCTCGCTGCGGCCATAGACGTCGTAGAGATGCGGCCCGACCTTGTTGGCGCCGCCCTTCTCGAAGGTGTGGCAGGCCTTGCAGGCGCCGACAGCCTTCTCGCCCTTGGCGACGTCGGCCTTGGCGAGGCGGACCGCGATCGGCTCCTCGACCGCAGCCGCCGGGGCGCCCGCGCCACCCGCTGCCGCCGGCTCGAGGCTCGGCAGGTCATAGCCCGGGACAGCCGGCTTCTTCGGGGCGAAGACGATGCCGGCGCCCATGTTCAGGGCCATCACGACGAGCAGGGTCGACAGACCCGCGCCAGCGATCTTGTTCAGTTCGATATTCATCGTCTCTCACAACCCCCGGCCCGCCCGTCGGCGGAGCAAGACAGCGCTGCGGCCGGACCCTTGCGGGAGCCGGCACGTCTGCGCTGCTTAACCGCTTTGCGCGCTGCATTGCAACTCGTATAAGCACGCACCGCTTTGAGACCTTTTGCCGCCCTGCGAGCTTTCCCCAGCCAATGCCCAATCCGCTGATCCTGATCCCGGCCCGCATGCAGGCGACGCGCCTGCCGGGCAAGCCGCTCGCCGACATCCTGGGCGAGCCGATGATCGTCCGCGTCTGGCGCCGCGCCATCGAGGCTGGTGTCGGCGATGTCGTGGTCGCAACCGACGACGAGCGCATCCTCGCGGCGATCGAACAGGCCGGCGGACGTGCGGTGATGACCAGCCCCGCGCACCAGACCGGCTCCGACCGGATCAAGGAAGCCGCCGACATCGTCGATCCCAAGGGCGAGCACGACATCATCGTCAACGTCCAGGGCGATTTCCCCACCTTGGCGCCGACCGCGATCGCGGCTGCGGTCGAGCCGCTCGCCGATCCGGCAGTCGACATCGCGACGCTGGCTGGCGAGATCACCGAAGACGAGGAGAAGACCGCCCCGAGCGTGGTCAAGCTGATCGGCAGCGAGATCTCTCCCGGTCGGATGCGGGCGCTCTATTTTACCAGAGCGACCGCCCCTTATGGCGATGGCCCGCTCTACCATCATGTCGGCCTTTACGCCTATCGCCGCCGTGCGCTCGACCGTTTCGTCTCGCTGCCGCAGTCGCCGCTCGAACTGCGCGAGAAGCTCGAGCAGTTGCGGGCGCTCGAGGACGGAATGCGCATCGATGCGATGATCATCGATCACGTCCCGCGCGGCGTCGATACGCCCCCCGATCTGGACCGCGCCCGCGCGTTCCTTCAATCCCGCGCCTGAGCCTGAAAGACCTCAAATGTCAGTCGTCGTTTCCTATCAGGGTGAGCCCGGAGCCTTCTCCTCGCAGGCCGCCCTCCAGGTCTTTCCGGATTGCGAGCTCCTGCCGTGCCGGACCTTCGAGGACGCGCTCGCCGCGGTCTCGGACGGCGCCGCCCGCTACGGCATGATCCCGATCGACAACTCGATCGCCGGCCGTGTCGCCGACATCCATCATCTGCTGCCGCGCTCGGGGCTGCACATCATCGGCGAGCATTTCCTGCCGATCCGCTTTCATCTGATGGCGGTCGAGGGCGCGACGCTCGGCACGCTGAAGACGGTGCAGAGCCACATCCACGCGCTCGGCCAGTGCCGCAAGATCATCCGCAAGCTCGGCCTCAAGGCCGAGGTCGCGGCCGACACCGCCGGCTCCGCCCGCCAGGTGGCCGAGGCGGGCGATCCGACGCGTGCCGCGATCGCGCCGCACATCGCCGCCGAGGTCTACGGCCTCAACATCCTGATGGAGGACATCGAGGACGAGAAGCACAACACCACGCGCTTCGTCGTACTCTCGAAATATCCGGAATTCGCCCGCCAGGGCGCCGGCAAGACGGTGACGACGCTGATCTTCCAGGTCCGCAACCTGCCGGCGGCGCTCTACAAGGCGCTCGGCGGCTTCGCCACCAACGGCGTCAACATGACCAAGCTCGAGAGCTACATGGTCGACGGCCATTTCTCGGCGACGATGTTCTACAGCGATGTCGAGGGCCATCCGGACGACCCGGCGCTGAAGCGGGCGCTCGACGAACTCGCCTTCTTCTCCAAGGAGATGAAGATTTTGGGTGTCTACCCCGCCCACGAATTCCGCGACAGCTTCCCCGAGCCGGGGGAGTGAAGCATTTCCTTCTCCCCTCGGGGGAGAAGGTCCCGGCAGGGGGATGAGGGCGGTACGACCGGGTGAGACGAGAGAAGGGTAGCGCCTATCCTTCCCTCATCCGTCTCGGCTTCGCCGAGCCACCTTCTCCCCCGAGGGGAAAAGGGTGGTCCGGTGTCTCACCAGGGGCGCGGCCCCTCCATCGTCGAGACATGGGCCGAGACCACTTTCCAGCCCAGATCCGGGAAGCGCACCCAGGTCTGGCTCTGGCGGCCGATGATCTCGCGAGCGCGTACTTTGAACTCCAGGTTCACCGTGGCGAGGTCGCGCCCGAGCGTCAGGATCTCCAGGCGGATCCGCTTCTCCTTGATGCCGGGGCCCGGCGGGCGGGCGAGGCGGTGGGCGTGGATCTCGTCGAAGCCGTAGCCGTTCTCGCCCAGCGCGTAGCGGATCGTGTAGGGGCTGTTCCAGAAGGAGGCGTCGAGCACGTCGACCTCCTTGTCGATCAGCGCCTGCTCGTAGCGCTCGAACAGGGCGCTGATCTCGGCGACGACATCGGGCAGGTTTGGGGTCAGGTCGGTCACGGGAGGGCCTCCATAGCTTGGGCGACGGCGATCAGGCTGGCGTCGGTGTCGCGCCCGCCGATGATGGAAAGACCGACCGGCGCACCGTCCACCATGGCGCCGGGCAGGTTGAGCTGGGGCGAGCCGGTCAGGCCGCCCTGGGCGCAGAGGCAGGTGATGCGGTCGCGCAAGGGCTGCAGCTCCGGCGTCGGCAGGCCGCGCAGCGGCGCCGTGAAGGGCGTCGTCGGCAGGCAGAGGATCGTGCCTGCCGGCAGGAGATGGCGCAGCCGCGCCCGTGCCTCCTCGCGCATCAGCGCGGCCCAGTTGCGCTCGCCCGAGGGAATCTGCGAGCCGGCGATCAGGCCGGCGGCGACGCTGAAGGCCATGCGCGGATTGTGCCGCTCGATCCAGGGCCTGAAGGTCTGCCAGGCCTCGAACGGCTGCAGGCTGCGCTGCGCCCGTGCCCAGACCGAGAGCCCCTGCGGCGCCATGATCTCCTCGCGGGCCGGGCCGACGATCCGCTCCAGCTTCCGGACTATCGGCTGCAGGGCAGCGGCGACCTCGGGATCGGCGAAGCCGAAGGCATCGACTGCGATCAGGAGCCGGGTCGGCAGCGGGCCCGGCGCTTCGCCGAGCAGCACGGTGCCGGCCTTGGCGAAGGTCCCGGCATCGCGCGCGAACCAGCCCGCGGTGTCCGAGCTCGGCGCCTGCGGCATCAGCCCGGTGAGATCGAGCCGGCCATGTGTCGGCCGGAGGCCATAGAGCCCGCAGAAGCTCGACGGGACACGAACGGAGCCGCCGGTGTCGGTGCCGAGCGCGATGTCGCAGAGCCCGGCGGCGACAGCCGCCGCCGAACCCGAGGAGGAACCGCCGGGTACGCGCCCAGGTGCGGCGCTGTTGAGCGGCGTGCCGTCGAAGGCGTTCTCGCCGAGGATGCCGAGCGAAACCTCGTCGGTGATGGTCTTGCCCACGAAGTCCGCGCCGGCATCCAGCAAGGTCTGCACCGCCCAGGCATGGCGCGTCGGGATGGGATTGGCCTTGGCCCAGTCATGGTTGCCGCCGCCGGTCGGCAGGCCGGCGACATCGAACAGGTCCTTGACGGCGAAGCTCAGTCCCGAGAGCGGTCCGCCCGGGCGGCCGGCGATATGGGCGCGCGGCCCGGGAACGAAGGCGCTGACCGGGTCCGTCATCCGGGGCTCCGCAAAGGCATGGTCATCAGGGTGGACCGAGGCGTCTCAGGGCTCCTCGCCGTCCACCGCCCAGGCTTTCAGGATGGTGTTGGCGATCGCCATGTGCGGCGGGCAGAACAGATTGTCGGGGTGCTTGCCCTCCAGCATCTGCAGCGCTTCCTCGCGGCTGAACCAACGGCCGGCTTCGAGCTCGGTGCCATCCAGCACGATGTCGTCGTTCAGCGCCTCGGCGATGCAGCCGATCATCAGCGATCCTGGGAAGGGCCAGGGCTGCGAGGCGATGTAACGCACCGTGCCGGTGCGCAGGCCGGCCTCCTCCCAGGTCTCGCGGCGGACGGCGTCCTCGAAGGTCTCGCCTGGCTCGACGAAGCCGGCGATGCAGGAATACATGCCGGGCGCAAAGCGCGCCTGGCGCGCCATGAGGCACTTGTCGCCGCGCACCGCCAGCATGATCACGACCGGATCGGTGCGCGGGAAATGCTGGGCGCCGCAGGCCTCGCATTGCCGCTTCCAGCCAGCCGAGCCGAGCTTGGTCGGCGCGCCGCACTGGGCGCAGCAGCGATGGCGGGCATGCCAGTCTAGCAGGGCCTTGGCTTCGCCGAGCGGGCCGAGTTCATCCTTCGGCACCAACCGCTTCAGCGCGACGCTGCGCAGGTCAGTGACGACAAGCACCGCCTGCTCGCGCAGGCCGTCGAGCAGTTCGCGGTCGATCAGCCGGCCGAAGCGCGGCGCGCCATCGGGACCAAGCCCGAGAAAGACCTCTTCCTGTGCCGATCCGAGGCCATCGGCGCCACTCTCGTCGAACCAGACGGTCTGGGTCTCGGCGCCGGTCCGCAACAGGATCGGCGTCTCGCCGGCGACGACGGTGAAGCGCGCATCACTGCGGGCCCGCAATTCAGCGACCTCGTCCGGCCGGTCGCGCAGATCGGCGCGTCGGTCGAGCGAGCTGGTGGCGAAGCCGGTCTGGGCTGAGCGTTCGGTGCGGCGGGAGGCGTCGTTCATGCCTCCCGTCCTACTCCGCTTTCGCTCCGACCGGAACGGGGTCGAACGCAGAATTATACGTATGCGAACGTTCGCCGGCGGCGGGATGCTGGCTCAGCTGTTTCCGCGTCCGCGCAGCAGGTGGATGATGCCGGAGAAGTCGGTGCCGCCTTCGCCCCAGGCATTGTGCAGCCCGTAGACCTGCGCCGCAGCCGAGCCGAGCGGGGTCGAGGCGCCGGCCGCCTGCGCTGCCTCCTGCGCCAGCTTCAGGTCCTTCAGCATCAGCGCCGAGGCGAAGCCGGGCTTGTAGTCGTTGTTGGCCGGCGAGGTCGGTACCGGGCCCGGCACCGGGCAATAGGTCGTCAGCGACCAGCACTGGCCGGACGAGGTCGAGGCGACGTCGAAGAGGGCCTGGTGCGACAGGCCGAGCTTCTCGGCCAGCACGAAGGCCTCGGAGACGCCGATCATCGAGATGCCGAGGATCATGTTGTTGCAGATCTTCGCCGCCTGGCCGTTGCCGGCGTCGCCGCAATGCACGACCTTCTTGCCCATCGCCGACAGCACGGGCTCGCCGCGCTTGAAGGCATCGGCGCTGCCGCCGACCATGAAGGTCAGGGTCGCGCCCTGGGCGCCGCCGACGCCGCCGGAGACCGGCGCATCGAGCGAAAGGCAACCGCGCTCGGCCGCGAGCGCATGCGCCTTGCGGGCGCTCTCGACGTCGATGGTCGAGGAATCGATCAGGAGGGTGCCCGGCTTCACGGCGGAGAGGATGTCGGTCCAGACCCCCAGCACATGCTTGCCCGCCGGCAGCATGGTGACGACGATCTCGGCATCCGCGACCGCCTCCTTGGCCGAACCGGCGATGCCGACGCCGAGCGCGGCGGCGGCGTCCTTGGAGGCCTGCGACAGGTCGAAGGCGGAGACCTTGTGCCCGGCCTTGGCCAGGTTGCCGGCCATCGGCCCGCCCATATTGCCGAGCCCGATGAAGGCGATGGTGCTCATGGTCGTGTCCTTCCCGCTTTCTGCTTCTCGTCGTCATCCCGGCCGCAGCGAAGCGGAGAGCCGGGATCCATGCCTGAACCGTTCCGGCATGGATCCCGGGTCGGCCTGCGGCCGCCCGGGATGACCCGTGTTTGCTAGTTCCCCTTGGCCCGCCCGACGAGCGAGCGCGCCACGATCATCCGCATCACCTCGTTGGTGCCCTCCAGGATCTGGTGGACCCTGAGGTCACGGACGATCTTCTCGATGCCGTAATCGGCGAGATAGCCATAGCCGCCATGAATCTGCAGCGCCTGGTTGGCGACCTCGAAGCCGGTGTCGGTCGCGACCCGCTTGGCCATGGCGCAGAGCTTGCTCGCATCCGGCGTCTTCTCGTCGAGCGCTGCCGCAGCACGCCAGAGGAAGGTGCGGGCGGCCTCGAGCTCGATCGCCATGTCGGCGAGCTTGAACTGCAGCGCCTGGAAGTCGGCGATGCGGCTGCCGAAGGCCTTGCGCTCCTGCGCATAGCTGAGGGCCTTGTCGAGCGCCCCCTGCGCGCCGCCGATCGAGCAGGCGCCGATATTGAGCCGGCCACCATCGAGGCCGGCCATGGCGATCTTGAAGCCGATGCCTTCCGGGCCGATCCGGTTGGCCACCGGCACGCGGCAGTTCTCGAAGATCACGGCGCGTGTCGGCTGGGCATTCCAGCCCATCTTCTTCTCGTTTGCGCCGAAGGAGAGGCCGGGCGTACCCTTCTCGACGACGATGGTCGAGATGCCGGACGGGCCGGCCTCGCCGGTGCGGACCATCACGACATAGACGTCGGAAACGCCGGCGCCGGAGATGAACTGCTTCTGGCCATCGAGGACGTAATGGTCGCCGTCGAGCACGGCCTTGGTCTTAAGGGCGGCGGCGTCGGAGCCGGCGCCGGGCTCGGTCAGGCAATAGCTCGCCAGATGCTCCATGCTGCAGAGCTTCGGCAGAAACTTATGGCGCTGCTCGTCCGACCCGTAGCGGTCGATCATCCAGGCGCACATGTTGTGGATCGAGATATAGGCGGCGACCGTCGGGCAGCCCGTCGAGAGCGCTTCGAAGATCACCGCCGCGTCGAGGCGCGACAGGCCGGAACCGCCGACATCGTCGCGGATATAGATGCCGCCCATGCCGAGCGCCGCCGCCTGGCGCATTTCCTCGATCGGGAAATGCTTCTCCTCGTCCCAGCGCACGGCGTGGGGCGCCAGGGTCTCGGCTGCGAAACCCTGGGCCATGTCGCGGATCGCGATCTGGTCTTCGGTGAGGGAGAACACGATCCGATCCCCTTCGCCGTTGGCTCAGTTCATCGTCGGGATGACGAAGCTGGCGCCGTCCTTGATGCCCGAGGGCCAGCGCGCCGTGACCGTCTTGGTCTTGGTGTAGAAGCGGATCGAGTCCGGGCCGTGCTGGTTGAGATCGCCGAAGGCCGAGCGCTTCCAGCCGCCGAAGGTGTAGTAGGCCAGCGGCACCGGGATCGGCACGTTGATGCCGACCATGCCGACCTGGACCTTCGAGGCGAAGTCGCGGGCGGCGTCGCCATCGCGGGTGTAGATCGCGGTGCCGTTGCCGTATTCGTGGTCGTTGGTCAGCTTCAGCGCCTCGTCATAGCTCTCGGTGCGCAGCACGGAGAGGACGGGTCCGAAGATCTCCTCCTTGTAGATACGCATGTCCTTGGTGACGTTGTCGAACAGGCAGCCGCCGACATAGAAGCCGTTCTCGTAGCCCTGCATCTTGAAGTCGCGGCCGTCGACGACGAGCTTGGCGCCTTCGCCGATGCCGATATCGACATAGGACTTGATCTTCTCCATCGCCGCCTTGGTCACGACCGGGCCGTAATCGGCCGAGGTGTCGGTCGAGGGGCCGATCTTCAGGCTCTCGACGCGAGGAATGAGCCGCTTCACCAGCTCGTCGGCGGTGGCCTTGCCGACGGGGACCGCGACCGAGATCGCCATGCAGCGCTCGCCGGCCGAGCCGTAGCCGGCGCCGATCAGCGCGTCGACCGCCTGGTCCATGTCGGCGTCGGGCATGATGATCATGTGGTTCTTGGCGCCGCCGAAGCACTGCACGCGCTTACCATTGGCGCAACCGCGGGCGTAGATGTACTCGGCGATCGGGGTCGAGCCGACGAAGCCGACGGCCTTGATGTCGTGGTCGTCGAGGATGGCGTCGACCGCTTCCTTGTCGCCGTTGACGACGTTGAGGATGCCGGGAGGGCCACCGGCTTCCACGAAGAGCTCGGCCAGGCGCATCGGCACGCCGGGATCGCGCTCGGACGGCTTCAGGATGAAGGCGTTGCCGCAGGCGATGGCGGGGCCGAGCTTCCAGAGCGGGATCATCGCCGGGAAGTTGAACGGGGTGATGCCGGCGACGACGCCGAGCGGCTGGCGCAGCGAATAGATGTCGATGCCGGGGCCGGCGCCGTCGGTGAACTCGCCCTTCATCAGATTGGGCACGCCGAGCGAGAACTCGACGACCTCGACGCCGCGCTGGATGTCGCCCTTGGCGTCGGGGATGGTCTTGCCGTGCTCGCGGGCGAGCAGCTCGGCGAGCTCGTCATTGTTCTGCGCGATCAGGTCGAGGAACTTCATCAGCACGCGGGCGCGGCGCTGCGGGTTGACCGCCGCCCATTTCGGCTGGGCCTCGGCAGCGTTCTCGACCGCGGCGCGCATCTCGGCGGCGGAAGCGAGAGCAACCTTGCCGATCACCGAGCCGTCCATCGGCTGGTAGACATCGGCCGTGCGGCCCGAGGTGCCCGCGACGTGCTTGCCGCCGATGAAGTGCCCGATCTGACGCATGGCGTCCTCCTCCCAAAGTCTGTGAGCGCTGATTGGCGCTACCCCTATCATTATCGTTTGCGCACGGCTATAGGCGGATATCAGCCGGCGTCGTGCAAAAACACAGATACGGGAGGAGCGACATGGAACGGTTCGACTGGGACGACCTGCGCTTCTTCCTTGCCGTTGCCCGTTCGGGCCGGCTCACTGCGGCGGCGCGCCGGCTTGGCGCCGACCATGCCACCGTCTCGCGCCGCATCACCTCGCTGGAGGAATCGCTCAAGGCCAAGCTGTTCGAGCGGCGCCCGCAGGGCTACGCGCTGACCGGCCATGGCGAGCAGCTCCTGGCCAAGGCCGAAAGCATGGAGACCGAGGCGCTGGCGATCCAGAGCGAGATCGGCGGCGCCGACATGGCGCTCTCCGGCACGGTCCGGATCGGCGCGCCCGATGGTTTCGGCTCGACCTTCCTCGCTTCCCGTTTCGCCGGTCTCACCAAGGCCTATCCCGGGCTGGAACTGCAGCTCATCGCGATGCCGCGCCTGCTCTCATTGTCGAAGCGCGAGGCGGACGTCGCGATCACGCTGGCCCCGCCCAAGGAAGGCAAGGTCGTCGCCCGCAAGCTCTGCGACTACCGGCTCGGCCTTTACGCCTCGCAGGACTATCTCGACGCCATGCCGAAGATCACGGCGGCCGAGGACCTCTTCGGCCATCGCATCGTCGGCTATATCGACGACCTCATCTTCACGCCGGAGCTCGATTATCTCGACGAGGTCGCCAAGGGCCTGCGCGCCCATATCCAGAGCTCCAGCGTGCTGGCGCAGATGAATGCCGTCGCGGCGGGCGCCGGCATCGGCGTGATCCATCATTTCATGGCGGTCGACGAGCCCAGGCTGGTGCCGGTGCTGCCCGAGAGCGTCTCGATCACCCGCTCCTTCTGGCTGCTCGTCCATGCCGATCTCAAGGATGTCGCCCGGGTGCGGGCGGTCGTCGACTTCATCGTGCGCGAGTCGAAGGCCAGCCGCGCCTTGTTGATGGGCGAATTGGCGGCAGCCGGCGGCGCGCGCCTCGCCGCCGCAAGCTGAAGCAGCAGGCTTACTCCGCGAGGCGCACGCAGTTGCGTCCCTCGCGCTTGGCCGCATAGAGCGCGCGATCCGCGGCGATCAGCTGCTGGTCGAAATGGCTGGCGTCATCGATCTCGGCGACGCCGATCGAGGCTGTCAGGGTGACCTGCTGGTCGCCGACCGTCAGCGTCTCATGCGAGACGTCGAGCCTGATGTGATCGCTGAGCCGCATCGCCGCCTTGGCGTCGAGGCCAGGGAACAGGATGGCGAATTCCTCGCCGCCGATGCGGGCGAGCAGATGGCCGCTGCCCTCCACCGACTGGGCGAGGCAGCGCGCCACGCTGGCGAGCGCCTGGTCGCCGAAATCATGGCCGTGAGAATCGTTCAGCTGCTTGAAGTCGTCGATGTCGAGGATGGCGACAGTGCTCTTGCGCTTCTTCGCCTGCGCCTCCTCGATCAACCTGCCGGCATTGGCGAAGAAATGGCGGCGATTGAACAGCCCGGTCAACGCATCGCGCGAGGCGAGGCTATGGAGCTGCTCGAGCTGTTCGAGCGTCTCGACATTGCTCGCGATCCGGCATTGCAGCTCCTCCGGGATGAAGGGCATCGAGATGAAGTCGTTGGCGCCGGCCTTGAGGAAGCCGACCGAGACCATGCGGTCGCTCGACGAAGAGACGCCGATCAGGCGTAAGCGGTCGGAGGCGAACTCGCGGCGGATGCGCCGCGTCAGCTCGTAGCCATCCATGTCGGGCATGTAGTAGTCGCTGACGACCAGCTTTATGTCGGGATTGTCCTTGAGAAGGGCCAGCGCCTCGTCCCCGGAGGCGACCTCGATCACCTCGTATTGCTGGACCTTCAGCATATGGGCGAGCAGCTTGCGCGTCGCGGCGGTGTCATCGACGACGAGGATGCGGGTCTGCCGGTTGGCGAGCGCGCGCTTGGCAGTGGTGACCAGGGTCTCGAGCGTGAAGGCACTGTCCTTGGGGACATAGTCGATGACGTCGCGCTCCATGATCCGGTTGCGCGTCTCGAGGTCGAAGCTGGCGGTGTGGACGATGGTCGGGATGCCGCGCTGCACGGTGAAGTCGATCGCTTCGCCGCGCGGCGCGTCCGGCAGGTTCAGGTCGACCACCGCCATCGTGTAGGCGGCGCGATCCTCGGTGACGACCTCGTGCAATTCGTTGAGCGACTGACAGACGACGATCGGCAGACGCAGCTCGGTCTCGAGGCGGCGCGACAACGCCAGCGCATAAGTCCTGGAATCCTCGACGACGAGGATCTTGAGCTCCTCCGTGATGGGTTCGCTTTGGCGGCGGCCGGCGGTGCGGTAGGCCATTGAGCTCACAGGTCCTCGGTCGGCGCCGTGAAGGGGCACGGCAGGTTTCGAGCTCTGCTTGGTGGAAAGGCGAACTCCATGCGGCAGACCTTCCTGCCGTAACGTTAAATTGGGCTTAACTATGTCGGCTCGGATCGCCAGGATAAGGTGTTCTTATCGGCGAGGGGGCAGCCGCTCAGATCCGCCAGGGCAGGATGTTGGCTGGCAGCTTGCGGCCGAGCGCGTCGAGCCCGAGCATCACCGCAAGGATCACCGCGCAGGCGCTGATCGCGACCGCCGCGGCTTCGCCTGCGAGCCCGGCCTCCTTCAGGCTGAACAGCACGACGCCGAGCGTCTCGGTGCCGGAGGACCAGAGCAGGGCCGAGACGGTGAGCTCGTTGAAGGCGACGAGGAAGACCATCAGCCCGCTGACGGCTGCGGCCGGCGCCAGGATCGGGGCGACGATGAAGCGCAGCATCTGCCAGAGCGTGACGCCGTCCAGCTTGGCCGCTTCCTCATGATGCGCCTCGATCTGCGCCATCGCCGCAACAGGGGCCTTCAGCGCCAGCGGCAGGAAGCGGGCCATATAGGCGAAGAGGATGATGAAGGGCGTGGCGTAGATGCTGACGCCGATCAGTGGCAGCGGCTTCAGGAACATCAGGATGCAGGCGATGGCGAGCACGACGCCGGGCAGGGCGTAGGGCAATTCGATCACCATGTCCACGACGCGCCTGAGCTTGCCCATGCGCCGCTCCAGCCCATAGGCGAAGGCGATGGAGAGCAGGGACAGCAGCACCGCCGCAGTCCCGGCGAACAGGAAGGAATTGCGGAAGGCGCGCACCGTCACATCCTGCCGCAGCAGTACCTCGGCGAACTTGTCGAAGGTGAGGTTCTGCCAGGTGAGCGCGACGCCGAGCGCCGGCGTCAGCGCCTCGCCGAGCAACGCCAGCAGCGGCAGGCCGAGCTTGACCGCGATCAGCAGCCAGAGCCCGGCGGCGACGACGGGACGCATGGCTCCAAGCTGCCAGAAGGGCTGCAGCGGCCGTTCGATCTCGACCTTGCCGCCGGCGCGCCGGGTTGCGAGCAGGCCGGCGGCGATGCCGAGGCCGGCGACGAGCACGACCAGCAGCGAGAGAGCGGCTGCGTCCGGCAGCCCGGCCGGGCCGAAGCTAGACAGTCGACGATAGATCAGCGTCGGAAGGGTGAGATAGTTCACCGGCAGGCCGAGCAAGGCCGGGATGCCGAAATTGCCGATACCGGCGACGAAGGCGAGCAGCGCCGCGGCGATGATCTGCGGCCGCAGCACCGGCAGGAGGATGCGCCCGACGATCGTGGCGGGCGCCGCCCCTTCCATCTGCGCGGCCTCGACCAGCGAATGCGGCACGCTGCGCAGGCCGGTCCAGAGCGTGATCGCGACCAGCGGCGCATGATGCAGCGCCATCACCAGGATGATGCCGCCGCGTCCGAGCAGCGGATTGGGCGTGCCGGGCGCCGGCGCCAGCCCGAGTATGTCGAGGAGCGCCGAGTTCGGCGCGAACAGGCTGAGGAAGGCGAGCGCCGCCACCTGCGGCGCGACCATCATCGAGAAGACCAGCGCGAAGGCGAGCGGGCGCTTGCCGCGGACATCGGTGACGGCGAGCAGGATTGCCGCCGTGCCGCCGATCAGCAGCGCGCCGAGCGCTGAAAGCCCGGCTGTCTCGAAGGTGTGCAAGGTCGCGTTGACCGCGGCGCGGCTGGTGACCTCCGCCAGTGCCGCTTCGGGTGCGAACTGCCAGCCCGGTGCGAAGGCGGCGGCGACCAGGCGCAGGAAGGGCAGGGCGCCGAACAGGGTCGCGCAGAGCAGCACCAGCGCCGGCAGGCCGAGGCCGGCCGGCAAGGTGAAGCCGGGCAGAACCGGGCGGATGCCGGTCTGCCTTAGCTCAGCGGGGGCTGCGAGCGTCATCGTGTCGGCGCCTGGGGCTGGATTTTCGTCCGGGCTCAGCCTTCGAAGATCGCGCTGAAGCGCTTGCGCGCGGCCGGCTCGTCAGCCAGCGCCTTGGCGGCGTCGAACGGCATCAGCTTGATCGCGCCGCGCGCCGGATAACCGGCCGGCAGGGCGACATCCGGGTGGGCCGAGACATAGCCCTGCTTCAGCGCGAGTTCCTGGCCGTCCTTCGAGATCAGGAAATCGACCAGGGCCTTGGCGGCCTCGGGATTCTTGCTGCTTTTCAGGATCGCGACCGGCTCGCTCACCGCCGAGACGCCTTCCTTCGGGAAGACGAATTCGACCGGCGCGCCCTTGGCCTTCTCGCGGATCGGCATGAAGTCGACGATCATGCCGTAGAGCTTCTCGCCGGTGGCGACCTGGCGCAGGATGTCGCCATTGGCTCCGGCGGCGAGCGTGCCGTTCTCCTTCAGCTTCTCGTAGAAGCTCCAGCCGCCGGGCAGGTTGCCGGTCAGCGTGATCGTGTGGATCATCGCGGCGCCCGAATTCAGCGGGCTCGGCATGGCGAGCTGGCCCTTCGCCTCGGGCTTGGCGAGGTCGAGCCAGCTCTCCGGCTTCAGCGCCGCCTTGGTGTTGTAGACGATGCCGGTGGTGATCAGCTTGGTCGCGAACCACATCTTCGCGGGATCGTGCACGCCGGCGGGGAAGGCCGAGACGTCGGCCTTGTCATGGGCAAGCAGGCGGCCTTCCTTCTTCAGGCCCTCCATGGTCACGGCATCGGCGATCAGCAGCACGTCGGCCTGCGGCGCGCCGGCCTCGATCTCGGCCCGGAGCTTGGCCATCACGCGCGGCGTGCCGTCGCGCACGAAGCTGATCTCGACCTTGGGATACTTCGCCTTGAAGGCGTCGATCGTCTGCTGGGCGTCGGTGTTGGGCTGGCTGGTATAGAGCACCAGCTTGCCTTCGACCGCGCCGGCAGCATTGATGGCCGGCAGGGCCAGGCCGAGCGCGAGGACGGCGGTGGCAGCAAGGGCGCGCATATGAAACTCCGCAGGTCTGCCGCGCGGCGAGAGCGCGCGAACGTCGGGACATGGATCGTGTGGCGCGGGGTAAGCTGCACTCATGACACATCCGTGACACTGTCCTCTTTGACGCGAGCGGGCGGCGCCGTCAAAGCCGATTCACATGGGTTCGGCGGAAGGGATGGGCGGAACACCCGGTCGAACGTCGCATGAAAATCGTGCAACCCAGCCGCTTGTGAGTTGCATGGCTCATCGACTAGTGTTTATGAGGAGCGGGCAAAAAAGCTCAATTTAAACGTTTTAAATGGGAGGTTACCATGAAATCCGTGCGCTCTCTGGCTGCCGGCGCAGCCTTGGCCGCCATCGCTGCCGGCTGGTCTGGAGCAGCGCTCGCCCAGGAGACGGTGACGGTCTGGTTCACCAAGGGCTTCTACAAGGGCGAGGACGATGCGCTACTCGCCGTCGTAGACAAGTTCCAGAAGGCGACCGGCGTCAAGGTCGAGCTCTCCCTTTATGCGACCGAGGATTGCGTCACCAAGTCGGTGGGCGCCGTCCAGGCCGGCACGCCGCCGGATGTCGGCTTCTGCACCACCTATGACTTCCGCACCACCGGACAGTGGGCCTTCGAGGGCAAGCTCGAGGACGTCACCGACGTGCTGGAGCCGCTGAAGGCCGAGATCCAGCCGCAGGCTTTGTCGACCACGCTCCTGATGAACGGCAAGACCGGCAAGAAGGCCTATTACGCTTTCCCGGTCGAACAGCAGATGATGCACATCACCTACTGGAAGGACATGCTGGAGGAGGCCGGCTTCAAGGAAAGCGACATCCCGAAGACCTGGAACGGTTACTGGGACTTCTGGTGCGACAAGGTCCAGGGCTCGCTGCGCGCCAAGGGCAAGCGCGTCTACGCCATCGGTCATCCGCTCGGCGTCGCCGCTTCCGACACCTTCTACTCCTTCCTGACCTTCGCCAATGCCTATGACGCGAAGGTCGTCGACGAGACCGGCAAGATCGTGCTCGACGAGCCGAAGAACCGCGCCGCCATGATCGAGGCGGTGAAGTCCTACGCCAACATCATGCAGCGCGGCTGCACGCCGCCCTCGTCGGTCAATTGGCTCGACCCGGACAACAATGTCGCCTTCCACAACCGCACGACCGTCGCGACGCACAACGCGACGATCTCGATCGCGGGCAAGCATATGGACGACATGAACAACCCGGCGCTGACGCAGGAACAGCGCGACACCGCCAAGAAGAACTATTACGACAACATCCGCACCGCCGAGTTCCCGAAGAAGCCCGATGGCAGCGCCATGACCAACCTCGCGGCGGTCAAGACCGCGGTCGTCTTCGCCGACGGCAAGAACAAGAAGCGCGGCAAGGAATTCATGGCCTTCCTGATGAAGGACGAGAACCTGCGTCCCTTCGTCGAGGGCTCGGCCGGGCGCTGGGTTTCGACGACGCTCGCCGGCATCGAGGCGCCGTTCTGGTCCGACGGCAAGGACCCGCATCGGGCGGTGGTCTACAAGCAGTACAAGGACGGGACGGTGCCGTTCCAGTTCGTCTACAACTACAAGTTCACCACGGTGAATGCCGAGAACGTCTGGGCCAAGGCCGTGAACCGCGTCCTGGTCGACAAGGTCTCGCCCGAGCAGGCGACCGACGAGATGATCGCCCGTATCAAGCAGATCGCCGGCTGACGCCCGGATAAGACCAACCGACAAATACGGCATCCCGCAGCGAGAGTTCGCCGCGGGATGCTGCCCCGTCTGCGGCGGCGGGGCGCGTATCGAGGGAAAACCCAAATGAGCACGGCAACGATGGCACCCCACACGGCCATTTCAGGCGACGCAACCTCCGGACAGGCGCGCGACCGCGTGTTCTGGGGCGTGCTCATGCTCGCCCCCTATCTTCTCGTCTTCGCTGTGATGGTGGTCTACCCGGTCGCCTATGGCCTCTGGCTCGGCCTTAACTGGCAGTCCTACAAGGCGCTCTTCGCCGATCCGATCTTCATCCGCACGCTGGTCAATACCGTCGTCTTCCTGTTCATCGCGGTGAACCTGAAGTTCATCATCGCGATGTTCCTCTCAGGCTTCTTCGTCCAGCAGCGCGCCTGGGTGCGTTTCATGCTGGTGCTGTTCATCCTGCCCTGGGCGGTGCCCTCGATCCCGACCATCCTGTCCTTCCGGGTGATGCTCAACCCCGAGAACGGCATGATCAACCAGCAGCTCTTCCACTGGTTCGGCATCGTCGAGGGGCCGGGCTGGCTGACCGACCCGACGCTCGCCTTCGCCTCCTCGATCATGGTCCATATCTGGAAGTCGCTGCCGTTCTGGACGCTGATCCTCGTTACTGGCCGGCTCGCCATCGCGCAGGACCTTTACGAGGCGGCCAGCGTCGACGGCGCCAATAAATGGCAACAGTTCCGCTTCATCACCTGGCCCTCGCTGGCGACGCTCTACGTCACCTCGACGCTGCTTTCGATGATCTGGACGCTGGGCGACTTCAATAGCGTCTACCTGCTCACCGGCGGCGGTCCGGGCGATCTCAACCACGTGCTGGCGACGCTCGGCATCCGCTACATGCGCAATAACAATCTCGATCTCGGCATCGCCTCGATCATCTGCGCGATGCCGCTGATCCTGCCCATGGTCTGGTTCATGGTGAAGCGTCTCTCGAAGGGAGCCGAATGATGAAAAAGGTTCTCGACGAGGGCAAACTGATCCTGATCGCCATTCCCGTGCTGATCTGGACGCTGCTGCCGATCTACCATCTCTTCGTGCTGTCGATCTCGACGCAGGAATCGATGCTCGCCGGCAAGCTCTGGCCGGAGAAGCCGACGCTGCAGAATTTCCAGATCGTCTTCAACCAGCAGCACTACTACCTGACGAATTTCTGGCTGCAGCTGTTCAACAGCTTCCTGATCGCGATTACGACCGGGTTGCTCACCCTGTTCATCGCGACCTGCGCCGCCTTCGCCATCTCGCGGCTGAAGGCGCCGGGCGGGCACTCGATCATGAACTTCGCCCTGGCGACCTATCTGATCCCGGCCGCCTTCCTCGCTATTCCCATGTACAAGGCGATGGGCACGTTCGGGCTGCTCAACACCCGCGTCGCGCTGATCCTCGCCATGGTCGCGCTGGCTTCACCCTACGCGATCTGGGTGCTGAAGCAGGCCTCGGACAAGCTGCCGAAGGAGCTCGACGAAGCCGCGATCATGGACGGTGCCAACTCGCTGCAGCTCTTCAGGCTGGTTTATCTGCCGCTGATGAAGCCTTCCATGGTGGTGATCGGCATCTATGCGCTGCTGCTCGCCTGGAACGAGTATCTCTACGCCTTCCTGCTGCTCTCAAGCGAAAGGGCGGTGCCGCTCGCCGTCGGCCTCGGGCTCTTCCTCTCGGCCGATGATGCGCCCTGGAACCTCCTGATGACGGCCGGCCTGATCTACGCCATCCCACCGGCGGTGATCTATTACGGCTTCCGCAAGAACATGGTCACCGGCTTGACCGCGGGGGCGGTGAAGAGCTGACGACGGCATCGATGGAGCGACCCGGCCGGAGCTGATGCAGAGCCGGGTTGCTTTGCTTTCGCTCGCAATGACGGTCGGCAGGTCTCATATTGGTGGCAGGACCGATCGAACCCTTACGGATGACGTGATGACCGCCTCAAAGCTCGACCAGCTCCGCGCCATGACCACCGTCGTCGCCGACACCGGCGACATCGAGGCCGTGCGCCGTCTCAAGCCTGTCGACTGCACCACCAATCCGACCCTGCTGCTGAAAGCGGTGGAGACGCCGGCCTATGCCGCCCTCGTCGAGGAGGCGATCGCCTGGGGCAAGCGTCAGGGTGGCGCCGGCGCGGTCGAGGCAGTCTGCGACCGGCTCGCCGTCACCTTCGGCACGGAATTGACCAAGATCGTGCCCGGCCGGGTCTCGACCGAGGTTGATGCCGATCTCTCTTTCGACACCGAGGCGACCCTCGCCAAGGCGCGCGCCATCATAGCCGCCTACAAGGAACGGGGCGTCGGGCGCGAGCGCATCCTGATCAAGATCGCCTCGACCTGGGAAGGCATCCAGGCTGCCCGCGTCCTGCAGGCCGAGGGCATCGACTGCAACCTGACCCTGCTCTTCGCTTTGCCGCAGGCCGTCGCTGCGGCCGATGCGAAGGCCTTCCTGATCTCGCCTTTCGTCGGCCGCATCCTCGACTGGCACGTCAAGGCCGGCGGTGGCCCCTACACCGCCGAGACCGATCCCGGCGTCGTCTCGGTGAAGAGCATCTACGCCTACTACAAGGCGTTCGGGATCAAGACCGTGGTCATGGGCGCCTCCTTCCGCAACACTGGCGAGATCGAAGCGCTGGCCGGCTGCGATCGTTTGACCATCGGCCCCGGCCTGCTCGATGAACTGGCGGCAGCGACGGGTGATCTGCCCCGCAAATTGTCGCCGGCCGCTTCGCCGCAAGTCGCGTCTACGGGCGGCGCAAAGAAGATCACGCTCGACGAGAAAGCCTTCCGCTTCGCCATGAACGAGGACGCGATGGCGACGGAGAAGCTCGCCGAGGGCATTCGCGGCTTCGTCAAGGACCTGCGCAGCCTGCGCAAGCTCGTCGCCGCCAAGCTCGACGAGGCCAAGGCGGCGTGAGGACTGCGGCTTCGGCGAAGGTCGCCGTCGTCACCGGCGGCGCCAAGGGCATCGGCCGCGCCGTCTGCGAGCGATTGGCCGCCGATGGCTTATTCCCGGTGGTCTGGGACCTTGCGGCAGGTGAGGGTGGTCACGCCTTCGTCGCCTGCGATGTCACCGACGAGGCACAGGTCGCTGCCGCGTTCAGTCGGACGGAGCGCGAGCACGGGCCGATCGCGGTCCTCGTCAACAATGCAGGGCTGACCGGCCCCTCGACCACGATCGCGCAGACACCATTGGCACAATGGCAGAAGGTCCAGGCGGTCAACCTGACCGGCACCTTCCTCTGCTCGCGCACCGTGGCCGCCGCGATGGTGCCGCGCGGCTATGGCCGCATCGTCAACATCGCCTCGCTCGCCGGCAAGGAGGGCACGCCGACGCTCTCGGCCTACAGCGCCGCCAAGGCCGGCGTGATCGCGCTGACCAAGGCGCATGGCAAGGAGCTCGCCGCCACCGGCGTACTGGTCAACGCGGTGGCACCGGCCGCGATCGAGACCGAATTGCTGCAGCAGATGAGCGCCGAGACGGTCGCGACCATGATCGGCAAGAGCCCGCTCAGGCGGCTTGGCACGGTCGATGAGCTGGCGGAGCTGATCGCCTGGCTTGCCAGCGAGAAATGCAGCTTCTCGACCGGCGCGGTCTTCGATCTCTCGGGCGGCCGCGCGACCTATTGAATCTGTGCGCTGACCTCTGGCTTCGTCTGCATCACAGGGACCACTGGTGCGGTGGTGGATGGCGTGAACAAGGCCCGGCCGCGCGCTGCTGCGGCTTCCAGCGTCTGCTGCTGGACCTTCGGCAGGCGCTTGGTGTCCTCAAGGGCGGTGAACGCGCTGCTCGCATGTTCCGAGGATTTCTGCCCGTCGAAGACGACGATACCGCTGCGGGTGACCACAATGTCGCCCTTCCGTAGCGTGGGATCGCGCAGATACCAGTAGGCATCGCTGGCCGGATCGAGCTTGGCCGCGGGTTCCGTCGGTTTTGTATTCACCGGGCGCGGTTTGCTGGGCTTCGGCCTGATCGCTGGTCCGTCCGGAATGCTGACTGTGGCCGGCGGGGTCGGATTGCCGAAGATCGCCCGGGTGAGGTCGTCGAGGAAGCCGGCAGCTTGTGCCTGCGGCGTCATGGCGAAGCCGATGCTGCCGGCAATGCCGAGTGTCAGGATCATCCGTCGTGTCATGGCCGAACCTCCTGTTCGTGCATCGCCCGTTTGCGTCGCGCTTGTTCGTGTCAGCGCCGCAATCGACCGGAGCAGCCGCCTGCTCCTCTCAAACGAGGCACGGGCGGGAAAGTTCGATCTCTCCGTTGCATCACCATTGCGCCGGGTCGCAGGCCGGCAATTGCGGCCGCCGCGTACACGATTGCGCGCGTGCTCTGGCGAGGGGGGCGGTGCGGGTCTAGACATCCGTTCTCATCCAAGCAGGCCGGGCCCGGTGTCATGACGATCCGTTCGTTTCTCGTGCCGCTTCTCTTGCTCTCCACCGCCCTCGCGCCTGCGGTGTCCGCCGAACCGTCGGGCGCGCTGCGGCAGGGCTCAGGTGAGGTCTCCTTCACCGCCAGGCGCTTCGGCGTACCGACGGCCTCGGGCATCTTCGACCATGTCGAGGGCGCGGTCGCCCTCGATTTCGAGCATCCCGAGCGCAGTCGCATCAAAGTGACGATCGAGACGGTCTCACTCCACACCGGCACCGCTCTGGTCGACGGATTCATCAAGGGCGAGAGCATGCTCGATGTCGGCCACTATCCGACGGCGAGCTTCGTCTCCGAGCAGGTCAGCCGGATAGACGGTCGCAGCCTCGTGATCCATGGCCGGCTGACGATCCGCGGTGCCACGCAACCTGTGGATGTCAGCGCGGTCGCCGAGCGCGACCCGATGGGGTTGCGCCCCGGCGAGCGAATTCCTTTCCGCGCGACCACGGCCTTCTCGCGCAACGCCTTCGCCATCGGGCGCGATGTCAACGTCGTCGACGATCAGGTCGACCTGGCGATCCGCGGCGAGATTCTGCGCTGAACGGCGCTTGTCGCGGCAGGTGAGGACGCGGGACTTTGGCGATGCGCCCGAGACGCTGGCATCCCCTGATCATCGTGCTGCACTGGCTGACGCTGGCGCTGATCCTCGTGCAGTTCGGGCTCGCCCAAGTGATGCGCGACGAGACGCGCGACCTGATCAGCCGCTTCCAGCTCTACCAATGGCACAAATCCATCGGGCTCACCGTCGCGGCGCTCGTCTTCCTGCGCCTTGCGTTGCGGCTAGCCTTGCCGGAGCCTCAGTCGCTCGCCCTCCCGGTCTGGCAAGCATTCGCCGCGGCAAGCGTCCGGGCAGGGCTCTATCTCTGCCTGCTGGCGCTACCGGTGAGCGGCCTGCTGATGGTCTCGGCCGCGCCGATCCAGATTCCGACGCTGCTCTTCGGCTGGATCGCCGTGCCGCACCCGATCGGCCCGGACAAGGCGATCTACGAGGCGATGCTTGCCCTGCATGAGGCGCTTTTCACCACGCTGGCCGCACTCACTGCGATCCACGCCGGCGCCGCCTTGTTCCATCAGCTCGTGCTGAAGGACGGGCTGATGCGCCGGGTCTGGTTCGGCCGCGATCAGCCCTTGCCCTGAGCCTCCAGCGCCTCGGCGCGGATGGTCGAGAGCGACTTCGCGGGAGTGATCGCCTCGGGATCGAGCAGGCAATGGATGATCGCCGGCTTGCCGCTGGCGACGGCGCGCTCGAAGGCCGGTGCGAATTCCTCGGTGGTCTCGACCCGCTCGCCATGGCCGCCGAAGGCCTTGGCATAGGCGGCGAAGTCAGGGTTCTTCAGCGTCGTCGCCGAGACACGGCCGGGATAGTGCTTCTCCTGGTGCATGCGGATCGTGCCGTACATGCCGTTGTCGACGACGATGACGATGACAGGCAAGTCGTATTGCACCGCCGTCGCGAAATCCTGGCCGTTCATCAGGAAGCAGCCGTCGCCGGCAAAGGCGATCACCGTCCGGTCGGGGAACAACCGCTTGGCGCCGATCGCGGCCGGCACGCCATAGCCCATCGAGCCCGAGGTCGGCGCGAGCTGGGTCGCGAATTTGGTGAAGCGGTGGAAGCGGTGCACCCAGGTCGCGTAATTGCCCGCGCCGTTGCACATGATGGCGTCGGCCGGGATGTTGCGGCGCAGCCAGGTCACCATCTCGCCGGGATGGAACTTGCCCGGCACCGGCGCCGGCTGCTCGCTCCAGGCGAGATAGGCGTCATGCGCCTCGGCGGCCGCGCCGGCCCACGGGATCACCTGCGGCGGATGCACGGTCTCGAGCGCCGCGCAGAAGGCGGTCGGCGAGGCGTTGATCGCCAGCTCCGGCCGGTAGACGCGGCCGAGCTCTTCCGCATCGGGATGGACATGCACCAGCGGCCGGCCCGGATTGGGAATGCCGAACAGCGTGTAGGACTGGCTCGGCATCTCCGAGAGGCGCCCACCGACCAGCAGCACGAGGTCGCTGTCCTGGATGCGCTTCAGGAGCTTCGGATTGGGGCCGATGCCGAGATCGCCGGCAAAGTTCGGATGATCGGCCGGGAAGACCATCTGCCGGCGGAACGAGACCGCGACCGGCAGGTCGAAGCGTTCGGCGAAGCGCTGGAAGCGCGCGATCGCCTGCGGGTCCCAGCGCGAGCCGCCGAGGATGGCGATCGGCGCCTTCGCCGCCCAGAGCCGCTTCTGCAGGTCGATCGTTTGCGAGAGCGAGGGGTGCGTCTCGGTGACCTGATAGGGCGCTGCGTCCGGCACGTCGGCGAGGTCGGTCAGCACGTCCTCGGGCAGCGCGATCACCACCGGGCCGGGCCGGCCGGCGGTCGCGACATGGAAGGCGCGGCTGATGATCTCGGGGATGCGGGCGGCATCGTCGATCTCGGTCGCCCATTTCGTCATCGTGCCGAAGACGGCGCGGTAGTCGAGCTCCTGGAAGGCCTCGCGCTCGCGCATGCCGCGCTCGATCTGGCCGACGAACAGGATCATCGGGGTCGAATCTTGGTCGGCGATATGGATGCCCGGCGAGGCATTGGTCGCGCCGGGGCCGCGCGTCACGAAGCAGATGCCGGGCTTGCCGGTGAGCTTGCCGGCGGCCTCCGCCATCATCGCCGCGCCGCCCTCGGCCCGGCAGATGGTGACCTTCATCTCAGCATCATGCAGCGCGTCGAGCACGGCGAGATAGCTTTCGCCCGGCACGCAGAAGGCGTCGGTCGCGCCGTGGATCAGGAGTTGGTCGACGAGGATCTGCCCGCCAGTGCGCTCAGCCATGTTGCGGCCCTCCCCAGGCCGGGTCGTTCAGGATCTCGTCGGCGTGTTCGCCAAGGCGCGGGCTCGGTCGGCTGGCGACCTGCCTGACGCCGTCGAGCACGATCGGCGAGGCCACGGTCGGGGTCGAGCCGGCCTTGGCTGCCGGGTTGTCGAGGTCGACACGCATGCCGCGGGCCTTGACCTGCGGGTCGGCGAAGACCTCTTCGATCGTGTTGATCGGGCCGGCCGGCACGCCGACAGCTTCCAGTTTCGTCAGCAGATCGAGCTTGGCAAAGCGGCTGGTCAGCGCGTTAAGGCGCGCCGTCAGGGCGACGCGGTTGGCGACGCGCGAGCGGTTGTCGATGTAGTCGGGTTCGCTGGCGAAGCCGGCATCCCGGACCGCCTCGCAGAGCTTGCGCCACTGCCCGTCATTGCCGGTCGCGATGATGATGTGCCCGTCCGCCACCGGGAAGACGTCATAGGGCACGATGTTGGGATGGGCATTGCCGAGACGCTGCGGCGCCTTGCCGGAGGTGAGGTAGTTCATCGCCTGATTGCCGAGCACGGCGACCTGCGCATCGAGCAGCGCCATGTCGAGGACGGCGCCTTCGCCGGTCGCGTCGCGCCGGCGCAGCGCCGCGAGGATGCCGGTGGTGGCGTATAGGCCGGTATAGATGTCGGCGACGGCATAGCCCGCCTTCATCGGCGCGCCCTGGGGCTCGCCGGTGACCGACATCGGCCCGCCCATGCCCTGGACCAGGAAGTCGTAGCCGGCGCGCGGCGCATAGGGGCCGTCCTGGCCGAAGCCGGTGACCGAGCAGTAGATCAGGCGCGGATAGGCCTTGCGCATCGAGGCCGCGTCGAGCCCGTATTTGACGAGCCCGCCGACCTTGAAGTTCTCGATCACCACATCGGCATGGGCGGCGAGGCGATGCACCAGCGCCTGGCCTTCCTCGGTGCGGAAATCGGCCGTGATCGAGCGTTTGCCGCGATTGGCCGAATGGAAATAGGCGGCCGAGAGATGTTCCTCGCCCGTCCCCTCGACGAAGGGCGGGCCCCATTTACGGGTGTCGTCGCCCTCGGGCGCCTCGACCTTGACGACATCGGCGCCGAGATCGGCGAGAAGCTGGCCGATCCAGGGGCCGGCAAGGATGCGCGCCAGTTCGAGGACACGCAAGCCGGCGAGGGGAGGGGCTGAAGTCATATTGGAATCCACGCCGTCGTCCCGGCCGCAGCGAAGCGGAGAGCCGGGACCCATGCCGGAACGGTTCAGGCATGGGTCCCGGGTCGAGCTGCGCTCGCCCGGGACGACCCGAGAGGGAGGATCAGAAGAACGCCTGCAGGCCGGTGACGGCTCGGCCGAGGATCAGCGCGTGGACGTCGTGCGTGCCCTCATAGGTGTTGACCGTCTCGAGGTTCGCCGCATGGCGCATGACATGGTACTCGATCGAGATGCCGTTGCCGCCGTGCATGTCGCGGGCCGCACGAGCGATGTCGAGCGCCTTGCCGCAATTGTTGCGCTTCACGAGGCTGATCATCTCCGGCGCCATCTTGCCTTCGTCGAGCAAGCGGCCGACCCGGAGCGAGCCCTGCAGGCCGAGCGTGATCTCGGTCACCATGTCGGCGAGCTTCTTCTGGAAGAGCTGCGTCTGGGCGAGCGGCTTGTTGAACTGCTTGCGGTCGAGCCCGTATTGGCGGGCGCGGTGGAAGCAGTCCTCGGCGGCGCCCATCGCGCCCCAGGAAATGCCGTAGCGGGCGCGGTTGAGGCAGCCGAACGGACCCTTCAGGCCCGAGACGTTCGGCAGCAGGTTCTCTTCCGGCACGATCACGCCGTCCATGACGACTTCGCCGGTGATCGAGGCGCGCAGCGAGAGCTTGCCGCCGACCTTCGGTGCGGAGAGGCCCTTCATGCCCTTTTCGAGGATGAAGCCGCGGATCTGGTTGTCATGCGCGGCCGATTTCGCCCAGATGACGAAGACGTCGGCGATCGGCGAGTTCGAGATCCACATCTTGGAGCCGGTCAGCTTGTAGCCGTCGGCGACCTTCTCGGCGCGGGTCTTCATCCCGGCCGGGTCGGAGCCGGCGTCGGGCTCGGTCAGGCCGAAGCAGCCGACCCATTCGCCCGAGCCGAGCTTGGGCAGGTACTTCTTGCGCTGGTTCTCGTCGCCATAGGCGTAGATCGGGTACATCACCAGCGAGGACTGCACCGACATCATCGAGCGATAGCCGGAGTCGACGCGCTCGACCTCGCGGGCGACGAGCCCGTAGGAGACGTAGTTGGCGCCGGCGCAGCCATATTCTTCCGGGACCGTGACGCCGAGCAGGCCGAGCTCGCCCATCTCGTTGAAGATGCCGCGCTCGGTCTTCTCCTCGAGATAGGCCTCGGCGACGCGCGGCTGCAGCTTCTCCTGCGCGTATTGGCGGGCCGTGTCGCGGATCAGCCGCTCATCTTCGCTGAGCTGCTCGTCGATCAGGAAGGGGTCTTCCCAGTTGAACTCCGCCAGCTTGTGGCTATGGGCGGTCTTGCGCGCGGCCTCGGCCATGATGCTCTCCCTTGTCTTCTTGTCAGGCGTCGACGTCGAAGCTGACGCCCTGCGCCAGCGGCAGCGTGGTGCCGTAGTTCAGCGTGTTGGTGGAACGGCGCATATAGGCCTTCCAGGCGTCCGAGCCGGCCTCGCGGCCGCCGCCGGTCTCCTTCTCGCCACCGAAGGCGCCGCCGATCTCGGCGCCGGACGGGCCGATATTGACATTGGCGATGCCGCAATCCGAACCCTCGTCGGAGACGAACAGCTCGGCCTCGCGCATGTTGAGCGTGAAGATCGAGGAGGACAGGCCGGCGCCGACCGCGTTCTGAATGGCGATCGCTTCGTCGATCGACTTGTACTTCATCACATAGAGGATCGGGGCGAAGGTCTCGCGCTCGACCGGGCCGCACTGGCTGGGCATCTCGACCAGGGCCGGGCGGACATAGAAGCCGCCGGAGCCGACATCGACCTTCTCGCCGCCATGGACCTTGCCGCCCTCGGCCTTCGCCTCGGACAGCGCCTTCTGCATGCCCTGATAGGCGGCCTCGTCGACCAGCGGGCCGACCAGGATGCCGGCCTCGCGCGGATCGCCGATCTTCACGGAGCCGTAGACCTTGGCGAGCTTCGGCACGAGCGCGTCATAGACGCTCTCATGCACGATCAGGCGGCGCAGCGTGGTGCAGCGCTGGCCGGCCGTGCCCATCGCCGCGAAGGCGATGCCGCGCAGGGCGATGTCGAGATCGGCCGAAGGCGCGACGATCGCGGCGTTGTTGCCGCCGAGCTCGAGGATGGCGCGGGCGAAGCGGGCAGCGAGCTTCTGGCCGACCTCCTTGCCCATCCGGGTCGAGCCGGTGGCAGAGACGACAGGGACGCGATGGTCCTGCACCAGGATGTCGCCAAGCTCGCGGCCGCCGATCAGGATTTCCGACAGGCCGATGGGGGCTTCGGGGCCGAAGCGCTTCATCGCCTTCAGTGTGATCGCCTGCACGGCGAGTGCGGTCAGCGGGGTCTTCTCCGAGGGCTTCCAGACGACGCTGTCGCCGCAGACGAAGGCGAGCGCCGCATTCCACGACCAGACCGCGACCGGGAAGTTGAAGGCCGAGATCACGCCGACGACGCCGATCGGATGCCAGGTTTCCATCATGCGGTGGTTCGGGCGCTCGGTCGCGATGGTGAGACCATAGAGCTGGCGCGACAGGCCGACGGCGAAGTCGCAGATGTCGATCATCTCCTGGACCTCGCCGAGGCCCTCGGAGGTGACCTTGCCGGCTTCCAGCGTCACCAGCAGGCCGAGATCGGCCTTGTGCGTGCGCAGCTCTTCGCCGAGCAGGCGGACGAACTCGCCGCGCCGCGGCGCCGGCACCTTGCGCCAGGCGAGATAGGCGGACTGGGCCCGGCCGATTGCGGCTTCCGCTTCCGCCGGCGAGGTCTCGCGCAGCGTCGCGACGCTCTCGCCGGTGATCGGCGAGCGGGCGGAGAGGCCGGCGCCGGCATAGGCGCTCTCGGGCACGCCGAGGCGCTTCAGCAGGGCGAGGGCATCGTTCGGAAGGGAGGTCGTCATGGGTGCTCTGATCCTGATCGCCGGCGAACCACAGCCCTCATCCTGAGGAGCGCTTCCAAAGGAAGCGCGTCTCGAAGGATGTTCCAGCCCGCCAGGGTGGCGCAATCTGGAGCATTCTTCGAGACGCCGCTACGCGGCTCCTCAGGATGAGGGCTCGTATTGGGCTGCGATATGCAGCCCGGCATTCGACTGCACAATGCCCTCTTCCAGCCGCTCTCCGCAATCGATATGTTCTCACGACTTGATGAGTTGAGATCATGAATTCGGAGATCATTCCCGGCCGCCTCTCGGTGCCCTCGCTCTCGGCGCTCGCCGCCTTCGAGGCGGCGGCGCGCCATGGCAGCTTCACCCGCGCCGCCGAGGAGCTCAACCTGACGCAGGGTGCGGTCAGCCGCCAGATCGCGCTGCTCGAGCAGAATCTCGGCCTGAAGCTGTTCGAGCGGGTGAAGAAGCGCGTCAGCCTGACGCCGGCCGGCGGCGCCTATGCCGCCGAAGTGCGTGACGGGCTTTCGCGTCTGGCGGCTGCGACGCTCTCGGCTATGGCCTTTCGCGGCGGCGCCGGGCTGCTCCATCTTGCCATCCTGCCGACCTTCGGCACGCGCTGGCTGATCCCGCGCTTGCCGCGCTTCACCGAGGCTCATCCCGGCGTCACCATCAATTTCTCGACCAAGCTGGTGCCCTTCGACTTCGCCCATGACCCGGCCGATGCCGCCATCCATTTCGGCCTCCCGGTCTGGCCGGGCGCGCGGCTGCACCGTCTGATGGGCGAGGAAGTCGTGCCGGTCGCGGCGCCGGCACTGGTGGCGCGTGGCGGCCTCAAGGAGGCCGCCGACCTGCTGCGCCAGCCCTTGTTGCAACAATCGACCCGGCCGCGGGCCTGGGCCAATTGGCTGGAGCAGCAGGGCCTGCCGCCGGAGCGGGCGCTGATGGGGCCGCGCTTCGAGCAGTTCGCCATGGTGGCGCAGGCCGCAGTGGCGGGGCTCGGCGTCGCCATCGTGCCGCGCATCCTGGTCGAGGAGGAACTGCGCTCGGGCGCACTGGTCATCCCGGTCGACCGGCCGGTGCGCGGACCGGAGGGCTATTACCTCGTCTATCCCGAGGCCAAGGCGAGCCTGCCGGCGGTGGTCGCCTTCCGCGACTGGCTCGTCGGGGAATGCGAGGGGATGAACTAGCCTCTCGACAAGCGCCGGTTGAGTCGTCATTCATGCGCTGAGATCACGAACCACCGCTTGCGCAGGTCACTCATGTCTTCCGCTCCAGCCTCGGCCGACATCGTCATCGTCGGAGGCGCCGCGATCGGCTCCTCCGTCGCCTACAATCTCGCCAGCGATCCCGGCTTCAAGGGCAAGGTCATCGTCGTCGAGAAGGACCCGACCTATCGGCTTTCGGCCTCGGCGCTCTCGGCCGCCTCGATCCGCCAGCAGTTCTCAAGCGCGGTGAACATCCGCGTCTCGCTCTTCGGCATCGCGTTCTTGCGCAATATCGGCCAGCATCTCTCGGTCGATGGCGAGGCGCCCTCGATCGATCTGCACGAGGGTGGTTATCTCTATGTCGCCGGCGACGAGGGCCGTAAGGTTCTCGAGCAAAATCAAGCGCTTCAGCAGCAGGAGGGTGCCGATGTCGCGCTTTATGCTGCAGAAATGCTGCGCAGCAAATTCAGCTGGCTAAATACTTCGGACCTGCTCTGCGGCACCTATGGTGTCAGCGGCGAGGGCTGGTTCGACGGCTGGGCCCTGCTGCAGGCTTTCCGCAAGAAGGCGCGTGCACTCGGCGTCGAATATCGCCAGGGCGAAGTCACCGGCTATGTCGTCGAAGGCGGCCGCGTCACCGGCGTCGAGCTGGCCGATGGCAGCCGCATCGCCTGCGCCGCTGCGGTCAACGCCTCCGGCACGCATGGAGCGAGACTCGCCGCCACCGCCGGCGTTGCCATCCCCGTGAAGTCGATGAAGCGCTATGTCTACAGCTTCACCTGCAAGGGCGAGGTCGACGACTGCCCGCTGCTGATCGACACCTCCGGCGCCTATGTCCGCCCCGAAGGCAAGCGCGGCAGTGAGGGGCAGATGTTCATCTGCGGCTCCTCGCCGCCGGAGGAGCTCGACCGCGAATGGATCGAGACCGACGCCGATGTCGAGGACGTCGACTGGTCCTTTTTCGAGGAATATGTCTGGGCGCCGCTCGCCCATCGCGTGCCCGCCTTCGAGGCGATCAAGCCCGGCCGCGCCTGGGCCGGCCCCTATGACATGAACGGCCTCGACGGCAATGCCATCCTCGGCCCGGCGGTCGGCGTGCCCAACCTCTATCTCGCCAACGGCTTCTCCGGCCATGGCCTGCAGCAATCCCCGGCCGTCGGCCGCGGCCTCGCCGAGCACATCGTCAACGGCCGTTATCTCACGCTCGACCTTGCCGATCTCGGCCATGAGCGGATCGTCGCCGGTACGCCCCTGCGCGAGGCCAATATCATCTGATCCGAAGGGAGACCGCGCCATGATCGACCAGGCCTTCGTCACGACCATGGCGCGCTATAACCGTTGGCAGAACGAAAGCCTCTACGCTGCTGCCAACGGCTTGGCCGACGAAGCGCGCCGGCTCGACCGTGGCGCCTTCTTCCGCTCGATCCACGGCACTTTCTGCCATCTTCTTTGGGCCGACAGGATGTGGCTTTCGCGTTTCGCCGGTACGCCGAAGCCTGCCGTCCCCGGGAGCGAATCCTCCCGGATGATCGAGGCGTGGGATGAGCTCGTCGCCGAGCGGCGGGTTACCGATGCGCTGATCGGCGACTGGGCTGCCGGGCTTACGCTGGAATGGCTCGCCGGCGATCTGACCTGGATGTCGGGCATCTCGCGCCGCGAGCTGACCAAACCCAAAGCCCAGCTCGTCATGCACTTCTTCAATCACCAGACCCACCACCGCGGTCAGGTCCACGCCATGTTGACCGCGGCGGGGGCAAAGCCTGACGATACCGACCTGATGTTGGTAGACGCCCGTGCGTGAGGCGCTGGCCGACGACTAGGCTTCCTCGCCCGCTACACGGCGTGGCCGCCTCTGCGGTTTCGTCTTCGTGATCTTGTCCGGCTCTTCTTCGCTATCCTCGACATCGTCAGGGATCGCCGCCGTCGCATGTTGGCTCAGCTTCTGGAACAGGCCGAGCCCGACCAGCGCCGCGACCGCGACGAGCATCAGCAGGGACGGGAACAGGATATCGGCGGGCTTGTCGCGCGCGGACTTGGTGATCAGCACCAGCGATTCCAGGCTGAGCGCGACGATGATGATCGTCATGAACTTGGTGAGAGAACCCCGCGCTTCCGCCGGCCGCCGCAATTCGCGATCGGCGATGACCTCCTCCTCGAACAGGAACTTGCCGACATCGGCGACGGCGACCGCGATGATCACCAGGCCGATCCCGTCGAGCATGGTGTCGAGCGCGCCTTCACCGGTCCGGAAGCCGGTGAAGGTGCGCGAGATTGCGACCGCCATCAGCAATATGGACGCCAGCAGCAAGGAGCCGGCAATGCCGGAATAGAGCAGGCGGCTGAACATGATCATGGCACGGATTCCCCCCGAGGTGATGCCCATGAACCCGGCAATCGGCGACTCGTTCCCGCCACCTGCTGCCAGGGGCGTCAGTGCGGGATAGCGGCGATGCAGCAGCGGCATGGTCCATGCCTTGCGGTCGTTTCGCCGGCAATGCCATGGTCGCGCACCTTGCGGCCGGAGCGCGCCATGATCGACACGAGCAACTTGATCGCCTTCATCCTGCTCGCCTTCGGCATGGTCCTGACGCCGGGGCCGAACATGATCTACCTGATCTCGCGCTCGATCGCGCAGGGGCCGGCCTCCGGCCTGATCTCGCTCGGCGGCATCGCGCTCGGCTTCGTCTTCTATGTCTTGTGCGCCGCCTTCGGCATCACGGCGCTGCTCTTCGCGGTGCCTTTCGCCTATGATGCGCTGCGGCTGGCCGGCGCGGCCTACCTGCTCTGGCTGGCATGGCAGGCGGTCCGGCCCGGTGGCAGCTCGCCCTTCCATGTCCGCGAGCTCAAACATGACGGGCCGCGCAAGCTCTTCATGATGGGCTTCCTCACCAGCCTGCTGAACCCAAAGATCGCGATGTTCTACCTGGCGCTGCTGCCGCAGTTCATCGATCCGGCTGCGGGCAGCGTGCTGACCCAGTCGATCATCCTCGGCTTCATCCAGATCACCGTCTCGGTCAGCGTCAACACGCTGATCACCTTCGCTGCGGGCGGCATCGCCATCTTCCTGCGCACGCGCCCGTTCTGGGCGCTGGTGCAGCGCTGGGTGATGGCGACGATGCTTGCCGGCTTTGCCGTGCGCATGGCGGCCGAAGCGCGCCGCTGACAGGCCGCGCGCAACGATTTCTGCACCGTTAGCAAGGCTTATGCATCGCGCCGTCGGATCGCTGCCGGCTCATCGCGCTCGGCGCGGCGCATCAGGCAGGAGTTTTCCATGAGTGTTGCCAATGGCCGGGTCCTGCTCGCAATGCCGGGCCCGACCAATATTCCCGATCGCGTCCTCCAGGCGATGATGCGCCCGGCCGAGGAGCTTGCCTCGAAGACGATCGTCGATCTGACCGAAACCCTGCTGGACGACCTCAAGGCTGTCTTCCGCACGACGGGCGAGACCTTCCTCTACGCCGCCAACGGCCATGGCGGCTGGGAGGCGGCGCTGACCAATGTCCTGTCGCGCGGCGACAAGGTGCTGGTGCTCGCCAGTGGCCGTTTTGCCATCGGCTGGGGCGAGATGGCCCGGTTCATGGGTGCCGATGTCGAGGTGCTCGCCGGCTCCTGGCGTACGGCCGTCGACCCGGCTGCGGTGGAAGAGCGGCTGCGGCAGGACAAGGAGCACGCGATCAAGGCGGTGCTGACGGTCCAGATCGACACCGCCTCGGGCGTGGTCAACGACATCCGGGCGATCCGTCGCGCCATCGATGCCGCCGGCCATCCGGCGCTCTACATGGTCGACGGCGTCGCCGCCCTTGGCTGCATGCCGTTCGACATGGACGAGTTCGGCGTCGACGTCGCGATGTCCGCGTCGCAGAAGGGGCTGATGACGCCGCCTGGTCTCGCTTTCGTCGCGGCGAACGGCAAAGCGCTGCATGCGCACCGGCAGGCGACAATGCGCACGCCCTATTGGGACTGGACCGCGCGCATGGACCCGCTGCTCTACATGAAGCATTGCGGTACGCCGCCCGAGCATCTGATGTTCGGCCTGCGCGCCGCACTCGACATGATCCTGGCGGAAGGCCTCGAAGCGGCCTGGCGGCGCCACGCCCTGCTGGCTGCTGCGACGCAGGCAGCGATGTCGAAATGGGCTGAAGGCCAGGTGCTGAGCTTCAACGTCGTCGAGCCGTCGCAGCGCGCACCTTCGGTCACCACCATCCTCGTCGACGGCGATCCGGCAGACATCACTGATTATGCGAGAGAGGTCTGCGGCGTGACGCTCGGCCTCGCCATCGGCGATCTCACCGGCAAGGCGTTTCGCATCGCCCATATGGGCCATGTCAACGCGCCGATGGTGCTGGGCAGTCTGAGTGCTGTCGAGATGGCGCTGCAGGCGAAAGGCATCCCGTATGGCGATGGCGGCGTCGCGGCTGCCATCGCCTATCTCGGTGCCAATGCGCGCGAGGTGGCGGCCTAGCCGGCCCCGCCGAGCCGATCGCCTGAATGCGGTCTCAGGCCGCCGAGACGCGCTGCAGGAACTGGTGAACGGCGCTTTCGAGCTCTTCGGCCTTGCCTTCGAGCGCCGTGGTCGAGGCGAGCACCGCGCTCGCGACCTCATGGGTCTGGTTGGCCGAGCCGCGGATGTTGTTGGTGGTCTGCGCCAGGTACTCCGTGCCGGTCGCGACCTCGGCGATGCTGCGGCTGATGACATGGGTCATCTGGCCCTGCTCCTCCAGAGCTGCTGCGATCGAGATCGTCCGCTCGTCCATGTCGGCCATGCCGGCGGTCAATTTGGCGATGGTCTCGACCACGCCGGAGGTCGCCTGCTTGATCTCGGCGATCTGCCCGGCGATGTCCTGCGTCGCGATCGCGGTCTGGTGGGACAGGCTCTTGACCTCGCCGGCGACGACGGCGAAACCCTTGCCGGCGTCCCCGGCGCGCGCCGCCTCGATCGTCGCGTTCAGCGCCAAAAGATTGGTCTGCTCGGCGATCCCGCGGATCAGGGCGACGATGCCGTCGATGCGCCGCACGGCATGGTCGAGCGCGTCGACCGAGCCGGCGGTCGTCCGGGCGCTGCCGTTCATGTCGGCAACCAGCGCCTGGGTGGTGGCGAGCTGGCGGTCGATCGCCGTGATCGCGGTCGAAAGCTGTTCCGTCGCAGTGGCGACGTCCGAGACGTTGCGCGAGGATTCCTCCGAGGTCGAGGCCACGGCGGTGACCTCGCCATTGGCGATATCGGCGATCTCGTTCAGGGAAGCGGCACGCCCCTTCAGGTCGCGGATATCCTGCAGAACCGTGTCGAGCGTCGCAAGGAACTGCGTGTTGAAGCCGACGACGATGTCCCGGGTCGTCTGGCGCCGGGCAGCTTCGCGTTCCATGTCCCGCAGTTGCGCCTGGTGCAGCTCCTCGGCCTGCACCGTGGCATCCTTCCGCGCCTGCGCAGCCATGTCGCCTGCGGCCGCAAGCGTCCGGCTCTGTTGGCGGATGATCCAGAGCAACAGGCCGAGCTGGATGATGACGCCGACGAGGAAGAGCGCATCTCCCTGCACGGAGGCGCCCGACCGGGAGATCAGCATGCCGATGAGACTGCCATGGCCGAGCGCCATGATCGCCGTGGCGACGAGCGGCTGCCAGGCACACCAGCCGGCCGACAATGTCAGCATGATCAGGAGGACGGAGTCGCTCACCTCGTGCCAGTTCGCGCCCTTGAGTGCGTAGGTGAAGGCGAGAGCGCTGCCGGTGCTGCCCAGCGAGAGGATGATCTGCGTCGCCGTGCCGGTCGAGTTGCTCCGCCAGGCCAGGGTCGCGACTGCCGCCGATCCGATCGTGATCAGCAAGGGTGCCAGCGGCCCGGATCCGCCAGTGGCCAACCAGGCCAGCATGGTTGCCGGCACGAACAGCCAGAGCACCAGGGTCAGGGCGCCGCCGACGCGCAGCCGCAATTGCGTCAGATAGGTTGCGGCGGAGTCGGTCTGCATGCGGGCGTTGGCCTGTGAGCGCTGTGCGGAGATGGCCAATAGCGGTCGATTGGCCAATCTCCCTTGCTCAGCCTGTCTCATTACGCTGAATTTTCGCTTAATCACTGGCTCGTTGTTGGTGGGATCTCCGCATATTCCAGCCGCGCCTGAGGTCTGGCTGGCTTGCACGCTTCTCCTATCGTCGCCGGAACGGCTTGGCTAAGCTCGCCGTCACCTCACGGGACGGAAGCCCATCATGACCGACACGACACAGGAAGAAGCCCGCATCCTCGCCTGGCTCGGCGAGCGCAAGCAGGCGATGATCGATCTGCTCCGCGAGATGGTCGATACCGACTCCGGCTCCTATGACAAGGCAGGCGTCGACCGGGCCGGCCAGGTTCTGGCCCGCTTCCACGAGGCGAACGGCCTTTCCGTCGAGATCGAGCCCGACACCCGCTATGGCGATGCGGTCAAGGCGCGCCTGCCTAACCCGACAGCGAACGACCAGCGGCCGATCCTGCTGCTCGGCCATCGCGACACCGTCTTCCCCGAGGGTGAGCCGACCCGCCGGCCCTTCACCATCCGCGATGGCCGTGCCTATGGGCCGGGCGTCGCCGATATGAAGGCCGGTCTCGTGATCGAGGCCTTCGTCGCCGCCGCCTTCGCCGCCAATGGCGGCCTCAAGGCGCCATTGATGATGCTGACCACCAGCGACGAGGAGATCGCCTCGCCGTCCTCGCGCCCGGTGATCGAGGCGGCGGCGCGCGAGTCGCGCTGCGTCTTCAACGCCGAGCCGAGCCGGCTGCCGGCCGGTACCGACTATGGCCGCGACCACAAGCAATCGATCACCTCGGGCCGCAAGGGCGGCGTCTTCATGCGGGCCGAGTTCCTGGGCAAGGCGGCCCATTCCGGCGCCAACTACGAGAAGGGCGTCTCGGCCATCGTCGATCTCGGCCATAAGATCCCGCGTCTGCAGGGGCTGACCGATCTTGCCGCCGGCGTCACCGTCAATGTCGGCCTGATCGGCGGCGGCCAGACCGTCAACACCGTCGCGCCTTCGGCCTGGTGCGAGATCGACCTGCGCTACAAGACAGCGGCGCAGCGTGCGGCGCTGGTCGAGGCGATCCGCGACATCGTCGAGACGCCGGTGGTCGAGGGCTCCTCGGCGAAGCTGATCATCAAGGGCGAGTTCGTGCCGCTGGAGCAGACGCCGGATTCACTGGTGCTCTACGACACCTATCGCGAGGCAGCCGCAAGCTTGGGCATCGCGGTGACGGCGGAATATACCGGCGGCTGCGCCGATTCCGGCTTCACGGCGGCGCAGGGCTGCCCGACGCTGTGCAGCGTCGGCCCGGTCGGCGGCATGGCGCATACGCCGGATGAATTCCTCGAGGTCGAGAGCATCGTCCCGGCGGCGCAGACGCTGGCGCTGGCGGTGATGCGGACTGCGGCGCGGATGGAGTGACGGCACAGCCGTCATGCTGGGGCTTGACCCGAGCATCTCAGGCCGGAGAGGGTTCCAACTCCGCGCCCTCTCGTCCTGATATTCTCGGCTCTGCGCTGCGCTTCGGCCGAGAATGACGGCCTAGAAAGAAAAAGGGCACCGCGTGAGCGGCGCCCTTCGTCATTTCAGCGATGCCGTACTTCAGTTGAGTGCCACTCCGGCCGGCCGGCTCTCGCTGGCGGCGGGAAATTCCCCGAGCATCAGCCCGGCCGGGCCGACCGTCAGCGGCACGCTTTCGCCGTCGCGAACTGCACCGGCGAGCAGCAATTCCGCCAGCGGGTCCTGTACCGACTTCTGGATCACGCGCTTCAGCGGGCGCGCGCCATAGGCGGGATCGTAGCCCTTCTCCGCCAGCCAGTCGCGTGCCTCTTCGGAAAGGTCGAGCGCGATCTTCCGGTCGATCAGCAACTTGCCGAGACGCGCCATCTGGATGTCGACGATCGCGCCCATGTCCGACCGCCGCAGGCGGTGGAACAGGATGATGTCGTCGATCCGGTTCAGGAACTCCGGCCGGAAGGCGTGGCGGACCACGCCCATCACCTCGTCGCGCACGGCGTCGCTGTCCTGGCCCTCGGGCTGGTTCACTAGATACTCCGAACCGAGATTCGAGGTCATGATGATCAGCACGTTGCGGAAGTCGACCGTGCGGCCCTGGCCGTCGGTCAGGCGTCCGTCGTCGAGCACCTGCAGCAGGACGTTGAACACGTCCGGATGCGCCTTCTCGACCTCGTCGAACAGCACGACCTGATAGGGCCGGCGGCGCACCG